>JAABUM010000017.1_pt1 | contig 520517 bp, 392 predicted proteins | sample 5559161 | NCBI WGS metagenome assembly JAABUM01 (sample SAMN10711868, study PRJNA513369) | rock metagenome | isolation source: Antarctica rocks | place: Antarctica: Victoria Land, Siegfried Peak nord | reverse complement strand
GCGATTTACTGGATTCTATGCAGGCACGCTGCGAAGCAGTTATTCGAGCTAATGGTATGCATACGGAGTACTAGTAGTATTAAACATGTAATTTAACTAGCGTCTGCCAAGACGCTTACATTTAACTGCCCTGCGACATAGTAAGGTACAGCAATACAATGTTATACACTATCGAGCAGCCATCTTTGATTGGGCGAAGATCCGCCAAGACAACGTCACAAGAAAACAGCCAAAACCCTTTGAAACGTGCTATACTAACTATATTCATACTAGACTCACGCTTGCGTAAGTAAAAATAACCACTTGATGAAGTCGTTGCGGCGCTCAAGTTACAACCAACAACATATCGCGCTTGATACATCTGCTGTCGCGACGTCGTTGCAGTTGTGAAGAGGAAGTTCTCTGGACATCGTATCAGGGAAGCCTGCGTCAGCGATCCTCCAGGATTGCCTATTGCGTCGCTCCTTTTCCTACCAACGAGCTCTATCTCACGTCTACCGGCCTATTCACCATTTACCTCACATTGCCACGTTCGATTCCTACGCCTGCGACCAGCTCCTGAGCTTCGTCCATCTATTGAACCGTCGATACTAATGTTGGTGTAATGATCCCGAAATAACGTCTGTTCGGCCTCAAGGGTCTCCACGCTGCGAAACCGCTGGCCCGGGTCTGATCACAAGTCTTACCTTCACTCTGACATTTCGGAAACGCTATCTATCATTCAAATTTCAAGCTGGACTGTCCATATTCTCTCCGCCTTCACCTTCTAGGGCCCTAATTCTTTAATCACGCCCTCTTTGTCCTCGGTCGGCTCTTTGTGTTACCCTGCGGTGTGAGACGTCACCACTGGAGTAGGCAATCAACATCAATACTCGCTCACCTATCTTACAACAACCAACCTTATCGGAATGGCGGTCCTTGCTTCCAAGACTCCGTACAGCTCGTCGATGGGAATGGGTTCTAATCAGCAACCGGTCATAGCACAATATGCTCCCAACTACCCACAACAAAACGCGTTTGGTGGACCAAATTCGCACAATGCACCGTTCCTGAGTCCGACGGAATCGGAGTTCTCAGAGCCCAATGATGCACAGAATTCCATTCGGTAAATACCCTTTCCCACCAGGCTTTGGCAGATGATGAAACACTACGAGAGGATTCACTAACTATACTTCCTTCACAGAGCCTGGGACGAGAAACGCGTAGGCGAATGGCTGCGCGCCATCAACTGTGCTCAATATGAGCAGCTCTTCAAAGGTTAGAACCCATATTATCTAGAAAATGAGCTAGTGCGATCTTGCAAACCCTCCAGTATCTTCGTTGCTCATGTTGGGGACATGGTAACTGACAGTCTATTGCAGTCAACAATGTCACTGGCAGCAACCTCATTGAATGCGATCAAGTCGTGCTCAAGGAGATGGGTATCAAGAAAATAGGGGATCGTGTCAGAATATTTGTTGCCATCAAGCAACTGAGAACTAAAGCTGTTGGCAACCACAAGAAACGCAACAGAGACTCTCTTGCCGCCTTAGATCATCGTCAAGTCCACACACCTCACACACCTTCTTCCTCCTCACGATCTCCTAGAGAGATCAACTCCGTCCGAGATCGCCCGCCCGAGTCTACAAGGAATAGGTGGTCACAACAGGTTGACCTGGCAGCTTTGAAAAACTATCACGCTGCCAACGGCAATCCCAGACCGAGTTCGCCCCTCGCAGAGGCAGATGGCATCAGAAGGCTCCAAGCTATACGTCATGGAGGTATGAGTCCTTTAGCCACGGCACGAAATGACACTGCACAAGGCTACTTCAACCCCCCTCAATCCGCCAAGACTGCCAATGGGATGCGGCCACCAACACCAAGCCGGCAAAATCCTGGCATGGACTCCACGGTTGGGAGGCTTCCTATCGGCTCGCCGGTTATCCGTGTCATCTATGGTGGTGGGCAGACTAAGGTGCTGGACATCAAGAACTGTAGGACTTTGGAGGAAATAGTCTCTAGCATTCTGAGGAAACTCAGTCTCCCCGAGAATCAGGGCAGGAACTATTCTTTCTGGAATCTCGATGGGACTGGTCAGGACATAACCACCGTGCGACGTCTCAAGGAGGTTGAGCTTGTTCGCGTATGTTCTGAGCCCTATGACAAGAATGAGCGAGGTCGACTCATCCTCCGGAAGAGACACGCTGGCGAACCAGCTGAAGAAGAGCTGCGTAAAGCTGCAAGCATAATCATGGAGGAGCAAAATGAAATCCATACAAATGCTATATCCGCCAATAATCCCCGCAGCCAGGTCAAGGTCCAGAAGCTGACTGGTGAGACTTGGAAAGACGTTTCCTATCCTCTATCTCCAGCGACCTTTCAACCACCATCCCGCCTAAGAGATCAAAGTGGCAGTGCTGCGTCTCAGGGGTGGGGAGATACCCCTACTCGATTAGGCTCACGGTCCAAGCCGAAGATCAAGCAATTCGACGGTGGCAGGCCACCAAGCGAGCTGATTAGCCAAGAATTGACAACCTACTTTCCCGACCATCAGAAAGAGACCATAGAGCGAACGGTCAGAAAGTCGATACGAAGATCCGCCCGACTTAGTAAAGCCGCCAGCCGGATCAGCATTGCGAGCAACGCTTCAAGCTACACATCTAGTCTTAAAGATGCTCCACCATTGCCAAATATTGCAGATACTTGGTTGTCCGGGGCACATGGGTCTTTAGCTAGTACCCGTGGTCCTCGTCCACTTTCGGTCTCTCGATTTGCAAACTTGCAAAATGCCCACCGCGACTCGATCGCTTCAAGCTCTCTTCAGCCATTACAGGAAGAAACTCCATCTGAGCCGAACAGAAAATCGTATGTTTCATTCGAAAGTGATTCACAGCTAGCCAACCTCACTGGGGAGTCGGATACTTCGCACGCCACTCTTCAGAGCTATTTCGACGAGTCCGGTAGCAGTGGACCGACCACGGAATCGGGTGGCTCGCTCAACGATCACCTCACCCAGGCCATCGCTGGAGATGGGGAAGAGCCTGACGAAGAACTCAACCAATTCTTACATGGTGATTCATGGGATGGCGTCAAATGGATGCAAGGCGCCCTTATAGGTCAAGGTTCTTTCGGCAGTGTCTTCCTTGCCCTCCACGCAGTCACTGGTGAATTGATGGCGGTCAAGCAAGTCGAGGTCCCCTCCAACACCAACAGCAATCTCGACAAGCGCAAGGAGAACATGGTCGCTGCCCTAAAGCGTGAGATCGACCTTCTTCGAGACCTTCAACATGAGAACATAGTGCAATACCTCGGCTCCAACTCGGACACAGAGCATTTTAATATTTTCCTCGAATACGTGCCCGGTGGCTCCGTGGCCGCGATGCTGAACTCTTATGGTCAGCTCCAAGAACCCCTCATTCGCAATTTCGTGCGCCAGATCCTAGCGGGTCTTTCCTATCTCCATGGCAGAGATATCATACATCGTGATATCAAAGGCGCGAACGTACTCGTCGATAACAAGGGCAACATCAAGATCTCCGACTTCGGCATTTCGAAACGTGTCGAGGCATCTGCATTGCTCGCCCCGCAGAAGAACGGTGGCCACGTCCACCGCCCTTCTTTGCAAGGTAGTGTCTTCTGGATGGCTCCCGAGGTCGTCAAGCAGACTTCTTATACCCGCAAAGCCGACATTTGGTCCCTCGGATGCTTGATTGTGGAGATGTTCACCGGCAACCACCCTTTCCCGAATTGTTCGCAATTGCAGGCCATCTTTCAGATCGGCAGCTCCAGTGCCAAACCTGATACACCAGACAAAGCTAGCGAGGAGGGCAAGGCCTTCTTGAACAAGACTTTTGAGGTCGACCACGAGAAAAGGCCGAGTGCGGATGAGCTGCTGTCGTTGCCGTTTTTGAGGCAGATTGCATGAGAAGGTGGGGACCCGGACAAGACTGTTGCGAAAGTCTCAAACCAAAAAACCTGCCAAGAAGAAGAAATTTTCCTGATGTTTGTACTTTTATATGATGCGATGAACAACATGTGGCCGGGACTGAAAACGTCGTGAAGATCGAGATTTCGTGAAGACACAGATAATAGTATGTCGATCCCGACGTCAGATTTATCTGTCTCCTGATCTGAAGGAATATGTCTATGTCTAATATGTACAATACTTTTTACAATGCCAATGCATAACAAACATTACATGAAGTGCCATCCGTACCTTTCACTATGTATGATCCATCTCTCAGTACCTGTGAATCTGATCTATATATATGGCGAGATAAGTCTTGAGAAGGGGGTGCAGAAACATGATGTAATCGACCCAGATCGAATAGGCTACCTTCGCTAAATCCATTAATTGCAAACATTATTTCACCAACCAGGTTTCGGACTTCATAACACTTACTGTATGTGAATAGTTTGAATGCAATAGCGTATAGTTCTCCAGTACGGCGCATCAAAGGCATTTGCTGGAAAACTGCCATAGAATCAGAATTCCTGATATGACTAGATTTATAAGGTAGGTTTAGACTGGCATGCCTAATCCATCCATCCATCAAAACCACAATGCCGCCTCTCCACGAAAAACAACAAGAAAAATCAATCGAGATATCGGAAATCTCAACCATCCAACTCCGAAAAGCCATCCAGTATGTATTTACGCCAAACGCCTCGCCTAATCTTGTCTGCATTATCGATCGATCGATCAACCTTTCCCCTTCCTTCTCGTTTGAGGAAACTTTTCCCTTTCCGACTACAAACGACATCGAGAATCGAATGGAACAAACATCCCACGCTCGCACTGCTCCTCTGGCAGCTTTCGAAATCATCACTCGTCATCACTCATGCCGTTGGCGTAGCCTTCCCGTTGACCACCACTACCACCACCATTAAAGGTAAGCTTCAGCTTCGGGCCACCGTTCGGACCTGAGGCCATTGGCGTGCCGACGCTCGAGACGGCGGCGGAACGTCCGTCGCCGGGGGTGGAGCCGTCGAAGTCTTGCAGTTCGGGGTACTTTTCCGTGTCTTGCCGCAGCGTGGTAACGGCGGTAGCCTGCAAACGGGTTGTTAGACGAGTTCACGATCAATGTGTACGGGACACAACATACCTCGATCTTATTGGCGTCTGTCCACAACATGCTGCCGTCCTCATTGTAGGCCCTGGCATTATTGCAGAGGAGACGGATGTCTTCCCGATAATCTCTTAGAGACTGATATTGTTCTTTATCGATCTTCTTTTTAATCTGGTCCATCCATATCGGCTTTTGGATCAGTACGTAATAGTCGGGGAACTGCGCTCTCGGTACCGGCTTTTCGAAAGGATCAATTAGACCTCGGGTTACGGGACCTTCTTCGTCTTCCGAAGGTAGCTCGTCTGCGACTTCTTCTTCAAGGTCTTGCAATTCTTTGTAGTTGTGGAGTAAGATCTTCTGAAGTAATTTGCGCTCTTTATCGGAGAGAGTTTCTACACCCCTGGATGGTCGGGCTCCTCCAGCTCCTCCTCGCTTTTTCTTTGGAGCTGGCTCATCGTCAACGTCATCGTCGGCTTTTCGCTTGAAGCCAGCTGACTTGCGCTTTCTACTAGCTGGCACCACAGAGCTCTCTCTCGAGGGTTCTGCAGAGCTCTCAAGGCCGGTTGCCTTTTTACCTCGCTTGTCCTTATTGTTGTTGCGCTTATCAATCTTCTGGGCTTTGCGCGCAACTGCATCTTCGATCGTGTCCTCATCGTCATCCACGGCCATTAGCCACTGCTCTTCTGTGAGACCGTCATCGTATTTGACCCGGGTTCGCTCTCGGGCGCCTCGACCAGCGATCGCCTCAATCTCTTCCGTTACGGGATTGTCTTCCTGTAGATACATCTCCGGAAGCTCGTCCTCACCCATAAGACGTGGGAGTTTGCCTTTTTCCGGCCCATACATTGGGTCCGCGTAACGCTCCTGATCGAGTCGTTGGAAGATTGCCAATTCATTGTCAGACCTAGCTGTGATCATGTTCAACTCATCGTCATCCATCTCTTCCTCATTTACCATTTCGTCAGCAGTCTCGGCTGTGTCGAGTAGTGTCCTGAGCATTGCATCACGCTCTTCATTGGTGGACTTGTTATCAAATCTACCAGCCTGAATGACTTTGCCGTCCATATCGAGCTTATATTGGGCTCGCTCAAGGATTTTCTCTTCGACAGATTTAGAAGTAATTAATCTCAATATGCGAACCTCATTCTTTTGGCCAATACGATGAGCGCGATCCTGAGCTTGCAAATCTTGGTGAGGATTCCAGTCAGAATCGTAAATGATCACAGTGTCGGCTGTCTGCAAATTCAGACCAAGGCCTCCAGCTCGTGTCGACAATAGAAAGCAAAAGTAGGGCGAATTAGGAGCGTTGAACTTTGCCAGCAACTCCGATCGGTCATCAGACTTGGTCGATCCATCAAGACGGAGATACTCCATGCCCCTCAGTCGTAGGAAGTCCTCCATAATATTCATAATTTGTGTCATTTGAAAGAACATCAATATTCGGTGACCGGTGGCGAGGAATTTCGGTAGCATTCGATCGAGGAGCTCAAACTTGCCCGATGTCCGCCAAAGAAGGTCATTGCTGGTTTTGGTAGGGTTCATCTGATCCTCAACCTGTTCGAAGACGAAAGGATGATTGCACAATTTGCGCAACTGCATCAGCATATTACTGAGACCACGAATACCAGTTTTGCCACCTTTGCCATCGCTTACGGAGATTTTGTTGTAAGTAACCAACTGCTTGTTGATCTTTGCTTGCAGTGCAGAAGATTTGCATTTGATGACACGCTCCTGCTTGTCCGGTAGGTCTTTTTCCACATCTTTCTTGAGACGACGCAGTAAGAAGGGCCGCAGAACCTTGTGTAATCGACGGATGACGAGAAGCTGTTCTTCTTCCGTCAGCTCCATCTTGTCTTGACCGCCAGTGTTTGCAAATGGCGTGTTGAACCATTCATCGAATGATTTGACTGATTTGAAAATGGTTGGAAGCACAAAATTTAACAGAGCCCATAGCTCAGGAAGATTGTTTTGCAAAGGAGTACCCGTCAATATCAGTCTGTAACGTGTACTATAGTATTGCGTCAGGGTGTTGCTGAGCTTGGATTGGGCGTTCTTCATTCGATGGCCTTCGTCGACAATCATGTGTACCCACTTGATTCTACTTAGCACAGGCTTGTCCTTGATGATGTACTCGTAGGTTGTGAGGAGAACTTGGAATTGCCCGTATCTAATCTGTTGCTGTTGGTTTTTCCTAGCCAGGGGAGGACCTTTATAAACAATCCTCTTGATCGACGGCGCCCACTTCTCGAACTCGAGGTTCCAATTTGTGAGAGTGCTCAAAGGAACAATGACGAGGAATGGTCCAGTTTGGTTCTTCTTCCTGATAAGATAGGTGAGCAGGCTGATCGTTTGAATGGTCTTGCCGAGGCCCATCTCATCTGCAAGTATACCATTAAGGTTGTTGTTGTAGAGGGAAATCATCCATTGAAGACCTTTGATCTGATATTCTTTCAAAGTGCCGCCAATGAGGTTGTCGGGTTGCTCTTTGATCTCTTCCTTGATACGATGAGCAACAGCATAGTAGTCCACCTTCGGTCCACCTTCCACTTCATCCTCACTATCGCTAGACTCTTCCTCAGGTATATCATCATCTGCATATTGCTGCACAGCGCCCCGCTGTTGCTGTTTAACAGACGCAGCAAGTTGACTCAAGAATCCGTCGGTTTGTTTCAGCAAGTGCGATATACGTGAATCTTTCGCTTGACCAAGGAGTTTGAGATAGGTCTCTTCGTCGTCGTTCCTCAAAGCCTGTAGACGCTGCTTCGCGGTCCTCTCAATTCGTTTTTGTTCTTCCTTCTCAATGTGCTGATGCTGCGCCAGCATCATACGCCCAAGCTTTTGGACCCGTGCCCTCTGCGTATCCGCGGCCTTGGCGATCTCAATGCCATGCTGTGTTATTGCTTGAAAATGCGCGGTCTGCTTTTCCTTCTCCTTGGTTTCTCGCACGTCTCGTTGTTGCTTCTCTAACTTCTCCGTCATACGAGCTTCATGTAAGTACATCTTCTTGGGTCGACGGTATATGGAGCGATTGGCAGTCTGAGCAAGATTGTCGTAGTGAACCACGTCCCTGTGTACCTGTTGGCGTAAGGCACGTTGCTTTGGCAACAAGCAAAGCATTTTGTATTCAATCAAGGCCTTTCGCTTTATGGAGTCGTCCACCTGTGGGGTTTCACTCTTGCTAGTGTCCCAGACCCCCAAATTTGCAGGCAGATTCTCAAGCTCGGACTTCCTCGACGTTATACGATTGTAGGCAATACGTTCGCGATCTTCTCTTAAGCGGTCGCTGTCCACTCCAGACGAAACTTGGTTCTGGTACAGATCCAGTCTGCGAGACAACAAGCGATTCGAGATGCTCAATTCTCGATCGCGTCGAAATTGGTCGACATCCACACCAGTAGGCATAAGAGCGGGAATGATTGGTCGATTTGGCCTAATAGTGTGGTTTGCATAGCTGATGGTAGATTTGGTGTAGAAATGGGGATCCGCGTAAGTCTGGTATATATGTGGCGAATTCAGGTCGCCGTCTTTCGCTTCTGGGACCCTACTGGGAGACTCCTTGAGAGCCTGGTCGGCAGCTACAACTGCTTGTGCGAGCGTAGGTGTCGTATTGTTACGTTGGGATTTGAAGAGCTGCTGCTGAATGTTGGGTGGGATCGCAATGTTTTTGCTTAGCATCTTGAAGGCCAAGATTTGGCTTTGGAGTGTTTGCAGCTGGTCTTTGGATAAACCCCCACTAGCCTTGCCTTGCGGCTTTTGAGATGATACACCGAGTTGCTCGGTAGTGGATGTGGACTGCCCTGCGGACGAGGGCTGAACTGAGGATGTGGCCATGGGTATTTGAGGAGCGTGGCCTATCATCAATCATTAGCATTGCCAATGAGAGCAGTAGGTGGTACAAGCCATTGGCTCCGTTCGTATCAGTATGTTGCTGGCTCTGTTGATTTCGCTGGGCTTGTTGCTGTAGAAAATTTTGTCTCTGCTGTTGGAATCGTTGATGTTTTTGAAATGTCGTGAGTATATGCTGGCATTTTAAGAGCTCGGGGTCGTTTTCGGGAGTCCCTTGATCCTTGAGCTGCTTATATTTCTTGGGGTCACATTAGCACAAAGATCGAAATATTAGACGCATAGCGCAGGGTGTCTTGGTTGTGATTGGGGAAATTTCAGCCCTTACCGCGTAGTATTCGTTGATTTGCTGTTGGTTAAGGTTGGGTGGTAGGTTGCTTCCACCCTGAGGAAGGTTGGGCGCGGTTTGAACGGCAGAAGCCATGGCGGAGATGTTGATTATCGTAATCGAGAGTGGTGATTGTAGTCAGCAGGCGGAGTTGAGCAGGCCGAGGGGCGCGGCGCAAAGCGAGTGGATGAATAAATGATAGGGTGGATCCTGTGAGCTGAAGAGAATGAATGGGAGCCCTATGGGTGGCTGATTCGGGCGCAGTGAAGGCGACCCTTCAACGCGTCCCGAAAGACGTGTTGAGGGTAGTGACGCTTCTTGGAGGAGAGCGGTGATGGCGGGGGTCCAAGGTAAGCGGACTTTTGATGTGTACTGATCGAAGTTGGTCTTTCAGCTTGCCGCACTGAGTGGATTCCTTGGCGCTAGTAGGTGATTAGTCATACACGATCGAAATCAGCGAATCATCTGCGAATGTTTGATCTATAGATGGTTTGGATCATAATTTGGGGAAAACGTTCATGAGCAGTACATGGAGTAACTTTCATGTTTGATATTTTGAAAAAGGTGCTGAGCTTCTCCTTGATGGGAGTTTCATTGCCCAAGCAATCCTTTTCCTGATAATGCAGCTCTGATGATCCTAAAGCAAGATCGACATCCCTTCTACCAGGCTCCCATGCACGAAGGCATCTTAGCCTTCTAATCTACAGCAACGTTTTTCCAGAGCGTAAGCCAATGACCTGCCATCGCTCGGAGAATCAAAGGAACAATGCCCACCCTAGGTACTGATGTCCAACACTAGCTTGATGCTGCTGCCAGTGTGAAAGCATTTTGATCCAGGCTAAAAATCACTCGCTGACTCCAATTCAATGCACACGAAATTAGCAACAAGCATTATAAAAGTATACTTCAAGCATAGGAGATGTTCGTCGTAGAGAGCGTACTTCGTTCTAGAGCGGTTCTGGAGTCAGCATTCCCCTTTCCAGTATATGGGATTCATTGGAGTTGCAAGACAGATATAGAGACCGATTGAAGGAAATGAAGCAGCAATCGCCGCTCCCGATGCGTTCTCAATGCCTTAAGGCACTGCCTGCATCTGGGAAGAATGAATTCGAAAATACGTACTCATGGGGGGAGGGGGAGGCGGCGGTTTTTTGGCTCTCGATGGTGGAGGGGGAGGTGCTTGCTTTTTGCTGTTTGTCGCTGCGTTCAACGTAGAATAACTCGCGTTCCGCGATGGAGGAGCACTGTCGTGTGATGTTGCTGGAGACGCTGACCTTTCCTTGTACGACCTGTCAGGGCTACTGTTGCTGTGAAAGGTTGAATCGTCAGATGGGTCGCTGAAGAGATCATTCTCGGTGCTGGCTTTCGCAAGAGGTCGCAATTGCGATCGCTGATTTCGTATAGAGAGATTGTCATTCGGGACCCGAGATACTCGTTGCGATGGTGAACAGTCGCGGTAGACTTGGGTTGGGCCTTGAAAAGTAGTGGCTCTGTTGACGTTGGGCCGCGCCGAGCTGAAGTCGTATCCAGTCGTTTCTTTTCGAGGGGACTCAGGAGGAACTTGGGATGACGCTGCTCGTGTAGAACGGATCGAAGGTCGAGCTTCTGCAACCGGCAATGGTTCCTCCTCCATGGCGTTGAATCGGTCTGCGTAAGCATGGGCAGTGTTTGAACGAGACCGGGGGTCGCGGCGCCCTTCACCACCATCTGAACCAGTTTGCCTGAATATCGGCTCAGCCAAACTGACACGAGAGGACGGGAGCAGGCAACTCACCCTGCAGGCCAATTCTGCTTCAACTGCAACAGCACATCCCGACATCGGTCATAGTATTTGAGCTCAGCGTCCACAAACGCCCCAAGATCAGCGACACTATCAGTTTCGGCTTCTTTAATCTATCAAAAGATTCAGCAGCCTCGTTCCATCAACTCAAACGAGGTCACCCACGTCTTGCATCCTACGATAGACATCCTCGCTCGTTTCTTCATACTTTGCTTTCTGAGATCGCAATTCTTCTTCTACGCGAAAGTCTTCCTTTTTGGCTTTTTGCATTTTGGCTAGGGAGGTATCGTAAGCCAGGCGACGACTCTCCAGCTTTTTACGGGCAGACTTGATGGTCAGTAGGTGCAGCGGAGAGGGGGTTGGACTTCATACTTGATACTCTTTCATCTGAGCAAGCGATCTTTCTAGAGATTCGAGCCAACTTGTGGTCGCATTAGCAACGTATGTCTCTTGGATTCGTCCAATTCTCTCGTTGGTTTTGCCCAGCCCTGCACCTGCATTAGTACCGCAACAATTACTAACTTTCAGCACCATACCCATGAGACATTGGCCAAATTCTGAGTCCTCCTCGAAATCTTCTCCATGGTTCACCATCGTGGAGCCCAAGTAGGCCACTGGAAGTATTTTCTCCTTGTCATCCCCTTCTTGACGTTTTGAGAGAGTCTTGACATAGGCGGTCATCGACTTCTGAAGGCGTTCCATGCCTTGAATATATTAGGACATGTCCGAATAGGTGCGATTTGAGGGAAATATGAATACCTTCTTGCCTCAAACCCATTTCTATCTCCAATGATTTGAAGTCGTCAGAGACGCTTGTCTTGACCTCCCCACCCATCCTCTCTCCAGCCCATTGCTTGAAGCGCCCGAGCTTCTTATTGACATTCATGATGCTAGATTTCTTGGATCATAAACGTAGTATGCAATGGTCGAAATGTTACGAGAGCTGCTATTGGAATGCAGAGGACTCGGGAAGTGATGCTTGAGAGCTGTGGGAGTTCTGGGATCCAGCCAGAACATGTGAGGATTGAAAATTATGAACCAACGACAGAGTTTTGAAAAGCTGAATGAGTGATGTTGTGCTATGTGGCAGACTGTTAGAACGTTTGATTTCCCTATTGCGGGTTCATCACTGTTTGGCTTAGATAGGAAAGAGTGGCGGTCCAACCCCACAATTGGCCGATGTGGCTTCCGGGAGCGGACAGGAATAGCAGCTCAGCGCGTAAAGGGGTTAAATATTGATCAACGTCTATCCCTTTGAGAATTTGACAGCTACGGAGTTATTTCGAACCATGGGTGCGCCAGCTGCATTATTTTTCAGATTGCCTGGGTTTGGCGTTTCGAGACCTACAGACTCGATTGCCATCGTTGGCGGATGATTTATCCTTCGTTGGCTGGGGGGAAGATTCCACATGCGAGGTCAAGAAACTGGGATTCAGTAACTCCATGGCTCGATAAGAGAGCATGACGCCCTCAAAGATGGTATAGGCCCCTGTGTATGGTTCGTTCTTATGGAATCCTGACAACCTAATCCTTCGTCTTCTGCGTACCACGTAACAAACCAGTTCTCCTAGCTGCAATAAGACCTGCTTTCTGACCCTGTGCTGCGTACCGTGAAATAGTTGAAGCTTTGCCGATATGTTGATGATTACCACCTCCGTGAGGCTAGAAACGAGAAAGGTCAGATGGCATGATATAAGAACGGAGCATAGAATGAGTTCTTACATGGTCAACAGGATTCATGGCAACACCCCGAGTCTTGGGCCATGAATTACGCTTAACAGCGAACTTGTGTTTGGCACGAGATGCCTCTGCAGACATAATCAGCTTTGGTCCTCCCAAACGTAAGTTTTGTCGGGAACATCATACTCAACAGTGGCTTGTCTGTTCGTCCACCCCCCGCAACGATCCCAATCATACCTCGCGCACTGCTCTTTATGACCTTTTTGGCGCCACTGGGAAGCTTCACTCTGGTCTTCCCCTCATCCGGATTGTGACCGATGACAGTAACGTAGTTTCCTGAGGTCCTACCCAAGACACCGCGATCACCCATCTTCTCTTCAACATTCGTGACTACCGTACCTTCTGGTACTGACCCTAGGGGCAGAACATTCCCAACTGTGAGGGAAGCTTTCTTGCCGGCATAGATGAATTGCCCCGTATACATGCCCTCGTTGGCGATGAAGGTTTCGGTGTGAAGCTTGAAGCGGTAAGGATCACGAAAGGATACTTTGGCGAGTGGTGCACCTCGGCCAGGATCATGAATGATGTCTTTAACGACACCACGGATATAGCCGTGTTTCTCTGCATAGTCAAGCGTTCGAAATTGCGCAGGAGCCTTGTTCAGACGAGTATGTGCCGCTGTAGATTCGATTAGTATGAACCCCGAAAGACCTCAATCCGGAACGTACTGAATATGGATCCACGACCCTTCCTCTGATTACGGATGACGCGACCCATCTTGGCCGACTAGCTGATAAGCCGTCAATATAGATCTCGTTGCGATCACTTTCGAATGTACTCACCGCAGGCTGTATTGTTCGATCTCGCAGGTCATTGAAGCTAATTGATCATGACTGAGTGTGGGCTTCGCTAACGCCGAGCCGCCAGAGCCCCATTTGGACTAGACCTGTTTCCTGCCGTCAAAGAACTACGCTCAACCACCACCGACCATCCTTCAATCCCATCACCTTCCATTACGACGAGTATCGCATCAGGGACATTCCAAACCATTGCGGAGCTTGTGCCTTCGCTATGGCTTACAGCCGTGAGATATTCGACTACAGGGTTCCAACATTGCGACGTGGTCTATCATCGTCAAATTCCCCGTCTATGCTGTCGATAATACGATTCTTCCAGAGAAAGTGATGTGCGAGTACAATTTACAGAAACCATCGTCACGTTTTGCTTCGAGTACGGTGATCACGGTCGTTTGCTGTGGACCGACTTCAGAAAGGATGGCTGGTTAGCCCGCGCATTCAAGATTGCCTCGTCATTGTATTTTAGCTTGCTTGACCTGCAAATTTGCAATTGTTGTAGGCGGGATGATCATTGCTCGCTTCATTTCGAACGTCCCACACCCTGCTGGTCATCGGTACTGTTATGTTGTCTTTATGAGAACACTTACTCCCAGCCTATGATTCCTTACTTCAAGGTGGGCAATGGAAAAACCTCCGCCATCAGTAGTTGTCTACGACGTGGCAATCATGCCAGAAAAATCTACATTGCGTACGATGGTTATCTCAAACCTGGTTCGACTGCTTATAGCATTATGAGGTTCTCAATATTGTCTGGCATTTGCCTTTGAAGCATTTTGTGTACGAATCAACTGATATTGGAGCGCTGGACTCAACGAGCACCACCGATGTTGCGAGCACAATCAGACGTTCCAGCCGGGCCACGGTTGCAACAAATCTTGAACCACAAATTTGGCAAAATTGCTTCTGTCGCAAATACCCTAGGAGACCCCCTCTCACCCCCATGGAAGCGCTCTAGTGCCGCCAGGCCACAAGAATGACGAAAAGTGTTGAACACCGAGACACGCAAACCTTGCTCCTGGGTTGAGGTTTGCTGGATGATGCCAAGCAACAGGGGCTCTCTCAGTTGTTAAGATTGCCCTGTACTACGCTCTCGACACCACGCTGCAGATATGATTTGCCGATCAGCCCACCCATTACTACGGTCCCCTGTTATGCTGGGAGGTCTCAGGCCAGGAGTATTGAGTCTGGAAACCAGGTGCAGCAGTCCGTGGAGTGATAGATATTCAATGCATAATGCAAGCTCTAAATTCACATACCGCACTCCCGTAGTTTAAGGCTCAAAGCAAATTCGTACAATTAATTTTTCTATCCTTCACCAGTAATTGAGACCCTTGTATGGACTGCATATTTCCCTCCTTGAGTCACCATGTCTTCCTCAGACCTCTCCGAACTTTCCTCATCACTTTCTAGTGAAGATGTCGATACTTCTACACCCATCCCAAAAGGCACGCTTGATCATTACTTCAAGGGGAAGCAAGAATCAAGCGCAACCCCAGCTTTACCACTATCCAAGAAGAAGCGGCCACCATCACCGCCCCATGAATTTGTGCTTGCGGATAATCCAGACATCGCAGTAAGTGCCACACGTAGTCTGCTCTGCTGTATTTTACACGTCGCGCGTTTGGAGGGAATGGTGCACTGATGACGCGCAGTTCATTTGCATGTTCCGCTCACGGTTCAGCGACGGATTTTCCAAATCGCTACCACATTACGGACCGCAAGACATTGAGAACGGCGTTGTAGAGTCGCCCCCTGATGATCAGGTAGAGCGACTACTATGTGCCCTTCTTGGTTTGGTGCTCAATCGGAAAAAGGAAATTGAGTGGGTCAAACAAATCCAACCTTTTCAGCTGCCCTGTGTCCAGCCAGTGGCGATTATCTTGCAAAAGAACACAAGCTGAGCAAAGTATGTGGGATCCACAGGAAAGGTCACTACACACGTGCGCTTGAGGAGGCAATACAAACTCATACGTCTCAATGGCCATCAGTATGGCAGGGCAAGAATCCCCTGCATGGCGGGGGAAGCTTCAACAAGATGAGCCCAGAAAATCGAGTATGGAGCACAAGTATATCTAATGGATACTTGGCCGCTAACAGTCTCTATATAGCTCACACTTCTCAAAGCACTCATTTTATGGTCATTAGGGTCCTCAGAAGCCGTACAAGCCATCATGAAGGAGTCCTACAAGAGACAACGGCAGGACGATGACCTAAATCAGCCTCTCTCGGTGCAACCATGGGGTAGGGATGGAGATAAGCGCAGGTTTTGGCTCATTGAGGGGCAGGAAGACACGCATTTCAGGTTATATCGCGAGAGCAACCCAGCCTTGAAAAGTACCACTTGGCGTAGCGTTGCAGGCACAATCGACCAGGCTAAGGAGGTCGCCCATAACATTGGAGAGGAGAATAGTGTTCTTGCGAAGCGGCTGCGGGACCGCATTATGGCCGCCATTCCACGCTTTGAAGCCTCTGAGGAAGTTAGTTTTGCCCGGAGATTCTTGCCCCAATATATATTGACACCCTAGCAGAGAAGAAAACGTCGAGATTATCGCATGGCTCGTAAAGCTCAGTTCACACGCCCCGATCCCGGCTTCTCGCTCTACGAAGGTCGGACCCGTGGAAAGCGCATGAAGTACACCTACTCAGATGAGGAAGACGGAGGCTCAGACGCCTTGTCAACGAGACGGACAAACAGACGATCGGCCATCTCAACCCCAGCGGAACCATGTGCCCCAACCTTCACTGCTAGTGGTCGACAAGTTAAATCGAGGTACGGAGGCGCTTACGGCGAGTCCATACTAGTCGGACAAGTTGATGCCCCTAGACAAACGAGTCTCATAGGTATGGATGGGATTGAGGATGCCAATGAGCAAACCATATCCCATGGACGTCCTCGACGAGCTGCACAGCACCCCGAACGCAAACTAAAAGCTCGTTCTCTGAAGAACATTGAAGGTTACAATTCTCTAGATTCTATGGATGATGAAAGTGACGCTACGTCTAGTGGGGGAGGTTGGGATGGAGGGGCGGACGAAGGAGCAGACGACCAGGTGGATGATGAGGAGGAAGACGAAGACCTTGAGATGAGCGGCGACGACGAGGATAAAGCCCTCGATGAGGAAGACGAGCTGCAACCAAGTCTTGTGGTGTCTTTGCGTTACCTGAAGAAGTTCTCGATGCCGCATCCGGATAAAGCCCGACAAGAAGTACAGCCGGCCCACGAACCACCCATCCCTCTGGTCATGTCCTCGGTCCTGGAAAGGCCTACGTCTTTCGATGCGATCGAACCTTCGGCCAATGTGGATGAGGGCAAGATAGGCAAATTATCTCACGATGGATCCCTAGAAGTGTCACATACTGCGCCAAACATGATTGCAGGCGACAAGATTGCTCAAGAGACGTCCTTCGGACCAGAAAATCGTCTTTTGCAGAGGAACACGCCGGTCTCGCATGCTGCAATTAATGGTACATCTCAGCCTCGATTTGGAGCAGAAGATAACGCCATGTGGTAGCAGCTGTACGTTCACCTTACGCATATGTAAACATTATACGGGGCAATGCATGGGTCTTGTTTCGAGTTTCAAGGAGCTAGTTCTGCCGTACTAGATATCCATCATCAGCTCAGGATAGGTGTACGGCCACAAGTATCGCTCGGGTAGCATATCGTAGCAGATCAAATGTCTCCCAGGTGACCGCATGCCTACTGCAATATGTCTAAACCACGGGAGGTCCTCAGCACGACCATCCCATAACAGTTCCTACGCAATGAGGTGATCAGCCTTCGGTCACCTTGACCCTTGTATGCCCTTTCTGTACGGACATGATACTGGATCCTGACCCGAGACCGGGGTAGTTTGCAATGTCTCCGACGTTCTGATTTGAACAAAGTTCCCACTCCACTTACGGGTGGCTCGTTTGTGCTGATCGTAGCCCTCTTTCATGATGTGAAGCTAATCCAACCACAGCCACAATGGTGTTCAGTCTCCGCCAGTCCCAAGTTTCGTCGTGTAGTACTATGTTCATCATCAACGATATATTCATAGTCCTTTTGTCATCATCGAGTACCCACTTCACCAACATGCTCGGCGAACTGCTTATTCTTCGCTCCTGTCCCGTCCGGTATTTTCCAGCTATTGACTCCCCACCACCATTTCCGCACCTTTGCGCCCATAGTCTGTCCACTGAATGCGGCCCCCCTATTCCAGTATCTCCAGCCACTCAAAGCAAGCGTCCACAATGTCCCCTGTGCAAGCGGCAACAGCACCTGATCCCTTCCCGTGATCCACGCAACCTTCCACCACGTTTCCGCGCCCTGCAAACTAGCTAGGTAGCTTTGCTCGAAGCGAAGATCTGGTAATGGAGGGAGGTTGGCACGGCGCGGGATAGGTTTGAGGGCGGAATAGGGTATGCTACCGTCGCTAGATATCGAAGTTGTGGGGGACACTGGGCGTTTCTGGGAAGCGGCGGTGGAGGGGTTGAGGTCATAAGCCGGGTCTGGATGGTGCTTGATAGAGGCGGATTGGATTGTCGACGCCAGGTCAATTGCTGGGTTTGACATGATTGCTAGGAGAATCGGATGGGGCTACGCTGGAGCATGAAAGTTTTATGTACCTCCCAGAGTGAGGTTCGGATGGGCTGGCTTGGCGAGTTTCAGTGATAGCTTTTGGCTGGAGCTTCCCCATCATGTGTCAAATGTCAACAAACGCCCACCCGCGCTCTACGGACTCATGACACAACATCGTTCCGCAGGCCTTATTCACCTGGAGCAATGCCCGAAGCGAAATTCCATGCATCTATTGCTGTTAGATTTCAAGTATGTGCATATCAGCGACAAGAGATTGGCCCATGAGGCTCCAACATCTCAGACTGAAATCGTTACGATTGGAGGGCGCGCCTGCCTTCAATATTTTATGAATCTCCCCAGTTCTCTCGGCCATCATGAGTACTATCAACAGGCTGCTTAGTAGGAGGGACAAGGACTATACGAGTCGGAAGGAAAAGGTAATGTGGACTTCAGCGGTTACGCCGACCAGTACCTCAGGCCCTTCCTACTCTTCTGGGCATCCCTTTTCGTCCTCGTTCTCTTCCCTGTCTCGGCTTTCTCCGAGATATCTACAAAGCGATCTCAACGCCTGCGAGCAAGAAACGAGTTTGTTGAGTCTTCAGGTGCTAATTCTATGCTCCTGTAGCCTAGGCAGAATGATAGGCTACTGAACGGCTTGTTTGTCCCCGAAGAAGAAGAAGAAGAGGATAATGGTAAGACGGAGAGAGAAGAGGCGAGCAAAGTGCGTAAAATTTGCGGGAAGTGATATGATGGGGTTGAACAACCATAGATCAATATGCTTCTTCAGCGACTTTCCCGCGCTGGCATAAATACATTCAAGGAAGCAGACGTTGCATACGTGCTGGCCGGCACCTATGCGAGTGGAGACGGCGACAAAGCTTTTGAGTTGCTTGTGCTTTTGCAAGACTCTGAGGAAGGTATCATTCAAAGCTACAACCCGAACGTCAAGCTACTAGGGGCAATCAATAGAGAGGGTGTTACTTGCTACTTAGACAGTTTGCTGTTCGCCATGTTTGCAAGACTAGGAAGCTTCGAGGTCATGCTATACAAAAAGTTCGACGATCCGCCGAGGGACCGGCTGGCGACTTTGTTGAGATTGTGGGTCAATACTCTCAGAGCAGGTAAATTGATAACTACCGACATTGTACGCTATTCTATCGACAAGGATGCTTTGAGCCTTCTGACCTGTTCTAGACCAAGCAGATTCAGATCCAATTGTCCAATTGTGGCTGGGAAGAAGCCGCAGAAGTATGCCAAGTAAGCGATCTCGCAGACTCTTCTCCTCTTCACACAGTATGTTGAGTTGCGATGCATGTTCTAGGAGTTTTAATAGGAATCTTGACTTTTTGTAGACGTCGTTGTAGTGTAATTTTGGTCTCAGAAACGAAATGCTGACACAGAGACCTTGCAGCAAGACGCCTCCGAAGCCTTCACGTTCATTACAGAAACTCTGGCGTTACCGTTATTGACCCTGAAGATGGACATCTTCCATACCGGAAAGGAAGATGCCAGTGATGACCACAAATTCGTTAATGAGCGACTCCTCGAACTTGCTATACCAGACGAGCCGCTCGATGGCCGTGTAATTACACTCGAAGAATGTTTGGAGCTTTTCTTCAACAACAAGATCGAAGTCAAACGATATCTTGATCAGCTTGAAAGAAGGAATACTGTAAGCTCAGTACGATCTCGTCGATCGATCGACTCAACAAAAGCCCACGCATCGCACATCGAGATTGCAGAGATGAGTGACCACTCGCAGCCTTCCTCCCCAATTGCCCCACAACTCCAGCTTTCAGCAAGTCCAATCTCCTCAGTATGGCCAACGTTCCAAAGACAGAGAGCGCCAAGCATCATTCAAGAACAATATGTCGATGAGAAGAAAGGGATGTTGGATTTGGCTCCCTCCATTGACGAGAAAGGCGAAAGTGGTCCCCGGACTGGACGTGTCAGGAAGGAGGTGCTGATGCCTGCTTGGCAATTTTTCAGTCTTATTCCTTGGTACACTAACAACATGCCTAGCAATGGTAAGTCATGTTCCCCGTTGGACCAGCTCCCAGATAAAAGTTGGAGAAGTCGCAAGACATCTCAGGAGCATCTTCGCCCATCATATACCTCGTGGATCGAGTTCAAGTCCCGATGACAAGAGGCTAATTCCGAATTTATCTAGATGCTCAAGTCGCTGCGCATTTCTCGTCTACGAGACCAATCCTCGGGATCTGCCTGAAGAGGTATTCAATGCTACCTAACGGAACTGCCATTAAGCGGAAAACCCATATCGACATCCCCTTGGAGATCGGTTTACCTCATTTCATTCGAGATGACACAATGTCCGAAGATGGTCCTGCTTTTGGCAACTTCAAGCTCTCCCTGCAATCTGTGGTCTGCCATCAAGGAATATCAACCGATTCAGGTCACTATATTAGCTTAGTCCGCAGCCCTGATCCCGAACGAAACGGCGAAGACCAATGGATGCGCTTTGACGATTTAGCAGCTGAAAGGGTGGTTTTCACTACCGTTGAAACGTTCTTGCTTCAAGAATCCCCTTACCTGCTCTTCTACCAGGTTGTACCAATTGAGGGTGATCCCAACAACATCGCAGACGGCGAACGAGGAGTGACGAATGGCGAACGACCCCCAGCATACTCAGAGTCAGACAAGAGTCGTGAATCGAAAGCAGACTCTGGAGTCTCCGGTATGTCCACCAGTTCGAAAATTAGCTCCACATTCAACGAAGCTTCCAATTCTTACCCCCAAAGACCGAGCCTCGACATCCACAGACCGAGCTCGGATAGCTCAACATCTGAAGATGCCAGAAGAGGAAGGTTGAGCTTGAATGGCGAAAGACGAAGAAGCGTAACGTTCTCAGACGACGGCGCCAACAATTCCAGCGGTCCGAACAGTGGCCGCTTAAGCACATCCAACCTGGACTCGAACCAAAGCGATGGCCCAAACGCCCTCGCTGCTTTTCGACGCGGCTCGAAAACGACACAAACAAGCTCCAAGGGCAGGTCTGGCAGTCGCTCCGACGAGAAGCGGATAAGTACATCTCTTTCCCGGCTCGCGAGCAGAATGTCGCGGGACAAATTGAACAAAACGTCAAATAGCCCGGCGAACACAACTGGCCCCAGAGATCATGTCACAGGACCTACGGCGCCGCCTACGCAAACCAAAGATCCGCCCTCGGGTATGACGGGTCATGCCGCAGCGCTCGTGGTCGCGACCGAGACGCTGATGGATCGCAACCGGCTGAAAAAGGAGGCCAAGGAGAAGAGCAAAGCGGCTCAGCATAATTCGCATCATTTGATGAAGGCGAAGAGGAAAGAGGGAAAACCGGATAGGGAGTGCTTGGTTATGTGATGGGATGTGATGTGATGATACCAATCTTGCGTGCGTGTGCTTTGGGTTTTGCATAGGTGTGCTTGGGGAGGTGGATGATGGATGATGGATGATTGCATTGGGTGAGGGGGGATGGTAGGGTGCATAGATATATAGGCAGTATTACATGATATTAGAAGTTTCCGTATTCTCTTCCAACGAAACATATCTGCGAGTCCCCGTGCATGACTTCCTTGTTCAACCCAAGGATGAAACGATATCCCGTTTCTGGATTGAATTTATCCACGAAACCCCCATCCACTTCACCTAGCACAATCTCGTACATATCACGGAGTAATAAAAGCGATACCACTCTCATACCTCAGATTCATACATATACATGTTATGTATTATCACTATCACCCCCGATCCAAGCGCTATGCTACGCTATGCAGGTTTTCAATCTAATTGACATGTTTACCATGGAACGGCACACCCATCGAGCTCAGCAGGAGCCTTGCATCCTTGTCGTTCGTCGCTGTGGTACACACTGTGATGTCGATACCTGGTATCATCCGTGGTGGATAGCTGTAGTAAAGAAAGAAAGGACCGATGTTAGTGAGTGAGCGGTACCATGATATAGGTGAACTCAATTGTGAGAACGGGGAAAGAACTCACGCATCGTAATTGACCTCGACTTCCGGAAAAGTCCCCACAGTGTCCGGACCAAACCCCCACCCAATATCCCCACTCCCCGTCCCACTCCCCCCAGAAACGCCCTTATACTCTTTAATCTTCGGCATCACCACCTCCACCACCTTGCTCAGAAAGCAATACATGTCTTCACCCCTCAGCTCCACCCCAACCGCACACGGCCTCCCCTTCCTCAGATTAAAATTCACAACATTCTTCTTCGCGTCGAAGACCGTCGCGCGCACGTTCGTGATGGCTTGCAGCATCATGCCCGCCACCTGGAGGTATGCGGCGTCGGCACTGATATCGCGCAGGAAGGAGTGGACGTGGATTTTCTCGAGGCGCGGGACGTTGCGGAAGGTTATGGGGCGGTGGAGGAGGGGGAGCACGGGGCCGCCGCGGGGGGGGCGCAGGGGGCGGTTTTTGTGGTAGGGGGAGCTGCCGTCCCAGGATCGGAGGCGGGGGGGGGAGGGGCCGGGGAGGGTGCCGGGGGGGTGGTGGGTGTACATTAGGGTTAGGAGGTCAGGGGCGAGGGTGCTGTGGTAGGTTTGCTCGAGGCGGGGGAGGGAGAAGGGGCCTGGGACGAAGAGGCGGGAGGAGGGGGTGGAGGGTGGGGGGGGTTGATGGGGGTGGAGGGGGCCGCGGTAGTATTTTGGGGGGCGGAAGCGGTAGCTGTGTGGGTTGTTAGCGGAGTGTTGAGGGATGGATGGGGAGGAGGGGGGTTGGGGGTAGGAGTATGGTGCTTTTTCGAATGTAGACTCACCGGCTGGGTGGTAGTGGTTTTTCCCGCCGTCGGCTTCTGGCTATGGGGTCGAATGACTTGATATGCTCTTCTGTCGGTCCTGGTATCTGCATGGATGATGATGGGTCAACATCTTCGGATAGCTCTGTCATGCCATTGAATGTTGACGATTTGCGGGAAATGTAAAGGCATGTCAATCTCTGATGGGTATTTTTCTTCAAAGAGCTAGGATTCAGTGTCCGGAGAACTCGTGGAGTGGCCATGATGGGCATGAACTGATTCATAACGACTGACGCTCGAAGAACATTGATATTGTCGGGCTTGGCGCGTTCTATTCTAGCCCTAACCCTGATCTTATCTACCTACCGATTTTTCGTCCATGTCTTCATTATTGCGGTAGCTGATACAATTCAGGAAGGGACGTGTTCTGCAACTTTGTATTACAAAGACTATATCATTACATTATGCGATGTTGGCGGCACTCGAGAGACGGTACCGTTACTCCCAGATAACATCTACTCCAGGCCTCCAGATTACTTAACCGAGCATACACCTTATGTCGAAGACAAAGGCTGTTGTTGCATGGTCTGCTTGAACACTTGCAGTGATGCCGCAGGTTGGTAATACGGAACCTCGTGGCCAGCTCCAAATACTCTCAAGAAGGAGAGGTTATTAACGTTCTTGAAAGTTCCTGCAGCCGCACCCGCAACGGTATAGCTTTTCAGCGCCGCTGCGTTGAAGGCCGAGGTACCAGCGTAGGTGACAGCGTTGGCTGCTATGAGATTACCAAACCAATTGCAGATGAAGTCGGCGTCGCCTGCCCAAACAACCGTCTGAACGCCAGATTGAACAACAGCAGACAACTGCGAGAGGAAAGAGCGCGAATCTGTAAGGTTGTCAGTACGTATCATGGTCAGAATGAGCAGAGTGGGACGCACTATCACCCGTACTGGCGAATTTGTCGTATGGCGCATTGGGGCACTCAGCGTAGGTTGATTTCGCACCAATGGCACTAGTGACGGACGGTTGAGCGAGGTAGCTCGCATAGGATTGCGGTGGGTAGGGGTCTTTGCTAGGCTGGCGAACGTCGTAGACATCGAAGTCGTAAGCAGCGGCACCACCATTCGCCGAGGTAGTTGTCAGGGGGCCCTCAATGTCGCTGTAGCACGTATTGTCCGAATTCTTGCAATTGGCGTTCGAGCCGGTAGAAGAACACTTTGCGAGCGCTGGCGCACACTTGCTGTTGTAGGTGTCTATAAAACTGGTGTGCTGGGCTGCAGTGATGATGGGTTTGTACGTATTGTTGTATGCGAAGTCGACGTAGGCCTTTTCTTGCAGCGTCGCATCGAACCAGCCATTGTTGATACCCAGAGCGATGAGCTTGATGTCCTGACCTTTGACAGTGCCCTTGGTGATGGCAGCATTTTGTGATTCAAAGTACTCTGCAAACTCCGGGCCGTAGTGTCCGCCGTATGATTCAGTGAAAATGCCAAAGTTCCTGTTCTCGTATTGCGGAAATTGTGCATAAAACGCCTGTAGAAGTGTCCATACGTACGGCGCAGCAGTGACAGTGCTCGTGACGGGGTCGTCGCCGTACGAAAATCCTGTACCGATTGGCTGGTCAATGTACAGCATGTTGGCATAGCTGTTGAAGCTGTAGGGGTTCAATGATGGCGTTGATGCGCCGTTGACGAAATGGCACGGGCCATTTTCCTGGAAAAGACCAATCATACTGCTACAGCCCGGACCGCCGTTGAACCAGGTAGCCAGTGGTGCCGTCGTGGGATTACTTCGAGCCTCGAAGAACCAAAACCACCTCGATTTGTCAACCAAGGATATCCGGGAGGTCAATATACGACTTACATGTTCATGTTGGTGCCTACGGAGAGGTACCCGGAGTACTGATTGACACCTGGAGTAGTTTCACAGATGCCCGAATTGGTCACAAATTCCATTTTCGCACCGGTCGCAGCGTGTTCAAAGACGGTGAAGTTGGTGCCATCACGTTCAACGAAGGACCTCTTGTCTTTGGGGCTCGATTCCTCATTGGGTAATGGAGAAGCAGAGACGAGAGAGCCAAGGGCAATGCCGATAGCGATGAGTTCGTTGAAGTATCGCATCTTTATCTTGACTAATAAAGGAACGAGAGCACTCTAGTAGGAGAATTGGGGATGAGATTATTTGTACCTGAATGTATATAGATATACTGAAATTCGAAGGCTAGAGGTGGCTGTAAAGAATGATGAGTACTTTGAAGAAGAGACTTTGTGTTCTTATATGTGGAGACAGGTCAATGGCTGCTAATCGAAGTAGTTGCTAGATCGTGGCCTGCCCGTCGCCGCAAGAAATTAGGAAGGAGGCACGGCGAGCTCCGTATGGCTGACATCGCGATGCACGCAACCGTCGATCAAGTAGATGAAGTTCATGAGTAAGGCGAATGTGTGGGGGGACCGAGGAATGCGGAGGTTCTTTCTAGTGTCCAGGCCGGGGGTGAAAGGTTGGCAGCATCCTAGAAAGGATAGTCAACCGGTCAGGTACCATGCAAGACCCAATTCGAGAAGGTTGATAGAAGATTCATGATAGGTTGCGTTGCTTCCCTCTAGTCATTATCGACCATGGATTCTTTCCGTGGCAATACCTGCAACGCAGGGTATTCTACTACTAAGTGGTGCTGCAGAAGCTCATTGGTCAAGGGGTTGCAGTTGGCGCCTGCAATGCCAGACATCAAGTGCCAGACATCAAGTCTGACCTGACCTTCCTACGTCCAGTAGCTGCTTGAAGAGTTTCAAGTAGGGAGCCAGCTCATTAGTCTATACCGTTCACTTCTCACCTTGTCGGAGGTGTATGGACTGATACTGGGCTGGCGAATCCTCCTCGGACGCTAGCGAGCGGGACCCGACTCTGCTGCCTTATTAGGTGTAGCGTCCGCCACTAAGGCTTTCCCTCGCTTCCATTCTTTTTCTTTCCATCCGAACCTCGGAACCTCGCTTTATCCTTAGTGCTTCATCATCTTCATCCTACTGTGTACTCCGTATTGTCCTCCTCATTCCGACCATCCTCTTTCGAAAGAGAATTACCGTTTTGATCGATAGCGACATCGCGTACTCCGTAATTGATTCTCGTCTGCAAAGAACCAGGGGAAAGCTTGATAACATTACGGCGCAGTGACCATCCATCGAAAACTTGAATACAGCCCCATTTGGAAGCACTTGCTTGGGTAATAAGCTCATCAGATCTCACTGATTCTGAACACGGTGCCCCATACGTCGAAGACCTACCCGCTGACGTTTTCTGGTCGGACATTCAAGTATTCGAACTTTGGTGGAGATTGAAAGCATGTTTACAAACCTTATCCAACTGCGATGACTATCAGACGCAGCATAGGCTTTCTTCCTGCTTAGTTGAATACCCTCCACTCTCGGGCAACGGAGAACCCGACCTGCCGATTACGGACGCTTGCCATCATCGTTCAGGCGCTGAGCAGAGACGTCAAATCAGTACTGAGAAAATCCAGTCTCGTTCAAATGGACTACCCGTGAGGAATGGAGCCATCTCACAATTCTGGCAAACGACTATTGAGTCCTAAAGCAACATACTCCCCTGAAAAATGCTATCCCACAGAGGTGATACGGAAGAGGCAACTCAGACGATGTCGTACTTCCCCAGCTGGTTCACAATTCAAGGGAAGAAATTCAGAAATGTGCCTGACTGTGCGATGCGCGTGCAAAAAAAGAGGGCTTGAATCTGATGATATTTGCTTCTGTCTCCCCACCCTTCCCTGCTGGTAGCATTCGTTTCTTGCAGGTCGCTCACGTCTTAATGGCTTGCGTGATATCATACATTACAAACGTTGAGCAGGTCGACACAAATGATCAAAGAGCGATTTCAGGCTCCGAGAACATGAACGTTTGGTGAATGTTTCCGATTGATGGACATCACACAACCTCTAGGTTGTCGCTTATCGCATGGGTGATCTGCACCGCTCGTATTCAATGTCTACGCAAGTGTTTACAGCACGCGTAAAAGCGCAAAGTTCTAGTAGAAGACCAAGACTAAATTGAGATCTGCGCGCATATTCTGGACGCTTTTTAGAGGAAGCAATTACCTCAATGCTAATCCTAGACTACGGGTTTCTATGCCACTCAGCGCTTCTCCCCATAGCCAGAGATGACTATCCCAGACACGATGCTGTGCCTCATATTGTCAATCGTACTCTGCTCAACTCCAACCATATCTTTGTCCAACTCGGATGACCTGCTACCACTTCAGAACACGACGAAGGTCGGAGAGTCGTTACCTATCGATCCGCGCTTTGGATTTGAGATTGATTGTGGACAGTCGAATCTGCCAGGAATATCTGTACTTATGAATGCGGTACATGCTATGACTGATCTAGCCTTGGAGGATTTCGATGAACCACTTGTACCTATTCCCTACTCCCTTCCAAATTTTCCCGAGGTTACCATAACGCCGAAAGCGACGGCGCGAGGAGGAGCGATCCAAACTCGATTCATCGTATGGGGTCTATATCAGAGTATCGTTGCGATGACCCAGAGGAAGAAGTTCCGGACGGCCGTAATCACTCTAAGATGGGAAGCAGGCATCGTAGGTTATATCTCAATCACAGGGCACAACGGACGCATATTTATGGGCGAAAGCAACCACACCGAGAGCCTTCTGCGTAGGTCAAGGATTCGGGCTTCAAACGGGATCGATCCAATAGCACAAGATTCCTCGAACGCCACAAACATCTCAAACCATCCGATTCTGAATGTCTCATTCGTTCCTGTGGGCTTGGCCCTCGCAGGCTCCGACGTCTTGATCACCGTCCTCTATGCACTCGCCTACGTTGCGCCATACCCGAGTGCACAAGCAGCGGCAGGTTTTATACTCCGGCCGTCGGATGCAGAGAAAATGTGTCTTGCAATGCTCGGGACTGCAACAACTCCCTTCTTCCAGTATCGGTGGGTAATTGAGACACTGGCCAAGATCCCACCATACATGTTGTACCAGGGGAGGTTCAGTGGTGCAACGTTCACAATGTCTATAGCGGGTGTCGAAGTGGGGCAAGGACAGATGTTCAAGGAGAGCTAGCTGTTGAGCTGGAGAATCAAAGATTTGGCCGCTACATTAGGTGGGTGGGGGCGACAAAATCGTAGGTCACATTGGACAATTGAAATCTGAGGCACTGCAGGCTCATTCCATAAGAAATATCATCAAAATTCCATCGAAGGTCACGAATGATGCAATCGATTCCTTTTCTATCTCCGAAGCCAAATATGTCATCACGAAATGTTGTCCATTACCAAAGCGCTGCTTCTCAGAGCTACGACCCCGAATTTCCCAGGAAGTCCAACTCACCTGCAGGAACTCCATCCTATCGCCCTTAATCACTCGACGCTTTGTACCTGTGCGAACTACCGCAAGGGAAGCGGCACTTGACACTTATCAAAGGACAATCTCTGGGCACCTGCCAGATCGGTACTAGCTCACCGGTTTTCACCAATGTTTCACGACCCTGATTGGCTACGTGACACGCCAATAGTCCCATCCTATCTGATTCAGATATCAACGGCGATAAACGGCGTCGTCATTGTGCATTTCTCATATTCGATACTGGGTCACTGATACTGACGACGAATGTCGAAACCACATTTTCTTTTTCAACTCGCCCTTTCTTTCTCTTTCTCATTCTCAACTTCCATATCTTATTTCTCCGACAATGTCTTCATCAACGCCCCTTCCTGTCGGAGTAGGCTACGGCGTCGTGGTGGGCATCGGCTTCTTCTTCGCCGCCGTCATGTGTGGGATTTCGTATATACAAGTAAGTTTCTGACCTCTGTCGGTATTCTATGTATATGAACGGTCGTTTTCTTATCATGTGTATAGAATCGATATACCCGATTTTCGACCAAGACGAGCGAAGAGTTCAATACGGCGAGTCGGAGTGTGAAGCCTGGACTCATTGCGAGCGGCATCGTGTCGGCGTGGACATGGGCGGCAACGTTGCTGCAGTCGAGTACTGTGGCTTATACGTATGGTGTTGCTGGACCTTTTTGGGTAAGTAAGGGTGATTTGTCGAGTTCTTTGAGCTTGGGTTGGAAGATCTTGGTCTCTTCGTTTTATGGGGATATGCACATGTTTTGATTTCGATATATGTTTTTTTGGATTTTAATTGTTATCAATCTTGTCCTTGGGCTAATTGTAATTCATAGTATGCTGCAGGTGCCACCGTGCAGATCCTTATGTTCTCCATCCTGGCCTGCAAAGTCAAGCAGAACGCTCCCAGATGCCACACGTATCTGGAGATCATTTACACCCGTTACGGCGCCCTGACACATTGGATTTTCATATTCTTCGCCCTGCTTACCAATGTCCTTGTTGGAAGTCAACTTCTGCTGGGCGGTAGTGCTGTGGTCACTGCGCTCACCGGCATGAACGTCTATGCTGCCATCTTCCTGATCCCTTTGGGCGTCTGCGTCTACGTCGTTCTGGGCGGGTTGCGCGCTACCTTCCTTTGTGAGTATGTTCCGGTGCATGGATTATGCAGTGCTGATATAGCGTGGCAGGTGACTATTCCCATACGTTGATTCTCATGGTCATTATTTTGTACTTCATGTTCTCCGCATATGCGACGAATGCTCAAATTGGTTCGCCCACAGCCATGTATCAGCTCCTCAAAAAGGCAGCCGTGAAGAGGCCAGTATCTGGCAATCAAGACGGCTCCTATGTGACGATGAAGAGCAACTTTGCGCTCATCTTCGGGATCATTCAATTGTGCTCGGGGAGCGGAACTGTCTTTCTTGACCAGGCATACTGGCAGAGAGCTATTGCTAGCCGGCCAACGACGGCCGTCAGAGCATATATTCTGGGCGGCCTCGCCTGGTACGCAATTCCATTTGGCTTTGCAACTACACTTGGGCTGGCAGCCGTCGCTCTCACGGACAGTCCAAGTTTCCCCACATATCCAAATCAGATGACTCAGGCACAAATCTCTGCTGGACTCTCTGCGCCATTCGCAGCGACGGCGCTTCTGGGAACGGGAGGGGCAGTGGCTTTGCTGATTGTCTTGTTCATGGCCGTAACCTCATGTGCGTCAGCTGAACTGATTGCGGTGTCTTCCATCCTGACGTTCGACGTCTACAAAACTTACGTCAAGCCCGCCGCGAGGCCCGAACAACTCATCTTCATCGCCCATATCATGATATGCGTCTTCGGCTTTACAATGGCCCTCTTCGCGTGCATCTGGAACGCTATCGGTATCGATCTCGGCTGGCTTTTCCTCGTCATGGGCTTGCTCATCGGCGGCGCCGTCTTCCCTGCCGCCTTCGCAATCACATGGAAGGGGCAGACGAAAGCGGGCGCCATCTCCGGAGCAGTGACTGGACTGGGCGCTGGCCTACTCGCTTGGCTTGTCACTGCGCATCAGTACTATGGCAGCATCAGCGTAAGCACGACGGGGATGGAGTATCCGACTCTAGCGGGAAATCTGGCAGCGATCATGACGGGGCTCATCGTTTCTGTTTCTGTATCGCTGGCGAAGCCACAACCGTTTGATTGGGATACTACGCGTCTCATCAATGCGGCCACCATCTCCGGGACTGAACCGTCCAGTAGCTCTTCTCTTGACAAGGAGAAGCCGGATGGAAAGAGCGATCTACCCACCGTTCGCGATGAGGAGAAGGAAATGGCAGAAGATGAGATTGCAATGGAGGAACCGTCGAAGCTGAGACGGGCGTTCAAGGTAGCTTGTATCGCCTCGTTTCTGCTGACGTTCACCATGGATTTCCTGGTTCCGATACCCATGTTTTTGAGCCACTATATTTTCTCCCAGGGATTCTTCGTTGCCTGGGTGGTTCTCACGTTCTGTTGGGTCTTTTGCTCGACTGCTATTTCTGTCATCCTACCGATTTGGGAGACGGCTGGGTTCTTTAGGGATCTTTACGGGGAGATTGTGCATGGGAAGAAGGTGAAGAGATGAATGGGGTTGATGTGGCGATTGAGCAGTTGTTATAGAGGTATAAAGTGTATAGACTGTTATACAGCCGAGAATTGAGATCTTGAATATTGCTCTTAGGACTTGATTGCTTTGAACAGTATCTACATCTTCTCATCTGATGTATCACCGAAGGAAAACTCCATCCAGTTGAAACATTCGAAACACTTGGCGTCTTGGCGTTCCCATTTCAGTCGTCCACTGCCGCAAGGCGACAATTGCTCTCACTTACACCCACGACACCTACCTTCTGTCAGAACCTCCTGCTCACCACCCCATACCATCCAACCCTCACTCGCCTCGACCTACGGACCAACCAAAAACCTCCTCCTCTGTGCATCGCCCCCGCCCCCCTCAGCCACACCCACCAACATCATCACCATGAAACCCGTAGTCTCCGCCCTCAACGCCTGGAGCTGGTACCTCACCCCAATCCCATCGCAGACCGCACCAGCGCTAATACTCGTAACCAAAACAGCGTCGTCGTTTCCATCGCCGCAATCATCATCCTCTCCGTCATCGGTAGCTTGTTCAATGTACGCCCCTCCCATCCCTCCTAAACAGAAGATCTGAAGACCCAGCTCCACCCCCATTGTTTACAAAGAAGCTATGAGATGATACGTCTGCTGACGGGTGCCGTGCACGGGAATAGGCAAACCACCACAGCATGGTCGGCAGCACCAAAGACCCAGCCGACGGGAAAGCAGTGGCGGGATCCGTCTTTGCGGCCGTGATTGTTTATGTCGTATGCCTCTCCTCTTCCCCCCCCTCTCCCATCCTTTCCCAGAAAGGCAAATCTATTCTACGGACGAAACGTGTATCGCGACGGCTAATCCCCACGTGCGAAACAAACACAGGTCTTCCTCGTCTTCTGCGGCATGCAGGCATATCTACACGTACGGCAGAGTAGGAGGGGTGCGATAGCGTTGAATTGACATTGAGAAAGCTGAGCCTAGAAGGGAAGCAAGCAAGCATTTGAGAACGGGCGTTTTTATTATCTCTCGGATCAAGAGGGCGTACTTTTGTGTGGTAGCTGGGGGTTTTGTATGTATGTTGATAGAAAGTGGGGTTTGTGTTGTCTATATATTGGACATAGCGTTGAGCTTTTGTGGCTTGGGTCTTTGGTCATGCTGCTGCTTGTGAGGTCGTTTGCACTCACTGACTAAGGGTTGTGACAGTCCTGCCCTGCTGGATCGTATCTATGGCACGCTATGCGTCAAGAGCGGACCTCGCGAGGCCTTTGGGTTCACGCTTATCTTATTCGTCACTCTGAGCTTTCTTCTCTACCTTACCTTGGTTGACTGTATCGAACGCGTGCAGCAGATTACTGGTAAGCTCGACACTAGGTACGCTGGGTGCCTTTAGCGGTTTCTTTCAAGGAAGGTCTATCTTGCGATTTGAGAACGTCACTTGGGAAATTGATGTGGACTTGGGTGGAGAGCTTCAAGGAGGGAATCTTGGGACGAGAAGCTTTCTTGGAAGGCTTTTTTCTAGCTTCTTCTGCTGTCTGCCATTGTGGGCTATGCTTTTCGTACGTCCTTTCAGGCTTGTTTGCCGCTGAAACGCCTGTCGCTATGCTGTCAAAATTTTCCTCGCTATGCTGATGCAGTCAAAAGTGCTCCTTTCCAAAATCTCAGTCATACAGCTTTCAATGTCCATCCTCAATCGTCGTCATCGTCGCTATCATACTCTTGCGTCATGCCACCGAGCAGTTTACTCATATAGGGCTGTCAAGATTTAGTGAAATTTCTCATTCACGTGCAAGAGGAGCACTTACTCCATCCAGGTGGTAGCCCAGCTTCCCATAATACGACCTGACCCCAATACCCGAGATGACACTGATCTTCCGACTCCGATGCTCGTCCCTAGCAATCCTCTCCGCCTCCTCCATCAACAACGTCCCATAGCCCTGATGCTGGAACTTCCGCGGGTCTCGCGCATGCACGGGTACCGCCGACCCATACACGTGCAACTCGCGCACCAGACTCGTCGGTTGGGGTTTCAATTCTGGCCTAAAGGTGTGAGAGGCACTGCACTTCCTCAATCGAAGCAGGGCGATGAGGATATCTTGCTTTGGATCTTCGTATGCGAGGAAGGTTTCCCAGCCACCGTTGGCGGTGTAGTCTCGCCGTACGAGCTCGACCTGCGAAGGACGGATCTTGTTCTTGACTTCGTTGATGCCTACCTCGCGTGTGCGAACGTCGCGGCAGGTGGTGCCGAAATCTTTCATGCGGCTGAGGGCGAGTTCTCGTAGATTACCGTTCTCGACGCCGGATGTTACCAATGGCATTGGAATGTCCCGTTGTACTCGGTAGATTCGAGTCCACGGAGGCACGAGGGCTAGGATCCGGGCTACCAGATCTATCAGGGCATTTGGGGTGTAGTTCTTGTACCTGCCCGTCCGCCACAGCTCGTAAAGCCCGGTGCCTCGGATGACAAGGGTAGGATAGATTTTGAGACCGTCGGTGCGAAAGTCTGGGTTTTCAAAGTACTCGCGGAATTGATCGAGGTCTCGCTCCATACCTACGTTTGGCAGATCAGGCATCATGTGGCTGACGACTTTGAACCCGGCATCTTTGGCCAGTTTGAAGGTCTCTGCTACCGCTGCGACTGTATGACCTCTGTTTGTGTCTCGAGCGACATCTTCGTACAGCGATTGGACGCCGATCTCTAGTCGAGTACACCCATACCGCAGCATGCTACTCAAGTGTGGATCCAAGCAGTAATCGGGCCTTGTCTCTATCGTGATCCCTACACATTTTATATCACTCATCTCCCCCGCTTCGACAGCTTCATCAACGTTACTTCCCTGGTATCCGCTCAGTGCGTTATGTAATTGTGATATGAATTCGTCTCTGTAGGCCTCTGGTAACGACATGAAAGTTCCTCCCATAACGATGTACTCAACCTTATCCACACTATGGCCCAGTGCCTTGATCTGATCCACACGACCTCGGGCTTGCTCATACGGATCATACCTCGCTCGTATAGCTCGCATTGAGGTTGGCTCGTAGCCAGTATATGACTGTGTCGAGTATTCGAAGTCCGAATCCGGTCCTCCAGGACAGTACACACATATGTTTCCCGTATAAGCGATATGTGGACATCTGTGAGGCTTGCACATGACAGCTACAATAGCAATTCCTGAAGACGTCCGTATGGGCTTGGCTATCAGCTTTGGTAATATATACTTTTTGTAATGTTCTGGCACGGCAGCTATGATGGCCGTCAACGGGGGCTGATTGCTCAGTCTGTGTTTCTTTGCCATTTGCCCTCTTAGGCTGTTCAGGTTCAGGTCTTTCTTGGGCGTAGACTCATCCTGCTGGGCTTCATGGTCCTGGATTAGAGCATCGGCAATATCAGAGCAGGCTCGCATATAACGCTCATTCTCTGGAGGCAATTTTTCTTTCTTTGTCAGCTTGACCTTGGTGGCCGCCGGAGCGGTCACTGTTTGTGTCGCCATGGCACTTCCTGTATGGTGATCGAAAGGCAGAAATCGCATATGGGTGATTTGATCTTGAGGATTATGCAGGGTCCTTTAGCGTGTGCAGATATCGTCGCCTAAATTAAGCTTGGCATTGAATAGCTCTTCAAACGACCTTCTGGTCAGGGACTACCTAGAGAAGCAGTAAACGATCCAAGGTTTCCAGAAGGCAGTTTTATGGGAAACACTTTTTGATTTGTCCCCTTGTGTGAAGCATCTAGCATTGACTTCATCGAGTACAAATCGTAGTGTTTTCAAGGACCTCAGAAACCAAGGCTCGCAAATATTCTAGTTCTACTTCTACTTCTGCACACACTAAGATCGCGAGCGGGGAGTAGATGTTTGGCGGCCGTTCGAGCCCCCAGTAGGTGGAATATTCAACCAATACTCTGTATTTGGGTTCCAACCTGATCTTCCCTCCGCAGCGATGCAGGTCTTCAGTCGCCGTACGGCTGGCGCTTTGCAAGCTGCTGCTCGGAGGCAAAGCTACTCTACAACAAACTCAGGATATGCCGCAACTGCAGAGAACCTCCGCATAAACAAGGATACAAAGGTTATATATCAGGGCTTTACTGGAAAGCAAGGAAGGTGAGCGATGGCACAGTTCATGCAATTGAGGATCCGCCTAATGGTGATCCAGCTTCCATGCCCAACAGGCCATCGACTATGGTATACAGCATCCAGCAAGCTCTCTATATAGAACCATGGATTGATGTTTATCAGGTACCCAAGTTGTGGGCGGTACGAATCCGAAGAAAGCCGGAGAAACACATCTAGGGAAGCCAGTCTTCGCCAGTGTCAGCGATGCTATGAAGCAGACTGGCGCGACAGCCTCCGCAATATTCGTGCCGTGGGTAGCCCATGCCTAATTGCTTTACAAAGCTCGTACTGACCCTTGTATAGACCACCAGTTGCCGCTAAAGGTATTGAAGAAGCTATTGAAGCTGAAATGCCACTTGTCGTTTGCATCACAGAAGGCATTCCCCAACACGACATGGTCCGCATCACCGACATCCTCAAAACCCAAGGCAAGACAAGACTCGTTGGTCCCAATTGCCCTGGTATCATCGCTCCGGGCCAATGTAAGATCGGTATCATGCCAGGTTTCATTCACAAGAGAGGGAGGATAGGCATTGTCTCGAGATCCGGCACCCTCACATACGAAGCCGTGAACCAGACGACGCAAACTGGGCTCGGGCAATCGCTTGTTATTGGCATTGGAGGCGACCCGTTCTCGGGGACAAATTTCATCGACTGTCTGAAAGTGTTCCTTGAAGATGAAGAGACGGATGGAATCATCATGATTGGAGAGATTGGGGGATCTGCTGAAGAAGATGCGGCGGACTTCTTGAAGGCAAACAACACTCAAAACAAGCCTGCGGTGAGCTTCATCGCTGGTATATCTGCTCCTCCAGGAAGGAGGATGGGTCACGCAGGTATGTTTGCATAGTTCTTAACCCGTCATATACTCATTCTATGAATAGGTGCAATTGTAAGCGGCGGAAAAGGGGGAGCAGACTCGAAGATCTCTGCCTTGGAAGCTGCTGGGGTGATTGTGGAGAGAAGTCCGGCATCGTTGGGCAAGACGTTGCATGCCGAATTCGTAAAGCGTGATTTGATATAGGTTTGGGGACCGTATCCCTAGTTTCCTCCCTTTCTCCTTCCAAATGTTCCATACCATACCCGTACTACTGTACTTAGCATCTGTGCCATCTCTTGGCTCTGTCCTTGATCCAGGTGAGCGAGGAGTCTCAGGATTGACAGGTCCTACCTCAAATCATCTTCCTGAACCAGTTGAATCAGTAAGTGGTAAAGTGATTGATGACCTTAAATCTCGAAACACTGGTCGGTATCTACTTGAGCTGCAAAGTCCTCCCGTTTGGATCAGACAATCGGGTCTTTCGACATGTTTTATCACGAATTTTAGCGGTGAAATAGGGGGATCTCGGACATCTATCTAGCCATCGGAGGTTAGTTGGAGAATGCGACACCCACATTCAACGATTAATATCGAGTACTTTTTGGCCTACCATTGTGGTCTGAAGTCGGGAACTCCATCCTTCAAAAGTAGCCACTTTCTTGCCCTCTATCCAATACCTAAATCACAAAACACAGCTCTCCAGCAAGAAATCATCCAGCTATCACCAGAACACCCCTAGATCTGGGACGCAAGCCTCCAGACTACATGACTATCCCACATCTCATGTAAGTGCCCTTACGAATACTATCCACAACGTACCCAGGGATATTTCGTTTTTTCCGTCCATCTCTTGTTGATTCCTAAAGAACGCTAGCGCATGCTCCGTCCTGCAAAAGCATTCTCATAAGAATCCATATAAAGGGTACAGATTTCATGGGTCTGATGGATTGGCGATACAAGATTTATACGCGGTTTCGACAACACTATTCTCATACCAGATGAATTGGTTACTGCAGAGACAAATGCATAGCAGGAGAGGGATGGGGTTATGGTGCACCAGTCATTGGCCAACAGGACATTGGCTTATATCCCCTTTTAAAATAAAGGAAGAGAGGTGTCGTTCAATCGTGACTACAGCTGGAATATAGAAAAGAATGCCCGAGGTTCGATTTGAATTCATAGTCTCCGGAAAACTATATCCTGCGATTTGAGCTCTATGTGTCGTAAGCGGTGCAGCTATCAAGGCTTCTGTTAATTGATATGATTGCATGATGCTCCTTTGTCTGCTGAACCAACCACTAAGGTAATGAATGCTTCGACGAATGGGTTCTGTAAGAGAAAGTTTATGGAGATGGGATACGTCGACCTGAGAGGCCCTGCAAAATGAATATATTGGCCGGTTGCCTATCGTCATCTCTCGAAGCCCGTCAACCCCGAATGCATATCAATGTATCCCACGACTTCAACATCCGAGTTTTGCGTGCAGAGAAAGCAAGCTCGACTTAGTATAATACTGTTAAGATGTCTGATATGGATCCGAAGATAAGATTCTTCCTGCCAGTTGTATAGGGATTAGCGCTAAGGGGCCATTTGGTTTGCAGAATGACAACATGCGCAACCCGAATTTGGCGTTTGGTCCAAAAGCTTGGGTTCGTATACGGGGTGAAGCCTCAGAGTGCTTTGCTGTTCTGCCGTCAACTGAGCAGCGGCTCTCCGGCTGCTATCTCCAACATGAATGGAATCTCAAGAACGGCAGTATTTCACAGATCCTGTCTTCGAAATATTAAAAGCATATAGCGCCAGAGGTGTGCCTACTCCTTGTGAGAAGCTAGCATGGCGCCCCAGCATTCAAATTATTCCACTCAATGCAATCCTTGAACTTGACGCCCTGACCACCGAAGATGTCAAGAGCACTTCCAATAGTCAGGTCCACACGGCCATGACTGATTTGCTTGACTTTCCCAAGATCGTCGAGCGTCTTTCCTCCACCAGCATACGTCACTGGTATAGTGCACCATTGGCCTAATCTCTCTACCAACTCCTCATCTATTCCACGCTGCAAGCCTTCGTTGTCAGCGGCATGTATGAGGAATTCGGAGCAGAACGGCTCCAGCTGCTTGATTGAATCTGGGGCGTATTTGAGTACAAATTTCCATGGATCAAGGCAATGAGCATACCTTGATTCAACTCCATATCTGTCAAGGTCTGCCACTTGTTCATCGCGACGATCCATTTGTTAGCCTGTCTACGACAACTCAGGTCGATGACCAGCCGCTCCTTGTCCTGTCCCAGCGCCCCAAGCACTGCATGCAAGCGATCCAAGGAAAACTTCGCATCCGGAAACAGGTACGATGTTACAATGACCTACTGGAAGACGTTAGGTCCATAGCCATATTTCCCGTCGTAATGTATTGCTACCTTTTCTGCACCACTTTCGATCCATCGCAGAGCATTCTTCTCGTTGATACCTCCGCCTACTTGGAGACCACCTCGCCATTGTTGCAAAGCCTCTTGAGCCGCTTCCTCGTTGCCTGGCCGGAGCATGATGACGTGAGCCCCTTCGAGTCCATTTTCCTTATAAAGCTGGGCAAAATAGCTTGCAGGTAACTTCGAGACGTAATTCGTCTTAAGGTCAGAGGACGTAGTACTCAGCGTGCCCCCTACAATCTGCTTGACTTGACCAGAGTGCAGATCGATGCACGGTCTGAATCGTGTCATTCCCCAAGAGATTGTGAGAAAATTTGTGAGACAGAGCCACAGAGTGCGGCTCAAGTTGGGGCGGGAGAGATTCCGCCCAGGAGTAAATTATTGGCCTGACATTTCCTTGCCTCAAGAGCCGCAACATGGGGATCATATTGGGCAAGCGGAAACGTCGTGGTCAAGCAGATGAACATGGGGACGTCTCAGGACTGGCCGCAGAGGGTACAAATACTGCTCGACTGCGAACTCTCCTCCGGCAGCACTTCGAGTCTGCCTTCGAGCCAATAGCAGGCCTTGATCTTCACTCGGACAAATCCAAGAAAAAGGAGACAGATGAAGTGATAGCGCCCGAGCCAGATTGGGCTGGTTTCTCCGAATCTGAAGATGATGGGGAAAGGCAGCCCGCCCTAGTCTTTCAATGCTCGACACCCCAGTCTCAGAGGGCAGATTTTCCAAAAGACGAGATGAAGACGTTCATGGTAGGAGTAGCTCCAGTATACAGACTACTTAAGGGCTGACTACACTCGCTCAAGTCCGCGAAGCCTCCATCCACCAGCAGTAAGAGCTCATCCACCACTAAGACGAAGCAACATCAATCCACCAAGCCAGATGCAGTAGATACGGATGCTGCGAATCTCAAGAAAGATCTGGCATTACAGCGTCTATTGAAAGAATCACATCTACTGGACCCTCAGTCATCCCTGTCACACACTGGGCCAAGTAGACACAAAGCTCTGGACCTTCGACTCCAAGATATCGGCTCCAAGTCTTCTATCTTCACGCAGCAGAAGATGCCAATGGCTCAGAGGAAAGGCATAATTGCAAAATCCGAAGCAAAAGACGATACTCGGAGGCGGCAGGCTCAAGAGAATGGTATCATCCTCGAAAAGGCGGTCAAAGGCAAGAGCAAGGATAGCAACAAAAGACAAAGGGGTATTGGGGCTCCAAGAATTGGGAAATTCCAAGGCGGTATGCTGAAGCTAAGCAAGAAGGATGTTAGCGACATAGAAGGGCCCAAGAAGAGTCCACGAGGGCGAAGGTAGCTTGTCAGGCGGCCTTTTTTTCGACTTGGCAAATGTGCGGGCACATCTAGGCTTTGAGCCGATCTTGCACATTTGCATGATCCATGGTCAGATCCACCCTCACAGCGGCTTCGAAGTATAGAATAGCAAGATCAATCCCGCCATATCTGTTGCTTGGTACGCTAACGGATGGTGACAGACACTGTAACAGGGTTACGACAAATGGTAAATCTGTCCCGGTCTCCTCGATGCCTCTAGCAACAAGACCCTCAGGCTAACTGTGCTGGTTCTTCCCTTAAGGTCGTTAGTCGGACAAAAGAGACGCCCTTGAAGCTGCTCAATTTCGGCAAGAGTAGCGCAGTACCTCTTCTCCGTCAAAGCTTCTAGATGACAACGTTCGTCGTCAAATTCCTCAAACATGGCGTGGACTAACAATCTTGCGTAATGAAAGTCAAGAGACGATCGTGTTTCTTTTTCTGGCGCTCCCCGTTCTAAAAGGGCTGAGATATGTCAACAAAACTCACAAGATACGAAAAAGTACTCGAAAGGACGGCTCGTCAAGGTTTAGCACCGGAGCCTCAGATTCTGATACATGAAACTGCATTAGCACCTACGTTTCTTCGGTCGAGGCAAGAATGGAAATTCCTTAAATTTTGCGAGGTGTCGCTGGATGTTCAAATGGACAACAGCTCTATAATTACAATACTCGACGCTGGGTTCACTGCCCGTGGCACCTGTACAGTTGCGAATGAACATTTTCTCGGTTTCTCGATCGGTATCAGACAGTCCCGTCGCGGTGACGGCGCATGAACTGAGCTCGGAGTCTAGCGGGCGAGGCTCTGAAACCCGCCCAGTGATAGGCGCGCCAACAAACCCGCCAATAGTCGTCGATCAAACAGGCCTTATACTTTTCCACCTCGCTTTCCCCAATGTGATGACGGGAACTACGTGCTTCTTGCTCGCTGCCGCGGCTTCTCGATCGATTAATCTGGATTGATACGCAATTTGATCTCGACATCTTGGCTATTTCAATTGATCCATGAAGGTCCGTGAAACGAGACCTTTCACCATCTATTTTGACATCACGTGGCTCAGCCATTGCTATTTGCGCTCGTATCAGTCGAAATGCATAGTGCCACGACATCACCCCGTTCAACTTACGCCACCGCAGCTACCCCATCTCTCTCCGCACCGGCCACGTACTACCGATCCCAATTGGAGGGATCAATGAAAAGCACCCCACACGGCACGACATTCTTAGAATGGCTTAGCTCGGCGTTCTGTACAACTGAACGACTCATGCGGAGCACAACGCGGAGTTTAAACGAGGGTACTGGCGCAGGAGTCTTTGTTCAGACAGAGCGTCCCCCGCGATGAATCTATAGCCCTACTAAAATGGCGCGAAATTTCCAATTGCGGCTCGTATTGCAGTCAACACTTAACTTCGATACTAAGGCCATGTCACCAAGGTGGCCTGGCCAGTGGCGACGGACATTTAATTGCTTTTGCTATCAGAAGAGGAGTCTTTGAGAACATCCACTACATTGAGGATATCACTGTCATTACCGAGCCTCACCTTGCCACAAACACGCGCGAGAAGAGAAGGAAACCCTCTTCGCTCGGTTGCCCTCCATTTCTCGCCGTATCAGGGTTGTTTCAGCTGCAAATAGGCTAGGCTCGGAATGGACAAGCGGCCGTTAGCGCTGGTGGTAGACTGGCTTCGTCGGACATCAAGACCAATCATTTGCCGTGGGAGGCAAGCACTCTGCTCCTTGCGCGCGCTGACCATGTCGAGTCGACAGGTCCACAGCGGACACCGTACGGTCCAAGCAATCTTGCACTAATGGGGATGGTTTTAGGATTCGGGAGTAAGGTAGGACTACGGCGGAATTACCACAGTCGAGTTTCGCTCGCCCTGCCTCTCCGATGGAAGAGAGATATAGAGAGAGTCCTGTAGGAAGCCGATGTTGTTGTCGGCGACATCATAGCCATTTCCCCGTCGCTGGCGACCCACCTTGCCTTTTGGCTTGACTGTGCCTTAGGTCAGCATAATACCTCATGAACGGTTCATCTCGGCACCTCCACCACCGAGCCATCGATCAGGGGCGGGTCCAGTGCATTTGAATCTCTCGCTAGAAAACATCCCATCAAACAGATATGTCTACCAGTACCGGATAGCTGTAGCCATGGTTGAATGATACTTCTGCAGTAAGGCTGGGTGGTCCTCCATTTGGGTCTTGGAATGACTCCAAATATGGAGCGATCGGCCGAGAGGGCCAGAACCATACTACCTAGGTAAGACTACCTAGGTAAGGTATGTAGCAGTGGTGGTCTGGTGGAACTTGATTTGGGCCCCCAAGGGCCTATTGGATCCCTGTCGAAGTGTCCCGTTGCACAGAAACAAGCGCTTGGAGGGGCCGCTAGTGATCCAGGAAGTCCAAAACTCGCTTGAAACCCCAAAAGTAGTTGCGCTTCAAATCGCCCACCCTTCCTCAACTCAAAGTCCCCAAGCGTCCCTTCCTCGAACATTAGTACTACCCACAAACATCCCCTCCCTCGACCTTCCTCCCTGTCTGTCTCATCTCCGTCGCTACAGACTCCTCTCCCTAGCATTCTTCAGCTCTTGAAACCGACTGTTGCGTAATCATTTTCTTCTGCCTCCTTCACAGCCTCGCCCGTAGTGCGAAGTTGGAAGAAGCGCTCCTTTGACAGGCAGGTCCAGGTCAACGTATCGAAGAGGCCGGCCTCCGTACACAAACCACTACAGTCGCTCAGCCATCAGGACGACGTTGCAGCTCTTCCATCCATATACAAATAATCCTCGATCCTGACTCCCGCCAACTGGCCCATCGCAACGCCATCGACCAACGGCCCTTTTGCCCACCATCCTTCCACGGTCTCCGTAGGCATCGCGCACTGTCCGCCTACAATTCCTCGGATCGCATCGTATAGCGATGACAATGTACTCGCAAAATAACACAACGGCCATGGCGCCACCGCAAAAGCCAGAAACCTTCATGCTCTCCGATGCAGCCCAGCAGAGTCTCCCCCAGGATGCGCAGGTCGCACTGCAACAGGTTGATAATCGTACGTCTCTCTGGGCTTCATATCCTCCATCATACGATGCTACACTCCAACGGCCTTCTGTGTAGCAGTTGCTGGTACCCTCAGGTAACACAAGCTGACCTGCATGGCAGTCAAATACTTTCTCATCTCCGCACCGGTGGACTGGACCCCAGACCAATATATCCGAAGATTCTTACTGCCGACCGGCGAGTATGTGTCTTGTGTTCTATGGTGAGAAAGCCTCGTCGTCTGGGCGCATCAAACAATGTCACTGGACCCAAGCTAATCTGTTTGCAGGAACACCTTATTTCATATCTCGGGAACAGACATTGTACGGTGTCTCTCATTTAGGTTTCAGGCATTCGGGCGACCTGTGAAGAATTCAAAAAAGTTCGAGGAAGGGATATTTTCGGATTTGCGCAACCTGAAGTCTGGCACCGATGCATCCCTCGAAGAGCCCAAGAGCCCGTTCCTCGACTTTATGTACAAGAACAATTGCATACGAACGCAAAAGAAACAGAAGGTCTTTTATTGGTTTAGCGTGCCACATGATCGGCTGTTCCTAGATGCCCTGGAGAGGGACTTGAAACGGGAAAAGATGAATCAGGAGGCAACAACAATGGCCGTTAGCGAGCCTGCACTTTCCTTCGAGTTCGACTCGTCGCAGTCTCTGTTCGAGCAACTTACGAAGGCGCAACAAGCCAACACATCATCCTTCTTGGCCAACGCCGGTTCCGCCTACTCTCAGTCAACTTCCCCAGTCCTACGAGCTACAGACTCCATGCCGCCCCCACAGCTCGTACCGCAGTCAATGCCAACGGTGACGGAGGAGCCATTACAAACAATGGGTGCTTATTCACAAGTGTCCATGCCTTCGACTGTGGCAACAAACTATGTGAAGCGCGAGCAGGACTACGGACAGATACAGTATGATCGCAATGGCATTCCCCTGACGAGGGTGCACCAACGCCATACCTCCATGCCCGCGTACATGGAATACTCTCCGGCGCCTTCATTTGTTTCGTCCCAGTACGAAGAATATAGCAATCGAGGCCTATCCTTTGAACCTGTCACTCCACCACAACATTCACAAGGTCTAGCGGGGGAGCCGGCATACATTGCCAATGAAGACACTGGCCTTTACAGCGCTATTCCAGAAATGAGCTCGTCCCAAAATTTCAACACCATGATGCAACTGCCCACTGCCAACCTATCCGGCGGGCAGTACTCCAATTCCCAAAGATATCCCTCCAACGTCTACTCCGTCATTGAAGGCTCGCCAACATACAAGCAGAGGAGGCGGCGATCGTCAATTCCGCCTGGAGCCAATAGTGTCCCCAACGGCACTCCAAACCCTATGCCTCATGCCCCACATCGACAGAGCGATCTTCGTCGTTCAGTCTCCGCCTCTGTAGGACCAGAAGGCGAGGACCCATCGGAACGCAACTCTCCACCTGCTTTACCCAATGGATACGTTAACATGGTCGCGCAGCACAAAGAGATGCTCGACCAGATGTCGCGTCACGGTACACCATTACAAACCTTGGAAGGCAGCCCGGCACCGCACAATATGGGCCCGATGCCGTCCCAAGAGTCGTATTCTAGCTACCCGAACGAAAACATACCCACGCAAACACTAGACAACAGCCCAGCGACCAGCCGAGGCGACCGTCCAGGACCGGTTCGGAGAGCTCGGAGCGCTACCATGATGGAAATGGGACCCTATCCACACAAGTCGCATTCTTGCCCCATACCGACCTGCGGCCGCCTCTTCAAGAGGTTAGAACATCTGAAAAGGCATGTAGACCCCTGTCCGTGCTATTCTTGGCGTTCTTCAAGCCCCTTAATTTCTGCAAGCGCTGACAATTTTCCGGCGGTTAGGCACGTAAGGACGCACACACAGGAACGTCCATACGTTTGCCCGCACTGCAGCAAAGCGTTCTCTAGGTCTGATAACCTTGCACAGTATGTTCTATCGCACCGCATATGCGGCGCCCCGCCTATGACTAAGCTAACCCCTATCATAGGCATCGTCGAACACATGAGGCGCGTCCCGACGGCGAGATCGGCCCTTACAGCGACGACGATCTCGAGGCTGAAGAAAACGAGTTCGGCGTCCTCGATGAGGAAGTATCACCGCCGCCGGACCACCATCACCACAATTACATGCAGAGTGCGATGACGAACATGACCGCTGCATCGATGCACATGCCTGCCACCGGGATGGGAGTCAGCCATGGCATGGGCCCCCCACCCATGATGTCGTCGCAGCATCTGCTTCAACAACAGATGTGATGCCCCTTCCGATTACGACCATGCATGCCCTCACATACCAGCAACACCAGTCGCACTTCACGGCTTTGATGACGAATCTTCTATAATCCAAATCTTTCATGGTACACCGAGCTCGTCGGTATCACGCCGGTTGGAAGCTTGAAGCTCAATGGTTTAATCGAGTTTTTTCCCCATAGTTCACTCATGTGCAATACCTTACACTTCCATCATGTTCAGCCTTACCTCATGTAATATTATGTACGTCATGCCCGTTGAAGAGAAGATGGCTTGGGGATGATTAAAAGGGAGGAAGGCGTGGTGTTTTGTCTAGCATGTGTGCATATGACCTGTTTGGATGGATGGATGGATGGATGGATGTCCGGAAACCCTACCTTTTTTCCCAATATACCAATCAAGCTCCTCGGTTTCGCGGTAAGGAGCGAGAAGCTGTGTTTCCATAGATATGTATCAGCACGAATAAGATTGTTCCACATATATTCCTGACGTGCATTCTGTAATCGTGATGGCGTGCGTGCTTGTGGAGGGGTATCTTGTGCTGTCTTATTTTCTTGGGTATACAACACATGCGTATGTGTATGCGTGGGATTCTGAAAATTTGCCAGAGAGGCTGTGAAGTTATGGAGTGGAGGGATGGGATGGGATGGGATGGGATGGGATGGGATGGGATGGGATGGGATGGGATGGGATGGGGATGAGACATGGCGGGTGGACGTAAGAACCTGCCCGTATGGATAGATAGGGGATGGGGGATCGGTAACGTTTCATATGTATTTGGAAGGAGAGGGTGAGGTGAGGTGAGGTGAGGTGAGGTGAGGTGAGGGGAGGGGAGGGGATGGGAAACAACATAAGTGATGGGGAATGCTCTATATGCATTTAGAATAAGGGGGTAAGGTATCAAGCCAGAACATAAAGATGGGATATTGGGGAATATATGCTGCATACATTGAGAATATCGACTTTGTAAGCTATATAAGGTATCTATCTATCTATTTTTTGGCAAGTGATGACCCCGGAGGAAGAGGAAGAGGAAGAGATAGAGGAAGAGATAGAGATAGAGATAGGAAGGAAGAAAGAGAGACAGGGACAGGGACAGAGATAGAGATAGAAACAGAAACAGAAACAGAGATAGAGACAGAAACAACCCCCAAGAGACAGAGAAAGAAAGTCAGATAATTAGATACACGAACGATGAACCGAATCAATTCGGCTCAAGAGTAGCAGTACGTTAGATATCGATACTGGAGGATCCATATTTATTCCATATCTATATCTCGAGTTATTTCTATTTTATATAGTGTGTGGATGTAGGTATGGTGCTGATGGAGTGGATGAGAGTGAGTGGGAGGGGGAGGGGGAGTGTGTGGGAGTGTAGTAGAAGTGGGTAGTGATGGAAGTAATGTACGGAGTGAGGGTGGAGTTGGGTGAGGTAACTCGGAGATATGAATCGAGAGGATTTCCCGAATAGGATTTGAAATTTGAAAATCTGAATCTGGATTTGAATTTGAATTTGAATCTGTAGTACAAATAGATCTCCTTCCCTTCCCATCCTCTCGACCTCGAAATGCCCAACAACAACAACAACAACAACAAACCGAACCATGCAAATTCCGCCGCAGTAATCTATGATAATGATACAGTAATTGTAAAACCACATCCATGTCATTGACCACCCTTCCTTCCGGATCCAGGACCCAACTAACGCCATCTTATCCCCCATCGTTTGTTTCGTCAATGCATATTTTGTTTTTCCCCTCAGTCCCTCGCACTCTCCTACAATGAACGAATGGCTCTACATGCCAGACCCATCTGCAATCGCAAGACGTTGCTTCGCCGTCTTTGCCTTTTTCGAGATTCCCTTCCTCTTGCCTGGTGCGGCCGGCTCGGGGACTTCCAAGGGCGTGGCGGCACCGGAGGGTTTGCTGGATTCGCCTTCGAAGTGTCCTTCGCCTGTGGGTGGAAAAGATGCGTTAGTGGACTGTACTAATGATACAAGGAAGAAAGTGCACCAAATTACCTTCATGGTACATATCGTCCAGATTCATTTCCTTCTTCTTTCCAGCAACCTTCTTCTTACCCCCCTTCTTTCCATCTTCAGCCTTCGCCGCGATCTCCTGCTCCTTCTTCTCGATCATCTCCGCTTGATCGTCGTCCGCAAGCCAGAGCGCAATGTCTTTGTTGCGATTCTCCTTGGAGCGCGTGTTGAAGTCGACACCCGCACCGCTGCCGCCAGAGATGACGACCCTCTGCACTTCTTCCTTCTGAAGAGCGCGCTTACGGATTCGCTCTTCGATCGTACCGCGCGTAATCATACGGTAGACGGTGACCTGCCTCGTCTGACCCAGTCGATGCGCACGGTCCATGGCCTGTGAGTCGATCGTAGGGTTCCAGTCCGAATCGTAGAAGATGACGGTATCGGCAGCCGTCAAGTTTATGCCCAGCCCACCAGCACGCGTAGAGAGCAGGAAGACGAAGATCTCCGGCTTGGTTTGGAAATCGGCCACCGTGTCTCGTCGATCTTCGAGCTTGGTTGAACCATCGAGCCGGACATATTTGTAATTGCGGTAGGTGAGATACTCCTCCATGAGATCGATCATGCGAGTCATCTGAAAGTAGAGGAGAACACGATGTCCACCGTTCCTGAGTTCACGGAGCAGCTGGTCGAGCTTGGCAAGCTTGCCAGAATCGGATACGAAGCGACGCATCGAAGGCACATGGATGTTGGTGAATCTAGACTTCTGCGATAGTGGCTGTGGCAACAGACCGGTTACAGGGTATCTCGTGGGATCAACCTTGGCCTCAAGGAGTGCAGCCTCGTCTTTCTCGGAGATACCGTAGAGAGCTTTGCGTAGGTGTACGTTGAAAATAGTGTTTTCTTTCTCGACGCGGGTCCCTTGGTCTGAGCAACAGATCTGGATCGGTGGTGCCGTGGCGCCTGGCCGAGCACATTGCTCAATGAGATCCAATCCTTGCCCGTCGAAGGCGGTCTTGGATACATTGAAAAGCTTGTGGAGATGGTTGTCCTTGGAAATATCGGAGAGTGGCCGGCGATCGTTGCGCTCAACAATGTTGAAGAGAGCATGCGTTGGGGTAAAATCAACTTCATCAGGCTCATCGTACACAACATTCATCCTCGCAAGACAGGGAATCTTACTCCCAAGGAAGACTGCTCGTTCAGCTACACCGCTATGAGCTGCAGTGTGAGCCTCGCTGGGCGAGATGTCCACGAAGCGCATCCAAGAAAAAGCGCGACTTTCTGACATGTTCTTACAAATGTTGTCGGGAGTCCAGATGTTCATCAGCTGCTTCAGGCATTTGCCTTTGGGCCCTGCTGTGATATTCTCAGGACCGGCCACATCAAGCCTACCATCCGGACTACAAAGCAATCGAGGAAGATCGTACTCAATCAGATTTCTTGTGGAATAGGCGACATTAACATTGTTGCCTTCCCTCAAGAAGGATGCCGTCTCGGCGTAATGCGCCAATGCGTATGGCGAACTCGTCTCGGCTCTTTCGAATAAATCTGGATGGTTGCAGACTTTCCGGAATTGCATGACAAGGTTCATCAATGTTGCAGTGTCTTGATCATCTCCGACAGCAGCCTTCTCGATGAGATCCATAATGCTGATACGGTTCCTCAGATTACCGTAGTACGCTCGTTGACGGTATGTCAAATTACAGTACACATCCTTCTCTATCTTATCACCAAGCTCTTTTTGTACATGTTTCTTGATACGTCGCAACATGAAAGGTTTGAGGATCATGTGTAGTCGCTTCAGCTGGTCTTCGTTGAGCTTCGTGTTGCTTTGAGCATGGCTTTCAATGTCCTTTGAAAACCAGTCGCTAAATTCATCATGGGAGTCGAATAGACTAGGCATTATGAAATGCAGTAGAGCCCACAGCTCCTGCATGTTATTCTGAATCGGCGTGCCTGTAAGTAATAGACGATTCCGGCAATGAAAACCTAACAAGCTCTTCCACCTCGAACTTTGCGAAGACTTGATTGCCTGAGCCTCATCTAGAATCATGTATTGCCACTTAATTTTCTGGAAGTATTGAGTGTCGTGGACGACTAGCTGATAAGAAGTGATGAGAACATGAAAGGGAGACTCTTTGGTGTAAGTGATATGCTTTCGATCCCAGAATTTCCGCAAGACTTTTCGATCCTTTGCAGTTCCCCAGTAGGGCAAACATTTCAGGCCGGGAACGAAGCGCGTTATTTCCTGTTGCCAGTTGTGTAATGTAGACGAGGGAGCGATGACTAGAAATGGGCCCCAAATGTTGTGCTTCTCGGCGAGATAGGCCATTACAGATATAGATTGTACCGTCTTACCGAGACCCATCTCGTCTGCTAAGATACCATTGATGCCCTGCTCGTAAAGGTTGACCAACCAGTTGAGACCTTTCAGCTGATATTCTTTCAATTGGGCATTCAGCATCTTGGGCTGAGCGACATCAATGTCTCCAAGTCCAGTAGGATTCTGAAAGTTCATCTCGCCATCATCGAATTGTGCCTGAACCTGGTTGTCCTCCCCATTAAATGCGCGAGCTTTGTTCTGAGCTTCTTGAACGGCATTCTGCGCGTTTGCCATTGCAGCTTCTCTAAGGACAGTTTCGTCCTCAGCGTCGAAGTCGAGGTCCTCAAAATTAGTGACTTTGGTGCCGACCTTGCCCACGCTATCTGGCAGTGTGACGGTATGTGCATCTGCTTTTCCTGGTTTCACTGTCTCGGTAGATACCCCAACACCTGGACTGTCAGTAGATCGCTCTACCTCATCAGTCTTTACCTTTTTGCCGATGAAATGCGAATACAGCTCCGTTTGCGAAATGAGGAAGTTAAGCTTGCGCTTTTGTCTATTGGACTCGCGATCTGCCTCGGCCTTCTTTGCAATTTCGAGCTCTTGTTTCTCGGCGATCTTTCGTGAATCTCGCTCTGCCCGCTCATTACGCTTCCAGAAAGACATCATCTCCCTCATGCTTCTCTTTGCTCGAGCTTGGACGTCCTTGGTGCCTTTATTGGTGCGTAATTGCCACCGTCGGGCCTCCTTACTAGCCAGCTGAGCTGTCTTTCGCAGATTGGATTGCTTGGTCGATAAAGATGTCTCCTTAATCCTGTAGACCTTAGGCACATCCTTACGTGCGATCTCTTTCCAAATTTGCTCGTACATTTGCGTGTATCCCTTGGAAGCGTAATTCGTCAATACAGGCGCCGCAGGCGAATCCTCCTTTACGATTTCCTTTGGCTGCCGTGTTTCCTTCGTCTCCCTCATCAAACTTTCTCGCCTGTTGTCATCTTTCGGTGCAGGTGCGATCAGGACAAGATCGTCGGCATCACGTTGTGCCCCAGACCACCCTGCCGCCCACCCAGCCTCGGCAGCATCCTTCTCAGCCTGCTTCTTTTCTTTGGATTTCTTCGGTCGTACGGTAGGCCCCTTTGCTTTCTTTCTAGCGGGTTCGGGTGCCGTGGTGCTGCCGCTTGGGAACGAGCCCATAGTGCCGCCCTCAAGATTCGGTGCCAATGGCGTCACTTCACGAATCTCTTCAGGTATATCGCCCTGTTCTAGAATTCTCTTTGTGGTCTTTGCCTTTTTCTCTGCCTTTTGCGCTTCCCTCATGAACTTGTCTCGCTGGGCCTCATCGTCTGCCAGTTTGACTTTCTCGAGAGCATCCTTCTGTATCTGGTTTTGTGTTTGGAGAGTCTTTTCGCGTCGACGCTTGCGCTGCATATCTTTCTTTCGTTCTTTCTCGTCTTGAACCTCTTTGAGCTGTACCTCTTGAAGGGCGGCACCCTCGTAGATGTTTCTGAAGCGCTGCCTACCTGCGTTCGCATGCGAGCCGAAGTGAAGGGAGACTGTCTTGAAAGTTGCCGTGCGGCGACGCTATGAAGATTCGGTCAACTTTGCTAGCACTTCCGGAAAGCAAAGACGCCCGACTCACCTTCCGTTTGATATCTTCAGTAATTTCAAGATCTCGTTGCCGCTTCTGTGATGTCTGATCATGTTTCTGCTTAGCATCTCCAAACTCTGGGGATTCCAGGTCACTTGTTTCTAGAGCATCAATCCGTGCCATTTCTTTCTTGACTCTCTCATTCTCTTTGTCCGATGTTCCGCCCGGTTTGGGCTTGCTGTTGCCTACGCCCTTTGCATGAGCGGTTGGTTCGCACTCAGCCTTGACAGATCGCTTCCCCGATCCCCCATGGTCCTTTGGTGAAGAGATGGCCTTTGTAGCCACCGTCCGAGACATTGCCGTAGACGGCTTAACATCCCCGTTCGGAACATATGAAGAATTCTTCAGTTGCTTTGCAGCTGGCGTAGGTCGGGGCGTCGATTTGGGTGGATCAGGGTCGTTACTGGAGAGGATGTTGGCGAAAGCCATCGGATCTTTAGTCCTGGTCGTTTTCTTATCCAGTGAAGGTTTTGGGTAGTTCTCTCCCATGTCCTCGTCAATAGTACCTTGAGAAGAAGGACGATCTATGGAACCGTTTGTTCGACTTGCATAATTGTGATTGCCCGGTGGATGACCGGGGCTCTCAAGAACGCTCCTGGCTGGTGATTGGGGAATGGAGTCTCGTCGACTCGGTGGATGTCCATGAGGTGTAGGAAGGGTTGGTGAGTGATGTGAGAAATGAGGCACAGTTGGCGAGCGGTAGGTCGTAGGCGATGTCTTCGGCTCTTCATATTGACTGGAATATGAGCCATTTTCCCGGATCTATGAAACATGCGTTGTCAGCATCCATGGAAAGAAGCTAGAGAACTCTAGGAAGCCCTGGTAGACGGGATCAGCGTACCTCTTTCGGCGATCGCGTATGGTATGGCGACTGTCTCCAACCTGACTGTCCTTCACGATGTTCTGATATTGGATCATAGCGAGTGGAGCGACCAGTCTCTCTGTCGGAGTACATAGCGCCATTCAGGGAAGGACCCTTCAGTTTTGGTGATGGTGGAGGTCCTAAGCGTGGACTGATGGCGGAGGGTAGCGACATCGTAGCTGATGTTGAAGGTCGAGAGGAGTATTGATTGAATGGTGATTGAGGGTGTGTCCCAATGTTGGGCGAGTATGGATGGCTATGTGTAGGCGACTGTGCATAACTGTTCCTTCTTCTACGGTTGTCTTGCTCGGGAGATGCCTCCATCATTGGCCCTGAGGGAATTGGCATCGAGTCTCAGGTGATCCTTGCCCTCGCCATGAAGTATGGTCTTTAAATCTCGTCGGAGCACTTATGCTGGCGGAGCTGGTACACGCAAAGCACACCACTGTGTCCCAGGATGGTTGGGATGGGTGATGAGGTGAAGTGGCTCGATTGTAGGTGCAACGAGAAGTCAGCGAAGCCACTCTTGGTCTTCGCAGATCCTGCTGTCCCTCAGTAGCGCGCAAAAGAAGCTCGGTCAGCGCGGATGTGAATATTGCTGAGGGGCTTCACCCTTGAGAGCGACGACGAGCTTGGTCGTTTAGGTGTATGGTATGGGTAGGGAGGATGAATGGATATGGGAGAGATTGGCCGGAAGTTGGGATCCATTATGGAGGCGTGGCAGCCTTTCGACCCAGCCAAACCGAGCGCGCCCATCTCTAATTAATTTGCCCGTGGAGTGGACTTCTGGTTCGACTTATCCTTCATATGTCATTGAGTACGGCTACAGATCAAAACATCTTAATTCTCGCGACTATTGCTACATGAACGGTTTCAAACTCTCTATAGAATGATGGAACATCAAAAGATTCTGCTAGGGACTTTTCCCACCAGGCGGTCGCGTTTCATGGAGACCGCATCTGGTCATTATCCTTTCGTTGATTTCCCTCTTTTAAGCTCATCCCGAAGCGGTTTAGCTTCCATTGCCAGATTCCAACGCAACCAACCACGCCGTAAACAGTTGCCCCTCCGCCTGCCTGCCGCCTTGCCCTTTGCCTGGCCTACCACAACGTTGATGACAGCAAAGTGAAGTATATTCACTGTCGAAAGGGTGTATGGATCATTCGTGGAATAAGCAAGTTTGTGCAACCGCTGGTTCGCACTACCTCGAGGAAATGGCGATGCTAAACAGGAGTTTAATCCGTCGCCTTTTGTTCTACATGCATCCGATCGACCACTCATATGATATCACCTCTATGTTACACACTCCTAAACGCCGCCGGTTTTCCTATTTTGATCAAGTAGCAACGTCGGCTTGATGAACCCTTCATCAAGCTGGGTAAACCATGCTGCCTGCTCGTCCGCTGTGCCGGAAATGAGCTGGCTAATAGCCCCGCTGGCGCTCAGATGAACATCGCTACCTGCTGGCTGGGCTGCGGCTGCATGTGATGGGTCAGCTGTAGCAGAACTGCTTGGTGGAGGTGCTTTTCTCCGAGGAGGCCGCGTCCGAGCCGCGGGCGGTAGGTCGCTATCAGAGTAGACGTCTTCTTCTTCGCTCGGCGTCGTATCCTCACGGGCGAGTAACGACTGTTGCGCTTGTAATGCATCCCTCTCTCTTTGACCAACCGTCGAATTGTTGCGAGAAGTAGGTCGATTTCGCGGACTGACACTCGGTGTACCGCTACTATAGCTACCTTGGGCCGAGTCAGTGCCCCTGTTGATACGAAGCCCAGCTTTGTTAAACCGAGCGCCGTTGCTCCCGAGGCCTGCTCCGGTGCTCTTGTAGTATGTTCCATTGGTAGCTGTCTCAATATCGAACTCGTCGTCCGAATCCACCTCTTCTACCACACCTGTCCGTATGCCCATGATCTCCAACATACGCGCTGTAGTGCCACCAAAGATGATGACAGTCAGTACTACCACCACAAGCACTGTTGCCTGTAAGGTCGGACCGTTTTTTCCTGTCAAGCCCGCAGCTAATGCAACACCCACAGCACCGCGCAACCCCGCCCAAAAGAGCATGACTTGATATGCGTATGGTAGCTCGTCAGCTACATCCATGCCACGCCGCTTGGCGCGATAGCGGATGAACCAATTGATTGCCTTGGAGAGAGGGAAAACTGCGCACCACCTAGCGGCACAAATGCCAATGACGGTGATTAATATGAACAGTGGCTTGAAATATAGCGTGTCTTTGGTGAATAATGTAAGCCCCAGGTAGATAAAGATGAAGTTTTCGGAAAGCTGTGCTAATGCCGAAAACATGTATTTTGTTGTCAATTGTGTGCGTCGTGACATGTTATAATATGCGTAATGCTTCAGAGTAATACCACAGAAGAGGAGGCTGACAATGCCTGCCGGGTCGTCAGATTTGCTTTGACATGAGGTTTTACGGGACTATTGCCAGTACCTACCAGACATATGTGCTCCATTAGCGAAGTAATAGCTTGCATATGCAATCAGGATGATCAGGCAGCTCTCGATCTTAGGAAAGCGGCGAACAAGAGTGAATTTTAGTAGGAGTGCGGTCCCAATACCCACAGCAATGCCAAACAAGAGACTCCCAAAGAAAACTAAAAAGAAGATGCCGATGGCTTCGAAAAAGCTGGCAATAGTTAGAGTTGCCCCTTCGTTGCCGTCCAAATTGTATCGTTGAGCAGTGTCGAATATGACAATCGCGATGGCGTCATTCAGTATGGACTCTCCAAATATCACGGTATAAAGTTTCGGATCGACTTTATATGTATTGAAAATGGCGAGGATAGTGACTGGATCTGTTGCAGATAGCGTAGCCCCCACAGAAATTGCCTCGATAAACGATATCTGAAACACATCGAGTGGTATCCGCGTCCACAGCCACAGAAACAACCCCAAAACAACCGCAGATATGAGCGTCCCGACGAATGCGAATGTCAATATTGTGCCTATATTCCGAAAGAAATTGGCCTGATGTAATTCGTATCCAGAAGCAAGAATGATGGGAGGGAGGAGGAGATTGAAAAAGAATTGATAGTTGAAGCCGACAAAATCCTGGATGAAAGTCCCTTCCGTGAATTTGATAACCAGTCCGGCTGCCATGCCTGCGTGATAATTCAGTGAACCTGGCGCTTTGTCATCATCGAAGGTTCCATACCTGCGAAGATTGATAGGACAGTCTCGTGTACAGCCTGAATTTTCTTGTGTTGCAGCATGTAGCTCGCGAAGAGCGCAACAATAAGGAGCGATATCAGAATGAAAAGGGCCCATGAAGAATAGATCTCTTGTTCGCCAGCTTTTGGATCTAACAATATGCTCGCGTGAGATCAAGCGTCATTTGTGGCAGAATGCGATGGGCCACTCACCATCTCCAGAGTCGGCATCTTCGGACTCTCGCTCTGCAGAATGCACCCTTTAGCATGTAACATGGAGCATGGAGCCGGGGTCGTCCATACTCAAGAGCTCGAAGACCGTGCTGTCTATGAGAGAAGCCATGCCTGGGAGGTAGGGAGAGCAGCAGGCTGCCTCTTCGATGAGCACATGCGACTGTTGCTGACAGACATTCAGTAATCTTGAGCAGCAGAATAATTACGGATTATCAGAAACGTTAAAGAGCTTCAACATTCTACAGTAGTAAAGGCAGCGCCTGGAGACACTTTTAGGTTAGAATACGCTAGGCGTATATCGCGAAAGCCACATGAGGCAACCCCTGATTGGGATTAGTTATGCATAATGTATGTCCCTCAAAGCTTGATCTACCTTACCTCATTACCCCAGTGCTCGCTCCTCCTTTTAATGAGTATATACTCCGTCTTTGCTCCGTCCTTACTCTGTGTATCAAATATATCATTCCAGAGAAAGCATGACGAAGTTGCAGGGCTTGGATGTCCACAGGAGAAGGATAAAGTGGCCAAGCATGATCTCCATTAGTGCAACGGTTTTACCGGCTCCCGCCGATCCAACGTCAGGTTTCAAAGCCGCAGTCACCGCGTGTGCCTTTGGTGTAGACCTACAATTAGCACAGCATCCTACAACAAAATCACAGACAGAGATCCGAAAGACATATCTCATCCTACTCAACTTCGCTTCGGCGAATTACTTTACTACATCCTGTCATTTTATCGAGTGGTCCGGGGGACCTTCATCTGAGCTAGGTAGCTGACTTGGTCATTCAGCCCCATTTCTGCCTAGGAGGAACACAGATGATGGCGGCATACGCAACACCATGAGTCATATGTCCTCTGATTCCGTTACATCGATATCCTGATCCTCGAGACCGTCAAAAAGTCGAAAGCAAACAAGATCCGACCCCCACAATTTCCACTTCCGCACCAGCTCCACCTTGAACGCTTTTAGATATCCCAATTTTGATGGCCGGCAATGGACCAACCTCGCAGACTGGGTTCAAATCGTCGGGCAACCATTCACGAAAGCAACGGACAGGCGGGGGTTATCCACCCGCATCCTCGGGCTCTACGAAAGATCATGAACGAGAAGCGCATTCCTTGGACCTGAATGAGAGCTCACCTCTCTTGTCGCCCGTCGCATCTCAGGGCGCACGCGCTCTTGAAGACCATGACACACCCACACAGCTGTTAGATTGGAGTGAGGGACAAGAAGAGCAGTCGAAGAGCGTGTTTTATCTCTTCATACTGACTTTAAGTATTGGAGGGTGAGAAGTACTCGCCCGAACCCTTGTGAAATCACCAAGGAAAATCATGGGTACTAACGAACGGTTGGATGCAGTTTGCAGATAGCATGGGCAACCGAATTGTCATATGGATCGGTACATACCCTGCTCATGGTCGTGGTGCCCCAACTGACCGATTGCTCTCGCACAGCCATATCTCCTGTCTCTAGGAATGAGTAAGGCCTTACTAGCTTTTGTGTGGATCGCTGGGCCTCTGTCTGGTACACTAGTCCAGCCGTACGTCGGTATTCGAAGCGACAATTGCCGCATCAAATATGGAAAAAGGGTACCGTTCATGCTCTCGGGCGCCTTTGCCACGGCAGCCTCTCTAGTGGCTCTAGCATGGACAAGAGAAATTGTCCACGGATCTCTTGGGCTTTTCGGAGCCGATCCGGAGTCACATGGCGTTCGAGTATGTTCCATGATCTGGGCAGTAGTTTGCATCTACATACTAGACTTTGCGATAAACACGGGTAAACATTCAGCCTCACAAGCTCCATCCTTTTCACTTACATGTCACAGTTCAAGCAGGCGTACGTGCATTCATCGTAGACAATGCGCCAACGCATCAACAGGAAGATGCTAATGCCTGGGCGGGCCGGATAACTGGCGTAGGCAACATTCTTGGATACCTTTCTGGTTATGTCCATCTCCCATCCATCTTGCCATGGCTTGGAAATACCCAGTTCCAAGTACTTTGCTCGATCGCCTGCATCGCTCTCTGCGGGACAGTCACTATTACATGTCTCTACATTCGCGAACGCGATCCTCGCCTAGAAGGCCCTCCTCCCGAGACATCCTTAGGCGTTGTTTCTTTCTTCCGTCAAGTCTTCAGCTCCATTGTCCGCCTCCCGCCTCAAATCCGCAGAGTATGCGAGGTTCAATTCTTCAACTGGATCGGTTGGTTTGGCTTCCTCTTTTACATGACGACGTATATTGGCCAACTCGAAGTAAATCCTCACTTTGCTGCGAACCCCAACCTCACTCCCGATGAGGTTGACCAAGCCTGGGAAGACGCAACGCGCAAGGCCACGTTCGCCCTCTTGATTTTCGCAATCACATCGTTCGCCGCCAATATGCTGCTGCCTTTCCTGGTCGTCCCCTCCTATCGCCCTCCGGAACCGACCGTTAAGACCCCATCATCTGCCCACCACACACCGGGAACTCCAGGCACACTCTCCGCTTCCATGTCCTCATTCTTTCCTCCCGCACCAAGCCCGAGCGCTAATCTTCACGCCCGCCTGGCACACGTCCTTGATCTAGTTCAGATTCCCTGGCTCACCCTTCGTCGCGCTTGGATGCTCGCACACATTGTCTTTGCTCTTTGCATGGCTTCCACTTTCTTCATCCGAACAGCCAAACAGGCCACGGTTTTGACAGCTTTTGTGGGCGTACCATGGGCGCTAACTCTCTGGGCGCCCTTTGCGTTAATCTCCGCCGAGATATCGAAGCGCGATTCCGAGGCCCGGAAACGCGGTACTTTCAACAGAGGTCGGATCAACCTTGATGGTGAAGATATTGTTGACGGCAAGCAAGACGACCAAGCAGGTGTCATACTCGGCCTCCATAATGTTGCGGTTGCGGCCCCTCAAATCGTCGCGACACTCGTGTCGTCCGCTATCTTCAAGTTGGCACAGAAACCGAGGGGACAACCGTACGATTGGAGCGTGGCTTGGGTTCTTAGATTTGGAGGCTTGGCAGCGCTCGTAGCTGCTTTCTTCACTTGGAGAGTGCATGAGGAAGCTGACGTCGTGAACGGACCCAAGAGGAGACGGAAGGAGCGGTGTACCGGCGAAGAAGGAGAGGGGCTAAGATATGGAGAGGCCGTCTAATTAAAGGCTCTGATCTGATTCGGGAGGTTCGTCTGAGTGTCCTATTTGTCTTTGGGTAAGGCCATTGGACTTGTTCAGAGGTTCCATAGCAGCGATTGACCGAGGTTCGAATATGATACCACTGGGGAGAGATGTGTTTTTCAACAAAGCTCCAGATCTACCGAAACGAGATGCCTTGGTCGATTTGATGAGAGTGTTAGACTAGCGTAGTTCACTACCTCGAATATTCTAGCCCATCATGCCAAGTCCTATCTACCTACACCCTGCTCCGTACCATATTTTACTATGCTCTCCGGGATCCTCATCTTCAACCAAAAAGGCGAGAATCTCATCTTTCGGGCCTTTCGCAACGACTGCCGCCCCCGCCTTGCCGACGTCTTTCGCATCCAAGTCATCTCCAATTCTCAAGTCCGCTCTCCGATCCTCACACTCGGCTCCACAACCTTCAGCCATGTCAAACATGAGAACATATACTTACTGGCGATAACGAAGAGCAATGCCAATGCAGCGCTTGTGTTTGAATTCCTCTACAGATTGGTGGGTTTGGGGAGGGGGTATTTTGGGAAATTCGATGAGGAGGCCGTGAAGAACAATTTTGTTCTTGTATATGAGTTGCTGGACGGTGAGTCAATACTTTGAACAATCGGTTCCAAGTGTGACCTGGTAGCTCATGTGTAATGGCAGAAATACTGGACTTTGGGTACCCTCAGAACACGGAGACGGATACGCTGAAGATGTATATTACCACAGAGGGCGTTAAGTCGGAGCGGACAATGGAAGATTCCTCTAGGATCACAATGCAAGCTACAGGGGCTCTGTCATGGCGCCGGTCAGACATACGTTATAGGAAGAACGAGGCCTTTGTGGATGTAATAGAAGATGTGAATCTCCTTATGTCAGCGACAGGCACAGTCCTCAGAGCAGACGTCAATGGTCAGATCGTGATGAGAGCCTATCTTTCCGGCACTCCGGAGTGCAAGTTTGGTCTCAACGATCGACTACTCTTGGATGGCGACAGCCTCTCGGCGCCCTCAGGTAACACGGCTGGTACAAAAGCCACAAAAGCAGCAGCAGGCAGCGTGACGCTGGAAGACTGCCAATTCCACCAATGTGTCAAGCTGGGTAAATTTGACGCAGACCGAATCATTTCGTTTGTACCGCCTGATGGCGAATTCGAACTCATGCGGTACAGAGCCACGGAGAACGTCAATCTACCTTTCAAGGTCCATGCTATCGTTAACGAGATTGGAAAGTCCAAGGTTGAATACAGCATAGCGATAAAAGCCAACTACGGCAGCAAGCTCTTCGCTACGAACGTCGTCGTTCGCGTTCCTACACCCTTGAACGCTGCTCGTATTACCGAAAGGGTGACCCAAGGCAAAGCCAAATATGAGCCTGAACAGAATAACATCGTCTGGAAGATCCCACGCTTTACAGGGCAAAGCGAGTTCGTGCTTTCCGCTGAGGCAAGTTTGACGAGCATGACGAATCAGAAGGCATGGAGTAGGCCGCCGTTAAGTTTGAGTTTTAGCTTGTTGATGTTCACGAGTTCTGGCTTGTTGGTACGGTATCTGAAAGTCTTTGAGAAAAGTAATTATGGAAGTGTGAAATGGGTTCGATATATGACAAGAGCAGGGAGCTATGAAATCAGGTTCTGATGTGCTCAACGAACATAATCGTTCCGATATGCATAGCGTGGTGTTGGAAGGACGCAGGAGATCATTGTTGTATAACGGCATGGCGGAAGACATGCTTCCAAAAGCCGACCATTGTATATGAAATCACACCATATCAAAGCATCGTGACAAGAAGCGAGTCTCTCTTTTCATTGCGTGCTAGTAACATTTGCTATGCTGTGGTAGACCTTCCCTTCTCAGGCCACTCGATCAAGCAACAGCATCTCGTATGCAAGAACACCCATTCGCTGCTCGACAAAGAATTTGACGCGCCCCCGTTCTCTCCTGCAATCCGTCCTCGGCACACCCCATACCCTCTCGTGCCTCCGGATTTGTATAATCATGCATCATGGTACGCGGTCGGTGGTATGTCACTTTTATCATTGGATGTGTATGGTAGTTGGTGGTGACGAGCTGTAGAGGAGGTGGGAGCGTAGATCGAGTAGATGTGTGTTTACTTGCTGTGAAGCAGACGACCGTCAGCGTAATCAAAGACACAGACAGGAGCTGTTGAAGCTGCCAATTGGAGGTTGGAACATACCTGCGGGCTCTCGTCTTTCTTCTCTTACGCTTGAGGCGTCGGACGCGCTTCTTCCTCCACTTCGCTCTCATGGTCAACAACTAGGTGAACTGATGGAAACAGCGGGTCAGCCAGCCTTTCGGAGATACCCCGCTAGCATTGCATTGACAGAGATGCACTAGCTTCAGCACATAAAGGGATAGTCATGAGAGTAGAGGATACTTACACGTTGTTGAAGATGAGGTTGATGCTGGTGGAACAGGTGGAGCTGGAGTGGAGAGCTCAACTTTGTGCGTGTTCGCTTGACTCACTAGTGCTTCCTGGTACTAGCGTAGCTCACCCTGCCAAGTCTTTCTTTTCTGCACTCAATCATCTTCTTTCCCTCCCCATGTGGTGGGTGACGTTGCTGTTGATGGGGCTTGATGAGGAGGACTTTGGACTGGAGAGCAGCTCAGACACAGCTGCGTCCTGGTTTAGTATCCGTCATGCTTGCTGAAGAGGGTTCTCTTGTACCTATACATAAGCTAGTCTTCTCGTTCATCTGGTCTCCGTCTCCAATAAACCCTTTCATATCATCCAATCTACTCGCTATTACAGCCCCTCGCAGACTTTGGCTTTGCTATCATTCCATATTTCCAAGATGCTGTCACAAAATATTCATTCTGTGCTTGGGTGGTTGACGAGGACAGGTGATGAAGACAGTGATCCATTGAGTGAGCTCTATGGCCATCGAAGCCAAACGATGGTTCCTCTGAATCATTAATAGACATGAGCGATCATGTCATCCGTGAAAACGATATTGTCCTCATAGGAAGGGACGCAAAGAGCTGGTACGTCTCTTTACAGTTCGCATCGCCGACGTTGCTGAGAGGTCTAGCCAAATCGTTATTGATGAACCGTCAGTATCGAACCACCATCTCAAGATCTATTCGATAATGTACAATGATGAGCCACGCCAAGCATTTGTTTACGCACAAGATCTCTCGACTAATGGGTCTCGTTGGATCTACAAGAGTGAAACCCGCAACGAAGAAGCGGTCATTGGCCGAGGACATGCTGTTCTCCTCACTGATGGAGACAAAGTCAGGATCTGTGATAGTACTTGCTTCACCTTTGGCGCTGCAGCCATCTCAAAGCCGATTAATTTCAAATTGGATGCTGGGTATACACAAGTACAGAAGAAAGAAATGGATGTAAGCACTGATTTCGATTGACATAACTTGGGTTCCGGCTCACCTGTCATAGTCATTCAAGAATCTATACCGCATCACGGATCATCAACTAGGTGCCGGGGCCTTCGGAAGAGTGCTAATGGCTGTGGACCGCTTTAGATCTTGTCAAGTTGCATGCAAGATAGTGAGCTTGATAGGACACAGGCGAGCTAATGATAAGAATCTTGCCTCAAAGCTATGGCGAGAAGTCAATTTGATTAAGGATATCACTCATGTAAGACATTTGTTTTCATGGTCACGCAACTCACTCTAAGGAGCTCTACAGCCAAACATCATACATATCGAGCGCGTGTTCCACACGGAAAGCAACATGTATGCGGAGCATCCCCAATTCGTGACCAGGTCTAAACTACGTTAGATACATAATCGAGGATTTGATCGCAGGTGGGGACCTTAGGTCTTACGTCGATCAGAAGAACGGACCTCTCGCCAACGCCGAAGCTTCTACGATCGTTTACCAGATTCTCAAAGCTCTGAAACATCTCCACGGACTCAAGATCGCACATAGAGACCTCAAGCCAGAAAACGTCTTGATGTCATTCCCAGCTGCTGGTGCACGAGTCATCCTGACGGATTTCGGTCAATCTATGAAGGCTCCCATGTCACGCATGCAATCTTGGGTTGGGACAGCGGATTATGTCGCTCCGTGAGCGTCAAGCCTCAGCGCAATTACGGTAGAGGCTAACGGTTTGCATAGCGAGGTTCATGGCCTGAACCCCTGCGCAAAGGAAGTAGGATATACAGTCAGTGCCGATATGTGGAGCGTTGGTGCTTTGACTACAACGCTTTTCTTAGGAAGATCCTACTTCGCCGACTCACAGGACCTGGAGGTTCGACAAGACTCGGCGCTAGCCATCCTCGAAGCTGCCTCCAAGTGTAATCTTGATGCGTTAGATTACGGCCTATTGTGGATTGACGTAGATCATCAAGCAAAAGACTTCATCAAGCGACTCCTAGTCCTGGACGAGGCAAGGAGAGCTACAGTAAGGCAAGCATTAGCACATGAATGGTTTACATGTGGCGATGGTGGGAAGCAGTTCGAAGAACAGTATCAGGACATCATCAAAGGCTGGATGCCAACACGAGCAGCACAAGATTTCCAAGAAGATCTGAATGTTTTTATGGAAGTCCGAAAAGAGATCGATGTATGCCTACGAAAGGTTTAGCTCGTGCTGGACTAATTGTTCCCTAGTTACATGCAATGCCTCCGCCTCCTTCATTGCAGCCAAGGCCAAAAACGTCTCAACCCAGCCCTACACAGATGACGCGGAACGAAGAACATATAAGTCCTTACTTCTCGGGTCCAGCAGCAGCAGAGCGCGCTTCCAGCCATGTGTTGGAGCGTGATAAGCGTCCTCTTCCAGTGCTAGATGACGATAAAGAGAATCTGGTAAGGCCAGTGAGGCGAAAAACCCAAGAAGCGAGCCAGTCGAAAATCGCTCGCTCATATGATAAAACCATGGCCTCCTGTCGAAGCAGCAAGGTATCGACAAACAACGCAGAGATTCCGAGCGAAAACTCCACGGGCAGCGAAAATGACCATATGCATCCAACCCAGCAGCAAGCACCAACCTGCTCTCCCGAAGACGATGATGTAGATCTATACCTCCAGGTCGGCAAAGAACGCAACGGCTTCAGGACCGCAAAGAGCTTCGGACGCGCTGTTGCTGAGAGGAAGAAAATGAAGAAGCTCTAGCATATCCTCTTCAGCGCCAAAGCCTTTGTAACACAACCAACCGTCTTCAGATCTTTCAATAGTCTTGCTATCAAGAATGCCATTTACTCTGATACCTTATAAGAAAGCTTTGTGCCCCAGGTCTGTGAACGTATCGGATACAACAGCGCCGATTATACTGATACATACTACCGTAATCGCATCAACCCTTACTCTATAGCAACTGCGTTTATCCAGCCCACTTCTTTACGACTCGCTCTTCTCAATCCTCGATGCCATACTGCCATCGCATGACTATCCATGCCTCGCGTGAGAGCGTCCCTTTATCCGCTACGATTCCCCTTCGCTCCGAGCAATCATACCTTGGGGGCGAGCAATTCGAGATCTACGACCTTGTTACTTTACTGTACATTGCAGTGTAGCATGCCAGAGCGTAGATCAGGCATTTGTCTTCCCAAGCCCGTTAGGAGTACGTAGCATAATGGTCTACACCCCCATTTTCAGACACTGTCTGTAAAATAAGATAGGATTGGGGATCTGGTGCTGAGTGAGAGGATGAGCGTGTGGACTTGACTTTGTGGCAGTCTTCTGCAGCGCTAGCCGTTGTTGGTCGGTGGATCTTCTTTCCTAAGGTACTTACTCACTCTATGGGCGTGCATGGAAATATAGACGCAAAGGTCTGAAGATCTCTTCTCCTGCGTAAACTGCGACCCTATGAGCTACTGTTCCCTAAGCAGCTCTTTTTATAAGGTAAGTCGCCATCGGTATTCTTGAGACCCTCAACATCATTGTTTCCACAAGTATTTCCGCAGCCATGGTATTCGAAGAGAGCTTCTCTCCTCTTATGTTCGCTGGCTTTGAGTTCCTTTATGAGGTTTTCTGGGATGGTCTTTGAGCGATAAGTCGTTCGTCTATTTCGAGTAAGCGCATCCGATACCCATGCCACTCGGGGAATGAGCTCGCTGGTTGTAGGTATGCTGGGTCAGTACTGCTAGTTCACGGGTTTTGGTTGGAGGGGAGCCTGAATTCAGCGGTCATTTGGACGGCTGCCCGGGACGATTGATGATGTTAAACGGTTTTTTCCTTGTGTGCCTACAAACTCTTGCCCTTGATTTGATGAGAAGCGGCAGTCTACGGAAATTTCGTCACCTACGAGATCATACCCTAGGTGGTGCCGTGCTTCTACAAGGTGTGTCACGCTAGCTTGGGTCGAATCCTGGGACATACTGCCATGTGTCATGAAGCTTTCCCTTATTACGCAGAGGGATGGATAGGTGTCGAGCTTTCGTATGTAGCAAGTCTCGGCCGTGAGCAGTGGTCTTCTTATTCTCGATTGCCATACTTTGGTAGTGGTTTGGATTTGCTCTTCCCCCAACGGCATCGCCCTGCGGGAAGTAGTATGTTTCTGGGTAATCGCGTTGGGTCTCAATGTGGCATCCTATCACGCTTCCGGGAGCGCCTGATTTTATCAGTGTACCAGCACTTTGCAGCCATCTGCACTTGAGAGGAATATTGAAAGATTCTGCTTCTCCAGACCGATTGGCACGATTGGGTAATTTGGCGGCAGTCTGAGGTTCGGAAACGCCTGCAGAATGCGAACGACGGCGTAAGACGCTTCCGTCAACGCAAAGTCCTCTATTATTTATCAACGCTGATCAATGTATTTCGGAACCTACGGTGCTATGGGGTAACTCACGGCCAAGACACAGCCTAGGCCCGCCGTGGAAGGGCAGATAGCCATATCCAATGTTGGCTAAGTTATCGTTCTCCCATCGCTCAGGCCGGTAATCCATTGCGTCATCGCCATACAGGTCTTTCCGTCGGTGCATGTAGTATGCTATGAAGCCTATGCCTGTACCTTTACGGACGAGGACCGGAGAGGTGCCATGTGGACCGCCGCCGTGCGGGATGACGGTCGTCTTCTGAGCAATGCGGACGTTGATTGGAATGGGGGGATAGAGACGAAGAGCTAGATAGGTCAGTCGACTAGCGCGGTCTGAACAGCGCGGTACCTACTCTCGTTCAATATACACCTGAGGTAGAGCATCTTCTGGATGTGAAGCCTATTAATTTCCCCATGGTCTCCTACAACTAATCGAATCTCGTTGCGAAGACGGTCTAGAGTTGACGGATGGCGGACTAGGAGGAAGCTGGAATTATGTTAGTCTGCTCTCGAAGGAAGGCAAAGCGCTATATATTTTGTGGAGATGTACTTACAATGTCCACGACAGAAGACAAGCCGTGGTATCCCTGCCCGCCAGTAAAACGTTCACAAGCTGATCACGAACAAGCTTTGAATCTTTGAGTTCGTCGTGAAGATCCTGAATGAAAGCATAACGATCGGAGTCTTGTCCACTCAAGTCCTTGTCTTTGTCTCGCAAGGCTCGATTGACGAAAATGCTCGCAAAGGCTTTCACCGTCTGACAAGAACTCTTGAACTTTGGAGGAGAATATGCCCAGTAAAAATCCTGAAGACGCGCCCGGTACGAGCTTACCAGCGATGCGTAATCAAAGCAATGAGCGAATGTATCTTGTTCCGTCGCCTTGAAGGTATCTATAGGCTGACCGAAGATGAGCGATGTGGTGGTGGCTAAAGTGTAGCTAAAGAGCAGTGGTTGTAGGTCAACAATGCCATCGGAAGAGGAGAGAGTGGCAAGGAGCCTGTCCACAGGTTCATCAAAGTGCCTGAGATCCTGATAATGAGTTTTGAGAAATGGACGACGCAGCAAATCGCGAGAATGCTTCCATTGAGGCCCGTCTTGTGTGAATATCCCCTCTCCGATGAAAGGGAACAAGGCACCACGTCGAGAGCCCATGCCAAAATCTTGGGATAGTCAAACTTGAATGACTATGCACTGCGTAGAATCACGGGATAAGAGCATACCTGCAAATTTGGATGAGAGAATGGCCTCAACATTCTCTGGATCCATTGTCGTATATCCCACGTTTCCTAACAACTTCATCATGAAATTAGGTCCTAAGGTATCTATAGTCGGTTGCTGGTATGCGAGAAGACGTTGATCTGTGTTGGCTTTGTATTGTGCTTTGAGCACATCGAGTCCGAGTGGCCACTTGACAGGGTAGTCTACAGCCATTTCTTGACAACCATGTTGCGCACCGAATGCTTGATCGGCCTTTACATCGAGTCAGATCTCGTTGTTGAGATGTCGGTCTACACAGCTTACTTGATATTGACGCCGCCGTTGCACGTAAATGTAGAACCAATATGCGGATACCAAGACGGATAGACTGAAAAGTATGTGAGGTCTATCTCCGTAGGCCAGGCCGAGGTGTTCGAGGAGTCTTTGCATCTCGTATTGGGCTGGAACTGAAGGTGTAGAGATCGAAAGTCAAGATGCCGTCTCGATGAAGTCGAACGAGATCATTGTCAATTGACCGACAAATTGAGGTCCGAAATGCCTTCTTAACTCAGGGCCAATGTCTGATTGGCTACTCCAGCTAGCGCGGCCTTGGGCGTATCATCTCTTGGCATCAAGTCTCCTCCAAGCTCTTCACAAATTCAGTGTCTCAATCCTTCGTCTTCGTCTTCGAATCCCGCTTCTGCGTATCACCGCCGCTGCAATGGTACAACCCCGTTGTATTACCATTCTCGATAGCATGCCTGCCGCTGTGCCGGGTTTGAGGACTAGAGGCCCAACGCGGATCGTAGTCACAGCCAATATCGGCAAGCAACATCAATATACCGCGGTATCTCCGTATGGTACTCACCATCTCCTCTCATGACGATTATCAGCGCACCCACCCGTATGGAAGCCCCACTCTTCGGCCCAGCTATCTACGGCCAAGGTCCTATCGATGATGCACCCTGTGCGAAATTCATGGCTCAGGGTAGTGGACCTTGACAATGACATCTGTTGAGCATAAGAATCAGCGTTGACCTGTCAAGACTATATTCGAGTGTCGACTCATGTCTGGAGATAAATCTCTGTTGACTGCATCTCACAGCTTGCCTGAAATACACAGCATGAAAACATTCACAGGATAATACATACTTTGAGCACGAGGGGAAGGTCACAGCGTCTTGATTGGTCTTGACCACAGTGTCCAGCTTGCAGCCGAGAGCTGCCGCAGGACTACTACAGAACAAGGTCGCATCACGATCGATGTTCGAGTCACCGTAAGCCGCAAAAGTATTTCTGCCGTCGTATGTGCAAATCAAATGCTATCTCTCCGTAAATACAAGACTTGGAAGAGCGCAAGAGCCAATCGACTGACATTTGGTATTTGAGCTACCCGGGTAGGTGACGCTGTAATCGAGAGGATAAGCGTCGTCATGAACATGCCACCTGCTGCGAAATTGGTGATACGGAACATGATTTCCGAGTTGTTCTGCCTTGAAAAATATTCTGTGCGTATGCAAGGCGGAATCAAGTCTATGAGCTGGACGGAGTAGATTGTGGCAACATATTTTGCTGTCTATATAGGAAACAGCCAAGTCAAACAGTGAGAGTCACGATCCTTCATTACAAAGTCGCCTACTACAAGGGAAGAACATGTTACACCCAGGCTGGACTATCTAGGAACGCCTGTACCACAAGGAGTTCGTTACTATACTTACCCCAGCCTTCGAGCGTCGGTTGGGAGGCAATCAGAATTCATCTCTGGGAAAAATTGCGGGATGCGCCACGAAATGCCATCCAAACCGCCTCCTAGAATTTGACCAGTGTTGTCCCACTGCTGAAACTTTTTCTTTGAAACGAGGTTTGGAGTCGCTTAATTGTTCTGCCTCTGCGGCTGTACCTGGCGAGGTCTCAGAACCTCGGTCCCTACTTCAGGCTTGTTTCAAGCTCGGGGAAGGCACCCTGTAAGCGCATACCTTAAGCGATACTCTCTCCTCACGAATTTTGGTGAAGAGGTAGCGTATCGCATCGTTTGATAGCAGTTAACGGCTGGGGCAATCAACCTCCGTTCGCTTAGAGGATGAGCAGTCTAGCCTATAATGATGGAATAGACCTCTGCCTCGCCTTTATCGAAAGTCGCTGCCAATGGTCCAAATGGACCACAATCTGGAATCACTGATGTTGTACCAACAGCCTGCAAATACAGCCATTGTGTGGAAAGTCAGCTGGCCTAGGACTCCTGACTCGTCTAAATGCTCCATATTGTTCTCTGCGTCTGACTGGGACCAATATCACTTGGCACAAGAACAAGGCTCTCGACAATAACGCCGACCTGGCCTGTTCAAAACTTGTTGACATTCCATGAACAATTGAACAAAAAGATCCCTCAGTCCATGGACAAGACTCGAACAAAGAACACGCATTGACAATGATCCACCAGCTATAATACATTCAGATTGTCTAATGAGCTGGAAAACATATCAGCCTTCAATATTCCCCCCGTCATCGCCATACTCCGCAATAAACCCCCAATTCCCACATCCCCCATCCCTACCTCAAAACCAAACACCTAACACCTAACACCTAACAAAGCGAAACAAAATAACATGTGTCGCACCTGCACTCCCTCCTCCTCCTCCACCACATCCTCCACATCCTCCACCCACAAAAGCACCACTAACAAAACAACCAGCCCCCCTTACTGCCCATCCTGCCTCAAACGCATGGAACATTCCATCCACAGAAACTACCAACAGCTTATCCAGCAAACGACCGATGAAGGTATGTTAATGTGCTGGTCTGACCTTGAGCTTCGAAAAGCGAGAGATGGGTTGAAGAGGGCGGAGGGGGAGGAGGTGAGGGTGTTGAGGGGGTTGTGTGGGTTGTGATGAAGTGTGTTGTTTGGAGGGTTTTGATGGAGTGTGGAGAGGAGTAAGATTGTGTGTGGTGCTTTTTTGATAATAGTTATTAATTCATGTCCATGTGTAAACCATCTTCTCGGAATATATCTCTATCAAACCCTGTCTCATTCAATAGGAACCGTATCCTACTCCAATTGCGGTGCCGTTTCTTGCTACCTATGCAGCATCTTCAATTCAGCTATAGCCTTTACAAAATCACGTCCGCTCACATACATATCTGGCCATACATTAAGAACCTATGCCAGCTATACAATATCATATCCATTCAAAGACCTCTAGCATAAGAACCCTGCGATACGATAATTAAACCCTCGATACTCGAATGAAGTACGACGCCTCATGCTACGACGACGTAATAGCGAAAAATGTGAAGCAAATGCCGAAAGCGATTTAGCCGTTCGAAAAATGTATTCGTCGCCCTAAATTCAGAACTAGATTGTTTGAGGGTGCCATTGTCCATTTCCACAATTCGCCTTTGTTGCGGATTGAGACATTCGATTCATAATTTGTAGAACAATCGGTCTTGACGATTCTCTTTCTCGTTGTCGATCTGAGATCTCCTTTGTGGACTATATTATGGAAGTAAAGTAAATTGTGCGTTGTTTGTTGGATGGGTGGACAATGTCTTGGTCTCAGTCTCAGTCTCAGTCTTAGTCTTTATCGCTCTTCCTCATGGACGGTATATCTCAGCTGCGAATCCTCACGTTTTTGCTGACACAACTGGTCTCTGTTCCATCACGTCATCCATCTTTCGTCAGGTCGTCTATATATCATATAGCTACACTCGATCACGATTTGAGTGTTTTCTGCACCTGCATTGTACACTGTCAACGCATATCAGCATCATGTCTTCGCAAGCATCATACTCCCCCGAGATCTTCAGCCCCAGGCCGACGGCTCTCAGCAAGCCTTTTGATATGGCGACGCGAAATTATTGTGGCACGGTCAAGCAGGACATTTTCTCGTATGTGGTCTCCTCTGACGGGATTGAAGTATGTCACCCTCAGGTGACGCCAATGGGAGACCCTGTCGAGGACCGCTCTTCGCCGTCCGAGATTCAAGATGCGAAGATTGAAGCAGTCGTTGTCAGCGTCGAGAATCTGTCTACGTTCTCGGATTTTCTGGATACGGTCAAACTTTCACTTGTGTGTGAGAAACCTTCGTTAGGTCGGAGGCGAGGGAGGTGCCCAGCTAAGTTGGACCTTGACAGGGAGTCGTCTGATGAGGACTCTTGGACCGCCAAGGCATCCTGGTGTAACGGTGGCACATGGAGTGATCGAAGCAGAAGAAGCCAGACCGATAGGCTTTGTTCTCGAGGCTACACTCCGATCGCTAAGGAGTACGAGGCTATCAAGCAGATCGGTAATGATAGCGAAGGAGTTTGTACGCTTGTGAAACGCCGTACCGACTCTCAACTTCGCGTTATCAAAACCGTCCAATATCCAAAGATCGTCCACGGCAAGCCGATTGAAGCGAAGATACTGCACGACCTTCTCGGCAAGCGTCATGAGAACATCATCCAGCTCCACGGCTATGATATCTTAGAGGAGATCCATCTAGTACAGTATCATTTTGAATACTGTTCCGGAGGAGATCTACATGACCTTATCGTTCGGTACGATGACCACAACGCCCGCTTTCCGGAACCGTTCATCTGGAAGGTCTTCCATCAACTGATGTCCGCATTGGAGTATCTCCACCGAGGCTTTGACCAGCGAACGAATAATGGCATAGTGCACCGCGACGTTAAACCCGAGAACGTCTTTGTACGTCGTTCGCAGTACAGTATGGAATATCCGGATGTCGTTCTTGCTGATTTCGGGTCGGCAAGTCTAGATTTCGCAACTCATGAGCCAGCTGGCACGTACTTTTGGCAGCCCCCGGAGATTCCGAGAAAGGCACCCAAAGGAGACGTTTATGCCGTGGGAAGTATTATTCACTTCATGATTCATCTCACTACCCCCATGCTTCCATTACCTAGCGGTGTCGCGCCCACTGAGCGGAACGAAGATATTTGGGAATTGAAGCCCGATTCCAGACAGCCGATCAGGACAATTCCCAAGATGTACAGCCCGGATCTTATTGTTTTGATGCTGTGGGCGGTGGAGAGAGAGGAATGCAAGCGGATGAGCTCTCGCTGGCTACTGAGGGCCATTAAGAATGCCATGGATCAGGAAATGCCACTGGTTGGTGGAAAGGTTGTAGTCGCTGAGCCATTGGCGGTGTGGGCATTTGATGAAGATTCAGCCAGTCGGGAGGATAGTGGATATCGGAGATGTTCAGAGGACGACGACGGATATAGGCAATATATCGAGATGATGGGGGATACCTATTAAGCAGACCATCGTAGTCGGCTGCCATCGTTATCGTATATTTACTAAGTCTTTGAAATATACTCTAATATTTCCGCTTTCCTTACATGCTGACAAGTATGAGATACTGAGCCTGTGGATAAAACATAGATGATCCGCCCCCTAAGTAGTCTGGAGGTGGATGTCTTTGCATCGGACAGATAGGAACTGTCTTCTCTGCATTCAGATGATCTTTACAATCCCAATGACTATCTGGCAACGCCAATGATTCAACTGATGGACGACCACTGCTCATCTGCTCGGCGTATGGTTGTGTCTTTTCCTTTTATTCAGGCGATTTCAGTGTGCATCAGATAAACTGCGTCCCTGATTTTGACCCATAGTGCCTCCTTGCAATCGTTATGCATAGCACTATAAGCCTCTCTCACCAATCTAACCGGCCTTTTTGGTGTTTTTGTACAGGACGAATTGAACGACTGGCCAAATGCTTGTGGTGGTCCAAGCTCTGGCTTGGCAGCCGAGGTAACGCGAAAAAACACGCTAAGACGCGCGTCTAACTTCCATCAGTGTAGGTATCCGCAGTGAAATGTCCAAGTTTCAGCACAGTTATCGTTGTCAATCAAGGGTCGCTTCTACTGCAACTGAATGGTTGCCCCATATCGTACAGCTTCGAAGAGCGTTACGAGATTGAGTCCCCCCTTTCGCTGTATCTCCTTCCCAGAGCTCTAAGGCCTATAGTTTGGTACTGGTCGAAGACGTCAAACATGGACGTCTGGACGCATGCGTGCCTCGAAGTTACCCAATCGAGCGATGCCTGTCCGGGATACCTCCAATTGGCCCCCCATGGCCATGTGGAACACGGTTTGAGGCTTGGCTTAGTCCGGTATCTTGATGTGTAGCGTCCACTAGCGTACTACACCAAGTAGTAGATACCCGGCGCAAAGGCTTCCAAACCTTCACCTCTGTCTTCTTGCCACACTCTCATCCTTCAATTGAGTCACCAACGCGTCCCAATCGCATCCTAAACATATGCACTCCCTGCACCTCACCTTTGCGATCACATTGCTGCAGCTTTGAAGAGCCCACCGTCACATACGCATTGCGCATCTGCCCCGGCGCAAAGCCTGCCTCACGCCTACCCAAGGCAGCAAGCACCCAACAGCAACCCAAGAGACCATCGCGCAACGTCGTACATCATGCTCCTTCCTTCAGCGCTCGACTGCGCGCCTGGTATGCAGCCCATGCGCTCCGTCTACACCACAAACACAATGCTCTCGCCGCCTCCCTCGCGCCGTCAGCCAACCAGCTCACCCGCCAACATCTTCAGCACATGCCGAGCACTGCAATGCCTCATCACAACAAACCTCACACCACCTCCCCCAATCGCCAAACCATCATACCCTCAACCCTCCCTCGCCAGTCCGATCGTGCTAGATCCACCCAGTCGTCCACACCCCAAAAGACCAGCACCAGCACCAGCACCAGCCACCCATACAATCACAAAAGCGCAACACCCACAACAACAACCCTCCACCTCAAAAAAACGTCGCCGCTCAGACACAGACTCAGACTCAGACTCAGACTCCAACACCTTCACCCCCTCCACCCCGCCCCACCCCCACACAACCACCACACCCTCAACACCCAAGCGCCAACGCCTCCACCCCCCAACCCTCCCCCTCGGCCTCCAGCGCGCCGACTTCTCCGCCCTCCAAGAAGCAGCAGCCGCCATCCCCATCCCCTCGACCCCCCTCACCGCCCGCGCCCACAAAACCCAGCCCTCAACCTCAATCACAATCCAAACCGCCATCAAACACCGTCACGACAGCGCCCTAATACCCCTCCTCCTCCTCCAAAACCTCCACCTCTCCCAACGCGAATGGGATGATTGCGCGCAGGCGCTGGGACAGGGACACCACAGCATCGGCGCGCGATTTGGGATTTTGTTTGGGGGTGGGTGATGGGTTGGTTTACGGCGTATGTGGTGTTGCTCTTGGATTGGTACTATACGGCATGGGGGAGGGAGGGAAAGCGGATACCCATCTCAACTTTTTCCTCTACTTTGATTAGGTGTTGATATATTCTAGGTGTGGAAGAACTGATACCCCTTTCTCCTCGAGATTTTCAATTACAATAGGTAATATTTGGTATACCACTAGAGATGACAGGCTCCGTAGCCGACTATATTATTTCTGTTATCCATTCTCTACGATACTGACTCACATATCCACGTTCAACCACCGCTTTGTCAGGAGTCCAAGTTCTAAGAATTCCATATCTGTGATGTGATTGAAGAGGAGGTAGGAAACAGAAAATAGAAAGCACATGAATCCGCCTCTTCACCTTTACAAATATGCGCGGATGATACACTGACATGACATGACATGACATGCGGTCCCGCAAGCGATTAGATATGCACATCCATGTCCTCACGCGAGTCATGAGTGATGGCGCACAGCCTTTTCAGTAGACTGAAGTAGAGTTGTGAGTGTAGATGGAAATGATGATGCAGTAAACGCAAAACACATCTCTCAACCAGCAATCCCTCCGACGAAATTGGCCAACCCCGAAAAGAACATCCCCTTCAGTACCGACTCTCCTTCTTCCCTCGTCCACTCTCCAGATTTCACCAACCTGTCCTTCCACGCCTTCTTCTCATGCTCCGCCAGCTCCTCCCACCTCTTCGCTTTGTGCTCTCCTTTCACAACTGCTTTGGCATCTCTCAATTCCGCAGACAGTGCCGTCTCGCCCCCTTCCTCGGGCGCATGGCGGACGATGATATCCGTTCCTTCGTTCGCGCTGTCGGAAGTATCGGAGCCGATGTTTCGTTGCTGCAGCAGGTCGCGTAGGCCGAGTTTCTTCTGAGCGGTCAAGGCAGCGCTTTCGACGGCGTGGAGCGGTGGAGCTGCTGCTCCGGAAATTGCACTGGCCGAGGCGGACGCTCCACTCAATTGATCGCCGAAGTAGTCCGAGGCGGCACTCGCGTATCCATCTTCGAACATGTACGGCCTTGCGATCCAGCTGTGGACGCTTTCGCTCAACCACCCCTTGGCACCTAGATATTCCGGTGTGCCACCTCTTATTTCTGTGAAGGCTTGCAGGAAGAATGCTCCTAATGCGATAGCGAAGAGGGCGATGAGCGTGGAGAAGGTGTTCTGCGCGATGTTGCTGCGTGTGGGTGGAGAAAGGAGATATCGTGCTGTGGTGTTAGGTTTAGGTGGGCTTGGGTATGGCGATAGAGGAAGGGTGTGCACGACGCAAGTATTCGCAATGGACGTAGATGCGAGCTTGATGTATTGTGCTGGTGTATCTTTCCAGGCTGTATCTGGTGGTGTGAATGTAGAGAATGCGAGAGAGGTTATAGAAGTAGGATGGACGGTGGGAAGGAACGAGTGGGCGCGGAATTTGACCTTTCCTTTAGGAGAGGAGATGAAGCGATCGAGTGTCATGATAGTGATGGAGGTATCGGCGCCGGCAACTGCGATTGCATGTTGGTCTATACCTGATGGTGAAGAAGCGTCAAGGTGGGCGACGGACAGAGCGGTTGCGGATTTGATCTTCTTATGTAGACGCTTTTTGAGGGTAATGACGCCGGAGATCTCGAGCAGCAGAAGTTCAGAGCCTGTACCATTGGGTTTGTTCTGAAGAACAAGGAGAACTTGCGGTGTAATGAAGCGTATAGAGCGAAATTTTGGGCGGGCTTTGCTCGAGCCGGAGGTGTGTTGCTGGGTCGTACTCAGAATACACCGAGCTTCCCTCCCATTTTCTTTCTGGTCATATTCAATGTCAGTGACATATATGTCGTAGTCGGTACAGTAGGCGACTCGAAATCTGCTCTCCTCTTGACCTTCGACCTCGTCAAGTTCCATGATGTCCACATCAGCAGCTTCCCCTTTCTTGCCCAAGTTGATACGACCCCGGATGTCACTAGGTCCAGGTCGACTCGTATCTGCCTTGAAGAGCACAATCTCTCCCTCAGGGGCGAGTCCCGTAGCTACTGCCCCCAATCTCGGGCCATTGGTCTTCTTCTTCCGTGACAGTCTTAGAACCCTCTGAAAAGTCTCTTTCGTTGCTGCGCTGCTTGGCGTGAACAGCGAGGTCTTGCCTAGTGCTTTAGTCTTACCCGTATAGTCATCCGGGGCCTTTTTCTCGGTGGCAGCGTCATCTGTAACGGTCTTCCGACGCGGTGGGTACTCCAGGAGGAAAGATCGTAGATGTTCGTTGTTGCCTTGCTGCTGCTCTGCGGTCGAGGAGTTGATGCCCGCATAAGCTGTTGCCCACTGTTCGCTTGAGTGAGCATAAGCGAGGGATGTCACCGAATCCTCATCCTTGGAAAGATCGATGTCGACAATGTCCGATAGCTCGTGCTTTTTTGAAGTATTGAGGAGAGTCTGATGGAAGCGATGTAAGCATCAATATAGAGCTACAAAAGAACAATGTACACGGACAATCTTGTTGCCAACTCCACTGCGGCCTTCTCCTCCCCCACCACCTACCAGCAGAAAGCTGCTATTCTGGGGGTCGAAGTCTGCTGCGTAAAGGGGGTAGGTCAAAGTGATCTTAGCGTTGGCGGCTGGGGGAGACATTGAGTAGATGCAAAGCTTTGGAGTGTATGAGAATGGTAATTGTATTTATGGTGTGGCTAGCCAAGTGCTACGCATCTGGAGGAAGTTGTGTTGTTAGTCCTTTGACTAATTGAGTTGTTGATGAATGGCGATCATTTTAGGGACGAGTGCACATTCGAACTTATCACTACACAAATTTGTACGAGACATTAAGAGGCGAGAGAGGGCCATCTCATACCTTTACATCATCCTTACAGACCTTAGTCATCACCAGAGGATTGTCAATGTCAATATTGGAGATGCGAAGGGCGAAGGTCTATTGAAGTACCGTATCCAAGCTAATGCATTCATCATCAAGGGGTTCCTCAGAAAGCAACAAGACCATTCGTTCATACACCCAATGGGGCATTCATCATCATATCATCAATTTTCTGGCCATGACGAATTGATAAGGACAGTACGCCCTTCCATTAAGGATCTCCAGCTTTACCTTTTCACAGAGATCCCTCACCTCTTCTTCTTTCCACCCCATGTGCTGTGTCAAAAGTCGTAAACTCGCCGCCTCCAGCCCCTCCAATGCCGTGATCATGGCCATCTTGCCTGCCACCTTCTGCTGCGGGTCGTTAGGCCATGCACCCAGAGGAACCTCGAAGATCTTCGATTTCACGACACTCAGACCAGCTTTTTGCAATACTGGCTTCTTCAGATGATCCAATCCGAGCGGTCTCCCAGACTTCTCAGCAGCGGACTGGAGTGCGCCGTTGTAAATACTAACGTACGATTCCGATGAGCCTTCTTTCAGTCGGAGGGCGCCACAATCCACGATTTCGAAATAGCCACCTGGTTTGAGGTGCTTGACGACTTCAGCGTAGATTCGGTCCCAGTCAGAAAATGCTCCACTCATGGCCCGCATGTGAATAAAGTCAAACGGCTCGGCATATGACCATTCCTCCTGAGCATCGTCAAGCTCGAAGAAGACATTAGGAGGTCCAGTGGCAGGTTGGAAGGCGGAAGTGATGTCTGTAGCAATGATCTCAGCATCTGGACTCCTTTCGGCGACTGCTATTGCCCAGTCCCCCGTTCCGGTGCCTATGTCGAGTATCCGTTCCGCACCTCTTAGTATTTGGGCGAGCGTCAGTTGACCATCCAGTATAGGGAGGTAGGCTTGATGAGCGATGGCGAGACGAGTCTGTTCTTCATCGTCGTTGGGCATATAGTATGTTTGACTGCAGTAACGGCGACCATTTTCGAAGTACTCTTCGAGGAAGCTGCCGCTCAGGGACATTGTCGAGTTCCTGAAGAGATCAGTACGATGAGTAACGTCTAATCGAAAGGTCAATATATTGCTTACTTGGACTTCTCTGAGCCCAAATAACGGTCTGGCTCAGATGAGGTCCTTGGATCATCGTACTCTTCCTTGGGCTGGTTGCTAAATACACCATACCCTGTTTCTTGATCATCTACCTCTATGGGTTCAGACATGGAGGCACGATTTTGAAGCTTGTAGCCGCACCGTCTTGCGGAAGTGTGGGAGTGGGAGTGATGGAGTAGAAAATCGCAAGTTTGGGCAATAGTGACGAGTGCATGAGGAGCTCGGCATTTGGGGGTTTTGCGAAGAGAAGCTCAACTGTTTGTATTAAGGCCACATGCTAGTTGAAATGAGAGGGAGAGTAACGAGCGTGTAGTCTATGAGCGTTGTATGCAGATACAAATATACCACAGTCACAGACTCTCCACAAATCACACCTCCAGGACGAAGGTGAGACAGGAGAAGCCGAAGCCAGGGACCGTCCCTGTGTAGAGCAAATGTAAAGGAGAGCCCGCGGTTAGAGGAAGGGTATTGATTCTAGATCTACAGCTACTGCATGTAGGCCGGTGGCATGGTATGCAGTAGCTTCAGGAACGGTCCCAGGTCTGACTTCATTCGTGGTCTAGCCTGAACCCCACGCTTTCCGTTGTTTGATTCAGGGTATAATCATATGGAGCATCTCGATCGTGGTCTTATGGTGTATGTGACTCTGTGACTACCTAGAGTAGCTTGCGATAGGACCGACTTGCTATATCAGCGAAGTACGTGGAGAGAAGGGGCCGAGGGTAAGGAGAAAGTAAGTGCGGTTCTCATTCCTGTCTGTGACATTTAAGCGCGAAGATCGCTTAGCGGTCCCACGTTTCATGTCCACTGTTCCTGAACCACACCCTCGGGTTCTGTCAGATACCGAGCAATGTACAGCTGTTTCAGAAACAGCGTGTACAACTGGGAAGATTGCAGCCAATCCTTGTTGTCTCTCCATGGCACAAGAGCTTCACTATTTCCGGCGGTCTGGAACACCTTCATGCGAACTCTGAAGCCAAGCTGCTAGTAAGTACTAACGTCTGCCGGGATCGACTTTCCCCTTTCCCCGGAAACGCATTAATGCATGCGCTAAAGGGTATACGGAGCCCGACAGCGAAGGCAGATCAGAAGCTTCACCAGCACGGGATTCAATCGGCGTCCTGCTGTGTGAACTCTGGTAGTTCATTCTGTATGTCCTTCCACGTTTTCTGGCCGTCCACCAGGCTCCTGATTGCTGCACATATCTGCTCTTCGTCCGATCGTACTTGCTTCGTACTGTCCCGATCACGAAGGGTGAACGAATTGTCTTTGACCGATTGAAAGTCTACCGTGATACCGAGGGGCGTACCGAGCTCGTCATTCCTCGAATATCGCTTGCCTATACTTGCCGATGAATCGTCCACTCGGTTGGAAATGCCAAGTTGACGTAATTTTCGACTCATACGCTGCACCAGAGGCTTGAAATCCGTATGACCGGACAGAGGGACCAGCAGTACCTTGACGGGCGCTATTGGCGGCGGAAATGAGAGCACCTTGTCGTGTATCAATACAAAAAATCTCAATGTAAGGAATGAACTTACACCGCGCTCTTCGCTGCCTTCTCTCGACCAATACACATGCTCAATCAAGGCATATAGAATCCTCCCGATACCGAACGCTGGTTCGATTACGTTTGGCGTATATTCTCGGACATGATCTATTCTTGTTCGCTTCTCGATCTTTATGAGATCTTTGCCAATTTCGACTTTGCCCTCGCCGACACCAGCAACATCGATCTCGATCTTGCCAGTCTTCTCTAGATCAAGGGACAGTTTGTGGCGCATTTCCTGGGACAATGCCTCAACTGCTGCCTCTACAGTCTTGCCATCCTTCTTAAATCTAGGACCAAATTTCTTCTTGTCGAGGTCGACCTGATATTCCTCAATTGTTAAAGGCTCTGTTCGTGTCTCCCTCACACATAGCGGCGCTCCAGTCTTCTTCGAATGCACCGTAAGATCATAGGCACTTCGATCCGCGCAACCAACGCATTCGATCCAGCCGTAGCTGGTAAGAAGCTCCGCATCCCAGCAGTCAGCGGCGTAATGCGCCATCTCATTGGCCATGTGCTGCCTAAATCGCATTTTCTCCGGATCCACACCCAATCGCACCAGGAATAGATAGATTCGTACGATGAAGTAGCCTAACGTCTCGCTATCCACTGTGCCGCTTGATACGGCCTCGCCCATGGTCATCTTTGTGACCTTTGTTTGGCCATTGAGTTGCACCTTGCGGTCTAAGAGCCCAATCTTGACATCCTTAACTTCGTGGAACCGTGGATGCGTCTTGCCACCTTCTGGATCCACGTAGTGCTCGATCTCGGCCATCAGAAACTCTCTTACGCGAAGAAGACCGGCTCTTGGTGAGATCTCGTTGCGAAACGACTTGCCTATGCAGGCGGAGGCGAAGGGCATGGATTGCTGATTGAATTCGAGTAACTTCTGAAAGGTAAGGAATTGGCCCTGGGCTGTCTCCGGTCGTAGATAACCAGCTACATTGCTCGAGGGACCGATGGACGTCTGAAACATGAGATTGAATGCGACAGGTGGCAGCACGTCTCCGCCAGTGGTAGGATTCTTTATCTTGTATTTTGTGATGAGCAAGCCAAGCTCATCGCCACCGTAATTATCTATTTTGGCAAGTATTTCTTCGTACTCCTGTACGACTGCGTCGTCCAACTTGATTTGCTTAGCGTCCTTGGTTTTCCTTTTCTTCTTTGCTTCCTTCTCTTCGTCGATCTCCACCTTCTGGCCACGAGCTTCCTTGTCGCCCTTCAATCGCGATTCAAGAACCTCTTCAACTAGGTGATCCGCTCGAAAGATTTCACCACTCTTAGGGTCTTTGCACATCCAATCTGCGAACTTGTCCACATGGCCACTGGTTCTCAGGACCACGTCTGGGGTCAACATTGTGCAATCAACCTCCAGCATGTCCTCCTCTAGCACGAAGTGTTTCCGCCATGTATCGATGATATTTGCTTGGAGTGAGCAGCCTGGTGGACCGTAGTCGTAGAGACCAGAGACACCACCATAGACCTCAAACGCAGGGGTGTAGAACAGACGACGTCGACAGAGGGAGTCCAATTGTGGGCGGTCGAGTGGCTGACCGGTCTTTGTGGTGGTGGTCGCCATATTCGGAACGCTTCTCCCTGTATGGTACTCTCGTTGTAAACTTGTGACACAAGAACCTTTCGAGTAACAGATTCGAAGAGGTGTAGACAGTCTGCGTGCGCTTAATTGGCGTGGAAGAATACCAGGCCAGCTCATATAACCTACTCCTATTCAACAGTGACTCTCAAAACAAGTCATATAGTGTACAGGTGTGCGCAAGTCATGGCTTCGCATCTCACAATTTTGGGATTGGCACGGCAAAACCTCGGGCCGAGATCATCGAGCTCGCAGATCACTGAGATCTGATAATGCATATGAAACAATCCTCTATCAAGACAGGGCGCCCTTCATGGGTCACAAGAAGCAGCATCTGTCGTCCAAGGCGCATCTTCCCTTCAAAGTTGGGAATAAACAGAGAAGGGAAGGGTTACACATCCGGAGGAAGAAGGCTTCAGACAGCATACAGCGGGATGAGAGATTCCGACGGCGCCGTGAGGAGGAGGACGATCCAAGACTGAGAGAGCGAAGACTGAAAGAGAACATACCCTTGACGATTGAGAGAAAGCGCATCTGGGATCAGGTCGACAATGACACTGGGGATGGGCTCGGACTGAGCGTCGATGTGGAATCTTTGAGGAAGAAGCAGAGGCTCGAAGAGGAACGAGGGGTTGTGGAAGAGGAGGGAGTGGTCTCTGGCGATCCGGGTGAGGAAGAGGATAGCATGATAGATTCTGCTAGCGAGGACGATATCATCGAGCCCAAGGACACAAAGAAGGCAAATAAAACACGGACTCCTACCGAAAGAGCCACCAGCCCCGTACACTCCACCACAAGCACAAATCTCGAGTGCACACCTGAAGCACTTGCCGCCAAATTCCCCACCCTGTTCTCAACCGAATCTGCTCCTACACCCAAGGTCCTGATTACGACAGGCATCAACGGAACGCTTCATAAGGAAGCGGAATCCCTCACGAATCTGTTTCCAAACTCAGTATACATCCCCCGCTCTTCGCATCGGTATAGTCACCGTTTTTCCGTCCGTGAGATATCCTCCTTTGCCTCGAATCGAAATTTCACAGCTGTCCTCGTTCTCAAAGGCATGTACAGAAGCCAATTCTGCAAGCCCTAGCCATCCTTATACTGACCGATCGTAGAGGACTTGAAAAAACCTACTGGACTCACTATCGTCCACCTCCCTGCAGGTCCCACATTCCATTTCAGTAAGTTCCATCATTCTCCTTCATGCTAAAACCCATCTTGCCTTATATCAGACTGCTTTCTCATCGTCTACCCCCATACTTTGACAAGAAATACTTATCCACAACGTCCTAGGCATCTCAAACTGGATAGAAGGCAAAAGACTACCAGGCCACGGCAACGCGACCGACCATATCCCCGAGCTTGTCCTCAACGGCTTCCGCACTCCCCTCGGCATATTAGTCGCCCATCTATTTCGCACACTATTCCCAGCCGTCCCCCAACTCCAGGGCCGTCAAGTCGTCACAGCCCGTACGTGTCCCATTCCATCTCTTACATCCCTATAAACCCTAAAAAACCTATCCAACACCCAGATCCCACTCCCTACCAACCCCTTTCCCCCCATCCCCACATCCTACCCCAAAACCAAAAAGTTTCCCCCCCAATCCCCACCCTCTACCCCAAAACCAAAAACTAACAACACCCCCCTCCACCCAGACAACCAACGCGACTACATCTTCGTACGTACCTCCCCAAACCCCTTCTCCCCCCTTCTAATCTTCTTCTCGCCCCCTTCTAACCCCACCCACCCAGATCCGACGCCACCGCTACATCTTCCGCCCCAAACGCTCCACCGAAAAATCCGTCACCACCCCCGACGGCAAAGAAGTAAAAGGCGTCGAAGGTATAAGGACAGGCCTGCAGGAGCTCGGGCCGCGGTTCACGATGAAATTGCGACGTGTGGACAAAGGTGTACAGCGAGGCAGCGGGCAGGAATGGGAGTGGAAGGTGCGACTGGAGAAGCAGCGGACGAAATTCCAGTTATGATGGTAGTTACGAGAAGAGATACCCGGGTTTGCAAAGTCTTGATGATGGGATGTTGGTACTTGTACCTAGAGTGAGAATTACCATATGATTATAGTTGAAACATAACTCTCCTGCGCTACCATTTACACCAAATCGACCGAGAGGTATTATACACTCACATCCACTCATCCATCCCTCCCACCTACCCACCTCCCATCCCCTCCAACCTCCCCCTCCTCTCCCCCTCCCCTCACACCTCCCCTTCAACCTCCATCCCCTCCTCCCTCTTAACCCCCTCCCCTCTTCCCCTCCCCCTCACAACTTCACTCACTCACCCACCCCCTCCCCCTCCCCCCTCGGATCCCGTTTATCCAGCACCTCCAGAGTACCTAACACAACACAACACATCAGCAAGTCCCAATGGTAGAAAAAAAAAGGGGAGGATAAACTCACGCTGCACAATACTCAAACTCTGCTGCGGCGATCCATCTTTTGCCGTAAATTTGTTCATACTCGCTTCCCCCTCGATGTAAACCAGTGACCTGTAATGCACCAACACCCATCGTCAGCGCCGTCGGTCGCACGGAAGATTGTCCAGAGCTCCCATTCCCCCATCTCCCCCTCATCCCTCCCTTCCAAACACCCCCTTCTCCTCCATCCACCTCCCTATTCCCCATCTCCCCATCCCCCCTTCCCCTTCCAACTCCCCCTCCCCCCCCCAAAAACCCAACCCCCAAAACCCACACACAAAAAAACAAAACAAAAACAAAACTCACCCCTTCCCCAACCCCAACACCAAATCCCTCAACCCCCCCTCCCCCGCAAAACAAGCCACCTTCCACCAACTTGTCGTCCGGTTATCCCGCGGTCCATGGCTCGTGCCGAGCGCATACCGCAAGACGTCCTGGCCCGAGGCCGTGGCGTGGATCTCGGGGGCGTCGGCGAGGCGGCCGACGATGGTCATGCGGGCGAGGTGGGGGTGGGGGGTTGTTGTGAAGGATTTTGCTTGGGTGAAGGGTTTCGTGGTTTGGAGAATGGGGGGTGAGGTGAGGGGGCGGAGGAGGGGACGTATGAGGGATGGGCGGATGGACATGTTGGTTTGTTGTGGGGTAGATGGTGGTGATGGTGTTATCTATGGTGGGGATTGATGATGGGAGGTTATGTGGTTGTTGTGTTGTGAGGGTTCGCGATGGGAAGGGGAGGCTAGTCGCGCTTTCGGGGCGTCGGCCAATCATGTTGCAGCATATGCCTGAGTGTGAGCAGCCAGATCATCTTTCTTATCAGCGACTACTCGTTCTTTGAGCATTTAGGTATATGGGCAGTCTTGTGTTGGATGTACGCGTAGGAAAAGCTGTCTTGTGCTATGTACCATGGCTGTCTGCTATGGGCTGCAATTGTCTTTATAGATAGCCTCGCGACATCAAAAGTGCTATGTGAATCGCCATAAGATTAAGCAAAGAAATACATGTCTCTCCCATTCAGAAACCTCAGAAAACTCCCCATCAACTCCTGAAACGGCATGACCTTGTGCCATTGGCAGGCTGCACTGCGTGTTCTGGTTTCCTTTGCGCAACCCAAATGGTTGCAATCCAGCACCGAGTATGCCACAAAAGTCATCTGAGAGTCCTTCCTCCGCATCGAAAAGTGCCAGCTCTAGAGTCTTGACTGGTCATCCGCTCCAAAAAGCCCCAGTCCGTGTGGAGCTGCTGTCTTGCTTGGGCGTGCTGGCGGTTGCGAGCCGGGCAGTTCTGTGTAGATAAGCCGGTCCAGCCACGGTTCTTGGATGCCGCTACCCATGAACGACCCTGGCTTCTGCATCATACGGTTCGATGGTCTGCTCGGGCTGTTAAGGCCTCCTCGTTCAGCTTCGGAGATGGTAGACAGTGGAGCAAAGCCTCTCTGCGTTTCGGCTGGCGACAAAGTGGCGATAGATGGGGGGACGGAATGATTGTGACTATGCCTGAGAATCATCAATCTGGGGCTCCATGTTAGAATTAAGAAAGCTATTGCACTTACAGGGAAAACAACGATCCCGAAGACTGCTTCTTGTGAAAGAAAAGACGCGTGCGGTTGCTGAAAGATCTCGCGTGATTGTTGGTCGAAGAACCTTGTTGAGCACTGGTGAATGATTCGCGGTGCAGACTGGGGAACAGTCGCCCAAAACCCAATTTGAGAAGCCCTCGGCGGTACAGCTTTTTTGCATCTCGACCGAGCCCAAAGAAAGGGAAGACAGCGAAACCAACAGCAATCTGTGCCCAACGATCAAAGATGACGACTCCACCAGCAGGTACGAGGAATATCTCGCTCCATCCAGGACCGTGTATCGACTCCCAGCTGTAGGGGACTAAGGGAACGATGGAGTTTCGGTACAAAACATAGGACTGAGTGGGTAACATAATGGCTATGAGTGTCATGGACAGAAGGAACAACCGCAAGAAGCGAGACTTGGTCATATTCGAATTGGAGGAGCTTAGAATCTCCGAAAAATCTCGTCGATATCTGTGCATACGTATGATGACCAATGCTAATTGAATTAACCACAATTCCACTAGTCATAGGAAGGTGTACTCACCACTGTAGTACACAACCACAACGCTGAGAAGTGGGGGCCAGATCAAGATCAAGACTAGCTTTGGCCAGCTGTTGTCATAAGAAGTGGTGCAGCCGGAGATTGCAAAGATGTAGTATCTGCTTGGCTGAACGATGTAGTGGACAGCGATGCTGTAAACGGGACCCCCGAAGCAGAGCAAGCATTCGAAAGCGTTTTCTTTGCGTTTTTCTGTTCGGCTGTGACTGAGGATCGTCCTCTTCGTGTCCAAGACCTTGGCCAAGTTCCGCATGATGCACAACAAAGAGCCAACGAAGCCAAAGGTAATAGCAATCATGAGCTTGACTTCAACGTCGCAAAGCCCAGAGCCGGTCCACCAGTTAGCAATATCGTCCGTAGGCCAGATGAGGGCGTTGATAAAGTTCATGAGGTTGGACAGCATGACCCAGCCCACGAGAGCCGATGCTGCCAGGTTGCGGTTCCTGATGTGCCAGGCAAGAGGAGGGATGTCGATGATGAATGCTATGAGGGCCAGTACAGGGACAGCAACGGCAGTAGAGTAGACTGGAAAGTTTGCTTGAGCCATGATAAAGATATGTGAGGGTGATGCAGGATATTGATGCTGTTGAAAGATGATTGAGACTGTGTATGTGATGACAATACTGATAGTTGGTAAATGTATGAAGGTGAGTATGATCAATAGTACGAAGTAAATGTTTGGTGAGTCCTGCACAGATAAAGATCCAGACCGGCTGTAGGGACAATCTGAGGCCAAAGCTGAAGTGGCGATACTGTGCTAGTCTGTATGATGGAAGAAGGCGCCACAAGTCTCGGTCTCATGTGAGCAGCAGGTTGAGACGCGGACTGATGAGATCTTCAATAAGAAGTCGCAAATGCGTCCCTATGGTCAGCTTTGCGACTCAACAGCTTGTAATATAAACATAGATAGGGGACGACCAAGTTTGGCTACGAGGATGTCGACGGTAGGAGTGTTTGCTTGCACAACGGGATATCATATACGTAGTCTGAAGGGGAAGGCGAAACAGCAATGATATGTAGGAATGCGCGTCCAATAAAGAGAGATAGAGTGTTGGAAAACAAGCAGCATATGAAGAAAGTCCGTCAACTGCATGAAGCTCGATTGAGTGGATGTTATTGACAAATGACTTATACACCAGCTCAAACAGCTATTGACGTTGAGAAAAGCAGGTGAAGTGGGCATATTCAAGAAGCCCAGCAAAAGTGCGGTTCTCTTTTCGGGTATCAATAGGCAAGACATTGCAGGACTTTATTGATGGACGCAGATTGGAGTGAACTCGAGGGCACAGAAAGGGCGACGAATTGCATGAATGCCATGCAAGTGCTCAGACCTTGTACCCGATCTGTAGGCAAACTGCAGCCATGTGTGGCATGGAGGACTTTGACCAACCGGGCTCTTGCGGCATAGATGGCTCCGTCTGCATCATGCCGTGACAGAGGCCTTCTGACTTGGTCGCTCATGCTGCACAATTCCCGGAGCCGTATGAGGATAGTCGAAGTGACAACGACCCAAGAACTTCCAGCAAAGGGAGGAGGGCGATGGAGGATTCCATATGTGATGTTGTTGGTTGAAGAGAGCCTCAGCGCCAATGCAGGTCCCTCGGTCCAAGCTTGGCATCCCAGTCGCGGAAGGAGCCGCACGAACAAGTGCATTATTCTTACATAATTCGCGCACACGGTCAATTTCCTGTTTGGCGCCTGCGTGGGTTGTGCCCACCTTGGCATTGGCACGTAGTATTACTTTTCTCCTCGTCATCGGTCAATTGGGCTGGACTGGCCCGGACCAAAGTCCGATATCATGTTGCACAGTGCTGAGCTCCAGTGTATGGTGTATGTCATGTGATCTTCAGTGATGACTTCCTTGCATCGTCTGCATTCCCGCCCTTGACTCTGTACACACCTCTCTCTCCACTCAGTCATACCTACCTCAAGAACGGACAATGAACTCACCAACGAACGGAGGTGGTGTGTCTGCAGTGAAGTCCCCATCAAGACCAAACATGTCCCCTTCTAGTCAAAGGCTATTTGGGAGAGCTTCAGCATTCGCAGAGGTTGCACATCCGTTGAGACCTCGACGAAGCTCCAATCTCTCAGACTCAATCGAGAGCACAAGGCAGTCTATCAAATCCTCGACCGATGATCTGTTACTTCCACGGGCAAAGAGTCCCAACATCATCTCCAGCCATGAACCGTCGAACTGGCATTCCATTCCCCTTGCCCTCGCCTTGCTGCCAGCTTTAGGAGGGCTGTTCTTCCAAAATGGAAGTGTCGTCGTGACTGACATGACCTTGCTGATATTGGCTGCAATCTTTCTGAACTGGGCAGTAAGATTACCATGGTGAGTCGATGGGCAGATCTTTCATCTCGAGTAACTTCTAACATGACGGCAGGGATTGGTACCTCTCAGCGCAGTCAATCCTCGAAGAAGACAATCAGTCATTCCCTGACGATCATCCCTCGGATACCATAATCGAGGAGGGGAGTGAAGATGAGGAAAAGGAAAAACAGCCAAGCAATACAGAGACCCAAGACACCCCTCAGAAGCCAGCTACAACGACTTCATCTCAGTCTTCCGCCGCATCGGAACTCCGCATCCATGAGCTCCTCGCACTCGGTGCATGCTTCATCTCCCCATTGACTGGAGCATGGCTTCTCCACCATATCCGGGGCCAGCTTTCCCGCCCGTCTGAAGGTCTTGTGTCAAATTACAACCTTACCATCTTCCTCCTCGCATCCGAACTTCGTCCTGTCTCTCATCTCATAAAACTCGTTCAAGCACGGACGCTTTTCCTTCAACGCGCTCTGGCCTCAAACCCGCATTCGCCATCTTCCAAACAGGTCTCTCCATCCACTTTGGAGGACCTACAAACGCGCCTCACAGAGTTAGAAACCCACGTCGTAGCCACAACCTCCAATGGCACCGCATCAAAATCCGCACCGCCAGATATAACCACACAGGCTCGAAAAGCCATCCAACCCGATCTCGACGCCCTCAACCGTGCCGTTCGCCGTTACGAAAAGCGCACTACAGTCCTGTCCCTACAGACCGAATCTCGCCTACAAGAATTGGAAAAGCGCCTGGGCGACGCCATCACCCTAGCCGCTGCGGCCGAACGCTGGTCTCAATCCAATCTGCAGAGACGAGGATCAGGTATAGGACTGGCGGTAAACTGGATCGCGACAATGGCCTACCTACCCTTCCAGATTGGATGGAAACTCCTCTCCATCCCAGGTAGTGTCATAGCAGGTGGCATCGCTCAGATTGAGGGGTACATTGGCCAACGGATTAAGAGGGAAATGAGAACTGCAGGAAGAGGGGACACGAGATCGGGCAGCGGGAGTGAGAAGAGGAGGGTACAGGGGAGAGGGCAGAAGAAGGCCTTCTAAAGAATGATCACTGTTAGGCACCAGGTGTAATGATGAGAGCTGGGAAGGAAAGGAAAGGCAAGGAAATGGAAGATGCCGCTCTGGGCAATACCCCGGCGCTGGATGATGAATTATGCTGTCCGCTGAAAAAAGATACCCCTTTTGCACTAGAGTCGCTTTTGCTGAAGGAAAATAGCAAATCGACCAACAACGTAAATATTCTAGCACAACATCTCAAATATAAATTACATACAGAATATCTGTTCCTGTCTGCCTTGACCTCTTAACGCCAGAAGTTCCGAGTACAAGTTCACCGATGTCTCTTAAAAAGTTCGTGGGAAACAGAGACCACAACCCCCTATTTCTTATGTTCTAGGGAACAGGACACTTTGTGGATTTGTGAACCAATCTTCTGCGCATCTCCGTCCTTCTATACGACGGAGAATATCCTAACACCTAACACCTATCCCATCTCCCCATCTCCCCCATCTCCAAACCCCTCCCCATCCCTTCTCCAAACCCCCTCCCCAAACACCCCAACTACTCCCTCTCTCCGCTCAATCCCAAACCCCCGAGTACTCTCTCTCTGAAAACCTAAATACCCTACAGAAATCCGCAGAAGCTAGCTGTCCTGTCCAGCCCTATTCCTATTTCCTGTAAAAAGATGCTGTAGAGCATTATTTAGCTTATTCTAGTATAGACCTAGCACTCATGAGAGGTGTTTGCGGCGTTCCGCGTGTTCTATGTAAACCTGTGAAAGCTCGGAAAGCTAGGTAATTTCCCCGTTGCTAGCCGAGGGTGTGAATTCCGACAGAAGCATGGGATAGATTATAGAATAGGACTGATACAGAAGCTGTGAGTTGCATGCCGAGGTGCTCTATTTTCTGGTGTTGAAGTGCGCACTCGGTCGGAATAATTATGATAGGTTAATCCACGTCGTCGTCTATATCATCATCTACCACCAAGCTCTCGTCCATTAATCTGTATACCTTTGACCAACCCTCATCATCGAAGTTGTGAATTGCCTTCTTCTGCAGCTGCACGCCAGGCTTTGTCGGTGTCGCGGCTGGGGTACTTTTCATGGCAGTTTCAATCATAGTAACGATGAAGCTAAACACCATCCCTAACCCTCCCTCAGCTCGAGTATCCCAGGTTGGAGACTCCACAATCGTGCCATCATCCTTGATGCTGACGAAACCGAAACGGGTACCATCACTGTAAAAGCCTTGGGTGACGAGATTTGTTTTGCCTGCTCTGCGGCGCTTCTCCTGGAGTATGGCAAGGTAGGCGATGAGTTGCGACTCTCCGGTGCTGAACTCTGATCTCTGTTTTGCCGCCACAGCAACAAGTAAGGTACCATCTTCATCCGTTGAGCTATATCCCAGCGCCCAATCAGCGCGACCACTAACGAGGAATTTGCCATTTGGAATCGATCCGTTGGGCATCTCTACAGATATGGAGGGTTCGGGATATAATTTGATAGGCTTTTTTGGTGTTTCGGTAGGCGCGTTAAGGGCACCTCCTAGAGGGATCGACAGTGTAGCAAGAGAAGTGGTTTTGGCCTTGGCGGCATTGTATTTGAGTAGTAGAGATTTTCGACATTGGATAAGGATGATGTCAATTGCCATACGGCAAGTAGCCTCCGATTGCTCCTCATAGAACGCGTCACGAAGGTCATTGAGATTTCGCCCTATTCATATATATATATATATCCAGCTCAGCTGGTGTATGATTACTTGTAACGAGATAATAACATGACGTACGTAATATCTTAGGCTCCTTAAGTATGCTGTCTTCCGCCAGCATCCACCGGGCATCCATAGAGAGTATATCGAAATGAAGACCAAACAATTCGGCAATCTGAGAGATGTTTGTATCACTCGCAGTAATCTATGAATTATCATAAAAAAGTTCCAATAGTAAGACAGCGTCAAATGATTGAGATGGTGGAAAATACCTTTACCAAGCATTCAGTTGCCGTGATGCGAGCAAGATACTGGCGGAGAAGCTCCACTGGCGAGATAGGGAATGAGGGGTTGGTGAGATCTAGCATAAGCTGCAAAGCAGGTCTAGCTAGCAGCTTCTTTGTTGATGAGACATGTTGGATCTCGGCATTCATAGCCTTGATTTCGTTCTCAGAGAATGACATCGTGGAGTGCGCTTGTTAGTGAAGCTGTGCGCGACCTCAAAGGAAGCCAGCGAGGGCAAATCTGCATGAGATGATGCATGTGACGAGTCCTTCGAAGGCGGGAGCATGGGGGAGCAGAAGGAGAGCCTGGGGGACCCTATATATATATATCGCCAGCCGTAACAAAACTATCATCGCAAGCCCTTTTGCTGTCCATCCCGAATCCCCTCCTAACATGCGTCTTGAGATCGCTCTTCTATGTTCTTGCCCAAAACCCAAACCCCAAAACCCCACCTCTTGAATGGTTATGGAATGGTATGCCCTAATTACAATTTATAGATGCCCTATTCGTTTCCTTTTCCCTCTCTTTCATTTGTCTCTCTTCCCTGCCCCGCTGTCCAAACGCCAGTAAGGAGTGGGTATCGCCGGTCAACAAGCAGGAAACAAAACCCAAGAATGCCAGAAAGCCAGAAACCCAAAGAGCGGGCCAAGAAGAGATCGAGGATTCGCAGCGCCGGCTGGAAACAATGAAGGGAACGTAGAAAAAGAGTCCGGGAAAACCGCAGTGGGAAATGCAGACAACCAAAGGCAAACGAAAAACGTGCAGACGAATCATCTCCGTCAAACCTTTGCCTCCCCCTGCATCTTCCTCATAGCAGCCTTATGCGCATCCATCATATCCCCCCTCCTCATCCCCTGATCAATCACGCTAGCCCTTACCCCCTGCTTGATCTGCCCTTCCAACCTTGACGTACTCTCACGCTGCTTCTCCAGCATCAGATCGGCGCGTCTGGTTTCCATGGCTTGGCTCTCGTAGTGTGCCGAGGTATCGGGTTTCAAAGAAGAGCGCCAGGCGGAGATGGTGGAGTCGCGCTGAATGGGGATGGGTTGGGGGGTTGAACTGGAGCGGTAGGGGTTGATCCCTACGCCGAGGGGAGTGGAGGTGCCTGACGGGTAGCGGGGCGTTGTGGCGCCTGATATTGGGCCGGACGGGGATCGATGTATTGCTTGGGGATTTTGCTGCAGGAGGGACCTTCGTTGAGCGAGGGTTATGTTGTCGTCGTCGTCTTCTTCCATAGTGCGGTAGGCGGGATGCTGATCCAGCGCTACATTTGAATAGCTTGTTCGCAGCAAAGAGGTGGAAGAGGGTTTGCTACTGATGATACGGTCGCGTTGGGACATTAGATGTGCGTTGTTTGGGGTGAAACTAGTATGAGGAAACGAGGTCTCAACACCCTCTTCGATTGGGGACTCGACAAGAGGGGTGGTAGCCAAGGGGGTGCTACTACTGCGGAAACCGCGATTCGTAGGTGGAATGGACGATTGGGAACCGCGGTACTTAGGGAGGGGTGGACGATAGGTTTCGGTGTGGCTTCCCGAACTATCCAGAGAGGTTTGGGATGAAGCTCTCGACGTGTTGGCGAGTGAGGCTTGGGAGGGATTTCGCTCGGTATTCTTAGCGACTGTCAGTGGGTGTAGGACTGGTTGTGACTGTGATGGCTGCTGTTTGGAATGCTTGGAAAAGGGGTTCTTGGACATGAAGGTCGAGGAACGTGGTTTCGATGACGGTAGGCTTGTATGGCTCGACGATCGCAGTGAATCGGTAATGATAGGAGCAGGTTCTCCGGTAAGGGGCGTCTGTTGTAAGGCTCGGACATCCAGAGGAGCAGCTTGCTCACCATGCTGTGGTTGGTCTCCCAATTGCCTTTTGCTGACTTGAAGCTGGTCGGTATCAGGAACATCTGCACCATCAAGGTGTTTCGCCCATTCGTTGGTCCTGTAAGCAGTCACGACCTTTGACCCGCCAACGGGAAGGTTGCCATTCAAAGGAACACGCTCAGCACGTTGGTCAGATCTATCTGACGGTCCGTACGTTGCGCTCGGTACTACGCCTAGTCCCTGAATAGCCATGCTCACTGGTCGACTACTTGGCAATGCTATCGATGCTGGGGTTTGAGCTGTAGCGTTAGCTATACAGAAATCGGCGTCCGCTTTGTTGTCGCTTGCCGCTTCCAAGGCTTCGAGGGACGCGTCGTCTAGAACCTTCTCGATAATCGGAGTTTGGCTTCTCGAATACGTCAAGACCTCGTCGGAACCCCCATGATCGGACACTCCGTCGTGAGTAGCTGCCACTGAAGAGGCTCGATCATCCTCAGCGTAAGGAATCATGAGTACCTCTTCAGACGTATTACCTACAACGTAGCTATTGCGGGAACGCTTTGAAAGCTTCCGTGCCATCGATGAGCTCGACAGGCGTTTGGAGCCGCGGTAGGGTAGATGCTCTGAAGGTGCAGATGCTTCGACCGAAGAGCCATCATCGTCACTTGCAGAATCCAATTCTGGTATCCTGAATGGAGGAGATACGACCAAAGGCTGTAATGTCAGTCCAGGGTCAATGAACTGGCTCCTGTCGTTGGCTCTCGGATTGGTAGATGAAGATTTAGGGGCGAGACGATTGGAAGCTTCGGCATTTGAAACCATATCTGGGATTTCCATCGATGTCCGTTGGCCACCCACCAGAGAAACTTCGTAAAAGTCGTCCTGCGCAACGTGTACTGTGAGTCGTCCTTTGCCTCCGGATCCATTTTGAGATTCTGGCACGGTTTGCAGCTCCATGCCCTCCGCATCTGACTCCTGAACATCTCCCCACGAGCTTTTGCGGGTACTGCTCAGCTCATCGGTCCCAACGCCAGAGTCCAAGTACTCTCCCTTGCCCTTTGCTTTGCCATTGCCACCATGTAGAGCTTCCCACAACGGCTGGTCGTGCCGATTGCCTGCTTCCACCTCTCTTCCCCGCTCTTCGTCGGAGATATTGCGTTGATGCTCTTTTCGCTTTTGGTCCGAGATCCTGTCCTCTCGCTTCCGCTTTACGATTTTCCAGACCTTCATCTGTGACATTATGCCGAGCAGTGCTATGATGATGATAGCGGCGATCTCCACCCGGATGCCGCGGGTGATTGGGTACTTTTGATGATAGTGCAGAGGAAACAAATTGTCATTGAGACCTGATCCCATCGATTAGCAGGGTGACTTTGCAGAGGCTTGACGAGAGCTCACCCCAGATGCGTAGCCAAAACTCCTTGAGACCTGCACGGCTGTAATAGTCGATGCCAAGGACAACAACAGTTGCTCCGGCAAATGAAGTAGATCCGATCAGTCCATAGGGTCGAGTGTAGTGGCTCAGATACAACGGGAATGCACCGGCAGTTAGGAAAGCAATGAAGATCACCTTGCCAACATCGTTGGTGATGAGGCCTCCAGGCCTTAAGACCAGGAACCACATGCTGAGACAGAATCCACCAAGGAAAGTGCCAAACCCCTCTGTGACATCCTTAAACAATAATGATCCAGCGCCAGCTATCATGCCTGTCAAGATGACAGCAAGGATGTACACACCTTGAAGAACTTTCGAGATGGGCGGATGCATAACATATATAATCAGGACGGAGACCGCTAGGCTGACCAGGTAGGCACTGGAGAGGGAAACGTGTAGCCATTGCGTCCTGATGCCAATCAGAGTGTAAAAGGTGCCTGTCACTATCAGAATGGCCCCAGCGATCGAAAGTCCAGGAGTGATCATTGGTGGTATTGGGAGGCCGTCGATGATCGTAACGTTAGTACTTGTAACATTCAGCGAGCCTTTGGGAATAGGTGTCGCCATTCCGCCAATGAAAGTAGTGGCAGCTGCTGATGATGCATCTGGACTTTTTGATGATATTCCTGACGGAGTCCCTTGCTTGGATGAGGCACTGAAAGCGTCGCCACTGGACGATGGCGATGGATTCGTTGACGCGGAGCTGCTCGTATGCTCATCGGTGGACCGAGGTGATTGGGATGTCTTGGTGCTAGGCAGTGTTGTTGGGTCTGCTGCCGCTGAGGCCGAGCTCGCATCTTGACGTGGGAGGACCGCATATGGTTCTGTCGCGATTGACGGGCAACTGTATGCCAAAAACAGGATTGCAACGGCAGTGTGGAACGAAGGAGCCCGCATGATTGCACCGTTTAGTGGGAAATTTTGCAATAGTAACGACTTTGCTTCAACATTTGCTACCGCTCATGATATCCTCCATGCGGTCGGTCTATCAACGTCTGCAGGTCCGCAATCTTCAGGCAATGAAGCCTTGTAACGCAAAAGCTCTGACAACAAGGCTTGTAATAATTGTAAGACATGGGGAAGACCAATGCTCCACATCACTTCGTTATGGCATAGACTCCATAAGACGCAATCAAAGACCAGAGCAAGAGGGTTCGGAAGCTTGAGTCTGATCGACGAACAGCGGCCAACGCATAGTGACGCCCAGCAGACTGGGTTCGTCCAGACTGCAGAAGGGAAATCAGACACTTGCAGGGGCCCAAGATAGTTGGAGGAGAACCTCTCAATCTTGCATGGGCCTAAGGCGGGATGCCTGTGCGAATCACAAAGCCCGAAATGCCCGATGAGGTTTGATGCTGAGATTGCAAGCCTACCACTGTGCAAGGATGCAGAGAGCTTCGGGGATTGGGCTGGTGAAGCCATGCTTGATTGGGGATCTTATGCCAGAGTCAGAGCTGGTCGAGGAAATTAACAACGTCTGCATCTCGTACTTCGGGGCAGATTACCCCACAAGTGTAATTTCCACCCACCGCCGCCAGCAGCGCGCGACTTTGTGGAGAAAGTTTCGAAACGCCCCCAACTTCATGTGCACGAGCGCGGTGATGGTTATTGTGGTAGTAGTATGTTGATATCTTCATCTTCACCGACAATTCGCAAACCGAGCATGAGCCACGGCGCAATTCAAGCTGGAGTTGTCTCCGCAAGCTATTGTCTACTACCGTTCCATTTTTGGGAGGAAAGACATTGATTTTACGCAAAGGGGTAAGGCGTCATGGGCCGGCTTCAAGGGGCGCCGACGGTATAAAAGGTCCGGCAATTCCATGGATGGTATACCCAAACCCTGGATCTTCTGTTGATCATTTATTTTTATAAACGACGTCGACGACATGCCATTGCCGTGGTCTTTACTACGTAGTAGTAGATATTTAATTCTAAATGGATATACGGATCCGTGTCATTCTTGCCTGATAATAGATTGAGAAGTAGTGGGGGCAAATTGGTGCAGTAGCGATTTAAGGATCTACAGCCATGATCGTCACGCTTCAGCAACGATGATGTGCTTTCCTACCTCTTTTGCTGCCACTGCTGTTTTCGGTCGAGAGCAAGGGACTACTATCACCCTTGCGCTACATGAAACTGGTGTTGTAGCATGATAAGAGTCTTGGGATTTGTTTCGCAATGTCTGACAGACAGGCTGAGTATTGTATTGAGCTATTTCCGCAATTAACGATGATTGGTATCAAAATGCAATGCTCCCCCAAAAGTATTCATACGCCCACGCTCCCGCTCCCACTCCCATCTACCTTTCAGTCCCCATGGCCATGCCTTCCTCTTCCTCCACAGTCCCAATGTGCGGATCTGGTATCTGAATATCCAGACATAAATACCCTGTCCTCCTCAACGGAATCGCCTTGACTACCTCCGCATCCTCCTCTTTCTCCAACGTGTTCCTCCTTTGCCCATTCCACTCCTCAATCATCTGCTCAACACCCCTCACTCCTTTCTTGACCCCTGCAAAGCCGAGATCCTCCCATATCCATCCCGTCGCTACGCCCAACACCGCATCCATCCATGCCCTCCATCCATAAGGCGAGAAGGCTGCTATGAGACCCTCGTTGATATTCTTGATGAGCATGCGAAAATCCGCTTCGCTGACCCATGACTCCAAGATCTCTGGGTAGGTGTTGCTGAAAGTTGGTGCCAAGTCGCCTGCTATCATCCAGTCTCGCGGTATACGTATGATGCGGGTCGTATCGTGTAGTGGCGAGACGAGTGGTATGTGTGGGTTGGGATGTGGGTAGCATGGATGTGTAGGGTTCCAGGGAAGATCGGATTTTGCGAGAGACGCTCGCAGGGTGTGGCGGGAAGGTGTGCGGGAGCGGCCATCCGCACGTGGTAGATCCGGAATACCATATTCGAGATCTTTGGCAGGCGTAGGAGGTCGTTTGGAGGTCGCGTCGGAGTTGAGGGACGGATGGGGGGACATGGTGGGGGCCGTGGGTACAGCTGAGATGCTTATCTCTCTTGATCTTATTGTAGAAGGTGATTTGTTGTAAGCCAGTGGCCTCGTTGGAGAAGAGGGAGAGGTCGTAGCCTGAAAGATCTGGACCTGAAGGCTACTGTGGCTTTGCGTTATATTGCACTGAAGGTATCCCAGGTTTGGCGAAGAGTGTCCCTGTTTGGATCGCAATTGGAGAGTGAGGTCCTGGAGTTTGACGGCCGAACCTGCACCAGCCAGCGATGTATTAGGAGGGGCAGTGGTGATTGCTGAAGAGTTGATGGGATTCCACAAACTGGACTGTCGCGACTTGGAGCTTTGTAGAACGGACCAGGAAGCCGGTCGCGACCTCCTGCGAGGAGAGGTCTGCGTCCCTTTTCGAGAATATCTGGTCACATTGCCAGATCGCAGAGATTTGACTCGCGCCACTGATGCTCGAGGGCGATCGTGGGCAGCATTGGAGGTCGCCGTCTTCGCAAGCTCAGACGGTATTTGACTGGCTGTGGTGCTAGCGCGGTCTAGAACTAGCTGCAGGAGCTGATTGCGTTTCACGGTTCTCCTCGCTCATAGATATCTGGAGATTTCAGCGTGCCTTGCGTGTTCCGTATGGTGGGTTGGGAGATGATGGCTGTTATGATTGCTTCAATATCTTGGGGAAATGAGCCTCATCATCGGAACCGTCCGCCAATCTGGCTGTGCAATCTTGATAGCTATTATCGTCAAAAATCCAACATCAATACATTTCTATACTGTGCGTGTTATTTCACTCGATATTTCAACGATTGGTATTGCTAAACGTCCACCAAGCAGGCACTATCCACAGCACCAAAGCCAGCTGCAACACCTCCTTCCTCGCTATCCCTTCCTTTTGTCCTCAGCAAGTACCCGGCTTCCCAATTCTCCAGTATGCCAGAGCCGATACTATCCTTACCGTGATGCCACAGACAGACCCCGTACACACCAAGTTCTCCGATGACTTCTCCACTCATCACCTGCCCGTTCCGAAATATACTGTTTCGTAAGGCAGGGGGCTTGATAAGCTCCATTAGTATATGACCTTTGTACTTCTTGCTGTCATCTCCCAACGATCTGATGAAAGGTGGAATCTTCGCTCCATAAATGTTATTTCCACCTCCCTCTCGCTGCGGCTTTAATACATAGCCTTTCGACTTTTCTGGATCAGTTGCTATCTTGATGGCGTGTTGTCCTGCCGTTGTTTCATCTAGGGGATATATAGATGCGAAAGTGGCGCGTATACGATCAATATATGGTGCTGAAATCTGGGACGAAGAAAGAAATCGCTCCAGTTGTGGTGAAGAGGGCGTTGCTAATACCTGCTGTATTTTCTTCGAACCAGCAAGATGCGTCAAGATTGAAGGGCATTTGATGGCAGCCGATCGTTCGAGATGTAGCCGTGCATCCCAAGACCGTGAGGAGGTATATTCATTAGGAGAGTATCCGGCTCGGAAGTACAGCGTGGTCACTTCGTAAGGTGTGTTTGGGGAGTGTGGAGGATTGTATATCAAAGGCCGTGACAATTGATCCCCTGGGATACTGGTGTGTGCGATTACGTCGTTAAAAGGAAGACGAAATGTGAGAATGCTGTGCTGCTCGAGCAGAGTACTTGACAGGGCGTATTGGTCGAACACATTGTTTTCAGGGTCTTGAACAATGAATATGACACACAAAGGTAGGTGAGGAGAGTGTTTCGACGTCCCGTATACTTTGTGAGCTTGGGCAAGTCCGTGAGATATAGAACTTATTGAAGGGTTGGTAGGTAAGGATGAGCTAGTGATCAGTGGCGGGGTGTCCGATGGGAATGCAGATATCGAGAAAAGGTGTCTATAACGCATTTAGAGCAGTAGGTCTCAGGTGGAAAAGCGTACTTGTGAAGGCCAGAAACTTTGGCAGCAAGACCGCCAAATGAGGAGGCGATGGTGTTGAATTCGACTTGCTTGATCTTGGGTTCGGACTGTTGCTCCAAAGGATCTTTGTGCACCATATAATCAGATCGGAAGATCCCTAAACTTAATGACTTTTGGACAGTATTAGCATTCGTAGCAATGTGGAAGGGATGTGAGGAATCATATATGCACTACCTGCACGTAGCCTTCCTTCCTGACCGCTAGATGAACATTCCATAGCTTCGCAATGAAGTCATCGACCTCTGCCAGTCTACAGATCAAGAGTCAGAGACTGTTTTGATGCTTCACAGTTGGGAAACAAGCGTTGTTCTGGCTAGAGAGGACCAAGGATTTTGCCAGCATTAATGCTCGAGATCGGGAACACATCCCCTATGCACGCTGATAATAGCGGAGCACACGTACTCCTCTACAATCTTCTCCAACCACCGTTCGTCTCTAGCAACCATTGAATAGAGTTCGTTATATGCATATTGGATTGCTCGAGCTTCATCAAAACATGCTCTAGGAAAGAGGCTGGGAAATAGAGTGACAGGAGCGGTCACGGCTAGAGAGCTTGATGGATCTACTTCTTTGGAAATATATTTTTCAGAAGGTCGCACTGCAAGGCCATTGAGTATTGACCAATCTTTCGCATTTGAGAGCAGGTAATCCAACTGCTCCGGCGTCAGATTGGGAGGATACGTTGGATAGATAGACGCAGCCATTGTAATCTCTGTGGGACTGCTTGGCGTAAGCAGTGCTTGATCTCTAGGAGAGAGCTTCACTTCATATGCGATACATGAACACAACCAACCAGAGTGCCAGAGTACCTAGCATTGGGTGAGTACCTTACGGTACGAAGCGCGCTACCCGGCCTTAAGGTTGCGGAGTTTAAGCATATGCCTTGAAGTCGGAGTAACGACCAGTGAAGTAAAGTACCATATCACTAATTGTAATCGCCTTGACGCGATAAAGAAGCTTCCTCCATCATCATTCGCTTTGTGATGGGGGTATGGGCAATGGATCATTTGTTAAAGACGCGACAGAAGAGGCAGGGTGGTCTTGTTGATGCAGATGCCTGGGAGGAGTGATTGAGGTGGAAGCATCTTGAGTAAACAACAACAACATCAAAACGACTAAGGCGCAAGGTGAGGTTCTGGTCGCGGCACTTTCCCCTCTGATTTACTTCACGTCGGCGTATCCTCCACTTCGTTACCAGTGATTGACCACATCTGTTGACCCACAGTTCTCATTAGCGATGAGATCTCGATATCATCTACCTCCACCGCAATACTCTCGCTCTCATACCTGGCGGCTCCTAGCCTACGTTGATGTGACTGCCTGTAGTCCAGGCAAAGGCTGCTATGTCACCAGAAATACCTTTTCTACAGCCCTCTGTTGAGGGATCTCCGTTTCCCACACAGGATCCATGGGACTGGACCGTCGATCAGGTGATTTCCGCCTTCACAGACCCAAAGAGCTCCATTCTTAAGTCACATCCTGCGCTGTGTCTTCCAAACGCCAATGAATTGGCGGACATTCTGCGCAAGGACGGGACTACTGGTCTTGCGCTGTTGTGCGAATTGAAACCGAATGACCTACGGGATGAACTGGGAATTAAGTCCAGAGGTCACCGGGCTAGTATCAACCACATGATTCGACTTCTGCAAGACAGATCTGCACAGTACCAACAGTACATTGTAGCAACGGGGAGGGCGCCAAGTATGGGTACCGGCTCTCGCATTGGGACTCCGTTGTTGCCATCTCCAAAACATCTTCAATTAGGCTACAACCCAATCTTTCCCAGAAGTTGGCACTCTCCTACGGCGCCGGCTGGCGAGTCCAAAAGTCTTCCATTGATCGAAAATGGGGTTGGGCCATCAGTAGAAATACAGGCTTCATTGAAGCCTGGTGTTCCTTCCGGAGCTCCGTCGTTCCCACAACCGAATTGGCAAGATTTCCAGACCTCGAGCATGGTGGATGGACTGGGCGTCAAGAGCATGGAGGCTGTAGATGGCCAACCTGAGGTCCGTGACATGAATGCCTACCACAACGCCTTGGGTATTTCCAACGACATGACCTTGGATGGAAAGGAGTCTGTAATGCATCTTGAGGAGCAGCCTCGGCGAGGGGAGACTATAGTCATCGACGAGGGAGGCAGGAAAAGACGGCGGTTGGTGCTTTCCCCAGTTGATGCTCTCTTGATGACAGGGCCTTTTGAAGCGCAATCCAATGCAGTGGAAGGGTCTCTCGGCTCGCCAAGCACTTTTCAGAAGGATTCGGACGATGCTCACCCGGTCTATGCAATAGCCCAAACTGATGTTGAGAGTCAGTTTTTGCAGGAGGGCGAGCCGTCAAAAGCAACTCGCACTGTTAACATGCCTACAGAGGCTGACTTATCGGTCCCTGATGCCCAAGAGGAGATTGCGAAGCCAGGTGCTTTGCTGATAGGTGCAGATGGACGAAAGCGGATGAGGCCCATTCTTCTGACCCAACCTGAGCATCATACCGAGCTATACCATCCGGATCAAGTGGAATCAGAGCGAGCTGGACAGAATGCCAATTCTTCGGCACCACCTATCTCAGATGTCGAAGCCTCGTTGTTCTTCTTACATCGGACCCATGGGAGGAAAGCGAATAGAACCAGAGAACAGGTTTACCTTGGCCCCGAACCTCTACCCATTGACGATTTGTTCTATGGTGATAGCCCACTCGAGTCTAGACTGGACATTGGGGACCACTCCGATGCATCTAGCGAAACTGATAACTTCACGATTACTCTTAGTTCAATTTCAGGCAGAGGTCTCTCTATGTACGTCAATGCTCGTATGAAATACTATCTTCAAAGTAAGAGCCTGAGATTGAGCCAAGGAGGACGTAAGTGTAATGGGATCCTCCCATATCCCAGTCGTATTGGTAGGAAGCACTACCCTCTCTCCATGACGATATTCTCCCGGTCCCCTGATGGAGTCTCCACTTTGAGAGAAAATCGTTCGAAGTGGGTAGAGGACGCTTCTGCATGCGCTCAAAGAACCTCAGGTGTGGAGACAAGCAATGTCTTCAATGTCGCTGACCCGAGTCTTGCGCAAGATGATGGCGATGATCCTGAATGGAAAAGTTTGGAGAAATGGAAGTACATGGATGCCCATGATGAGATCCTTCCCCTCTACGGTGAATCAGGCTCGGAAGGTGAGTACGAGTTTGACACATGGAAAGAGATGGAACTCGAACGGGGCGAGCTGGCAAGACCTATGGGCAAATCAAAGAGCTGCATGTTGTCTGCCGAGAAAGTTGACGAGACCATCGACATTGCTACCAAGCAATTTGTAGAAGAGTGGAACGTCAAGAAGAAACCCAAATTACAGCAGAAATCATGGAGACTATGGGTCAAATCTCGGCGAGAACACAATGTAAAAGCCCAAGTCAAAGATCTCATTGCTGAGACTCACAGAGTCAACGCGCGTCTGACCAATCTTCGGAAAGAGATCGCCGCAGAGGACTGGTCAAAACCCAGCGAGATCATTAAGCAATGCAAGAGCTTGCAGTACTCTATCTTTGAGCTTGAAGACTACAGATGGAAGATAGCAACGTTGATGCTTCGCAAGCCGCCCAAGAAGCCTCTACCTATAATACGCAAAGCCAGAGATGCCAAGGCTCAAGTCCCTGACGAGGTGCTGAACGATGATGAGGAGAACTTAATGACTGATGCCAATACCTCAGAAACAACCGAAGATAGCATGGAGGACTTCATTGATGATGATAACGTTGATGCGGACGACTACCAGCCTGTCATCGTCGATGATGACCTCACCGTGGCAGACGCCGAAGATAACATGGACTCTGATACTCTCATTGGCGGCGGAAAGCATGCTAGCCCTGAGATGCCTGAGTTCATGCCAAAAGTAGAGCCAGGCACTCAGGACCTCAAGAAGTCAACAATGGCAGTACATAGAAGTCCTTCAAGGCCGCCTGCTATCGTTGATTTGACTCTGGACTCTGACCCTGTCGAGCCTAAGGCACCACTTAGCGATCCCAAATCGCTGTTCGGAATCAAAACACCTCCTATTCAGAGCAGCGAGAACGAGAGCGACGTCTTCCAGCGTAGCCGAAGCCGAAAGAAGGAGTTCAAGGTGCTTCACAAGCCAGAGCCTGCTAGTGTGATAAATCTTGAGACCGATTCTGCAGAGTCAACAGCTATAGAGATGTTTCCAATGGTCAGAAAAGTATTACCACCACTCAGCGACGTGGATGGCATCCGGGCAATGGATCCTATTGAACTAGTAGAGCGGCAAGATCGTAATCGCCTACTTATCTGGATGATCGCTCATGCACCTCCATCACGGCGCAACGGCGCATCAATCTACTTAAGCAAGGTCAGCCCTGCGCGATGTCGTTCTGACATAACTCTGGGGCTAAAAAGAATACGTGAGTACAAGCAGAGCGTTCGTAATATGGACAAGGAAACGTCCGATGCCCTTTTGTCGATTGCCTCGTGGCATGTCTGCTGGACTATACCTGTGAAGGCAGAACCTTCTGGCCTTAACACTTCACATATCGATCTTAAGATAAAGACCTTAAGAGATGAAGATGGTTATGAGTCCTTCTACGATGTGCTGCGTGATTGTCTGAATCATTACCACCCACCGCCAATTCCTTTAGCTCGTGCAATACCAGAGAAGAAACGACAGAAGATTGTCCGAGCAGCCACAGACGATGAAGATCAAAACACCCCCATCCGGAAGAGGAAATATGTTGTGCAAGAGAGCCAGGAAACACTAGGCAAGAGACAAGCCGCACAAGATCGCATGCGTGAAGACGGAGAGCGGCGACGTCGCGAGGAATTGAAGTCACGAATTAGACCCAGGGATTCCAGTAACGCCAGCGCCTCGAAAGCAGTTGTCAACCCTGGCAAACTCGAGAAGCAAGACTTCATCTATCTCAATCCTGACTTTGGTAATGGCGCCAAGATCCAGCCCCATCAGGTGCAAGGTTTGCAATTTCTTTGGCGTGAAATCACCGCGGAGCCAGAGGATCCGCAAGGTTGTCTCTTGGCCCAGACCATGGGACTTGGAAAGACGATGCAGACCATCGCATTGCTGGTCACCTTGTCGGAAGCAGCCCAGTCCCCAAGCAAAAATGTACGTCACCAGGTACCGCGTCCACTACGAAAGTCCTGCACTCTTGTCTTGTGTCCACCAGCACTGTTGGAGAATTGGTGGGATGAATTCCTCATATGGTTGCCGAGGAATTCGACGCATTGCATGGGGGAGCTCAGGAAAGTCAGCGTATCCTTCAAGCCCCTCGATCGCCTAGGCGAGATCCACGCCTGGAGCGACAATGGTGGGATACTGTTGATTGGATATGACACATTCAAGAACTTGATTCACAATCCCTCAAGGACGGGAAAGGATCGCAGTATAATTAAGCCATCGCTGAATGACGACCAGCATGAGAGGGTAAAGAAAGCTTTGTTGAATCGTCCTAATCTTGTCATTGCCGATGAAGCGCATTCATTCAAAAGCAAGAGCTCAAAACTTAATTTAGCTGTGCATCAAATTAGAACCAGGAGTCGGATCGCTCTCACTGGCTCACCCCTGAGCAACAACCTTCAAGAGTACTACACTATTATAGATTGGATAGCACCTAATTACTTGGGTACCTATCTAGAGTTCAAAGCGACGTACGAGGAACCTATACGGGAGGGATTATATTCAGAGAGCACCATACCGCAGTATCGGGAAAGTCGCAAGAGGCTCAAAGCACTTGAACTCGAGATGGAACCAAAGGTCCATCGAGCTAATAACTCTGTTCTTCATGACGCCTTGAAAGGCAAGATGGAGTTCGTGATCAAAGTACGCCTTACCAAGCTTCAGGAAGAAGTCTACCGCATCTACGTAGACTCTATTCGCTCAGCCACCAGTGAACGTGAACCTAGGAAGACTTCATTGTGGTCTTGGCTAGGTGTCTTGCAATTACTTTGCAATCATCCAAAATGCTTCAATGAGCATATGTCGACTGTAAAGGCTGATCTTGCCAACGGGGATCAATCCAGGCCTTCGATTACAGCGAAGCCTGTCAACCCAAATATCCTCGACGACGATCTTCAGGGCTCCGACCAAGACGCCGCACTACTTGCCGAACCACCGGCTCTGATCGCGTTTGGTCGCATCGTTGACGACAGTGAAAAATGCTTCCAGGCCCTCGCGGAGCCCCTGGACGCGTTGTCTTTGTCGAACAAGATGCGGGTATTGATGAATATCTTGAAGTTCGCAGCCGCTGCTAGAGAGAAGGTTCTGGTCTTTTCACATAGGATTTCCACGCTCGACTACATAGCAGCACAGCTGATTCGCAGCCACCAAAGCTATGAGCGGATCGACGGAAAATCAGCTGCACAAAAGCGGCAGCAAATTACAAAGAGCTTCAATGAGGGAAACGTCAATATTTGCTTGATATCGACGAGGGCTGGCGGTACGGGACTGAACTTATATGGTGCCAATCGCGTTGTCATCCTGGATGAACACTTCAATCCTGCGTGGGAGCTGCAGGCTATCGGCAGAGCTTATCGTATCGGACAACAGAAGCCTGTATATGTATATCGCCTGACGGCTGGTGGTACATTCGAGCAGGAAATCCAGAATCAAGCTATATTCAAGGAGCATCTTGCGAACCGGGTCGTCGATAAGAAAAATCCTAACCGAAGCGCCTTACGGGGAGCGGGATCGTATTTGTTTCCGCCAAAGATACTTGAAGACGAAGACCTCAGCCAGTTCCGTGGACAAGATCCTATCATTCTAGATCGCCTCTTAGATGACCGTATTCAGAACCGAATCATTTCAATCACTCCCTCTGAGACTTTCCACGTAGAGGATGGCATAGAGTTGACACCTGCGGAATGGAAAGAAGCCGAACAGATGCAGAAGACTGAACAGCTCCGCCGCCGAGATTCAAAGGCCCATTGTGCGATGGAAGGGGATCGGAAATCAAAATTGCAACTAGTCCCGCAGCATACAGTGATGCCCCCTTCGATCCTTGGCACATCGAACAATGGTTATCCGAGTACCCAGCCTGTTCACTGGAGTCCTCCCAGCACTGTCCGCCCAGATCTAGGGCTACCGAGTTCTACAGCTCCCAGCGTGACTACAAATATGGGGGGCCTTCCTTATACCGACGCGTCAACCACGGATAACTTTAGCTTTGCTCCACACGGTGTAAATCTCGCGCCTATCATTTTGAGTGCTGAGCGTGTTCGGCCACCCGTCTTCCCCGAATTGCAGGTGCCTCCACCCGTTGACAACGTCGGACGCTCGACGGATAGCCCGCCTTCGGTGGAGCTTGAGCCACGCGACCAGAAATCGCCAGCTTTTCCCAAGACGAATGGCACATCCTCGAGCCTTACTTCAAGGACCAAGGACGCCGATGAGCAAGCAGGCAATCCGAATAAGGTGGGTAGTAAGGGCGCCAAAATGGCGGGCGGAATGCTATCTCCCATGTTAGAATCGGAAACGACGGACATCTCTGAAGCTGTGCAGTTCGCAGAAAGAGCACTCAGTGCTCCTACGTCTCCAGAAAAGCGAAAACACCGCGCTGGTGATCGCCACAGGCATATCCGAGGGAAACCGAGTTCGAGCGATGGTTTAAAGCGAAAACGCAGCCTACTTGGCGAAGAAAGCAGCCAGACCAAGAGGAGGAAGCCAACGCCGATGGTCGATCCGAAGTTTAAAGGTGACGGGCCTATGGAAGAAGGGCCAACGGAGCTGCTCAAGAAGTTCAATGCTAAAAGTTCAAGATGATGGTCTGGAAGAATCCACTGATGCTTGTCCATAATCACATTGTTCTCTCGATACATATCATGCTATTGAGAAGGACATTTGCATTGGAGAACGAGAACGAGAGTTCACGTCTTACATCATGCTCTGCGGGAAGCTATCAGTATTTCCGAGAAGAGCTAGGAGTTTGAGGACCGTGATTATTTGCACTTTTACGATACCCACATGAACGTTGAATTTTTGCAGGATGAGCATTCTTTGCCTACATAATTTTCTTTGCTCTTGGCAGGGCTTATAGATCGAGAGATTTGGTACATGCGTGCGAGATACCTGTGGGCTTTGATGCTCTATAGGGACATACTTCGGTTTTTATCTGTTATTCAGGAGGACGACAGGTTCCTTGAAGTTTTAGAGGTTGCAAGATACCTTGCGAATAATTTTGCTACTTTCCTCTTGCCATAAGAGATGAATAGATACAGATTTTCTTCTTGATCCGTGGCTTACCCAAAACTTTTGAAGACCAGCTACGCATGCCGTACTGTGAAGCAACGTTCTCCCAGCTTCGCTGCGTCAGTGATACCTACCGAGAAATAATTCTCATATCAAGACCAGTAAAGTGACACAGACAAGGCTTGCTTATCGGAGTTGAGTCTGGATTATCTGGGTCATCAACGCCGTGATTCAGGAACGAGGGATCTGGCACTTTTACTCACGCTATTCATTCGGGGATACCAGGTCTCAAAATCGGTGTCCTCAGGAGGCTCCATCAGCTGCGTTGTGACTGTAGCACGCAATGCCGGGATCTATCCCTCCTTCAGATCTTTTGAGTCTCATGCTGGCTTGTTCTGGGTGTTTTTGACTGTCGTTATCCGTTCAAATATCCCTTGTCCATCCTATCTTGTCACCCTTCTCTTTCGACAAACCATTCAATCAGCCTCCCCTTTCGACAAACCATGCTATCCATCCCACATCCTTAACTTCCAGCCCACCATTCCGACGATATCGATACCATCCATCCACAGCCGCTGATGTTCTCCACCCTGGCAGAACAACAGATACCGAATCCTCACAGTCTCATATATAGACGCATCATAGCACAGTCCCGGCACCTAAACAGGTCATGCTCCTGCACCGACACCCTCGACAAACCCTCTATGGGATTATCACTCACGTCTGTACGAGCAACATTCATTATATTTGCACGAGCGACACCAAGCCTCTAGAACATAGACAGATATCGTGCCTTATAGATCAAGCTGAGAAAATCCGATCCTTGATTAATTTCGTCACGCTATTGCATGAGACGCTGCACATATTGAGATTATTCGTGAGGACTTCTGAGCTCTTGGTTGATGTGATTTTGATGAATTATCGAGATGTATTGATGGGATTTGTATCAGCGTCGTTTTCAATGATACACGAGACGATTGCTTGGTTGCTTTTGTGATTGTTTGGTTTGATTGCATGGTCTGTTTGTTTGTAACCGTCAATTCTTTCATGAGTTTGGTTATGTGGATGGCTATATAAGAGATATCTCTTGGTGTCTAGGTTGTAGACTTTACATTCCTTATTGTTTTCCTGTTATGTATTGCACCGAGGGACTTCGGATGGGGCAATGCTCCTTATGGGTTTTGAATATTCTCGATACCTGTGTGCCGTTGACACGGCTTCAGTCGCGGCCTTATGGGACTAGCTCTTTTGCTTGTGTTAAATAGACATAAGCAATGAGATCGCTAGTGCAATTTCTCCACGGCCTATATATAAACAAATAACACTTTCCTTTGCCAAGGAGGCATGGATCCCCATGGTGGACATTCGGCACCCTTCGTTCTGGGCTTAGTGGCGAAGCTACTAATTACTTATCATAAGCGGTTAATAGGAGATCGTGGGTTGTTTCTCCACTCAGTAAGTTGATTAACACCCTTCTTCATTAGACACTGTGTCAATATTATCACAAGAGTACGAAAATTGGTCACCTTGCCTCTGAACGTAACACATTCAGTTGTCGATTAGTATCTTCGGGGAGAAAGTCCCTACCTCTGACCATATTCCACAGGAATCCTCTCACAATGTCTCATATTCGAACAGGCGACAGTCCATCACTAATATGCAAATTAGTGGCCCGCAATCTCAGGACGATCAATGTTTGGCAACGTCCAGAGAACTCTTCGCGTTACGGACCTCCTTCATATGGAGGGTTACCAGAGGCCAGCAGATCAGGCAGAGAGTCTTCACTCAGTGACGATGACTCAAACGCGGACCCTGATCAGGAACCCGTGCTCAATCTCACCTTCGACAAGATGCCGTTAGACATCGGCCAGGGTTTCGTGTTCGGTTCCGACCCCAACCTTTGTGATATATATTGTGGCGAGCCAGACGCCTCATATCACATCTGCAGCCGGACCTTTGCCATCACCATCAATGACGAAGGCCATGTTGTTCTGGAACATCTGACGCACAAGACCGTCACGTCAGTACAGTACAACGGGCAGAAGACCGGTACACGAAGGAAATTCACTTGGATCCTCTTTCCTGGTAGTAGCCCACTGTTTGTTACTGCGGCTAAGAAGCTCCATTTCGAAGTCATATTGCCAGACCATGGCGATAACGAGCCAGTCTATCGGGAGCATGTTGAGCGCTACTTGAGAGCACGCCGAGACGCAATACCTTCGCCAGGCCAGCTAGGTAAGGCAAATTATCTGAGTCGTTTCGGCTTGAATTCGATACAATTTCCAACCTCCAGTCGGGTTTCCTTTCGAACCAACACTTTGTGCCACGAGAGCATGCCAGCTTTGCGAACACTTCCTTGGCTGGCACGTTCAAAGCACAAAGTCAATCATTGAGAACAGATATCAAACTGAAATCTGCTTTGCTCGACTTCGGCTTTTGCTTCGCGTGCCTGAGAGCAGTCCCTTCTGTTAGGCCGCTTTGCTCGGGAGTTTTGCTTCATGACTTAATCACTGTATGCTGACTCCGGAATGTGTGCAGGTCTTGGGAATCAACCGACTTCAACTATGTCGAGCACACAACCAATGCCTGAGGTGAGGCGCTTCTATTATAAGGTCCCTGACACCGAGCTTGGCCGGGGCGCTTTCGGAAGAGTTTTCCAAGTCCGAGACGTAAGCAATGGTAATTGCTACGCTGCCAAAGAATATTTTGGCAAACTTGACTTGTAAGTCTCGCTTTCGATTCAACAGATTTCCCCCTGCAACATGTTCAAGAGCAGAATCTCCCTTGGCTCGCTAACATGAAGTGGCTGTCGGTCCATGGTGATGTTCGAATCGCACTGAGCCCTCGGATGAAGGCGAATGTGTAGAAACTCAAGACCCCGGCAGCCGGGAATACTGATGCTTGAAACAATGGCCATAGCAGCTGTGATGTACAGTACCTTCGGATATCCCGCCCCCATCAACCAGCGTGATGTACACTCGGTTGCATACTTTCCTGTCCTGTCTCTAGATTCCCGTAACTCATGTTGTAGCTTAGTGGAAATGGGCTAATCTTAACTTTCTCAAGGCACGAGATTGGCATGCTAAGTACGCTGAAACATGTAAGCACGATTATTTGGATCATCTCAAAATTAGCTGACCATTTTCACAGGAACACATAGTGTCATACGTTGAGCACACGGACGAAGACACCCCAATGCTCATCATGGAGTACGTGGCAGGGAATAACCTTCGCAAGCAGGACCATGAGCCATTGCACCCCGCGGAAGTTGCTGCACTACTGCATCAAATGTTGCTGTCGATACAGTATATGCACGGACGGCCCCGTCGTGTTGTTCATCGGGATATCAAACCGGAGAACATCTTGATCAAAACACGAAGACCGCTACATGCAAAGCTGGGCGATTTCGGTTTTGCGTGGGACGGCTCAATTGCAAGGGGTACAGTGGGGACTCCTGAATATTGCGCACCAGAGGTCAGCTCCTATCAACCTTACGATACTCCAGTAGATATCTGGTCATTGGGAGTTGTGATCCTAGAACTGTTGTGGCAGCCCGGAGGCATGGCTTTGAACTTCCGAGGGCGTCGACAGGGCCCTGCTTGGTACAAGTACGTTGTCGAATTGGCTCAATCAAAAGCGCGTGAACCTGTCTCGGACGACCAAACCACCAAAGAGAATGTCATGACACGCATCCACCTTGTTCGCTTCTTGAGTATACATATGTTGAAGATGAACCCCCAAGAGAGACGTTCAGCCGAGTTCTGCTTGAATGCAGGGATGAGTCCAACCTTCCGCTTGTGGGGAAAAAGCTCGGAGACCGGACGGAATCTTGCCACTCCAACGGATCCAACTGCTGCCTTGGAAGAGCCTCGAACGGAGGAGAACGTGCGAGACAAGAGGGACCCGCCTGCTCGTCAGAAGTCTTCGGAACCCCAACCGAGACGGAAGCGAGATGCACCTGATAGTAGCTCAGGCGGTGATCGGAGCCATGTGGAGTATGTATCAATTTTGACTCCTGACAAGCACAATCCCACTGACTATCCCAAAATCGATAGATCGCCACTAGAAGCAGAAGAGTCGAAGAGAGCAAGGTTGGCGCAAGAGCATAGCGGTCCAATCCCACCATCAGCACCCCCCCCCCAGCTCGGCAGCCTAAAGAGGGTCGTAGGAAGGCGGGTTCCCAGTCTGAATTTCCTGCAGCTCAGCGGGTCACTCGGAATCGGGTGAAGAAAGGGAATCTGGCGCTTTTGGAAGGCTTGCAGTGATCAAGGATTTCTCTTCAGACCAACACAACTCAGCTTGCTAGTAGTATGCACGGATTACTGTAACTTGTTTGGTATACAATAGATTCCGGTGAATCATGATCCATAGTCACACAGCATTTAGGCCTTCATCCGATCTATTGCCCGCTGGTTGGGGCTTTTTTTTCAAAGATCACTCGAATGTTCATGACGAGCGTCTGTGAGGTCCTCAATGGGTAGTGGCTGTTCTCCCTGAACTCCATGTAATCTGCTTTTGTTCGTCGTCGCTGGCGCCAATGCTAGCGTAGAGATAAAGCGCTAGTGGATAAACTTCGGAGTGGATGGTGAGCGAAGAGAGAGGATAAATGTCCGAGCTCAGCAATCGTCGTCTTTGCAAAATGTCCGAGAAAAAGCGTAAGAGGCAAGAGTCGAGGGTTCACGAGAATCCCCGCAAAAAGGCGGCGTTGGATGATGGCTCTTCAGATGTCCAAGTCTCTGTAATCGAAAACGGAGATCCGTGGGCCCCAGTACTTGGTGAGTAGGGTAGGCAATGATTTTATTGTCATCGAGAGACTTGACCTATTATATGGTACATTTCTGATTTTTACAAGCCTCATCGCCAGGTCTTACACTCCCTTCGATTCTGGCACTCAAGCCATATACAAAGAGCCGACCAAATTCCTCGAGATCCTTCTTTTCAGAGTCGGAGCTGTTGCTTCATTCTTCCACCCACCCAAAACTTGACTACACTGCGATTGAAGAGTCGTCCAATGGGTCGGAGAGTTACTTGAAAGATTATATTGGTGTCTATGACCCAAAGACCGGAACCCTCCAATTGGTGCAAGCTCGAAAAGTTGTGGTTCGGAGTACTCTGCGTTCAGCTGTAATATCCAGCACCAACAGTAGAGATGAGACTGATGAAGTTCCTGCTGTGTGTACTTATACTCCAATGACCCTTTACGACCGCTGACCCGCCCTTTCAGGCCCTCTCCACTTGGTCAGATTTGGGCCTCGCCTTTGGTACCAAGAAATCTCAAAAGGCTATACGTGCTCTCACAACCAATGCAATCCAACCGTCGCCCTCGAAGACCAAATCTCAAGGCCAGCCGGACAATGGACGACAACTTGATCCAGCTGCATCTGCAGTTCTTTCCTCAATGGCCGAATCGACCTTCTCTATGCCTACCCGCGACGAAATGCAAGCCGAGATAGATGAAGGAAAGCCGCGACCGAAACCAAATATGGAAGCATCGACTGTAGCTGAGGTTTATCCCTTGGAACAACTTGTGGGAGGTGAGACTGTGCTGGCGGGGATGGGAGTCAAAGATTGGATAGACACGATCAAGGCTGGGGGTGATGTGCAAATCAAGAGCCGATTCGTAGCACGGAGATTGCGGGCCATAGTGGAAAGTGGACATGTGAAACAGGTCAAGGCACTAAGATACTTACTGCTCTTGATCGAGTGGTTCACAGGACTGAAACCGGGGCCAAAGTCGGCCAGAAAGGTGCCAAAGCTGGAAGAAATGGGCCCCTTGGTGGGCATTTACGGTAGCGAAACCGTCTTGAACCTGGCAAGACGATTTGCCGATGGATTTCAACTCAATAAATGGCATATCGATAACATCATAACGCATATCCTCGCTATCGCCATTTCACTACACAATTTCGCAATGGATACGCACGACATTCGGGAAGATTTGAAGCTTGAAGCCAAGGAAGTGCGAAACTACTTCGTGGAGCTCGGCTGTACTATTTCTTTGCCTACAGAGGCTGAAAGGGGGGCGTTGAAGATCACGAAAGCAGAGGGTTCGAGCCATCGTATCGCAAAGTTAAAGCTGCCTCTGGTGTTCCCGAAGATGCGGATACCAATTACACCAAAGCGGCGATAATCTTGTCTATTGCTCATGCTCATGTAGTGGGACTCAGAGAGGAGAGACTATAGGCACAAGCTGTAAAGGCGCATGGTAAGTCTTGCTTCCCTCCTTGCGCTCACTCAACTGAACCTTAGCTGTCCTGGTCGCAGTCAATCGATGGGCACCACTAGATAGATTTCTGCGCGACTTCCGATCCGACGCTGCGGAGAGCAGGAAGCAAATGGAGGAAGCAATGCAGTAGAGTGATACAACGTGGAAACATCTCTTCCCATTCAGATCTGCTAACATGCAAAGATTGCACAGCATCATATAATGGCTCACGTTGTGCTACATTCTACTTTACTTGTCGTGCGTGCATTGATGAACATGGACTGCTTGCACGAGAACAATAAAGCAATGATCCAGTATTCGGTATTCCAGAAGTCACAGCTCTAGCAATGTCGCCGTAGTCGCAGCATCCTTATTGCGACTCTGGGAATCATCACCTTCTTGGCTGTTCCCAGTGACCGCTCCCACATAAGTGGCTCTTCAATAACAGGACTTTCCAGGCGCCATGATATCAAGTAGATCTAGTGATTCCTCTGATGCTGTTTGGATTGGCCTCCGTAGTCAGCAAATCCACCAGCGTTATTTCTCCTCTCACGCATATATAGTCATCTTGTAACGGTCATACTCGGCTGTCGGTTGTATAAATTATCATACTGTCAGCAAGGAGGAGTCACCGATCGAACATATAGACAATAGACTAAGCTGTTTGAGGCTGGAGCGTGCTTAATCATCTTACATTGCCTGCATTCTGATAGGCTGAGCTGGAAGATCAACGGTCACCGTTTGTTCGACATCGTATTGTGAATAGAACCACGTCTCTGCTGCTTATAATTGAACTCCATAACTTGTCATACTGCGAAAACATCATCTCGCTGTCGCAATGGACGCTCTTCTTCGTAAATCCCGTCACATGTGTCCTTTCCTCAACAAGACCTCCCCCGCCACCCTTCGCTCTCTGTCTACCACCACTCGCCATGGCTCTCCGGGTGGAGGGACCATGTCCAATCTACAGGTCCTCGGCCGACGCTGTCCAGTAATGGGTAAAGCCATGGCTATCCAAGGTGCAAAGACCGGCCATCGCGCTCTTGCTGGAGCATTTGGCGGAGTTCGAGCTTATGGAGGAAAAGCAAAGCTCCATACGTCGAGGGCTCGTCAGGCTGCTGTAGCGCCAGATATTGTCAGACGTGAGATACAGGGTATGACAGCACAGCCGGGATTCTCATGGGGCCCATGAACTGACCATTAGAATAGTGCCAATCCAGCATGCTCCAAAACCGATGACTGGAAACCACCAGGACGCTGCTACACCAGGCCCGAAGCCTGCTGCTCCGAAGATGTCAACCTTTGACTACGAAGGTTTCTACAATACCGAGCTCGACAAGAAACATAAGGACAAGTCCTACCGCTACTTCAACAACATCAATCGCCTGGCGCAAGAATTCCCACAAGCCCATATGACTACGCGTGATGAACGAGTTACGGTCTGGTGCTCCAATGACTACTTAGGGATGGGAAGTAACCCCGAAGTTCTCAAGACAATGCACGAAACATTGGATACCTACGGCTCTGGGGCAGGAGGCACTCGTAACATCTCCGGCCACAACCAGCATGCTGTTGCTCTCGAATCCACAGTTGCCCGCCTGCACGCCCAGGAAGCTGCTCTTGTTTTCTCGTCCTGCTACGTCGCCAACGATGCTACCCTGGCCACGCTGGGCAGCAAGCTTCCCAATTGCGTTATACTCTCCGACAGCATGAACCACGCCTCCATGATACAAGGCATCCGCCACTCTGGCGCCAAGAAGCTTGTCTTCAAGCACAACGACCTTGCAGATCTGGAAGCAAAGCTCGCCTCCCTTCCCTCTGATGTCCCTAAGATCATCGCTTTCGAATCCGTGTATAGCATGTGCGGTTCCATCGGTCCCATAGCCGAAATATGTGACTTGGCAGACAAATACGGCGCCATCACCTTTCTCGACGAAGTCCATGCCGTAGGCATGTACGGACCTCACGGTGCAGGTGTCGCCGAGCATCTCGACTACGAAGCTCATGTCGCCGGTCAGACAAAAGGGACAATCATGGAACGCATCGACATCATCACCGGCACTCTAGGTAAAGCATACGGTTGTGTAGGCGGCTACATCGCCGGCTCTGCAAAAATGGTCGACACTATCCGCTCCCTAGCCCCCGGCTTCATCTTCACCACTTCACTTCCTCCAGCAACAATGGCAGGCGCGAAGACGGCTATCGAATACCAGATGAGCTACCAAGGTGATCGCAGACTCCAACAGGTGCACACGCGCGACACGAAGGAGGCGTTGGTGGAAAAGGGGATACCAGTGATGCCGAACCCTAGCCATATCATCCCCGTCCTCGTCGGCAACGCCGAAGTAGCCCGCCAGGCTTCCGACCTCCTACTCAAAGACTGGGGTATCTACGTGCAAGCGATCAACTACCCCACCGTGCCCGTCGGCGAGGAAAGACTACGCTTCACACCTACACCGGGTCATGTTGATAAATACCAGAGAGAGCTCGTTGTGGCACTCGATGCTGTGTGGACTCAGCTCGGCATCAAACGCACTGCTGACTGGGCGAAAGAGGGTGGGTTTGTCGGCGTTGGGGTTGAGGGTGCGGAGGATGTTGTACCACTTTGGACGGATAAGCAGTTGGGGTTGGAGAGTTTTGGTGGGAGAGTGGGGTTGAAGGTGTTGAAGGTGGAGAAGAAGATTCAGGATTCTATGGATGAGTTGGATGGGTTGCCTAAGATGGTTGCGGCGGCTGCTTGATACAAGGTGGACATTTGGGGTTGTTGTTTTATGGGGATATTAGATGTATCTGTGGTTTGAGAGCTCGGAGGAACACCTGGACACTCCTTGGATATATACTTCACACGAGCATGACGAAGATGGTGATGATAATGAGATATTTCTGCTATCAGCTATCAATTCTGACCTATCGAGGCTCTGTTAAGCCAGTATCTAGCTACTCTGCTACCCCTTCATTAAACAACTTCTTGAGTTCCGATCGCTAGCAACATGCTATCACAAACCTTTCCACACACATGCATGCATCACTCCATTCACTCCCAATACCCTCACACCTCCCTCTCCCTTTCCCCATCAAATCACCTCACCTCATCTCACACAATGCACCCCCACCCCCTAACCGGCCTCCCCCCCTCCAACTCCACAACCCACCACAGCGCCTCCTTCGCCCTCTCCACCTCCCCGCTTTCCTCATACGCCCTCGCTAGCGCAAACCACGCCTCGCTGCAATCCCACCCCTGGCCCGACTTCGTAAGCGCGGATAGTAAGCCGTAGGCACGATCTCTGGCTGCGAGTCTGGGGAGGAGGAGGTCGAGGGGGAGGGGGGGTGTGGGGTTTGATGTTGATGTTGATTTTGGTGGTGGGATGGAGGCGAGGAGGGGTGTATATTTTGGTTTGGGAGGGGGGGGAGCTGGATAGGGAGAGGGAGAGGTAGCGGAGGGTGGTGCGGCATATTCGTCCAAGAGGATGTTGCAGAGACCGACTGTGGCGGGTAGATGGTATGGACAGTATCCCAGGGCCGATTCGTAGGCTGCGCTCGCTTGGTCTTTTTTGTCGAGATGGATGTGCAAGGCGGCTTGCTCGGAGAGGATATCGGCCCATAGTTCGTCGCTGGATTTCAGGTTGCCGTAGCCGGGCGTGGAAAAGCTGAGAGCGCTGCTGCCGTCGCGGGCTGCTATTGCCGTTTCGATGCTCTGGACGTGCGTGGTGGCTTCGGCGAGGGCGCCTTGGGCGTCGATGGGCATGGAGGCGCGGCGGTAGAGGGAGGAGATTAGGAGCCAGATTTTTGTGAGGAGGGTTAGGGCGTGCCGGCTCTCTTCTGCGGGGGGATAGTGGGGTTCTAGGAGGGAGGGGAGGGCGGGGTGTAGGTCTCTTGGGGTTGGGCGGTAGTGTTGGGGTGGGGATGGTTTGGGAGGAGGCGGGTGTGGATTGGGGTTGCGGTGGTTCATGTTTTGGGCTGTTGAGGGGATGTTGTGGAGGGGGTTTGGTGGGTTGGATGTTGCTGTTGGGCTGGCGGGGATCGAGGGGAGGTCATGGGAGATAGCTACGCCGACTTCGTCAGATGAGTAAGGGGTGCTGCTGGTAGGATTGGGTGTGCTGCCTGGCCCGTCGACCGTGGCTGGTTCGCTGGCTCGATTACGGTGTGGCAGGCCTAAGCTCAGATGGCGTCGAGGCCCGTCTGATGTGGCCGGCCTCGAAGGACTGGCGTTGCGACTCAATCGACTTCCTACAGCTTTGTGACTGTTGTTCTTGTGTAGCTTTTTTGATACATGACGGCTAAGTATGTGTGAATGACGACTGGGGTTCTCGGGTACAGCACCATCTTCTCCAGTAATCGAGATCGTTGGTGGTCTGGTAGCCTCATCAGGGGATCCGTAGGAGTGTAGTGAGGTAAAGGTCGTTGTATCTGTCTGGCCACTAAGCTCGGTTTTTCGAGATCTCAGGCCTTGGTCCTTCGGTAGACCTAATATAGACCCTCGAAGGTTACGCAAGGTCCCATTCGCTGTCGGTGGTGGTGACATGGACGGCTCTTGCACCTTCGGTGGTGGTTTCTCCACATACTTGAAGAGCTTTTTATACAAACTCAAAAGCTCTCCACTTGAGTTCAGAGCCGCCTCTGGACCATCAATGACTTCTATAAGTGCAAGCTGAGTGATTTTGATCTCGATGATGGTCCTCTTTTCCGAAAGGTCAAGTCCCTCGAGTGAATTCGGTGGCTTGATGTCTCCATACAAGTTTGATTTACCTCCATAGAGATCGAGGGCCGCTTCACAGGAGGCCACGGATGTTGAGAAATCCTCTCTGGCACTCAGCAGCAGTGACAGAAGGTGCCAGCATCTTGTGAGCAGAGACCGCTGGACACCGTTAGGGCTCCTTTCAGCTTGCTCGATATCGAAGGCTGTTTCAATGCCAACGACTCCATTAGTGGTGGGCTGTCTGCTTTCGGAATATAGTGCTCGCTTCACTGTGGCAATAGCAGCGTCCAGGTCTCGGGTTTCGGCGAGCATGAAGGAAAGTGAGTAAAGTAATTCGACGTTGTGCTCTTCTTCATAAACAGGTTTTAATGCAGTGCGAAAGTTGGCGATCGCTGTGGTCTGCAAGTCGGACCGTGAGGTCGTCTCATAAGTCAAACGTGCCCAGCATGATTGACTAATCCCTAAAGCATGGTAACCGAGAGCTAAGGCTTTGCCAGGTACAAGGCGCTTGCTCATTTCTGGGAGGTCCATCTGCTTCCGGGGCACATCTTTAGTGCTGCCAACAGCCTTCAGTTTGGTAAGCCAACCTTCCACGACATTAGCAACGTCGAGAGACTTCTCGACCTCTCCTCGTCGACCGTATTTGCAGAGCATTTCGATTCCGCCGGCGGCTGTGCATAGCGCTATAGCATCATCATCAAGACCCAGTTCAGCTTCTCCAGACTTTTCGACCCGCGCTTTGCCCTTTACCAAGATTTCCAAATAGGAGTCAAGTGCTTTACTGGCAAGATAGAACTCAGCAAGAGCTGCATGCACCGTGAAGAGGTGTCGTAAAACCCGTGTTGAATGAAAAGTCCTAGTAGCTGCCCTGTAGAGGATCTACACCACAAGCCGTCAGTTGCAATCAGTACTACCACGTAAATGATCCAAGAGGCTGGTAGTGCCTCTAGGATGGAAACTTACGTCTAAAACGCCTTGGCCAACACCGGCTCTACCGCCCTCTCCGAGTTCTTCCGCACGCCATGTCGACCCACACATGATCCTCCAATTAGCAATGACCTGATCAACCCAGCCCTCGATTTGTGAGCTTGTTTGGTCAGCCCTCGGAAAAGAGACCTCCTTCAGCAGGCCATCTTCAAATATCCTCTCGACTGTCTTCAATTCTGTTCGTTGATGCAATCTCGAACTGAAAATTGGTTGAACGATACTATGTTGTACTAATCTTGACAGCGTATCGTAGTAAGCCTGCCACGGGCGTAGGTTGAAGCTAGGTCTACTCCCGCGTGCAGACAATCGAGAATCCCAATTGTGAGCATATGCCCGAAAAGGGGTCAGTAAAGAGGAGGGTGGTATCGAAGCAGCAGGCGAGAGCAGATCACCTGGGTTCACATGGGCTAAAACATGGTGGCTGATAAGCACAGAGTAACGGGCGAGGACCATCTCTCTCCAATAATGATGCTGTGGGTTATCCGCAAATGTTGAAGACAAGCTGGAAAGGTATGGTAATATTGAACTGTAAGCTCGATACGCTGCTGTTGTCTTGCCTTCCTGCTCCAGGGAAACCCCTGAACCATTCAGTCGGTGGCTCAACCTGTATTATTTCGTTCACGCACCTCTTATGTACACTCCCTTAATTATACAGACATGCGTCCATCGTCCAGTGACTCCCTCCTCTTGAGCAAAGTGCTCAGATGCGTGGTCTAAACCACTGGGGACACTCGCAAGCGCTGGAGCTACTTGCCCAAGCGTTATGTGTAGCCATGCCAAGCAGATTCGTGCCTGGAATGCATCTTCTATAATATTCACCTCTTGATCTATCGCATTGACTAGAGTGGGTATCGACTGAGACAGATTCGTTGAGACAGCAGAATTGGGAGTGATCTGAGGGCTGACTTCCTTGAGCTTGGAAAATTGTTCAGCGACCGCACGTTCGATTTGTGCGGTGATAATAAGACCTGTTGCTCCCCAGTATTAGCATTGGCACGATGCCAGAAGCTAGCTGCATTTGCTTTTGGCAAAGCACTGCGTAGGATGACTTTACATTGGCGATGAGGCGAATGCTTTCCGATCTTCCTGGTGAGTTCTGGTATCTCGTGCCATTGTTCGTCACAGCGTGCTGCATCGAGGAGATCTAGGTAATGCCGAGCTTTGTCGGCTTCCTTGTGCTATACAAGAATTAGTACCAGCAAGATGATATCGGGTGGTCACAAACGCTCAGCATAGCTCCATCAGTGTTATTGCCGTGCCATGCGACCCAAAGTCAGGCCAAGTCACAAGTATTTGTACACTTGATAGCTATAGACTCTTCATCCAGAGTTTCGGAGGTCACGATACATGTATTCTATTATTAGCGCATCGGTTAATTCAGCCGAGAAAATATATCTCTTGGCATTACGGAGTAGAGGAAAGGTTTCTGGCTTGATGCATTGATGTTGTCCCTGCTCTTCGCTACCTAATCCATTGGTCTTGCAATGGCGCCATACTCGGCAGCACCGTCATCGATACCTCTTCGAGTAGTGACACAGCGGCTTTCGACCACGCCTACCAAACAGCTTCCACATATTGCTCCATACTTGGCAACAAATATCTCCGAATGTAGGAAGGCATTTATAGATTTACAAGGGGATAGTCGGGATTATTCAGAGACCAGTATTATCATTCACAAACTCAGGACGCAAATCACCGCTCTATTGCATGATAGAAGTCCAGAAGCACGACTTTCGGCTGTCATATTAATCAAAGCAATGGTTGAAGTGGGAGGCTGGACTACCTTGCAAAAGGTTGGACCATGGGTTCGGGAATTGATAGCTATTATAAGTGTAAGTGCTTGATAAGGCCTGAAGTATTTGGCTCGGAACACGAAGCTTTTTCATATGCTTCGTCTTAAATCCAAAAGGTTTTCCGTTTCTAACGAGTATGACTGTCCCTAACGAAGTGCCAGAGACCGGATCCTCCAGCCGCCAAGAGGCTCTCCATAATCACACTGTCTCGGATATTCCTCCTTACTCGTGACCATCAGTCTCTGGCCCGAGAGATCACGACACCTTCTCTGGCAGCTTTCATCACCGCGTGTCTGAACATGGCGAAACAGCAAAGTCCATCACTAACGGCCCAGAGCTCATCGATTCTAGTTATGCTACAATCTTTCATCGAACTCATCACACTACACCCATCATCATTTCGTCCGTTTGTGCAACAGATACAGACTCTGGTGCTTCCATTGATTGCGCCGACATCATCTAGTTTAGGGTCCGTGGAACAATCGAGCACGAGTTCAAAGCTTTTACATGATACTGCTCGGAGATTGTTCGTCTTACTCCATGTTTGCGCTCCGAAAAATACCTCTGGTGAAGTATGGGCAAGATCTCTGTCAATGATCATCATCTTGGCGCAGAGAACTGCAGATAGAATCTTTCGTTCATTGATCGAAGATTGGAGGCCTCGTTCAGACATGATTAACGGTGCTGGTCTTGCAATGAATGAGACAGTAAGTGATGCAAAGCCTCAACCGCTCAATCTGCCTGGATGGACCGGAATACATGATGGAGTCCAAAGGCTGAATGGACTCTTATGTACCATCCAAGCCTTCGTATCTCTTCCAAGCTCGGCCGCCGTTGTACTCCAAGTGAGTAGCATCATGAACCTCACTGATAGGATCCTTTCGATACTTCAGCCTAGTGGAGCAAGGGGCTCGCGCCTCAGACCTGACATAGGCAGAGATGAGCGTGAGGGACTGCTAATAGGGCTCCCGCAGCTTCATGTATCCGCTATGGCCATTCTATCCCTCCTGATCTCACGTATGGGCAGCAGCTGTGCGGCAACGAAGGAGTCGACGTTGGAGCAGGTATCATGGGTCTTCCAGAATGAATGTGCCAACGATGAGGTCAGAACGGCTGCGTACGAAATTGTGTCACAAATCCTCAAGAGATTTGGTCTTTCACTTGGCGCGTCCTGCACCGCACCGATCTCGCTTTGTATCAGGGCATGTTGTGAAGATCTTGTATCTCCAGGGGAAGCCGCAGCGCAGGATAGAGATGTCCCGGCTCTCCATGGTACAAAGCCTTCAGATCACAACTCGTCTTCTACAAACGCGGATTCCTTTCTAAAAGGCTCCGAGACGCGGCTCAAAACCTGTACAGTCTCCGAACATACAGTCCAAGCAGCAGGGAAGCTCCTTCCCTTGGCCCTCACAAGTCTGCCTTCAGAATTTCTATCATATGCTCTCAGAACCCGGGTTGACAGAACAGCAATACTGGCGAATAACAAGACTGCAATGCTAGCAAGCGTCATGAATCCTTACATTGCAGCGAAGGGCAAACACTCGAGTGTGAGTATCTTACCGTTGCTTGCAAGGGCTCATCTCGGAGCGTTGGAGATCGAAGCTTTGCTTCGACCTCAGATGCCGACAGTGCAATTGCGAAGAAAGACCGATGAAAGCGAGATCTTAGAGGAGGAAGAAAACTCACAAGCTTACGACCGTGGATCCCAGAATAGGCTTCGTCCGTATGCTTTTGGATTCGGCAGCGAACAGTTCGGCGATAGGATACTTGAGGGCGGTAGTAGTCGGGCTCTGACTTCAGATGACCCAGATGAGGCCGAAGAGACCTCCATGACTACTACAGGTGGCACAGATACTGCTCAGTCAGGCCTACCTATGCTGGAACCCCAAGCTTCTCATGTGCCCAAAAAGCGAGACCGGGAGATTGGTGCCCCACTCAAAGCAGAGACAGTGACGACTCATGGTGCAAAGGCTACAGAATCAATGCAAACGGAAGAGGTGATATGGAACAAGCGGGCGCGTTTGACGGACAGTGAGGCCGAGCAGTATCAAGAAAAGACAGTCAAGGTGGACCCTCAAGTGTCAAACAATGCGACGTCGATGCCTTCTGGGACTCAAGCCTCCACAGCGGTAGGAGCGAAATATCTTGATGATCCAGTGGACAGTGACGAGAGCGATTTTGAGATGCCTACGCTGTATATGAACTCAGATAGTGACGAGGAGGACGAAGGCGAGGAAATGGATGATGAGTGATGTTTACATGCGATCCTTGGCTAGCAGATACCCTATCCAATACAGTTTCGTGCTTTGCTGATTCCTACTCTTCCTCTTTCAAAAAGCCAATCCACTCCGCCACCACCGTTCTGCCGTATGCCATCTCACCCAATCCCCACCCCAACACCACCAGCCCTCTCCTCTTAATCCCCTCAGCGGACTGATAGGCAAGGGCTCATACAGCCAAATACCAGTCGCTGCAAAATCATCTGCGATATTCGGGCCCGTCAAGAAACACCATCCAACTACCGCAGCCAAGTTACCCGCATGCCTCAACCAAAGCGGCATCTTCTCTCTCAACCCTAAACTCTTCATCCACCCCGTAACCGCTTTCTGAGCAATAATTCCTACGGGCTGCAACATGAAAAATGTAAAAGCCCCACGGATCGGTCTCGTATGCCCCAGCGACGCGTAAGACGCACTAGCATGCAAAAGCCCACTGCACGCAAAAGCAACAATAACCCTGAACATCATCCCGCGCTGACTCGTCTTCTCCCAGCCTATGACACGACCTGCAAACTCTCCAGCTTGCTCAAAGGCGTAACGGAAAAGCTGATGCCACCATCCGCCCCAGAGCCCTGCGATACCTTTCTCCCATACCTGACTCGGCGGACCGAAATAGGGCGCATACAGCCACGGCCAGGCATGCTGACCGATAATCTCGGGACCAAGGAGAACACCGAAGATGAGAGGGGCGAGGAGATAGATGGTTAGGAGAGAGCTGTATACGAATGTTACCGAGAGCAGAAGTCGCGTTGCTGTTGGGTAGGAGAACGGCGAGGGTGTGGACGGTGGAAGACCCCAGTAATAGGGGTCTTGGAGCGTTAGGGTTTTCAGGACGTCGAGGGCGAAGATGCAGAGGATGAAGTTTGGGAGATCGCGGCGGAGGAGGTCGCGTCGTGTGAGTTGGCTTTCGGCGTTTGGGGGTGGAAGGGAGGGGTTGGAGAGGAATTTTTGGATGTGCGATGGTGGTGGGGGGAGGGAGGTGATTTGATAATTCCAGCGTGTGCCGCGGAAATTGGAGACGAGGTCGAGGACCCAGTCGAGGCGGTGGCGGAAGGTTGGGGGAAGAGGTTGCCAGCAGTATTGAACGGATTTGCTGGAGTCTTGTTGGTACTTGGGATTTGACGTTCCATTGATTAGTCGATCCGCGTGACGCTTTCTCAGTCCCTCAGCACTGGTATCTCCTGCACCAGTCGCAGTACCCTGAGCATCTCCATCTGACGAGGTCCGAGAGTGCTCTTCTAGTCGTCTAAAATCTGCCCTCGCATCATTGAAGATAATCAAACTTGCAGTCCAGAGTACAGCCCATGCGTTAAGTAATCCAATGCCATAGCCCACTGTGACCATACTACTTCTACATTCCCTGATGGCGGATACAGAAAGGTAGGTAATCAGAGCGGACAAAGGGTATCTTAGATAATGAATAGATTTCGCTTTTGTTGGCGGGATCAATAAGTAAAGTATGAGTAGATTTGGACCGAATGCTCTATATGGATAAACAAAGGGAGTGTATTCGCCTGTTTTGAGCAGGGCATCGAGCCGCTGCTGGAGTTGGACGAGAACTTCATGGTGAGATGTTGGTGTCGGATTGAGGAGGTTGGGGAGAAGCATTTGGTTGAACCAATGTTTTATGGATATTGGGGGGGGTTTTTGGACCACTTCAACGTGGAACTACGGTGTCTCAACGGGAAATATGAATTTATACATGAAGGAAGGTGTGATAGGACCTGTCAAGGAAGATTGCCTGCTTCCATCTGATATCATCAACATCATGATGTTCTAGCGCGCGGGAGAAGGCATCAGCCGCAACGCCACATGCGCCACAGTAAAAACTTCAAACGAGCAGTCATGGATTATCTTCTCGGCAGTGACCCCGATATACAGAACTTCGACGCGAGTGTAAAGAAAAATGTACCTGTTTTGAGTATAGAAATAGTGGAAGCAACATAGGTCTCTCTCCAAAGCATTCAGACATCAAGGTCAAGAGACAAGCTTCCTTGTTCAAGCCAATCATTTGGGCTGCCATACTTAGATGCTGTTGTTGTCGCATGGAGCAAAAAATTTCCTGCGTTCTTGATGGCGCTATGTGCAAATGGGCTGCCAGATTCCACTATTCAGGAGGAGACGTGAGGTGGACGGTGGAATGGGCGGATGGTCCAGCCATAAGTGTAAGGGGCGGAGACCCAGTCCTGTTGCTACTAACATAGCATGGTACTGCGAAGAGTCATAGATCGCTTTGATTGTAAGTGATGGGATCTATACTGACGACACTGTGGTATCACATCAGGGCCTTCCCTATGAGACTGCATTCAAATTGTACCAAGAACGTCGGTATCTTCTATCAAGTGCAGGTCGATTATGTGGGACATTCGAGGTTACACATATCATAGGCATATAAGGGACGAAGTATGCAAGTATGGTCTTTTTGGAAAGTGTGGGTTGTTATGCAGCTTGAGCCTTTCATTCTCTGCAGAATCTGATGGGACTTTTACGCGTACTATTGATACGAATGAATATCGTCAGCCCTAGCGCTTGCTTCTGTGTACTTATCAACATTGGTATCGATTTAGCGTGACGGTCGCGATCAACACACGCTGTCCTAGACGACGTCTCAGGCAATCTTGGTCGATGAATATCTAGTCGAACAGTTTCTTCGCCTTCACGCATGAACATTCTCCGTTCTTCTGTTGCAGCAGCCGTACCTAAGGGTTCTGTATCGGGTGATAGGAATAGCTCGTACGTTATGAAAGATGCCATCCCTAAGCTTGTCTCTATAGACACACGTCCCAAGCCAACATAATCTTCCAAGACATTGGTGATTGCACCTATTAACTGGAGCTTAGTGATGACAGATCAAGAGATATCAAAGGGCCCACGCCCCCTCGTCTCGTACAGAATACCTACAAAGGATGGACGGACATCTGGTTTACGCGTCCCTACAAAACGTGACCATGATGAAGTTGCTTCCAGCGAGGGATACGGTAACGCAGCGCCAGCAACGGAAGACTACGAAATCCTGGATGGGCTTAGAGGCTCCCATCGGCGAAGATTAGGTAGAGTACACCTATCGGATATCATTATTGATATGCTCATTCTTCAATCAGATTTTGATGGCGAGAACCGGAACCCATTTAGGAAAGCCAAGGTGTCTGGAACTTGGGAGACAGATCTCCAGCACTATGAAAGGTTGTCCGTCCGCTTCGGCGGTATTGAAGGCGTGAGTCCGGTCTTTAAAGATACCCCAGATGGATCCATCGTGTTCGATAAGTTATCTGGCGCGCTGCATTATCGAGAGCACAATGAAGCAAAGTGGCGTAAGTATAGGCTCGGGTTTGAGATCACAGGATTGGAGGACTAATCGTATCTAGAGCGGGCGGTGTTCCACTACTGGATAAGAGACGAGATCAGCGAGGTCGAGAATGGAAAAGGCGATGATGGTGAGTGACCTGCAAATTCTATCTTAGGGCTTCAGGCTGAAATCGACCAAGCGGAGAACTTTGAGTACGGTATCCTCAGTGGAGACATAACGTGCTTTTCAAGCTTTAAGCGTCGGCCTTCCAATCGCGCTCGGTCAAGCATGCAACCAGGCAGCTTAAGATATAAAGGGATTCTTGTGATCGATTACGGCTTGTCGCCAGTTCGCGCATTCCGCGAGTTCCCGCTAGTCTTGTCTTCCGAATATGCAGGTGCTTCCATCATTGTTGCTCAACTTCAAAATGGCGTGATTGAGCTCAAAGACTTTCGAGCTAGGATGTACGTGAATCTCTACCGGCCTTCAAAGAAAAATGCTGACCTTGTTCATGAATCCAGGCCCCCGGTCATTCAAAAAGAGGTTGAAGGGAAGCTAGTGCTAAAGCCCTTGTACTCTATTGAGACCATCGCTGCCAGAGTACATGAACCTCGCGATGGTAGTCAGGAATCGCCCGACACTACGACCCAACCCAGTGGAGTGAACAGCAAGACACCAGGACAAAGCATGATGGAAGATAATGACCGTCAGATGGAAGCAGAAAACGCCAAAATGCAACAGGATCGAAGGTTGACTAAATCTGCTCCCCCCGACTTTGTTCCCGAGGATCAGGACGATGGGCGAAATCTGTCACCCGTCACTGCACATGAAGCCTTGGCACTATGGGAAGCACTACACGCCACAGCTGACCATTTCCTCCAGCTCACAGATCGAGAGCCTCTGCGAAATGAGGACCGTCCTGCACCGAATTATTGTGCGCAATGGATGGATATGCAAAATCAATTGAGACAAATCTGGGAGAGCACACCGCCAGCCCCATCCTTGGTATCTCGAGGACGGTGGACTGGGGGAATCGCCAACTGGGCGTCTGGAGAGCTGTCGACTCATTCTCGGTAAATTGTGAGGATTTCAATTCGGATGGTGTAGGTTTGATTGGGGAGGGACCTATGAGTCTACAGGTGTACCAGACTAAAGACAGGATGAATTACGTTCCTAGTCGTCACTTATAGACGGCTTTGTGTGGCCAATTTTACAATCAAGTGACGGAATAGCACAGCATTTCCTCTACCGATGTTTTAAACTTCCAATTTCTCGGCTGCGATCTCTTAATGAGTTAGTCCCTTGACTCTCGATACTAACCTAGAAGGACCGAAACGTGCACATTTTGGAGATCGGGGAGGATCTTATGGTTACGAGAATAGGGAACTTGGAATAATTCATGTATGGATATGTAGGGTCGATGGCGGCGTGATCAGATAATGATGGGTCAATACGCCCTACGCAGCTTGGAAGCTCACAGGTATCAGGATCAGCAAGAAGACTCACCTGCTTTGAAGAATGGACCAGAGATTACTCTAAGGTGCATAAGAAGTCAACTACACTGGACCACTAATCTCAGCAAAGGGACATATGATCAACGTACCTCTTCTCCGTTCCATGAGCCCTGTGCCAACGTCTGCAAAGAATCTTTAATCCCTTCACATTTTTCTTGGGCTTCGAGACTCGGACAACAGGGGGAATGTACATACTAGGTATGCTATCCGAACCAGCATATTTTCCTTGTGCTAGATGCGAAGACCAAGGTTTGTAATCGGTTTCGACTATCCTCTTTATATTGTGTCTAAGGTGATTATAGGTATTCGAAAGCCAGAGAACATCTAACGAGGAACATCCCTGTCTTCACCCATGTCAAACATCGCTTAGAGAATCTCGATCAAACTTGGACACCATTCTAACGGCTAAAGCGTTGGAGATGGAGAAAGAACGATCACAACGCTGAGCCAGGCTGGGGGATTGGTGTCATTGCTGAGGGATACATGTAATTTCTCAATATCGTCCCGGAAGCAACTGTCTAAGACTGCATAGAGGCGATTCGAATAGACAAGAAGGAACAGAGGGTGGTTCGAATACTCGCAGCTGATGTACGCAAGAAGCACACAAAGCAAATGCTCGCCCATCGAAGAGATCAAGAACCATCCAAAGACAAAGAGATGCTGTTCTCGGACGGGACTGAACAAGCCTAATCGCCTACGCGGAGGGAAGACCAAGTCTTAGGTAACGTCCCCTGTTGCTACTCTGTGATTGTACAGTCGAGAAGCTATCGTCCTCCCATACCCAGAATTTTTGACTAGATGCACAACCCCGCGCAGTCCAAGAATCTGGATGAGAGACCCTGGGTACCTGGCCGCTTCTTGCTGGACGTCCTTGCTCCTAACAACTGTCAAACCTTTAATAGCATTGTCCCGCGACGTACCCGGGCCCTTACCAATGACATCCAGCTCAGAAGTTGCGACCTCGGAAAGCAACACGCCAACCGATACTATCCTTGGTACAGACTATTTCGCTCCGCCTTCGGGATATCAAAATCTGTATTCGACAAAGCCTGCTGAGAGTCCGCAATTATTTTTCGTGGATTTCTGCATCAATTGCTCTGCATGTCACTGGACTTGTATGAGCTAGGCCGAGGGTCCTCCAGGCCACTGCTGTGTGATAAGGTACCTGAGGCTTATTGTGAGCATGACTCTGAAGTAGGATCTAACCAGAAGCTCCTGCTGATGTAGAGGATGAGGAGGTTGGAGGATTTGTAGGACTAGCATTCGATTCGTTCAGTAAGGGGCAGGCTAGGACAGAGTGAGTGCAGCAGCATTCAGGAACGAACTTGCTTCACTCTCCGCAATCCCAGACAATGAAGGCGCTTCTGCGTCTTTACAGTGCCCACCTAAACCAACCTTCTCGACGAGAGCATCAACTATTAGAATATGTTATGCTCTTGCTGGCTACTTTACGCTATTAGATCCCAAAGTCTCTGCAAGATATATGAGATGGCAAATCTCCTTATCAGTTGGAGGCATCCAGCTTCCATGGTAATCTTACATGAGGATTTGCAGAGTACAGTGTTAAGCTGAGTCTCGATGTCATTGTTTGTAACTCCTGAATTAGGTTGAGGGTCGCTGTAGACTTAGCCAACCATGCGCCATTGTCCACAATTTTTGAAGGAGATGACATCTGCCAAGGAACGAGACTGTGCTAAAACCAGCCGTAACAAAACACTGATTGACCTCAACAATCCTAGGTCGCTATGTCCGAGTACAGTTGATGGTATCAACATCCAAGTTATTTTCTCCATGATATGTTGAGCTTTCGAGCATGACTCTCTCGCTTCTACCGTACATTACTTCCTTCAAACTTTCATCATAAAAATGTAGAACCCAGATTCGCATGATCTGCGCTTGAAACAGTGGTGAGTTCCACGCATAGCTGGCCTTAATACTGTTGTAATACTGCTAATAGCTGGTAGGGCCCAATTACACAGATGCCTTCTATATATATAGAATGGAAGGCCAGGAGGAAAGCTCTCGCCACTGGATGTTGGATGTTCAAGCAGTTGCAACTTTTATCGCTCTTTGTGGAAATCACCCTTTCCTGGCTTGGTGTTCTCTCATCCCTTCCAGCAAGAGGCTACCCACAATGCCCCAGAAAATGAGAGTAACGCAACAGCAACACCAGCCTCCCGCGGTCTACGAGAAATACACATCCAAGACACGCCAATATGGGCACAACTGGCTTGCGATATTCACTACGTTACCTGACCTACGATTAACACCTGGTCCATCCAAAGAAAAGCGCACAATGGCTTTATGGCCCAACAACTCCTTTGTACTCGTTCATGATCAAAGAGTTTTGGGGATGCATCGTGCTTCAACACCGACGTCTATGACTGAGTGCCAACACCATGTTCAATACCCGACTAATCAACACCAAACGTTACCAGGATATCTTGGTCAATCTCTTTCCTAACCTCAGTATCATCATTACCCACTTCGATCCTACGAGTACTTTCTTCTACAGCCACTTCTGCTACAAGACCAATCGAAGCCGTTGCCGTTCATAAACATTCACATTACCACAAAACCTCTACGTACAACCTGTCAACATGAGCAATCGGAATCAGCGATATACCATGAGCGGTCCATCTGATGACCACTCCTGGTCATCTGCTTCATATTCAGAAACTCCGTCGAACTTGGGAAGCAATGTTGCTCAAGATCAGCCCCACCCTACCGATTCGCTGCCAGAGGGTCAGCCAAGGTCTAAGCGTGCCGAGAGACGTGCGCGGATCTTGTACAAGCACGGATCAGTGAGCGCAACTGACCAACCTAGGGGCGAGACGAGGATGAATTCTGGAGTCCTAGAATGGTTCGACCCTAAGCAGGCGAAGTTTTACCGAGCGGCTCCTCTCGATGATTATCGTCATCAGATCATCAGCGAAGACAGTGGTAGTGGCGAATACGACCATCTACCCGACCAAGGACTTCACGAGGACGACAGGACGTCGTTCCCGCTCAACGATTTCTTGGGTCAACAGCACTGGGACTTGAAGGATAGGGACGCGTGGGATGAGATCACAGATGAGGAGGGTAATCAGGTGATGTACTTGGTAAGATTCTCCTATCCTAACTTGAGTGACTCGCAAAAAGAATTTTGCTGACTGTGAAGCTTTAGGTCGAGAAGCCTGATCGAGACATCGAGCCCCCAAATCCTGGATTCATGATGTACAACAACATGATCATGCTCGATCCCGATGATCATGCTATCCTAGACTGGCCTGGAATACCTCGATGCTTCTCTTCCAACACGGAAGGCGCCCGTATCGAGGCTCTCAGACGGATTTATCCATGGCTGTCGCTCCCCCAGTTTCGAGCAAGGATGCCGAGATGGATTACTCGGAAGACGGCTGGCGACCAAGCCCTGTTTGGCCTCAGCAGTCTTCAACAGCGTCTCACGAGATTTAGAGAACTCTACGATTGTCCACCCTGGAAGAAGGTACATATCGATAGAGGTCCAACTCTCATTAAGCATACACGAGAGCGATTAGCGAGGGAGGGGCTGCAGGCCAACTCTACTGCCGGACTCCGGCCTTTAACGAGGGGAGAGGCTCAGCGGCGGAAGGCACCCTACCTTGGTAGATGTCCGGAGAACGTTGGGCTCTACACTCTGACTGAAGATGAACTGGGAAAGAAAGCAGCCAAGGAAGCAGCACGTCATGAGGTAGCACGCATAAGGCAAGAAGAGGCTCAAGAGGCGTCTACACTTCGTGACTCGTCGACTGGTACCAAGCGCAAGAGAGATCAGGCAACGGAATCATATACAGAAATTCATCCTACTAAAAAGCAAGCCCGGTCTGGCCTTCATGCTACGATACACACAAAGCAACAAGCGTCTCCGCTATCAGCTCACAGCACAACAGCATCTAAAATTGCAGGTAGCTCATCGATGACTGATACCAGTCCAAGAAAATGCTCTGTTCAGCAAGAAAAGGTGATTCAGGACGCTGGCCAAGATCTTCGCTGGGTCGTACCCAAGAAGTTTTCAGAGCAACTCAGTATCCAAGCCGCTCTCACACACACAGTGGCCGATTTCAAAAACTACCATTCTACGAAGCCTCCCATCACCACAGCTACTTCAACCTACTTTGAACAATATCAACAGATCCAGAATCACCACAAGGAACTCTGGGCTCTCGAAGATAAGCCAGCGCCACAGCTGATCTACATCGCGCAATGGTTTGGGTCATTCAAATTTGTGCCCCTTCCAGATGTGGACGAGGAGCGAATGAAGCGTCTGTTACCATCGCACGAGACGAGTATAGAGATTGAAGCAAAAGCGAGTAGCGAGCAGCACCATGTGAGCATCGATAGCGCTGCAGATGGGAGCAGCGACCTGCTTTCTGACTGGGCTCTGGATACAAACCTTTCGGACCTCCTAGAGGATGGTGCTTGGGATGGTGTCTTCGGACGCTCAGAAACAACATCATCCGATTGGGGGCAATCTCTTACGGAGGAAGCTGCCAATGCAGAGATGGCTCTCGAGGATTCATCGTGTGACTATCTCTTCAACCAATCCGCCTAGTCTTCACCAGGACCTCATCCCTGATAGCAACGACTACGCATGTGAAGCACCATCAACGAGCATCACGAACCTTACGATCTCATCGACCCTGAAGACGGCGACGAATATCGCAATCATAAATATATACGACTAAGCATGACGACTTACCATTAACGAACATTACGAAAGCTACGATTCTAACGGCCTCAATGACAGCGACGAACAGAACCTCATTCAGATTCCCTCTCAGACATTCGATTGCATGCCTTGTACACAATTTCATCTACATTACCTGGGCAGGTCCCACAAACGAAACAGACACTCAGGACTCCTTCATCTATCAGCGAGACTAGATCGACTTATCAATCTCCGCCTCACCAGCGATATCGTATTGTCTACCAGGTCGCCTTGTACACTCTCTCAACTACATTACCTGGGCAGGCCCCACAGATGAAACAGACTACTCATGACTCATTCATACATCAGCGAGGATAGCTCCACTTATCAATCGCCCCCTCATCAGCTCGATCGTATTGTCTACTAGATGAAACAGACTCTCATATCTCTTTCATCCATCAGCGAGACTAGATCCACCTATTATTCCCCACACGTCAAGGCGATCTTTCATCCATCAGCGAGACTAGATCCACTTATTGATTCCCCCCTCATCAGTACGATCGTATTGTCAACTACAATACCTGGGCAACCCCACAGATGAAACAGATACTCATATCTCCTTCATACATCGGCGATGCAAGATCCACTTATTTATTCATTCTCCACACGTCAAGGCGATCGTATTGTCTACTAGATAGCTTCCAAATCAATTTAACCCCACCTCAATCTCAATGAAAACCCTTCAAGAACAAACGTCACTTAAAGACCCACCTAACCCCTCAATCCCCACATCTAAGGTAGTCCCGTGAGTGAACCCCAATAAATACATACATACGTATCATGTGAAGCTCATTCCTATACCAGGAGACCAACAATCGGGGTGGGTTTAGCCTAATTGATCAACCGATATCAAATACATTGTTTAAATGAACAAGGGTCTAATCAAACAGCTAGGTCTCCACTCTACATCCCTGCACCACAAGGCAAGATAAGTCTATCCAAATTCACCATTATTCATCATTGAGAAAAACGTTATATGTATATGTACGTGACAATACGTACCCAAGAAAGGGATCTAATACCAATCTCCTCTTCAATCAATCAATGAGGGGTCTATTGCCTCGGGGTGAAAGTGGAGCCGAATGAATACCCTTGCTCATTTCACTATGAGTCCTCAATGTCCGTGGGTGAAGTGGAGTTCCTTAGCGTTGTTTGGGTTTTACTTGATAGGAAGTTCGTGCTTTCGTCCTTTACTCGACTCAACTTCAACACTCTCGGCTTCTTTCGTCTTGTCGATTCAACGAACGAGGTTCCTGTGTACGAGATCATTGAAGCAGTGAGAAGATATTAAAGCATACTAGTACCTCTACATTTGCATAGCAATACGAATCGTTACCTTGTACCTCTACAATTACATTGCACAGCAATACGAATCGTTACCGCACTCACCAGATTCTAATTCGTCACGTTACCGCACCCACTAGCTCCTTTTTCGTCACGTCACCGCACATCAGAATCGTTCATCGCTAGATTATTTCGCCGAAGGGTCATTTCTAAAACTTCTTTCTTTCACAACAAGTGAGTGGATTATTTGACTTCGTTAAATCTCACCTCACCGTGAGCCAGTTCATGCAGGTCATGATTGACAGTTGCATTGTCTTGTCTTCGCAGGCATTGTCCAGATTCCTTGTTCATTCTTCAAATGCTTTGTTCAATGTTCGCATCCATGAGCTTGAAAACATGGCTCAGAAGAGCTGTGTGCTTACTGGTGCAATACTTGATTGTATCGAGATTTTACTGGTGGTCTCTGGTTTGCTCAAAGATCATTACTTGATGTCGTCGTGGGATGTCTCACGCTGCAGTCGCATTGTGTACTTCACGTTCTCGACCTTTACCGAGTCGTCAAAGATTGCTAGCTATATGGAGTTCCAAGCCTATCGAAACTGACACGAGGCCATAGATATTATATCAGTTGATATGGCAGAGAAGAAGCAGACGGAGGGTGAGCAGACGTCGGACGACGAGTGTTTGTGTCCCATCCTTGTCTAACAGAAAAAAGACTAACCCAAACTGTGTCTAGACGATGCACAGAAACCAGCGGATGACCGATCGTCTCGGCGTGGAGAGAGACGGTCGAGTCGGAGGCAGGTGCGCATCGACGCCGATGCCGCGGGGCTTGGTGACCAATTCGCCTCGCCGGAGTCCAAGGACTCGACACTGGTGATGAGTGTCGGCAAGAGAAAGCATGGGCGAAAGCCAGAGATAGGGTCAAAAGGCGAGGTGAGGTACACCGAAGATTTTGACTTCGAGTTTTACGACCCTAAATCCGGGCAATGGGGTATGTACCTTGACGCCATAACTATTATCACCACGAGCTCACAGTATCATAGTGCCTGCAGCATATCACAACGACCATCGCCAAGAGTTCATCGAAGGCGATGCACCGCAGGACGGTTTTGGTGAGCCCTCAGCTAGAAATGTATCAGTCCACAGCTAACGAAGCAGACTGGGCACCAAGACGAGGCTTCGCTGCTTTCGACGAGACCAGTCATATGGAAGTACAGAGACCGTGGAGTGGTGATCACCTTGAGGGGATTGTCGACCCTGCCGGCAAGAAGGTCATGTTTGACGTCGAGAGACCAAAATTGCCAAGACCAGCAGACCCAGGAAACTGGGTACACGATGGCAACGTTCTGCTCGACCACAACAACCATCCAGTGAAAGCCTGGACAGACCTTAATAAAACTCTGTCGACCGAGCTCGAAGATTGGCGGTTAGAGGCGATCCGACGCCTCTACTGGTGGTTGACTATGGACGAGTATGTCAACCTATGAAAGTCTTGAGAAATAGCTACTGACACACAAGCAAAGCATCTTAGCTCGCATGCCACATTTCCGACAGAAAATCGAAGGCGGAGATTTCGTTCCTTTGCAATCATCCCGCGCCTTCACCAACAGAGCCATGCGATTCCGCCAACCAAAGGCCATCATTCCTACCAACCAAAGAAAGGGCACGACCACAATTGTGGAATACATCCGGAGCCACCTGGACAAACATCATGCGGAGACCGCCGAAGAAGTGCCTCAGCTCACTCGAGCTCAGCTCAAGAAGGCCAAGAAAGCAAACAAAGGGAAATTCTCCATGAACTCCCGTTACATCAATCAAAGCGAGAACGCCAGCAAGTCTGGTAATACGAAACGCAAGGTGGGAGAAGACTACGGTGACTCTGATGAAGAGAACACCGAGTCAAGAGCGAAGAGAGCCAAGAAGGAGGTCAACTTACCACCAACAGATCAAAGCAATGCCCCGATGCCCACTCCTCACGGATGGAGGGAACGGAACCGAAGCATATCTCACAATGATCAGTTGGCTTCACAAGGCTTCTCGGATCCAGAAATGGCGCACTGGGTACCGTTCTCGCAGGCCGACGAGGATGAAAAGCCTCTCATACCACTCTTCGTCAGTCTTGAATGCGAAGAGCTCGCCGCTATTCAAGATGCCAGATATACCACGCCCGAGATCGTCCTCGAAGCAAGAGCCAATGGTTGCACCATGCTTGCGGAGGTCGAAATTCGTTGGTATCCCGAAGACGTAGAGAGGGAGGTCGACGACCGTGGCCGCGAACACGAATACGTTGTGATACGGGGAGAATTTAAGAGATGCGACCTGAACGACGACAACGAGCACGACGATGTCCCCCCTCCACAGACAGCACCGGTTATTGCGCAACCACTTCTCCCCACGCCCACGCAAGCACCAGCCCCTGCTCCAGCTGCACCACAAACTACCATCCAAGACGAGCACACTTTTTTTTCTTGGTGACGAAGAGGGACACTTGTACGAGAACCCGTGGCGCCACCACTATGGCCCTTCTGGGTTTTAAAGTGCTTGGCTGTACACGATCTCGCTCTCATGTAAGTAGTCCTCAACAAGATGGGCACTACAGTAGCTGACAAGTACTGCTTGAGGTCCTGGCGTGTTGGACGCTTATGAATAATGGAGGGTTACATGACATCTCTGCGGCCGCATTGCGCACTTTCTCGGTCGTTAGCCCCCTTCCTCTCTTTCGCGCGTGTCAAGCATAGAATTCACTATGCATAGTTGGGTATACCCTTGATGGCGTGACTTTTTTAATCTCCGTTCATTGTAGACACCATGATGATTGTACTACATACATACAATGGAATGTGATTATTGTCGTCTTCAAAGCTTGGCAAATAAGATCCAGTGCCGCTTTTAGCTCTGACCCTATTGACCTTCATCCCAACATCACCCATTCCATAACTCAATTGGGTGTCCCCAGAGCGCATTGGGGGACCGGCGGTAGCTCTTGAAATCTACCTTATAACAGGGAAATATCTGTCATTGCTCATATCACTGTTATATTGCACTCACTGCGTCCAAGAACTGTGACATCTCTGGTCGACATTTGTCATAACGCTACTCCCATGTTTGGCAATGATGTCCTGGCAACCAAGGATTGTTCTGGCCGTTCTTGCGCGCTTCCGGAGAGTCTCCGGCGTCGTCGTTGATGCATTGCTTGATTGGCTATGGGTCTATGACATTCGACTTCGCGAAAGGCGGCGCACGTAGACATGGTATTCTAATTTCCAAATGCTGTCCTAGTGGAATATATAAGCTTAGAATCTTATTGTATGAAATTCGTCTTCAGATGACCCATGCAGTGGTTGCCTCTGTCTCTACCTACGTCGAAACAATAATAAATGTTAGTCTCATTCCATTGAACACACTTGCAATCAGGGTTGAAGAAGCTTATATAATATTCTCGTGACAGATTTAAGCAGCTATGAAAGCCTTATATATATATCAATATACTTGCAACCATGGAACCATTGTCGAGACTTATCCCTAAGTCAGCGACGAAGCTAGGCGGAGAAATACTCATCCTTTACTTCCACGGCTGATCCCCGTGTATGGGAATAATGGCAGATTGCGAGAAGCCGCCGAGTCCACGCCGGAAAATGTCGAGATCGAGATCGAGATCTCTATGATCCTTCTCATAAGCCTCTGGAAAGTGGAAAAGTGCACTTCCAACCTTAGAAGGAAAACTGTTTCAAGGCGAGTCTCTGAAAAGCATTCGTTGGAAAGGTTCGTTGTCTTTCAATTAACACATAGAGTACTAGGATCCAAAGGACATCATTTTTTTCCTTTCCACGATGGCAGCCAAGGACGTCTGCACCCTCGGGGTCACAAGCAGCAGGTGCATTGCAGCTCCCGCTCTTCCTATCCCGATCAGATTACCAGTCTTATCTTTAGCGGGGTAGCTTTGTGTCGTTGCCTCTAGACCAGCTATCTCCATTTTGTACTGTTACCGGGGCTATGGTTTCCATTTGCTATCAAGATTGGACACTTGCGTCTATCTCCTATCTATATAACACCATGGTATGTTGAATCTCCCTTTGCAGTCCTGCCGACCGGTATCAAAATGTTCCCCGCTACGCGTCCTTGTAAGAGTGTCAAGCTCTTCGTCATTGTCACACGACATGATGAACACGCGGCTGTGAAGGATTGGCAACAAAGAGGTCAACGTGGCTCAACACTGGTCTTCAATACTCTCCCAGCCACAAGACCTGATTGGTCGCATTCGAAGGGATTGGGTGTTGACATTCACCATCCATCAATTGAAAAGAATTTGCTCTTGTTACTCGACTCCAACATTCAACTTCAACTTCATCCACTCTTACACAAGTCTCGAACATCTGCGGTCACATCCCCTCATATCTTCCAGCTCTTACAGTCGTCGGCCTAGCACGACTGACCATCCTTTATTACTCAACTTCAGTAGCCATGGCCTTTAACTCAATGTTCGAGGAAGACAACACAGGGGCATACCAATACGACCAAGGTATATTTTGGACAGACCGTGTTGACGCAGCATCTGACTTGACAGGGTTTGAGAACGGTTACCCGGATCTCCCACCAGTGTCTGCATCCGGTCGAGGTCGGTCTCTCTCTCACGTGCCTTCGATGTCAGGGCTAAAAAGATATACAGTGGACATGAACTACAGTCCGGTCGATCCTGGCAACTTCTACCTTCCGGAATATAACTTGAATGCAGACCTAAATGCATCCTTTCCAGGGTTTGACTACTCTCTCAACACTAGATCGCAGTACTTTCCGACAGGAGACGCTTTTAGATCAAGCAACCATGAGAGTCAATGGCCACATGTTGAAGTTCCAGGAGCGATGAATCCACCACCGTATGTGAGCCACAACCAAAGGCAGGGTTATCATCGTTATACAGCCCCCTTTCCACAACTCCCACAACAATCGCCTTACGAAGGGTTCACAAGTACTCAAGCGTGTGACAATGTTGAATATCACGGCCCCTCGAGACGATCCAAGAGGCCTATCTCTGAAGTCGATGGGGATGACGATGCAGAGTCTCCCAGTACGCCCGTTCAGAACCTGCCTAGGAAACGACTGAGAAGCACCAGTGAAATAAACTCACAAGGACCGGCGCCAGCTCGGAGATCCAAGAAACCAAAGGCAGAGAAGAAGCGTAAAACCATTACGCGTCCTGCAAGGAGAGACAGAGTGCAAGGTAATAAGGGAGCAGGGCACAATCCTAAGGGAATGGTTCGAAGGAATCCGGATGGACAGCTTCAATGGAGGGAGAGTGACGATTCCGAGTGGGGTATATCTCGCAGCCAGTGATCCCCTAAAGAAAACCAAATTGCTGACGGTGCTTCTAGGACCGGCAGGGTACCATAATGATTTTCGTGCGGAGCTCATCGCTTCTGATAATATAGAGGGCGAGTACTACGGTCAGTTGGTATGCCAGAGACTTCCTCACATGAGCTAACAGATTATAGACGAGGAACCCGCCGGAGGGGAGGATTCAGATCCCCTGAATGTGACCAGCTACTGTTCTCAGCAGCGGTACTGGACCGCCAACAAATCATCCGTATTGGATGATCAGAACCGCCAAGTATTGCACATGTTGGACCCTCCAGCTGACTGGGTCCACAATCCCAAAGTAGCCCCAATGAAGCATAGGGGGATCATAATGCTTGATCATGACGGGTTTCCAGTACGAGACTTCCCAGGGGTTCCGAAGGTGCTCTCCACTCTCATTGAGCCATTCCGACAAGAAGGTCTCCGGCGTTGTACGGGAATGACGATCCCAGAGTAAGAGAGCGGTCCCAGAAATAACGTACATTTTTGCTGACCTTCTTCACAGCTTCAGGGCTCGGATGCCTTCTCACCGAAAGAAGGGTGGTGTAATCGAGGATCTGCAAACCCCACAAGCTTTCACCAACAGGATGAGCCAGTGGCGGATTACAGAGAATGTAGGGACGTGGCTGGAGCGAGATGGTAGCCAACAGATCAAGGACTACATAAAAGATCAGCTACCGGATCCTGAGTCAAAGACGACGGAATCTCTCCCGCGTCTAGATCCCGAGCAGAAGAAGAAGGTGTACGGCCTGAACAAAGGTCGATACTTGAACAAATCGAGATACGAGCGTGCACCAGAGGACGAAACAGCCACGCCCTCGGAGGGTGGTCATGATACTAAAGGCTCTGGATCCCGGAAAAAGCGAGTTCGTCGTAGTGGATCGAAATCGCAGAACAAGAACGGAGCTCAGATAGCTAAAGGAAAGCGACCTGCTCGTGCCTCAGCAGATTTAGCAGAGCCATCAGGCATTCAAGACACTATCCACCAGCAAGCTGTACCTTCCTCGGCTACCGTCCAGCCACAAGCACCAGAGCTGGATCTCGAAAACGACTACCGATTTTCCCCTCCCACCGCCGCCGCAGAAGCTGCTACCATCCAAGCAGCGCTTTATTACACGCGCGCGGACTACGCAGACCGACTGGGTGTGGAGGCGCCAGTCACACCAGCCTTCGACAGCTATGTCTCCCAGTACTTGGAGCTTCAGAACCACCTTGCGGCAGGATGGGATTACACAAGGGGAGACGAGCCTACACTTATGGGACTGGACGCATGGGTGGGTGGATGGGATAAGTGGCAGCAGCCGAATGTCTCTGAAGAAGAGTTTCGCCGTCTGTTGCCTAAGGCTGGATGATTTAGCATTTGAGTGCGGAATTCCGTAGTAAGAGAAGGATTTGGTGCTCGGTTCAAGAGAAGGATCTGGTATGATGGTCGACATGGATGTGGAATTCTTGGGTACGAAAAGACAGAAAGAGACGGAAAGGGACAATTTTGGACGCCAGAGCTGAAGACTTATGGGATACGATGTCTCCTTTTATGGCTGGCTTGACCATCGATCGAGACCATGGATGATGCTTTTGTTTTGACTAGAACGTTACGAATCACGAGCTTCTTGATGTGTACATTGTACCTACTGATATCAGTCGAAGTATACATGTACCATTACAATTCAACCCACGCATTAATTCCTCGAAACAAAGTCGTCTAAGCACTCATCTTACTATTCCCTCAAACTTCAAATATTTGCAGATTAATCTCTATGAGGCCTGAGTCGATTTCATCTCCGCTTTTGTCACTTTCTGGATAAGTAAGAACGCTCTTAGCTTTTGCTCTTTCTTTGAGTCTGAATTGTTATGGTGAGTTCCAAGGTGTTGGTTTGCACCATTATCGTCATCTAAGGCACGGGGGTGATTTGATACATTTATATGCTTATTATGTTGGATGTTAGCGGTATTTGGCATGTTTGATGTTTGCACTGGGTATGATCTAATTCAATACATCACTCGCAATATTGCTGTATATATTGCCAGTTGGGTGATACTACAAACGTAGAGATATATGATGGTAAGAACGTGGTTTGGAAAGCCTAGATTACATAAAGGGAGACTAAAGACCGCTCGTATATTCGGAAGCACGTTATGAGAAAGCACACCCGTGGACCCATTAATTAAACCTACATCCCATTCTTCCTAGTTTAGAGTAAGAAAGATAGTGACAGGCACAGATGCTACCCCCTCGGTATTTTCGAGCTAGACTTGCAAAGCAATATCCAGAATCGCCATTGAACAAGACATACACACGCAACGGCCTTTCACCACTCTACCTCACAGCGTCAACGAGAAAGTCATTAGGAAACAAGCCATGTCCTATATCAAATCACTACCACGGAAATCACTCTATTTAACAGTGTGAATCTTTTGCAGATTTCACAGGTTTATGATTCTATTCACAATACGCTTCACCGGAAGAGAACAGGGAAGACTGACTGGGTTTCTTGTCTTCATACGGGATGGGAAGGCTCATCTAGGGATGTTGTGAAGGTTTAAGGGTCTTGTAGGTGATATGGGCCTTAGGGGCCAGAGTGCGATGAGGAAGGCGGTGGGGAGATTAATGAAAAAAATTGAAAGCTGAAGGGCCACTTTTGCTAATGCTATTCTTCGTTGCAGGGGCTTTTTGATAATGGTATGGGCCGTATCAAACTCATGGACCTTCATAGCTTAGTGTATTGAACCAAAAACTAGTAAGATAGGCGCGAGCCAGGCTGATGAATGGGTTCGCTGGGGATTGGCACACTCTGCTATATGTTTTGGTTTGCGAACGTAATCTCTGTTTAAAAATGTTTTGGCTTTTCTTTGGCTGGAAGGGTACTAAGGGTAGGTACATAACCTTGTTTGTCATTGTAACATGGTGGTGTTCTTCCAGAGCTGAGAGCCCAGTATAACAAAGAAGAGCATTGAACAAACAACAACCTGCTTATACTCACTGTCAGAATATCGTATATCAATCCAATACAACCCCAAACCCACCATCTGCTTCCTTCCCTTCAATCTTGCGTAGTTTTATGTTTGCTTAATCAATAATCCGTCTTTGTCACATATGATTGCGCTGATATCCGTTCATACATCAACCCATTCAGACGTCTATATTATAGACGATCCCTAAACCATAGTAGCTAGACAACTCATGCTTCCATCTTGCTGAGACTTACATATACTGTTAATTGGTGATGAGCTGAATCTCGCTTTCGGCTGCTATATATAAATCTTCGTAAGAACTTTTTGCTCGTATTTTGGAAACGCCCTTCCCCTGCAATATATAGCGACAGTGTCGTTGACCTCTTTCTCTCTTGATCTAACGGTATCATCACAAGGATCGAAACCGACTAGTCAAACGATGAATTCGTGCTCGTACTCATGAGACGATCCGCACTGTTTCATCTAGTCTAATGAGAAAGGTGCTCTTATCTTCAAAAGATATGGCCGCGCCAAGCCTTCCCTGTTTACAACAAGCCATATCGACTCTGCTCGAAGACCCACCACATACACACGCGCAGAAAGGGGTACTGATTTACAAATTTAGTATTTGTTTCATGATTGAGAGTCTCCAGGTCAGCTCGTCAATCAAGTAAGCAGCCTGTTCTTTGAATTCTCAATGTAACCCATTTTCTCAACAAGTGCAGCAGGCCGCTCGACACCCTTCAATCTGAACCCTTGCAAGCGTCAACACTTTGGGTATTAAGTCTTCATATTCTCGGCATACAGTCTAGATATCCTTATGATTCACATTTCCAACACGCAACTTCGTTGTACTCCACCCCAACCACTCCATACTTCTTCGACCGCCTGACACAACTTTCGATAGATCAACTTTCAACCCTTTCCGTGAGATTTTCTGGAGGCTGAGCACTTCGCTAGATACGCAACTACGAAGTCTCTCAACGGATTGAATTCCTTTACCCTTATACCTTCCCCTGATCGATACCCCTCAAGTCCGTTCAAACGCTTTAAAGACAGGACTGTTCATCGCTCTAGCTAAAAATTCCTTCTTCCACCACGAATCGTGATATGCATGGCAGGATACCAAGGATCAGCCCATGGCCGATATGCCACAGCTTTTGATGGTCTCAACAGGAATCTCCCTTATGGTACACAAAACCACAGCGAAGATCCAAGTAGGTACAGCTCCCCACTCAAGATAGGGGTGGATACTGATAAGTTGCAGGGATGCAACGCTTCGCTGGTAGCACCCGCCTCCATCAGTCCTTAGCCCCGGAAAGAATTGGTCGTAACGACAGAGACATCGGCTGCTACCAGCCCACTGATCCCTTACCTCATGACATGGTGGCATACGACAGGGTTCTCGACGCTACTCCTCATCACAGTAAGCCTGCAGGCGGTTCTAGAGCGATCCAGCATGACGGACGTCGTGGCTTCGGTACGATGAAGCCAGAGTTCACACGCCAACTCGGTAGCTCAGAAATGGCAGCATATGGAACGCCAAGATCAATGCCGGCCCCGATTGGCAATGGTCTTGGAGCCTTACGCACCTCGAGACCGGTCTTCGACATCGACTCTGACAACGAGGAGGACGAGCTGTCCGAGTATTCTGAGGATACTGAGGATGATGAATGGAAGATCGATACTGGCAGGTTCATCGTGGCAGCAGAAGATTGCAACACCCATACCGAAAAGCCAGGGACAGTGCGTGAAGACAATGGCTACCTCGAGTGGCTTGAGCCGAAGACGAAACGATGGCGTGAGTATCAAGTATCTATCCTCTTTGTTTGACGGTAAGCTAATATGATATAGATCGTGCATGTATCCATCACAACATCAGACAGCACCTGATAACACGTGCTCGGGCAGCGCATCCAAATCAGACGTACGGTCAGTGTCCTTGCTGCTTTATTTGACAGGATTTCAACTAACGAGTATAGTGTATCCGGTCAACGCCGGGAATGGACCGTACGATGAGATATCTTTCCACGCTGACTACCAGAATTGGGGCACTGAGCGAGAACAATAGCCGAAGATCCTATTTGAATTCGATCGACCAATGCACCGACGGCTTTCCAAGCCAGGTATCATGATGTTCGATGGCATGATAGTGCTCAACCATCAGAACAATCCTGTATTGGATTGGGATATCCCGGCAACCTTGAGCTCCACCACCCCAGGATGCTTCCTCGAGGCCTGGAAACGCAAGTTTGGAATGAGCCATCAAGACCGTAAGTCTTCGAGTTCATGGGATGGATATGTATCTCGCTAACGTTATGTAGTCCGGGCTCGCATGGTACGGTATACCTTCGAGACCGTCAACGGTCGTTCCATTTGCAAGGCCCTCAACGATAAGAATACCGTGATCAACATGCCAATGCAACGGTTTAGGGATGAAGCAGGTTGCATAGGCTGGCTAAAGCGACAACCTAACATCAGAACGGGGCTCATCAAGCTTATGAAGTCTGAAGGCGTTGATCCTGAGGAGAAGAACTCCACTGAAGGCTTCGGCCGCGAGTTGACAAGGGAAGAGCAGCTGGAAGTCAAGAAAGGCGAAAATGCTATCTTCCCGGTCGTTGGGTTAGCAGGAAAGAAGATTCCTTTCAAAGGAGAAGGGAGGCATAGGGATGCTAGGAATTCCAAGAAGAGATGTCGAGGAGATACTGAAGATGAAGCCGAGACTGACCAGGATGAAGGGGCAAGCTGCTACTCACGATCAGTATCCAATGCTCGAGCATTTCTTGCTGAAGATTCCCAAAACACGAGGTCAAGCAAGCGTCCCCAGAACAACACGATAGCAAATGACGGGGACCGAGAGGCAAAGAGGTATTCTAGCAGCTTTGTACAAAAGCTTCAAGCTAAGTCGAGGGCGCAGAAAATGAGAGCCACCGGCAGAGTGCAGAGTATGCGAGGGACGAATTACTGCAAATCCACCCGTCTCTTGAAAAAGCGCACAGACTATCTCCAGCAATCTACAGACGAGGATAGTGATGTAGGTAACGAGATGTCGGACAATGACGCCGATATGGGTATTGAAGTATCTGCTAGTGAGTTTGAGGAAGGCAACGAGGACGGCAACGAGGTGAGTAACAGAGGAGGCTATGAGCTGCCTATCTTACGAGGGAATGAGGGACTATTATTGTTGGATAAGACCGTGGCCTCTGGCGAGATGCCCAATCCTCCACGACTCCCACGGAATCCTTCTTCCATATTTCCAGGACAGAACACAAGGCCATCACATCTGACGCCTGTCGAGGATAGGCTTGCTTCTGTCCGAAGACTGGGAGACTACTTTGACCGTCCACTGCCTCACGAACAAGATCTCGAGATTCACCGGGCCAGCATAAGACAAATGCTGGGCGAGGATAACACGGCCGATGACGATGGGGACTCGGTATCCAATTCCTACGGCTATCGAAAGAGATCGGTGGCGCCTGCACAAATTCGATACCATGAAGTGATACAGAAAGCTCAGACTACCTCACGAGACAAGAGGACAGATATTCGAGCAGATAAGGATGCCCATGCTAAAACTGACTACCGTGAGGTAGCTCCAATCAACGAACTGCAGTGTCAGAACATTGAAAGCGCTCTACAGGCCACACGGGATGCCTTCTTCGAATACACTGGATTTGAAGCGCTAATAACGAAGCGCACAGAGAGCTACGCAGCCCAATGGAGCCGGATCCGATCAGATTTTGAAAATTTCGACTGGAGCGAAGAGCCAGATGGTGAAGCTCCTTATTTCCCCAATCTTCCTGCATGGCACACCTCTTTGGAGAACATGCCAGTTCATGTTAAGGACACGATGTACTATGAAGCTTGGCTCCGTGGCTACCGTACACCTATCGTCCGACTCCCGAATGGTAATGCGGTTGACTTGCCCGGCGAGTTCTTGGAGCGGATTGGCAGGTACCCCGACGAGGAGCGTGCATTCTTGTTGGATGAGCGCTATCGAGCGATGGGGTTCAGGCTGAGGAGCAATCGCGTTGACTGCGTGGAAAAGTCGCGGAGTGCAATAGTTGTTGTATGGTCCAATTGGCTTTTCCATGTTTCTTGCGAGGTTTTTCCTCCCTCAAAGGCTCCTTCGCTCGCAGCCATTCTAGTGATCATCTCAGATATAGTTCATCCCACAGTGTTTATATACTTAGTATAATCTCTGTGCTCCCTGATTGTTGATTATCAGCTGACAATGAAGTGCGCTATGAATAGGTGAGCGAGATTCTGTCGCCCAGACGAGTGTAAAATACCCCCTGTATGATCGCTAGAGTCCGAACGTGCCATTGCACGACCCTCCCATATGATCAGGCTTCTTCAGAAAGTTCTTTGAGGCTAGTAATCTGAGGTCTATCTTCTTGGAACCGAGAGATCTCTGCGAGGGTGTTGTTCTTCGTCTTCTGATGTGGAAATAGAGTAATTGCCAACCTCTGAGAAAGAGCCATTCAACATTGATGCCACCAGTGCGGAGATATTGTCACTGTTCTGTTGTTTCATAGTGTATCGCCACGGAGACCAGTAACTCAGTGAGATTTAACGAAGCGTCCAGCTTCATAGCTTCAGAACACAGCTTCATATGTTGTACTTTCATTTTGCTCGTGAGCTTTGGAATCTTTTCTGCCGTCACAAGCACTATATAAGAGTTAGATAACATTCAAAGTGAGCAATGCAACACTATACCTTCTTTGCCAACCCATTGATACTGTCCTACATGTTCTATACCTTGAGGAGGGTGCCTCTTTCCCATTCGCGTGCGGGCTCCTAGCGTTTTAGCGGGAGCTTAGGTCTTAGAGCTTTATCACAAAACCCACCGTACTCACAATTCGAAAATCATTGCACTCGAAAGAAAGACCTCCACGAGACCTCCACCCCGAATGATAGTCTACTATGTCTGCAACCCATAGTCTTTGCGTACAGTGCGATTGTATGCACGAGAGTCGGGTGGCCGAATACTCTTTCCACACACGCTGATCGTGTTGTTGCCAAAGAGCACTGAGGGCCTCAGTCCTAATAGTAAGTAAAGAAGCTTACAGCAATGTAGACTTACGCTGACACCATACAGACGTAACGCCTGGAAAGATCATCTCGAGTCATGGGACTTCTGCTCGACAGTATGAAGCTGTGTCAGCATCACCACTCAACCAGTGCCGACTTACTGGAAATTATTACCACTATCAGGATCGTACATTCATTGGTCCAGGATCCATTGCCGTGCCATCAATGTCGTTGACAACATCTTTTCCGTGTGAGTACTGGTTACGGGACACGCGTGTTGATACTGACCTGCCATAGACGCTTCGCCATTTCAAGATAATGTGAACACTACCTTCATTGCTTTTCGTCATCCCTTAAGTCCTCAAACGAACTTATACTTAAACATCATTCATTCAGAAACAATCCCAGGACGCAGGCTTATATTCGGCTGCATCTGCCTTTGTGCCCATGATACTTTCCAATGGACTACTTGACGCTTCCGCCAATGATACGGAGCAGTGGAAGTATGCCCAAGCTGCGGGAGAATCCGTATTGGGCAGCCAGGGCTTTCGACGACAAGTCATCATGACCTGCTTCATATCAACCTATGCTCAAGTCATTGAGCTATCCAAATATGCAACCAAACAAGTTGACCACTATCAACTCTTCAATGACTTCGAGCAGGAAGACGATCTCAATGTCAGTGATTGGGATAAGGATTCAGTCTCATCAGGCATCGACTTCAAAGCGGACGCCATCTCAACCTCTAATGACTTCGACTTACTCGACAGCACCCCTAGCACTAAATGATCATATGGTGAGATCAAAGCGCCATCGAACGATGTGCCTGTAAAGGGTTGGCGTTGATTCGCTCTCTTCGAAGACAGATACCATTTCTCATTCATGAATAACGGAAACCTCATGAGTTCCCCACCGACACCGTTTCTCCCGAGCATGTTGCTATGCATTCACCGCCGTCACCAATCATTTTCGGCACGCAGCACCGCTTGTCTTTGCCTTGTCGCACCACTTCAGACAATGGCCTTTCCTCTCGCTCCCCAATGGATCTTCAGTGTTTGCAGACGAATTGTATCGGTCAATAATCGCCCATTTCTCTGAGGTGGCTGCCTTTCGGATGTACAGTAGCGAGGGCCGCACCTATCTTGTTACTATCTGCGAAAATCGGAAGCCTTGCGAGCTATGTGGGGGTTTTCTCCGTCATTGTCAGATGCCACTTGGAGTGAGAGTTCATATCTTCGCATTGGCCACAATGGAGCTCAGCGACCCAACACATCAGCGATTGTTCGGGTCAGTTATACGACTATGGCATTGCAATCTCAAAGCAATTGCCAAGCAACCGATCCTCAACACCTCAGCAAGGCCTTCTTTGGAGAGCCTAAATATATATTAGAAATACCCTACCTTTGTGCAACTCCAACGTGAGATGCAGCTCAAGCTAAACATCGCCTGATGGGGCAAGAAAGCAAGAACTATTGAAGAGCTCCTTCCCACTTTGCCAGGCCGCCGTGTGACACTTCTACGATATGATGGAGACGAACCATCATAGTTTCAACCACTTCGGGCTTCGATTACCCAATGAGCCAATGCGGTCAACCGATGAGTACGCGGAAAGCAGGACTTTCGGTATGTGGCGGAAAGTTCCCTAGCGCTGCCAAGAGCGCCACATCAGACTTGTGTTGGAACTCAGGCCGGATCAACCTCGGTAGTTACTAATCAGGACTAGTCAGGGGGTCTTAGCGGACTAGTAGAGATTTCTCGTAATAGTTATTCCATTCTATATAGCTATATCCATCTATTAGTTATTATAATACTATTATATTATACCTAAATTACATATAGATAACTTATAAGTATTATATATTTTAATAGGTTATAAGCCTAGGTTCTATATAACCTAGGAACTATATAAATTATATAGTAAGCTTTTTACTAAGACTTAGTATTACTCTAGAAGAAATATTCCTAGAACTATTTATAATAGGTACTATTATATCTAACTATTATAAAATTTAGAAGCTTAAGGGTACTAAGAATTATAAGTTATAAGAGATTATTATAAGGGTATTACTTATTATTAATAGTATATTTAAGGTTATTAGACTAGAATATAAACTACTATTTAACCCTAACTTACCTATTACTAAAGGAGTAAAACTACCTATTAAGGAGGGGGATAAGGATAAATAGGAAAAGTATATTAATTTAGAGGAGTAAGTACTCGCCGCTATTTATATTACTATATCGCGGTTAGCTTATAATATAATTAAAACTCTAATAATAGTAAAAGAAATATAGGTTAAATTAAAGTTATTATATAAGATAGACTCTTATACTACTAAAAAAGTAATATACTTCACCTTATATAAGCTTTATTTAGATTAATTTAAAGACCTTTATACCTACCTTACTAAATTTAAGGAGTATATAAATAAGCTCTTATAAATAGGGAGTCTACTAGAAATAGACTACTAGATAGTAGTCTTTAAGAGGGGCCTACTAGATAAGATAAAGGAAGCGGTTTATACCCTTACTAAAATCGCTTAATCTAGGAAGGAGTTATAAGATTTTAAGTATATTATTATATTATTAATTAATAGGTTTATACCTTTAAAGACTAAAGAATCTAAGGTATTTACTAGTAATTTTAGTAAATAGCTAAAATAAGGCTAATATTAAAATAAGCCTAGTAATAAAAGCTAGAGTAATAATAACAATAACTATATATTCTATAGCTATTAGTATAATATAAAAGACTACTAGTATTCTAATTTAAAAAATATAATAGAAGGATTTATTCCTAAAATAAAGAAAGAGCTAGATATATAGAATAAATAATTCTATTAAGATAGATATCCTAGTCGTTAATAAAGTAAATAAAATCTATATAAATAAAAATAGGATAAATCCTATACCGCTTGCTTTAAGTATAGCCTATAATATAATAATAAGACCTATAAGATTATTATTAACTTAAGGGACTAAGAGTATACCTTCTAGGACTAATCTAAGTTTACTAACTATTTACTAGTCTAGAACTATATAGTATTAGGACTAACTAGGGGTAAATTAATAAAAGTTAAAGGGATTAGAATAGTATAAATCCTAGTAATTATTAATAATAAAGTTAGTAAATTCTTATTAACTAATATTTATTATATACTAAATATTGAATATAACCTCCTATCTATTATATAGCTAGACCTATAAGGCTATATATATACTAGTAGTAGAGGGAAAAATATATTCTATAATAAATAAGGTAAGGAGGTATTATAAGCCTTCTTATATAACTGTACCTACTAGCTAAAGACTATATAGACCTACTAGATAAGGGTATTCTACCTTAAATTAATAGTCCTAGCTAAGAATAATACGTCTTAGATCTAATAGTATAAGAGATATAAATATATAAATATAGAGGTTATAAAGGCTATAATACGTGCTATTAATATCGATTATAAGGCCGCTAATTACTTATAAAAATATGAGATATAGGAACTATATAAGAGTTATATATTAGGGAAAATTACTTAAATACCCTTATATATACTAATAGCTAGAGTTACTATCCCTAGCTAATATTAGTATATCGACCTAGCGTTAGTAAGCTATATAACTACCCTTAAGGGGTATATTAATATAATAGTATCTATATATAAAGTAATAGGGTTTACCTAAATAGATTATATAACTAGTTAGGTAGAGTTACTATAAAAACTCGAGTTCCGAATAGAATATTAGAAAAACTAGGGGTATAAAACGGCCTTTATTTAAAGTGATAATAAATTAATCTAGGGCTGTAAATATTAATAAATTTTCTAGGAATATAGGATATCTATTACCCTATTAGTACCCTATAACTCTTATTAGAATAGGATCGCTAAATAGAAGAACTGGATACTATTTAGTAAAGTTAGAATAGTTCTTATTAACGCCGGACTATTATAAGAGTTCTAGGGTAAGGCTATCTACTATATTAATTATATTAAGAACCTTATACCTAGTAAGGATAAGAAGTCCCCCTTTAAGAAATAGTATAGCTATAAACCCTAATTAATATACTTAAAGCTATTTAGATATTAGTACTATTTATTTAATATATTACTAAATAAGAAAAAACTAGATAATAAGACTATTAAATACTACTTCCTTAATTATAATAGTAAGAGTATCTACCGCGTATAAGATATTAAGGGATAATATATCACTTAATTAATATATATAATATTTAATAAGAGGGCCGCTATATTATTAATAGATAATAATAAGCTCTTAATAGAAGGAGACTCTAGCGACGATAATATAGTAGACCTCCTAGGCTAGCTTTATACTAGCTAATTAGATAGCGGTAATTAGGTCTTAAAGGGAGTAATTACCCCTAATTAATAGGGTATTAAAGGAGTATTAGATAATACTAAAAATACTAATAATACTAGTAATACTAATAATAGATTAATAATAACTTTTCTATCTAGTTAATTAATATTAGGCCTAACTAATAATATAAGTAGGCTAACTAGTCTAAATAGACGTAATTAGGATAATCTACCTAAATTAAATTAAATTAAGTTAAATAATTAGACTACTAAAAATAATTAAGTAGAGTTAGAATTACTAACTAATTAATATTAGAATAATTAAGATAGTATAATATACTAAATTACTATTATAATACTATTAGCTATTATTAATAAGTAATTATTTTAAAATAATAAATCTTAAAGAATTATTCCTAATATATTATATTATTCTAGTTATAATAAACTATAAATTAATTATAACTAGATAAATAAGAGGGGTATAAAGTCTTCTAATAACCCTAATAGGTTTAGAGCTATACTTACCCGCGTTATTACCGGTATTAAAGAGTATCCCTACCTAATATTAATAGACGTAGCTCTTAATAGGCCTAATAGTAATAAATAGCTCGCTACTATTAAAGAAGAATTAGCTAATTATAATAAGTAAATAATATAATAAGAACTATATTAACTACCTTATAAAGTATATATCTTACTAGGTAGGTAGGTCTTATCCTATAAATATAGATTAATAGGCGAAATTAGCTAATATAAAGTATAGTAGGTAGTTAAAGGCTTCTACTAAATTAAGGGGATTAATTTTAATAAGATATTCTTATTAACCTTAAAGGTATTATTATAATAACTCCTCCTAGCCCTAATAGCTAAATATAGGCTAGTCGTTAAGTATTTAGATATTATCGCGGCCTTCTTAGAATTACTCGTTTAAGAAGAAATCTAGGTAGAGTAACCTTACTACTTTACTAATAGCTAATAAGGACACGCTTATAAGCTAAATAAAGCTTTATATAGCCTTAAATAAGCGTCTTATAAATAGTATAAAACCCTTTATAAGGTACTTAAGTCTCTAGGTTTTAAGCGCCTAGAGTATAATTATTATATAATTATTAATACTATTATAAAAGTTATTATTATAGTATATATTAATAACTTACTATTTATAATATATAATTAAGACCTAATTACTTAGATAAAGAAGGAACTTAATAAGAGGTTTAACTTTAAATATATAGGAGACCTAAAAGACTATTTAGAAATAAATATTATTAGAAATCTAGATAACTATTCTATTTAAGTTAACTAAATAAAATATATTAACTAATTATTAAAATAGCTAGGTATAAAAAATTATTTACTAGCTAAGTCGCTTATAGAATAGGCTAATATTACTATTACCCTTAATAGCTATATAGCCTCCTTATCTAAAAGGGAGTCTTATTAGTCCCTTATAGGAGTACTTAATTAGCTAAGTATTATAACTAGGCTAGATATTATATATACTATTAGTAACCTAAGTCGTTTACTTAATAACTCTACTCCGTAATATATAAATACGGTAAAAAGGGTACTACGTTATCTATTAGGAATAGTTAATAATAGTCTTATCTATTAACTAGGTAATAATAATAGCCTAGAGGGTTTTACTAACGCGTTATATTATAATAACTATAAGACGTCTTATTCTATTAGAGCGTATATCTATAAACTATTTAATAGCCCTATTACCTAGTAATCTAAATTATAAAAGCTAGTAGTAATATTTATATATAAGTCTAAATATATTACTATAATAGAGGTATATAAAGAAGCTCTATATCTAGGCCTTATACTTAAAAAGCTAGGGTATAATAAGGAAGTAGTACTAGTACTTCTAAGTATTAATAACTAGGTAGCTATAAAATTAGCTACTAACCCGATTAATTATACTACTATAAAATATATTTAAATAAGATATTATTTAATTTAATAACTAGTTTTTAAAACTAAAGAAATCTATTTCTAATAGGTTAATATTAAAGTATAATATACTAACCTATTAATAAAACCTATCGGCCCTATTAACTTTAACCTAGTTAGATAATAATTAGGACTAACTCTAAGTAAAGTATAAGGGTATTTAGATATAATAGTTAATAATAGGTAGCCTACCTTATTATTACTAATCTAAGAGGGAGTATTAGAACTTAGGCTAGGTTAACCTTAGTAGTTACTAATTAGGACTAGTTAGGGGGTCTTAGCGGACTAGTAGAGATTTCTTATAATAGTTATTCTATTCTATATAGCTATATCCATCCATTAGTTATCATAATACTATTGCACTACACCCAAATCACGTGCAGATGACTCATGAGCATCATACATTCCAACAACTCGCTAGACTGAATCCGACTGGTCAACTGAAAGGAGAGGGAAAAAGCGAGGAGAGCAGCCTTTTATACCCACGTTATGGACGAGCACGGCATTTGGAAGACCACTTCATTCCTGTCGCTTGGGACATCAGTTGTCCACCTCATATTCTTGTGCATGGGACTGGAATTTCTTGGGAGCGCTGTCTTTCCAAAGCGTATCGAGAAGATCACAGAGAGTGGGTTAATCTGAAGTCACTCTAGTCCGAAAAACAGGACCCAACAAACTGGCAGAGAGGGTTTTACCGGCCGGTGCGATTGCCATGCAGCAGACTCGATTGGACCGAAAGTTGCACCATTAGCAGCACTTTGTTATCTGTACGATGGAGGAAAGATCACTTCGTCACATTAAATGATGCGACAAGGAAAGATGCAGAGCACTGCCCTGACGTGCTCTGAACCTAGAGGGAGCTCTGGCCCTCATGGCTACCGAATCTCCTTTTCGACACTGCCTCTGAAGCAAGGTCAAGAAAGCAAATAAAGCCTTCTGAGACTTGCTTCAAGGTACTCAGCTATCTCTCGCCTCATGAGGGATCCGGATGTTGAGAATCTTTGACTGGCTAACCGGTAGAATTTCTTTTACGAAAGATGGTGCAGGGAATCGTGCTGAAGATAATCTCAAGATTGATCAAGAACTCCTAACTAACCTTCGCAGTCTAATCCTTACGCTAACTCCGAGAACTGTCATTTATTGTTTCTCGCTATTTGAGTGTATTGAAGCACTCGAGGTCTTGATTGAATTTCTATTGAAACTGGCATTTCAAAGCCAAAAACAACAGAATGCATATGATTAACATTCAATGGAATTCCTTGAGATACAGTATGGCTCATGTCTTGATAAGATATCAAGTACTGCCCATGAGATACTTTTGATAATGTTCGATTATGAATTTCTTCAGAATGAGTCTACACTCGAAGCATAAGAGTGACTTTAGACCAAACGCATGCTGCGGCTGTGTCTCTCTGAGAATTAGATGTGAATGAAACAGAGCGATGTAATTCATCACTTTGCCTTACGCGTGATTTATTACGCACTGACAGACTTGCACTAAAAGTTAGTTGATAAAGTAGCACATCGACCCTCTTAAGTGACACGCAGAATCTTCAATAACAGACTGCATTCTTTCTTTCCCTTACATCGACGAATGAGAACGACTCTACGTTGATCCAAAGTACAAGAGTCAGATCTTGTTGATTTCACAGCTACAGCAGATATCTGACAGTGACAGTACGTTTGTAGCACGCCAACACTCTCAGGTGACGCATAGACTCCAAGAGAAGATCTCCTACTTCAATTGCAGACTGCATTCTTTCCCCTACATCAACGACAGAGGAAACTGTACAACTATCCAGAGTACAAGACTCAGTACTCGTTGGTGGCTGTTGCTTCTCATATTTGAAAGTGCATCTGCCTTTAGCACATCGACACTCTCAAGTGACACAGAATCTCAAAGAATTCTCATCACAGGCTGCGCTTTGCACCTGCATCAACGACAAAGAACGTTCACACATTGTTCCAGAGTGCGAGTGTCAATACTGATTAATGGCTACTGCTTCTTATATTTGACAGTACTATACTTGCCCTATTAGCAGTTGACAAGGCAGCACGTCAACACGCTCGGGTGACACAAGACATCTAAGAGAGATCTTCTACTTTAATCACAAGTCGCAGTCTTTCACCTACAACAACAGTGGAGAACAGCTGTACATTGATTCACATTACTTAAGTCAGTACTCGTTGATTTCTGCTGCTTCTGCTCATATTCAACAGTACTCTTGCCCTGTCATCAGTTGACAAGGTGGCACGTCAACACGCTCGGGTGACACATGACATTTAAGAGAGACCTCCTACTTTGATCACAAGTCGCAACCTTTCACCAACTTCAACCACAAAGGACGTTCATACATTGATCCAGTGTACGAGAGTCAGTAATTATTGATCTCGCTGCTACTGCTCATATCTAACAGTACTGCAGATCTGCAAACACACTGCACGAATCTGTTGATCGACCCGAGATCACCTTAGACATTTTCCAGCACCCGAACGGAGGACTATGTATGTATCACATCCATCCAGCAATAGGCTTCGAGACTGATAAGAGATCTATAGCCTCTCTGAGAAAAGCAGGAATGTCACAAACATACCCATACGCCCTGACCTTCCCTACCGCCATCGTCGCATTCACGATGCCTTCTGCGCCCGCGCTTCCGAATTTGACACCACTGATTCCAAATCCGACGCTGGGTGTCGAAAGCAATTCCTACATTTTCATCCCACCTATGGTGTCTCTCACACTAGAAGGGTCTGGTGCACCAACAGCCCCATTGCCCATAGAGTTTCCAGTGGCCTCTGTCTTCACAAGCGGGAATGTCATACACACTTCGATCGGCTTCATGACATATGCGAATCCAGGTGCTGTTTCAGCAGCGGCTTCTGCAGCTCTTAGCCAATTCCTACATTCCGGTCTGTGCCGCGCAGGTAGACCATTAGATCTCGACGAAGGGTTCTCCTCGTCCATCAGATGGAACGCTGAAGTAGATCGATAATCACAAGTACTTGCTCCTCCATACAGAATGAAATGTTTTGCAGATAGAATGACTTGAACCAAACCCTCAGCAATGGCTGTGTATTCTCTGCTATGGCTTCATCAATAGCATCTCCTCGTTAACCTTCGCTGTCTCGTGTTTACGAGTGTGACCACGTGTCTAGGTCTTTCGTAAAGCTACGCAAGATGCAATCGAACTAATCTCCGCACTTCTAGATTATACTCTAATAAAGCGCCTCTCCGCCATCGATACTATAGTACACCCGCTCTTTAACGAGCTTCGGGCTCTAGACTATTATTTTCCCGATGCTCGCCATGCCGCTAGCACCCTAAAAGAGATGCTAACCCTCTTTACTTTCTCCCGCCATAGTGATTTACGTACTAATTAAGATTATAGTAATACTAATATTATTTCCTAGAGCTATTAATCTCCCCTAAGCTGAAACCTTAGCTTATCCCCGCTATCCGCTTAAAGCTTAGTACTTAATATTATAGAATAAACTTACTCTATTTCCTATTAGCGAAGGTTAGTAGGATGGTCCTTATAATAGATAATCTTCCGCGCTTTAAGGCCTTACTAACATCTCTTACTAAAGATTGTTCTTCGATAGTAGCTTTATAGATTACTCTTTATTTACTATAAATATCGTATACTATTTAACTTATATCGAAGAGAAAATCATGTGGTAGTAATTTAGAAGTATTAATGTCGTAATTATTTCTTGTTAGAACTTAGGCCGGGTCAACCTTAGTAGTTACTAATTAGGACTAGTTAGGGGGTCTTAGCGGACTAGTAGAGATTTCTTATAATAGTTATTCTATTCTATATAACTATATCTATCTATTAGTTATTATAATACTATTATACTACACCTAAATTACATATAAATAACTTATAAGTATTATATATTTTATTAGATTATAAGCCTAGGTTCTATATAACCTAGGAACTATATAAATCGTATAGTAAGCTTTTTACTAAGACTTAGTATTACTTTAGAAGAAATATTCCTAGAACTATTTATAATAGGTACTATTATATCTAACTATTTATAAGGGTACTACGTAATAACATAGCTATTAAGTACTATAAATAGTACGTAGATACTTATATATAGAACTCCCTATTCTTATTAATAGTAAGACTAATTACTACCCTTCCCTTTAGGGGGAATTCCCTCCTCTATATACTATAGGTAAAGGGGTAGTATAGTACTACTACGTACTATAAACGCTATGTTAATAGTAGTATTATATTCCTAACTAGTCCTTATAATTATCTCCCTATCTAGGCTCTTAGGCTCTAAGAGTATAAAAGGTTATAATCTATAAAAGATACTCTCTTAGTAATAGAATATACCTCTAATAGGAGCGTAATAATAGGATTAATTATAAGGCCCTCTAAGCTATACCTTAAGGAATATATAATTTTATTAAACTATAATAATTATAGATAATACTTCTATATATAATCCTTATATTATAATATATTCCTATTATACTTCCTATTATCCTTTATTAATTTATTATAAAAGTAGTTAGAAGTCTTAGTATTGTAAAATAAATAAGAAGTTATTACTATTAAGGGTTTATTAAGTATTTAAGGCGTACCTTCTTTATATAACTTTAATATTATTCTTCTAATTATAATATCTTTATTTTTTATTAATTATATTAAGTCCTTTTTAATTTTTATTTATATTATTACCTCCTTTATACTTTATTATATCTCCTTATACTTCTAGTAGTTATTTTATAAGTAATCTTTAATAATAAACTTACCCTCTATTAATTAAAAAAGACTACTACTATCTCCTTTACTTATAATAGTACTTAACTTCCTTTATTAAGCTATTTATAACTTATCCTTATATTATCTTATATAATATACCTTAAATATACTATATTTTAATTTAAAGAGTTATAAGTCTAATACTTTTAATTAAAGCTTTATTTACCTTTTTAGTAGTATACTTTATATACACGCCTCCTTTAGCTTTATAAAGTATAATTATTATAAAGATCTTAATACTAAATATTAATAGGAGATTTCTACCTCTATTTACTACGCTTATACGCGCCTTCTTCAATCCTTAAATATTATAACTACTTTAAATACTAGCTTTAACCTCCCTTAACTTACTAGATTCTAATAAACCTTTAATAAGCTTATTTAATAGTATTATTACTACCTCTACTATATCTCTTCTACCCCCGCTACTACTACTACTCCTACTAGGGTAGACCCCGCCGTTACTAACTAGATTATAAATACCCTTAAGAGTATTCTTAATATCCTCTACTAGCGCGTATATATTACTCTATCTCCCCTTTTTAAGCCTTATTAAAGCCTTACTAATATAGTATAAGAGCGTCTTCCTCCTATTATAAAGGATAAAGAAGAGGATAATAAAGAGGATACTCTTATTACTACTAATAATAGGTCTAGGTCTAATAATACTACTATTATAATATAATAGTCTTCTATTATAACGCCCTTAGCGCTCTAGCTATATTAAGTATCCTCTTTCTTTTTTTCTTTTTCTTTTTATTAATAGTAATAGAAATCTTCTTTCCCCCTTTATAATATAAACTTTATAACTTTAGGTAATTATACTTAAATCTTTTAAGTATATTTAATATATTAACTAAGTCCCGCTTATATAACTATTAATTATAATTATAAAACTAACCCTTCTACTTAATTAAATATTAAGGTTTATTATATAAGATCTTATAATTAAGAATAGTTTTAATTTCCTATTTATCTTTATCTTTTATTAGCTCTACTTATAAAGCTCTTATAATACTCTTACTATTACCTTTATATAACTTTATAAGTAAGATATAAAAGATATTATAAATATAAAATATATTAGATAATTATAACTTATATACTTAACTACTAATATAATTAAAGACTTTAAAAGGCCTTAGATAATATTATAATAGTTTTTTAGTTATTTATACTAATCTAATATACTTTATATTTAATAAGATATAATTACCTATATTATATTATTTTTACTTTTACTATTTATTTATATACTCTACTTATATAACTTATACTTAGTATAAGTACTACTCTAAACCTTCCCTTTATTTTTAAAGTAATTTAACCCTTTCTTATATTAATAGGACTTCTCCTAATAATAGCTCTAAAAGCTCTATATCTAGCTTAAGTAAATAGTTATAAAATACTTTATATAGAGGTAACCTAGTATTAATATACTTTATATAATTATATATAAATTCTATTAAATAAAGTAACTCTACTTAGTTATCTTATCTCTAGGTAGAATAGTAATATAAATATTACTTAATTATACTATTTTATCTCTCTATTTAACTATTTATTTAAGGATAGAAAGTAGTATTAAGCTTTCTTTTTATATTAATATAATAGTATATAACTACCTAGAAGCTATTTATAAATACTATCCCTTAATTATTAATAATACCTTTTAATTATTTAAACTTTAAGAAGATTTTATAATATAATAAGTTAGTAATACTAATAGTATTAACTATCTTTATAATAGGTAAATACCTAGCTACCTTAATATAATAGTTTATAATTACTAAAATCGCGTTATAGATATTACCCTTCTATTTAATTAAAGGGAGATTTATAATAAAATCTATTATAATTTCCTAAAAAGGTCTTATAAGTATTAGTAATAGTAATAGTATATTATAAATAGTATATCTATACGGCTTTATTAATTAATAAGTTAAGTATTCTTATATATAATTATAAATATCTTACCCTATTAATTTCTAATAGAACTTCCGCTTAATAAGCTCCTATATATACTTCTATAAATAGTAGCTAGTATAAGGATTATTATAATAAAGCTTTAAAATTTCTTATTTAATTACTTTATTATTAAGTATAAAAACTACGCTACCTTTATAAAGGACCCCTATCTTATCTATTAATAGAGATATATTAGTAGCCTTTTTATAGCTTTAAGACTTTAATAATTATTTCTTATTATAAATATCTTTATCTCTCTTTTAAAGATATTAAAGTATCTTTAATATTAAGTTATTATACTTATTCTATATATACTCTATTATTAACGCGGTTATAATATACCTTCTAAGTATAATTTAATTAATATTAAATTATTTTATAATAGGGTTTAAGCTATTACCTATATTACTTTATATCCTTAAGAGTATATTATTCTCCTTTATTTTTAGGGTATAAGGCTTTTTAAGCCTTATCTCTAATCTTTTATATTATTTATAATTATAAGCCTTACTATCTTATAGACCTTTATAAATACTATATATATAGTATTTATTAAAAGGAATATATCTAATATTCTTTAACTTATTTTATAATATTAGTAGATAAATATCCTCTTTATCTATTATTAATATATAGTTTAATTACTTTAATAGGGTATTAGCTAGGTTCTTAATATTTATATAATAGTATATTTTAAAGTTATATATTATAAGCTTTATTACCTAGTATACTTATCTCTTTATTAATAATAATATTATCTAGAAATACCTTAAGTTATTATAATTAATAATTTTTATAATTAAGTATAAGCTACCTTTTAAAAAGTACCTTTATACTTAAAATACCTTAACTATTATAAGTAATTCCTAGTTATAAGTCTTATATCTAGTTTCTATTAAATATAATTTATAAGAGTAGAAAATAATTAGATACTACTCTACCTCTATATTTTTATTATTAATTAGGAACTTTTATAATAAAATAGTTATAATAGCTAGTATTAAAGTATTAATATTTAGTTAGATTTCTTTTATAAAGTTAATATATATAAGTAATAGTACCTCTTAAAAGAGTTACTTTAGCTACTTAAATACCACTCTTATAATATTACTTAATATTAACTTTCTATTTTTAATATATAGATAATTATTTTTTAAATAGTTTATTAACGCCGCGGTAATAGAGGAATAATACTTAATAAAATAATAGTAGAAATTAGTAAATCCTAAAAAGATCTAAATATCCTTAATACTTCTAGGTTCTAGCTATTCTATTATAATATCTACTCTACGTAGATCTATATATACGCCGTTATAATTAATAATAAAACTAAGGAATTCTACTTCTATTACTATAAATTTATATCTCTTTAAATTAATATAAAGTTTAAATTTATAAAGATATTATAATACTACCTTTATAACTCTAATATAAGACTTTTAGTCCTAGGAGTAGATAAGAATATTATTTAGATAAATAATATATATAATATTAAATAGTCCTACTAAGGCTTTATTAATATATACTTAAAATAAGGTAGGTATATTAATAAGTTTAAAAGGTATAACTATATTTTTAAAATAGCCGTACTTTATATAGAATATAGTCTTTTATTTATTATCCTTTTTTATTTATAAGTAATAATATATATCTTTAAAATCTAACTTAATTAAATACTTAATACTAATTAATCTTATTAATATTTTATTAATTAATAGAAGTAGATAGTAATTCTTAATTATAATTTTATTAAGTACTTTATAATTAATATATAAGTATAATAATCTATTCTTTTTTAATATAAAAAGAATTAATATACCTACTAGACTTATAAAATAATAAATCTACCCCTTTTTTAAAGCTTACTTAAAGTACTCCCTTAATACGCGTAACTCTTTCTCTAATAGGTTATAAAGTAGGTTAAAGGGAGGTTCTTTATTCTTCTTTATATTAATTATATAATTATAATATATATAAGCTAGTAGCGCCCTAGTATTCTTAATTAAGAAGATATCTTAGAATTCCTAAAATTTTAGAAGAAGCTTAACTTTAAGTAGTAGGCTTTTATTACCTACTTTTAAGTATATTATAATAAATATAATACTATTAAGCTACTTCTTTAAGGCTTTAATAATATTAAAGTACTCCTTAATATTACTTTTCTTAATAGAGAATTACTAGTTTTATATAAGTTAATCTACTTAAGGATTATATTCCTTTAATTATAAATACCTAAAGTAGAAGTTATAATTAAGGTTTATTATTATATAAAAGGCGCCCTTATAATATTATATAATACTATTAAAATTAATAAGTTTAATCTTTCTTATATAAGAACTTAATGATAATATTAAATTCCTAACTCTATTATATAGGGTATTATTAGAGCTAGGGTCTATTTCCTAATCCTATTCCTTTATTAAGCATATATTAATATAATTAATATCTACTCTAGAGTTAATTACTATAATAAATTCTCTTTATAAGCTCTTAAGCTCTATTTATATTATAATAATAAGTTAATATATCTACTTCTTCCCTTATATTATAATAGTAGATATAATTATAATACTTAGGGTTTTTTTTAAATTTAAGCCTTTTTTAACTAGCTTATTATTAGATATCTTATTAGTTATAGGCTAACTATTAATTTTATATTCTAGTAATCCTTAGTTATATATCCCTTCCTTTAATAATAATAATACTTAATAGTAGAAAGTTTAGGTTTAAGCCTTTAAGGAAGGTATAATAATACTCTAATAACGCCTCTCCCTTCTTACTTTATATATAGACTATTATCTCTTTACCCTTAGAAATTTCCTCTTCCTCTTTAAGGATATTAACTCCTAATAGGAGTATTATCCCTTTAATCTTTATATATAAGTAATATTATATAAGGCTTTAATTAGGTTACTAATATAATAAAAGTATCCCTTATCTCTAAGATATTAAGTTATATTATAAGTTAATTATAAAGATCTTTATATAACTTATTTAAGAGGTTATTATAAAGTATATACTTTATTAATAGCTTAAGTTATCTTTTTAACTTAATAAGATAATTTATAAAGTTTATAATCTTTTAATATTCCTTTTACTTAGCTTCTAAGTAGTACTTATTAATTATAAGGTATTAATTTTAAAGATCTTTTATTTAATTTATTAAGAAACTATAAAAGTATTTTTAAAACTATTTATCCTTTAATATATCTTTTATATACTTACGTTATATAGCCTTAAGGTCTAAGGCTATATACTATAACGCGTATTAAATTTTTATAAAATTATTAAGAAAATAGGTTATATTTATTTTAATTATATTAATTATATTATTAAATTATTCTTAATATTTTTATACTAACTTCCTATTATATATATATAGGTCCTACGGCCTAAGAATATAAGTTTTATATTAAGGATACTTTAATTCTAATTCTTTTATTAATAATAAGTAATATTAATAACCTACTTAAGTAGTATTATTAATATATATTTCCTACTCTAACTCTTATAAATATTATTATAGATTTTATATCTATTACCTTTTAAAGACTTCTTTTTTAAGTTCTTATATCCTTTATAATAGTACTTCTTAGGTTTTAAGTAGTAGGGACTAGGTTTATATACCTAATAGCTACCCCTAAATAGTAAGTTATAATTATAATTTATCTATTATTAATTTATTAACTAATTCTTAAGACTTACTTTCTCTATAAGTTTAATCCCTTATATTTAAGCGGGTTATTTATACTAGTTAATTAACCCTTTTACCTTATACTTATAATAACCCTTCTCTACTTATCTTACTAATAGTCGGGCTACTACCCTTAAATAGGGTAGAGCGATTAGAATATAAGAGTACTATATAATAATATAGCTATTAAGTACTATAAATAGTACGTAGACGCTTATATATAGAACTCTCTATTCTTATTAATAGTAAGACTAATCGCTACCCTTCCCTTTAAGGGGAATTCCCTCCTCTATATATTATAGGTAAAGGGGTAGCGTAGTACTACTATATACTATAGATACTACGTCGATAGTAGTACTATATTCCTAACTAGTCCTTATACTATTATAAAATTTAGAAGCTTAAAGGTACTAAGAACTATAAGCCGTAGGAGATTGCTATACGCGTATTACTCGTAGTTAATAGTGTGTTTAAGGTTATAAGACCGGAATATAAACCGCTAACTAACCCCGACATACCTACTACTAGAGGAGTAAAACTACCTATTAAGGAGGGGGATAAGGATAAATAGAAAAAGTATATTAATCTAGAGGAGCGAGTACTTACTACTATTTATATTACTATATCGCCGTTAGCTTATAATATAATTAAAACTCTAATAATAGTATAAGAAGTATAGGCTAAATTAAAGTTATTATATAAGATAGACTCCTACGCTATTAAGAAAGTAATATACTTCACCTTATATAAGCTTCGTTTAGATTAATTTAAAGACCTTTATACCTACCTTACTAAATTTAAAGAATATATAAATAAGCTTCTATAAATAGGGAGTCTACTAGAAATAGACTACTAGATAGTAGTCTTTAAGAGGGGTCTACTAGATAAGATAAAGGAAGTGGTTTATACCCTTACTAAAATCGCTTAATCTAGGAAGGAGTTATAGGATTTTAAGTATATTACTATATTATTAGTTAATAGGTTTATACCTATAAAGACTAAAGAATCTAAGGTATACGCTAGTAATTTTAGTAAATAGCTAAAATAAGGCTAATATTAAAATAAGCCTAGTAGTAAAAGCTAGAGTAATAATAATAATAAATATATATTCTATAATTACTAGTATAATATAAAAGACTACTAGTATATTAATTTAAAGCTAGGACTAGAAGGATTTATTCCTAAAATAAAGAAAGAGCTAGAGGTATAAAATAAGTAATAGTATTAAGGTAGAGGTCCTAGTTATTAATAAAGTAAATAAAACCTAGACGAATAAAAATAGGATAAATCCTATACTACTTACTTCGGGTATAACTTATAATAGAATAATAAGTCCTATAAGATTATTATCGACTTAGGGGACTAGGAGTATACCTTCTAGGACTAATCTAAGTTTACTAACTATTTACTAATCTAGAACTATATAGTATTAGGACTAACTAGGGGTAAATTAATAAAAGTTAAAGGGATTAGAATAGTATAAAACCTAGTAATTATTAATAATAAGGTTAGTAAATTCTTACTAACTAATATTTATCACGTACTAAATATTAAATATAACCTCCTATCTATTATATAACTAGACTTATAAGGCTATATATATACTAGTAGTAGAGGGAAAAATATATTCTATAATAAACAAGGTAAGGAGGTACTATAAGCCTTCCTATATAACCGTACCTACTAGCTAGAGACTATATAGACCTACTAGATAAGGGTATTCCGCCTTAAATTAATAGTCCTAGCTAAGAATAATGCGTCTTAGACCTAATAGTATAAAAGATATAGATATATTAGTATAGAGGCTATAAAGGCTATAATATATACTACTAATATCAATTATAAGGCCGCTAATTACTTATAAAAATATAAGATATAGGAACTATATAAGAGTTATATATTAGGGAAAATTACTTAAATACCCTTATATATATTAATAGCTAGAGTTACTATCCCTAGTTAATACTAGTATATTAACCTAGCGTTAGTAAGCTATATAACTACTCTTAGGGGGTATACTAATATAATAGTATCTATATATAAAGTAATAGGATTTACTTAAATAGATTATATAACTAGTCGGGTAGAGTTATTATAAAAACTCGAGTTCTAAATAAAATATTAGAAAAACTAGGTGTATAAAATAGCCTTTATTTAAAGTGATAATAAACTAGTCTAGGGCCGTAAATATTAATAAATTTTCTAGGAATATAGGATATCTATTACCCTATTAGTACCCTATAACCCTTATTAGAATAGGATCGCTAAATAGAAGAACTAGATACTATTTAATAAAATTAGAATAGTTCTTATTAACGCCGGACTATTATAAGAGTTCTAGGGTAAGGCTATTTACTATATTAATTATATTAAGAACCTTATACCTAGTAAGGATAAGAAGTCTCCCTTTAAGAAATAGTATAGCTATAAACCCTAATTAATATACCTAAAGCTATTTAGATATTAATACTATTTATTTAATATATTACTAAATAAGAAAAAACTAGATAATAAGGCTATTAAATACTACTTCCTTAATTATAATAGTAAGAGTATCTACTACGTATAAGATATTAAGGGATAATATATTACTTGATTAATATATATAATATTTAACGAGAGGGCTACTATATTATTAATAGATAATAATAAGCTCTTAATAGAAGGAGACTCTAGCGACGATAATATAGTAGACCTCCTAGGCTAGCTTTATACTAGCTAATTAGATAGCGGTAATTAGGTCTTAGAGGGAGTAATTACCCCTAATTAATAGAGGATTAAAGGAGTATTAGATAATATTAAAAATACTAATAATACTAGTAATACTAGTAATAGATTAGTAATAACTTTTCTATATAGCTAATTAATATTAGGCCTAACTAATAATATAAGTAGGCCTATTAATCTAAATAGATATAATCAGGATAATCTACCTAAATTAAATTAGAATAAGTTAAATAATTAGACTATTAAAAATAACTAAGTAGAGTTGGAATTACTAACTAATTAATATTAGAATAGTTAGGATAGTTTAATACGCTAAATTACTATTATAATACTATTAACTATTATTAATAAGTAATTATCTTAAAATAATAAATCTTAGAGAATTATTCCTAATATATCACGTCGTTCCGGTTATAATAAATTATAGATTAATTATAACTAGATAAATAAGAGGGGTATAAAGTCTTCTAATAACCCTAATAGGTTTAGAGCTATACTTACCCACGTTATTATTAGTATTAAAGAGTATCCCTACCTAATATTAATAGATAAGGCTCTTAATAGACCTAATAAAGATAAATAGCTTACTACTATTAAAGAAGAACTAGCTAATTATAATAAGTAGATAATATAGTAAGAACTATATTAACTACCTTATAAAGTATATATCTTATTAGGGAGGTAGGTCTTATCCTATAAATATAGGCTAATAGGTAATATTAGCTAATATAAAGTATAATAGGTAGTTAAAGGCTTCTACTAAACTAAGGGGATTAATTTTAATAAGATATTCTTATTAACCCTAAAGGTATTATTATAATAACTCCTCCTAGCCCTAATAGCTAAATATAGGCTAGTTATTAAGTATTTAGATAGTATCGCGGCCTTCTTAGAATTACTCGTTTAAGAAGAAATCTAGGTAGAGTAACCTTACTACTTTACTAATAGCTAATAAGGATATGCTTATAAGTTAAATAAAGCTTTATATAGCCTTAAATAAGCGTCTTATAAATAGTATAAAACCCTTTATAAGGTACTTAAGTCTCTAGGTTTTAAGCGCCTTAAGTATAATTATTATATAATTATTAATATTATTATAAAAGTTATTATTATAATATACGTTAATAACTTACTATTTATAACACGTCGTTAGGACCTAAGTACCTAAATAAAGGAGGAACTTAATAAGAGGTTTAACTTTAAATATATAGGAGACTTAAAAGACTATTTATGAATAAATATTATTAGAAATCTAGATAACTATTCTATTTAAGTTAACTAAATAAAATATATCAAATAGTTACTAGGCTAACTAGGTATAAACTAATATTTACTAGTAAAGTCGCTTATAAAACAGGCCTATATCGCTATTACCCCTAACGGCTATATCGCCCCCGCGTCTAAAAGGGAGGCCTATTAATCCCTTATAGGAGTACTTAATTAGCTAAGCGTTATAACTAGGCTAAATATTACCTACGCTATTAGTAACCTAAGTCGTTTACTTTATAACCCTACTCCGTAGTATATAAATACGGCGAAAAGAGTACTATATTACCTAGCGGGAATAGTCGATAATAGTCTTATCTACTAACTAGGTAAAAACGATAGCCTAGTAGGTTTCACCGACGCGTTATACTATAACGATTATAAGACGTCTTGTTCTACTAGGGCGTATATCTATAAACTATTTAATAGCCCTATCGCCTAGTAATTATAAGGACTAGTTAGGAATATAGTACTACTATTAATATAGCGTCTATAGTACGTAGTAGTACTACGCTACCCCTTTACCTATAGTATATAGAGGAGGGAATTCCCCTTAAAGGGAAGGGTAGCGATTAATCTTACTATTAAAGAGAATAGAGAGTTCTTATATATATATATATATATATATATACACCGTTTATAGTACTTAATAGCTATATTATTATATACTACCCTTATATTCTAATTACTCTACCCTATTTAGAGGTAGTAGCCCGACTATTAGTAAGATAAGTAGAGAAGGGTTATTATAAGTATAAGGTAAAAGAGTTAGTTAATTAGCATAGATAACCCGCCTAAATATAAGGGATTAAACTTATAGAGAAAGTAAGTCTTAAGAATTAATTAATAAATTAATAATAGATATATTATAATTATAACTAACTATTTAGGGGTAGCTATTAAGTATATAAACCTAATCCCTACTACTTAAAATCTAAGAAGTACTATTATAAAAGATATAAGAACTTAAAGAAGAAGTCTTTAAAAGGTAGTAGATATAAGATTTATAATAATATTTATAAGAGTTAGAGCGGGAAATATATATTAATAATACTACCTAAGCGGGTTATTAATATTACCTATTATTAATAGAAGAATTAGAATTAAAGTATCCTTAATATAAAACCTATATTCTTAGGTTATAAGACCTATATATATATAATAGGAAGTTAATATAAGAATATTAAGAATAGTTTAATAACATAATTAATATAATTAAAATAAATATAACCTATTTTCCTAATAATTTTATAAAAATCTAATATATATTATAATATATAGCCTTAGACTGTAAGGCTATATAATATAAGTATATAAAAGATATATTAAAGGATAAATAGTCCTAGAAATACTTTAATAATTTTTTAATAGATTAAATAAAAGATCTTTAAAATTAATACTTTATAATTAATAAGTATTACTTAGAAGCTAAGTAAAAGGAATATTAAAAGATTATAAACTTTATAAATTACTTTACTAGGTTAGAAAGATAACTTAAGCTATTAATAGAGTATATACTCTATAATAACCTCTTAAATAAATTATATAAAAATCTTTATAATTAACTTATAATATAACTTAATATCTTAAAGATAAAGGATACTCTTATTATATTAGTAACCTAATTAGAGCCTTATATAATACTATTTATATATAAAGACTAAAGGGATAATACTCCTACTAGGAGTTAATATTTTTAAAGAGGAAGAGGAATTTTTTAAAGGTAAAGAGATAATAGCCTATATATAAAGTAAGAAGGAAGTAGTACTATTAAGGCGTTATTATACCTTCCTTAAAGGCCTAAGCCTAACCTTTCTACTATTAAATATTATAATTATTAAAGGAAGGGATATATAACTAAGGATTACTAGAGCGTAAAATTAATAGTTATAAGTATTATAACTAATAAGCTTATAACTAATAAGATATCTAGTAATAAACCGGCTAAGAAAGGCTTAAATTTAAAAAACCCCTAAGTACTATAATTACGTCTACTATTATAATATAAGGGAAGAAGTAGATATATTAACTTATTATTATAATATAAATAGAGCTTAAGAGCTTATAAAGAGAATTTATTATATTAATTAACTTTAAAGTAGATATTAATTATATTAATATATACTTAATAAAGGAGTAGGATTAAGAAATAAATTTGAACTCTAGTAATACCTTATATAATAGGGTTAAGAACCTAATAATATTATTAGATTCTTCTATAAGAAAAACTAAACTTATTAATTTTAATAGTATTATATAATATTATAAGGGCGCCTTTTATATAATAGTAAACTTTAATTATAACTTCTACTTTAAGTATTTATAATTAAAGGAATAAAATCCCTAAGTAGATTAACTTATATAAAACTAGTAATTCCCTATTAAGAAAAGTAATATTAAGGAGTACTTTAATACTATTAAAGCCCTAGAGGAGTAGTTTAATAATATTATATTTATTATAATATACTTAGAAGTAGGTAATAAAAGCCTACTACTTAAAGTTAAGCTTCTTCTAAAATTTTAGGAATTCTAAGATATCTTCTTAATTAAGAATACTAGGGCGCTACTAGCTTATATATATTATAATTATATAATTAATATAAAGGAGAATAAAGAACCTCCCTTTAACCTACTTTATAACTTATTAGAGAAAAAGTTACGCGTATTAAAGGAGTACCTTAAATAAACTTTAAAAAAGGGATAGATTTATTATTTTATAAGTCTAATAGGTATACTAATTCTTTTTATACTAAAAAAGGATAGAATATTATATTTATATATTAATTATAAGGCGCTTAATAAGATTATAATTAAGAATTACTATCTACTTCTATTAATTAATAAGATATTAATAAGATTAATTAGTACTAAGTACTTAACTAAGTTAGATCTTAAGGATATATATTATTACTTATAAATAAGAAAGGGTAATAAATAAAAGATTATATTTTATATAAGGTATAACTATTTTAAATATATAATTATACCTTTTAAACTTACTAATATACCTACCTTATTTTAAGTATATATTAATAAAGCCCTAGCGGGACTATTTAATATTATATATATTATTTATTTAAATAATATTCTTATTTACTCCTAGGATTAAAAGTCTTATATTAGAGTTATAAAGGTAGTATTATAATATCTTTATAAATTTAAACTTTATATTAATTTAAAGAAATATAAATTTATAATAATAAAAGTAGAATTCTTTAGCTTTATTATTAGTTATAATAGTATATATATAAATCCGCGTAGAGTAGATATTATAATAGAATAACTAAAACTTAAAAGTATTAAGGATATTTAGATCTTTTTAGGGTTTATTAATTTCTACTATTATTTTATTAAATATTATTCCTTTATTATTATAATATTAATAGACTATCTAAAAAATAATTATTTATATATTAAAAATAGAAAGTTAATATTAAGTAATATTATAAGAGCGGCGTTTAAGTAGTTAAAATAACTCTTTTAAGAGGTATTATTACTTATATATTTTAACCTTATAAGAGAAATTTAATTAAAGATTAATACTTTAATACTAGCTATTATAACTATTTTATTATAAAAGTTCCTAATTAGTAATAAAAATATAGAGGTAGAGTAGTATCTAATTATTTTCTACTCTTATAAATTATATTTAATAGAAGCTAGATATAAGACTTATAACTAGGAATTACTTATAATAGTTAAGGTATTTTAAGTATAAAGGTACTTTTTAAAAGGTAGCTTATACTTAATTATAAAAATTATTAATTATAATAACTTAAGGTATTTCTAGATAATATTATTATTAATAAAGAGATAAGTATATTAAGTAATAAAGCTTATAATATATAACTTTAAAATATACTATTATATAAATATTAAGAACCTAGCTAATACCCTATTAAAGTAATTAAACTATATATTAATAATAGATAAAGAGGATATTTATCTATTAATATTATAAAATAAGTTAAAGAATATTAGATATATTCCTTTTAATAAGTATTATATATATAATATTTATAAAGGTTTATAAGATAGTAAGGCTTATAATTATAAATAGTATAAAAGGTTAGAGGTAGGGCTTAGAAAGCCTTATATCCTAAAAATAGAAGAAAGTAATACGCTCTTAAAGATATAGAGTAGTATAGGTAATAGCTTAAATCCTATTATAAGATAATTTAATATTAATTAAATAGTACCTAGAAGGTATATTATAACCGTATTAATAATAGAGCGCGTATAGAATAAGTATAATAACTTAATATTAAAGGTACTCTAATATCTCTAAGAGGGAGATAAGGATATTTATAATAAAAAATAATTATTAAAGTCCTAGGGCTATATAAAGGCTATTAATATATCTTTATTAATAGATAAGATAGGGGTCCTTTATAAGGGTAGTATAGTTTTTATACCTAATAATAAAGTAATTAGATAAAGAATCTTAAAGCTTTATTATAATAATTCTTATATTAGCTACTATTTATAAAAGTATATATAAGAGCTTATTAAGCGGAAGTTCTATTAGAAATTAATAGGATAAGATATTTATAATTATATATAAGAATACTTAACCTATTAATTAATAAAGCCGCGTAGATATATTATTTATAATATACTATTATTATTATTAATACTTATAAGACCTTTTTAAGAAACTATAATAGATTTTATTATAAATCTCCCTTTAATTAAATAGAAGGGTAATATCTATAACGCGATTTTAGTAATTATAAACTATTATATTAAGGTAGCTAGGTATTTACTTATTATAAAGATAGGTAATATTATTAGTATTATTAACCTATTATATTATTAAATCTTCTTAAAGTTTAAATAGTTAAAAGGTATTATTAATAATTAAGAGATAGTATTTATAAATAGCTTCTAAGTAGTTATATATTATTATATTAATATAAAAAGAAAGCTTAATACTACTTTCTATCCCTAGATAGATAGTTAGATAGAGAGATAGAATAGTATACTTAAATAGTATCTATACTACTATTCTACCTAGAGATAAGATAACTAGGTAGAGTTACTTTATTTAATAGAGTTTATATATAATTATATAAAGTATATTAGTACTAGATTACCTTTATATAAGGCGCTTTATAACTACTTACTTAAGCTAAATATAAAGCTTTTAAAGCTATTATTAAGAGAAGTCCTACTAGTATAAAAAAGGGTTAAATTACTTTAAAAATAAAGGGAAGGTTTAAAGTAGTACTTATACTAAGTATAAGTTATATAAGTAGAGTATATAAATAAATAGTAAAAGTAAAGATAATATAATATAGGTAATTATATCTTATTAAATATAAAGTATATTAGATTAGTATAAATAACTAAAAAACTATTATAATATTATCTAAGGCCTTTTAAAGTCCTTAATTATATTAATAGTTAGGTATATAAGTTATAACTACCTAATATATTTTATATTTATAATATCTTTTACGTCTTACTTATAAAGCTATATAAAGAGGATAGTAATATTACAACCCGTTCGTCTTCTAACTAGAAGGCTCTAGGGTCTAGGTAGATCTCGTAGAGAGGAGTATTAAGGACTAAGGTAAATAGGCTTCGTACTAAACTAGTCTAGTACAGGTATAGTATTATATTTAGTATCTAGGAGATAGTCTAGTAGATAATATAAGTTAAGTACGAAGCTCCTATCTAGGGGGAAAAGTACGCCTTTTATATAGATATATGAAAGCCTGCCAAGAGGTATAGTTTATATGGATTACCTTGCGATCCACCTGGGATATAGTTCACCTAGGTCACCTAGTAATCCACCCGAATGTAGTTCATCTAGGTTACCTAGTAATCCACCTAATTATAACGAGAACTGCACTAGCTAGTACGTAGTATATAGACTAAGTCCTGCTCGTAATATTAGGTCCCCCCTTATTAGTTTTCGTCCCGAAAACTCTTATAACACCATGCCTGCTAATAGACATCGGCTCTTATTAGTATACCGTCGTCGGGTATTAGTAGAATCCTTCGTCCCTTCTCCTCTAATACGTGTTTATAAGAACTGCGAAAAATCTTATACACCCGAGAAGTATAAGCTCGGTGGTACTTCGGATCGCTGTATTAAATGCGCCCGTAAGGGCCGCAGCTATAATCTCGCGCCCTTTTCTCTATTAAAGTGGGCTCGCATACGTCAATAAAGGAAGGAGAAGTCGGTAGAGGCTAAGGAGGCCTTGGCTCGTTTTACTCGTCTTCAGGCAGAAGTAACCGCCTTAGAGAGCAAAGAGCTGGAACTGGTTAAAGGTGAACTTAAGAACATAGAAGAGGTAGAAGCGGATGAGAAGGTATAGGGCCTTAACCCCGACGACTTCCTCTTTAATATGTCTTCGGAGTAGGTTGAAATCCCTGCGGATTTTAACTGGTCCGGTCTTATCGATGTTGGTAGAATTAGTATAAGAGGTTCTAGCAGTTCTCAAGGTTCTTAACTGGTTCCCAGGTATTCTTAGAATCCTTATATCCTTTCCACTTGACGAGATAGGTCTAATTCCTTTATACTAGGATTTTCTCGGCCTTGAACTCGTCTTCTTCTTCTACTTTAAAGTAGAAGGTTTCTTATAAGGGTGTGTTAGGGTCCGCTTGCTCTAGTATTAAGATATGAAATACTGGATAGATTTTAGCGTCGGGCGGAAGCTATAACTTATAATTAACAGGCCCTTTTTCTCTAGTTATTAAAAATGGTCCGACTTTAATATAGTCCAGTTTCTTATTTAGTCTTATACTCTTCAGGTTTTTTATAAGGAGGTATACTTTATCCCCCTTCTTTAGCTAAGGGCCATTTTTCCTTTTCTTATTAGCCGTCATTTCCGTAGAACCGTTTTACTTACGGATTTCGCCTTACATGTCCTTATACAGGTCTTTTATATCGGATACTAATACTAATGCTTTTTCGGCGTCTAGCCCTTATCTTAGATCTAGGAACAGGTTTATATATCTTTTATAGTTTACGAAGAATAGTAAAAGCTTTATAATATCTAACCTTTTATTATTATATACTAATTATGCTATTAGGAGTAGCGAAACCTAGTTATTTTACCTTTTATTAACGTAGTATCTAAGGTACACTTCTATTATTTAATTCGTGCGTTCCGTTTATCTATCTATTTATAGATAATACGCTATTAATATTCGTAGTTTAATTCTAATTAAGGCGATCAAGGTCTTTTAATAGTTTAATATAAAGAGCTTGTCTCTATCTAAAGTAATTAACTCTAGTATATTATAATCTCTAATAAGTCTATCTAATAAGATGAAGCCGAGCTAAGTAGCGTTATAGGTTTCCTTATATAGAATTATAATAGCATACTTAGTAAGTTTATTTATAATAACTATTATTAAATCATACTTATTATTAGTTACTAGGTTAATTAACTAAGGTAATTTTATAATAAAGTCTATTATAATATCTTTTTATAGTATATCTAGAACTTCGGTAAACTATATTTATCCGTATTTAGCATGTCTTATAAACTTGTTCTACTAGTAATATATATATTCCTTAATATATTATTTAATTAATACTCGTAGGTTTAGCGTAGTATATATTCTCTAAATAAGTTCTAATGTTTTAGATACCCCTAGATATCCTAATAGAGGATTATCGTAGTAATCTCTAATTACTCCTTTAACCGCCTTAGGTAGTAAGTATAGCTTCTACTTATATAATAGTAGGTCTCGGTTAGGCTATTATTTCCTAAGCTTACTAGCTAAGGTATCTCTAATATATACTTCCTTGACGTCTAGAACTATATATATTATAACTTAAACGGTCGTTACTAGATTCCTTACCGGTACTAATAATCCGTCGTCTTCTTATTTTAAGATAGGTTATATTATAATATCCTTTATTTATATATAGTTAGATCATCTACTTAAAGCGTCTACTCTTCTATTATCTTTACCTAGGGTATACTAAATCTTAAACTTATATTATCCGAGAAGTTTAGACTATCTAACTTGTCGTCGATTTAACTCTTTCGTCGTTATAAATCCGACTAAGTTCTTATAATCGGTAAAGATAGTAAGCTTAGAATAACTTTCAGTATATACTCTCTAATACTATAAAGTATAGATAATTACTAAGAGTTCTTTATCGTGTATATTATAGTTCTATTCTACTACTATTATTTTTCTCGAGTAGTAAGCTACTAGATGCCATTTACTATCCTTTTACTAATATAGGCAAGCCCCTATCGCAAGGTCCGAAGCATCTATCTCGATATATACTAGTTCTCCGCTACGAAACGTATAGAGTACAGGCGGATCTATATAAGCTTGCTTTAACTCGGTAAATACTTTCTCTTAGTTAGTATCCTATCGGAATCCCATGTCTTTTTTAGTGATTTCCGTAAGTAGCAAGGCCTTCTTAGAGTAGCCTTCTATAAAACGTCTATTAAAGTTAGCGAATCCTAAGAATCCTTATACTAATTTAATATTATATAGTATAGGCTATTCCTATATAGCTTGAATCTTTTCAGGACTTATACGAACGCCTTGAGTTATTATTATAAACCCTAAGAACTCGACTAAGGTCTTATAAAACTCGCACTTTTCTGGTTTAAGGAGGAGCCTAGCCCTAGATAGACATGTTAATATATTCTATACCTGAGGGACGTGTTCCTCTATTAACTTAGAGTAAATCAATATATTATCAAGGTACGTAATAGCTAAATAGTCTAATTATACCCGTATAACATTATTAACTAGTACCTAGCAGGTTACTAGTACGTTAGTAAGGCTAAACGGTATAACTAGGTACTTATAATACCTATATCGAGTCCTGAATACTATTTTTTATTCGTCACCTTCTTTTATTTAAATAAGATTATACGCTCCTTGTAAGTCTAACTTTATAAAGACTTTTACTTTAGCTAGCTAGTCCTGCAGCTTACTAATATTAGGTAGCGGGTAACGATTCTTAATCGTTATATTATTTAACTTTCGATAGTCGACGTATAGCCGTAAGGATCCGTCCTTCTTCTTTATAAAGAGTATCAGATATCCTGCTAGTAATTTAGATTCTTAAATAAATCCCTTTTTTAGGTTCTCGTCTAAGTACCCGCGTAGTACTAAGAGTTCCTTTTTAGATAACGTATAAATAGGTCTAAATATTAGCGCCTTCCCTAGTTCGAGTTCGATCTTATAATCCTAAGGTTAGTGTTTAGGCAGAGCTTTCGCTATTATCTCTTTTATAAAGAGGCGTCTCCATCTTTAATACTCTTATAAGATATCAGGAGTACTATTAGTTACTCTAAGAACTCTAACTTATTAACCTAGCGGACCGTTACTAGTATCTATTAAGCCGGATCCTTATTATTTAAGGCTATCCTTATTCGAAATTAAGGTAATATATACCTCGACCTTTTAGTTTAATTTTTTATCTACCGTCGTCTACTATCGGCGTGTAGGTTAGAATCTAGCGATATTACTAGTTCTCTTAAACTTAAGTACTTTTCTTCTCTAGTTAATTACTAGGTTATACTTCTCTAACTAAGGCATGCCTAGAATGATATAATAAGTAGCTATCCTAATAATATCGAAGGATATTTCCTTATAATAGCGTTGAATTATAAATAGTAGCGAGGTTATCTCCTCGTCTATACTCCCTATTAATAGTTTTAACCCGTCGGCCATCTATAGATTATATAATAGCTTCTTCCTTTACGTTAATAGGCCTACTAACCGTACTAGTACTTCGGAGATAAAGTTCCTAGATACTCTAGAATCTATTATTACCATGGTTCTTTAACTATTTATTTTAACCGGTATATTCACGTGCGTTATATACTCCGTTAAGTATAACTAACGTGTTTTAGGGGTTAGGATATTAATCTCCTTATACTTCCCCTTAGTACAAGGGATTACTCGTTTCCCGAAGAGGATAGGAACCCGGTAGTTCTTTTTATATACATGTGTTTTCTGTAATTATCATGGAAACAAGCATACTAGTCTATTAAGTAGTACTCTAATATATACTCGCTATGCTTGAGGTGTCTATAAAGACTATTATACTATCTCTAGTTATAGTTCGGAAACCATTTCCTTAATCTCTTAGTTACTAAGTACTAGTAATAACCTATATTATAGTAACTTAACTAAATCTTTCTATACGTATATACTCTAATTACTTTACCTAAGTTTATTTTTACTTAGTAATAAGTTATATATGTTTTATCGGCGCAGGCTAACTAGTATATTACTCCGTGTTATAGATATACTAAGTCGTTTCTAAACTCCTTCTAAAGAAGTCCTCCTAATACTTTTTCTTGATAGAACTCTACTCGTTCCTCGAGTTTTATCTATAGATCTTTTAATATAGAAGCTTGAGACGCTACGCTATTTTCCTTCCCTTTTTATATATCTTTACACTTTTTAGAAGTATAGCTAAGGTTTTCCCAGTCGAAATCATCCTCGCTATCTCGGCTTTATTCAGGTTTTCCCTTATAAACGCAACTACTATTACTATTATTATTAGAACCTAGCTCCTTAAGTTATTTATAAATATCCGCGAGCCTTTATTCGATTTTTATAATATTTCGCTATTTCTTAGCTATTTCTTCGCGTAATTCTTCTTCTCTAGTCTAAAGTTCTCTATTAATAGGCGGATTAACGAGGGCTAGTAAATTATCTATAATTATATCTAGCTTAGTATCGTCGTACTCCGTTTCTTATTAATCCTTTAGAGGTTCAGTCTTCCTAACTAGAACTCTCTCTAATATATTTAACTAAGGTCGTTTCACTATATTTTTTAACCTATAGTCTTTAACGATATAGCCCGGCTTATTATAGCTATAGTAATTCATTACTTTCTTACCCCCGTACTATTTCTTACCTCCGAACGTTTTCTTCTTCTATGTGAAGTCTAATTCTATTAGTATTGGTCTATAAGGATCGCGTAGGGCTCGCCTCTTTCCGTAACTTCCTCCCGAATAGAATCCGGTGTAACTAAGTCTAGAAACTCTACTATTATAACGTAGTTCTATTATTAATTTATAGATCTAATTATCGATTCTTATCGAGTTCCTGATAAGCGAATCAAGATTATTACTCCAAGCTCTATCTTATATAAGCTCCTTCTTTACTTAGGGTTTTAATCCACGTCGATACATTATTATTAATATATTATTATCCTAGTCGGTTCTTATAAAGTATTATTAAAACTGTGTCGTATACTCGGATACTAATTTCTTCTACGTTAGATGCTAGATAACTCTTATTACTACACTTACTTTATTAGAAGGTCCGAATATTCATCTTATTTCTTCTCGGAAAAGCGCTAAGCTTTCTATCTATAACTTAATAGAGATATTATTATCGTTATCAGGATCTTCTATATATTATTTAAGAAACGGGGCGGACTATCGCTAGGCCCGTCCTCTTATATAAGTTATTATAAATAGCGGTTACTTCTTTAGTCTAATAGCGTCCTTATTAAAAGAGAAGTATAGCTATATCTATACTAACTACTCTTTAAGCTTGTCCCGGTCGTTATAATATAAGTCTAGTTTAGTAATCTTAATACCTTCCTTAACTTCTACTATTATTAACTGTCGTAGACTACGTTCACTTGGGGTGAGGTCTCTTTATCCTAAGGTACTTATCTTGAGGGTACTTAAAGTGTTACGACCCGTTCGTCTTCTAACTAGAAGGCTCTAGGGTCTAGGTGGATCTCGTAGAGAGGAGTGTTAAGGACTAAGGTAAATAGACTTCGTACTAAACTAGTCTAGTACAGGTGTAGTATTATATTCAGTGTCTAGGAGATAGTCTAGTAGATAATATAAGTTAAGTACGAAGCTCCTATCTAGGGGGAAAAGCACGCCTTCTATATAGATATATAAAAGCCTGCTAAGAGGTATAATTCATGTAGATTACCTTGCGATCTACCTGGGATATAATTCACCTAGGTCACCTAGTAATCCACCCGAATATAGTTCATCTAGGTTACCTAGTAATCCACCTAACTATAACGAGAACTGTACTAGCTAGTACGTAGTATATAGACTAAGTCCTACTCGTAATAAGTAAGAGTATTATAAGAACTTTATAAGTAGAGCTTATAAAAGATAAAAATAAATAGGAAATTAAAACTATTCTTAATTATAAGATCTTATATAATAAACCTTAATATTTAATTAAGTAGAAGGGTTAGTCTTATAATTATAATTAATAGTTATATAAGTAGGACTTAGTTAATATACTAGATATACTTAAAAGATTTAAGTATAATTACTTAAAGTTATAAAGTTTATATTATAAAGGGGGAAAAAAGATTTCTATTACTATTAATAAAAAAAAAGAAAAAAAGAAAGAGGATACTTAATACGGCTAAAGCGCTAAGGGTATTATAATAAAAGATTACTATATTATAATAGTAGTACTACTAGACCTAGACTTATTATTAATAATAATAAGAGTATCCTCCTTATTATCCTCTTCTTTATCCTTTATAATAGGAGGGAGGCGCTTTTATACTATATTAATAAGGCTTTAATAAGGCTTTAAAAAGGGAGATAGAGTAATATATATATATTAATAGAGGATATTAAGAATATCCTTAAAGGTATTTATAATCTAGCTAATAATAGCGGGGTCTACCCTAATAGAAGTAGTAGTAGTAGCGGGGGTAGAAGAGGCGTAGTAGAGGTAGTAATAGTACTATTAAATAAGCCTATTAAAGGTTTACTAGAATTTAGTAAGCTAAGGGAGGTTAAAGATAGTATTTAAAATAGTTATAATATTTAAAGATTAAAGAAGGCGCGTATAAATATAATAAATAGAGGTAGGAATCTCCTATTAATATTTAATATTAAGATCTTTATAATAATTATACCTTATAAAGCTAGGGGAGGCGCGTATATAAAGTATACTATTTAAAAAAAATAAAGCTTTAATTAAAAGTATTAGACTTATAACTCTTTAAATTACAATATAATATATTAAAGGTATATTATATAGGATAATATAAGGATAAGTTATAAGCGGCTTAATAAAGGAGGTTAAATACTATTATAAATAGAAGGGATAGTAGTAGTCTTCTATAATTAATAGAGGGTAAGTTTATTATTAAAGATTATGTATAAAATAACTACTAGAAGTATAAGGAGGTATAATAAGGCGTAGAGGGAGTAATAATATAAATAATAATTAAAAAGGACTTAATATAATTAATAAAAAATAAAGATATTATAATTAAAAGAATAATATTAAAGTTATATGAAAAAGGTATACTTTAAGTACTTAATAAACCCTTAATAGTAATAACTTCCTATTTACTTTAAAATACTAAGACTTCTAACTACTTTTATAATAAATTAATAAAGGATAATAGGAAGTATAATAAGAATATATTATAATATAAGAATAATATATAAGAGTATTATTTATAATTATTATAATTTAATAAAACTATATATTCTTTAAGGCTTAGCTTAGAGGGCCTTATAATTAATCCTATTATTACGCTCCTATTAGAGGTATATTCTATTATTAAAGGAGTATTTTTTATAAAATATAACCTTTTATACTCTTAGAGCTTAAGAGCCTAGATAGGGAGATAATTATAAGGATTAGTTAGGAATATAATACTACTATTAACGTAGCGTCTATAATATATAGTAGTATTATACTACCCCTTTACCTATAATATATAAAGGAGGGAATTCCCCCTAAAGGGAAGGGTAGTAATTAGTCTTACTATTAAGGAGAATAGAGAGTTCTTATATATATGTATACGCACCGTTTATAGTACTTAATAGCTATATTATTACGTAGTACCCTTATAGTAATCTAAATTATAAAAGCTAGTAGTAATATTTATATATAAGTCTAAATATATCGCTATAGTAGAAGTATATAAAGGAGCTAGGGTATAATAAGGGAGTAGTACTAGTACTCCTAAGTATTAATAACTAGGTAGCTATAAAATTAGCTATTAACCCAATTAATTATACTACTATAAAATATAACTAAATAAGATATTATTTAATCTATTAACTTATTTCTAAAATTAAAGAAATCCGTCTTATATAGGTTAATACTAAAAGCTAATATATTAATTAATCTACTAATAAAACCTATTAGCCCTATTAACTTTAGCCTAGCTAGATAATAATTAGAACTAGCTTTAAGTAAAGTATAAGGGTATTTAGATATAGTAGTTAATAATATATAACCTACCTTATTATTACCGATCTAAGAGGGAGTATTAGAACTTAGGCTAGGTTAACCTTAGTAGTTACTAATTAGGACTAGTTAGGGGGTCTTAGTAGACTAGTAGAGATTTCTTATAATAGTTATTCTATTCTATATAGCTATATCTATCTATTAGTTATTATAATACTATTACACTACACCTAAATCACGTGCAGATGACTTATAAGCATTATACATTTCATTATTTCTTAGGCGGAGATGCCACTTTTCGCTTAGCGTTCTCTTCTAGGCCCGATCAGGTAGGTGACTGCCCTATTAACTTTATCTGATACATAGCTTGGCGCGATCATGGCGATAACCGCATAGCTGCATCGTCTTGTTCTCTCGGTCCTCGAGGACTCGATAAGCATGTATGCTTTTACGATAAGAGTTATCATCATAAGAGCCAGATTGTCACCATGCAGTCCCCCAATAGCCAAGAGGCTGCATATGCACAACGAGCATGGCGAGTCGACTTCGCAGCGTGCAGCGTCCTCGATTTCACTTGCCCAATGTTCGCGTTGAGCAGGTCCCCTCTGTGTTCTCAGGTGCCGTAGGCGCTTCGAGATGGAGTAATAAAGGCATGTCAGTCCTCTGAGACTAATGATCTTATGCTGATACCGAGTCTCGTATTAGATCTTGATCCCATCCGCCGAGCCGATCGCAAATGGTCCGTCTATGCCCTCATCGCCTATTGGTTCAGCGATGCCTTCAATGCTGCTACATGGGAGTTTGCCAGCTCGATTATTGCTATTGGATTATCCTATAAAGATGCTGTTGGCATTGTCGCTACAGCATTCATTATTGTCTCTGTGGTTATCAGTCTCAATGGAGCGACGGGAGTTCTATATCATGCACCATTCCCGGTGCTAGCGCGTGCGGGTTGGGGATTCTGGGGAAGCTATGGTATGCCAATCCTACCTTCATTGGGCTTGTAGGCAAAGGGATATGAAGAGACGGATTGAAGCATCCGTGAATGCTAAAACATGATCATCAGTGGCCATTATATCCAGAGTGATTCTGGCGATGTTCTGGTTCGCGATTCAGACCGTCAATGGTGGCGACGTCGTGCAGGTCATGATCACAGCGATCTGGCCCAGCTTTGCGCGTGTGCATAATACCATCCCCACGAGCCAAGGGATCACCACGGCTCAGATGGTCTCGTTCTTCATCTGTGAGTCGCCTCTCTGAACGACGAACCCGAGAAGGGATACTAACCTTTTCCTACTCATAGTTTGGCTGATTCAAATCCCCTTTCTGTACATGCACCCCAACAACCTCCGCTACCTATTCATCACGAAATCCATCCTCGTCCCTATCTGCTTCATCGCCATCCTTATCTGGTCCTTCAGATCCACCGGCGGCACAGGCGGTCCCCTTCTCGGCAGCAGCGCCAAAGCCTCGATCACCGGCTCTGCATATTCGTACGCTTGGTTGTCGTCTCTAACCTCCGTGATTGGGAACTATGCGACGCTTTCCGTCAACATGCCTGATTTCTCGCGATACAGCAAGGCGAGCGTACAATGGCAATGGCTGTACGTGCCAATGTTACCGATTGTTTTCACTTTCATCTCTTTCATTGGTATTGCTGCTACTTCTGCTGGCCAACAGCACTATGGGCAGTTGGATTGGAATCCAGCAACACTAATCAGTAACTGGCCGAACCGATCCTGTCAATTCTTTGCAGGTTTCGCTTTCTGCCTCGCTGCTCTTGGGGTCAACATTTCGGCAAATAGTCTCTCTGCAGCCAACGATCTAGCTGCTCTGTTTCCGTCCTACATCAACATTCGGCGTGGCCAACTGATATGCGCACTCGTTGCGTGGGTCATGGTACCATGGAAAATATTGGCGACTGCAAGCGGCTTCTTGAACTTCATGTCTGCCTACAGTGTGTTTTTGGGGCCCATTGCTGCAATCTTGGTATGGGACTTCTGGTGGGTGCATGACATGAAGTATGATATTGTCGCATTGTACCATCCTGAAAGGTATTCCTCATCTTCTACATTGGTCCTGATGGTGGTGAGTGCTGATTGCCGTCTAGTATCTACCGCTACACCTACGGCATCAATTTTCGGGCCCTTATCGCATTCATCATTGGTGTGGCGCCTAATCTGCCGGGCTTCATCAACAGTATCAATCCGTCGATTAATGTGGGCGTGGGAAAGCGCCCATATACCTTTGCCTGGATCTTGGGCTTTGTCATTACGAGTATGATATACGTACTTCTTTCGGCAATCTGGAAACCCACGGAGACATTGATACCAAGGGCGATCCTACCCGATGAAGTTTATGAAAGCGAAGAGGGGGCAGCGGTAACGATTGAGGGTAAGATAGTGGAAGAGGATGATGTGGAGAGAGGTACCGGGAATGAGAAGACTTGGAAGGATGATGAACGTGAGCTGCGTATGGCATAAATTATAACAAAATGAACGACCAGAGAAGGCACGGTATGTATTGCTATAGAAATCTCTAGATATTGTTGGATATCATGCAAGTTCTAGTAGTCTGGAACTTACCTGACCTCTTCAATTCAACGGCAATCCCCTATCAATCCCAAGAATGGTATAAATAATGTATCCTTGCACTTTGATAACCTCATGGCGCACCGAGTCTCCACTCTAGCCTCTTCGAGCGATATCTTGGCACAAGCCTCGAGTGTTCCCACTGGAAAGAGCTCGAGTATCATTCTACAGGACTAGGGTATCTCAAAGAACGTATATATGGCCGAAACACCGTCCTTCCCCAGCTCAATATCTTCTCTCATTTTTCCGACCGCTTCGCAAAACCTCTCCAATACTCTCTCATCCCTGAAGCGCTCGACGCTTTCCACCAGTAATCGCTTGCAATCCATCCACCACGATGCTGTCTTCGTCCAAGATGTTGCCCGTGCCCTCAGCTTGCCACTTGTTGCAAACGAGCGTTGCGGTAGTTGGTACATCTCTCCCGAACAGAAAGGAGGCAGCGCATACTTCAAAAGTACAGATGGACACTGGGGACAATGGAGCTTTAGTAGCCGGCGGCTGAACCTTCAGATCTTGGATCGTATAGGAGAATATGGTGGGTGGGTAAGAGAGACGCTCTGCGCGAAGTGACTACAACGACAGTGGAACACGGCTGACATCTTATGAACCCGGCAGCTTCATTATCGTGGACTCCACACGACGGGGTAAAAGCATGCCAGACGCCTTGAGCAAGACAGTACCGATATGGTGTGCAGTCATGAATCGTCTTCTATTCGAGGAACTCCCTGATAGCCACAGATTGCAGACACCAGAAGACGTCGTCAGCGCGTCGGAGCATACTCAAATCGAAGCCCGCATTGATGGCTTCGTTAGAGACGCCAATGTAAGTCTGGCTTGTTCCTGTCAGTCGCTGTCTGTGCTAATTTTCAGTCTCTTGGTCTAAACATTTCTTCCCTTCGCTCTGCATTGAAGAAGCCTCTCCGTCCTTCCTGGGTTACCCCGGACGACTGCCTTTCGAAGCGTGATGCTCGCTCCACGGGTTATCACAGCATTGTCTGCTGTACGGCATCCCACCGTGTAGGAGGCACAGAAAACTCCGAGAATGGATACATACAAGGAGCTGGAGATGACAGCGAAACTTGGTCCTACGGGCTAACTCCAGATCTCTTCTGGAGACACAAGAGCCAGCTTTTGGGAACAGTGGAGGGAAATATGGCAGACACTATACATCGAATAATACAAGCGGACGTAATTCCTGTCTCTGACCACGGTAGTGCTGTCAAATTAGGCTCAACTGAGCTCTATATTGGTCGTGTCCCAGACGCCACTCAATTCAAAAACTACGACGGAATTATCATATGCAGTAGCGTACCTCCCCAATCTTCGATCTCGAACAACGCAAGACCAGAGCAAAAACAGATCCTGCATTTCCTCTGCGTTGATGGCAAGCTTGGAAGCAGAGCTCTCCGAGTTCACTTCCAGCGTCTACTCCCATTTGTAGCCTCATTGCCGTACCACGCCGAATCACCGAGAATCCTGTTCGCCTGCTCTACTGGCAGGGACCTCTCGGTCGGTGTCGCTTTGACGGTGCTTGCAACATTCTTCAACGATGACTGTAAGAGCCCACTCGAACTTCATCTTTCAAGCTCTTTGCGAGCGAATCATTGCAAGGCTGACCTGCGTCGCAACAGATAGATACTCCTACGACCTGGGCGATAAGGCTATTGACAAAGCTCTGATTCGCCGTCGTTTCGCATACATATCGAGAGCGAAACCTGACGCAAACCCTTCTCGATCGACCTTACAGAGTGTACATGCGTTTCTGATACCAAGAAAGGATTGAATGTTCATTGTGCGGGACGCAGAGCAGTAGAGCTTCCAGTTGCTCAGGGCCCATTTGCTTAGGGCCCATTTACCGCAGGGTAATCTGACACGGTGCCTTTATCTCGGGCTTTTAATTCTTCTACTGATCGACTCGCCCGGGGATAAGTGCTACTATTCGTTGATCTTGCGACTCGAGTCTGGATCCAATTGACGCCGCAAATCCTTGAGTCTTCGCACCTAGCAGTCGCTCTGGGTCATCTAGCTTGAATAAAGGTCTCAAAGGATATTTAGCGCAACCTCTAGCCACGACCAAGCAAAGATTGCGATGGATGCTCGAAACAATCTCTGATCCACACTTCTATCCTATTCGTCCACTATGCAGTCGCTACTCCCTCCATCTGGACGAAATTGACTGCTGAGAACTTGGAAGGGATCGAATTGTTGCTGAGCAGAGATGCAGTGTTTGTAGGATCAATCCCCGTGGGGAAATCCCAACCGATATACTCATTCATCAACGAATCGAACTCAGCACCATTACACCAAACAAAGATCGACATCGCTGGGATTTTTTGGTCTTGTCCTATTTGACTTCCTCGTTAGCATGGCTTTGGACATGCACAGTTCTATCGAAATGCTCTACAACATACCGTACAACAATGCCGCACCGCCTTGGTACGAAGCTTGGCAGGTTGTTGCTGCTAAAGTTCCAGCCCTGACTATCTTGGACCACGACATAGCAACTGGCGGCGCTCCAGAGAATTTGTGGCCCAACAAAGCAACATTACACGTTCCTACCCTTTGTATTAGTTTCTTCACGTGTGATGGTGCACTACTACAACAAGAACTCGATGGACCCTCGGGTGAAATGAAAGCAATCTAACCATGAGACCACCACTTCGGTATCTGCACAACAGTCTGTTGGTGCTCGCGAGGCCGTGGATCTTCGAATGGTGGCCAGTCTGCTCGCGGTGGAACGCTGCGAAGCTGCTGCTCCACAAAGAAGCGAGTACATTCGTCTTGCGGTAACCTTGAGAGGACTTTGGTGCAATCTGAATAAAGTGGGTATCCGTAGATGCTGTTGCAATAAGGGCTATTGAGCGGAGATGGTGCAGCATTCAATGGAAAGCTCTGGTTGAGCATTAAGACAAGAATCCAGAGCCGATGATCCAAGGCAAACCCTGAAAGTAGTGGGAAAAGATACATTCGATAAAACTCTTGCTTCTATTAGCACTGTCTATCGGACAGGTCCTGGCTTCAATACAGGGACCTCTCATATCCTACCAATCGAATACAATCGATTCTCAAAAGTAGATATCAATCGCATGCGTCGCTGCAAGAAGAAAGAATCGGAAGTTGCGAAGCAAGCGGACTAGACTCCGGATCAGAGAACAGCTGAGATCCAATCTAATATGCTGTTTACGCGACGCATTGTGGTATCCTGTCCAAAGAGCACCAACTAAGCCGCACCATTGGCGCATGCGGAGATACTTCCGGCCACCATATGCGAGTATGTACATAACGCCATTGCGTTTCAGCGGACGCGCTCATCTCGAAGACATTGCTCGGCAAACTTCGTTACTGCCTAGCATTCTTGGGCTGTCTACTATCTCCATGTCCAGCAGGTGGCACTCACGGCGTGCCAAGTTGGTTTTGGGTAGTCTCGCCTTCGCTAATTACAGCCTCGTTACCGCCATCCAGTGTAGTGGCACTATTTACGGCTGTCCTGAAGCTCAGGACTGTATGAATGCCATAGCCTCAATACCTTTCGCCAGCTCTTTCCCTCACTCTCCAAATTATATTCGGTCTCAGCAGCTCCAAGTCTTTTCCGAGCCACAATACCTGCAACCGCCCTTCGCGAGTTTGAGTAATACCTATTACCCAAACGCCATCGTTCAGTTACCCAAGATATGGAGACACAGTAGGTAAAAACCAGTCCGGGCTGAAGATCCTGCAAGTCGGCTCTTTGAAGAAGCCTCTATTGGTGCCTTGGTCTAACCAAGTTATTCGCCCCTCACACCAATCACAATTTCGCTAAGCCTTTCGCCCTTCGCACAGACTCCTGTCGCATTGCGCTCGTGAGCCAAGGGAAGTGGGCTCAGCCTGGAGTCGCAGCTCCGAGCTTTGATTGCAGTTGGCGACGAGTCATCGACCACGCTCTTCAGCTCCGAACCTGCCTGGATCCACGTACGCTACCAAGAGGGGGCTACATTCCTCTTCGCTGTACGTTTACACCAGCCAACTGACTTTCGCGCAACGTCCGTGGTGCGACTGATCTTGCTAATCTATCTGGCGGATGTGTACAGTGAGTACGGGTGAAGAAGCTGCAGCTGTGTATATATACACGAGTAGTTCGCCGTTCAATCAGCTTTCCATGAGTGACTATATGAGTGAGGGGAGAGCAATCGCGCCTACCATTTGGATGGATCAGATTCAGGCGCTCTTGGGGAATTCATCGTCCTTGGAACCAGTGTACAACGACCTTTCGATGCAGAACATCTCCTTAAGAACAAGCGCCTCCAGGGCTGGGGATCAGAAAACTTGAGAAGGCATGGGGCGAGCTAGAGCCTGTTTTGGGCCGGAAGCGACAGTGCTCTGTGTTCGCACTATCAAGTCGACCGCACGGCTTCTAGCTCCAGGCCAGGCATAGAAGATCAGAGATCAATATAGAGAATCCTATACGGAGACTAATCCACTTACCAGTATTCCCATTCCTATCCGAAACTCTTCTCGTTGCAATATCTAGCCTAATCGCTCAAGTGCTCAACCACCGCCAGCGCGGGGACTATCTGGAATTAACAACTGGCCTTCCCATTCAGCCATCTGCAAACGCTCTTTAAGAACCTCGAATATCTCAGCTGTCGTACGGCGAGAGATCATGATACACGCCATTGTATTGATTTCTCTGTGTCATCGTATGGCGCCTATAAAGTTACAAAAAATTAAGAAGAAGAGACGCCCTCGCTAACCAATGGTACAAGACTCTCCCCAAGTTCCCATGTCTATACCGTCTACATCTCCCACTCCCCACTCAAAGCCCACCCTACAATCACTCTCTCAAAGAGACCTGCCGCTGGCCGATACGGTTGCCGATACGGTCACCATCTGCCCACTCTCCACCCTTCTCAAGCTCCTTCTCCACCCCTCTCCCCACTTCCACCCCCTTCTCGTCCGCGATCTCAACCACCCCACCCTCCTGCCCCAACGCCTCAAAAGCTACAGCTCCTCTCGCTGTCTCAACCCCCTGAGCCGTTCTCCCTTGATGCTTTCTATAACACTGTGTCAGCTACCCACTCAACCTTTCCAGGAAAAAGAGAGGACCTCTTTTGGACTTGAAAAGGGGTGGAGGGCGAACTCACTGTACGAGATACCCCACAAGCATACGAATTGATCCCCCGCTTCTTCTGCCTCTATGGCCACATCCGTGTCCGCACGAGCGACGTTTCTCGTACAGGGGCGGTGTTGTTTGTGGTATGACCCAGTTCTGACCCGGAGATACTGTGTTGCCCACTACGGCGTCGTAGGCTGGTGGCGCGTTCATGTGGGATGGGTACTGTTGTGGGGAGTTCATGGTATTCGTCATGGTGGTGGGTGGTTGGGATAGGATGGGGTGGTATTTGGTGCTGCGGGAGGGTTTGGAGTGGCACATTTCTGCTGTTGGGGTAGCGGGTGGGGTTTTGGATTGGTGAGGCGAGGTGGTTGGAGGGACTTGAGGTTGTTTTGTTGCTGTATTGGTGAGGATGTATTGTTGTGCAAAAGCGTTGGACAGGATGGGAGCAGTGGAATCAAGGGTGAGACTTGGGTTTTGTGTTGCGTTTGAGGATGTGAGAATGGATGTTTTTAATGTTGGAGTTGGAGTTGGAGTTGGGAGTTGGGATTGTGAAGACTGCTTGCTTCTATTTACTCTTTATATATTCTATATTGTATTCTATACGTGAGAACATAGTTTGTAGAAAGCATAGCATGGCACGGAGCGCGACGGCATAACTATCGACCCTTCTACCATCGGGAAGCGGTGCGTGTGCAGCCTCGATGTTGTGGAGAAAGGAGGTGGATCGGACGGATGTTGGGCCGCGTCAAAGATTGTGCGCTATATTCCAAAGAGGTTAGAGACTCGCATCTTAGCAGCTGTTTTGGGACTAGTGGATGCTATACGTTCTGCCTGTTAGAACCATCAAGATTGTCATATAATCAACACGGTTTGATACTACCTACCTCTTTGACCATGACAATATGCTCAAGTGCCCTCTGCTGCATCTCGATAAAGGGTAGAATATCTATACATAGAATCCCCAACCTCTCCCTTCTCCCATGATGTTCAACCAGCACTGCCCATCCCCATCCTCCCCTTCCACTAAAGATAACCCTCCATCCCCTCCTCCTCCCCAAACCACTAAACCATCCCTAGAATGCGCTCGCAACCGCAACCTCTCCACCCTCGCCGAGCTAATTCACACCAACCTCTCCCTCACAACCACTCTCCTAGTCGGAATCTCTCTCCAATGCCTTTGAGTCCTCCTTCTCCAAAACAAGAACAAATACAAAACCTACGCCTACTTCCCCGCCTCCCTCCACCCAACACTCAAAGACCACAGCGATCGTTTCTGATGCTGATAGGAGGTTGGTAGGGGGAGGGAGGGGAAAGTGGCGGTTTGTCTGTTAGGAGCGGGATCTCGTTATTTGTTTGGGGATTTGCGCTGGGATTGGGGAAGGTGGGGAGGTGGATGGGGAAGATGGGGAGGGGTTTTAAGGGGGAGGGGGGGTTTTGGGGTAGAGGGATTGGGAGAGGAGGGATGAGAGGCGGGGGGGGCTAAGGGGGTGGAGGTAGTGCTGCTTAGTTATGGGCGGTTGATTGGGGATTTAGTAGGTTCGTTTCTTTTTGATGTGATCTTCTTTGCTTCTCCTAGCCATGGCCGAGGTCGACGACTAGTTCTAAGAGAATGGTTTCTTCTACAACCGTTATTTCAAGTTCACTCTAAAAAACCTTGAGTAACTGTCCCGCCTCTATATTCTCGATACATAAGTACTGAGGCTAATCTTCACCCTCTTCCACAGCAAACCTCCACCTACGCCCCCCTCCACCACGCCGCCTGGACCTGGTGGGAAAAAGCAACCAAAGCGCACAATTCAACAGGTATGTATCATGACATCTACGAGGCGGAAGCCGGATACTAGGAGAATGTCTATTTGAATTTCTAGCCGACGGGTCTAGGCGCTACGAGGTTTTTGAGAAGGGGGAAGGGGTAGAGGGAGAGGGAGGGATTGTGGGGGAGTAGGGAGGTAGGGGGGGTTTTGTAGGGAGTGAGGTTCCTGGGCACTGAGGCAGCGGAGGAATATAGGGACTAAGGTACGTCCAATATTCTCTGCCACAGAGTAACTAGATGCTAAGACATCCAAGGATCTAGACACCAGACCTTGATCCGGCGACTCTACACCTAAACCAACCCCTGTCTAGCTCCCATTTGGATGTTCCTCCCATCACAGCAAGCAGCACGCACGATCTCATCACTAAACAAATTAAGGCGTCAAAAGTTTCAAATATAGCCAGCCAGCCAGCCAGCTGCTCCTCCCTTCTCTCCCCCCTCCTCTATACTCCACCGAACAATCTTACCACCTAAACCACAACATCACATCTCCACCATAATCCACACCCAAACAACTAACAACAGCAGCACAAAAAAACAACACCAAAATGGAAAAAACAGCACCCACCGACGCCTCCACCTCCAAGTCCCTTTGAAAACCCCACCAGCAGCCGCTAGGATCCTACCCACCACTCCGCATCCAAAAAAAAAAACCTCTTTCACCCCCCACCCTTTCACAACCTCCCCCCTCCTCCCCTCATCAACATCAAAACCCCCCAATCCCACCATCAGCCTTAACCTTAGCCCTCCCCTCCTCTCATCGGAAGCTTCTATCAAGCGTAGGCAATATTCAAAAAACAGCCACTTACGAAACACCAAAACACCAAGAACAGAAAAAGATTAAAGAGAAAAAGGGGGAAAATATTGATAAGGTAGATTAGGGGAATGGGTATGGGGTTTGCTAGGTGTCGAATCTGGATGGGCGATTGGAAGGCGGTTCTTAGGTGTAGAAAGGGGGAACTTGGAACCGGGACTGGGCTTGGGCCTGGGAAAGGGTGGGGTAGGAGGGGTAGTGATAGTAAGGGATGCGGATGATAGGATGGGTGGAATAAGCGTGGTGAGGATGGGGGGGGGGAGGGGAGTGATAGGGGTGCAATGTGGTTTGAAATGGTGGTTTGGGATTTAGGATAGGGGTGGAGAGGGGATTGAGATTAAGAATTAGTTAGGGAGGGAAGAGGGCGAAGGGGGACTTAGACTAAGAGGGCGTTGGAGTATTCATTCTAGGCGGGGAGAAGAATGGAGAGCGTTGAGGAGGGGTGAGATTCCGCTGGTAGAGATGGGCAGAGGGGGGGAAGGAGATGATGTTGGACATGGGGGACTGGGACGGGTTTGGGTTTGGGTCTGGGGTATTCTTGGCATCCGTCCAGCTCCAGCGTTCAAGTTTCAGCTCTCGATGCTGAAATGTGTAGGCAGAGTGAGAGGCGTATTTGCTGCAGGGAGTTAGGTCGGTATCTATTCTTGTCATTGAAAGGTTTGAGAGACCTTTTCCGCGTTATTCATTAAGAACCTCATATACGCAAAACCATGACCAACCCATCTAAATCCCCACTCCGCCCCCCTCAACCTCCCTAACCATCCCCCCCTTCTCCGCTTCCCTCTCAGCCTCCATCTCCTCCACAAGCCCATATTCCCTCGCCTTCGCATCAATGCCCTCATCAGTCAGAAACTCCAACTCCCTCGCCGCACGCACATAGCTGATGTTCTCACAGTAGCCTTTGGCGAAGATGATGTCGATTTCCTCGAGGGAGCGCTTGGCCGTTTCAGGGTAGGTAAAGTAGATGAGGGGGAGGAAGCAGGCGTTGACGACGGCGAAAAAGAGGTAGGTGCCCCAGTGGATGTTGGTGATCATGATGGGGGTTATCATCACTATTACTGTTGTGGGGGGGTTGCGTTAGTGGGATTGTCTAAGTAAGATAGGGGAGGGAGAGATTGTAGACGACGTACGGAAGTTGAATAGCCAGTTTGAGCAGGTGGAGAGAGCATTGGCTTTCTGGCGTGTTTTGATGGGATTGATCTCGGCAGGGTACAGCTGGACCAATTAGCCACTGCCTCGTCTTGAGAAGGGACCGGGATAGACTGACCCATGGTAGCGGTAACCAACTTGCTCCAAAACTGGCGATATATGTGAAGAGCCCCACCGCAGCGCCCTTTGCAGCTGCTGTGGTACCTGGAATTAAACAAGAAAACACCAGCACCATACTCAAGCACTGTCCCACTGTTCCCCAGAGAAACAGCTTTCTGCGCCCGACTCGCTCGATAATGAACCAAGATACTGTTGCAAAGATAGCATAGACAATCATGTTGACCCCACCTAGCAGCAGCGAGATATTATGCGACTGATGGATCGACTGCTCAAACAAAATTGGAAAATAGTATATGACTGCATTACATCCACCGACTTGTTGCATGAATTGCGAGGACACCCCGAGCATCATGCGACGGAAATGCTGGGTTCTACCTCCTGTGAAAACGGCTTTGAACGGCGTCCCCTTTCGACCTGCATAGCCCGAGGCGCGGATACTATCAAGTATAATCTGTTTCTGCAACTGTGTCTCCTTATCTTCCCGTTCGAGCCCACGCAGAGCAGCAATGACAGTTTCTCCTTCTTCGTAACGTTCGCGGGTGAGGAGCCAGCGGGGAGACTCAGGGAGCCAGATCATGCCGAGAACGACGATCAGAGCGAACACAATCTGGAAAGCGATAGGAAAGCGCCAAGATAGATCGGCTGGGCCACTAATTGCCTTTTGTTAGTCACCGAGGTTCGATTTTAGTAGGAAGAGAAGCGCACTAGCTTGCTCCATAATCAATCCAATATGCCACAAGCGTCCCGAAAGCAATCACGCCGCCTTCGATGCATATCAGGAGACCTCGATTGCTCGTTCGCGAACACTCGGCCTGGTAGGTGGGTATAGTAGACGTATTGATGCCATTGCCCACGCCAGTTATCGTACGCCCGACGATGAATTGAGCCAGCGGCATTGAATTCCGCTCCGCAGTGACTTGGATGAGTACACCAAGTATCATGATAGAGCCGCCCGTGATCATAGCGCGTCGACGGCCGAGGTAGTCTCCGAAAGAGAGGATGAATATGGCACCGAAGAGGCAGCCTAGGTTGGGTGTCAGAGAAGCAGCTATTCCACAAGGAATCGGATTCGAGGATGGGTTCCCATTTACCTATCTCATAGATGGCCGTCACAAATCCTTGCATTGTCGAATTCCCTTTGGTGGCAGTGAACAGATTGTTGAAAGCAGGCGCAGTAATGATACCAGACATGACGCCCTGGTCATATCCAAAGAGAACGAAACCAGTCGTCGCTACCGTCGAGACAGCTAGAGAAAGAGGATGGCCTGTGAGGCCCATGAACTTGGGAGGAGCCATACTTGCTCTAGCCCTTGGACAGCGACAGAGACAAACGTTGATGAAGCAGATCTGGCGGCAGTGAGATGGGTATACTACCCATGGTCGAGGTGAAAAGACCTCGGTGCATACTCCGTCATCCAATGCAGAACGTCGTCAACGGTGCGGGCAGGATATGCACGTACCATGCATGATGCCGTGCTTCTTTCGAGATCGGACATCTTCATTGGCTATTGAAGCAGATATGGAGGCTACTTGCAGGAATCTGCAGAGCTCGGGAAAAGCACTAGCCATGATTAGGCAGTTGCAGGAGAAAAAGGCGGAGAAGGTTTGGATAGACTCAGCACTTGCAAAGATTAGCTGGAGATCCAACGGGCGGATCAATTCCGCTGCGGTTTTCCTAGAATAGGAGTAAGAGACGACTTTTGACCTACCTTACAGTCACAGATCACTCCGCGAGAACGAATGGCGTTAATCAAAGGCCTTCAACTGTCCTAGTAATCACAGAAAAATTCCATCCCCTTCATTCTTCGCAACACCAACAAAATACCCAAAATAAAACTCTACATAGCAACCGCTCCACCCGTCGTATCCCATGTCGTGGCAAGTCTGGCATCCGTCATTTCTGGGCAAAAACCATTAAATTTCAATCTGTCCTTCTAACGTCTCATTCCACGACAAAGATACATGTCACTTAGCCCACAGGCGTACCTAGATCTTGGTACCCTTCGTCTTCGACGTTGATCCTGAACGGAATTGACAGAAAGCTCCTAATATGAACGGTAAACACGTTTTGGTGTTCAGGAACCCGGGTGAACCTCGGCATTACTGACGGATGCCATGCCACGACATGGGATACTCCCCACAAAGCCCAACCCCCACAACCCCCACAAAACCCCAGCCTCGACATCATTTATAACACTCTACTCACCTAACGTCCACACCTAAACGCGCACCCTCCACCCCTTATCCCATTTCCAAACTCTTTCTGAAGCTACCCTACAGGTCCATCTCCTACATCTACATGTGACAATGTCGCTCCCACTCCCCTACCTCGCTATAGAAGGGTATGCTTCGATCTTCCGTGCATCTTCCGTCGGCGTCGAGACGAGTAGCGCAGCTATAGTGTTTGAGACGGAGGGGATATGGAGCTGGGTGAATTCTGAGGGCGGAGAGTTTACGTCCAGATATTGAAGAGAATAAAGTGCTTGTGCCAGTATGTAAGGCGTTCTATGTTAAGTCTATATTCATCATCATCAAACGCAGTGATCTATCTAAACATATCATCACAGTCCCCGTACCAAAATCATCATCCTCATCAGCGAATCCATCACGCCTTCTCATTAGCCATCATAGCCGCCTTCCTCTGCTTCCTCGCCGCAGGACTAAACGCCGACTTGACCGTCTTGAACCCACCCAGATACAACCAACTGCAGAAGAACACTACCACAAAATTGAAAATGCAAAATGCCCAAACTACACCATAATCCCTCCATTTCGTGGAGTAATACACGTTGAAGCCAGCTGCGAACTCGTCGCCGTTTGCATACTGGCAAAACTCGCACAGGCCGCCGGTGCCGTTCTGCACATAGCCACCGGCTTTCGCAATGAATGATGCGGTGTATGATTCGCAGGTCTGGCCTGGTGGGGGTGGGAAGCGGGCGACCTCGTTGGAGCCGCACTGAACGGGCTGGCCGTGGACGGCGACGCTGAGGAAGCCGGAGAGAACGTAGCGGAATGGTGTTACGTAGTACATCCAAGCTTGCCAGAACTGGACAATTCAAAGATTAGTGAATTTATTCGATAGAAGGAGCTGCTGGGAATTGGGACTTACATGAGGTAATGCGGCGAATGGGACAACGACTCCGCAGAAGGCTACGACGAAGAGGAAGAGAATAGGCACGAGAAGGGAAGCCAATAGCGCGTTGGGAGAAAACGAAGCGATGGCTTGACCGAAGCCGACGTAGAAGATCTCGAAGAGCATGAGCATCATCCAGGTGTAAGCGCTGGCGAGCTTGCCCACGTGGTGGCCGATGGCGGGCCACCACCAGCAATGAAAGTAAAGAGTCCCAGCGAGCAGAGAGTACGGTATCTCCACCAAGACAGCGCCAGTGGTCATCGCAACCCATGAATAGATCTTCGAATTCTTCTCACGGCTATTGTAGAGATTGCGAAAGTGCAAAAATTTGGGTTGAAGTTGTTGAATTAGAGGTGGGGCGATCGTGAGAGTCATGAAGATGGAGAACAGTCGAGACTGCATGTCAATGCTCTCAAAGCCGATATGGTAGAAGGTGAAGCTGTTGAAGAGACCAGTTACGATGTGTAACATGAATTTTCCAACCATGTAATCCGGGGTACGCCAGTAATTGGTGAATGAGCGCCGAACGACTGTAAGCACCTGTGTACTGAGTGGCATAGCATATTCGCGATCGTCTTTGAGTGTCTCACTTAGTGGAGCGTTGCGCCTGGAGCTGATCATAGCTTGGATTTCTTGGGTACGCTCCCCGTGTTCAGGTGATGAAGCCCAGACGTCGCCCCAATCTTTGCCCTCGTAGTTGGGGTCGCCAGCACCGATAGCTTCAAGCATATATTCGGCAGGATTGGCACGAGGCGAGCATTTGTGAGCCCCGTTGCGCTCAAAATAGTGGATGAGGTGTTTGGAGCCTTGGCCAAGCTCACCATGATAAGCCACACGGCCGCCGGACTTCAGGAGGATCAGCTCGTCGAAATAGTCGAAAAGAACACTGGATGGCTGGTGGATTGTTACAAGTAAAGCTTGACCACTGTCTGCCAGCTTACGGAGAAAGCGAATGATGTTGAAGGCGGCTCCGGAATCCAAACCCGACGTAGGCTCGTCCAGAAACAAGAGCAACTCTGGTTTGCTGGCCAGCTCGACACCGATCGTCACTCGTTTGCGCTGTTCTTGATTCAGTCCTTCTCCAATTTGGCCGATGGTGGCTCCAGCGATACTTCGCATCTCTAGTAGGTCAATGATTCGCTCGCAATACTCATACTTTTCCTTGACCGGCACCTCTTTGGGCTGCCTCAGAATTGCGGAGAAGCGGAAAGCCTCTCGAATGGTGGCCGTTGGCTCATGTACATCCATTTGTTCCGCAAACCCTGTCGCTCTTTGGAAAGACTTCGGCAGTGGTCTGCCGTCCACCATGAATTCTCCAGACACTATACCGAAGTTGATCCTTTGAGCCAACGTGTTTAGCAATGTTGATTTGCCGGCCCCCGAAGCGCCCATTAGGGCGGTCAATCTACCAGGCCTGACGAAACCTTGAACATCGTTGAGCAGCTTTCTCTCACCCTTTCCGAGTGGTATTGTGTAATTGACGTTGGTGTATGTGAATATTGATTCGTTCCTAGCGACACCTTTGACGGTAGTCGCTTGCTCGGAGTCGGAGCTTGTGGCATCCTCTGAGACTGCCTTTGCATCCCCTGCTGCAGCCATATTTTTCTCTTCGTCTTCTGGAACACTGCCCCGGTCCATTGCGCGTTCAACAGACTTCGGAGCCTGGCCCCGCTTAAATATGGTTACGGCTCCTCCACCTGCATTGGGTTCCTGCATCTCCATGCCAACGGCCGTTAGGAAAACAAAGAACAGCCAGAAAGCGGCGATGATACCGAAGTTACGCCACAGATGAGCTCTTGTGTATGAAAACGCTGACAATATATAGTCTGCACCATTGACGGTAGTCTGCCCAGGTTGACTTCCTCGAATAAGGCAGGACTGGTATTGAGGAGCTGCACCAGGCCCCTCAGGAACGAGGTAAGGTGGGACACATTGAATCTGTAAGTTGTAAAATTCATTTGACATCAAGGCTTCGAATCCGTATTGCACTGGATTGATCCAGATGAGCCACTTGAACCAGGGATGCATCTTGGTTGGCGGAATTAGATAACCGGTGTATACTATCAGAGCTTGAATAGCAACACCTGTCAGCCGAGTGGCCACATCCAATGACTTGCACAGTGCCCCGAGAGCTCGGAAGAAGGAATACATTGACATGGTAATGATCCACAGGATGAGCAGGCTGACGAAGAATTGAGAGGGCGTCCTGGAAAGGTCCGACATAAAATACACAACCAGGTCGAAAATCGTGACCTGAACGAGTACTAGGGGGACGTCGACGAGCGTCTGCGCGATCGCATAAGCTGAAGGACGGTAGAACGAGCTGGGTAGGATTGTCAGCAAATCGCCTGAATTCGTATTCGACGAAACTCACAAGCTCTTGTGTTTGAGTAGTATTGGCCTGCTCGAGAAAGCCGATGTCAGCTCGGCTAGGGCGAGCAAAGCATTAAACAGCAACATGAAAAATAAGACACCACCTCGTGTGAACACGCCGGAAGAGGTCTTCGGCATGTTGAAGAATAAAGAACCAACGATCAGGGCTTGAAAAAGGATACCTCCCCATTTGCCATACAAGGACACGGGGTCCCCAATCATGACTAGGTATTGGCGGTGAGTGCAAGCGGTGACCTGCCCCCAAAAAGAGAGTGTGTAATTCTTCTCTTTGATTGCTTTGGAGCTTGCTGCCAAGCGCTCTTGCCTTTGGGCTTCGGCTTGTTGCTCGAATGACTCGATGTCGCGGATGTTGTCCTGGTATATGCTACTCTTCGCAAACGCAGCTTCAAATTGTTCGGCGGACCGTGGAATACGGTCTTCATATCCTTCTTGGATTTGACGTTCATGAAGATCAGAGACGGAGGTCAAAAAGTCTGCGGTCGTCCAGCGCTGAGGACGAGTAAACCCGAGGCCTTCAAAGTAGCCTGCCGCATCCTCGGCTCGGCCAAAGTACAAGCATTTTCCCTCGTCGATGAGCACGACCTTATCAAAAAGGTCGTACAAACTCTCGCCGGCTTGGTATAGAGCCACAGAGGTGGATATATGAGCCATGTTGGTGAGCGATCGCAAGGACTGTACATACTCCAACGCCGTGCTAGCATCAAGACCGCGAGTTGAATTGTCCCAGCATTGGGTGCTGGCTCTCGTGATCATGGCTTCCGCGATGCTGACACGTTTCTTTTCACCACCAGAAACACCACGTACTATCTCGTCGCCGACCTTGGTATCCATGGTATGTTCAATCCAGAATAGCTTTGACACCACCCGTAGAAATTCTTTGACATAGTCATTTCGGCTTTCACCCTCATTCCGCGAGTCCTTGCCAGGCGTCCTCGTCTTCAATGCGAATTTCAGAGTCTCCTTGACTTTCAACGTAGCGTAATGTAGATCGTCCTCTGGGTTGTACAGCACTTCACCACGGTAATGCTTTCCCATAGTCCTCGAGTCTGTGCCACCATAAGTCACATCACCGTCAATGCTGGTAAAACCGGATCTTTGGTTCGCCAAAACCTTCAGGAATGTTGAGCATCCAGATCCCGGGCGCCCAAGGACCAATAGCATTTCGGCTGGGCGTACACATCCTGTGAAGTTGTTCAAAATCGTCCTGACAGGCGGTTTCCCAACAGCCTTTTTCCCCCTCAGGAGAGCCTTGCACAGCCTCGGAAGGCCTAGAAAGGGGTCACTCAAGGTAGGCTGAAGTGCCGCACCCAGGCCCATGCCTTTCACCGTGAGATTTCGGAACACCAGTCCAACATGTCTAGTCTTTTCCTCTTCTGACTGGGCTTGTCGATTCTTTCCGAACATGCGAGACATCAACCTTTCAATCTCAGCTTGCTCCTGTTCATCTTGGCTAGCTTCGTCATCCGTCATATATGAGCCCTGCCGGCCACTTTGGTTGGTCTTTCTCCGGCTCAAGCTTCTGAAAAGGTCGTCTTCCATCATCTTGTTTGATCCTCTCCGTACGCCACCAGGATGTTGCGGCTTCGTTGATGTGGTGGTTCTTATCGGAGCAAAACCGCCCGTGGTATCAGCCTCCTTCTCGTCTTCCATCTCCGTATTTGGGACTGGGTCGCGAGGGTCGCCGACCACTGCAGCAACAGCGCCAAGCTCGGACTTTGTAGTTGAGGGAAGTGCTTTCTTTCCTTCGCTTGAAATAGGAGTTGCTTCAACGCTGGGAGGGCCGAGTTCATTAAAAGTGGAGGATAATGGTTCATTTCCTGCTGTAGTAGAAGCATCGCTGGTGCCGAGGATCCCGGGGGATGGGTTGATATGTGCAGCGGTGCCATCCGTTGGGGCGAGATACTGTTGTCTGAAGCTGTTTGCGGACGCCGACGGCCAAGCGCCATGTTCGGAGATGTGAGGGCGCTGCGGTTCACTCGAAGAAGCCATGATAAGAGTAGATGGGGTTTTTCAGTGAAGGAGCATTATTTCGATCTCAACTTGAAGCCATGGTTGCATCAAATATCAATTGGACGAGGAGGAATCATGTAATATATTACTTTCTTCACGGAGGCGGAAGCCCTTCGTACTCGTTATTGATTACTCAACCTGCTACATATCGTACCTGGACAGCAGTTTGCCAGGCATGTCTCGATTAGCCGAAGACCAATAGCTAGTCCTATATCATGAAGAGCTTGACTAGTGGGAAATGCATAACTCACTTGCCCACTCATCAGTTAACATCTCAATGGCTTCTCATGCTTATGTGTGACGTGACAAGAGTCAGCACGTCATACTCCGTCTCTGTTTTTGCATGCAAGCGGAGAGAATCTCGTGGTTCGGCACTCGGCATCCTTCCTTCTCCGTGCCAAGATCTTTCGAATCAACTTCCGTGTCCGTCCCGGATAGATTTGGAGCTACAAATAGTCCGCTCCGCACCTTACCCGAGACAAAGAGCATAACTTTATACATAACTTACGTAGTACTTCTATCCTATAAGTCGGTGCTCTTTAATAGCTAGATAGACTACTTAGCTTTAACAGGCTTTATAATCTGTATACTAAGCCTTAGAAGGTTAGCTTCTTATTACAACCTAAGAAGTTATAGTATAGTAAGCGAGGCTTACTCGCTTACTAGGCCTTAGCTAGGATAAGTAGGACGAGTAGGGTAACTACTCGACCTAGCTTACTATAGTCTCCAGCGAAATAGTTATTAGCGTGACAGGAATTATTTAGGAGAGAGCTTACTATAATAATCCCTATTATATTAATAACTATTACCCTTAATATATAGTACTTAAGTAGCTTAAGATAAATAGGAATAATCTAAAGCTATTATAAAAAATTCTTATATCTATATAAGTAATAATATTTCTCTAGTAAATAAGAGCTTTATATAATTATACTTAACTTATATTATCTCTTTTATATAATTATTTCTTAACTATTAGATACTAAATAATATTTAAATACTAGATAAATCTAGTAAAGTCTAATTTATCTTATTCTTAATACTTCTCTTTATAAAGAATTAATCTAGTTAGCTTAAAACTATCCTCTTAAGGGGTTCTTAAGAGGTAGGTAAAAAGGAAGAACTCTAATACTTCTAAGGTTATAGCTTAGCTAATTCTAGTAGATATAATTAATATACCCTTAAATTATTAAAGCTTTTTATATATAAAGGATAATACTAAAAGTCTTTAGTAGAAGTAAACTATATATAACTTCTTACTAGTAGTATAAGGACTAGTTAGGAATATAGTACTACTATCGACGTGGCGTTTATAGTACGTAGTAGCGCTACGCTACCCCTTTACCTATAGTATATAGAGGAGGGAATTCCCCCTAAAGGAAAGGGTAGTAATTAGTCTTACTATTAATAAGAATAGAGAGTTCTATATATATATATATATACGTACTATTTATAGTACTTAATAGCTATATTATTATATAGTACCCTTATATTTTGATTACTTTACCCTAATTAGGGGTAGTAGCCCGACTATTAGTAAGATAAGTAGAGAAGGGTTATTATAAGTATAAGGTAAAAGGGTTAGTTAACTAGTATAAATAACCCGCCTAAATATAAGGGACTAAGCTCGTAGAGAAAGTAAGTCTTAAGAATTAGTTAATAAATTAATAATAGATATATTATAATTATAACTAATTATCTAGGGGTAGCTACTAGGTATATAAACCTAGTCCCTACTACTTAAAACCTAAGAAGTACTATTATAAAGGATATAAGAACTTAAAGAAGAAGTCTTTAAGAGGTAGTAGATATAAGATCTATAATAATATTTATAAGAGTTAGAGTAAGAAATATATATTAATAATACTGCTTAAGCGGGTTATTACTATTACTTATTATTAATAGAAGAATTAGAACTAAAGTATCCTTAATATAAAACCTATATTCTTAGGCCGTAGGACCTACGTATATATAATAGGAAGTTAGTATAAGAATATTAAAAATAGTTTAATAATATAATTAATATAATTAAAATAAGTATAGCCTATTTTCTTAATAACTCTATAAAAATCTAATACGCGTTATAGTATATAGCCTTAGACCTTAAGGCTATATAATATAAGTATATAAAGGATATATTAAAGGATAAATAGTCCTAGGAATACTTTAATAGTTTCCTAATAGATTAAATAAAAGATCCTTAAAATTAATATCTAATAACTAGTAAGTACTATTTAAAAGCTAAGTAAAAGGAATATTAAAAGATTATAAACTTTATAAATTACCTTACTAGGTTAGAAGGATAACTTAAGCTATTAATAGAGTATATACTTTATAATAACCTCTTAAATAAGTTATATAAAGATCTTTATAATTAACTTATAATATAATCTAATATCCTAGAGATAAGGGATACTCTTATTATATTAATAACCTAATTAAAGCCTTATATAATACTACTTATACATAAAGATTAAAGGGATAATACTCCTACTAAGGGTTAATATCCTTAAAGAGGAAGAGGAAATTTCTAAGGGCGAAGAGATAATAGCTTATATATAAAGTAAAAAGGATAGGGTACTATTAACGCGTTATTATACCTTCCTTAAAGGCCTAAGCCTAACCTTTCTACTACTAAGTATTATAATTATTAAAAGAAGGGATATATAACTAATAATTATTAAAGTATAAAATTAATAGTTATAACTATTATAACTAATAAGCTTATAACTAATAAAATATCTAATAATAAGCTAGCTAAGAAAGGCTTAAATTTAAAAAACCCTTAAGTACTATAATTATATCTACTATTATAGTATAAGGGAAGAAGTAGATATAATAACTTATTATTATAATATAAGTAGAGCTTAAGAGCTTATAAAGAGAATTTATTATATTAATTAACTTTAGAGTAGATACTAATTATATTAATATATACTTAATAAAGGAGTAGGATTAAGAAATAGACCCTAGCTCTAGTAATATCTTATATAATAGAGTTAGGAACCTAATATTATTACTAGGTTCTTATATAAGAAAAATTAAACTTATTAATTCTAATAGTATTATATAATATTATAAGGGTACCTTCTATATAATAGTAAACCTTAATTATAACTTCTACCTTAGGTATTTATAATTAGAGGAATAAAATCCCTAAGTAGATTAGCTTATATATAAACTAGTAATTCCCTATTAAGGAAAGTAATATTAAGGAGTACTTTAATACTATTAAAGCCTTAGAGGAGTAGTTTAATAATATTATATTTATTATAATATACTTAGGAGTAGGTAATAAAAGCCTACTATTTAAAGTTAAGCTCCCTTTAAAATTTTAAGAATTCTAAGATATCTTCTTAATTAAGAATACTAGGGCGCTACTAGCTTATATATATTATAATTATATAATTAATATAAAGGAGAATAAGGAACCTCCCTTTAACCTACTTTATAACTTATTAGAGAAAGAGTTACGCGTATTAAAGGAGTACCTTAAGTAGGCTTTAGAAAAGGGGTAGATTTATTATTTTATAAGTCTAGTAGGTATATTAATTCTTTTTATATTAAAAAAGGATAGAATATTATATTTATATATTAATTATAAGGCGCTTAATAAGATTATAATTAAGAACTACTATCTACTTCTATTAATTAATAAAATATTAATAAGATTAATTAATATTAAGTACTTAACTAAGTTAGATCTTAAGGATATATATTATTACTTATAAATAAGAAAGGGTAATAAATAGAAGACTATATTTTATATAAGGTATAACTATTTTAAATATATAATTATACCTTTTAAACTTACTAATATACCTACCTTATTTTAAGTATATATTAATAAGGCCCTAGTAGGACTACTTAATATTATATATATTATTTATCTAGATAATATTCTTATCTACTCCTAAGATAAAAAGTCTTATATTAGAGCTATAAAGGTAGTATTATAATATCTTTATAAATTTAAACTTTATATTAACTTAAAGAAATATAAATTTATAATAGTAGAAGTAGAATTCCTTAGCTTTATTATTAGCCGCGACGGCGTATATATAAATCTACGTAGAGTAGATACTATAGTAGAATAGCTAGAACCTAGAAGTATTAAGGATATTTAGATCTTTTTAGGGTTTATTAATTTCTACTATTATTTTATTAAATACTAGTCCTCTATTACCGCGGCGTTAATAGACTACGGGCCGGAAAGATATAGGATATCCTACGGGATATCCCACGTGGGATAGTATAGGACCGTGGGATAGGATAGGTAAATCGGGTCCTAATCCCATATCTTTATAACGATATAGGACGGGGATAGGATAGGATTTTTTAGTGGAATGGGATTTTCGTGGGACTACTTTATAAGATAGGATATTTTTAGGATATCCTATAATTAGTAAGCATATAACGTAGTATTTTCTAAAAAAATATTCTAGAAATCTTTCTTATCTAGAAAGCTATGACTAGAAAGCTGACTAGAAAGCTAATATTTACCTTTCTAGTTAGCTTTCTAGTTATTACCTTTCTATATAAGTAAGATTTCTAGAATATTTTTAGGATATCCTACTATTTTAAAAAATATCTAGAAATCTTTATTATATAGAAAGCTATAACTAGAAAGCTAACTAGAAAGGTAAATATTTAGCTTTCTAGTTAGCTTTCTAGTTATAGCTTTCTAGATAAGAAAGATTTCTAGAATATTTTTTTTAGAAAATACTACGTCATATACTTACTAATTATAGGATATCCCAAAAATATCCTATCCTATAAAGTAGTCCTATGAAAATCCTATCCCGTGGGATTATCCCACGAAAACCCATACTATCCTAGAACGGGATAGGACTAAAATAGCTAATCCTATACTATAGTACGGTATAGTAGGCGAGACTAATATCCCATACTATCTCATATCTTTCCGGCTAGTATAATAGACTATCTAAAAAATAATTACCTATATATTAAAAATAGAAAGTTATTATTAAGTAATATTATAAGAGTAGTATTTAAGTAGCTAAAGTAACTCTTTTAAGAGGCGCTATTACTTATATATTTTAACCTTATAAGAGAAATCTAACTAGAGACTAATACTTTAATTCTAGCTATTATAGCTATTTTATTATAAAAGTTCTTTATTAATATTAAAGGGATAGAAGTAGAATAGTATCCTATTGCCTTCTATTCTTATAAATTATATTTAATAGAAACTAGATATAAGACTTATAACTAAGAACTACTTATAATTATTAAGGTATTCTAGGTATAAAGGTACTTCTTAGAAGGTAGCTTATACCTAATTATAATAATTATTAATTATAATAACTTAAGGTATTTCTAGATAATATTATTATTAATAAGGAGATAAGTATATTAGGTAATAAAGCTTATAGCGTATAACTTTAAGATATACTATTATATAAGTACTAAGAACCTAGCTAATACTCTATTAAAGTAACTAGATTATATACTAATAATAGATAAAGAAGATACTTATCTATTAATATTATAAAATAAGTTAAAGAATATTAGGTATATTCCTTTTAATAAGTATTATATATATAATATTTATAAAGGTCTATAAGATAATAAGGCCTATAACTATAAATAGTATAAAAGGTTAGAGATAAGGCTTAGAAAGCCTTATACCCTAAAAATAGGGGAGAGTAACGCGCTCTTAAAGATATAAAGTAGTATAAATAATAGCTTAAATCCTATTATAAGATAATTTAATATTAATTAAATAGTACCTAGAAGGTATATTATAACCGCGTTAATAATAGAGCATATATAAAATAAATATAATAACTTAATATTAGAGATACTTTAATATCTCTAAGAGGGAGATAAAGACCCCATAATAAAAAAATAATTATTAAAGTCTTAAGGCCGTAAAAAGGCCGCTAATATATCTTTATTAATAGATAAGATAGGGGTCTTTTATAAGGGCGGTATAATTTTTATACCTAGTAATAAAGTAATTAAATAAGAAATCTTAAAGCTTTATTATAATAACCCTTATACTAGTTACTACTTATAAAAGTATATATAGGAGCTTATTAAGCGGAAGTTCTATTAGAAATTAATAGGATAAGATATTTATAATTATATATAAAAATACTTAACCTATTAATTAATAAAGCCGCGTAGATATACTATTTATAGTATACTATTACTATTACTAATACTTATAAGATCTTTTTAAGAAATTATAATAAATTTTATTATAAATCTCCCTTTAAGTAAATAAAAGGGTAGCGTTTATAATATAATCTTAATAATTATAAACTATTATATTAAGGTAGCTAGGTATTTACCTATTATAAAGATAGTTAATACTATTAATATTATTAACCTATTATACTATAAAATCTTCCTAAAGTTTAATTAGTTAGAAGGTATTATTAGTAATTAAGGGATAGTATTTATAAGTAGCTCTTAAGTAGTTATATATTATTATATTAATATAAAAAAGGAAGCTTAATACTACTTTCTATCCTTAAATAAATAGTTAAATAGAGAGATAGAATAATACGCTTAAGTAGTATTTATACTATTATTCTACCTAGAGATAAGATAATTAGGTATAGTTACTTTACTTAATAGAGTTTATATATAATTATATAAAGTATATTAATATTAGGCTACCTCTATATAAGGTACTTTATAACTACTTACTTAAGCTAGATATAAAGCTTTTAAAGCTATTATTAGGAGAAGTCCTATTAATATAAAAAAGGGTTAAATTACTTTAAAAATAAAGGGAAGGTTTAAAGTAGTACTTATATTAAGTATAAGTTATATAAGTAGAGTATATAAATAAATAATAAAAGTAAAGATAATATAATATAAGTAATTATATCTTATTAAATATAAAGTATATTAGATTAATATAAGTAATTAAAAAACTATTATAATATTATTTAAAGCCTTTTAAGGTCCTTAATTATATTAGTAATTAGGCGTATAAGTTATAACTACTTAATACCTTTTATCTATATAATATCTTTTATATCTTACTTATAAAGTTATATTAAGGTAATAGTAAGAGTATTATAAAAGCCGCGTAAGTAGAGCTTATAAATAATAAAGATAAATAAGAAGTTAAGGCTATTCTTAATTATAAAATCTCCTATAATAAACCTTAGTATTTAATAAAGTAAAAGGGTTAATCTTATAATTATAATTAATAGCTATGTAAGTAGGACTTAGTTAATATACTAGATATATTAAAAAGATTTAGGTAGGATTACCCTAAGATATAAAGTTTATATTATATAAGAGGGGAAATAATTTCTATTATTATTAATAAAAAAGAAAAGATACCTAATATAACTAGATTACTAAGGGCGTTATAAGAGAGGGCTATTATATTATACTAGTAGTAGTATTAGGCCTATTATTATTACTACTACTAGTAATAGAATTATCCTCTTTATCCTCTTCTTCTTCCTTTATAATAGGAGGAAGACGCTTTTATAGTATATTAATAAGGCTTTAATAGAGCTTTAAAAGGGGAGATATAGTAATATATATACGCTAGTAAAGGATATTAAGAATACCCTTAAGGGTATCTATAATATAGATAGTAATAGCGGGGTCTACCCTAGTAGAAGTAATAGTAGTAAAGGGGGTAGAGGAGGCGTTATAAAGGTAACAATAATACTATTAAATAAGCCTATTAAAGGTTTACTAGAATCTAGTAAGCTAAGGGAGGTTAAAGCTAGTATCTAAAGTAGTTATAATATTTAAAGACTAAAGAAGGCGCGTATAAGTATAATAAGTAGAGGTAGGAATCTCTTATTAATATTTAATATTAAGATCTTTATAATAGTTATACCTTATAAAGCTAGGGGAGGCGCGTATATAGAGTATATTACTAAAAAAGTAAGTAAAGCTTTAATTAAAAGTATTAGACTTATAACTCTTTAAATTAAAATATAGTATATTAAAGGTATATTATATAAGATAATATAAGGATAGGCTATAAGCGACTTACTAAAGGAGGTTATATACTATTATAAGTAGAGGGGGTAATAGTACTCTTTTTTTAATTAATAATAAGGGTAAATTTATTACTAAGGATTACTTATAAAGTAACTAGTAAGATTATAAGGAGGTATAATAAGGCGCGGAGGGGGTAATAATATAAATAAGAATTAAAAAGGACTTAATATAATTAATAAAAAATAAAGATATTATAATTAAAAGAATAATATTAAAGTTATATAAAGGAGGTACGCCTTAAGTACTTAATAAACCCTTAATAGTAATAAATTCCTATTTACTTTAAAATACTAAGACTTCTAACTACTTTTATAATAAATTAATAAAGAATAATAGGAAATATAATAGGAATATATTATAATATAAGGATTATATATAGGAGTATTATCTATAATTATTATAATTTAATAAAACTATATATTCCTTAAGGCTTAGCTTAAAGGGCCTTATAATTAATTAATATCATTATACTCTTATTAGAGTTATATTCTACTATTAAGGGAGTATCTCTTATAAATTATAACCTTTTACGCTCTTAAAGCCTAAGAGCCTAGATAGGGAGATAATTATAAGGACTAGTTAGGAATATAATACTACTATTAACGTAGCGTTTATAGTATATAATAGTACTACGCTACCCCTTTACTTATAGTATATAGAGGAGGAAATTCCCCTTAAAGGAAAGGGTAGTAATTAGTCTTACTATTAATAAGAATAGAGAGTTCTATATATATACGTATACGCACCGTTTATAGTACTTAACAGCTATATTATTACGTAGTACCCTTATAAGTAGTAACTACTATTTTTTTAAACTACCTTATTCTATCTACCTCTTATATTAAATACTACTTAGATATTATATAACTTACTATTACTAGATCTAGTACTATAAGTATACTAGGTATATCTTTACTTTTACTTCTCAATAATATATAGCTTTAAACTACTTTATTTATCTTTATCCCTATCTCTATCTTTTTAATCCTTATCTCTACCTCTTAACTTAATAACCTTAGTAATATAATATAAAAGATACTTTATCTAAGCTTAAATATATAAATATTCTAATTTAAACTCTTTATAATATACTTAGACTTATATTAGAATTACCTTTATTATTTAATAGCTTTATAAGTAGTATACTATTCTATTTACTACTAGTATAATTTAATAGTATTTAGGTTAAATAAATTCTTTTTATATATTATCTAGAATATACTAGTATTTTATTATAGATTATTTAAACTAAACTAACTGTTTTTTAGTACTTAGGGGTACTTTTTAAGTATTAACCCGACTTATTATACTACTTACAGCTAGCTTATTACTTATATAGATTTAGTATTATATAATAATAATAAAATCGGTTTTAAATAGTACTAATACAGTTAGTCTAATTTAGACTAATACTATAAATTAGGTAATTACTTACTATTTTAGTAGTTATAGATATTAAAGCCTTTTATAAGTTAAATGTTAATCTTATAAGAGACTTCTTCTTTATAACTAATTATTAATTATATATAAATTAATAGGACTATTAATTAGAGTTATATTTCTTAATAATAGTAGTAAAAATATTTTAACTAACTTCTATTAAATACTAAACTCTTTATAAGATACTAATTAACTATTTAAAGAAGAATTTATACTTATTAAAACTAATACTATAATTACTATCTTTATAGTATTAACGAATCTATTAGTCTTTTACTTTTACCTTACTTAATAATACTAAGTTATTATAATAATTTCTTTATATAACTCTTTACTAAGTCTATATTATTATTATTATTAAGACTTTCTCTTAGATATTAGAATTCTCTTATTTACCTACCTTTAAAGAAGATAGCTTTAAGTTAACCTAAGTTAGTTCTTTATAAAGAGGAGTATTAAGGATTAAATAAAGTAAGCTTTACTAGGCTAGTTTAATATTTAGATAATATTTAGTACCTAGTTAAAGAAATAGTTATATAAAGGAGATAATATAAGTTAATTATAAAGCTCTTATTTATAATAAAATATTACTATTTTATATAAGGCGGTAGTACGCGTATACCCCGTCCTAGTCCGCGTATATCCTATCCTAGTAGTTAGTACATATATACCTCCCCTTATTTAGCTTAGGGGCTACTAGCAGATTATATTATACTATTACCTATAACTTTCCTACTAATAGACGGATTTTAAAGAGGTTTAGCCCGTTAGACTCTATATAGAAATATATATACTATAAGTATAATCTATCTATAATACGCTAAGTAGTTATTACTATTAAGATAGTATAATAGAAGTATAAAGTACTAAGGAGTAGATAGTCTTCTACTATACTACTTAGATATTACTTAGGTAAGCTTAGTTAACTATTTAGAATACCTCCGCTAGCTAACTACTAGGTTAAATAGAGGGAGGTATACGCGTATTAGAATAAGGTATACGCGGACTTAGAAGAGGTATACGTAGACTTAGATAATATATACGCGTACCGCTACCCTTTATATAAATATAGGAATTTATATTAAGAGTATTAACTTAACTAGCTTAAGCTACTTAAATATTCAGCCTTTTAAACCTCTTAAGCTAAGTAGCTTTAATATCTAGGTATACTTAGCTCTTAAGCCTTTACTTAAGATAAGAATAAGATACTAATCTTATACTTATAAAATTAGACTAACTGTATTAGTTCTAATTAAAACTAAATTTATAATTATTATATAATACTAAACTTATATAGATAATAAGCTAGTTATAAGTAGTTTAATAAATTAGATTAATACCTATAATTACCTCTAAGTACTAAAAAATAGTTAGTCTACTTATACTAGCTCTTTAAGAATATACTCCTTCTAATCCCTCTACCTTATATATACTTTTAAAGTAGAGCCTATTCTAATTTTAGTATTTATATATCTCTAGCTATTAAGTATAAAATCTATCTTATTAAACCTTTATTTTAATACTAGGCTAGTAGTCTAGGGTCTTAGAAGTAAGGGAATTATAAGAGGGGATAGCTTTACCCTTAAGAAGATTAGAAGGTAGGCTAAGAAGAAGTAGAAAGAAAGGTAGCTAGAATACTAAGAGGATATCTCTAGCTATACTAGGATAGTAGTATAAAGGGGAGAGATCTAAGAGATAAGAGTTAATCTTTATATAAGGCTATTTAAAGCTAAGAGCTTTATTAAAATTTAGTTATATAGAAAGAAATAAGACTATACGCCTTCTTATATAAAAGAAAGGTACTTAGAGTTAATAATATTAATTATAATATAGTTAAAAGTACTAAGATATAATATATATACTTATTTTCTACTTTATATATAAAGAGGAGGAAGATAATACTTGAAAAGATAGGGTTAAATAACTTCTATTAAATAATAAAAACTCTAAAAGAGTTAAATATTAGTAAACTAGGAAGCTAGTATACTATAGAAATATACGTATTTTCTATATATAACTAGCTAGGCTTATATATCAGCCCTAGGGCTAGGAATAATACTATAAGTTACTAAATACGTATTTAGTAATTTCTAGAAATACTAGGTAATAGGACTAATAGGGGATAAGTCCTACTAATTAGCTATAATATAATAACTATATAGAGCTAGTACTAACTAGGTAGTTATAATAAGTAACTAAGTCTTATTAATAATTAATAGTACTAGTACTTAGTAAGAATTAATAGTAGGCGTAATATAGGTATAGAATACGGGGCTAGGCTAGGGGGAGTACTCTACGCGTATATAAATTATATGAATCGACTATATTTAAAACCTATATTACGCTAGCGTTAATGACGTAGCTATTATAACTCTAGTAAGCTTCCTATTTCTTCCTAGTACTAGAGGAAAATCACGGATTTAAGGCCTTAAATCCAGATTTTCTATATTTAGGACTTTTAGGCTAGAATAAAAAAAATCTATAATTTTCCTATTTATTTCTAGTATTTTACCTGGAAAATACGCTTTTAGCGGATTTTCTAGCTTCGGATTTTCTATACGGCCTACGGGTTCCTAGTTTACTAATAAAGGTAGTAACTAAGTAGGTTATTTAATAGGATATACTTAGCTAATTTACGCTAGTAAGGGTATACTATTTAAAGTTATATAGAAGTAGATAGACTTTAATTAGAAGGTAAAGGGATAGGTAACCCTAGTAAAAGATATATATATAATAATATAGAGAGTATAAGATAGAATAATATTTAATATTAAAAGGCTAGAAATATAATAGTAAATAGGATAGAGTAGACTAACTATATTAGTACTATTTAAAGCTAATTTTATAATTATTATATAATACTAAACTTATACAGGTAATAAGCTAGCTATTAGTAGTTTAGTAAGTTAAGTTAATACTAAAATTTACCCCTAAGTACTAGAAAAACAGTTAGTCTAGGATAGAGAATAAGGTTTTCTTTTATAAGTTATAATTTCCTTTTTAATAAGCTAGATATAAGTTACTCTTATTAACTCTAAGTAACTAGATAGTAGAGATAGAAATATAGATATAAATATAAATATAACCTTTATTTAATAATATTAATAGGAGTTTTTTTACTACTATATCTCTTTCCTTTACCTCTATTCTCTATAATAATACTACTACGTTATAAATAGGAATAAGAATACTACTAGTAGTAATAATAAGACTAGTAGTAATACCTATCTTATAACTACCTAGTAGTAGGATATAACTTTATATAAATATAAAGTCTTTTTAAATAAGGGGGGATTAAAGGCTCTTTCTATTATTTCTTTATAAGATTATTAAAAAGGGTAAATAAGTAATTACTAAGTATTCCTAATAACCCGTTCTTTCCTATAATAGCTCTTCTAGAATTTACTATAAAACTGAATAGAAGCCATTTTGCTAGCTATCTACTTTGCTCGTCCTTTAGTACTTGTAAAGAGGCGCCTTTCTAACTGACCTCTAACAAAAAGGGAGATCAGTTAATAAGAGGATTTTATACGTAATCCCGTACAACTTTGGCGATTAACAACAGCTACCTGCGAAGTGGTAGAATATTGACGATGTCACGAAATCTCTAAGCATGTGTGGTCGGCAATGCCAAAAAACCATAGAATTACCTGAAGCGCTGAAGAGTTTTTCCCTTATCACTAACTGTCATCGTTTGCGGTGCATACATTAGAGAACAGGTTCGATTACTATTGGCGCTGATCCAATGGTGGTGCTCGTGTCTCTTCCCTCAATGCCCTCGTTCTCGCACCTAGCAACAGCGTCACAGGGATAGCGACAGCGTCTACAGGCGGAACAAGCACAGCAGATACATCAGGTGATATCTCTATTGCTACGTAGTTATACGTAGTACTATTCTGGGCGTACAAGGGGCCTGTCCTTTAGGAGGAGTCTGTTCTGCGCCGTACCCAATACTACCCAACACCAAATTGCCATCCCGGTGCGATGAGGAGCTGGGGGGCTCGTCAGGCGCTACGCCCCTAGAATCCGACCATGGAGCCCCTCCCTCCTTGGACGCTATGAAGACTTGTGGCTCGAACCTAAAGGTGCTGCGGGGCTCCTTAGGGGGTCTCTTGGTCGCCAAGCTCCTAAGGCACACGGGGCCAGCTTCCGGCGCATAGCTACGTCAATTTCACGCTATCAGCCATATCTCCTACGCCTAACATCGAAATTCACGAATTCAAGTGGCATGAGATTGGTGGCAGTCATATGAAAGGTTGATACGCAGTAAAGAACAGAGTCCTTGTGTAAACCAAATTACGTTATGGAGGTTGCTTGGCGGCTCACGACAGCCAACCAAACACGCTAACCGTTTCAAACAGAAGTCTCACATGTGGTTGTGATATTCACTCAAGCATTCACCCCTAGCACGACACTCCGTCTCTGCCTTGTTTTACTTCGAGATGGGAGACAACTCTAAACAAAGGTCCCCGACCACGGCTGAGATCAATCATTTCATCTGCACCTTGGGCCAAGCTGCAGAATTCAACAAGTCAAAGCCGCACACGTGGAAGACCATCAATGAGTTCATCGACCATCAAGCTCGAGACATTCCAGAAAGCCCAGCTGTCGGCTTTCCTGTACCGCCACAGAGCGGAGGCAAGGGCTATTGGACTTACAAGATAAACTGTACGTGGGGTCCAGAAACTTCCAGATCTCACAAGTTGACGGATGACGAAAGCCTTTCATGATCTAAGACGCCAAACAATAGCATACGCCCATGCCTTTGAGCAACTCCTCTCGGATAGTAGGTCGAGCAGAACCATTGGACTACTATGTCCTAGCTCGGAAGAGTTTCTATTCGCCTGGCTTGGACTCATGAGATGCGGTTACTCAGTGCTCCTGATTGCGTACGTCGAAGTCAAGGATCTATCCTGGAAGCACGCTAATACAATGTTCGACACTCCAGACCTCAATGTCAGCCTCCTGCTGTAGCCCACCTTTGTAGGGAGTGCCAGGTTTCTGTACTACTGTCACATCGTGATCACCTTGATCTTGCCAAAGGAGCATGCGAGTCCCTTCATCAAGCTACGGCGATACAGCCAATCTGCATGCCCGAGATCATCCGGGATAACAAGTTCTTCGGGTCCCTTGCGAAAACTTGGTCAGTATTGGAGACCGACGTTGCCTATCTGCACCACACGTCCGGAACATCGACCGGGCTACCGAAACCAATTCCTCAGACCCATCGCGCCGCCGTAGGGGTGCTTCCGTGGACCGAGAGTAACAGCGAGACAGCAACGTTCACGACCACACCTCTCTACCACGGCGGCATAGCTGACTGCTTCCGATCATGGACGAGTGGGGCAATGATATGGCTCTTCCCTGGCCGTGACATACCAGTCACTGCTGCCAACGTTTTCAATTCGCTAAACTGCGCCGGAGATGCTTATCATGCGTACGGTATTGGAAAAGTGACATACTTTTCATCCGTGCCTTATGTTCTGGACATGATTGTTGCAGTACCCGGCGGATACGAATGCCTACGGCAGATGACCCTTGTAGGAGTCGGCGGTGCTGCATTATCTCCGAACGTGGGTGATGAAATTGTTCAGCATGGTGTCAACCTAGTATCCCGATTTGGTAGTGCGGAGTGTGGCTTCGTCATGTCTTCGAACCGAGACTATACACTGGACATAGAATGGTCATATCTAAGAAGCAATGGATCACCCCATCTGTTCTTTGAGCCTCAACCAAGTGGATTATCGGAGCTGATCATGCGGCCTACATGGCCGCACATGGCGAAACGGAATCGCGATGATGGGTCCTACGCTACGGCGGACCTATTCGAGAGACATCATACAATACAGGATGCTTGGAGATACCATTCCCGTGCCGATTCGCAACTTACACTAGTCACCGGCAAGAAATTTGATCCAGCACCTCTCGAAGCTGCAATTGCATATTCTAGATTCCTTAACGAATGCTTGATCTTCGGTAATGGCCAGCAATACCCGGGCGCACTGCTGTTTCGTTCTACCATCTCCGCTGATATGACCAGTGAGGAAGTATTAGACGCTGTCTGGCCTATGGTAGGGAACCTGAATTCTGAAAGCCAGGCACACACTAGGCTATCAAGATCAATGCTGGTAGTCATGCCTAAAGATGCCCCGGGTCTTGAGAAGAGTAGCAAAGGCACTACAATGCGCGCTGCCGCAGAAAAGAAGTATGGTACGGTAATCAGGAACGCTTACGAACATGGCGCCAATCCTTCCACGAATGGCAAGTCCCCTGCAATTTTCACTGACGAGAACGTGGCTGTTACCGTACTTGAGATTGTCAAGGGAGCCATTGGTATAATCAAGTCTATCCCTCGGGACGCGGACCTTTTCTCGTTCGGAGTTGACTCAGTAGCATGCATGCAAATCAGAGCGTCCCTTCAGATCCTGCTCTTACCCGCCAATGCTCCCAAGCTACCTCTAAACATAGTCTATGACTGTGGAACCATTCAAAAGATTGCCGAATACATTCTCACCACGCGGCATGGTGGGAAATTTGAGACTGGAAACGAAATAGGGGAGATGCTGGACTTAGTCAAAGAATACAGCACATTCAAGCCCGCCACATCTGCACGATCAGCTAGTGTCAGCCAGCTGCCGAATGATTTCTCGGAACTTGTACTTGAAGGAGACGTGGTGATCTTGACTGGGGCAACCGGTGCCCTAGGAGCCCACATTCTAGACCAGCTTCGCGCATCCCCTCGCATTTCCAAGATACACTGTCTCGTGCGCGCCGCCAACTCCACAACTGCTAGGGCAAGAGTGTCCAGGTCACTGAAAGCCCGAAACAAGGCGCCTCTGGAGAAAAAATTTGCTGCACAGAGAATAACGTGCCACCCTTGCAACCTAGCAGACTCACGCCTGGGTTTGGACCCCCCTAATGACGATGTTCATTTCTATACCTCCCTTGCCAGCCAGGCTACAGTCGTCATCCACGCAGCATGGGCCGTGAACTTCACCATGCGCCTCTCCTCCTTCGTGACAGATCACATAGCGGGCCTCCGAAACCTCATCACCTTCGCCCTGGCCTCTCCCCATCCCTCGCCACCTCGCTTCATCTTCTGCTCGTCTACAGCCAGCGTGCTAGGCCCCAACGTCACATCTCCCATTCCTGAGGAAATATCACAAGACCCGGAGTCCGCGTCGCCACTAGGTTATTCCCGCTCGAAATGGGTAGCTGAAGCTATCTGCGAGCAAGCACATCTCACAACAACACTGAGGGATCGCATCTCTGTACTGAGAGTTGGACAGCTATGCGGGGATACCGAGAGCGGCATCTGGAACGTAACGGAAGCATGGCCATTGATGCTCAGCAGCGTGAGCGTTACGAAAAGCCTACCAGATCTGAAAGACGCCCTCGACTGGCTCCCCGTTGATATCGCAGCCCAAGCAATCATGGAGATTGCCATGCCTGACGATTCCCAACCTCCAGCCTACTCAGAAGTCAAGCCTAATACCTCCCAGCAAACCCCCGTCTACCACATCCTCAATCCCGCCACCCACCCCACCTGGACCTCCCTCCTCTCCTGGCTCCTCAAGCTCTACCCAGACTTCGACATCCTCCCGCCAGCCACATGGGTCGCCCGACTCGATAGCTTGAGAGGAGAGAATGCCGAACACCCCGCTCGAAAACTTCTCGGGCTGTGGAAAGATGCGTATGCTAGCGATGATGCTAGCCATAGCGTACAGGCAGAGGGAGAAGAAGAGGGGGAAGAATACGGAGGGGGAGAAGAAAAGGGAGAAGCGAATGCTTGTGTAGCCTTCATTATGGAAAGGACGAAGGAGGCGGTGAGTGTGATGAGGGACGTACGTCCCGTTGATGAAGAGCTGTTTGAGAAGATTTGGGGATGGGTGGAGCGGGCGATGATTGGGGGGGATGTGAGTGATGTGTGATATGTACATGTTCTCGGATCTCCATTGCTACAAAATGACATGATGTGTGCTATAAATATGCCTTTTTCGGATCTCTGCTGCTGTGGACTGTGCTATGATATGCCCTGTGTCAAGCCCGGGATCACATACTGTGCCGTTTGTAGCTACATACCTCTAGGCTCAACCCCATGAGGACTTTTGCAGTGTAGATATCCGCTTCCATACTCGCGCTCTTCAAGGTAGATAACTACGTTTAAAGAAAGCAATTGACCAGCTTATGATACCATACTAACTCCAATCACCCTTTCCTCGTACAACATCCAGCCCACTCTCTCCCCAACTCTTTTCAAACCTCGGCGCTAAACACAAAAATACCTTCCCCCTAAATCTATATAAGATGTAATTGTTACAGCTATATCAATCTATTAGAAGTCAAAGACTTCCTATATATCAGCGTACCTCTCTAACATAGGTCACGTACGCTGTTATAGCCGGAATTACATGGTACGGACACTGCAGAGATGAGATCAAGGTAGATGTTGTTTCAGAGATGTTAATTGTCTGTCTGATGAGCTGGTATGGCTGATCGTCTTTATAGATCTTGGCTTCCCTACCTCTTTTTCCCGTTTCTTTTGGTTTCTTCCACTCCTTCTTCTGCTTCTGCATCTGCATATGCTTCATATCTTCATCCGTCCTTCTCTCGCCTTACTCCTCCCCTCTTCCTAATTCCCCTGCTCTTGCTTTGTCTCATCAATCCCGCATTCTCCCCTTATTCCTCCCCTCTTCCCACTTCCCCTGCTCTTGCTTTAATCTCCTCACATACTCCATCTCTCCCTTGTCTCTCTTCCTCCCTCAACTCCCTGCTTATTCTCCCCCTGCTCCTCATATCTTCCATTCCCCTTCTGCCAGCCCCCTGCTCTTGCTCATCCTCCCCTACCCTCACCCTCCTCCAGCCCACCTCCCCCCAAAACCCCACAAGATAATAACTCCCAACCTCTCCTGCCCAATATCGATCTCCGCAGCCATCCCCCTACAATGCTCCTCCCCCTCCCCCCCAAACGCCAACAGCCCCCGTAGCACCCACCTCAACTGCTCCCACGTCAGAAATCTAGTATCTGTATAGCCGATATAGTTGAATGCTAAGGCGCTCTCGTTTTCATCATTGTAGACGTATACGTTGTTTCGGAGCGGAGCAGTGGGGGTGATGGTAGCGTTGGGGTTGATGTGTTGGAGGCCGTTGGTTAGGAAGGTGGAGAAGTTGGCGCGCGGGATGGCGGGGCCGGAGAGGTAGATGTTGAGGGTTATGGAGGTGAAAGGGATAGAGTAGGGGATTGGAATTGGGTTCGGGAGGCTGAGGGTGAGGGTGGATTTTGTTGGTTGTTGATGTGAGGGGAGGGTTCTTTGAGTAACTTTGAGGGGCCGTGGGGGCGAGTACCAGATCACGCCTTTGCCGACCTCGACGTCGGTGCCGATGTCGATGTCGAAGTTTAGTGGGGAGCGTTGGGCGCACATGAAGAGCTGTAGTCCGGAAAGGATCTTGCGCAGTTGGATCCATGTTAGTTTGTGGATGGTACGTGTGTAGATGCTGAGGGAGAGGGTGGCGCCGCCACTGGCGCTTCCGACTTTGAAGTACCACAAGGGGTCGGGTATGGCGCTGCTTGATTTCGTGGCTATGGATGACTGAATGTCTTCGGTGACAGCGTGAAAGAGGTCGTTGACGGTGTCTATGGGGATCTTCGTCACGCCGAGCTTGGTGAAGACCAGGGTAATGTCTGTGCCAATGATTGGGAAGCGAATATCCGACTGGTCAAGGTATGGCAATGACGCGTTTTCAATCGAGCGGCCTTCTTTTAGGTGTAGCGATTTGCTGTGTAATTCAGAGGTTACAGATTCCGAGGCGGCTGTTCCAATGATTCTGACTGGAGCCACGTCCCGCTCGGATATCATATGGCTACCAGGAGTATACCACATTGTGCCCAATCCAATCCTACCAACTTCCTCATGGTCAACCTCAAAACGAAGGCATGGTCGATACGCGCCTGGTCCTCTTGTTAGAAAATCTGTCAGACCCGCGAACACGTCATCAACGATGGACCAGGTCAGGTTTTGACCGCTGTATGCATGTACAATGATTGAAGTCTGTCCACCTCCGAAATCTGAAGCGGTACTGAATTCGACCCAATTCCTGGGCACTCGACTGTTCGGACGTCGCGCAAGCGAACTGGCGATCTTTGCGCGAGCCTTTAGAAGCATCGCAAGCACCTGCTGGGCTAAGACCGGGGTATCGAGAGGGATTAAGACGAGAGTAATAGGCGTATCACGGACACGAAATGGAATACCGGATATTAAGGACGTTTCATTCGAATTGATTTGGCTGGCAACGGCAGGTGGTGGGGGTGGAAGGTTGGTGTTGGCCAAGGACCGTTGACTCAGATTTTCTCTGCTGGAGAAGTGTCGCACAGCTCCAGCACCCACCTTGCCTGCATCCCGTAGAATGATATCGAATTCTAATTCCTGGCGATACCTTCCATGGCTGGTTGACAGCGGTCCATGTCCATTTATGAACTCTTTAAGCGCACTCAATATCTGATATAAAAGCATCCATCCAATGGGTTTCTTGGCACGAGTGGACCCATACACAATGACCTCAAATCCTTCGCCGTCAGATCGCGTTTCAATATGTTGAAAGAGGTTTTCTGTGATTGGGCGTTGAGGTGTTAGCTCAGCAAGTATCTTCAACCTCTCGAGAGCGCTAACGATGGCTTGATTAACCCCTCTGGCTGGTATCGATGAACCGAAGTTGGTGAAGGACAGACGGGCTGACGTATTGTGTAAGGGATGAATAACACCAGGGATGGTCTTTGCGCTTGGCGAACGTAGGACAGACTCCTTGCCAATTGCATCTCGTTTCTCCACCTTCACCCTACGCGGAGCCTTGTAACCTAAGATACCAGTACCAATGTAGCCCTGCCCTTGCATGATGATGTTAAATTCTAATGCCTGGAAATGAGTCCTAAGATCGCCACCTCGCTGAGGATTTACTCCAGTCACGAAGCACATGAGGCCCGTCAAAATCTTATCCAGTTGCAACCAAGTCATCTGGTGGAAGGTGGACGGGAGGATTGCGATTGATATACCAGATTCATCATCGTGTACGTAGCGGTTGCGAGGAATTAGAGCATCGGGTAGCCCTTGGACAAATTCCGAAATGTCACGAAGAATGAAAGGTAAGAATTCGAGGAGGTTCGAACTCGGGATGGAGCTGCCAAATGTGTTGAAATCAAGATAGTCTTTGGTATTCGGTATGTTATATGGGATCGAAGATGAACCATCAATGAGATTGGGCATTGTTAGGGTTCCATTGACCATGCGCCTTTCCAGCACATCTGAAGGTTCGGGATCAACATATAACAATGTACCAAAACCTGCCCTCGCACCCCTAATGTCAATATCAAATACCAGCACTTGGTGATGCCCGTGGTCACAGAACTGCATCACACCAAATAGCACTTGGCTGAGCTCTAGCCATGAAATGCGTCCATATTGAGTCGTAACAACATTGATGTACACATTCGACCTCGGGGGCTTGAAATGGAATCTGTTGGTAACAATAGGAGCACTTGGTTGTTCGCGGACAGCATGCATTATATACATCTGCGCATTACTAAGGGTCTCGATAATTTGAGGACTTGGAATATCTTGGCCGAGGTATTTGAAGTCGAGCACGACACTTGTGTCGCGAACAGGCCACTGTATGGGTATTTGAGTTGGTCCGGGAGCGAGAGCAGGCGATGTTAATGTGGAATGTTGTGAATAGTCCTGGCCAGCAACATTTGCCCTTCGCTCCACATTAGTAAGTCTTCGTGGATAGTATGACAGAGTTCCGAGACCGATCTTGACGTTGAACTGGTTGATAATCCTAAACCCTAGAACGTGGAAATGCTGCCCACCATCGACATCTAATGCAGTGGTGAATTGGTAAAGTCCAAAGAGTATCTGAGAGAGCTGCTTCCACGTTATCACGCAACCGTGATAAGCCAGAACAGTGACACCAGTCCTAGTACCATCACCATTTGGCGGAAGCGTCCAATCGAAAGCGTCATTCTGCATGGCATCATCCATATCTTCACTGGTTGACCAAGGGCGAACCTCCGCTATTGCACCCTGGAGCGTTGCTTTAACGTTCTGTTCTGGGATGGGCATACCAAGAAAGTGAAAGCTCAACAGGAGAGACGTTCTCGGGATGGGCCATGGGAGTGGCAGTGGGTCAGCTGTAGAGGCTGATGAAGAGCTGCTTCCATTGAGCGAATAGAGTACCGTTTTGTTGAGGAATGCGTTTGATGCCGGCATGATGCTTCTTTTTAGGGCTTGATCCTTGTCGCGAGGGAAGTACCTTATTACCCCAAAGCCGACTCGTCCCATCCCTACAATAGCAATGGTGAAGTCCAATACCCGACAATGCTGTTCTCGAGCTCCCATCCCTATCATGAATCGAGATAGACCCTGTAACACGTGAGATAGTTGTGCCCATGTTATCTCCTTTCCCATTTTGGCTTGAATCGATACCAGAGTGTCGCCATTCGGTGCGCGGTGTTCGAATCGATTGTTTGAGATCTTTTGGAAAGGACTGTCTTTGACGAGGTCGGCGATTGCTTCATCCGCGCTCTTTAAGACCTTTTCGACTTCATCCTTGGGAATTGGGTCTTCAAAGACTGTGAATTCGAAGAGGATATTGTTGTATGCAAAAGGTACAGTGGTCGCGAGTGGCACAGGTACTCTTTTGACGTTGCCTCGGTTAGAGTTTGGGAAACTGTGCTCGTCGGTTACGGGGCTTGATTGAGATAGTGCAGCTGCTGTAATGCACAAGGTGTACGAGGCAAGGAAGACTGAGAGGAACACATTGCTTATGTGCATTGCTATGTTAAGGACCAGACAGAGGGTCGATGCAAAATCGCAGGTCTTGGTACAGCTTGACCGTCAAGACCGTGCTTGATGATGTTCTTCCAAGTCCGAATGGGAGAGCTCCACAATGTCGGGTTTGTGATGAAATCGTATTCTGATGCGTCTGTGCGCTTTGTCGCGTCCACACATTTTGCGATAGCCATTGATGCGCGATTTGCGACAGACGTAAGGACTTGAACGTTGAAGAAATAGCGAAGATGCCTTTAACACTTGATGAATCCTCTTCTAGCATCGATCTCCTAGATTCAGTACAATGGCACATGAGTATGAGGCGTTCACTCAAGGAAATCAAGGAATATAGGAACACGGAAGTGGGTTTGGTAGTGGGTTTGTAGTTGGGCCTGGGAGCCTCCAAGATATAATTACATACATGGGTACGCAAAATTCCGAGGTAGCTTAGATATGCTGGTGGTGATAGCAATAAGGGTGGATATTGATAAAGTTAAGGATCTCTGCGAACATTTAGTCTCTGACTTGACTCAAAAACGATATAAGTCACCTCCAAAGATTCAGGGTAGATGAACGTAAGGTATCCCAGCCACGGGATGGGGAGATTGGGGGGACAAGTCAAGATAAATTTCCAAGACTCCTATCGAAGACCAATGTTGGCCAGCCAAAGCAGCTGCCACTGAGGGTCTTAGGCAGACACCGAGCCTGAAGATCCGGGTATTGGGACTGGGAGACCTTTCACCTTGTTGTCCTCCGACTGTGTTCTGTCGGCTTCTCTATCCAATGGGGGCGCAACCAAGGAATCCATGATCTTTGTCAGCTCGCTCTCCCTGCGGCCTCTCCAGTCGTCCCATACATTCCACCACCAAGTATGAGTATCACCATCTCTTCCCAAATGCCCACCAATACCATCGCTTGCCACTCTCTTCTCCCAAGGCTTATCGACAATATAATGTAGACCCTTGATCTCGTCATCTTGCCAAATGTTTGTGTGCCATTGCCTCATGGTCTTCAGCGCGTTGTATTTCCATGAAAGGGAGCGCCATTTGCCGCAGAAGAACAAAGCAAGAAAGTCCTGGTCCGGGAATTGATAGGCTGACAATTCGGAAGACGTAAGAAAGTGATGATGCATAGCTTGCCAGAGAGCATCGGAAGGATGGTAGAGGAAGACGCCACCATTGAGGAGAGCGTATGTGTCTGGTGGAGACGACGACGGAGGTACTGGTGTTCCGGTATCGAGCGCTGACGGGTGTTGAAGCGGAGTATATGCGCAATTGTCACGGTTCCAGTTGGCAGGCGCCCAGCTGTCGTGGTCTAGGTTGCACACACAAGCATGGCACGCAGCAATCCAATTATCTTCCGGAAGTTTGATATCAAATATGTCATCCATATTCTTATATATTGTAATGTCTGCGTCGAGGAACACACAAGTTTCGTAGGATGTGAGCTGGAACGCACGAAGCTTGGTCCATGTATCTTCGAAGCGTGAAGCGATGAGAGTGGTCTTCGAATTATTCGGTAGTAATAGTGGCTCAATTGGGTGGACTTTTAGGAGGGCATTCTGGGTTGATTCGAGCTCGAGGGCGCGCACTGAAGACGCTGGTAGGGACGGTGTGACTAGTACAATGAGAGGATATGCGGTACGTTGAATAGAGAGACTATGGATGAGGGTGATGACCCCTGGGAGGTACGATGAACGAGTCAGCAATGTGACCCAAGCACGTTCAGATGTGCTGGTAATTGGAGCCATGGCATTAATAAGACCAGTCTGGAAAGTAATCGATTTGATGGATTTCGACGTTGACTATGTCGAACTCTTTAGTTCTAAGGTTAGAGGCGATGACACTAACTCATATCCTCCACCGTAAACCGCAAGCTTACAACCTAATTCGAGCAATGATAGCATTGATATCATTTTGGCTGAGAGATGTTGAATTTCAATGGGTCGGCGCTCTGTGGTGGAGATAGACTTTGTAGATAGATCTGACATACTTATGCTCTGCCGTAGAGATCCGATCAGCCCTGTAGAATATTCTATCTCTACCCTACCGTAGAATAGTTAAAGCCGCAGTTGCTAAGATTTCAAGCAGTCACAGACTTCATAGTCTTTGAACATCAGCTCATTGACCAAGGTATGGTCCAAGGTCCTCAAAAGTAAGCCTTGTCCGCCCCCTCTTGATATATGCATATTGATAGATGGCTGACGTCCAGACACATCCACCCTCATCACCAACCTTTACCTGCTCAATATCAGACTACAGACAAGGGCCGCGCAGACGCTGAGGAATACTACAATCGCTCTTCCGCCATGGCGCCCTCCAAACTCACCCTCACAGACCTCCTCACTCTTCCCAACTCATCGGTCCAGATACCTCGCCTTGGATTCGGCATCTACCAGTCACCCCCCAACTTTTGCATCAATTCCTGCCTTACGGCTCTTAAAGCCGGCTATCGTCACATAGACTCCGCCCAATTCTATCAGAATGAGTCTGAAATGGGTGAAGCAGCACGGCAGTCGGGACTACCACGTAGCTCGCTCTTTCTCGCTACTAAAGTGATGAGCAGCGGTGGCAGCCCCGATGCTACCTACAAGAAATGTCTTGACAGTGTAAACAAAATCGACGGAGAGAATGGATACGTAGACCTCTTCTTGATCCATACCCCAAGCGGCGGGCCGGCCGCAAGGAAGGAGATGTGGCAGGCATTGGAGAAGTTGGAGAATGAAGGCCGAGCCAAGAGCATCGGCGTTAGCAACCATGGTGTTGGTCACATCGAAGAGATGAAGTCATACGCACGGATTTGGCCCCCGCATGTGAATCAGATCGAGGTGAGCTGATCACGTCCTCCACTCCCGCATGCATTGTCTAATTTAGGTCCTCCAGCTACACCCATGGAACCAGCAACGAACGATCGTTGACTACTGCAACAAACACAATATAATTATCGAAGCCTACTGCCCACTTGTACGAAACCAAAAGGCCCATGACGAGACTCTAGTGAAGATATCAAAGAAGCATGGGAAACCCACGGCACAAGTGCTCATCAGGTATTCTCTGCAGAAAGGATGGGTATCGTTGCCGAAAAGCGACACCCCTAGTAGGATTCAGGCCAACGCTGATGTCTATGATTTTGAGCTGAGCGAAGAGGATATGGCCACCCTTGATGGCCTGGATCAAGGACCGGCTGGGGCGATTGTACAGGCTGTGAAAAACTGAGTAGGAAGCGTGTGCGATCAGTCTGGATCCTCGATTGGTCGCATTCGATTTTCTATATCTCGAGCACGCTATCATGCAATGAAGTGGGCATCGCCACTTCACATGCCTTGCGTATCATAAGACTCGTTCGGTCACTCACCTGCCCTCCGCTCTTCACTCCTAATCACCAGTAAGGCAGCTCATTCATCTCCACAAATTTTGCATTCTGCTCTAACCTCAGTGCATCATATCCATAGCATTCACGTCGTGTACGCATCACGTCAGCTACCTGGCCTTCACCCGACGTTGCAAATAGAGCTTGAGCATTCTCCATATGACACCCCTTGTCTGTACCCATCCACGTGCCATCCACATCAAGAGTCATAGGTCGAGCTCTTAGGCTTCAAGGACATGTGTCTTAAATATATATAGTACACACTTCTGATCTGTGAGTCCGGTAAGGTTTCACAACTTGCGATCTCGTACCTCTTCAACTTTTCGTGCATGCAAACGAAAGCAGAGACCTGAGCATGCACTCAATCTCCCTGAGATATTGGCCGCCTTATCGATTGTGTTAGCCTGGACTTTTCAAACAGTGCTTTCACCAATCACCTTAGGTCCTCGACTCACGCAAAGTGCCAACAGTGCAGCACCTGCCGCTGCTCGCTATGTATGTTCCATACAGCAATATCAACGTCACCGGAATTGATGTCCTTAGATGTGAGTAATCTGAACGCCTCGCCGCTCCCGTATCAAGAAGTTCAGTCGCATGTGGCATGATAACGTAGGATGGTCCTGCATACTACAGAGCTGCTTTGTGAACTCTCACCCAAGTCTAGTAAGAACCTCAGCTTGATTTGATGGAGAAATGGTTGGACTCGGGCCAGTAGTATCAGCTTGATATACCAAACAGCTGCGGAGAGCCTTCTATGTGGCTATTTCGAGACGTAGTACCTTCCTCAAGAATTTGAGTGCATTCTAGTGAGACCATTCCATCTCTTGCTCGGGTTACATAGCTGTGGACCATCGCGTTCGTCCTCACGCTGATCTGTGTTGATCGAGTCTATGGCTTGTGTGCATGAGAATGCCTCGTATCAGCGCTATTTGCAGTGTTCTATGGTGTAAAGGATAGGAAGGATTTCTCTCTATGAATACGGTCCCTTCGAGATTATTGTTCCACATTTATGTTGAAATTTGTTAGCGGAGCGGTTCAATTCCCCTTTTTACCATAACACTTTGGATTGACTGTATTACGGATCAACATAATCGTTAACATTGGCGGCTCTCACACACCTAATTAGATTCACCAAGTTTGATCACACTGGACTTCCTCCATCTCCACACATTACACTATCGATCAGCTCGAAGCTCATCATGGCTGCTTTCATTCTGAACGCTGGCGTAGCTTGGGATCAGACCCCAGAGTACATCGCATTAACAGATCATGTCATCCCTCCAGGGGGACAAACAGCATATACCCGCTTCCACCCTACTGGACCCTCCCCAACAGATTTTACGGCATTCGTGTACGGGCAACGTGATATTCACATTGGCAATTGGCCAGAGGCAAGTCTCTCTTGACGAGTCCTAGATCAAATCATTCGCTGACGACTCCAGGTGATGTACATGCTCTTTCCCACCCCAGCGTGGGAGGCATTCAAGCAAGTTGGTCTACCTCAGCAGAAATTTGATGCGAACCAACAGGCCATGTTTGAGCGGTGGCCCAGAGTTGGAGAGCAGGCGAGACCACTTTTAAATTTTCCCATCTTGCCAGACAGCGTAAGCTCAGAGTCACCCCATTCTACACTTTATTAACACTACACAGATATCCTACAGGGAAGAGTTGTGGCGGTTCGATGTTTGGCGGAAGATGGATCCACGAATGTCCTGGGACGACATGATCATGCGAATTGAATTACCAGGCCGTACCCCGGAAGGTGACTTAAAGCTACAGAACAGTATCCAAACTATGCTTGGCAGGTTCTGGCACAGACACTACCACATGTTATCCTGGTTTGGTAAAGGAAGGTTCCACTACAACAATGCGATTAACCCAGCAAGAGTTCAAATACTCCGCGACCTTGCCAATGCGACTCCCCCAATCCCCCTCGTCCTGAACACGACGAAGGGCATTACTCCGGGCTCCATCAATCCTGCTCATGGCCCAAATGGGACGATGGTAGCCTGGCCCAACATTCGAGGAGGGACTATTCGTGGGCCACGACCAGCAGTAGTACCTCCAGCAGCACTTGCTACGCCTGTGGTTCCTTTGCCTGCGATTGCGACTGTACCAACGATCACTGCACCACCAATACCACCAGTCACAACCGCTGCTTCTCTGCCTACAACCGCGGTTACGGGAACTGTCGTTGAAGTGGATGACAGTTCGTCTTCCTCATCTCTCGCTGAAATTGACTTGGACTCCAATCACCTGCCCGGTAGAGAAAGTACACTGACAATGATCTCGGCAGCGGATCACTCCGTTAGCGAAGAGCTCGGTGAAGGAGAAGAGGATGAGAATGAAGGTACTGACGCCTTTGTCGAAAGTCACGACGACTTCAGCGATGGCATGAACTCACCCGTAAGCTCCTTAACCACGTTGAATCCCCATTCTTTACTAAACTATCACCAAAGGGCACCAGTTCCATGATGTTGGATCAGGCCGAAGCAGAGTATGATGGGAGTGATATGATCATGGGTGGAGTCGTCGATTCGGAAGGAGAATGGACATCCACGGATGGCTCTGATGAAGATGCCGCTACATACAGCTTCGGCCCTGGGCGGGCCCTTGTTTCGAGCTCGCGGGCCATTCCAGCAGATACCGATGCCACCGAAAATCCACATGCAACAGCGTCTAAGCTTGCCAAACGCGCAGCTCAGTTTTCTGCCGACGACGAAGTCACAGGAGCAAGCCAACCTCCCGCAAAACGTCGGCGGATTGGGTCTGGAACCCATGCATACACCACCTCCCACGGGCCAAGAGGCGCAATTGATGCTGGAACAACGACATTAGCTGAGCGGCTCGCATCACCATATCAGCCAACATCATCTTCAGGGCTCGTCCGCCCGCCATCGCAAACGTCCAGTCTCGCCAACATTCCTGAGCCGTATCGCCCGTCTACGGTCCTTCCAGATACCGCAGCTACGGACACCGAACACATCTCCGAGACAGACGCCTTCTTTGAAGAAAGTGGGGAGTTGCCTCCTGACGGATCGTTCTACTGAATCGGTTGATCGGTTGATAATCCCAAGCTCGCAGGATCATTTGCACTCGCAGACCCTAACTTATACCGCTTTTTGAAATAAGTAACATGATCGTGGACGCTAGAGACGATTCTTATCTGCAATCCATAACATTGGCCGCTGGTTGGCTGTTATCAATCTTTTCAGGAGAAAATGCCCTTTATGGTAGCATATCTTGTAACAATGCTACCTTCGGTTACGCGCATGCTTGTTTGGTGTTATGATTGCTTGTCATTCATGTGTCTAACCGTTTTAACAACCATACCATAGACGTTCCTCAGCAGCTAGATTTTTTATGCTTCCCAATCGTGCCTGTTGTGTACCTTGCTGAGATAAATTGCGAAATAGACTTCATCATCACGCAGTGTACGGCCTGCTACAGCCCATTGGGATGGGGACGCTTTTACTTGAAGTGTTTCGAAGATAAGTCCATTGTATTGCAACTGTCACAACGATACACATGTTGCTAATGTGGTTGTCATCTACATAGACTATCAAGCCGCTTTACGCCTGGGGCTGCTGTTCTCTCGACCATAGACACTCAAATGAGAGGTCTTATACAAATATACCATTTGCTTCCTCCTGGCGTCGATAATCGTCGGCTGCAATAGACTCGTGTTATGGAAAATAATCCACAATGACAAGAGAGCTTACATCGCTCTACTCATTAGGTGTTCAAGAACTTAGAATGTACGACACGTATGAATTATTCATGATTCTTGCAGCCCCTTCAGCCCCTCGGGCTCCATGCACCATCAAGATATTTACATACTTGAAAAGCTTCGTTGAATTCCATGCTTATGAAGATGAAGTGAATGAATCTGAGGGGAATGAGAGCGATGTTGAGCCTCCTTGATCAAGATTGTTAAGTACGTAGCCCTATAGTTTCATGCAAGCAGTGTTGTGTGGGTGGAGAACTTTCCAAGCTAGTCATTCTCAACTCGAGATTCTCAGAGATCAATTCTTTGGACTCACTACATTCACCGTCAGCAAGCCACAAGTCAAACGATCTCCATCATTGATTCGACACGCAGCAGTGATCTGGAAACAAATATCCACAGCCTTCAATTTTCGCTTCGTACATTGTATCCCTCATCCTAACATCACGTCACTTTCCAGTCTGCTCGTCTTCCACTTTCGTCAACCAGTCCCGAAACAATGGCAGTCAACCAATGGTTCCAGCGTCCTGACGTCCGCGAGTTCCATCGAATTCAGCCTCAACTGAATGATCGTACATTCTATGGTTAGTCAAGAGTTGTTTGACCCGTTCAAACAAATTGCCCGCTCATCGAAATCGTAGTGGAACCGCCTTCTCCACACGCTGGCCCTGATGATCGTACAGATTTCCAAGTTGGGTAAGTGATATGTACCCTCCCTTTGAATGTTGGCTGTTGCCATCACTGACGGAGGGCAGACACGCACGCTTCAACCCCGAGAACCTTCCTGACGTCAGTTTGTTTGTCTCTCAGTCTTGTGGGATTCCCGCTGATGTACTGTAGTTTATGTACGAGCTGGATCCGCCTCAGGAGTGGTTCGACTATCAATCTGATCATCCACCTCGACAAAAGATCGACTCGAATGGAAAGCTAATGTGGGAGTTGCATCCACGACCTGGTAAACCTAGGCGTGCACTGCTCGACTTTCCTCACCTGAAAAAAATAGATAAAGTAAGTTGGAAGGGCACAACGAGTCAAAACCATGCTAACATTCTCAGGTTTGTACCTACGAGAGCTGGTTATGGTGGGAGATGAACATGCGACTCGACCCTCATTTTCGTTACGAAGATGGCATCATGAGAATGCCAATGACTGGTCTCCGTGGCCGGTTTGCCACGGAAGCGAAGTTTCGGAACGACATCAACATGAGGATGTCTAGAGGTCGCAGAAAGTGGTCTATGGCATGTTGGCGAGACCCTCGTAATGGGGCTACTGGACCACGCGACAAATTGTTAAAGAAGTTGTCTGCACATCAAATTCGCAACAATACCACTCGAGGATCGACACCTGGGTTGATCGATCCATCGTTGGGTGAGGTGGACGGCAACAGAATTCCAATTCCACCGGAAAATGAGTCAAGATTCGCATATTGGAAGGCAAGGAAAACCACCAGTAATGCTATTCGGCGTGCCAGATCATCGAGTGAGTCAGATACTGAAGTTTCTGATTACAACAAGTCATTAGATGGTGGAGAAGAGCTCGACGAGCTCAGCCAGATCTATACACCTAAGCGGAGGCAACTACGATCGAACCAAAATTTGGTCAATTACGCAGATGCCGAGGTATCAGAAGATGAGAACTCCGTCGGGTCTCAACTCAACATTATCCCAGAGCGGCTTTTTCCACAGAACAAGACTTCAGACAGTGGAGATGATGTGACGACGTCAGCGGCACATGCCACGAGGACAAAGGAAATGACAAAGCGCTCTCACGATCCAGAACCCTCGGTAGCACATACCAAAAAGCGGAGACTGAATGGAAATAACGGGAGCGATGACTTCCATTCATCAAGACAAGAATATCCAATCGGGGCTGTACGTGAGGCTCGACAGATCAATCCTCCCAGTCGACGTCGAGAAGACAGTCGTCGCTATCGAGCAGCGCCTCGCTCAACCTCTTCCGCTTTGTCTTCTCAGTTGCATGCCTTCCCTGACTATACGGCAGGATTTCCCACAACCCGCTCCTACATTTTCGATACCGCATCCTCCACTCTGATGGCTACCGATATGCTGCCAACTGCTTCTCATGGCGCTACAGAAAGCCTCATAAAGGCTTCAACAAGAAACATCTCGGCAAGCTCAGGCGAGCCACCTTTCAATCACTTCCACGGCACAATATCATCATCATCTTCCGCTAAGAGTTTTACCAATGGTACTGCGCATGAAATCACAGGGTCTTCCCGTCCGCAATCATCTCACCTCCCTCGCCAAAGATGTCCGTCACAATTCATGGCAGACAGCACAGATCCCATCGCTGCCAATCCCATTCATTCTCAAAATAGCCTATTGCAAGGGCAAGCCGTATTCGATACAGGAAACACCATGCAGAGTCCAACGCAGGACGGCATGGGGATAGTGAAACCAATCGAGTCGAGCAAGACATTTCAACCCGAACCTCGTTCCTTCCAGATCCAGCATCCTGGTGCCCTGAGTGGAGAGCATTTATCATTGACCACAACGCTCAGCCTCTTCTGAAGGTGCACCTCCTGGACGAGCATCTCTGGCAAGACTCACTACTTCATTGAATTAATTTCACCTACAAGCAAGAGGAGCATTCACATTTGCGGAGACAGTCATCAGACATCATCAGACAGCTAGTGATCGAAAGGCGAGCGATGAGATATTGCCAATCGACTGTGCCACTTCTTAAACTGAGCCTTCACACCGGCGCTCTTGCATGCGAGTCCGACATGAGCTTCACATTGTCTGAGGTCGATGTTTGGATTTCACATGTGAGGAAGTGTGAGATTTCACTTCAGAGCGGAAGAGATGGGTCTATAGAAAAGAAGTCCACGCACTTGCCAATACATATGAAGACCTCGACTGGCTTTGACCATCCTTCCAACACTATCTCTCAGCCCTCATCAAAGATGGGTAACTCAACAAACAAAGAGGAATATCGACAAAGCTGGGGAGCTAAGCAATGAACCAGCAATGCTCCACTCTTTTGACCTTGACGGGTGCATCGATCTCTCCACCTACGACGTCCACCTTGTGAGACTTCCTCAACATCGCAAAAGTATCAACGTCTTTTCTCTCAAACAAGGTGCTGATTATATCAGGATAAATCCCATGCTAGTCCCGGTGAATCATCCGCTTCTATATACAAAAATATATTGCTACATCACAGCTTCAACGACGGCAGTAATCCGCCAGATAGCCCATTTAAAGTTCAGCAGCAGTGGACTGCTCACCCGACTCCTCGATTGGTATCCGATAGTCCTTCTGGAGAACACGTTGAAGAATCAACAAGTGGTGTCAGTCCGAGTACTGAGAGTAATGGAGAATTCGAAGGATGTAGGACCTTTCTATCCTCCCTCATGACCTCCGACCTCATATAGAACCTACACATCTCGAAACGACACGCATCGTTTTTCCAAATCTCACTTGAGATGCCATGCGAAGGCATGGCATGAAATACAATGAGATCCCTCTAGGATCGCTCCTATGTCTACCTTGATCATTACCACTTTTGGCTACAGAGAAGGTCACCTTCTCGCGAACAAAAGTACGTTCAAGACAGTTCCGTTCCTTGGAAGACTTTGGGCTTGCAACGCAGAAAGAGACCAGATGCGGAAAGCAGGCATAGTTTGCATTGACGTTCAGATCTTTTTTTACTTGGACATGCGAACGCATTTGCAACTTTCGGACCTTTCTTCAAGTCTTCTGGCCACTCTCACTTCCGGATTCACCTCGACTTCAGGCAGGATGACAAGATCTTGTGTCTCCAATTCCAGGATCGTCGACAGCGTCAAATTCGAATGGTATATGCAGGAATAACTTATTCCTCTGACAATGTTTGCTTCCATGTTCCTACGTTGCTGTCTCAAGGCTGAGTCATGGAAGATCTAAACTGGATAGTGCCTTCTGCCAGCCATGGATACTTAAGATTTCATACTAGGTGTTATGATAAAAGCTTAACTTTCTTGAATAATTTGTGCACTTATACAAAAGGCCTCATGATATTCTCGAACGAGGCTGACATCCATAATGATCGGGAATGCCAACAATTAAGGCGTTAGTACTGTGGACCTCAACCTATTACCAGTCTTCAGCAAGCTAAGAAGGTTTCTGGATCGAGTATTCTAGACTTCTGGATGCCATCAGTGTCTGAAGAGTTCCAAGACCATTCTCGCAACGTCATTACTCGACCGTCTATCTTGATGCCTGACCTCAAAAACTAGAATAAGCCTTCACCGACCATTTGTCTTTCCAAGTCGAGATTTAAAGTCGACGTACTTCTGCATTCAAAATAACGCCTTCAAGGGTCCCATCTTGGGCTGTATTCAGTGCGATGGATAGCAAGATTTGTTACGTATGAGTCTATCTCGACGTTTCTCCAGCAATCTGAGCCCTCATCAACCAGTTGCCATTTCTAAGTCAAGCTTGTAACTCGGCGCAATGTCTTTGTGCAACAATTTTCTTCATAGATCTCAGTATGAGCTACATACACTGTAATACATCGGTGTACATAGTGTGAACTATAACCTGATGGTGTACCTCAACGCTATCGCTTGGGCTGTTCCACCTGGCCTTCACCGACTCGAATGACCTTGGACGTAGCCTTTGCTTCCTCCGTTTGATACTGATATTAGCTATCACTTGTCCAATTGACGAGCATCCATGTGGATATAGTCGCGATCTGTGTCCAGCGCATGGTCGTTATCATCAGAGGCTATCTCTGTTGTACCAGTCAAGAAATGTGACTTTACAGCCTATTTCGATTCTCAATTTCAACTAAAACGACTTGGCCTCTACAAATCACTATCCTCCTTCAGTCGAGATCAATACTTTACACAGATCTCTCCATGCAAAACGCATTTCATTTAGTCTGCAGCTGGGCTGATTCAAATGAAAGTCGCCCATCATAGAATAAGAAGGGCTATTCGTCGATACGTTGGAGAATCGTCTAGAATTCTGATGAGAAAGTATGAAGAAAGATGAGTTACTTGTACTCCTTCGACAATCCAACAAGTAGTGATGCTTGTCCGGAGTAAGAGAACCGATTGCAAGGGGAGCAAAGCACACCATCGCATAACATGTTTATATGAATGAATACTTGGCAACATCATGGCTTGCCATGTTTTACGTTGTGAGGGATGCTTCGTTTAAGGATCTGACAGGCCGATTTCATATATACGAAATATAGCTGATATCAGCTAGCGGGATGCTGAGAGGGGGCTGTTATGTCTTTCTACGACAGAAACTTCGATGACCGGCAACTTGAGAGCCTTCAAGTCTAGCAGGACCCTGTCTTATCGATATCTTGCGGATAGCTGGGCTCGGCCTGGGTGCATGAAACATTCAAGAGACGCATCTTAGCCATCTGTATTTCTCAGCATCAGCATTAGCACTAAGAGATCGTGTGATGAATATTAACGATCATACCTTACAGTATGTGGGCAACTCAAGAGAGTCTAATGTCTAAGCATCGGCCACAACAGAATATTATTGTTCCTACGCTCATTAGCAACGAATCACCTTTGCAATAGTGGCCATTCCTTACGGGAGGAATACAACACGATCCATTGTGCGAATCTAGGAAACAGTTCTCAGAATGGATGATTCGATGACCTTGGTACTAGAATGCATCAAGTGATGCGATACAGAATGTCGTGGCCATTTCCTACAGGAGAAATACAGAAACCATCATCATACGCATCTAGAAAACAGGTTTTGGTTTGAAAACTTCGATACCGTCGGTGTTCGATGGTATTCCTAAAGGAACTTCATGATGTTAAGACTTGAAGAGTGTTATTTGACATAGACAGGTAGAGCATTCTCGGCGATCATTGAGTGAGCCACATACTCGTATCAGATGTCATTGTCTTCACACTCATTATATACGGATCACCTTTACCGAGTCACATACTCGTGTCAAACATCATTGTCTCTACACTCATTATATACGGATCACCTTTGCCAATGATAGCAACTCTCCTACAGGAGGAATACAACAAATTTCATGAAGCGCATCTTGAGATCAGGTGTCAATACGGAACATCCGTTATTAATGATGCTAGACAGCATTTCGAGGTGAACCACATGATGGTAAGCTTTAATCGGCTGATATTCCAAACTAATACATAGCTACCATGAGCGGAGATGAAAGTATGATCCGATAGGTAGTGCTTAGCACAGTACGTGCCAAGGAGTACTCCTGCTTGTGTCGAAGATCACTGTCTCTACGCTCATTATACACGGATCAATTCTGCCAACAATGGAAATTGTGTACACGGACAATATAACCATTTTCATGATGCGCTCCTCGCCAGTCAACGAGCGTCGGACTTTCGTCCCGGAGAAGGGCGCGGTTGAGAGGCCAGCGAATTCCCTTGGAATATCAGTTCACTCGTCCGTTAAAGGCCAACAGACTTCATTCACAGTATCTAGAAAACAGGTGTCGTTATTAATTATTTGATACCGTCGGTGCAAATCATTGAGAGGGGGTAACAAGGCTCCTCTCGAGAAGAAGTTTGCAGCGCAGAGGATAACGTCCAGGATAAACTGCAAGTTTTCAAGCTTTGACTATCTGATAATTCAATTTGTTCCACGGCTATGGCAAGCCGAGAAGAGGATGATATATGGACAAATAGAATCTCGTCCAGCAAGTACCAAGGGAGTCATATGTTCTTGGATTTGTATGTTGAACATAGGAAGACGTGAACACGTCAGAGGAGGCCAACCTCGACGATGATCAAGGATTACTTTGCCAAATCGGCAGATGGTCTACATATAATAGACATCATTTCAATCAATCAATTTGCTGTGTTAGACATGACCTCGAACTTAGATCTTTATTTGGTGATGACCTAATCCAGCAACGCTTTGGTATTCAATCGCTAAGATTTGGTCCCCTCACAACAACAAACACTTCCCTTTCACCAGGACTACCACTACCTGATTATCTGATTCCACTATCATGCTTTGATCCACGATTGCGACCACTACTCACAGAGAAGAGCATTATCCAGACCAGATCCCGTGGTGTTGTACGATAAGTCGTGCAAGGTGTTCATTCTTAGATCAAGCCGCTTGACTGAGATCACCCGCTCAGATCAGAGCAGCTATATACATAGCAAGTCCTTCCATCATCGGTCATAGGACCTACAAGATCTTGTTTCAAAACGACACACGGCTAGGCGTGAGTACGCGAATCCCGTACTTCCAATGTGTCTCGCTGAATGATTGTGCAGCATCGTGCGTGGAATGCACACAACGTACCATTCGTTTTGAATCGTCTCTACTGCATCGACAAAAGTCAACCCTAGGAAACATACGATGATCCATTGGCCAGGATGCACATATGAAACCCGGAAGAATGACTGGAAGCCGAAGTGTAATGGGGAGCTTTGATGGGCTGAATGGGAAACAAATTTGAGCACGATCTCATAACAGGGAGGTCCCATTGTAGGAGCCAAGACACAGCAGGCGGCTGTGTCAGTCAAATCGACTGGAGCTGGATCACTCTGGCCTGGAGTTCTACGCCTAAGTACTTTGTTTCAACGACTTCGACGACCACGCGGAGTCCACTTGCAAAATGCTGCCGAACATGAAGTCCATGCAAGTCGGCTCTCAGTGTCAAAATGGGCTTGAGCTTTACATATCCGGCAATCTTGTCTTTTCACTGTGCTCTACATCGCCTCTTTTTCAAACATCATCGACATAAAACCGAGGCAGTATTTCGATGGACTATCTCCTTGCTTCAAGGATCAGTCATCGAACGGGCATCTGGAGCACTCGTCTCGCAAGCCGACCAGGTGGCCCAAGACCTGGAGCTGCATGCGTCACCACCAACCTTATATATAATAATAACATCTCGATCGGAAGACTGCGAAACACCATGGACAGTGGATCTCGGGACGAAGTGTGTGACGACATAATGCACGCGGTATACAAGCTCCATGACATTTTTCGGTCCACTTCCACTCTCACTCCCATCGACCGCGGAGTATTCCTAGCCGAGTGCTCGAAATTAGCCAAGGTCGCACGGCAGCTCATCAAAATCTCCTTGAAAATCGAAAGCGTCGCCCGTCCTGGGGGCGATCTGGCGTTGTAGGTCCCTTTGAATCTTGATATGGCGAGTATGCCTGTGTTGATGGACCTGGATAGATTACGTCTGAGGCAGAAGTCGTTGTCGAGGCAATTCAAGCGGACAATTGAGAACGAAAAACATCGAAGAGGCCAGCTATACCAACGCCACAAGAGATTACAGTATGGCCACAGTCTCGCTGCCGCTACAGCGGACCTGTTCGAACGACATCACACAATACTCGATGCTTGGAGGTATCATTCTCGTGCTGACTCACATTTGTTCGTAGCCAACAAGGGACTCTGCCGGATACGTCGCCTCCATGTGCTTTGAATGGTGATTTGATAAAGCCACCGCTCAACATTCACTACTGTCCGAACAAAGCCATGTATCAAAGCAATATCCCTCAAATTCTAAGCAGCCATAAGACTTTCCGAGCCTTGAAGGAAGATCAAAGCTCATGGCCTACGATTCCCGAAGATTTAATGCACACAAAGAAAAACATATCAACTGGATGCTATTGTGCTACGTGGAAGTCGTGACTGGGGAGAATTACTGACCTTATTCATGAACCCAGGCCCCCCGTCATTCAAGGAAGGGTTGAAGGGAAGCTGGTCCTCAAGCCGTTGTACTCTATTAAGATCATTGATATAAATATACATAAACCTTGCGAGGTCATGATGCTGCCCACAGGGGCCAACCGGGTTCCTACTAATCAGGAAGCGCCTGAAGCTCCGACCTATCCCAGCGGAGCGTACAACAAGGCACTAGGACAAAGCGTGATGGAAGACAATGACTGGAACCACGAGAGTGTCACGAAGAACCCAACCCTTCCTGCTCCAGCACGAAATTCACCGGCTTTGGACAATTTATCAACAAGCCAGCTCAGCAACATTTGGCCCGAGCAGATTAACAAGCCTGACAAGCTGGGACGCGGCTGACATTCAAATCCGAGTCAAGATGAAGTTGCTGTGGGGGACATACAAGCTGATTTGGGCTCTTTTGGGCTCTTTTGCATTGAAATCCGGAATTATGGACAAGGAGAAGACCTGAAGTCAGCTTTTGCGGGCATACACCATGATAGGATGTTCAACTATTGTCTTGTAGCATTCGGTCACCGTGATCTATGGAGAAAAGCTGAACAAGTCTCATTGGCTCACAATCTCACCGCTCAAGGCTCGCGATCCTAGGATTCTCTGAGCAAAGAATTCTCTTTGACGGCAGCCTTGTCCAGATTGAACCGACGACAGCTAGACTTCCATCAGAAAGACACCGAAGCGGTGACAGTATGACATACGAGATTGTTTGAGACAAGACCAGGTTCACTTAAGGAGACTCATCAAGAGCATTGTCATCGATCCATTAAGCCGTTCCCGTCTTTACTGCAAAATTCAGGCTGTCGTAATCCGGAACTCCTTTATCAGACGCGGCAGAGAACGCCGTGGAAATCGGATCTGGAGACGGCACTACAGTGGTGCAATACACGGGCGATTTGCGGCAAAGGTCCATGTCATAGAGCGTGAGGAAACCATGCCTTGGACTGAGCAAGAGTTCGGTCCTATCCTTCCCGAATGCTGTTCTTGCGACAGCCAATACTCTGCCACAACATTCCATCAGGGACTCATACTAAATTGCTACAAGAGCAGCCCCTCGACTCAAGATGACACGTCCGAAATACCTAATCCTTTCGCGTCTTATGGGCCACCGACAGAAGCACGAAATCTTATTGAAAACGAGTAAGGCGTCTTTCTTTCAATCGGGGTTACCTCAAAATGGCCTTTTGCGATACGAAGAAGCTGGAACACCCGACGGGAGGGAGCGAAACCAGCGGTGTCAGCCTTCCTCTATCCGTTACAACAAAAAAGACCGAACGTGTCGAGGAGAGACTGTCACTAGCACCAGAAATTGATCCATCTCCCCTGTGGAGCTTTTAAAGTCGTTGCTGATATACGCACTGGAAACCATCTTGAGCTATTCGCTGAGCCCCTCCAGCACAGTCACAGCATCGCTCCAAACAGAAGCTTTCCGTGGGCGAATATGTCTGGAGGCCCAAGTCTATCCAGACTTTGACAATGAGCTGGATTTCGAGGTAGACAGTGTTTAGGGTATAGTCTCGATATCTACGACAAGATGGAGGATCAAGATCACTGGTTCACAATGATGATCCGCATGAAAGCTTTATGAGCAGCTGTGTACTGTTGCAATACGAGGTGTTGCGAGGATTCAGAAGCATTGAGTTTTTATATCAGGGAGATCCTTTGGTCACCTGCAGGTCCATTATGCGGGACATTCGAGGTTACACATGCCTGGAGCATCTGAGGGACGAAATATGCAAGTATAATCTTTCTGCAAAGTGTGGGTCAAAGCTATGCAGCTTGAGCCTTTCATTCTCTGCAGATACAGCTGGCAGTCTTGAAAAGGGGGCAGGAGCGGACGAATAACATTGCTGTTAAGTCAGCGACAAGGCTTGATCTTTGCTTCGATGGGATGATCTGAATTATCAGGAGATACTATCATTGTTACCGGTCAGACTAGCTGGTTTATGCATCATTATTGGAGCCTTTGTTATCTTGTGGTATTGTTGAAATGAGTTGCCGTTCTGCTTCGATGAATGTTATGAGTTTTTGGAGAACCGTGGCTGGCAGAGGCTTTTGAAGGAGTGCTGCAATGAAGCTGACCCTTGACTGGTCTCCCTTATAAGTTTCAGAGGCGGAGACCTTCTCTCATAGAGCGACTGTACATCTTGAAGACCTATACGGCGAAGATGAATCCAAGTTGAATGAAAAATCGCATAAGCCTTCCCCGTATCCTTGTGACTTCGCTTGTTAGATTCTTAGCGCGGGTGATCGTGAGAGCTTGCGTTTTCATCACTCAACAACAGCAATGAGAACAACACCCCGACACGCCAACACTTCCAACCTTCGCCAATGATTTGACTCGTTCTAAGACTTTGGATCCGCTCAAGAAGTCATCAGAGAATCGCAGGAGTTCCAGGCCAAGCAGAGTTCAGTTCAACGACAGCTGAAGACCCATCAACAAGACGCCAATAATCTGACAGTACAACACACCACTCTCAAGGACCTCGTGATCTGTAAGATTCTCGATCGATCTAGAAGCAAAGGCGGCTGACCTAATAGTAAGACAATAAGACTCTTGGAATACAGCACACTACTCTTAAGAAAATTTCGTCTCGATAACCTTGTCCAAATAAGATCAACGGCAGCTAGACACCATCAATAAGACGCGGAAGCGGTGACAGTACGATATACAAGATTTTTTGAGATACCAGATTCAATCAACGAGACTCATCAAGAACATTTTTGACGATTTCCCTATGCCTCTTCGATCAAGATCGCACAGTCCCATCACCGCCCCTGTCAACATGACAGAGTCCAAGTCTGAGCCAGTCCCTAGTGACGATGCAAAACAGTCTGACGAGAATCCGGAGAAGCGTACAGAGGAGATCGTGTCCGCGCCTGAAAATGATGCAAGCTATTCATCTAAATATTTTGAATCGAACGAAGGATATTGGAAGAACTCCAATGACGCAGAAGATTCAAGTGATGATGATCTACCCTTGGCTCGACGAGACACTGGACGTACGGCAGAAAGCACAACGATGCATCCCGAGAGGTCGCAGCCATCGGCCTTGGAGCCTCGGAGAAGACGTCGTGGAGGACCGCCAGAGTGGGAATCGGCCCAGCTCTACCAAGGCAAAGAGATGAATCATCCCCTCACAACACCTCCAACGCATAGCAGGACGTATGATCCATTCCATATCCATCAAGACGAAGCAGTACCCGAGAGCGATGAGGAAATGGCGAGACGCCTCCAGAATCATTTCCAGTATGAAGACTTAGACCGAGCCGTCCCCACTTCATCGCATGGTATGAGCAGACGGGACCCACCAGCAGTCCGTACGCCCACAGAGGATAAGAAGGCTGAGACAGACGAAGAAGTAGCCAGGAGGCTTCAAGATCAGTTCAGCAGAGAAGCTGAGCTGAGCGGTGCCGTATCACACGATACTTATGGTACGGCTGGGCCAGTATCTGCCGCCGGAGTTGAGATGGGCGGACTACCTATGGATAGGGACTTCGACGCGGTCAAATATGAAGGTCAGGGCGAGCCCGTGAGGATGCAAAATATTCCTCAACAGCATCCTGAAACTAAAGCTTTACGGATGCACAATGACTGCTGGGAAGACCGGTTCGAGCACCTTCCGTTTCGATCAAGCTGTAGTCTGTGTAATGTGGAACAGATTCCGTGCAGCAAGCACCACCCATCGTCCGGATACTGCTACCAGCACGGCCTTCCCCGCATGTACGCCCCCGTCTTCGATCACGTCACGGGACTGGATGATGTATATGAGAGGTGGTACGAGGACTTGCGTCGGGAGGGGAGCGAAGACTTGCGTCGGAACAGAAGCAAAGACTTAGGTCACAGCATGAGCCAAAGCAGCGGCGTGAGGAAGCGCGTGATTAAGGCCAGACCACCAAAGGTGGTGCCGCCGAAGATGGAAGAAGCCATCCTAAGAGAGCTTCGCTCGAAAGACGACGAGCGCGATCCTCCCACGGTATGATGGCAAAGCGCTGAACATGGAGGCCGGTACCAGGCGAGAAGTTGGTGAAGAAGGGGAGGAGAATCTTGACGCAGTATTGATTTTTGTTTTGGTGAGATGGCAGATGGCATTAGTGCCAAAGAAGAGACAAGTCTCGACGCTGTATTGGATTGGTTGATCAGCGGACTGGCTCTTCCTCTATCACACACCTGCTCTAAAGACATGGGTACCACGTCCATAGCTGTCCTTCTTCTGCGTCCGAAGGTTCAATGGTGTCGCATGTTCTATAGTAATCCAGAAGCATGCAGATTTACAACGTTTGTTCGATACCTCGAACGTAGTATCCTACAGGGACTCGATTGTGCATGTTGCAAAAAGAATCCAGACCTTGAAATCACCGTCTAACAAACTCTTCCAGCCCTCTCAATACAAGTCATCTTGCCTGTTCTTAATCTGAAACCCCAAAGCACCTTGCTCCGAGGAGTCCGTCTCCAAATGTAGCCCATGATACCTAGAGAATTACCACCGAAAAGCCATTGTATAAGGCCAAATTGTTAAACTCTAGTAGATCATGGCCGCAAAAGCCTTTCACTTGGCTCGACGCATTCTGTGATCCACCTCCTGCTGTGAAGTTATCACTCGAGGGTATCTTATGACCCCATATGCCCACTTATTCGGGGGCCACAAGTGGGGTCCCCTATTTCAGGGGCTTCAGCCTCCCCTGTAACTTAGCCACCCTAGGCAGAAGCTTGTGATGGGCCCAAAGACTTCCGATCACGGCCGCTAAGAGCAAAAGTCCGAACAAAACGGCCTAGCTTGGTGAGTAGCGTGTTTCGGTTTTGAAAATCTCTATTTAGCGGCCAACCCGCCCACAAATTTCTTTCATTCTACCATAATGTTTTGGTTTTTTTGTTTGGCCATGGTTATCAGAGGATTGGGCTGGTATGTTGATCTCACCCCTACTATACTTGATGCAAGCTTTCACAAGACTGACGCATGAGCGTAGCAACGGGGCCCGGGATTCCTTGAGGGTCCAAGGGAGCTGGGGACTGCTGCTGCAAGTGAGATCCCGGCCTAGGAGGGCACCTCATGGCCGGTCTGGTTGATTATCTTCGACACCGCATTGTTGGTCAAGAAGAGTCTGGCCATCTTGATACAGAATGGTGAGTATCCATGTGATGTGATGGCACTGTACAAGAGCGAGTGCTGAGCAGTATTGTTCCAGGTATCATCTCAGCACCATTTTGGGACTCAAAGAGTGCATGCCGAGCGAGGGACATCCTCGGCAATCCTTACAAGTCGCCTTTTGAGGTACGTTGGCAATTTCGGCCTGCTTACACAACGATGCTAATCGCTTTGGTGATCTTATTAGGCCCATATTTTCATACTTGCTACTTCTCCACAAGCCACCGAGGCAGCTCGAAGACACCTGTTTGCAATCGAGAGTCTGCGTCGACGTCTGGGAATTCTAACGGGTAAGATCACCAATGATGAAGCTTTCATTGAAATGTCCTGACCGTTGTTGACGTTTATGTAGGTCGCCGTCAACAGAGGCAGCATCCGACCTCTGCATTCGAAGTCTGCCTACAGTTGAACGCCAACTACGGGCCAAGGTTGATTGGCAGTGGTCATTTCGGTTTTAGCTCATTAGTGAGCTAAAACCGAATAGGATCTGCTGGGGGCCAGCCCCAATAATGCTGGTGCGTCAAGGCTTTAAGCTAAGTCATAGGTTGTGGCCATCGGCCCTTTCGAAGCAGAGGACTTCCTCGCTAAAGTACAGGTGGATGGTAGCAATGGTGGCGGCGGTCTTGGAGTTGTTCTGAAGAAGAAGCTTGAAGGCTTCATCAACTTCTCAGGATACGATGCCATAAGACAGAATGTTATTGCATTGACCAGATTGTCAGGGTCCACAGATGTGCATGCTTCAAACATACAATTAAATGGGAGGTCTTGTTGGAGATGGGTAGTAAGAGCGATGGTCTGCTAGCTTAGAACTCATGTATAATAGCCCGTTTGCTGGAACTTGACTCCAGAGAACCAATAGACCAATCCAACTTATGATTTAGAGCTCTGTGTTGCCGCAGCCTGATGTCTGCATTATAGCATCGATGTCATCGTACCCTGCCTGACAACGCGATGGATCTTTCGCTTGGCTGTCGCCTGCCCAGTCAAGATTTGCAGTAGAAATGTCGAGTGTTCCACAGTCGCTGCAACAAAACGCGTATATTCCACAGTCTGAGAAGTGGCTCTCGTAAGTCCCTCTTGGGCTTCGATGGGACTTTCAACCTCTTGCTAATACTTCCTAGTCAAGTATGGGGCCACTCATTGCACCCTGGTCTTGGAGTACATTAGCGATGAAGCTAATTCGTGGTATGCTAGGTCTTAGTCTCCAAAGCGTCCTGAAACTCGAGCCAGCTCCTCCCCCTCTAAAGCTTGCACTCGGTCGCTCTTCGAGGGACAGCGGATCAAGATTACGATACAGATATTTGGCGGTTAAAGTGGTGAGCCGCTACTGGCAGAGGTGCTCAGCGACGGACGGGCTCGACCTTGCTCTCACTGGGACATTTTAAGAAGGCGATGACAACACCGAAGCGAGCAGACAGATGCTGGAAGTTATCGGTCGCAACAAAGCGCTCTGACAACGTATGCCACTCGGCAGGTGAAGAGCACGACAGATGCCGCAGTCAAGCTACACCATGGTAGGGCAGACCAGTCACCTTTTATTTGGCCAATGGCATTCTGGTGGGGCGGAGCGCGCATATCCGGAGTGCTGCATCAGATCATGTCCAGCATCGCCCTGACGCAGAGAATGTTTTTCATGTCTTTTGGAAGAGGATTACAATAACTTCCGAGGATCTCATTCGCAATGATCTCTTCTCTCCATCACAAAGGCTTCGCAGAGTTGAGTCATACGACAAGAACTCCGAAGGGCCACAGAAGAACTTCCTTGGCTATTTAGGATTTAAGCGACCCGTCTTGGTTGGGTTGAGGTCCTTATCAAGGATCAGCTCGAGCAATATCTTGCAGAGCGAGTCGTATGGGCTCGCGCAGCTGTTTCTCCTAGAGGTCTTCGGTCTTGGAGAAATTTCGAGAGGCTGACATGACGCTACCGGAAGCCTCCCCTCTCGAGACGAACGTACAGATTGCAGCCTGGACATGAGGATATGACGGTAAGATCTCCCTAGAATACCCAATCTTCAGTCATGACCAACTCTTTAGGGTAGATTCGGTCCTCCATGAGATCTAAAACCCCGAGCGTCCCAATTGGCGATGACGACGCTGGGTGGTCTCACAGACTTGGCTTGGGGAACGATCAAGGACGAAAAGAGCGTCCTGGACTCTGGAATTTTCATCTTTCTGTCGTGCCAGATTCCGCCATCTATGCTGGCTTCGACAACCGACTTGGAATCCTATATCGATTGCTTGCCACCACACTGCTGTCCGCTAGGCGTACTTCACAGCAGGGAGGTCGGTCATAAATCATGTCATAGTGAGTTGAGCAATACACGCCCCTGCTCAATTACTGACGATGTCCTTCAGGCTTGTTTCTTAGTTGCTACCTCGACAACGGGGATGATAATAGCCTATCGAGCTCTCATTTCCGGCCGATCCACCCACTGCTTTGGCAGTCATAGCCCACAGAGCCTCCCTCCGTCTCCACCATTTTAAAGCCACGAATCCTACCATACCATCGCTAACATCATTGGCAATTGTCGGAGCCAATATACACGATGGAGCATAGGGCATACCAGCATTGTCAGCCTCAAGTTCCCATTGGGACAGAACCACATGTGACGTTACTTGGCAGGAGGAGTATGGTTGGTGGTGCTATCAGGCATGCGCATTAGGTGATACTACTATCCCATGTCCTGGCAGGGCACTCGCTTCTGGGGTCTCCATTGGCTGGACGCCCTGAAATGAGTGCCTGAGTTGCCAGGACATGGGATGGTTTGATTGGACTCTTTCATGTTACCATTATGGCAATTATCAGAGCGGGCTACACATGGCACATCGCAGCGCTGTGATACTGCATAGCGTCTATTTGCGATGACTTTGCGAGCTCGTTTCGTTCCACGATCTTCTTACAGTAGCTGTCCCATGTCGTCCTGCCACAACTATCCAGCTGTTTCCAAGATGCACATCTGTTCACTTTGTGCACCCTACGCTGCAGATCCGCAACATTCCTCTACATGCGACTTCGCATTGAGTGTGTTATGAGTATGACGACAATTGAATTATCTGTAGGATCATTGTCGCATGCACTGATGTCTGGAAATCAGATGCAGATGGACAGGTGGCGCCGAGTCGGCATAACGTCGGCCCGGCTCAGCCACACCCCTGAACCTTGCATTAGCTGTCGATCTGTCGATCACCTTTATCTCAACATCTGCACTTCCCAATCTCCGCTCTCCATGATATCAATCCTGCGTTTTCTGAATCTGCAGTCTCTCAATCAATTATTTCGTGCTTTCCCCAACAATCGTAACATGAATAGATCGCGAAATGCTACTGGGCGTAAGTTAGAAGAGAGCGGTTCATCCATCAAGACTAACGACAGGTGATAGAGATATTATTATGCACGACGATAGGAACAGCCAATCATGCTACGAAACGGATTGAAGCATAGTAATTCTGCGGTCTATTCAGCCAGGGACAGTGTATACATGCTTCAATGACGGGCTGTTTGAAACAGAGATTAGCTGGATTATGGGTTTAGCATGATGAGTTAATGCTGCGTTGTAAGAAATCAAATGGCAATGTCGCTCTATCTCAGCTTGGAAAAGAAAGTCAGATGCTGCATGACAATCAAAGAAAGACTAGTATTGCCACGGACTCCATTAGAATGACCTGATACATGCTATTGAATGAGTGAAAGGATAGGTACTTTGGCTGCATGTTGAAATGAAGAGGACCGATACGTGTTACAAGGTAATTTCAAAAGGATATATCGAGTACTTCTCAAGGAAAGAATAAATGATGAGAGCTTTGAAACGAATGACAAGAAAAGACAGCCTTGTCGTATTTCAGGCGAAGAAACACGGTTTCATACTGCAAGACGAGTGAAAAGGGGTAGCAACCCCACTGTGTACCGATCAAGACATAACTTACTAGACTTGTGGAAAAAACGGAGAGGGCATATTTTTCGCTATGATTAAGTCACAAATCATCAATTGAGTTTGTAAGAAAGATGAAAGGGACAAAAAAGGGGGGGACACCCCCAGCAAATAGCTCCATTGGAGGCTGCTATCTGTCCCGAATGGGACCTATCAACGATTCAAAAAAATATCAACGAGCGCGCTTTCCTTCCCTCGTGAACACGTTCTGCCTTGAATCAGACTCTGATATTGCTTTTGGGGCATGTTTGCTAGTCACCTTCAGCTTCCTCAGGAAGCGTCGTACCCACCCCGAAGGGACTATTGCCGGCTCCTCCGTCGGGAAGAAGGTCCTGAAATCCTCGATAAGATCGGGATTGTAAGAAAGAACGCGTGCCACTTGGCGGTGGGTTTCTTCGCGGGATATGATTTGCATGGTGTGCATGCCGATGATTTGGGTGAGGTGTGCGTACTCGTCGGTAGAGAGGAGGGGCTATGGCTGATAAGTCTCTTGCATGTACGCGTTTGGGACTTGAGTTGGTGACTTACTCGGATTCTTGTCATGAAGGCGTTGGGGTCGCTGATGTCAATGTGGTTTATTGGTACGTCGTGAATGGTAAGCATTATTGGTAGGTCTAGTTGGTATTGGTAGTGATAGAAGGGCTGGTTCGTCTTGTATGTAGTCGTTGGTGCTTGAAGAGTGAGTTTCATCTGATTTCACAGGAGTATATCACGCTATGAAAAGTCGCTTATTTACGCTAGCGTGTATTTTCAAATTGGCAACACACTGAATATCAGCAATGATATTGTCGTTCTATTGTTTAGCTAAGTTAATTATCTACTGTTTTAGACTATTTGAGGACGCGGTAGTACATAGACTGAAAGAGATAACAAATAGGAAAGGGGTACTGGAAGCGCTCCTGTTGCTACTGCTTTCAATTTAACACTGGGCAAAGCGTGTCTACGGCCGTTCTCATACCAAATGGCGCCAATGAATAATTCGGAATTTGTTGGCAGCTAGTCGTGATGGCCTTGGCACACTAACATGTAAACAAGTTCTTTCCTTCTTCAACCCATCATCATAAAAATATATATTTTATCAACATTATTATTTTCAGCCAACACTCATGGTCGGACGTGGCTTCTTGGAGCCTTTATATTCGCCTCGGCGAAACCAAATACGGGGGTGGGAAATTTGGAAGGGGGGAGGTTGCAAACTTCTCAGCAAAGTAAGTGCGTGATCTTGGAATGTTACAAAATTTTCAATCCTTGTGAGAACTTTTCCAAAACCTAGCGACTATCAGTCTCAATTTCAGATGCGCTTTCGGTGCGCGTGGGTCAGTCTTGCCTTCGCTCTTGACATGATCGCTGTTGCTGATTGAGACTCGATTTCAGAACTTCTACGCCTGGGTGTTGACACCCTACCGCAATGTTCCCGAGCATTACAGAGCTATTGCGAAACTTGCGAAACTTTTGAATGAGGCAGTCCCTACCTTAAAGTAGAGAGAATCATATTTATGTATGACTGTCAACACGGACTCGTTGCAGTGGCTCAAGGCAGGGACTGCCTCATTCAAGAGTTTCGCAATAGCTCTGTAATGCTCGAGCATGTGTCATTCCGGCCGAAGGTGATCTCATCACTCGTGTGCTCTATACAATACAGCATCCGACTAATATTGTTTCAGATCTTCCACAGCGTTGGCCCGGGGAATGCCTCATCCAAAAGTTTCGCAACAGCTCTGTAATGCTCGAGCATGTGCCTTTCCGGCCGAAGGTTAGCCACTCTCATGCATATCCGACGAGTGACTGACTGACATTGATATAGATCTTCCACACCATTGGTCTATGAGCAATAATGGACAGTGTCACCCCACTTTACAACAATTCCTGATATTAGTGTGAAACTAGCTCAAGAATACAGTGTGCTTTCCACAATTCATTAATCTGGAAATATAGCAGGGGTCGCATCTTTACTTTGATGCATCAATATCCAAACACAAGGGCGAGTTACGCATGGTTTCACCAACCCTCGCCAACAAATGACCGCAACCTACGGCCCGGGACTAATTGACCGCCGCGTAGCAAGCGGGCATGGACAGCCTACACCCTCAGGGGTGCCACAATCTCAGAGCTTGGTGGATGAATCTACCGAAACTCCACATACCTTCAAAAGGTCACGCGCGGCCCCTCCTGCCCGTGTGGGGCGCGACCCGGTCTCCTAAGCGCGGCGAGCAAACTCGATAGCTTCCCTCTTCCATATGAGATTGATAATCGAACACACAGTGTTCTTGACGAGGTCGTCCCAGGGACACTTGATGATCTAGTTTCCACCCGGTCTGACGTCTGTTTGAATTTGATACCAACATCCCGCAAATTTGACGAACATCTCACTAAAGCAGCGAAGACCTTTACTTACTCTGACAGCGGGTATACGGAAGTTGCTTTCTAAATTGATATCGCTGTCGCCCGCGAGCAGTTGGCAGGGCCACCTATTTCGAGGATCCAGACCGTGTGGGCCGCGACCCACGCTACCAACAAAGCAGGACCTCGGATGGTAGGGCATCCTAGTTTGAGGACCCTGCTAGTGGAGTTGGACGGCACTGGAGGAGGGTGTCAAGTGATCAATATTGAATTGGTAGGTTGTCAACATCGCCGCTTTGCTCATACCACGCGCGCCTGAAAGAAAACAAACTTACTCTCTTTCAGATCTTCCACTCTGTGGTGCTGCGGTTGGTGAAGAGGACAATGGGTCCTGGGTGCGTGGTCTTGGAAAGGTCTGTTTCCTCTGTGCCGTCTCTGCCACTTGGTCCGCTTGCTTCTTCGGGAGTCGGGGTGATCGATGTGGATGAGTATAGTGCTGGGTCTCATGACTGGGGTGATTCTTCTTTGCCGTCTCTGCCACTCGATCCGCTTGCTTCTTCGGGAGTCGGGGTGATTGATGTGGATGAGTACAGTGCTGGGTCTCATGGCTGGTGTGATTCTTCTTTGCCGGCTCTGCCACTTGATCCGCTTGCTTCTTCGGGAGTCGGGGTGATCGATGTGGATGAGTATAGTGCAAGTCGATGACGGCTGCTTCCATCGCTTGCTGCCCTCTTGGGTAGTCGGAGGTGGACAGCTGTGGGGGGATGGTACGGGGTTTATGGGTCTTGGGGCATGGCCCGGTGATGATAGATCAGCATGGGGTCTGGCCCCGGTGATGATAGACCAGCATGGGGTCTGGTTGCTTGGGGGGTCTATGATACGACTTGAAGCATGGTTAGACACTTGGGTGATGGATGACACAATCAGACATGACAAAGACACAACAATTACACATGAACATTACAACTCACTCACGTCTTATCTGCATCTACTTCCTTGTGACTCGTGATTGCCGCATGTACGTGGTATGCTTCGATGTCAAAAGATCACGCCAGAAACCCTTTCCACGCTCGATGGAGGGACAGCCCAATCGCTTCCAACAGCGCTCAATTCCATCATACCTGCACATCCAGTCTACTACGCCGCTCCCTCCTCTCTGTATCCCAATGCAGTCAGCTTGAGCACGTCGTCAGTACAAAGAGTGCATGGTTTCGCATTCTGCGAAGGGCCAGCGAAGAGATTCAGTATCTCCTTCCAGCAAAGTCAGCAAGGACAGGACCAAGCCTTCTACCAGATTCTAAAGTCAACACAAGCTCTTCTCTACAATACTCTCACTAGATAGGTGTTGCATTCAACATCACAGCCATACCAGTGCCTTGACATCATGGAGATTTTGGCATGCTACAACGTCTCGTTCCAGACATTCAATCAGTCAACATTTCGTTCATCCTATCATGACCACGGCTTTGACAGAACATGAGCCTGAGTAGTTACTCCAAGTAAGTTGCTATTCTCTGATGCTCCACTGGTTTATTAACTCGGTCTGGTGCTGACGAGTGGCTAGGCATCTCACCCTGCTGCTGATCCTCCCAGGGGCTACGATCTGAAGTTCTCCAGTATACGTTCTCAACAAGTCGGTGGTACAGAAGGCCACGCCGGAGTAGTCTCTCCGCTTTTGGATACGAAATGGAAGGTTATATCTTCTGGTCTCAAGGAGTTGGCGGAACGAAAGTCTACTCAAAAGAAGTTCCTATACACGCTGGCTTGGAACAGGGATTCTTCGAGTCTCATTCAAAGACAGTGTTCATGCCTGATTCGGTGAGAGTCCCGATACTACATTCTCAACAACTCGGCGATACAGAGCCCCTCACGAAAGGAGTGCGTATACATTTGGACTCGAGCCAGGAGTGCTCATCTTTCGCACTTTATGAATTAGCGGTACAGATCCCCACTCAAAGGAACTTCTTCTGGATCCTAACTTGTACCAGGACTCCATAGTACACAGCCCCAATATGTCGGCGGTACAGAATCAATTCAACATCCGGTCTAGTCCTGACGGAGGCTTGGTGTCCTTGCTCTTGCTACCAAATTCAAATACCAACAAAATCCATCTCATCGTTTGTCCTGGCGCAATCCACGAGTTCATCTTCACAACCCAAGTCACCCAGCCGTTGTGGCACTTTTGGACTGTCCCTCGCCATACGACATCTATCTCAAACACCCTCTGGCAAGCCTTGGATCACCCTACCTTTCTTCACATTATAGAAGGATTAGAAGAACAGAATTACAAGTGTTTTTGTTGGTCGTCCTGACGCCTTCCACAAGCATATCATCCTGCTTCCACCAATCTGGCTGTCTTGGCCAAGTCCATGAGTTCCTCAATATCTGTCAGCTGTCCCAAAGTTCTCCTGACACGCCTCAAAGTCCCTCATCTGCCTTATCATAGTCTAGAATACAAGGAGGAGGAGCAGCATAAGAATACAGAGGGCGAAAGGGTGGGAAAGATACTACACAGATGGCTACTTGGGATACTAAAGAGTCGATGGCTCCTTCAGACGGATGGCTAGGCTGTCTCCATCGTTTGTACGGCTTTTCCTCCCAGTGGGAATGCTGGGAGACTATCCCATTCAGGGGAACCATTGAAGATGGATGTCACACCCACATCAGTGTCTTGAAGTCATGTAAGGTATACATGCTGTGCATCATTTTGCTAGCTAATCAATTCATCATCAACAGATGCTCAATTTACGGCTTTTTTTTTCAAGACCAAGCGGTCGAAGTCTACCCTAGAGACAAGGAAGTCTTTACGAAGCAACGAGCCCTGAAATGGAGCAAACAAAGAGCAGAACTATACTCATCTGGTCAATGGAGGAGGACAAAGGAAGTGCCACTTGAAAGGGGCTGGGCGATTCTCCACCTGATTCGTTGTTTACAGGGCAGGCATGGCGATGAGCATTGGAGACGTTGCTGTGTTTAGTGTCACGCTTAGGTGCTGGTTGTGATCAACGTCTTGATTTGGGAAGTTGTCATAGTAATGCATATACAAACGGTGGCATCAAAGCTTCTGGTGGCTGCGATTCTTTGGATCAGGGGGTCAATGGAATCACGAAGGGAGATTATTGTCTACGATGATCTGTGCCCCAAACAACTGTATGCTTTAAGATCTACGAATAATTCAAGTGCCATGTAGCAAGCAGAGGGTCTTCGCAGTGTAATTGTACTTCCGTATTCGTCAATAGTCTCCAACTACTTACATAGCACCATAGTACGATGCTTTCAGTCATGCCCAATGTATGGAACCCCTTTCCCAATCGATCGCCGATCCATGAAGCTGTTCCACTTCTAAGATATCAAGATCTCCTGCCATCGGTCGATCGACGAGCGAAGTAGTGTACCAATCGGACCCCAATCCGCTGCCAGGTGATGAAAAACTTCTCTAGTGGTTGCACTAGCGCGCTTTATTTGCATTCTAGGCGATCACAACACGTCACCTCCTGACTATAAATCACCACAAACATTCCAATCCCTTTCAACTTCTTTCACTATCCTCCACTCATCTCTCTCTCTCTCTCTCTTGCCCCCTCTTCCTCCACATTTTTTATTTTTTTATTTTTTTTTCAAATACCCTCCACCGCAGAGGGGGAGCCGTCACCCCCATCAAGCAAAATGGCGGGCGTCTCAAGCCGTCGCGTCAGGGGTGGCGGCTCCCCGGAAGAATTTCAAAAGGGGTGTTGGTAAGCTACAATGTTTGGTATGTATCATCCGCTCCTCCACTCACATGCAAATCCAGTCCCCTCGGGTATGCCATCACGAGGGCTTTTTACAGCCATCATCGATCCACCCTTCCGAGGGCTCAATCACAGCCAATGCCTCATGCAGAGACAGAGGTAAGTCATATCAACTCCCTGAATGATCTTCACCCCTGTGAAGTCAATCATGATGAACCACAGTGAACAGGAGGCTGATACGGATAGATGGCGACGGAAGACGAAGAGATGCAGGGCAATCCGGCGGGTCCTGCAGTCATCCATTGGCGAGGCGACTCAGATTGTTAAGTTAAGTGGTGCAGTCGAGCGATGAATGATAGCTTGCTAATAATCCAATCAGGCATTAGACAAAATCCATGAGGTCCACCGAAGCGAATGAACCTAGTTGTCCCAAACTTCGAACATCTTGCTTTTTCTCGTCTTTCGAGACTCATGTAAGAAATTCCCTGACCCTCCCACGTTTCCAAGCTGATACTTGTTCTTTGTAGAGTCACTTCCCAACATAGACCAAATTTTTCAGCCCAGGTATTTTGCAAAATACAAACGTTATGGGGAAAGCTTACTCGTACTTCGAAAGGTAAGTAATGTAGCCCTGCTGCATATATATTAAGATGCTGATGAGTAACTCGATACAGTCAGATATTGGATATGACGGATTACAGGGTTCAGCAGGAGTTCTCGCGTTGAGTAGAGAAGTTGAGTCGATGCTCATCAATGTTCAGAAGGTATTTCATGAAGTTTATGGAGCTTGATGGGAATGTATTATCAAATTCATCGCTAGCTAGAATAGTACATCATCAGATCTCCTTGATGAAGGCATAAAATACAAATTCATCATCTGAAAGTTGCTTTTCATGTCTTGCCGTGACATCTACTATTCGTAACAGTCAGGTTATCTACACCAGTTTGAGTGTTGGCTTCTCAGGGATCTCATCTCCAGTGGCGTTAATGCTGGAATGCTGGAATGTGGGATAACAATAGATCACCAGAAATATTTTACTGTGCATTGTGTACCCTAGAATCCATCCAAGATTATTTGGACTTTTAACAGTTGCTCCTTCTGCCTCTTTCGGAACAACCTGCCTTTCCACATCTGTATGCATCACGAACACAGCATCCTTCTGACTTCTTCCCAATCCAGGCAACCCGCTCACTGACGCCTGCACATAGCAAGGAACCTACTCCTATCTCTTCGCGCGCTCTCTCTTTCTCTCTTCAATAACATGGAAAGAATCCCGAGAGCGGATCATTACACACTCAGTCTATGACTCTGCAACACCTTGTCATCGAGATGTCTCTAGTCTCGAGAATGGCTCGCATCCTTGACGATACACCTTATCATCAACATGGCTCTAGTCACGAGAGCGGCTCGCATACTTGGAAGATACATCTTGACCTGACCGCAGCGAAAAGCCTATGTCGACACGGATTCTGGGATATGGTTGGCTCCACTTCAGCCCCTGTCTACAATGCCATGATCTACAAGTGGTGGGAGAAGTACAGCGATCTCGACCCTGAATATGAAGGTCTCTAGCTAATACAAAATGGCAGCAGGTTGCCGAGTGAATAAAGATGCGAGATGTGGCAACGAGCGTTGTCAAGGGACTTGATCAGCTTCGGTTGCTTATGTGGGTGTGGGTGTCTACACATATATGAGATCTGGATGTGAGAAGATGTCTTCCATGATGGCTAGTTGATGGTGACAGCCTCAGGCTTTCACCATCAGTGTTGTCAAGAGACGGGCTTGCTTTCTCAACATCTTGCTGTCAGCGCCGCTCCTCTTCATCATCATATTCTTCAACGACAAGCCTCCCCTTTTGGGTAAGTCTACAGACAAAGCTTCACGGTCACAGCCAACTAAGTATTCGCAGCATTCAGCACTGAGTTCCTTGCGCCAACGTCAGCAAAATAAGAGCTGGAAGCAGGCTTTCGGTACCCAAAACCTACCTCAAAGCCAGGGAGGATTGATTCAGTTACGCCATCCACCAAGACGACGGCTGCAGTTACGCGTTGGCGCATCCCGATCTTAGAGTTGGAAGAGTCGGATCAAGCACTGGCAGCGTGTCTCCCTTCGGTCACGCGCATGCTTGCTTTGTGTCATGATCTATTGGCTGACCAGCCTGTCTTTGTCACGTCTGACTGCATTTTCATTGTGTCATGCATACACATCTCATTGAGAAGCATGACACGTGTGCAAAGGCCTTGGGGTGCTGTGTGCAGCCTGTCCTACCTACATCCGAGGGGTTTGCTATCAGCCATTACCTCATGCGGAGACGGAGAGCGCAATCGAGGGAGTCCAGAGACCCGGGTACAATTTTGCCTTCACCTTTGGCCTGAGATGGAACGCTGACATGTTTACTTAGTCTTACAACAATCTCGCCGTATCCACCCTTCCATCATCATCATCATCATGCACGGAAAAAAAATTCCGAACCAAATGAATGCATTTCAGGGAGGAGTCCTGGGGCAGAAGAGCAGGTTGAGACCCCGAGGATATCCCTCTTCCATCCAGCAAGATCATCCGAAGCAAATGAATGCGTTCCATGGAGGGAGCCTTGTGGCGATATGGAGATGATTCTTGTTACGACTACACAAAATTCACCAAGCCTAAAAAGAGCGCAAGTACGCTGCTATCGATTGACGCCCCGAAAGTATCCCCTTGCGAACAAGATCACCCAAAGCAAAATGAGTGCGGCTTATGGAGAGAACCCTCGGGCAGCATTTACGGTTGACTCGCAGGCATAATTCTTCATCCAACAAGATTATCCAAAGTATCTGAATGCGTTTCAGAAGGTGGCTTGGGGGTAGTATCGATGACTGAAGCCCGGAGACTCATGCATTGAAGATCATCACTGAAGAACGACAAGTCTTTAGCTTTGGATATAGCGGTCGGACGCAAGCCAGTGGAAAGGGACCTTGGAGGATTGGCAATAGCTTATCATGGATCCACATCTAGCATCGAGAGTTGCAAGAGTAAGATATTGGCGATGAGGCGTCGATGACTCATGTACAAGGCTTGAATGGGAATGTCGAAGGGCTTTGATGGTGGAGAACGTACTTCGTTGAAGGATCGGCTTGAATGTGGTGGCTGCATGCCAATATTTCATCCAGTTCCCAACCAGATAGATAATCCTGAATTCTTCTTCCATATAATCCACTCTTGACGAGAAGCCTTGCAGACATGAATTGAATCGAGTGAATCCAAAGTCAATTTCTGATAGTGTGGGTCCTGATTGACCGCTGGCTCTTGGGTGGAGAACGTTGACACTCATCTAGGTGTAAAGTGATGCTAAGCCCGCCCGTGATCTCCTAGGCGTGAAGCCCGGGTCCACTTTTGATACTTGGAGGATATTCAACATGAGCCACTCCACCACGATGTTGAAAGTAACAACACCGCCCGTTTCCGTACAGAGATACCCAAAGGTTATCCTGCTCCGCACATCCAGTACAAGAGGAGCACCATATCCTGCTTTACTCACATCACTTCTAGGAGAGAGGATCACCGCTAGTCATGATATTTTCACACACGCATGGGGAACAGTCCTTCACTACAACAGTACATTCATCGCAAGCAAGATTTTCTCGGACACTCCTATCACCTCTCCTCCTCATTGGCCCCTGGGATCACTGCCATCGACTGTTTGTGCACAAGCTGCTGGATGCAAGCGAACGATCATCTTTTGAAGCTCCTCACCACAGTGCAGGCGGACACCAGTCGCACTTTCGCTCAGCTGCCAAGCACCAAAAACACCAACTTAGCCTTCTGGGCTTCATGGCCCTTCGAGGATCTTGTGATTGCGGCCGTGGTCGTGGGTACCAGAATACTGGGCTCGGCCCCGGCGGCGTGGGTATGCCTGAGTGCATCGTGAGTCTTCAACAACCTAGTACAGCGCCAGGACTGATGCTGACTGCTATAATATAGAACCCTTGATGACTCCCGTCTTTGCGCTCAGCGCTATTCATCCCGTCTGACCAGCTAAGGTCTCTAGCAGCCTTGCGCCATCATCAACTGGCAGACACATTGTTCGCTTTTCCGCCGACGCGGGATGATCGAGCCTTCGCGACTCGCTGCTCCTTTTCATTACCTACTCCGATAAGAACAAGTGGATCGGAATTTCTTGGTTCAACTTGGGTACCAGAATGCTGGTCGTAGCCCTGGCGGCTACGATCTGGGTGGGAATGCCTGACTTCATCGTAAGTCCTCAACAACCCCGTACAGAGCCAGGACTCATGTTGACTGCTACTATATAGAGCCCTTCATACCCCCCGTCTTCGGGCTCAGCGCTATTCATACCGTCTGACCAGCTAAGGTCTCTAGCAGCCTTGCCATGTCGGTCACTGGCCAGCACATTGTTTGCTTTTCCGCCGACGCGGGACGATCGAAGCTTCGCGACTCGCTACTCCTTCTTATTGCCTACTCCGATAAGAACAAGGATTGCCTCGTACGCGTCTACCTCGGAGAGCGAGAGTCGACTGAGCAGCAATCCGGTATCTACGACTCACTCCGAAACTTCGAACTGAGTATACATATATATATGTCCTTGTTGTGATCTTCACCTTCCATCAGCTTCGCAACAACTCCCCCCCCCTTTACCCTACCAATCATTCGTATCATAGATATCAACTTCAAATCGAGACCATAATGGCTTCTCTTGAACAAGAGCAGGCCATGATGGCCAATGTCCCTATTCTTTCCGCCGCTCGCAGACTCCTTGAGTTGCCTGACCATGTCAAGTACTACGGACAGCTCAAGGAGTGGGAGGAAGAGCATGGCCACAAAGTGCCTGAGTTTGTCGGAGATGCCTTCCTAATTCTCTGCAACGGCCACTGCAAAGAGCACGAGGCAACGATGAAGACGTCCCAGTTTCTCAAACTCAACATGATGGAAGACCTCAATCTCGACATCGTGAATCTGGCAAACGAAATGACATTTGGTTTGGCGATGAATGGGCGTTCTCGATTCAGCTTGGGAACCAGAATGCTGGTCGTAGCCGTGGCGGCTACGGCTTGGGTGGGTATGCCTGACTGCATTTTGAGTCTCCATCAACCCAGTATCCAGATGAGGGTCAATAGTGATCACGACTGCGATAGCACAGAAGGCCATGGGAAGCCAAGGCTTCCGAATGGACAATCAGCCGGGGCCGTCCAATTGCCTCCTCCGATAAGAACAAGATGAATTTCCGCAGCCAACATCCACGACCTCGAATGTGCTTCAGCACCGTGATACTGGTCGTAGCCGTGGCGGCTACGACTTGGGTGGGTATGCCTTACTGCATCGTAAGTCTCCAACAACCCCAGTGCCCGGTGTATGGTCAAGACTAATCTCGACTGCGACAACATAGAAGGCCACCAAAGTTTTCCTGATGGCTGGCCATCCTAGGCCACCTAATTGCCTCCTCCGATAAAAATAAAATGAATTTTCGCAACCTCGATTCTGCTCGCCGACCGTGATACTGGTCGTAGCCCCGGCGGCTCCGACTTTGGCGAATCCTCCCAAAGATCGGCTCTCTGAGCCTTCTAATTGCCTACTCCGACAAGAACAAGACGAGGAAGTACTTCCTCCATTCATCTTCCAGCACAATCTTGAAATCGACGACATCCCTGTCGAGTCCTTCGTCCATGGTTGGCGCACCTGCTGGCAGGGTTGCTGGACCGAGAAGGGCGCTCTGGAAGAAAGGGTCGTCTTTCGTGGGAGGAAGGAAAGAGTGGTGGAGAGCCCCAACTGGCGTCCAACGGAAGCGTCCTTCGCAAATCGCTGGACCTCCGCTTCATCACGAGCCCCCAACTGGCGTCAAACCGGGGCGTCCTTCGCAAATCGGTCGAGTGGTCTTCGGAGCCTACATCCAGGCGAAAGCGTCCTTCGTCCATTGTTCTGGCCATCGCGAGACGACAATCATGTGCCCATCGAGAGCCCCCAACTGGCGTCAAACCGGGGCGTCCTTCGCAAATCGGTCGACTGGACTTTTGAGCCAACATTCCGGCAACAGCGCCCTTCGTACCTCGCTCTGGCCATCGCGAGACGACATTCATGCGGATATGTCCTTCGTGCATCGCATGACTGACCCCGGCACACCATCCAAGCGGAACATGCCTCAGTGCATCATTCGATGTCAATCGACAAGGTTCATACGCTTGTTCGGCCGTGTGCCCTCATAATCTCCAGACACTTGTCGAAATCATCGTCGTCTCGAGCTATGGACTTCCAGAGGTGTTTTGCGACTATATAGTTACACCATTGAGATGGCGAATACGGTCGATGTACTGTAATTCAAAATAGAGCCCTAGCAATGCCATCTCTGAGTTTATTACCCCTTCAAGTGATTTCCACCGAATACACTGTGAAAATGATCTGGAATCCTCCTCTACAGCATCACCCCTCGTAAGCGTTCTCTTGTTAAACCAATTCCATACTTGATATATTTCTGGTCTCTCGACATCGTCGGATAACCACCTACTCTCCAGATTTATTGTAAAGTTTGGACTCACGCATGAAACGCATACAATTTCCCCATTAAGCATACAGGAAATTCTCCTCCCCAGGGTCATTTCGAGGCCCAGACTTGCAAGAAGATAATTATTAAAGCGTCCGAAAGATCTTAGGATGACTACCCGGAGAATAGGGACAACATTTATGGGAACATCTCAGGCTACTTTAGCTGAGGGTCAGTAATAGGGAGTCGATCAGGAGTTATCAGGAGCTTTCAGTACTACCGTCCCCCTGAAAGATCCTTCTCTTTCTCCTGCTTCTAAGATCGAAAACCGTATCTAGCTTTCCCCATCTCTCTCAAGCCAATCTAGATGGGGGTTACCGATAGGAAGTCTAGTCTACCTTATCAATTAGGGGACATTGGGTACTACTAGGATTGCCTTTCTCCTACAAGATTTTTCCCTTTCTCATCCCTTTGAGATCGAACATCGTGTATCTAGCTTTTCTCACCGTCCACCACTGGACCGTCATTTCTTTGCTGGGGGGTTTATACAACACCAAAGCTACCTATTGCTGCAGGCTCCACATCCGTGATGCATGGGTATGGCAGCAGACTAGCTCCTTGGCAGCCAGATAATTACCTCAAGTTACCTTGATTTTTCACATGCTAGCCTTATGCGTAGCGTATTATTCAATACCGTGAAGGCCCCTGCTCGAACCCTGACGGGAGCGAAGATCCGAATACGACGCTTAGCTTCGATACGATCACATCCTTGCAGCGTCGTATGAAAGACAATTGGGAGAGCGACGTCACACGCTCGATAGCAGATAGACATTCTGGGAAAGGTTACTTATTCACCCTTTGCCTCATCCTTTGCCTTATCACTGTCAATGTAAAGTAGGAACTTCCTCGACCAATGACCTTCCTACCCCTCCGGACGTGCCAGGTTTCTGGGATCTATTGATCTGTGACACTGCTCGAGGTTCAGTAAAGGTTTCGAAAGGAGCAGGGGGGGTGGTGTCAGGCAGATTAAAGTGGAGACTTTCGATGCTAGGTATGGGCGGGTGGGAATGAGCTGATTGGCTTGTGGACGGATAAGGAAGGGTCGGTCTCCTGTAGTGATTAGAAAACCGTGAAAGAGGGGGCAGGGGTACACATGAAACCTATCTTTAGAACAATAGGCTGCAGCGGACAGGGGACTTGAGTGATACAATCTCCAGTGTCCAACCCCCTCTTTCCGTGACACCGTGTGATCCCCTGACGCAGATTAGAGTTGCGCTAGTAGATACGGACGATAGGTGTCGACTATTTGATTTCCTTCCCGACACCTCCAATCCTTCCAACTTCAACATCTGTACAATATCGATCCGTCAACTTTCAACGTTCTTCCTACTTCGATCTTTTATTCTTCATCGTTTTTACAGTCTTTCATATGTTCTATACATATATACACTTCTTTCTTCTTTCTCCTCCCTTTTCTTCTTTTTTCTTTCTTTATATATACCGACCTGGACATCGTCCACTTGTGTGGTCTCCGCCTCTCCGCCGCGGACCACCAAGGTACTTCGAACTTCTCCAGCATTCTTGTTAATACTACTAACGCCATCCTCCAGTTGGGGATGATCCAGTGTTACTAGAAAGGGGTTGCCGGTTGGGAGGACGGCATCGGTAAGTTCCATCCCTTGTGTCATCGACATTATAACGGCTGACTGTTTGAAAAGGTCATCTCGGCTTCCTTGACTTCCCAAAGATGCTCACGGAGCTTTGGGCAAGGATGAGCGCGGAGAGTCCTCAATACGGTTTTGAACGACCAGCCACGGTCGTTCACATTACCTGATCCCGCAGCACTCGCCAAGGGGCAGGCTGAGATAGGATCGGGTTCCGTGGCTGGTCGTTCACATTACCTGATCCCACGGCGCTCGACAAGGGGCAGGCTGAGATATGCCTGGGTTTGTCCGTCTGGCGGAAAACCGTGCCAATGCCAAGAGGAGTGATCATCGCTGCTCATAGGACAGGGTTCATCGGTCTGGCCAAAACTGTGTCCCATTCAGCGGCACTTGCCAAGGAGCAGGCTGAGATATGCCTGGGTTCGTCGGTCTGGCGGGGAACCGTGCCAATGCCAAGAGGAGTGATCAACCCTGCTCCTAGAAAGAGCATGCTCAAGGGGACTGGGCCTGGGTCTTGCGGCGATTGGAGAAAGTCGAGAATTGACGAGGGCGCAAGGCAGATACACATACTTGAGGTCCTAATGCGCAACGACGCATCAACCTCATCATCAACCTGCCTCACCATTACATGAAGCTTGGCTACCCAAGCGCAAGATGGATAGGTGGAGCGCGCTTCGTTGGGGCAGACTGCTGGGGATTCCGCGTCACTGCTATATGGTATGTCCAGAGACTGGTGGTAGCAAGAGGAGAGCGAACGGGACAAGAGCCAACATCGCACGGGTGTATATCGATTTTCGAGATGTCACAAAAGTTCTTGACCCGCCACCCACCGCAGGTGCCACTTGATTGCCTGGAGTATTGATCAGCAGGACAATCACGGGATCCGTACTTCACTTTCTACAACAGGCCGTTGCTACTACACCTTCTCGATCTATATTCATCACCTAGTTTGAGCAAGATCATTTGCGACGAGATGCATGGCCCTTTTGCGCTGGATCCGGACAAAGAATCCTATGATTCCTGGTCAAGAACGTGGGATAAGTCTTTGTCTTTCTCAAAGGCCTTTTGTGAAAGGTATTTCTCCCCATCCTTTCCGCTCCATACTCCTCCCAGCCCGAGTTGTGTAAGCCCTCGGGTCGAGTGTCATCTTGTACAAGGGAGATCCTGACGGTAGTTTCTTCCTCTAGCATTTCCTTACTCACAACATCGGGAAACGGTGGAGGAGCAGTGGACATGGAGGAGCATTGTGTGGGAACTCCAGTCGAGCACCGCTTCCAAATACCCAATTTCATGAGGCATGATGCTAGGGGCTGAGATCGAAGAATTTACGAGTCAAACCATCAAGGATACTCTTTCTCTTCTTTCCAACCGCATTCACCATTATACTCTTTTGTCGTCTACGACAGCGTTGGCCATAACAATATAAAGTCGAGTAGCTCGCTTCCCAATACATGAGCCTAATCCATGAACTCCCAAGAAACATTTCGTAGCTACTTGGACTCAACATTCCACACCCTTACTAACTAACAACGCTTGTAACTTTATCAGAATATTGAACTAGCAGGAAAAAGACCCAGACGTCGAAAATCAGTCGTGATTTCCTGAATCTACTTGGCGTTTGACACTACTCTTTTCTCTCGCCAGAAAGCCCTCAACCGTCATACGCGTTATTAACCAACAAAGCCTTGGGCGCTTCCAAAAATCAGCAACAACCAAATCGTCTGCTGAACCCTCAGTATACATCTAAATATCAAATATATAGCAGCGACAGCAATCAACGTCTCCACAAATCTTGCTCCAAGACCAGCCGCTCACGATTGCAAACGCAAGCCCTAGCTCGAACACTTTTCGCGAGCAAGACTGACCGAGTATTTACAGGGCCTCACCTTACCTCCCAGGAGTCTCTCGTTCGTCGATCGATCACGAAGAGCTTTAGAGAAGGTCAAATTGCCGAGTTTGCTGCTCGGTAGTAGTGTACGATCGTGCCTACCAAAGAGATATCCGAGAATATTCCGTGTTAGGAAGAAGCAAAAGTACGCAACGGGAAGAGCAAGCCGGTGGATATGGGATTATATATGGCTGCACGTGGAGCAGTTGTATATGATTGGGAGTTGTTTGTCGAGCATGTGTACTATGCATAGAAATTTCAAAAATGAGGTCAAACGCGCAGAACACGTCAGACAAGATGTTGTAAGGGGGGTAGAGCTGCGCTATCATCGCTGTCGAGCAAGGGCCAAACTGCAAGATTCGAGACCAATCACATTATGGAGAAGGTGAGTGACTGGACCAGTGGCATTTCGGTGGAACGCGGTCAAGCTCACCAAGACAGGGGCGTCGAGTGATGAGATGTGAAGAGGATGAGCGAAGTGGAAATACTACACAAGACTTGAACGCTCGCTAGGGACCTTGAATCTCATGTCATTGAAAGGACAATCTATCGGTAATGAGCTAGTTGGATCAACTCGTCAAATCCACTCCCGCTGACCTAACATCCTGCAGAGATCAAAGATCTACCGTCCCCACACATCAAACATCAAGACATCCGCGCACGCAAGCCGGCGGAAACGTCGACTATCATACTCAGCCACAGGCTGTTTCACGTCTTTATCAATCCTAATATTTTCTTTCCATCCCATCACATCCGCTCGGCGCTTGGGGCTTGAGCGCTTGGACATGGGATTCCGATTTCGACCTGCAATATGGAGATACCTAAGAGATAGGGAGGTTTGAGATAGGGATGGAATAAGGGGTGGGAGCGGGCGGCAGTGCATAGGAGTCAGCGGAGTATGGTGGAGATGGAGTCGAGGTGATCGTGGGGCCAGAATTCATGATTGTTCATGTTTACGGAATACGTCGCAAGTAGAGAGAAGAGGCCCCAACACGGAAGGCGTTCGGATGAAGGATCTTCAATAATTGACATTGCAGCCAAGCACATTCTTGATGGAGATGGTGGTGAAAATTCAATATTCTCACCCTCCCACCTCCGTTGTCCTAGCCACTCAAGCCAATTGCTTCTTCTCAAACGCCTCAGTATCCATCACCAGCCATTCATACTTTCAAGAACAAATGCACAATGTATTATCCGCTTCTTTCAGTTCCAAGAAGTGCTTAGCTCTACCATTTCCACTCCACTTTCTCGCCATAGTCTCCATGTCATCCGCATATGCAAGCCTCATGATCTTGGCGGAGGCTAGTTTTGGCTCGGATACACACACTCGGCTGTTCGAGGATCCTCATCGTCCGCGACAGGCATCCGGCTGGGCCTACGCCAACCAATTATTGGATTTTTTCTCATTTGTTGTGGTCTATAAATTGTGGAGAATTCCGACTGATTTGCTGGAAAGAAATACTTGAGATACACAGGGTCTTTGAACGATGATCATGCAGTCTGAGAAGACTTCGACTTCATCTCAACTTTACTCCAATTTTATTTCAGCCCCTGATGCACAACAGCCAATTCTTCTATTATTTACAGTCTCGCCACTCGTCTGACTTCAAGGACTTTGCCATGGAACACGGAATAAGATGCTAGTATCCCCATTCCAAATGTGGCGCTACTCAGTCCAAAGAGCGAGCTCCCTACTAAGGAGCGAGCGTTCGACAACGACAAGACTCCATCTAATCACAATAAGAGGCTTGAAGACGTACTTGAATATGAGGTGGTCGATAACGAACTCCGAGACTTGCTGGTTTTTCCCTGCTCAATACGCATCCCCCGAAGCGGATGGCCCGAAAAGAAGTCAAGCATCACCCACGGGGTCTTTCTTGGATTAGCAGTAGCCATTCTGCCTTTCCAAATCTGTCCTCACTTAGTCCAAAGAGCAAACTGTCAAACAGACAAGACACCATCAAACCACAACAAGAGGCTCGAAGACGTACTTGAATATGAGGCGGTCGATGACGAACTCCGAGACTTGCTGAAACGACTGCTCAATCAGCAACCCCCGAAGCGAAACATCCTTGAAAAAGTCAAACACCACCCATGAGCGCTCCAATCAGCCGAGGCTGGCGCACCTTTCCAGATTTGGCGTCACTCGGTCCAAAGAGCAGAGTTCCAACTGTCCAAGCCAGCTAAACCAAGGGCCTCGAAAATGGTCTCGAACATCAAGAGGTCGACGACGAACTCCGAGACTAGCTGGAACATTTGCGCAATCAGCGGTCCCCGAAGCGAATCATCCTTGAAAAAGTCAAAAACCACCCACGGGTGCTCCGTGGAATCAGCGGAGACTGGCGCACGATTCCAAATTTGGCCTCACTCAGTTCAAGAAGCTCATTCCTGCCCACACCAACCACACAAAGAAAAAGGCTTGGAGAGGTCCTCGAATATTGGCAGGTCGACGACGAACTCCGAGACTTGCTAAAACGTTCACTCAATAAGCAGCCCCCGAAGCGGATCACTCTAAGAGAAGTCAAGCACCACCCATGGGTGCTCCATGGAATCAGCGACCAGGTGTCTTGGATGGACGAATCTTGCTGTGGCTGCTGAAACGTCTGCTCAACAAGCAGCCCCCGAAGCGAAGGACCCGGAAAGAAGTCAACCACCACCCATGGGTGCTCCATGGAATCAGCGACCAGGTGTCTTGGATGGACGAATCCGGCTATCGCTGCAGGGCAAAGGCAGAAAGATCGGGGTCTCGTCGAACAAAACACTGCTTCTTCAGACTGTTTTTCACATGAATGCATTCCGGAACCAAGCAACACTTGATGCAGTCTGGCTACTGCATCCGCAATTCCACCATCTTCCAGTCAAAGCTCACTTGGATCCCAGAGCGATTAGCAAGCAATTCTAAGCAAGTGACCGAAGTCTTGATCGCAAACAGAGCAAGGGTTCCAAATATGCTGTGTTTTGCCGGAAGGTGACTTTTATCGGGTCCTTTATTCCATCATCTTCACACCCGCCTTGCACATTCCTTCTGATGAGCGCGAGGATGCCATCGGCTGCATCCTGAATAAGAGTTCAAGAAGAAGGTTTCTGGCTATGCATCCTTTCAGACTGGTTCATGTACCCACTCTCCTCCACGGCTACCTGTGACATCCTGGTTTTTACACGGCAGGATCTGCCACCGACAGCAGAGATCACGAGCCATCGACAAGGATGATTGCAGGATCATGACGGAGTCCGATGATTCATGCTGAGACAAAAGTGAGTCAATGTTCCTATGCAACAGGAACTTTGAAGCCACATAGCTAACCCGTCTTCTGAATAGATTCGAGTACCTTTCTCTCGTATTCCCCAGCTCATAGCCGCAGATCCAATATGAGCCGTCAATCTCAGCCGACGTGCTGAGGTACTGCCTGAGCAAAGCTAGGAAATGACTTTAGTGGCTGGCGCTGGCGCTGACAGTGAGAGTGGGAGCATTTCCTGGAGGGTTTCTGGAGCCTACGTGTCGAGGATCGTCAGTGCTGGTCTTTTGAAGGTTCGATGATGTGAACTCTTGAAGAAAGAAGCTTTTGAATACTCGATGTTCTGGATCGAGACTTGTCAGCTGAAGCATATCTTGGGGATTATTTGAGGTGCATGTTTTAGGGAGGAGTCCTGAGAGTGTAGGGACGATTCCGTTGTAATACTGCAGGTCAATCGCATTAGTCGACGAAGACTGTTAATTGAAAAGCTTCGATTCTTCATGCTATCTTCCCTTGACAAGTCTGAGTTGATGTTGATGGAAGCGACATCAGGACTTGACTGTAGGCTTCGTAGATGAATGTCTTGTAGACAGCAGATACCAAATTCAATAGTAGAGACATCTGCTGAAGGTTCTCCGACTATTGATAGGTTATGCCAAGTCTTTTAGGGCTGATGCTCATCTCCGGCATCTCCTCGATCCTCCTTTCCGGCCAACCACATCAACCATCGCAAGGATGCCACGAACTAAGTTTAAGGGCCTTTGACTACCCAGACTCAAGACAATGCATCTGAGGTTCTTGTTGGGAACTTATCTAATTCATCGATGGTGGCTGAGGGTGGCCCGTCAGTTCATAGGTGCAAGTCCAAAGCGCGACAGTGACTAGGACTACGAGGCTCACAACACCTTGACACTAGTTATCGACTCAGTACAAGTTCGACAATACAAGATCTGTTATCTCTGCATCCTACTTCTCCGGATGTCAAAAATTGGCAACAACAGCGATACCCTAATGGCTCCGCATTCATGTCAATTGGCCTACTTCTTTTGATCCTATTAATCCAGACTCAGGTTAAATGGGCATTCACTATGGCACCCGCGGCCAGCTGTGTCGGCAGAATATAGGCCGGATGCAGATAGCAATGCTCAAAGCCACGGCTAGTGTTCTTATCTGCTATTCACCCTTTGTTGTTGAGCAGCATGGTAATCGCTTTCACCACATATTTTCCGATGCCAAGGATCCATGATCCTCGCCTCGGACTCCATCTTCGGCCATCTGCCACGAGAAAGCTCTAGCCAGTGTTTATGACTCAGCTCTGCAACTTACTCCCGTCGGCTAGAAGACTGTTCAATAACATATTTCTGGCTAGCTCGGTCTTTACCTGCCAATTGGAGACGAGAGCTTGGGCGCATTATGTGGGCCTTCTTCAATATACCCTTGAGAAGTCGCTGTTGGCAGCAACACATGCTCGAACATGGACAGTACATGAGGCTCAAGCATTTTACGCATCAAATCCTGGGTCGTACCGAGCTCAGAATTCGCCAACCAGATCAGTCGTTCACGGTGTATCGAAACGCGATCGGGATTGTGATATCGTTCACCGACGACTTAGGACGACAAAGTGCCGCAAGGTTGCTATGTTACAACACGCAAAGCTGACATCGGTTTACGACAATATCTCGACATAAGATATGATTCTTGCACCTCTAAAGTCTGGAGAGAATGCCATTGAAATTCTTCAACTCTTCTGAGCCCTCAAGCGGTACAGCTGGACTCACCCCCGAAATGTGGCTGGCTAGAGTTGGTCACTACGACGTCTGGAAAATTGACAGCGAGGAAAGAGGTCGGTTGCAAGACAGGGAATGTGACGGCGCCCCCAAGAGGTGGCCTCTTGAGCACATCGAGAAGTACAACGACTTTCTCCAACAGTTGTGTAACGATGGAATCCGTCACAACTATCTCGACTGCTGTAATCAGCATCTTGAGTACTAGTCTTGAGGAGTGACATAGCTTGTTCGAAAGCAAAAATGCTCCCTTCTTCCAAGTTTCGCGATGAGCATGAACAAGATTCAGCACATACGAAGGGTTTTCGGAATTTGGGTGACGCTTAGAAGGGTTCGTCTCTGCTCATATCACCACCAGCACGATTGGAGACTCTCACGGCCTTGTTAAACTCTGCGTCATGTTCTAAGCTCCTAACTTGACTGGAATTTGGCAGACTCTCTCACTTACACAAAGTCCCGATATCAGTGAGTCGATAATATACAACACCACATCCTCGGACTCAAGCGGTAGCTACCGGATTGCGCCCGCCGAGGAGATCTTCGTCGAATAATGCAGCGCGCATAGGTCTTTGATACACTATCACATCAGATTGTTCCAGCTAGGGCGGTCTCCACTTATCACTGGGAAAATTTGAACTTCCCAACAGCTCTCCTTTTCGGCCTCTTCAGGGGCAAATCCTTGTGCTCAGCCTGTAATCATAATACTGGAGAGTGACCATACCCACACGGACAGTAAGAGAAGCTCTACCACCAAACTTGAAAAATATTTCCTACAGCCCGTGAATCGGTCCTGTTATCTGGTCAAGCTCTCCTGCTTTTGGGCGACGTTCAATCATCCAGGCAAGTCTAAACTCTTAATACTACGCTTGGCCTACGCTGTCGATAATAACGTGCTGACCTGTATCTCAGAAAGTCACTGCCGGCATGTTCAACGCCATCACAATCGTCGAGTACGATCCGTCAATTGAAGCAGGACCAGCACTCCAGTACGATCTTCGCAACGACCAAGCTCGATTTGGGAGCTTATCTCAAGGCGGCTGCTTCTACGTTGCGTTGGAGGTGATTCAAAAGAGCTGGATTTGGGGGAAAACAAGATCGATTAAAACTACCACGAATAAGATGAATGGAACAAGCAGCTCGCTTGCTGAGAAGGAGGCCGATATGCTAGGACTGAACTGCTGCTCGAGCAGCCGGATGCACCTGTCTCACAAAGCATCCGTGGAACTGAAGTGGTGGCAACCTATTCCTGCCTTTCTTGAGATATCTCTCGAATTGGAAAGCGATTTTCAGTGCATGCTCGCCATGGCTTTCTTGGCACACAAGAAAATTCGAGGCCTCCTCTACAGCCTAAGAAGTTATTCAATCAAAGGAAGTGATTTCCCCGCTATCTCGACATTAACATAATCGATTCAAGGCGCATGACTTCATTTGGTGGAATTGTTCGACGGGCGGGGGAGTATGAGTAATTACATGCCCCTCTACCCTTGACGTACGTGGCTTAACATGCTTTATGAGCGTTCAGATATAGATTTCATGACTTTCACTGTGTGTAAAGTAAAGCCAATACCCTGCAAAAATGTGTCATTGAGGAGGATCTCAGGCAAGGATTACGATGACCAATTATTCAGGCATATCTGAAGGACCTTGGGTTACAAGAGATATGGGATAAGGATATTGTGTTTACGATGACACCAAGCTCAACCTTAGTGAGGCAATCCAGAAGCAAAGCGACTAGGTCTATCGACTCGTTACATCAAGGTACTTTGTAACAACGCGGCTAACGGCAAACTATTACCTCCATCTGCTGCGTCCACGAATAGCTCGTTCCTGCTGTATCAAAAACGAGAAGAGTGGATACCAATCTCTTGTCATGATGAAGAGAGCCACTCTTTGGGTCACAAGCCCTTCGTGATAATGTTCGAAGTTGCACAGACTGGAGTCCGACGAACTCTCTTGATAAGAAATCAGGCAACGAAATTGCAAAGGCATATAGAGATGCATGTTTGCAGAATATCATCTATCACATCACAAAGGCCATCCTTGATATCGTGTGGTCAAATTCCTCCTATTGAGTGACATTTTGGATTACATACTGCTACGAGTGGAACGAAGGGGGGTAATAGGGTATCCGCATCTCACCCGTGTATGAATAAAATCGGACATATCCGGAACCAGTTGCGAATACGCCATCAAGGCTGTTTTAGTGGCTTGGCAACGCACATAAAAGACTGATTCTTGCAACATATTTTTCAAAATAAACAACCAACTCATCTCCCAATCATAGCCTGTCTCCAACACTCTTTCTTTCCCAAGCTTTCATCATCTTCAAGAAGCTACTGGTACTGTTGTCCTTCTAAGAGACACCTCTCTTTCTCATCCTTTTGGAACTCGACGATTGTACATCTATACTAGTAAGGTTTTCATTGCAATCTTCGTTGTATAGGATGAGGCTGTTGAAAGTAATCGCTAACGATATGCCCTAGTCTTCTCGGACAATAGCTACGGCCCACCCGGTATGCAAGAAGCATCGGAGCGCTGGCCGCCTTTCTTCATGGAGGCACTCAAGACGCCCTTGCCTTACATGCCGACGGAAGACGAAGAGATGCAAGGCAGTCCAGCGGGTCCGAGGAGATGGAGTTATCGTGAGACATGAAGAAATCGCACTCAATTGCTCAAGGTTCGATTCAAGTAAGTATTGAAGACAAAAAGAGGACTGTTGCAAACTGATACTCTTCGCAAGAAATTCTGTTTGGCCCCACAAGGGCCTGCAGCGAGTCGATTCTCGGCAACCCGTGCCGTCACAATACAACAGACAGCCACCGTCCGAGGATCACGACTTAGATTTTCCAATCCTCGATTATACTGCTCAAGACTCGATTCAAGTAAGTATTGCTGACACGAAGAAGACTGTTGCAAGCTGATCCTTCTCGCAAGATATTCTCTTTGGCCCTTGTGGGCCTGCGGCGAGTCGATTCTCGGCAACCTGTGCCGTCACAATACAACAGACAGCCACCGTCCGAGGATCACGACTTAATGATACCAACTCCGAGCCCAAATCATCCACAAGATCCTGCTTCCAACGCCGAACCGCTGCTGCTGGTGATACAATTGTCTATAGCTGGGGTTTCATTGGAGAAAAGGTTTGTCATCGGGATTCGGCTGTTAGAGCTTGATGTTATTGGCTTGGGTGTCATGTATTCAGCCTATCGGTGGCGACATGCCTTCCTAGATCATTAATTAATAACATTATAAACCTTTTATGATATGACTTCCTGATAGAATAGCAGTGTGATTGTACTCCTAAATCCATCCCACGCGTCAAGCTGTACTAGAAATGCATGCTCGTGCCTTTCACCCACAGCACCAGCTCCCATCATCCGATTTGCTACTCGACGTTCCCGCTAGCCTTGAGAAGCAACAAAGCAGACGCATTCGCAACCCAGTATCTCCACTTTCACATCCAGCAGTACATGTCCCTATGAAGAGCAGCGTTCACTCCTTAGCCCTTCCCTTCCTAGCCATCATTGCTTACCATTCCCACATGGCCAAAAGCTCATTTGCTGTGTACGAGTCCCCTCACAGATAGGCCATCGCTCCAACACCAGACGCCGGCCGGCACCCTTTCCTGAAAGCCTCATACAGCTTATCCATTCGAGTTACCACAGGCCTGCTACGTCGAAGTGCGGATGCAAATTCGAGAACACGACGCGCTTGGCGTCTTTCACAAGCATGGAATTTCATGTTAGGACGGCAATGCCACCAATGCCATAGCATCTCGCAGCCGGATGTCAAATCTGTTCATGGCAACATCCTCAACGGCCGCCACCTGATCGATGTACCCAGCAACTTCGCCAGAGTCGTAGCAATGGATGCCTAGACCAGTCTACTATTTACCTCGTGTCGAGTTCAGGACGAAGTGTTGATAACAATGGATTGTGTGTCGAGGAAGACGAGTTCCTGCAAAGGCGGATCACAGGATCATTCCTAGCCATTGGACTCCTCATGACGTTCTATTTCTGACTTGGTGATCCTACTGTGTTGTGGCTGTTCTCGGAGTCCAGTCAGTATGATGCTTGTCGGGAAAGGCTCGAGTTGAGGATGAAGCGAATGCGTCCGGTCTATGTTGACTATGGGATGATACGAACTATGGTGGCTAGCATTCAAGATCGAATGTTGTTGCTGTCAGTGCGTCAAACAGCTGAATTTGCAGCAGTCGATAGAGGGAGGCTGCGCCAGATGGTATCTCCACGATGGACATCTCTTGTGTCTCTAGGAAATTCAAGTACTGGTATATACATGCAGTGACCTGTACACAGAGAACAGGTAAGCCTTTTCTTCCGTACAGATTACAATTACGATTACAACAAGTCGTTTTACTCCATACTAATTGCAACTTGCCTAGGGATAAGCAATTTTCGTTCTGCATCATCGATCTGACCTCGAAATTTCTACATTAAGCTTTGATGAATCAGCCCAATGACAACCCATCCACGGACCACTTGGTATGTCCGCGCGAGGCCAATGATGATTTCTCCGCAACGTGCTGATCCAAGTCCAGCAACCCTACTTTCCTGAAGCCATCGCAGTCATAGGACATGTTGGAGGCTCACTATTGGGAAGAGAAAAGCGATAGTCAGTATTCGACATGGTCTGCAGAGTTGGCATGCGGAAAGAGGCTTTATTTCTCTCCTGTTTATCCCAGAATTCATTAAGGTGGATCTCTAATGGGGGGTTGTTTACACTATGGTCTTCCAGAGCCTGAATGACACAAACCTCAAGCACACAGAGCATACCCTGACCTTTGTCAGAAAGCAGCATGAGACGCCTTGTCAGACGCCACTGCCGAGCGGCAACGATTTTTTGGTCTACTGGCTGCTTTCCAACACCGGATTCACCATTCAGAAAGGAGCTTGTACTACAGCCAAGCTTGCATGACGTGCTTGTTACGGTCAAACTCGCACCCAATATGATCCAGGTCTTGGAGTCTTCGTCTGCATTAGGTTCGATGTTGAAGTTGGAGCCACGCAAATTTCAGTGTTCCGTCGGGCCGAGGACTGGAGCTTGGATAAGGCGAAAGAAAAAGGAGGGTGGAGTTCCTATTCAGACAATCGTCTCTGAAAAGCCTGCCAACTAGGCCACCTCCATTGTTCATAGCGATATGGTTTGTTCCTTCAATAGTGCTACACCGAATAACCCTGCTAACTCCCTAGTACACAAGGTAGTCACCCTGCCGGTCCGTACTGGATTCGGCTTTACGATGTCAAAGGTATGGCTGTACATAAAGGACACAGCCTCCGTGACTAGGCATACATTCAGTATCCTCGTCATTCATCACTCGATCTCAAGATTTCCGCAGCCTGCCTGAACTGTCATAATGGAAGTCTGTCTCCGTGCAGTCCTGTTCTCAAGACCTCCTCGGCCCACAAGAATCTCGATCATCATGACCTGTCTTGACCAACGCAATCACCTTACACCCTGAAGCAAGGCAAGCACTGCACATGGAAAGAGCATTACGCATCAGGAAACCGACTCCTCCCTATATTTCCGAGTCGCTGATGTTGCCGCAATTGGATTTGCATCTATGTCGTTTATTCATGAAGCAGCACCAGGCATGTCCACGTGTTGTCTGCAGCAAGATTAATCAGCTTTGGCCACCGAGGATACGACATAGAAGCTGCCGCTTTCAATCAGAGAATCAAAGAAGGTCTTAAAGAACATTCTAATCGTTTGACGGCCGATCGCTCGATTCAGGGAGCCGTTTCACTAGTGCGTCTCGCGTTGAATCTCTTAACTTCCAGAGGTGGACAACAAGACATTTATCGAGAACATTAGACAGGTTTTATAGTAAGATTATTTAACGTTTATTTAATAATTTACACGGGTCTAGCCGTACGCTAACCCTAATCTAAATTTACCTGAATATAAGCCGTCGCTACTCAGCCCTATATATCTAGGATTTACCCGTAAAACCCCTTTTAATAATTATCTATTTATCTATATTATTAATAATAATATACTATAAATATTAATTCTAATAAAGAACTTATATACGTAGCTACTCTAGCCCTCCTTATCCTTAGTTTATACTATATTAGCTAAGTCCCGCGGTACGCCTATATCCTACTAGTTAAGTATTAGAGTAAGGAGTAGAGTCTTAATAATTTCCTACCTAAGTAAATAAGGCGGACGTTTAGATTTATTAAGGATAAAATATATTAATTACTTACTTATTTTAACCTTAAAAGTATTAATTAATAATATAATTATTAGCCTAGCTTAAAGCTTACTTTATATTTTATTCTAATAAAATTCTTATACCTTCGTCTTTTATATAAGTTATTAATAATATTTAGCTAGTCTCCCTCCTTTATTTCTATTATAATTAATAATATCTTTAAGTACTTATATAATTATTATAATCCTATTTTATACTAGTATCCTATTCTTAAATATAATAGGATCTAGAGGTATATAAGGGTAATTAAATATATAGGTAAAATATATAAGAGGTTTATAGTTTAGGGGTTTATTAATTGTAAGGACTAGTTAGGAATATAGTACTACTATCGACGTGGCGTCTATAGTACGTAGTAGTACTATACTACCCCTTTACCTATAGTATATAAAGGAGGGAATTCCCCCTAAAGGGAAGGGTAGCGATTAGTCTTACTATTAAGGAGAATAGAGAGTTCTATATATATACGTATACGCACCGTTTATAGTACTCGATAGCTACGTTATTATATAGTACCCTTATATTCTAATCGCTCTACCCTATTTAGGGGTAGTAGCCCGACTATTAGTAAGATAAGCGGAGAAGGGTTATTATAGGCGCAAGGTAAAAGGGTCGGTTAACTAGCGCAGACGACCCGCCCTAATATAAGGGATACTCTAATCGCGTTAGCGACCCGACTAGAGCCTTATATAGTACTACCTTTATATAAAGACCGAAGGGATAATACTCCTACTAGGGGTTAACGTCCTTAAAGAGGAAGAGGAAATTTCTAAGGGCGAAGAGATAATAGCCTATATATAAAGTAAGAAGGGAGGGGCGCTATTAGGGCGTTATTATACCTTCCTTAAAGGCCTAAGCCTAACCTTTCTACTATTAAGTATTATAATTATTAAAGGAAGGGATATATAACTTAGGATTACTAGAGCGCGAAACTAATAGTTATAAGTATTATAACTAATAAGCCTATAACTAATAAGATATCTAGTAATAAGCCGGCTAAGAAAGGCTTAAATCTAAAAAACCCTTAAGTACTATAATTACGTCTACTACTATAATATAAGGGAAGAAGTAGATATATTAACTTATTATTATAATATAAATAGAGCTTAAAAGCTTATAAAGAGAATTTATTATATTAATTAACTTTAGAGTAGATACTAATTATATTAATATATACTTAATAAAGGAGTAGGATTAGGAAATAGACCCTAGCTCTAATAATATCCTATATAATAGAGTTAAGAACCTAATATTATTACTAAGTTCTTATATAAGAAAAATTAAACTTATTAATTTTAATAGTATTATATAATATTATAAGAGCGCCTTCTATATAATAGTAAACCTTAATTATAACTTCTACCTTAGGTATCTATAATTAGAGGAATAAAATCCCTAAGTAGATTAGCCTATATAAAACTAGTAATTCCCCGTTAAGAAAAGTAATATTAAGGAGTACTTTAATATTACTAAAGCCCTAGAGGAGTAGCTTAATAACGTTATATTTATTACGGCGTACTTAAGAGTAGGTAATAAAAGCCTACTACTTAAAGTCGAGCTCCCTCTAGAATTTTAGGAATTCTAAGACGTCTTCTTAATTAAGAATACTAGGGCGCTACTAGCCTATATATATTATAATTACGCGATTAATATAAAGGAGAATAAGGAACCTCCCTTTAACCTACTTTATAACCTATTAAAGAAAGAGTTACGCGTACTAAGGGAGTACCTTAAGTAGGCTTTAAAAAAAGGGTAGATTTATTATTCTATAAGTCTAATAGGTATACTAATTCTTTTTATACTAAAAAAGGATAGAATATTATATTTATATATTAATTATAAGGCGCTTAATAAGATTATAATTAAGAGTTACTATCTACTTCTATTAATTAATAGAAAATTAATAAGATTAATTAATATTAAGTACTTAACTAAGTTAGATCTTAAGGATATATATTATTACTTATAAATAAGAAAGGGTAATAAATAGAAGACTATATTTTATATAAGGTATAGCTATTTTAAATATATAATTATACCTTTTAGACTTATTAATATACCTATCTTATTCTAAGTATATATTAATAAAGCCCTAGCGGGACTACTTAATATTATATATATTATCTATTTAGATAATATTCTTATCTACTCCTAGGACTAAAAGTCTTATATTAAAGCTATAAAGGTAGTATTATAATATCTTTATAAATTTAAACTTTATATTAGCCTAAAGAAATATAAATTTATAGTAATAGAAGTAGAATTCCTTAGCTTTATTATTAGTTATAATAGCGTATATATAGATCCGCGTAGAGTAGATACTATAATAGAATAGCTAGAACCTAGAAGTATTAAGGATATTTAGATCTTTTTAGGATTTACCAATTTCTACTATTATTTTATTAAGTACTATTCCTCTATTACCGCGGCGTTAATAGACTATCTAAAAAATAATTATCTATATATTAAAAATAGAAAGTTGATATTAAGTAATATTATAAGAGTAGTATTTAAATAATTAAAGTAACTCTTTTAAGAGGCGCTATTACTTACGTATTTTAACCTTATAAGAGAAATCTAACTAGAGACTAATACTTTAATACTAGCTATTATAGCTATTTTATTATAAAAGTTCCTAATTAATAATAAAGGCGCGGAGGTAGAGTAGTATCTAATTACTTTCTACTCCTATAAATTATATTTAATAGAAACTAGATATAAGACTTATAACTAGGAACTACTTATAATAATTAAGGTATTCTAGGTATAAAGGTACTTCTTAAAAGGTAGCTTATATCTAATTATAATAATTATTAATTATAATAACTTAAGGTATTTCTAGATAATATTATTATTAATAAGGAGATAAGTATATTAGGTAATAAAGCTTATAATATATAACTTTAAGATATATTATTATATAAGTACTAAGAACCTAGCTAACGCCCTATTAAAGCGATTAAATTATATACTAGTAATAAATAAAGAGGATACTTATCTATTAATATTATAAAATAAGTTAAAGAATATTAGATATATTCCTTCTAATAAGTATTATATATATAGCGTTTATAAAAGTCTATAAGATAGTAAGGCCTATAGTTATAAATAGCGCGAAAGGTTAGAGATAGGACTTAGAAAGCCTTATACCCTAAAAATAGAGGAAAGTAACGCGCTCTTAGGGATATAAAGTAATATAGGCGATAGCTTAAACCTTATTATAGGATAGTTTAATATTAATTAAGTTATACCTAGAAGGTATATTATAACCGCGTTAATAATAGAGCGCGTATAAAATAAGTATAATAATTTAATATTAAAGATTACTCTAATATCTCTAAGAGGGAGATAAGGATATTTATAATAAGAAATAATTATTAAAGTCTTAGGGCTATAAAAAGGCCGCTAATATATCTCTATTAATAGATAAGATAGGGGTCCTTTATAAAGGCGGCGTAGTTTTTATACCTAATAACAAAGTAATTGGATAAGAAATTTTAAAGCTTTATTATAATAACCCTTATACTAGCTATTACTTATAAAAGTATATATAAGAGCTTATTAAGTAGAAGTTCTATTAGAAATTAATAAGATAAGATATTTATAATTATATATAAGAATACTTAACCTACTAATTAATAAAGCTATATAGATATACTATATATAATATACTATTACTATTACTAATATTTATAAGACCTTTTTAGGAAATTATAATAAATTCTACTATAAATCTCCCTCTAAGTAAATAGAAGGATAGTATTTATAATATAATCTTAATAGTTATAAACTATTATATTAAGGTAGCTAGGTATTTACCTATTATAAAGATAGTTAATACTATTAATATTACTAACCTATTATACTATAAAATCTTCTTAAAGTTTAGATAGCTAGAAGGTATTATTAGTAATTAAGGGATAATATTTATAAGTAGCTTCTAGGTAGTTATATACTATTATACTAATATAAAAAGAAAGCTTAATACTACTTTCTATCCCTAAATAGATAGTTAAATAGAGAGATAGAATAGTATATTTAAGTAGTATCTACGCTACTATTCTACCTAGAGATAAGATAACTAGGTAGAGTTACTTTATCTAGTAGAGTTTATATATAATTATATAAAGTATATTAATACTAGGTTACCTCTATATAAGGCGCTTTATAACTATTTACTTAAGCTAGATATAGAGCTTTTAAAGTTATTATTAGGAGAAGTCCTATTAGTATAAGAAAGGGTTAAATTACTTTAGAAATAAAGGGAAGGTTTAAAGTAGTACTTATATTAAGTATAAGCTATATAAGTAGAGTATATAAATAAATAGTAAAAGTAAAGATAATATAATATAAATATTATATCTTATTAAATATAAAGTATATTAGATTAGTATAAATAATTAAAAAACTATTATAATATTATCTAAGGCCTTTTAAGGTCTTTAACTATATTAATAATTAGGCGTATAAGTTATAGCTACCTAATATATTTTACGTCTTACTTATAAAGCTATATAAAGGTAATAATAAGAGTATTATAAGAGCTTTATAAGTAGAGCTTATAAAAGATAAAGATAAATAGGAAATTAAAACTATTCTTAATTATAAGATCTTATATAATAAACCTTAATATTTAATTAAGTAGAAGGGTTAATCTTATAATTATAATTAATAGTTATATAAGTAGGACTTAATTAATACACTAGATATACTTAAAAGATTTAAGTATAATTACTTAAAGCTATAAAGTTTATATTATAAAAGAGGAAAGAAGATTTCTATTACTATTAATAAAAAAAAAAGAAAAAGAAAGAAAGAGGATACCTAATATAGCTAGAGCGTTAAGGGCGTTATAATAAAAGACTACTATACTATAATAGTAGTAGTACTAGATCTAGACCTATTATTAGTAGTAATAGGAGTATCCTCCTTATTATCCTCTTCTTTATCCTTTATAATAGGAGGGAGGCGCTCTTATATTATATTAGTAAGGCTTTAATAACGCTTTAAAAGGGGATATAGAGTAATATATACGCGTTAATAGAGGATATTAAGAATATCCTTAAGGGTATTTATAATCTAGCTAGTAATAGCGGGGTCTACCCTAATAGGAGTAGTAGTAGTAGCGGGGGTAGAAGAGGCGTAGTAGAGGTAGTAATAATACTATTAAATAAGCCTATTAAAGGTTTACTAGAATCTAGTAAGCTAAAGGAGGTTAGAGCTAGTATCTAAAGTAGTTATAATATCTAAGGATTAAAGAAGGCGCGTATAAGTATAGTAAGTAGAGGTAGGAATCTCCTATTAATATTTAGTATTAAGATCTTTATAATAGTTATACCTTATAAAGCTAGGGGAGGCGCGTATATAGAGTATATTACTAAAAAAGTAAGTGAAGCTTTAATTAAAAGTATTAGACTTATAGCTCTTTAAATTAAAATATAGTATATTAAAGGTATATTATATAATATAATATAAGGATAGGCTATAAGCGGCTTAATAAAGGAGGTTAAGTATTATTATAAGTAGAGGGGATAGTAGTAGTCTTCTTTAATTAATAGAGGATAAGTTTATTATTAAGGATTACTTATAAAATAACTATTTAAAGTATAAGGAGGTATAATAAGGCGCGGAGGGGGTAATAATATAAATAAGAATTAAAAAGGATTTAATATAATTAATAAAAAATAAAGATATTATAATTAAAAGATTAATATTAAAGTTATATAAAGAAGGTACGCCTTAAGTACTTAATAAACCCTTAATAGTAATAACTTCCTATTTACTTTAAAATACTAAGACTTCTAACTACTTTTATAATAAATTAATAAAGGATAATAGGAAGTATAATAGGAATATATTATAATATAAGAATTATTTATAAGAGTATTATTTATAATTATTGTAGTTTAATAAAACTATATATTCCTTAAGGCTTAGCTTAGAGGGCCTTATAATTAATCCTATTATTATACTCCTATTAGAGGTATATTTTATTATTAAGGGAGTATCTTCTATAAATTATAACCTTTTATACTCTTAAAGCCTAAGAGCCTAGATAGGGAGATAATTATAAGGACTAGTTAAGAATATAATACTACTATTAATATAGCGTCTATAGTATATAGTAGTACTACACTACCCCTTTACCTATAGTATATAGAGGAGGGAATTCCCCCTAAAAGGAAGGGTAGTAATTAGTCTTACTATTAAGGAGAATAGAGAGTTCTATATATATACGTATATATACTATTTATAATACTTAATAGCTATGTTATTACGTAGTACCCTTATATTAATAGAATATTTCGGCGCTTCTATTAATTAAAGGAAGACTAGAGGTTCTTCTACTTTATATATAAAAAGGTATATAATATAGTATAATTAGGGGTAATATACCTAGATAGTCTAATTAGTATACTATACGGCCTATTTAAGGGAAAGGTAAATAACCTAATAATACTATAAACTTCTAGTATATAAGACTAGCTATATTAAGTATTCTAGGGGTAGCGAGTTCTAGATCTATTTAGTAATAAAGCTTATAAGTATATAGAATTTATTATATTACTATATATAGGCTACTTAAACGTATAGAAGAGAAAGTTTAATAGAAGAATAGCTAGTATATAAATTACTATTAAGTATAGTTTTAAGATAATATAAATACTTTAAGTAATAAATACCTTTAAGTATAAAATAAAATTAGGGCTAATACCCGTTAATAATATCTATTAGGTAGTAGTACTATTAATAAATTATTTTACCTATTTATAAGGCTAAAATATAGTATCTAGTTAATTTAAGATAAGGCCTTTAATAATCTATTAATATTTATTAGTAATTAACTCCGCCTAATAATTACTTAGGTATATTTCTTTATATTAAGCCTTATAATATAACTAAAGGGATTATAGGCATATAATCTATATATAATTACCTAACTCTAACGCTATAACGCCGTTAGTTTATAGACTATATTACTAATTAAGAGCTCGTCGTTAAATTTAAGTTATAAAGAAGCTCGTAGAAATAAGTTATAAATTAGCTTAAATCTATAATATATATAAGAAATATAGGAAACCCGCCCTTATTAAGTAATATAACCTATTTATATAATTATTATAAAATAGTAAGTATCTTATAAGGCCTTATTTCTTTATTCTCGCTCGAAGTTTCTACTTTTATATTCTATTTAGTTTTTCTACTTCTTATTCTAAAATATCCTAATCCTAAGTCGCTTAAATATTAGGGGTTTATACTAATAGTTATTCTATTATTTTATATTATTTCATGTATTAGAGCTATAAAATATACCTAAGTATTATATCTACTAGTCTTATAGTATTCCTACTACGTATTATTAACCCCGTCTTTACTAAGCTCCTTATTAACTTTTATATAAAAATCCTTTATAGTATTTCTCCTTTACTTACTATTATTATTATTACTTTTAGAGTCTCTATTATTACTTACTTAATTTATATCTTTAATACTATTAAGCCTATTAATATATAATTATACTATACCTATAACCTTTATATTAAATATCTAGGGACGGCTTAGTATATTATTATTTATAGGGATAGTAAGACTAATCTTATTAATAATATTTTCTAGTATTTTTTATATTTATTCTATCTCTTTACTTAGGTACTATTAATATAAGACTTAATTTATATAAAGTATTTAAATAAGGTCCTCTTAAGCCCCTATTTACTTTTATAATAGAGTTATAAAGTCTTATAACTCCTTATAAAGCATATTTAATATATTATAAGTCTATTATATTCCTTTAATTAAATATTTAAGTTCCGCGTTAGTATTAAGTTACTACTTATAAATAAGTTCTAGCTTCTTAATTAAGGCTAGGTCTTAAGTACTAATTATTATAGATATATTAATATTAGTAAGTAAAGGGGCCTAAGTACTACTTATTAATATAGGCCTATTAATACTTATAGATATTATTACTAGAGTTATTATACTACGGGATTTAAAGAATTTTAAACTTTACTTTATAAAATTAACTAAAATAGTAGTTATATCCTAAGTTAGATAAGACCTTTATACTTATTTAGGTCTTTACTTATCCTTTTATAGCCTTATCCCCCTATTCTTTTTCTTATTCTATTATTATAATTATTATAACTAATAGATAATACTATTAATAGAGTTAGCTTTATCCTTAAATAACTAATAGATAATACTATTAATAGAGTTAGCTTTATCCTTAAATAACTAATAGATAATACTATTAATAGAGTTAGCTTTATCCTTAAAATTACTCCTAATATTAATACTACTCTAGTAGCTAGTATTACTCTAGTATTAAGGACTTAGGCTTTACTACTAGTAGGGGGAACCTTTTATTATAATACTTATACTAGAGGGTAATAGTAATATTACTATAAATAAGAGTAAGATAGGTAAGCCTTCTAAGGAGGAGTCTTATTTATTATTTTCTTTATAGGAAGGAATTTTATTAGAACTAGTATTCTCTATTTCCCTTATAGCCTTTTTACCCTAGTAAGTAGAGAGTATATCTTATTTAGTATTATAATCTTATATTTTCTCCTTTTTATCTTTTATATCTTACTTCTTTTTATATTTTCTAGCTTAAACTTTATTAGCTATTAGTTACTATTAATTTAATACTTATATAAGGTTAGTATTAATTATTATATACCTAGATCTCCTACTATATTCCTTCTTATACTTACGCTATTTAAGTAGTATTACTACCTTTTATTAATAACTATTCTAAGAGTAGGAATAGTAGGTATATATCTTAAAGTCCCGTTATATATCCTTCTACTATATATTTATACTAGAAAGTTTATATATACCTACTTTAATAAGTATATAATTAATAAGTATTATTATCTCTTTAATATTAAGAAGTATTTCTTTATATATATTTTATCCCTTCTACTTACCTCTCTTATACTTCTTATTATAACTATCTAATTATATAAGATATTTAAGCTCCTAGTCCCCCTTCTCTTATACCTCCTTAAATATTATAATAGCTCTATATTATATAGCCTAGCTTTCCTATAACCTTTCTCTTTATAAGGGGACTTCCGCGGGGTAGGTTAAGAGGAATATAAGGGAAGGATATTATTATTATTAAGAGGTTCCTAGGGTATAAAAGGTATATTTATATAAAGGCTAGTAATAATATCTTCCTATTAATTATATAGATACGTAGTAATTATATATTTATCGCGCTATATTAAGATCTTTAGTTATAAGGATATAAAAGGAGGATCCGGCGTACTAATAATAGTAATAGCGAAGGTACTAGTACCTAAGATATCCTTAGAAGACTTTAGAGTACGCCTAGGAGGTATAAAATAACTATTAATAATAGTAGAGGAAGGTTATAAGAGGGATAGAATAGATATAAATATAAGTAAGTAATAGATTAACTATAAAGGATATTAAAATAATAGCTTAATTAGGCTATTATTTATATTAAATTAGTAATTTAATAATTAAATTACTAACTTAATAATCTATATAATTAGTAAATACTATAGCCTAATATAACTATTAACTATTAAATAATATTAAATAATCGCTTAAAATCGGGACTATAAAACCTGTCTATTATCATAGCTATTGGCTGGTAGTAGTAAAAGGTAGCAGGCGGACGTATAGCTTAATTAGGCCTTCCAAGAGGTGTGCGGTATTTTCAAGGGAGTCGAACCCATAAAAGGAATGGTGGTTTATTCGTGGTTTGGAAGAGAATGGGGATAAAACTCCAGTCGATACTTTGGCTTCGAGATTGGAGAGTAGCAAGGTAGAGGGTGGAGTAGACCGAGTGAATTTCTTCAGAGCCCTTTGGAAGTAGTACTTGATAGATTTTCTGACAAGATATCCTATATCCCTGTAGCCAGAGTCGTAATTCTCACCTCCCTAATCATGACCATGATGCTTATGTTCCATGGCTGGCTGCACTTATGCCCTTGCTCCCCCATTAATACTCATCCAGAGTCTCTTTTTAGGCTGCTGTAGACTTCTGCGATGCTATACGAGATAGATTGCAGACGAGGACGCCTTATTTTCATTTCGTTGACTACCAAGCCGCATAGACGCCTATAATACGCGCTCTACACATGACTCGTCTTATCTAAACATCCTTTGAATCCCATTGGACTCTAGACCAACTCGAGTTTGCTAACGCTGCACACCTTTTTCCCCAGATGGACCACAGGAGACCGTCGCTGGACATCGAAGACGCATGGTTGACAACTAACGCATTCCTGAACGAGGCTTGAAAAACATACCGATTATTGATTCGACTCGATCTCCCTCAAAGCCGTATATCCGCAACGCTGTACTGCAAGACCAACAAATGGTAGACGATAAAGGGGAGGCTTTTGCAATCCGGATCCATGACACATAGCAACCACAACTGGAAGGTGTTTCCCAGTCCAGTGTGTCACTGGTCATCTTGTAGAAGCTCCTCGGTAACCATGAATCACTGCGTTCGGATGCAGCATCCTTCTGTAGGAGACGATAGGCAAAGGCGTCAGAGGGACCGTGGGTAGATTCCGTGAGTGCGATAAGTCTGGCATCAACCCAGTCACTCTGGATGTAGTAGTGAGATCTTAGATGTTCCCAGGCTGTAGTGGTTTCGATGCGCCCGAGCGGAACCTTGTTTCAGTGGCCAGGGGAGCGGAGATGACTGTGATCGTCTAACTGCTATTTTATCAATGATGGCATCTAGAATCTGAATCTAATATATCTCGTCGCTAGTCATAGTCTTGTAGAAGGTCTGTAGCAGGCTCAAATCTAATTTAGGCCGTTGCAATGCTATTTAACGGAAGAGGCTGCAAAAAGGCGCTAACGAATGGTTTCCTAGCGCTATCTATGGACCTGTTGATTTTCCCAACACCTGCCTGATAATACACCAAGAGATCAATGCTTCACAGAGGGTTAGATATTGAATCACGACATGCAGCTCTAGGCTCTTTCTGGATAAGGCAAATGGGGACAGAGCAGTGACTCAACAGCATCCAGCCACCAAGGAGATTGAACGGCTAGGCAAACACGCCTTTCACAAGCTGATAAAGTCAAGAGGAAAGTGACAGTCATGATGGAATGCCCCGATAGGTGCAGTCGAGCACCGAGTAGTGAATAAGAAGTGTCCAGCCAATCAGGGAGGGGGCTCGACTGTATTATTCTCTTGGAGCCTATTCAGAGCTTCACCAACGAGACAGTCTGGTGATCTCCACTGTTTTAAACAACACCTACCAGCCCCTCCTATTGAAGATGCAGCATGTTGAACAATTTCTTCAACTCAAAGACACTCGTCCTTTCAGCTACTCTGGTATTCAACATCGCAGGTCTCATTTTCAACATCCGATTTTCACCACACGGGTGTTTCTTTTTGTCTCTCTGGCGTCATTAGTCTGATCTCGCTGCATTAGGCGATTAAAGAAGCCCTTGAGCCACTTACCGGCTTCGAGCTTTGAGATTCAGGGCTTAGGTATATCGACAGTTCTTCTTTTTGCATTCTAGCAATAACACCGGTGAGCAACTCGACCTTTAGACGTGCTTCAGTTCTGCACTTCGCCTGGGTTCTAGCCACCCTTACATCAATAGCCTTGACTGGGCATTTTGTGGCAACTGGTATCGCTGAATCAAAGCGGTAAAGTCTTTCCCATCGACTTTATAGGGAGGGTCTCAGACTGATAAAGAAGCAGAGTATGCACCACTAAAGAGAACCTGGATATCTTCCAGCTGACAAGGCGCCGTAGTTCTGCACAAGAGAGCTGACAAGGCGCCTTGGTTTTGCTATACCAACCCTTGCTCTGTAAAGCAATGCTGCCACCTTCTTTGGGTCTCTGCCTTGTTTGATGGCTCAGAGTCAACACCCCTAATCTACGTTCATATTATACTTGTCGACACATGATCAGAACACTTCTTCTACCATTATCTGATCAACAGTAACACTACTCAAGCTAAGCGGCGCAAACACCTCCAATCTTTACTTCCTTGAAGCAGAACCATGTCTATCAACAGCGAGACCATGCCTTCTTACACTTCAACGACACAAAATCGATGCCATACGTCTGACGATAATCTACTCAACACGCAGAGGACATTCCAAAAGCGGAAGAGCTCCGAAGCAGGCTTGGATGATATAGACATTATACTAAGTAAGACGCTCTCGTAGCTACCTATGCAAATGGCTGACATTACCACAGGAAATCCCATTCGAGAAGCTGCAGAAAAGAGGAAGTTCGGCCATCAGTTCCACACATCGAAGACTGGGTCTCAGCTCGTCAACGGTCGTCATGGAGCTTTGTCAAAGGACATGGCACGTGTCTACCTTACAGTGCATGCACTAAGAGGTGCGATCCAACAATGGGAGATCAAGATGAAGGAGCAGAATGGTATCTTGAAGCCAGAACATTATAAAGATATGATGAACCTCAAGAGCCGTCTGGTAATGGCTGAGCGTCGTGAGCGACGGCAAGTAAGTATTTCGTATGGCCCCTCCGCTCGGTCGAAATTTACTAAGACGTCTTAGAGATCCAGAGAAGAGGAGGCCTTTGAGGCATGGTTGCAAGGCTTGCCAACACCAAATATCGCGCCACTAAAGCGCAGAAAGTCACTAGAGCCAGAGGTGGTAATTCCTAAGCCTAAGACAATGCCCGACTCAGTCAACACAGACTGCGTCGCTTCCAATGTTGAAATCAATGATATGGTGTCTCAATGTCATGGCGAAAGGAACGATCCAGAAGGACACGAAGTCTCAGGCACATTACAGCATGAAGCTGCTGGCATCACGGTGGCCTGGGAGATGGCCAGGGAGGATGCTGCACCAATAAAACCGATGGAGAAATACCCAGGTCTGCTTCTTTCTTCAACCTCTAGAGTTTCATGGAAACTGACACTGTTCTCGATGATCAAGCTCAACCCCCTGCGAGATGTCTTCGGCGCAATAGTCAAGCTGATGAGTCCAAGGCAGATCTCACGAAATCTGAGGCACTTTACTTTAACCCCGTAAATTTGCAGGCACAAATCAGGTCGAATGAGGACGAGTTGGTGCAGAGATATAGAGAACAGCCGAAAGGTATGAGCCTTTCCGTCTGGTGCACATAACAGGCGTTACCCAAACAACGCCCTGCCGGCAGAGACCCTTTTCCAGTTGAAAACTATGGGCTCAAGCGGAAGCCAGAGCTAACGAGTACAGGCATTTCTGATATTGAGAAGCCTATTACGACCAATATCAAGAGACAGGAGGCAGAAACGAGCAAGACGGAGCATATGCCCATGGCTCAACGAAAGATAGTCAAATTAGAGGAGTCGAGCCAGGTAGATCTTCTTCAGAGGCAGCGTCTCACAAGTGGTAATGCAGATACTCTTCCACCCCAATCGAGCAGGTCAAGTACATCACCCACCAGGACGTGCGTAAGCCTGCAGGAGAGAGGAGCGGCCAAGGGTGCGGTCGATGAAAGTCTAGTCCGCAAGGAGTCAGTTGCAATACCTGACCTGGAAGCTTCCAGACCCAGGTTAGATACCCTCGAGTGGTGTACCTCGCCTCCGCAGCCGATGAAGGATAATGCAGAGCAGTCCATTACCGAAGCTACAGTCAGCCGTCCCCCGAAATTATCAATTTACACCAAAGACCATAACGACAAGGAAAGAACAGCATCTGCTACCCCGAATGTCAGAGATTCACCTTCCATAGGCATGCTACAAGCACTGCCTTTCCAAGCTCGACCACTTCCGGCAGCAAACAGTGACTCCAATAGCCTGTCTTGGGAGTTCGGCAAGGAGACCTCGTGTGATGACAAATTCGAAATCCCTTCAGTGGGTACCAAAGAGTACGACCGGTATATAGACGCAAGATTGGAAGGCTACCGTGTGGAGACAGCGGTCAAGGCGAAACGAGCCAAAGAAGTAATAAAGACACCCTCTGAAGATCCGACGCGTACTAGAATTAGCAAAGGCTTGGTGGCATTTACTGTTTCCTTGCTAACGTATAGTCAAGACCAAAGAAGAAGATTCCATATACACAACAAGAATGTACAGGATCTAACAGAGGAGGAGTTTGCAATCGTCTTGACTCGCCTTCCCCCAAGACCATTGCTACCACCAATGATTGGGTATGAAATTGCAGCCAAGGTTCATCTTGAGGTAAGTCGTACCTTCTCGACTCGTTCCTAGGAAACCTCGCTAATCCACGATAATAAGGGAACCTGCTCACATGCCAAGCATCGATTCCGAGTTGTAAAAAAGTCTGAAGGCAGATATGTACCTATCTGGAAGTCTGCTGAGTCTCGACCTCTTCCTCCAAGCCCTCGCACGTCACCTACCTACCAAAAGCTTCGGTCCCGCGAACTTTGCCGGATGGGGCCAAAGACAAGGATGGCGGAATGCGTTCCTGCATAGCCAATCGCATAGGTCATCGACGCATTATGTCAGAAGACTGATGAAGGCCACTGAGAACTCCACTGAAAGCGTCTCGACGACTCCCTTCTTCTCCATCCCTTGTTACACGTTGATCCATAGGCGTATCTCTTTATGGACGTACGTTGGTATCTTTGCCCTGCGTTTAGGTATTACATTCCACGTTGAATATCCTTTTTTCAAACGCACCAAAGGGTGAGCATCTTGTTGTTTTCCTCGAAAGCCTGGCTAAGACCGTCAAGCATATTTACACCCATGATGCTGTTATCGGGGGCATTGTGTTCTTCCTAGGGACCACCTTCAGGCATTCTATATAACGACAAGAGGATCAACTTCATCTCATGCTCCTAGCCTGCATAGGTCCTCAAAATATAAAATTAAATTGATAAAGCTGGTTGAAGTGCGTGGTGGTTTCTTCCCACGCCAGGCATGCTTAGTCGGTCTTCCGAAGTGCTACATAAACTGTTGGAATTCAGGCCGGGTCAACCTCGGTAGTTACTAATCAGGACTAGTCAGGGGGCCTTGGTAGACTAGTAGAGATTTCTCGTAATGGTTATTCCATTCTATATAGCTACATCCATCTATTAGTTATTATAATACTATTATATTACACCTAAATCACGTATAGATAACTTATTAATTATTATACTATTTAATAGGTTATAAGCCTAGGTTCTACGTAACCTAGGAACCGTATAAATTATATAGTAAGCTTTTTACTAAGACTTAGTATTACTCTAGAAGAAATATTCCTAGAACTATTTATAATAGGTACTATTATATCTAACTATTATAAAATTTAGAAGCTTAAGGGTACTAAGAACTATAAGTTATAAGAGATTATTATAAGGGTATTACTCGTTATTAACGGCGTATTTAAGGTTATAAAACCGGAATATAAACCGCTAATTAACCCTAACTTACCTACTACTAGAGGAGTAAAACTACCTATTAAGGAGGGGGATAAGGATAAATAGGAAAAGTATATTAATTTAAAGGAGTAAGTACTCGCCGCTATTTATATTATTATATCGCTGTTAGTTTATAATATAATTAAAATTCTAATAATAGTAAAAGAAATATAGGTTAAATTAAAGTTATTATATAAGATAGACTCCTACGCTCTTAAGAAAGTAATATACTTCACCTTATATAAGCTTTATTTAAATTAATTTAAAGACCTTTATACCTACCTCGCTAAATTTAAGGAGTATATAAATAAGCTCTTATAAATAGGGAGTCTACTAGAAATAGACTACTAGATAGTAGTCTTTAAGAGAGGCCTACTAGATAAGATAAAAGAAGTAGTCTATACCCTTACTAAGATCGCTTAATCTAGGAAGGAGTTATAGGATTTTAAGTATATTACTATATTATTAGTTAATAGGTTTATACCTTTAAAGACTAAAGAATCTAAGGTATTTACTAGTAATTTTAGTAAATAGCTAAAATAAGGCTAATATTAAAATAAGCCTAGTAATAAAAGCTAGAGTAATAATAATAATAAATATACGTTTTATAACTATTAATATAGTATAAAAGACTACTAGTATTCTAATCTAAAGAACGTACTAGAGGGATTTATTCCTAAAATAAAGAAAGAGCTAGAGGTATAGAATAAGTAATAGTATTAAGGTAGAGGTCCTAGTCGTTAATAAAGTAAATAAAATCTAGATAAATAAAAATAGGATAAATTCTATACTACTCGCTTTAAGTATAGCTTATAATATAATAATAAGACCTATAAGATTATTATTAACTTAGGGGACTAGGAGTATACCTTCTAAGACTAATCTAAGTTTACTAACTATTTAATAGTCTAGAACTATATAGTATTAGGACTAACTAGGGGTAAATTAATAAAAGTTAAAGGGATTAGAATAGTATAAATCCTAGTAATTATTAATGATAAGGTTAGTGAATTCTTACTAACTAATATTTATTACGTACTAAATATTAAATATAACCTCCTATTTATTATATAATTAGACCTATAAGGCTATATATATACTAGTAGCGGAGGAAAAAATATATTCTATAATAAATGAGGTAAGGAGGTATTATAAGCCTTCCTATATAACCGTACCTACTAGCTAGAGACTATATAGACCTACTAGATAAGGGTATTCCGCTTTAAATTAATAGTTCTAGCTAAGAATAATACGTCTTAGACCTAATAGTATAAGAGATATAGATATATTAGTATAAAGGCTAGAAAGGCTATAGTATATGCTACTAACGTCGATTATAAGGCCGCTAATCGCTTATAAAAATATAAGATATAGGAACTATATAAGAGTTATATATTAGGGAAAATTACTTAAATGCCCTTATATATACTAATAGCTAGAGTTACTATCTCTAGCTAATACTAGTATATTAACTTAGCGTTAGTAAGTTATATAACTACCCTTAAGGGGTATACTAATATAATAGTATCTATATATAAAGTAATAGGGTTTACCTAAATAGATTATATAACTAGTCGGGTAGAGTTACTATAAAAACTCGAGTTCCGAATAAAATATTAGAAAAACTAGGGGTATAAAACGGCCTTTATTCGAAGTAATAATAAACTAGTCTAGGGCTATAAATATTAATAAATTTTCTAGGAATATAGGATATCTATTACCCTATTAGTATCCTATAACCCTTATTAGAATAGGATCGCTAAATAGAAGAACTAGATACTATTTAGTAAAGTTAGAATAGTTCTTATTAACGCCGGACTACTATAAGAGTTCTAGGGTAAGGCTATCTAGTATATTAATTATATTAAGAACCTTATACCTAGTAAGGATAGGAAGTCCCCCTTTAAGAAATAGTATAGCTATAAACCCTAATTAATATACTTAAAGCTATTTAGATATTAGTACTATTTATTTAATATATTACTAAATAAGAAAAAACTAGATAATAAGGCTATTAAATACTGCTTCCTTAGTTATAATAGTAAGAGTATCTACTATATATAGGATATTAAGGGATAACGTGTTACTTAATTAGTATATATAGTATTTAATAAGAGGGCCGCTATATTATTAATAGATAATAATAAGCTCCTAATAGAGGGAGACTCTAGTAATAATAATATAGTAGACCTCCTAGGCTAGCTTTATACTAACTAATTAGATAGCGGTAATTAGGCCTTAAAGGGAGTAACTACCTCTAATTAATAGGGTATTAAGGGAGTATTAAATAATATTAAAAATACTAATAATACTAATAATACTAGTAATAGATTAATAATAACTTTTCTATCTAGCTAATTAATATTAGGCCTAACTAATAATATAAGTAGGCCGACTAGTCTAAATAGATATAATTAGGATAATCTACCTAAATTAAATTAGAATAAGTTAAATAATTAGACTACTAAAAATAACTAAGTAGAGTTAGAATTACTAACTAATTAATATTAGAATAGTTAGGATAGTTTAATACGCTAAATTACTATTATAATACTATTAGCTATTATTAATAAGTAATTATCTTAAAATAATAAATCTTAGAGAATTATTCCTAATATATCACGTTATTCTAGTTATAATAAACTACGGATTAATTATAGCTAGATAAATAAGAGGGATATAAAGTCTTCTAATAACCCTAATAGGTTTAGAGCTATACTTACCCGCGTCGTCGCTAGTATTAAAGAGCGTCCCTACCTAATATTAATAGACGAGGCTCTTAATAGACCTAATAAAGATAAATAGCTTACTACTACTAAAGAAGAACTAGCTAATTATAATAAGTAGATAATATAGTAAGAATTATATTAACTACCTTATAAAGTATATATCTTACTAGAGAGGTAGGTCTTATCTTATAAATATAGGCTAATAGGCGATATTAGCTAATATAAAGTATAGTAGGTAGTTAAAGGCTTCTATTAAATTAAGGGGATTAATTTTAATAAGATATTCTTATTAACTCTAAAGGTATTATTATAGTAACTCCTCCTAGCCCTAATAGCTAAATATAAGCTAGTTATTAAGTATTTAGACGTTATCGCGGCCTTCTTAGAATTACTTATTTAGGAAGAAATCTAGGTAGAGTAACCTTACCGCTTTATTAATAGCTAATAAGGACACGCTTATAGATTAAATAAAGCTCTATATAACCTTAAATAAGCGTCTTATAAATAGTATAAAACCTTTATAAGATACTTAAGTCTCTAGGTTTTAAGCGCCTTAAATATAATTATTATATAATTATTAATACTTTTATTAAAAGTAATTATTATAGTATATATTAATAACTTACTATTTATAGTATATAATTAGGACCTAATTACCTAGATAAAGAAGGAACTTAATAAGAGGTTTAACTTTAAATATATAGGAGACCTAAAAGACTATTTAGGAATAAATATTATTAGAAATCTAGATAACTATTTTATTTAGGTTAATTAAATAAAATATATTAAATAGTTACTAGGCTAACTAGGTATAGATTAATATTCGCTAGTAAAGTCGCTTATAAAAAAGGCCTATATTACTATTACCCCTAACGGCTATACCGCCCCTAAGTCTAAAAAGGAGGCCTATTAGTCCCTTATAGGAGTACTTAATTAGCTAAGTATTATAACTAGGCTAGATATTACTTACGCTATTAGTAACCTAAGTCGTTTACTCTATAACCCTACTCCGTATTATATAAATACGGTGAAAAGGGTACTATATTACCTAGTAGGAATAGTCGATAATAGTCTTATCTACTAACTAGGTAAAAATAATAGCCTAGTAGGTTTTACCGACGCGTTATACTATAATAATTATAAGACATCTCGTTCTATTAGGGCGTTTATCTATAAACTATTTAATAGCCCTATCGCCTAGTAATCTAAATTATAAAAGCTAGTAGTAATATCTATATATAAGTCTAAATATATCGCTATAATAGAAGTATATAAAGAAGCTCTATATCTAGGCCTTATACTAGAAGAGCTAGGGTATAATAAGGGAGTAGTACTAGTACTCTTAAGTATTAATAACTAGGTAGCTATAAAATTAGCTACTAACCTAATTAATTATACTATTATAAAATATATTTAAATAAGATATTATTTAATCTATTAACTTATTTCTAAAATTAAAGAAATCTATCTTAAATAGGTTAATACTAAAGGCTAATATACTAATCTACTAATAAAACCTATCGGCCCTATTAACTTCGGCCTAGCTAGATAATAATTAGGACTAGCTCTAAGTGAAGTATAAGGGCATTTAGATATAGTGGTTAGCGATAGGTAGCCTACCTTATTACTACTAATCTAAGAGGGAGTATTGGAATTTAGGCTGGGTCAGCCTCGGTAGTTACTAATTAGGACTAGTTAGGGGGCCTTAGTAGACTAGTAGAGATTTCTCGTGATGGTTGTCCCATTCTATATAGCTATATCTATCTATTAGTTATCATAATACTATTGTACTACACCCAAATCACGTGCAGATGACTCATTGATCATCATACTATTCAACATAAACTGCACAGCATCGGTAGCGCGGGTTGTGTGAAGATTCCGGCTGCGGAACGTGCAAGCTGGAGGATGCTGGGTGAATGCTTTGGCCTTCGGTGAGCTTGACTGGTCATCATTTCGGTCGGGCGGTACTAGCCGGGATAGAGGCACCGAAGGGGTGTCACCTGCTACCATTCGCCGGTGAGTCCATTGCCCGTAAAGTGCCGCTACCCACCCACCGGCCTACCTTGCAGATCTATGTCTCCCTTCGCTAGTAACTCCGTCAAAGTACCAGATCGACCATGGCTACTCGAATAGACCAGCTGCGCCAGCGTTGCCACTGCTCGCCTTAGGAAAGACCCATCACTTCTGAGACACACTTTCGATCACACTCCCCCATATCATTGATACGGTTCCTGGCCACTTACCTCGCCCACCTCACATTCACCACCTGGCCAATTGCTTGCCCACGTCACCATACCTAACAAATCCGTGACATATTCGGCCAACACTTTTACATCCGTAAACCCTTCTACGCAATCCATCACCTGTTTTCACCGCAATTTCTGATAGTGAAGAACAGTACAGCAATGGTGAAGAAGCTTACAAAGTCCTAAGACTCCAAGCAATTGGGAAGGGAAGACTTCGGGCACTTCGCGTTGGGTTTAGATGGCTCCATGCATCCACCAAAGTCCACAAGCTCAGGGCAGACCGTCGTGATACTTGCCGAGAAGCCTGCGAAAGAGGAGCCGTACCGATGGATCATGACTAAACAGGGTCTGACCATGAGAATTTTCTTTGAGGCTCCTGTATTGCGCGACCAGCAGCTAGATTTATTATTTGATCTCGATCCGATGTTAGCCTGGGAATGCCGACGAAGCCTTTTTGAAGGTCTTTTGGTACGTCGAGTCCACTCTCCTGCATGTGCGAGTGCTCACTTTGCCAGCGTGTTTGTCTGTCATTACCTCCGCTTCTTTCCCTGCAGGATCAGCCCCTGGCAATCAGAAAACGACTTTCGGCAAGCCGCAGCCACTAAGTGCACCGTCTTGCTTGATTCAGGTTGATTACATCTTATACAAATATCAATATATAATATTTCTTTTGTTTTTCTGAGGAAGGACTGCATGGGGGTCAGCTATCGTTAGCCGCCCCGGACGACTCATGCGCTGAGGAATTCTTTGACACTGGTAGCCGTCATGGTAATGCTGGAGGGCAGCTATACCACGTTGCAGTAAGGCGATCGGTATATGGACCAGGGTCACTGGGCCTCTGACTGTCAGCCGCACGCCTGTGGATGGCAATGGTGACATGGTCTGTTGCCGCCCGGGGCTGCGTTCTTTAGGCCTTGCCGGGCCTTTCACTGTCGGCCAGATGATTTGCGATCGTGATGCAGACTGCTCTTTCGAATCCTCGTTTGACTAAATGACCCACGATGCAACAATGTTCACCAGAATGACGCCAGCAATCTCAGCTATGACAGCTACGATCAGGATTATCAGCCAGCAATCCCACTCGTCACCAGGTTCAGAGGAATAGTCATCAGCAACCTTCCTATCATCAGTCGCAGTATGATCATCAGCAGGCAGATCAACTTCGGAGACACGGTCATAATTCCACAGCAGCTACTTATCCTGCTCCGGCCGGTTTGTCGAACCTTCTCATGCCAAATGATTCTGAAAAGGCGAGAGCGCTCTACGCATCTCATTCGCCCTATGGGCAATCTTTCAGTGTAAGAAGCTCAGGTCACAAGACGACAACTTGTGGGACCTTCTGGACCTACTGCCTCTGGATCACGAACTGGGAGAAGCAGAAAGAACGCACCTCAGAGCTCCGGGAAATGACAATCTGTTTTAAGCGTTGGAAGGTGTACCGCCGTAAGCTGGCATCTCAATCCGTTGGAATATTGTCGATCTTGGGCAACCATCAAACAACAGACTTTCAGGCTGTGGTGAATATTGGAATGCGAGGAAGCCAAAGAGTCCCGGGTCCTGCAATGATTTGGCGGTGCAGGTCGCCGTCAACAGAGGGATCACCCGACTTCTACATCAATTGGGACAACGTACGCGTCGTTGTCAAGTTGGACCACGGCGGAGCGCCGTATCGATTGACGAGTGAAGAGTCACATCTGTTAGAGGAAACGAGGCAGAAGCTGAAGCATAGATACTAATGAGCTTTTACTAAGTCAACATGAGTTCTGGTTTCGAGGGAGTTTCAGCGTACGATGCATCGACGAAGGTTGCTATGAAGCGAGATTTGGGAATAGAAGTTGAAGACAATACTCTTGTTACGAGTAGTGGAGTCTTCGTGTTGTCAATATCGCAGATATAGTCTTGGTAACGGTAGCTTTGGCTTTCAAATTGAAACGCCATAAAGTAAAGCTATCCTCACCGATGGTCCTAGGCTCCTAATTCCAGTATCCTCAAGAAACCAGTAGGATTCAATTGTAAAGCATTGTACCTCGAGCGGCGCTCGCCTGTAGGAGCATCGGTAAGGAAATAAAACGCCCGCTAGCACCTGAGTCAAGTTTTGATTCTCTAAAATCCACGTCAACACTGGATGACCCATCACCAGCCTTCCTAACACTAACGAGGGCTGTCACATCACCATGGGTAAGGCGAAGCCGGCAGCTACTGCGGAAGTGAGGGATAGAGCCGTGGTCCCTCAAGACTCGGCTGCCTATTCAAGATTCGCTGCTGATTACAAGAAAGATGGGTATCACGGCTCTACTCGTGTGTTTACTATCTTGTGATCTTGCACATCATCCGCTGTGAGAGCCAGCAACTACTGAGGAATCTTGGGACAAGAGGTTCGGATCGTGTTCTCCACTCACAGCCTTGTCAGCACATGATCGAAAACGCACGAGGAACGGTCTTCTAGGCCTAGCACACAAACGCCAGCCTCTTGTTTCCAACAAGCAGCTGTTGTTCCGGTCCAACGACCAGATCTGAGTGCTGGAAATGTTAGAGACGGCCAATACATCCATGCTCGTAGCCCAGCTTCAGTGCTGGCAACATGAAGGATTGGAATTTGCTGGTCCTGCTGCGATCCGATCAACATCCTGCCGTCCTGGACAACATCCCGTCAGGTGCGTGTCAGCTATCGACTTCTATCAGAACCCAGGAACTGCCTCCAATATTTCACAGCACAAACCCCGTTGATGTCGCTTATACTGGTAAGCTCGTGCTGCCTTTCCTATCGTCATTACGAGACTGATAGCAAGTAGTCTCTGGCAAGGCTGCTTCCTCTTTACTTCCTGCATCATCCAAGCTCATGGCCAACCTTGAAGTCCCACGCAGTCGATGTAATCGCCAGAAAGCCCACATATTCCATCGAGCCCTACTCCGAGTCAATGGCGTGAAATGATTTGGAATTTCTTGCGTGTGGAAGTGTCGCGAAGGACACGTGGATCTGGCTGCCGAGGTTCTTGATACAAGTAAGACCTCGCACCCACCAGAGACAACACCGACTCATTTGACTCTCTCTTGAGGAGTAGCAGCCGACAGTCAGCATCCAAGCCTAGACACACCGACAAAGTATGGCGGCACCTATCTAGTACAAAAATCCTTCGATATCGCATTGCCATCGACTCTCGATAAGATCACCGCTGCAAGAATCCAACGAACTAAGCAAACCAGAATCATCTCGGTAACAGCGTCGGCGAGCCCACACAAGTGATCAAGAGGGGTGCCTATATGTCGCAACAAGACGACGCGTACGACGAAGAGGAGCAGATATTGAACAGCATTATCAGGACTAGCAGAGAAGGCTGTGATATCTGGGGCAACTGCTATTCCCATCAAGCATAATACACTCGGCTAGATCAAGCCGCTGGCGACTATCCATCCACCAGAATCCTCCCAATCCTATGGGATGATTCAGCTGACGCTTCCTTGGGAGAATGTGGTACACCAGAAGAGGAGGGTGAATTGGAACTGCATCAGCCAGAATTATATGGACTTTGTTTTCGCCGAGACTTCGTCGTCTTCTGGACGCAGATTGAGGCCGTGCTCCCCCCCTCAGTTTATCAGCTAGCTGTTATGCTGGTGCAGCCAGGCAGACTTGGCCGAAGGCCCAGATGTCACTATTGCTAAGGGTTAATGAATGTGGACGAGCTGCTGGTTCTTCCTTCAAGTCATCTTCTCAAGCCTTGACCGAACCCATTCAGTACATATCAGAATCCGAGATGATGTCAGCATACGATCAGGCTTCAACCACACGGCATCATTATATATCAGCCGATATTGTGGCTGGGTGCCAATAACATCCCAACAGGTCACTGCCGCTGTTAGTCTCTCCCAAAAAGGTCAGCAGCACCGCTCTGATCGACATTCAGGACAGGGGGCGTCCAGGCGATTTACGTTTGCGTCCCAGGGCTATACAAATTGCGCAGGAGCTGCGTTCATATTTCCAATGGCGTGACTGGTGCCTTTTGTGACATGTAATTGTCTCGAAGACGCGGTCGCCTGCGCTGAACAAATACGAGAGTATGGAGATCTTCAACGACGTGGCCAAAGATTACATGTCCAAGAGTCGTAATTGCAGCCAGCAAGAAAAGCAGCATCATTGCAACCGCCGGCAACGTAATCAGCACCATCACGACCATCAATGTTCTCTGCCAGCGGCCAAACTCGCTTACGACCCATTCGAACCTTGTCCTTAGGCAATGTCGCTCCTTTTCGCAATGTGCGGGTTGTCTCCAGCACTCAATTTTTCGTCGATGGATCCGTTGACACCCAATTTGCCAGAATACAGGCCCAACACTGGATCTGCACTATACGTCACGAAACCTTGGATGATGGCGGTCTCTGGGTGCTTCAATTCAAGTATGTTGAGCCCTAGAAAATCGGTGCTGTATCATCTAAGTCCATTGGGTTAGACGACCTAGACGGTTGGTCGTCTAAGCCATCAACGCACGCTTAGGGGGTCTCTCTTGACCTGTCACCCTGTACTACCGAGTCGGATAATGAGAAGAGGTGCGGTCAATAACCTCGACCGTGCTTATTCACCTTCCTCGCCCTAGTATCGCGCACAGGTTTGAACAGAGAGGCACGAAGGAGGCCGAAGAATTTCTAAGTCCTCGAAGTGACTTGTCGACCCTCCACAACTGAGCGAATTGTTGTCTTCAAATTCCGTAACAAGCTTGACATCGCCAGCGGCCCTTGCATTAGCCCGCAAAAGTGCGAGCAAACAATCCCAGCCAGGATCATTACTGTTGTACCTGCATCTCCACAGTCTCTTGTGACTATACCAAGGCTAGTCCTCCGTCATTGGATCTAGCGACGCCACTTGCAAAGCATCCTCAGCTCTAATCCACAATTTCGAAGATGGCGTGAGCGACTTGAACTTGATTCGAAATCGTCAGTTGCCAAACAGAATGCTGGTCAAATAGAAGAGCCCTGAGACTACGATGTGGGTTACGGTACTTGGAGCGCCGTATATGAAGACTACCGGAGTGAGAACGCTGTATGCCTCGACGATACCAACATCAGAAATACTTTCATCAGAGATCCCCCAAGCCTAGCCAATGAGGGAAGTCACAGCTTCGGCACGATAGTGGTCCAGAGACCCTTGATGCCGTACGATTGAAGTCGATACAGAGCATTCATGTAAGCTTCAGCATCTTGGGTGACTATCGTGGGCTCGAATGCGACTTGCTGACTATCGAGCAGATATCTCTACAGCGCCGATCAAACAAAATTTAGCTGCCACGTTTACTTTGTGGTCCGCGATCAGAGGCCAAGAGCATTCAAACAGGGGGTAGATCGAGGACAAGGCATTATGGAGATTCAGCGTCGGTTTTTCTTTCCCAAAGGGTCTATGCAAGACTTGGTGCAGGATGAAGTTCCTCCGAATCCGTGAAGCCTGCGTATGCTGACTACTATTAGGCTCTTCGTGTAGTACGATATCCAGACGTATCACAGTACCAGAGCTCCCTCTATTCCTTCCTACGCTTTGCACAGCTATCGCTTCAGACCGTCCCAACCTGCTCTCCAGCCAAGGTGATCATGAACTTAGCAGGGAATGGATTATCGGATATACAAAATCACAACAACGTCTACTATCGTACATTGCCACCAGAATATGGAAGAGGTGGTTCGTTACTATGGCGGTTCTTGAAGGGCAGATGAGGAGCGGATGGAGGAGGAGTAGTAGTAGGAGCGGAAGGAGTAGGAGTACAAGAAGCTACTGCCAGAGGATTACTGTAAGAGGAGGACTGGGCGAGATGCCATATTATAAGAGGAGGTTCCGTGTTGCCGCAGCTTGCTCATACTCTCTCGGTCATACTCGTATCCATCGACAAACGGGCATTCAAGATTATCGTAGAGGAGCGGAATCTGGTCGAATTCCAGCAGCTGGCAATGAAAGACTTCTGTTACTAAAGCCTATAGCGTGCTCTCCGAATGTAGCTAGTCAAAGATGAAGGAATCCCCAAAGCGTTACCGGGTCCTCCTTTGAGTGATGTCCCTTCAATGCCAGATACGGAAATATCCAGCTAGTGAATAGGTCTTTAGACAATAGAAGCTTTTCCCAAACAATCCCTGAAAGTATCACACCTCGCTGCGTGATATCGTCATCGTAGACCTTCATCACTATCGCCATTATCGTATGGTTCTCCTGTTGAATTTCGTGGCTGCGTCCCACAGGAAGCAATATCCCGAAAGAGGTAGACTAGCGGCATCTAGTTGGAGAAGACATTCCCTACTGACATGAGTATATTCATGCCATGAGTGACAATTCCATTCATGGCCTTTTGCTTCTGCTCGCGTGACTTGGTAATCGAACCGTGAATAGAGAGGCTGCGGTATCCGAGGAGCAGGTTCAGGGCTTAATTTGGCTAGGAGCATCTAGCTGGAGGACACCATTCCTACTAAGGGGAGTCTATTCATGCCATATGTGATATATGTATCAATGAACCTCTGTTCTTAATAGCATATTCATTGCAGTCTCCCATTCACACCAATAGGATGGAGATTCCTAGCCGTAAATCAGGAGGCTGCGGTACCCGAGAAGCAGGTTCACGGCCTGATTTGGGCTAGGAGCATCTAGTCGGAGAAGACATTTTCCCCTTTTCCGAGCGTGATATGCCATGAACAACATCATCTTCATTGCAGTCTCCCATCGACACCAGCAAGACGCACATCTCTAGCCGTGAATGCAGAGGCTGCAACTTCCCAAGAAGGCATGGAATCCGTCCAAAGCGGCTAGCGGACGCTGACACCCATTATCTAAACAGTGACTACCCCCTTGACACCACGACAATCCAAGCGTCATCACTCTCGACGCCACCAATAATACTGCCGGCATGACATTCTGTCACTCCTAGCCTCTCCGCAAATTCTGAAGGGAAGCATCCGAACCAGTATGCGTCAGCAATCGATAGGCTAAGCTGAGACCATGCATTCGTCTCGGGCCCAAGGCGAGGGTTTGTGACAGCTTTCCGTATCACACGATGACACAGTGTCGACGTTCTTCATTCTTGCCGCCTGCCTTACCCCCGTGGAAAGCCAGGATGTGGGTCTTCAAACAGCGGATGGAATTCTTGACTTTTTAGAATCTTCAACATTGCTCGGGCTTTAACACTTCGTGGTCTGACATCGAGTACAAGGATTTCCATTCGGCAGCTTTGCTTGATACCTTCTTTCATTATGGTAGCTGTATGACTGAAGCTGTGATTTCTTTTGAAGCGGCCGGGTATTTTAAAGTGGTCGAACCTTTCTAATGGTAACACCCTATTGTTATTCGATACTCTTTATGATCATCACCCTTAGCAATAATTGAAGAATCCATATTATGGCTTCGGATTTTTATGGTCTTGCTTTCTCCTCCTAGGATCACTGAAAGCTGCTGCCGCTTCAGCATCACTCCCTGTCTCATTATTGGCGGTACGGTAAAGCTGGTGTCCTACACTAGCTCCTTGTAGATTTGGACCTTGAGGAGCATCCATGATCCCAGCTGACTTGTATGTCGAGTTCAAGCCCCTACTACCACTCGGAAATTAGCTCTTTTTCAGCCTGACCACCTGGGGGAGTCTGCACACTTGGCTTGCTGATAGGCTTGGTACTCATACAAAATGATGGTCCAACTCCCAGCTTTAGCCATGATGACGGAGCAGTATGCAAATCCAATGATCAAAATCGCCTCGGAGATCTTCTGAGCAACACCTTAACTCTGCACATGATCATTGATCCAATCTGTAAGATCTACTCATGACAACGGATCTCGCCATGATGCTAAGTAAGTCTTTCTGTGAAAGAGAAACCCGCATGAAGGATGTAGAACCTTTGCTGACAGCTCGACGTGGCAGGCTTTCAGCCATTGAGTAAAGTTTGCTATAAGCGTCATCTCCGAAAGCTGGCCCTGATTTTCCATCAAACCCAACAGTGGCTTGCATCCAGCTCCGTAGAGACCTAGGTGTCATCATGCCACTCGGGGTACAGAGCCCTAATAATGCACTAGCCCAAGGCTAGGTGCATGCAAGCTGTACCATTGACAATTTTGGAGGCTAGAGACAATCATTGAAGCGATCGGTCATAACGACTGTCAACTCTGTATCAATATATCGACATATCACTTTCAGGATTTCCATCCAGCTGCAGGCGGAACCGCCGTTCTCATAGCAGCTGAAGATGCTCAACAGTCACTCGTCCGCGCAATCTTCAGTCACGACCCTGCTAAGGGTCTATATATATATATAAACACCTTTGTTTTGACAGATGATCCATTGAACATCTGTAGGGAGTGAACGTGGTCTAAGGAGATAACCTTCTCACCAAACTACGCCCTCGAACTCGCCGCCTTCGCCACCTGGCCCCACACCTCAATCGTCAGAGTCCCCTGAGCCCGCAAAAACCAAGCCCCAGTCATCGAGGCGTCCACTGAGAGACGGCGCTTCCGGCAAGGTAGAGGGTGGCATCTGGCGCATATAGAAGTTCGTGGACGGCCACAAAATTCGAGATCCTTGCTGTTGTCGACCTGGGACCCTCGTTGGACTCGACCTCGATGACGCAGGAGCGGAGTAGCCTGGTCACGATGGCACGCGATTGAATCTCAGAGGCTTCAAATGCATGAAGAGAATCTCGGCGCGTGATGCTTGCGTGATTATTGATGGCGAAGGCACCTTGTAATTCATCCCTTAACATTACCACTTCCCTGCATACTTCTAACCTCGACACGAACTCTCTGGCAAGACACCGGTACTGAATTAACGCCAGTCTCTCCGAAGTGGCGAGGAGTCCTCCTCGCATACAGAGATACAAAAGATTGCGTCCTGGCTCCGGCAAGCATCTCCAAGATCAAGCGAGGTCTCGAACTTGGAACCAAGTTGAAAGAGCTATAAGCTCTGGAGATGACCTTGCAACTCCTAATGACTCGATGGCAAGAATCCTTCAAGATCAGGGGCAGCAGCTGCTTGTCCAAATAGACGCAAGCGCACAACAAGCAAATTGTTGTCTCCAATGCGGTTCCCACAGCAAACGCTATACAAAACGGTTCAGACGTCATGAGATCAGATGCTGCGCGGGAGAGGTTTGCACTTCGTAACGACGGATTCGAACTTTCGTAAGACCCGATATTCCTACTTCCACCAAAGCGGATGTTTCAGTGTCCTTGTTGAATGCAGTCAATAAGGGTACCGATGAGGACACTTTTGCTTTGCTGAAAGGAACACTGAGGGTCCCCGGGGACGCAATCAATGCCACCGATGGAGGGGTTGCCGCCACGGCAGATGAGTCTTTCAAACAGTTTGAGAAAACGGTTGATCAGACCATTACTACAGCAGGGGATATGCGGATCACCGATCGACAAAACATTCGGCCGAAAATGGGTGCGGCCGCCTAGGCTAGCCTTTACGAAGGATTAGGCGAAGAGGTTAACTTATAGAATGTTAGCCCGACGTGAGCGATAAGAGTCCGCTTGTACCTAGCACCCGCCAGGTCGACGAACAAACCCAGCAAATCCTGCAAGAGTAAGCGGAGTAGATACTTGAAAAACTTCTCACCTATGAGGCCATCAGCTCCGAGGTGCTGGGCGACGTCTCCTATGTGGACGAGCATCTGTACCTCGACTATCTTAAGCTCTAAAGCTAGGTGAACTCCATCACCTCCCCCTCCCCTTCCTCCCTCAACGCGTGCCGTCGTCTGGCTATTAGCCCACTGGACCCCATCCTCGCCTTCCTTCCAGGCACTTAGATCCCCCCTCGCTTCAGCAAGCTCCAACGGCGGCTGAAGCCCTGGCAGGTCTAATTCCTGGCATGGGCCTAGGATATGGAGTCGTCGGACTTGGGTTCGTGGCTGCTGGGGGACGAGATGGGGTTAGGGAAGACGCTGGCGGCGCTGAGTCGGCTGGTGGAGTCGGCGCGGGCGAACATGGGCAAGGAGAAGGGCAATGAGGAGGATACTGCAGATTCGACGATAGCTCATTTGGCCTTGGAGACCATTCTTCTGGAGGTACCAGCCTCATCATCATTGCTTGGGTTGGTTGCCACTTGCATAGGTAGAAGACCACGGATTCAACTTGTGACCTAAGACGGAGAGGCCGTCACGGATGACGCGGAGGCTTTGCAGAGGGTTGAGCACCATCATTGAAAGAGGAATGTCTTCTTGGGCATCGACGCCTCATGCGACCGAGACGAATGATGATCATCGTGTTGTCCTACAGCGTGATGAATACAGTTAGATCTTGGTCCTAAGGAAGGCCTTGAATTGCTCTTCGACAGCGCGATCCTTTGACTTTGGATTTTACCATTTGCACTACTTAGAAAGGTTCACCCGGCAAGTGGGTGATGAAAACCGTTATACACTAAATGACTTGGCGGAGAGCCCCCACCAATTTTCTATGTAAATTGTCCATTTTTCTCGACTGAAAACCTGTCATTTGACCGTTACCGTCTAGAACAGCCTGGAGTCGCTCAGGTATACTAGCTACTTCATATATTAGTAAGTATTAGGAATAGCTAGGATAGTAAGTCTTTTCTTCTCTTTAACTAATAGGATCTTCTTAAATAAGGTAGTTATAATATAGAATAGTTAAGAATGTAAATAAGTAAGTAAGTAATACTGTAGACTAACCGTTTTCCCGGTACTCAGGCCAGGATTTTGGTATTTACTCGACTCGCTAAACTACTTACAGCTAGCTTATTACCTATATAGGTTTAGCGTTGCATAATAATTATGAATTCGGTTCCAAATAGAACCGACGCGGTCAGTCTAAGTAATAGTTTGAACGAAAAGTAAAATATAGCTACTAAGCGAGAAAATCAACCAATAGCATGATGCTTAGTAAGAAGGTGACTGCGGGAAGGTGACTGTCGGGAGTTGAACCCGTCAGGGGGGAGGCGGCACAGATGGGGACTGCCAGGCTCAGCCCCCGGGAAGGATTCAAGGCTGAAATAGAAAATAAGAGCGCGTATCATGAATTCCTTTTTCCTTCAGTCGCGATCGCGTAGTAGTTTCTTTCTCGCAATCTTGAGGCATGTCTTCAGACATTGCATATACGGGTCATTGGGTTCGATGGGCAGACGGACCCGTTCTGGGCTCCACGCTCACATTAACCTCTCGTAACGGTGCCTTTCTGGTGGCCTTTTTGGCCCTGTTCGTCAATTTCGTAGGAGGGCAATTCTGGACAATTTTGAAATTTCTCGTGCATCAACTGAGAGCCAAAAGACGGTCGGAAGACGCTTTGTATCATCAACAGCAAGGTCAGTACAATTCCTGAGCTTCTATTGCTTTTTCTGGAACGGTTCAAGAAGTCAAAACTTTGTGTCGGAAACTCCAAAAGCGATCTCACAACTGGGTCAAGACAATTGAGCATGGACCAAATCTTACATAACAGCTTGGAAAAGCAATGCTGACTCTAGAGTTCACTTAGCCGTTCTTCGTAATTCCACATCAGCCGTCGCTGCGCTATGGCTCTGGCTTAAAATAGCTTGGGCATGGCGATCCCAGACTTCGCACCCTTTTCTAAGGTCTCTCGCGCTGGTCCTGATAGCTCTTGTGAACGTCGCGGCCTTTGCAGTGGCTGGAATCTTTTCCTCACACGTCACTTCAACGACCAACCTTGTCCTCGTACGGAATCAGACTTGTGGATCCTGGCGATGGCCAGCCGTAGAGACCCTGAACGCTGTTGAAAGTGTAGGGATCAATCTCAAAGACCTCTCTACTCTAGCCTTGGGATGGTCGGCATACTACTCGGAGCTGTTACGTAGATCAAGACGTGATGTCACGTACGCCCGAAGATGCTATGACGATACCCAAAATTCGCCCTCGCCTGATTGTCAACTATATATCACCCAGCAAATTCCATATACAACAGAGGAGAATGCGCCATGCCCATTCGACAACGGCTTGTGCCTGTCACCTGCTGTACAGACCGAATCTCACCATATTTTCTCCGATACCGATCTGGGAATCAATACGGCAAAGGCCGATCGAGTCGCTTATCGCAGGAAAATGACGTGCTCAGTGCTTTATACAGAGGGATACACCTCCAGCTCTGTCACTCCTCTGCTGCCTGGTGATACTTATGTAGAGGGAGCATATCCCTACAGCAACAACACGTACTTCTACTATGGACCGAATATTGAGCCACCAACCTTATCAGCAGCAAATTACACTGCATATTATAGCAATTACTCGGCCAGTAGGGCGACACTGCTCAACAATGGCTACGGTATCTCGTGAGTGCTCGGTTCCTTGGAGAAAATCAATTACAATTACTAATCAACATTATGTAGCTGCTCCTCGTCAATGTTGACGAGGATTACCTCTTTCAGTCCGATCACCCCTTTGACACCGACTGGTGGCGATATTGAAGTTTGTTTCCTACAACTCACTGCCCATTTCCCGAAACCTGTCGATGACCCCTGGTTTTCCGCACACAAACCCAAGAAATTTGATAATGCCACAATCTGGTTTAAAGCAGACAAACCACTCTCCCCTCTCGGCTGCGTCACTCAGCACCAATTCTGCAACCCGAACCTCCCGGCCTACTCAAATTGCACAGACTGGTCCAGCATCGCCCAAATCCCGCCCGCTATCAAATCTCTAAAGTACAGACCCCTGCAATCCTCCGTCCAAGCTTTGATGTATCAAGCAGCCTGGAACACCTCCTTCGACATCGTCGACGTCCTAAGCAACGAAGTACTCTTAGCCAGCCAATCGTACCATGACCCTCCAGCCCCCCTCCCACCCAATCAATGGGTGCTCGAGGTCAAAAACATCCACGCCACAATGTTAGCCTCAATGCAGAGCCTAATGCTTGCCCACGTTTCTGGCCCCTCGAACCCAAATTCCCGCCAATATATGGATCCCGCAAGCACCCCTGACGAGCAGACCCTATGCACCAGCCAAATGGCAACCAGGAACGACTACGCATCCTTTAGCACCCTTGGCATCGCGATGATCTTGGCTCTTGGCGGCGTCGTCATCATCATTGGTCTGTCTATTGAACTCATCACGAGGACTATCCGCAAATCAACGAATAGAGGCACGTATCGCCAGCTGGGGTGGGATGTTAGTGAAGTTCTGCAGCTCCAGCGTTTAGCGTATGAAGGGCACGGGATGGGAAACTGGAGAGGAGACGCGGATTCGGTTCCGATCACGGCGAGGGAGGACCGGTTTAGGACCCCTGTGTGGAGGGATAATGGAGAGGAGAAGGCAATTGCTATGGAGGTGGGAAAGATGGATTCGCCGCTGATTCGTGAGATACAAAGCCGGCGTCGGGCCTCCTCGGCCGCTCCTAGCTGATGTGACATACTGTTGATTATAAACTATACTGGATATAAAAGGCTATATATTTCGTTACAAGCGATCCAGATGGCTGATGGCCATTTCGTACTAGACATGAGGGAACAGCTGGGGCACCAGGGGCGCTTACTAAAGCGAATGATTCTATTTTATTCTACCTGAATTTGATACTTGCGGAATGCATGCTGATGAGGTTTGATGTTGGGATTAGTATCGATTTTGGAGCTGCTGATGCTGTCGGATATTGATAATTTTCTTGATAGCTAAGGAATCACTATTTCCAATCCTCTTCTACTACATCCCATCTTCTACGTAGCTACGGCTGGTATCTATTAGCGCTAATATTATTTGATAGCCTATTAGACCGTACAGGCTATTATTACTTAAAGTAGGACAGGATTATATTAGCTTAAGTTAGCTATATAACTCCTAGCTAAGTAGCTTCTAGCTAAGAAACTCCTACTTAAGGGATTACTAGCTAGCTTACTACTAGTTAAGTAATACTAAGTTATATAAATCCTAGTTAAGTAATACCTAGCTATATAAATCTAAGTTAAGTAATACCTAGAGAAGATAATTATATTTAGGTAAATCCTATTTATAAAAATCCTAGTTAGTTAGATATAAATTAAGCTACTTTTATAACTTTAATTTAGTTATTCTTAATATATTATATTATCTTTATTCCTCTACTTAAGAGTCTAGCTTCTATATATAATATTATAAGAACTCCTTATCCTTTAAACTTAATTAGTTTATAATATAATAGATAATTTAAGAGATTTAAATTAACTTATATCTAGCTAACTATCTTAATAAGATTACTTTATAATAGAAAAGTATCTTTAAACTTATTTCTATCTATATAATATTACTTATTATATTATTTAAAACTACTATATTTAAGTTTATACTATAATCTACTATAATATTAATATATTTCTATAATATTATTAAGTACCTAGTATTTTTAATTTTTAATAATATTATTAATATAAGAGATTAATAGTATATAAATATAATAGCTTAGAGTTTAATCTATTAATATAATAAATAATAAAAAAAAAAGTCTAACTACTTATTAACTAAGTATTTAATTAATATTTTAGATTTTCTTTAAGAATAACTAAATCTAATTACTTACTTTATATTTAATATCTTTATAATATTTATTTACCTAGTATCTTATTAATCTCTTACTCTTATATAATTACCTTTAGTTATATTTAAGTAGATTATATATTCTTAATATAATATCTTCTACTCTCCTAGTTTATATATACTCTTTAGTAATATTATAAAAAGGTAGAAGCCTTTATAAAGATAGAATAGAGGTAATAGGATAATTAAAGAGATATTATTATTATTATTATTACTAAACTTAATTATAAAGAGTTAGCTAGTAATAAGATCTACTTATTAATAGAGCTAAGATATCTCTAGTTTAAAGATAGTTAAAATAAAACTAAGATATTATCTAATAGTAGAGCTCCTTATATAGAGTTTTTATACGCGTAGTAAATATACCCTTAGTATATATAATAATACCTACCTTAGTTCCCGCTAGTAGTATTAGCTCTACGTATAAGAGACTCTAGGTTAAGAGATAGAAGGTATTATACTAAGTAGAAGAGTTGAAATAATAGGTTAGAGCTACCTCCTCTAGCTAGAAGGATTATAACTACGCGTAAGAGTAGGAGTAATAACCTTATAATTATAGGTATAGCTAGTAGGATTTTAATATAATCTACTTTCTCTTATAAGTAGATTACTATATAACCTAGTACTAGGAAATAGTAATATAATAATAGTAATAAAGTATATTTATACCCCCCTTAATAACTCTAATAGCTCCCTTTTATATATTATAAAAAAGATATATAATAATTCCTAATAGGAGTATTATAAGCCTTCTACTAGGCTAGTAGTAGTAGTAACCTAGTATTATAAGTTAAATAAAAAATACTTTAATATTAGATAATATAAGAGAGGAGTAGCTAGGGTAGTAATAAACTAGTAGGAGGGCTAAAGGTACTTATTAATATTAGTTAAACTATATAAGAAAGGGTAAGAGGGTAATTACAGGAATATAAACCTTTTAAGAGTAGAAAAAGGGATATAGCCCTAATAAGAGAGAGGAGTATATAAATATTAAGATCTAATACTAGGGTAGTATAAAGTATAAGGGAGAGGATAGTATATAATATTTAAAGGCCTAAAAGTATTATAATAAATAGGGTAGGTAAGAGAGGTTTTCTTCTATAATTTATAATTTCCTCTTAATAAACTAGAGTTAGAATACCCTTATTAGCTCTAAGTAGCTAGATAGTAGAGTATAAAACATAAATATAAATATAAATTATAAAGAGTTATTTTAATTAGTTATCTTATATATAACTATAATAAATTTAAAGACTTTACTTAATATTCTAGTTAACTTATTTTATTTATCTATTAATTTTAAGGTAAAATATAATTAGGTAATCTACCTTAATTCTAAGTTATTTATATATACTTTTCTAAAGAGTAAGTAAAAACTAAGTATCTTTAACTATTATAGTAGCAAGTACCTAATAGACTAATTGTAATTATATAATTAATTGTTAGAGAAGCGAAGCCTCTCCCAGGTATAAAGTGGCCTAGCGGAAAGCTTCTACTCTCTATAAGCTAGCTAAGGAAGCTAGCTAAGGTGCTATATAAAAATACCGCTATAAAGAAGTAAAAGCGACGCCTATATTATATATTACTATTAAGGTCCTTAATAACGACGAAGTCGACTAGTAGGCCGATTATTATACTTACTTACTATCTGCTATGTATTATTTAGATTAGCTATATTATACTATAAATTATATTTATAACTATAACCCTTCTACTTAACTAGATACTAAACCTTCCTACTAGATACGCGTTTACTAATAATTACCTCTATTTTATAATTATCTGATTTATCTATAGGGGTGTTAGTTTTATTTACTAGAGGAGGCTAATAGTTACGGATACAAGCGTAAGGATCTAACGACTTAAGTAATAGTTTAAGCTAAGTAATAGATATGACGGGGTAAATATATATAAGTAGGGTAAGCTGAAGTTAATAGGCTAATAGCCTAACCCTTTTAATTACCTTAAAAGGCCCTAGACGTTATTAATAGAGTTTTAAATTTATTACTCCTAGGATTTTATAACCTCCCCTAAGCCTAAGGTAGGCTTTATTACCTACCTCTATTAATACTACTTTATATTTACTATTATAATATAGTTTAGAGAATATATTAATAAAGGCTATTAACTCCTCCGCCTAGTCTTGTTTAAGCTGTCGTAAACGGCTAAAGTCTTCCGTAGGAAGCTATTATAAGAGTATTCTAAGGGTATCCCAGACGTTAAAACTATAGAGTACTTTATTAGGAGAGACGCCGGTTACTTAACTTTTAGAGTTATTAAGGTATCCCTATATATAGGGAAGGATTATACTCTAATTAAAACTATTTATATTCTATATTATATAGTATCGTAGCGCTATTTCTACTATCTAATTTATCCGTTCTAATAGGCTATCCATTTAAGCGTAGTACGCCGTAGAGGTTAATAGTTCGTATCTAAGCATCTAAAACACCGTCCTCTAGAATAATAATATAAACTTACTATCCCTATTACTAATAATCCCGTAGGGTATACCCTAATTATAGGCTATAAGATTAGCGAGAACTATATTTACCTATTAGGCTACTATCTAGATAGTCTATCCTAGTATAAGTAAAACCCTTTTAGAAATTTATCTATAATAGTAAGGAGGCTATTATAGCCTTCCGTACCTATTAGTAGAAGTACTATAATAAAATCTATTATTATAGTATAGAAGGGAACCGCAGGCCTATTTATAGGAACTATGCTTCTATAAGGCTTATATCATTTTATCTAGTTAAGTTAATAGTCCGGACAGTACTCTATATAAGTCCGCAGGTACTATTATAAGTAACGGATATATAGAGAAGCTACTATTTATTTATAGGTATAATAATACCTACTATAATATTATTAATTATAGGCTAGTTAGAAGATATCCTTTTCTAAGGTATTTAGTATATATAATCTTTCTTAGCTATTATTAAAGTTTATATAGTAGATTAGCCTATCGCGGACTTTAAAGCGTAACCCCTAGTAAGTCTTACTATCTACTCTAACTAGGTCCTTATTTACTAGTATAAGTATCCCTAGTAGTTAAGACTATTAGCTATCCTATTAGTACGCCTAGGTAAGGCGCTTTTTAAATTCCTCCGATATTTTAATAAGCGTTATATAATAAATAAGACTTAGTAATTTATTATATTATAGGTAAGCCTCTATAAAAGTAGCTACGTATAAGGTATTAAGTGTAATAGCCTCTTATTAACTGCAGTTAATAAGGCCCTTATTACTAAAGCCTTTAGTATATAAGGCATCTAATATTCTAATTATATTAGCGGAGCTATTACTGTCCCCTTAAAGTCTAGATAGTATATCTAGGATAACGTTAGATTTTCCTAATTTATACTTTACTATAAGGTTAAATTACGATAGATATAATAAGGCGCGAATAAGCCGTAGATTAAGTTTATCTATTAAGGAAGTAGTAAGACTAGTTTATTATAAGATAGGTACCGCCACCGAATAATTAGTATAAATAATTATTAGTAGTCTCCGGGATAATTTAATAAAGTAGCGAGTTCTTCTTATAACCTATATAATACTAGCTACTTCTAGTTTAGTTAGCTAGTAGTTCTATTTAGCCTAGTTAAGTATCTTACTAAGGAATATTATTAGTTAAACTAAGGTCCTAGGAAAGCCTTCTATTATATTATCCTTAACGTAATAGATTATTACCGCGAATCCCTACCTTTTAAAAGTGTCTAGATTTATAAATAAGATCCTTATTTTATTAAAATAGATAAGGAAGGTAGGACTACTAAAAGCGGACTTTAAGTCTATAAAAGCGTTCTTCTTATTATTAGTAGGATTATATACTACTTATATAGACTAAATTTTTCTTGTAAAGCCTTTAATACCCTTAGGAAGCGAGCTGGTAAGGTTAGTTTTATATTTCTATAACGGATCCGTACGCTAAGTGTATCTAGGGATAGATAAACGTAGCTAGCTTATAAGTCCTAGGAAAATCTTAAGGTCTTATAGTGAAAATAGGAATAGTAAGGTATTAATTACTTTGAGTTTTTCCTCTAATATAGATAGGCTGAGGGAATCTACCTTTTAGCCTAGTAAGGTAATAGATAGATAGCTAAGGAATATTTTCTTCGGATTAAGACTAATTTAACGGCTTTAATAGAGGCTAAAAAGCGCTTGTAGGTATACGAGGTACTCTAGTAAGGTTTTTAAGAAAGTGATTATATTATCTATATAAGCTCTTATAAACTTCCTAAAAGGACGGAGAAGCTTATTAGTCTATCTCTAGATATAGGGTAGTAAGCCCTTATAGCCTATTAGGGTAACGTAGTACTACTCCTATCCCTAATATAAAATAATAGTAAGTTTATATCTATCCCGTTTTTATATACTAAACTAATAAAACTAACTAGTACTATCTATAGTAGATATAAATAGGAACCTAGCTACCGTAGAGGTAAGTTCTAACTATAAAGGTAGGGGGTAACTATCTAATTAGGTAATTTTATTTAGACCGCGTATATCTACTATTATACGGCCCTTATATCCTTCTAGCGTATCTCGCTAGACTATAAAAACTAGGTAGTTAAAGGGTATTAGTTAGTTTAACTACAATATTTTCCCTTAGGAATATAACTTCCTAAACGTCTTATTAATTAAGTCTTTATTCTTTTAACTTACTAGATATACACGTAAGGGCTTAGGGTCTATATTAGGCTTTAGTAGTATTAGTATCTATTTACTTTTAGGGACGTCTACTATTATACCTCGATTAGTCTAGATTTTAGGGAATTTAGCTACTACTTTAATAATTTTCTATGCTACCCTAGGTAGTCCGTAGATTATAATACTATTAGGTAGTATATATTTAAGAGCGGGATTAACTATTATAATTAAGGTCTTTATTATAGAAGGCTATACTATACTAACATATACTACTACCGCTAGGATAGCGAAGCCTTTTATAGCGGTCTTCTATAAGCTTATATTACTAGCGGCCTTATAGGTATCTACTAGCGTAGTAAGATAAGCGCCGTCCTAATTATACTTAATAAGCGACCTAAGCTATACCTTTCAAGGTAGCCGTATAGATATAGGCGAAGTATTAAATATATAGACTTCTAATATAGACGAATTAGTAATATATATAAAGACGCCTCCCTTAGAGCCGAAGTTTTAAGTATATTCTAGTTTAAACAGGAAGTCCCTATTAGCTAGGATATCTCCTTTATAGATTATAAGTACCTAGATAGTTAAACGTAGTAGAATAATTATAGACGCCTTAGTCTTAATAGTATATTTAGTATTAGGTAATAACCGCGTATAGACTCTAATTAGTAATATAAGGTCTTAATAAGAACCTAATATAACTATTTACTTACTAAAATCTATAATCGCCTTTTATAGTACTAGGACATTATTATTAATAAGTAGGTTAGCCTTTAGATCCTCTATAATATAGACTTCTATAACTATTAAGGCGGTTACTAGTCTCTTATTAATAGTTCTATTAATAAATATTTTAACTAGGGCGTACTCGTTAGTCTTTATAATCTTATTACTAATACCTCGTACTAGTATTAGGGATACTATTTTCTTAATCTTTATATTTAGTAGTACCCTTATAAGATAGGTTCGGTTAATTAGTATAATAGAATAGCCGCTATTAAGGTAGACTTTAGTCTACTTACCGGTCCTAGACTATACCACGTTAACGGTAGCGTATTTCTATCCCTTAAAGCTATATCTTAGGGCTTTTAATTAGTCTAGAAGAATAGTTAATTCTACTAATACTAATTAATTAATAGGCGTTGTGAGATAGGCTATAATTATCTTCTTAGCTATTACGGGGGTAGATATAACTACGGAAGGCTTCCGTACCATCTAATATTACTTTTATAAATAACTAAATAACTTATTTCTTAATAAGAATATAGAGGTATAAGAGGAGTAGGTATAAATATTTATATTAGGCTGATCTACGAAGTTTACCTTAGGTCCTTATTAATTATAGTTAATAAGGTCCTTGTTTATTCTTAAAGACTCGCTCGTATAGAATAAGTTATACTAATCCTATAATAGGTCTAGTTATTTAACGCCGTAAGCGTCGCCTTATATTATAGTATAATACTCCTAATAATTATTAGGATCGCCGTTAGTAAAGTCTTCTATTATATCCTCTATAGTAGCCTAGTATACTTGTTATAATAAAAAGCGTGGTATGCGATTATCTTATAGTTAACTACTTAGCTAATAATTCCCTTAACCCGGCCTTATAAGCTATAATAGTTATTAGAGCTAAGGTTAATTAGGTTATTATATAGAATTTAACGCGTTTACTAGGCCGGCTATAATTTAAAGCCTTTATACTAGAGGTAAGATTTAAGGGGTATTTTAATGAAACTACTAGCTTTAATAAGGCTATTAATTTATTTAATAAGCCTAGTTATTTTAAAAGGGTAAGAACGGGGGGCGAGTATTACTATAAGACTAGTTACCCTACTAAAATAGCTAGTACCCTACTCTATTATTAGAAAAACCGTACTAACCGTATTACCCGATAGGCTTATATTCGTAACTAGGACGTTATTATAGCCTATTACTTAGAGTACTAGTAGAAGCTCTCTACCTACTTACGTAAACCTACTATTTATACTTCCTATCCTTAAGTTCTAATAAGAAGTTATTAATAGAGGTCTAGTTAGTAGGACGGCGAATATTACGGCGAAGTTTAAAGTTAATAGTATTATATATAATATTAAGTTAAATCTTTATATCCTTTAACCTAGCGTCTTTTATAAAGTATAGTATCTTAGTACTAAACTCCTATAGCTTATAATAGCTAGCGGTATCCTTTATAATAAACTTCTCGTATAGTATACCGTTAATAGAGATATTCGATGGCTATTAGAACTATTTTAGTAGTAGTTATACCTATTTATTAACGCTATTACTAAAGGTAACTATCCTTTATTCCGTCTTAGAGAGCTTACTATTATACTATTTAAGTACTTATCTACGAAGGCTTAGCTAAAGGTTATTCCTAATAGTAGTAGGATCCTTAAGTAAGTATATTTACTTAGCTTAATTAGTAAATATATAAATATCCCGAAAGTAAGTATCCTTTCTAGTATACTTAATAGCTAAACTAGTACTAATAGATTTACTATTATATATAGGATTAAAGAATCCTAAGTCCCTAGGGTTCTATTAGGAATAATTATTACCGCCGTTAACTTTAGTTAACGTACCTACTTTACCTAGTTAGCTAGGTTAACTAGGCTAACTAGGCTAACTAGCTGGTCTAGGAGGGCCTAGTAGGCTAGGTATAGTAGGGTTCTCCCGAATATATTAGGCTATAGTAGCATTAATAGTTACTTATATAGTAGGGTTAATAGCGAAGGTTACTATACTACTAGATAATTATTAATAGCTGGAAGGATTAGGTTTAGGGCTAATTAGTTATCCGTAAATAGCCTCTTCGGCCGATATTTACCTAGTAGTAGCGGTACTATTAAGAGACGAGGTGGTCTATAATTCACTTAGTAAGGGAGGACTATTAAGGAGCTTGCGAGAGGCTTCTATTCCCTTATTAAAGCGTGAGATAGCCTTATGAATAGTAGGTTTATTAATCGCTTACTAGTCTTAAGGCTAAGACTATATAGTAGCCCTAAGGAGGCTAACTACTTCTAAGGATATAGATCTAGAACGGGTACCTCCTTATCTAGCGGAGGAAGAGGCTTCTTAGCCTAATCTAGTAGGTCTAAGGGTATCCTTTATAATAGAAGAGATAATATAGTAAGCGGCGTCGTTAATTAAAGATATTAAGACGTATCTAGTCTATATAAATTCGTCTAATTAAAAAGTAAGTTCCGCTATTTCTTAAGAAGTTTAGGGAGTTATAATAATAGAATATAGAGAAGTATTAGGAAAGAGTAGTAAATTTATTAGGGCCTTAGTAGAAATTCTCTATCTTAGTACTAACTCTCCGGGGTATAGAGAATAAATACTTATTAGTAAAGGCTTCTATAAACGAGAAGTCTATTATAATAGCCTTATTATAATATTTATATAAGACCTCTAATATACTATTAAGGTCCTTAATAGTAAGGTACGTTATTATTAATATATAGTATTTAAGGAAGTCTTTCCTAGGCTAGGAGGACTTAATACTAGTACTATAGAGACGGTATTTAATTCTACTTAAATAGTTAGATAGTATTTATAGAAGATATTAGTATAAATAAAGGTATTACTACTATTATTATAGTAGTAAGTACCTAATAGACTAATTATAATTATATAATTAATTATTAGAGAAGCGAAGCCTCTCCTAGGTATAAAGTAGCCTAGCGGAAGGCTTCCGCTCTCCGCAAGCTAGCTAAGGAAGCTAGCTAAGGTACTATATAATATTAACTAATATAGTTAAGTTAAGAAGTTTATAAACTTAATTAATATTCTATAATAAAATCTAGACTAGTTAAATATTAGTAACTTTAAAGGATGAGATCGAGATAAGTCTAGTATCTAGAGACTTCTATATAGTAAGGGTTTTAAGCTAAAAGGCTTTAATAGCTTTAGGCTTAGGATACTAATAGTATTAATAGATATATAGCCTTTTAACTCTTATATAGCTTACTATATAATATTTCTCGATATAAATAGGTCCTATTACATATCCTCCCCCGGTGCTGGTGTGACTAATATCGGATTGAGGGTGCGGAGAAGGAGGATTTGGAGGGCGCGGTTGCACTCTTCATTACTACTACTACTACTGCTGATAACTATGGTAAGAAAGCTGAGAGCTCTGATGTCGATGTGAGATACGCTGGACTGAGGATGATCAGGATGTAAGCTCAAAGTAGACGAAGCTGTATATTAGTGATACTAAAGGTTGGAGTCGCCGGATGAGGCTAGCGCGGCTTCGAATAAATCTCCACTCGAGGCTCGAATCCACGCTCTGTATTGTATTTTATCAATTCCCTCGCAATTCGACTCACAGTCATCTCAGAGACGTGTCTACGACACAGTCACTGTTGTCAGTTGCTCAACGCATCCACGTCCCCCTTACAGGAAGAGCCTAAGTGCAGCATTCCTTCTGTACCCTACGGCAAACCTATAACGTCGATGACGGGATAACGAGATTGACGGTCATTCGAGATTGCTGAGTAATTTACTAACAAATAGAGATATTACGGCCGTGGCCCTACCAGTTTAGCCAATCAAGTCAGGTGGCGACAGTGCAATCTCGAATGACCGTCAATCTCGTTATCCCGTCATCTACGTTACGTCGTACATGCCTCATGCTCTGTGACTATCTAGAAATTGCTAACCGTCGCTACAGTCCTCATTGCCATCATCAACGATCTGGACATTAGAGTACCCAAGCATTGTAAGTCTGCTACCTCTCCGCGCAACCGTCGCTGACAACGGCTCATCACAGAGACACCACACTTTCCCCCAAACCTTCCAAAAGTACCACGCCCACATCTCAATATTACAATACCAGGATCATGCGCACCAACGTAGCCTGAGAAGCTACGACGTCCGCCCTACAAACACACCAATACTACACACAGGAAAAGCTGGGCCGGACTACAAGCATTGATAGAGTATACACGAGCACACTCGCTGATCAGAATAAGCTCATGTCGCTCTCGCAACATGCGTAGCGAGGGCTTTTTCGTATCATGATTACATGGGGAACGACCTGATTTCCAACCGAGCAAATGTCAAATTCTACTCAGACATCCGGTCCTATTACACGCATGCACGCATGCACCAAACCACAATCATCCTTGCATAGGCTCTATGGTATCCATCTTGTTGACCACGGGATCTACCTTGCAGCCTAATCGCAGCTATTCTGACTTTGTCATCGCCATCGGACTGAGTCGATCATGGGACGTCTGAGCAACATACATGCATGCACCCGAGCCACTGGACGTGTGGATAAGGTTCGTACCGCCTCAGCACGGCAGTCATTGAGCAAACTTCTTGCTCGCATGCCGACAATTGTTCGAAAGAATGCAACTACCCGCATTCCTCGTGAGATGATCTCGAGTCATCATTTTCCGTCTTGAGCTCCCTTTTCATCAACTCTTTACCAATTCTGTTCAATCATGCACCCGATCAAAGGTATGATATCAAACCCGCGACGAAGACTGTCGCAATGCTGTCTGAATACGTGATCACCACAACGAGCGCGTGGTCTTTTCGACTTTCAGTGGCGGACGCTGTCACGACAGAGGCCTGATCCATAGATTAGATAAGGGGTCTTGATATGCATTCGTATCATACATGTCCACCCCATGGAATAAACAATATCTTTTACTACATTCGCAGAATATTCATATCACTACACGCATATAGGCTGATTGGAAAGGCACGCCAGCCCGTACCGTTGCAGATGGCCTTTTCGATCGAGGAAGGAAGTAGGGCCGCTTTAGGGGGAGTAGCGAGGGAGTAGGTACTGTGGCGCAACAAGGGAGCAATAATCTTGGCTCCCTATACTTGCAGGGCGCAGTATAAGATAGCCTGATTTAGCTACCCCTTACTTGCTTACAGCTGCTCATCTTTTTTCATGACATCCATCTATTATGTTGCCAAGGGTATATCAGTCTCAAGCAATCCACTTCCATCCCTTCTCCTTCCCATGAGCCCACCGTACCCCAACACAACACACCGTCGCGCCCACCAAGAGTGCCCCATCCAAATACGCAACACCAGCATACGCTCTACTCCCCTCTTCCTTACTCCCGAGCAGCTTTCCTCCAACCGGACTCCCAAAAATAGTGCCCAGGCCCCTGACGAAAAGTATCCACGCATTCACAGCAGCATACTGCCTGATTCCAAAGACCTCGGCGATGAGCGCCGGAAACAGCGCGTAGTACCCACCGGCGGAGAAATTGTAGATCACGATGAAAGCCAGCCAGAGCGAGAGGGAGGACGAGGTGGCGCTGGAGAGCCAGAACGCGAAGACGCTGGATGCGGCGAGGAAGAGCGTCAGGAGGAGCGTGTTCTGTCGACCGAGGCGGTCGCCGGCGTAGCCGACCAAGACGCGCGAGACGGCGTTGATGGCGTTGCTGGCGGCGAGGAGGTTGCTACCTTTGGAGGCGGAGAGCCCGAGGATTACTGTGTAGGAGGGGACAAAGGAGAGGGGGAGTTGGGCGCCGGCCGCCTGTAGGGGGTTGAGGGTTAGTTATCGAGGCTTGAGGATAGATGCAACGAATCAAGACTGAGATCTAAAGCAGTAATCTCAGGGGTAATGTCTTCAGAAGAATAGCGAACACTGTTCCAGTAGAGGAAACAAGGCAAAGGCTTCTTGAGCACAGACCTGGAGAATCGCAGCCACAGCAGAGAAGAGGAACGTCGGTCTCGAGGCCAAAGCGCGTGAGACATGGGTATTTCGCCTCCCCGGGCCTTCTACGGTCGAACCTGCTGCAAAGTGACTCCGTGGCACTGCCCAGGCGATTGGTAACCCGGCGATCAGGTTGAAGCCGGCATAAAGCCTGAGGGTCCAGCGACCACCGACGGAGCTGAGTAGCGCCCGGATCACGGGTGAAAGTATGAGACCGCCGGTGCCGCCGCCGGCTAGGATCTGATAGATGCACCGCAGGGTTAGTTGTAGTATGTTGTACCTCTAGAGCATAGCAGGGGGAAGACTGCATTGTCCAAGCAGCTGAGATACAGCTACCATTCAGGACAAAAAGGCATGATGTGCTATGACGCCCCATCTTAAAAGGAAAGAACGGAATGGCGGACGGAAAACTTACGAAGCCCATGGCCGTGGCCCGATGGTTGGTGAAATACTCAGGCGCAGGTGCCAGAAGCGGGAAGTACAGGAGTGACATTCCCAAGCCGACCAGAAACCCCTGTGTAAGCAGTAGCTGCCATATAGAACTGCTGACGGAGGCCAACATGAACCCAGCGGACACTATAAGTACCCCTGAAATGGTGATGGTCCGTGGTGCCAACAAGCGTAAAATCCTGCGGCGCCATAGCCGAGTCGAGGGCGTTGTCGGCGCCCACTGTCCATGCTCAATACGTGAAATGAGAGGATTCACGAGGATGCCGCCTGCCCAGGTGAGCCCATAGCAGAGCGAGCCTACGAAGGCGAGCAGTGCAGTCGGCGGTGAGGCCTGAGAGGCTGGAGAGGGCACCAGAACGTCTTGGCTGGACGAGAGGTAATATTCTTGGAATACGCCAAAGCATTGGTTGTATCCTATCGTCAGGGCTATCGCCACAAAGGCAGAGGAAAGCACTGCAGCTTGCTTCCTGTGTGATATTGGTGGTAAGGCCGAGGCTGGAGTCAGATCTGACTCAGATACGACTTCAGATCGGGCATGCAGGGTTGTGAGCGGAGTTGTTTGAGTTTGTATTGACATTGACTGTTCGGAGACGAGATGATTCATTTCAATCGGACCGTCTTAATTCTTGCAACACAAAACGCTTTCGGCTTGTGTAAGATGCAATCTGCCATCTGTTGCAACTTTTGAAACCATGGTCTGATCTTGAGAAGTGGAGTAGCTCAAGAGCTGATTGCAAAGCATGACGAGTAAAACAACAGAATAAGCATACTTTTACGCATACTATTCTACCGAGAGTTCACGGGCACCTACCCTTATTAGGTAAAAGTCCTGAGCAAGCGCTGAATCTCCAGGGACCAGGGCACTAAGATTTAGTGACTAGCTCTGGGGAGTCCGGGTGTGGTTTCCGGGGAGACAGTGGCTGACCCTTCGGAGGTTGGTGCCTCTCCCGTTAGCGCATGCTTAAGACTTTTGGTGCCATTCTCAATTGCATTTAGACAATCAGGCGTCGCCCCTTCCGCTATCCGCAGAATCAAAATTCCATGATGCAGTCAGTTTACTTGGGCAGCTATGCCCCCAATATTTCAGCCAAGATAAACAATCGTGAGAACGATGGAGTTGGTATGGGGAAAAGCGGAGGCTCACACCAACAACTACCGCCGCAACTAGGCCTTCCACAGGTGATCACACAGGCTGAGTCGGCATGATAGTCGAGAAAGCATGTCAGAAATGGCAATTGATCTGTGTGAAATGTATCTTACCAACAACGGAACGCCTGAAACGCTTTGAAGAATGCGAACACTGGTATTGAAATTGTGCAAAGATTTGACTTTCGAAAGGCATACAGATCGTTTCCCCTTAGCTGTCAATTGAAAGAAGTATCACCACAGCACTTCATCCGTCCTCAAACCGTTCACCAATCTACCTAAAACAACCATAAAGCCGCCTACGCCTCCCTCCTCCCTTCATCCATCAACTCCATACGCAATCATGTTCACGTCGCTCTCACTCCCGCGATACAGCCCCGAGATCCCCACCACATACGCCCACCCCTCCCTCCAGCTCCATAATTCTGCTACATGTCCACCCAACTGCCAGCCTTCCACTACGCCGTCGTCCTCGATCACGGCCAGCTGGCGTAGGAACCGGCTGCGGCGAAGCCTACCTCGGCGCTCTTTGCAGCCACTGCGGTGCGATCACCAGCTGGTGGTGCCAGCCTCTCGATCGGGTAGGCAACAAAGTCGTCTTGTTGGATCCCAGCGCCTTTCTGGTCGTGTTGGCTTCTTGGACCTTGGCTTTTTGTAATGCTGCGGATGTATTGGTCGCGGTTTGGGACGGCTCCGGCGCTTCCATTGGGATTTCTTGCACGGAATGGGTAGGGTTCACGATCGATCGACCGGATATATCTGAAATCCACTTTGGGGAGAGAGAAGCTACCGAGAAGTCTCCTATACGAGACTTGGTGTTGAAGGACGAAGGGGTTCCGAAGTTAATCTGCGAGATCTGTGTTTTGCAAATTCGGATGAGAAAAAGGTTTCAGGGTTGGTCTGCCAGTTCACTGATCAAATGATATAACCTGGATCTTGATTGGATGCTTTGCGTTATATTCACAGTGGTTACATACTAGCTGTCTTGGAAGTTTTATCTTCAGGAGGCCTCAATCATTTCATGTCAGAGTCATGACTCTCCACAAAAGAAAAGCCCCCAACCCTACAATTCCCTCATGCGATCCCTACTATAGCCTGTTCCTTTACTAGCTTCCACGTCTCAACCCACTCTTGCTAACACGGCTGTCATGCGCAGTCGGTCCGGCGTGTCGCCCCTGGTTGTTCTCCAACCGAGCAGCAAGGGCAATCAGGATTTGTTTAGTCCTAGGAAGGTCTTGGTAGGTCGTAAGGGGTTTTCAGAGATCTAGGCGTAACTTTGTGAAAAACTTAATCCGCCGATGTTCCTCTGAAAACGGAGGGATTTGGGCTTCTATCCCATTCAGATATGCAGCGAAACTCTGCACCGATTGATCGGGGTTTAGTCGTGTATTGGAGTAAAACTGCGCGTTATGGAGCTGTCGATTCACCAGGTCCTGACGAGTAACGGAGACGTGCTCTGCAGACTCCATAGCAGCATACATGGTGCTTATACTCGGGCAACGAGATATAAATAACGAGGAGACTAACAAGTTCGAATGTATGTATACTCGAGCATGTAGTGCACCATTCTAAATGGTTTGCGCAATATAGCATAAACCCTCATCACCGAATAAATAGATACTGTGAATGTTGCTGCCTTTCAGTCCTCGCCACAACAAACACTCTAGCTAGCCATGCTTTCAAAATTGTCTTGTCTCAGCCATAATGTTTCCTTGGCACGTTTTCGGCAAGTGGCCACGTATCTTCAATTCCATCATTGGAATTAATGCTCTGCATCATCCGCGAGTCGCGACCTTGAGTCCCTCCGAGGCCATCGATAAAAGTTCGAATACCAGTCATAGTTCCTCCTGGAATGCTTTGGACGCCAAGCGTCTTGCTGGACTTCTGCCGGTTAGACCCTTTGGACACCCCTCCCGTTGACTTGGTATACCAAGTCCGGAAAATTTTGCCCTTTGCCTTGAAGGATAATGACACGCGAGCGTGGATTTTACTGAAAACAACGGTGGTGGTTGGCATGCAGCAGACGAGGATGCCTGCCGTCATCTCGACAATGCTAGGTCAAAAGTCAATCAAGATACTATGGTATGGTGATACAACTTACGTAGTAGCCCACGAAGGGATCACTGCCCAGGTGTTATCTGTACTGTTGTTCTGCTGAACGCGGTACACAAGGCCAAGAGTACTGGCAACACATGCACTACGGGATTATCAGTCAGGCCCGAACTAAAGTAAGAATGGATGCGCTCACATCATTCCGGTAAGAAAGATGGCTGATATAGAGATCTTTCTCCGAAAGGAAATTTGCAAAGACCATACGGCCGGAAGGGGCAGTATGATCAAGTACAAGTCGCTAATCACATTGACTGCTCCTTGGATAACCGCAAGCGGTCTTCGTGTTTGAGTGCAACGAGGAGAGGCCAAGGCGCTTATGTACGCAAACTGGGATTGGCCATCTGTAGGCGCACAGACAACCAAGTAGGCAATCATGGACGCGTTGTAGAAGAGCCCGGTAGTGATCATGCCAGCATAGGCCCAGTATCTGAGCCATCTGAGCAAGCCAAACAGTTGCAGGTAGAGGACGAATAATGACAATTTGATAAGCCAGATGCATGGTCCGTAAAAGGCTTCAATGATAAGCGAAAGCTAATAACGAACCTGAGATTAGTATATAAGGCCAGAAGATAAAGGGTGTATGGACTGAGTACCAGTAGCTGTTCTTTCGTGAAGTCCTTGATGGTGAGATCCCACTGATGCAAACCATACGCCCCTCCGCTCACGGCTGTTTGAGATGTCAGCAACCACTACACATTGGCTTCAATTGGTATTCCTACCTGCGACTGTGATACTAATGAAGCTTAGCCCGGATAGCTAGAAGCTGAGTCAGCCCACAGCAAAGCAGAGGATACCATGGTTGTTACAAGGCCGAGGACGCAAGTCACTATGTTGTATAAGACTGTCAGTAGAGGTTCCTGGTCCCGAGTCTTGATACCGTACGAACAGAGTCTTTACAGCGAAAGATTGTGTAGATAAATGACAAAATGATTATCAAAGCAACAGGACAAGTTCAAGGGAGCAGAACAGAAGAGATGCCACTAATCCGGCAGCAGCGGTGCTTGGTAGAAGCTCAGTCCGGCTGGACATCAATGGTATGGATCTGGAAAGCATATGGGGCATTTGTTGATTTACAGAAGCTTGCACGAATCCTTGCTGGACAAGAGACGGTTCACTGAACTTATAACTTACAGTCGTCCCATGATGTTTTTCTATTGATGACGAATTTAGCATAGAATCTCAGGCCGCCGAAGAGGAGAATGAGGGGCAGGCCGATACTCGCGGCGATGTAGATCTCAGACGCCCTTGACTCGGGGTGGATGAGATTGGGCCGTTCACCAGGCGGTGGGGCAGAAAGTGGTTCATTCAGAATGTCTGATGCTGTACTTGAAGCCATTGGGCAGTGCTATAAAATTGTAATGGTAAAAGCAAAGAGTACTGTACCCGGGATGATGAAGTCGGGAAATGAGAGTCAGGACAGAATAACCTTAAAGTCTTCCTTCATGAGGCAAGACCGAAATTATGTCTGATCTATGTTACGGCGGTGTAGGATCTCTTAGTCTGATCTCACTGCTAAAATCGGCACGAATCCGGCGCAGCAGATGAGTGAAACATTGTGGCACAGTCGTGCAGGACGACACCATCCCGTAGCTCAAGCATCCAATCATTTTGTAAATGATTTTGGAGGTAGCTGAAGCTGAAGATTCCGGATCCTTCCTACTGCAGGTCCTCAGACCCAGTGTTCCTAGTTCTATCTACCAGTGGTAGCGTACCTAGTAATGATTGGCAAGAACTAGTAGAGTGGAAGTAATTCACGATCACCTTGTACATGACCTTGGTGGCATTTTGGTGCACTAACGGACAAATGTACTAAGGCCTAGTAGGGTTACCTCGTATTTACAATGTCGATGATTGAGTGACTAAGTCTTCGTTAGTTTGCCAAGGGCTGATTAGTAATGATCACTCAGCACAGACCACGAATTGAAGGGTCCAATTCCTATTGGTGGACGATTAATCCAGCTCTAGCTGCATATGTAAGTGTAAGTTGTTGGAAATAAGCCCTTCTGCCAAGACAATAAGCGAGTGGCCACGTCTACAAAGTCTTGTTGTCTCGTTGTCTTGTTCCTAGACACCTTTTCACCTTTTCAGACATGTAGAATACCCAAATCATCCATCAGACCCCTAAGACCCTTCAACATAAGTTACCAATGGTGATTAGCCTCGGTCGGGTCGTTCCGGCGGATCATTGGCTCGGCCCTTATCCATAGCTCTACTTATCTAGGTTGACTGTTTCAGTGTTATGCATGACACCTAATAGAGCGCGGAGATAAGATGTCGAGCTGGGGGTTCGTAGCCTTACATAGCGACATACACAAGCTTATGGGTGTTGTGCTTGTGCTTGGTCTGAGGCTAGAATAGAGACGTTCTCAGCTTTGCGGGGCGTCCGGAGCTTTCGGCCTAATCCGTCTGTTGTGAACATCGTTCGCATTAATTGAACCTCGACCGATACCGTGCCTTAAGACTGCATATGCCTTTGAGCACAAGGCACACCACGACAGGTCACTAAAATCTGACTGAGGGTGAATGGTCGCGCCATTCGCAAAGATCAGCTCGTGTCCAAGGCGACAGAGCATGGCTTCTTTGTGATTCGCTGGTCATTGTTTGAATCTCGTCGCCAACATATCGACAAGGCTCCGCTTGTGGGATGTTGCCGCACTGATTCCCATAGACTGTTTCGTGGAGACAAGGCTGACAAGCCTATGCCTCCATCCTTTGTCCCAATTTTCAGCTGGCATGTCTTTGCAGCCAAAATACACCAATCGCGAGCTCCAAACTACTTTCGTTGGCGAGTTCAAAGTTTATATCCTGCACGAGAATTTGGAAACTGACGCCTCGACCGAGAGTGCATGACTTGCTAGAGCCACTGTTGCACTATCAGTCAACCACTCCATAGAAATTCATTGTGGAAGGAAGGTCTGCATGACACAGCCTTTTGAGGCACCCACCACTTGAGCAAGCAATATTAGGCCATCAATACAGTCTTCAATCAACATAGGGGCGAAACTAAGAACGGCGTATGGGATAAGCGGGGAACACTCATAAGTACAAGGCAGTCTCGCTGATAAGAGCCATCAAGCTCGCAGTCATGTACGGTCTCCTAGAGATACCCCATATAGCTGCTCCAACCCTCAGAATGCCAATGGCTGGTCTGAAATTCTTGTTGCTATTCTATGTTCCCTTTCTCCTCTTCAGCCTCATCTGCAAGCTGTGTTTTTGGGTCCATTTCATCTACCACCAACGGGCGACCTTGTCAAACATTCCAGGACCAAAATGGGCTGCAAGGACGAGGCTCTGGCTTGTGAAGACGCTAGCTTCTGGCGAGTCTGCTGAGAGATTTGTGGAAATCAACAAAAAATATGGTGAGAGACCTAAGCTTAGGTCCTACCCACGCTTACTAGCTCAGGCCAATTGGCTCGTATCGGACCGAACCACCTGATCACAAGTGACCCAACACTCACACGTAGGATATTAGCAGCACGATCCGGATACAACCGCGGACCATGGTTTGATTCAATCAGGATTGATCCCCATACCCCAAACATTGTCTCCGAGAGAGACGAGACAAAGCACAGTCGTCTGAGATATAAACTGTCTGCGAGTGTAAGCAGTCTTTGTTGAGGCATCCATTCGGATTACTGAGACGTATGTGCAGTATAGCGGCAAAACAATCAATACTATGGAGCCAATTATCGACGAGCTGCTTCTCGACTGGATTGGTCGCGTCGATAGAGTCTGGACCTCAAAGTCCGAAAAGGCAATGTTGTTCGATATTGGTAAAAGGATTCAGTTTTTGACCGTGGACATAATCACGAAGATCTGTCTTGGTAATGCATTGGGTTGCGTGGCTAGCGACTCTGATAAGTATGGATTCCTCGCTACTGTGGAAAAGGGTAATGCGGTCTGTCAGCACTTCTCAGTACTTCTTGAGATGAATACTCTCATGTATTACCTTACCAAGATGCCACTCTTGGGTCCACTCATTGTGCCTAAGCCAACAGATAGTACAGGTGTCGGTCGGATCATGGGTGTAAGTCTTGGGCACTTGACCTATTAGAGCGGCACTGACATTGTATCAGATTATCCGGAGGGCCGTGGAGCGACGCAGCAAAGTGGCTGCAGGTGAGAACGAAGAATTGAGTGGTCGAAAAGATATGATGAGTCTTTTTCTGGCCAAAGGTATACCCGAGCACCAAGTAGATGCAGAACTGGTTATAGCACTGTATGTAGGATAACCTCCAGATGTGTATTTGCTGAAACTAACCACTCACAGAGTTGCGGGTTCTGATACTACATCAACAGCTGTTCAAAGTACTCTGCTTGCGATTATCCTCAACCCTCATGTCTATCGAACCTTGAAATCGGAGATCCACACCATGATCGAAGCAAAGGCGGTTTCTTATCCGATCCAGGACGTAGAGACAAAGAGAATGCCTTATCTCCAAGCATGCGTCCTAGAGGGTCTTCGAAAGTTTCCTCCACTTACCCAGCTACGAGAGCGCATAGTACCTCCCGAGGGTGACACTATGAAAGGACAACGTATCCCGGGAGGAACGTTCATTGGGTTCAACGCATGGGGAACCCAGCTTGACGAGATTTACGGCGCCGATCCAGATGTCTTCCGACCCGAGAGATGGTTGACCAGCAACGAAACCCGCTTGAAAGAGATGCTTCATACTCATGGACTGATCTTCGGTCATGGCTCCACCAAATGCCTCGGAATGGCAATGGCAATGATGGAACTGCATAAGATGATATTTGAGGTTCGGCTTTCCCTTCCCGGAGATGCGAGTTCTAACATTCACAGCTCCTCCGGCATTTCGACATCGCGATTGCCAATCCATACAAGCCATGGTCCAGTGTATGCTATGGCATTTTCTTCCAAAAGGATTTTAACGTATACCTCACGCGAACAACGTCTCGATAGATGCTCGAAGGTTGAGCTGTTTACAGAGCTGGTGCGGAGGATTTCCTGGGCAGAAGAAAGGCAAAGAGCAAGGCAGCCGAGTATGCGCATGGCTCATCTTGGCTCTGTTAGCCAAATGCATAGATAGCATTCTAGGTTCGCACAATTACGAACACATCCATATTAGATCGACAAACTTAGCACCCATTTGATAGACTAGCCTTTAATGATTGTTGACCGCTAGATACCAGCAATGGCCTCAGGCACCTACATGCATGTTTGCGAATGCACATGTGTGCTACTAAAGAGTGAGAGTCGGGCACTTACACTTGCATTAGCTCCAAATACCACGGGCGGATTCCTGACATCCGCCCCCGCCGTTGATCTGGACGAGATAAGTCCACGCCCGGGGGCGAGGTGCATGCAGCATTCTTCATGCATTAACGTGCGGCTGGATTTGTCTCAAGAGTCAGCCTTCGTGCCAAGACGCATGGATTTTCCACGCTTACTCATCCGTCCTAATCGAGACAAGCTTCCGGCTTCGAGCGGCGCGGAATCGGGATCGGAACCGGGCAAAAGCGGAAAAACTGTATCTATTAGCTCGCCCATTCAAAATTAGGGGTTCTCTGCGCCTTGGCATGGACCAATTCTTGTGTCACCCGCGAGCCTTGCAAGGGCAAACAAGACACCACATCTTCACCTCCCCATTTCTCGTCAGCCTCCCTTGAACAGTATCCAAGTAGCACAGGCTTGCAGCGATTATGGATGGTATGTCCATGACCACACTACTGGTCCTTACAGGAGTTTGCGTGGGGACTTACCTGATCCTCGCTCGCGTCGTAGCAAGCTCACAAGATGCACGAGAACCGCCGCTTGTTACATCTTCCGTCCCCTTCGTCGGTCATGTCATCGGTCTCATGCGCAGCAAATTCAATTATTATGTTCAATTAAGGTATCATTACTCCTACCTAATATCCATCTCCCATCGGCAAGGCTTTTTGCAAACATTGCTCACGAATATTCAGCCAACAACAAACGGCACCTATCTTCACCATGATGATGCCAGGCCAAAAAATGTACATCGTGACCAGTACAGAGCTTGTGCAAGCGATCCAGAAGCAGCCCAAAGCACTTGCTTTTCCTCCCATTGCAGCCAAGTTTTCCTCGAAGATCTGCGGCTCTAGCCCCGAAGCCCATAAGATCTTGATGAAGAACGTCAACGGCGACGAGGGCGACTGGGGGCTTTCCATGGAATCATACGCAGCTATGCGAGCAGCTCTGTCTGCAGGTCCTGGACTCGACAGCATGAATCGCGTAATGATCCAGACGATTGCCGCTTCTCTCGATGAGCTGCATTCGCCTGCAGACTTACACACAAAGATCAAGCTTAACCAGTGGCTTCAAATCAGTGTGACAGCTGCAACAACACTTTCAGTATATGGACCGCAGAATCCCTTCGCGGATGAGGCTGTAGCAGAGAGCTTTTGGTATTACTAACACTCACTGTGTTGCACGCCCACTGAGCTGATGATCCCTTAGGCAGTTCGAAAGCGATATGATCTCAATTCTCGTTGGCCTCCTACCATCTATCATGGCCCGCAAGGGATTAGCAGCTCGCGCCAAAGTCGTCCAAGCTTTCGAGCACTACTTTAGGACTGGAGGTCACAAGCAGGCCTCTGTGCTGATGAGGAACAGATACGAGACAAGTTTTAAGAACGGCATTTCTGTGGAGGATATCGCTCGCTATGAAGTGGGCGGAGCAACAGCTATCCTTGTCAATACAGCGCCTGCGGCGTTCTGGATGCTCCTCCTCATCTATTCCAGTCCAGGCCTGCTCAATGAGATCCGCAAGGAGGTAGATCCTATTCTTCATACGACAGAACTTGAGGGCGAAGTGACCAGAAGTCTGGATGTAACAAGCCTAAAGGCGAACTGCCCTCTGCTAACGTCTACATTCCAAGAGGTTCTCCGCTACCGGTCTATAGGCACATCAATCCGTCAGGTAATGGAAGACACCGTCCTTAATGGTCAGTGGCTCTTGAAAAAGGACGCAATGATACAAATGCCAAGCCGTGTGATTCACAAAGACTCGTCTGTCTGGGGCGGAGACGTGGACGACTTTGACCCGCGACGTTTCATAAAAACCCACAAGAAAGCAAGCGGTGACAAACCCCCTCCTGCAGCAGCTTTTCGTGCATTTGGCGGCGGCACCACCCTCTGTCCTGGTCGCCATTTTGCCACCAACGAAGTGCTGGCCGTGGCAACGATGTTTCTTCTGCGGTATGATATGATACCCGTGGGGGTGGAGTGGTCCATGCCAAAAACAGAGAAAACAAATGTGACGTCCGTGATCATGGAGCCGGATACAGATATCGAGGTAGAAGTGTATCCGAGGAAAGGATTCGAGACTGGACGATGGGTGTGTAGCCTCAGAGATTCAGGTAAGGTTTTCGCGGTTGTTGCGGAAGACCGAGAAGAGTAGGGGATCAGGACTTCAGTGAAAATGCTCCCATATAGAACAATTCGATGGTTTATTCCTGGTCGTTGCGGGTTGTGGTGTACTATACGCCCTACATGTATCAAAAGATAAAACTCTAGCGGGAAGCGAGCGACGGAAGGGAACTGTGAGTATCCTACTAGACAACTGGTCTGGATAATGTAAAGTAGATGGTCAGTACGCGTGTCTTGGCGGGTCGGAGACGGTCGCCGCCATCATGGCGAGATCCCGTCTGGACCATAGTCGGCCCGCCCATGTTCCTGTGCTGGGCTGATGTTGCCCTGTTCTAGAATTAAGCTTTAAGGGTTTATGTCAAACCGAAGCAATAAGATTTTTTAACGTATGGCGTAAGGTATGATACGGCATACAGCGCATCCAAATTAGGTATAGCGCTGCTGCGCAGATGTTTCATCTCTTGCAGTTAATCGCTGCTTCATTATTATCTTCAATCCGCTTAATTTACGGCTGTTAACTTCAATGAGGCCCATATCAACTATCGTCGCCATCACTAGTACGAGATACTTACACACCCATGCCGAACTGAAATGGCCACCCTCGACTCCCTAAAGCAGGCCCTTAGGCAGAAAGCCAATGCAACGGCGTCGTCCCCGAAGCAGCCGTTGTCCGACATACAGTACAGCGCTGGCTTCGATATCTTAGTGCGGGGCTCAGGATGGATGACGTACCAAGACTTCATTATCCCTCAACTATCTCAGCTACTAGCCCCTCTCTTCAACTCGCGTATCTATATCTCGGCACTAGAAATCGGACCCGGCCCGAAGAGCCTACTTGGATATCTTCCCAGCCGTCTGAGACGGAAGGTCAGGAAATACACTGCATTCGAGCCTAACGGCTTGTTTGCTACAAGGTTGGAAGAATGGCTTTGCTCTACCTCCGAGACGGAGTCCCCGCTGCTCTGTCTGGAAAACCCGCCCGACATTCATCGAATTCCATTCGCTCTGCAGGACAACATAGGGAGTGGTGCCAGTACCGGTACGAGTGATAATGACGAAAAATACGACATCATCTTATTCTGCCACAGCATGTACGGCCTGAAGCCCAAACACAGGTTCATCGAACGGGCGCTGGAAATGCTTGTTGAGTGGCCACAAGGCGGAATGGTGGCGGTTTTCCATCGCGACGGGGCCCTGCACCTCGACGGCTTGGTGTGCCATCGAACGGCTTCTTTCCCTACTGGAGTCATTAGCGTGGCAGATGACGATGAAGTACTGGACTGTTTTGCTTCTTTCGTCGCGGGGTTTATCATGCAGGATGTGGACGTGGACAAGGCTATCCGAGACGATTGGCGTAAGGTGTGCCGTGCCTTGGGCCGTCGCGAGGAAGCCCACCCAGACTCTCTCTTGTTTAGCTCGCCCAACGTCATGGCGGCCTTTACCCAACATGCGACCACGTTGCCAGAGCTGACGGCGCAGGTGCCATTGGTGAAGGGGGACAAGACGGTCAAAAACCGGGAGGCTCGCCTCCACCGCCGCGCCTCGATTATTAGACCGACAGAGGTCCGACACGTCCAGCGGTGCGTTCGATGGGCTCTGAAGTACGGGGTTGGCCTGACCGTCGTCGGCGGGGGTCACAGCGGCCACTGTCTCTGGCCCAACGTTGTCTCGGTCGATATGAGCGCCTTTGACCAAGTACACATTCTCACGGCCGGGGAGGATGGAGGAGATTCTAATTCCGATTCCGGTTCCTTGATCGTCGCCGAGGCCGGCTGCAAGACGGGGGATATCGTCCGCAAGACCATGGCGGCGGGCGTGACAGTACCCCTAGGAGCTCGCCCAAGCGTAGGTGCGGGGCTGTGGCTACAAGGCGGCATTGGGCACCTAGCTAGGGTACACGGGCTCGCGTGCGACGCCATTGTCGGTGCCGTTATGGTTAGCGTCGACTCTAGCCAGGTCCTCTGCGTCGGCTGTGTACCAAGCCAACACCGACCGGCCGGTGCCGTTCGCCCGGAAAACGAATCCGATCTGTTATGGGCGATAAAAGGCGCCGGGACCAACTTTGGTATCATGGTCAGCGTGACTTTCAAGTCTTACGCGGCTCCGACCTACTTGACTCGAAACTGGGTTGTCCCGCTGAGTGACAACCTCGAGGCGCGGCTCAGGCTCAGCGACTTTGATAAACTCGTCGCCAGGAAGCTCCACTGGAACTGTTCTGCAGACGCGTATCTGTACTGGGACGCCGGCCAGCTGCATCTTGGCGTGACCATGTTCGAATCTTCCACGACTAGGCTCACCTTTTCAACACCAACGCCCACGCCCGTAGGTGCAATTTGGGGGCCGAAAGACGATTTCAAGGCCGTGGACGGCGTCAGTTTGTTCGAGACCGAGATGTACGTGTCTGGGATGCACGGCGGGCACGCCGGCGGCAAGACCTCCTCGTTCAAGCGATGTTTATTCTTAAAACGCCCCGGAGAAGCGAACGTCGCCAACCGCTTAATAGCGGCCCTTGAGACTCGTCCCTCGCCACTCTGCTATCTCCATCTGCTGCAAGGTGGCGGAGCGGTCGGCGACGTTGCGGCCGATGCCACTGCTTTTGGCTGTCGAGACTGGGACTTTGCCTGCGTGATAACCGGTGTCTGGCCCCGCGATCAAGATGGCACCGAAGCCGCACAATCTGCCGTGCGGTGGGTTTACAACGTCGCCGGGGACTTGTTGTCCTTGAGTACCGGAGCTTATGGCGCCGACCTTGGGCCGGACCCTAGAGACGCCGCGCTGGCGGCCAAGGCTTTTGGACCGAACCGGCCGCGCCTAGCCCGTCTCAAGCACATCTTGGACCCGCGTAATGTGCTGGCTTACGCCTGCCCGCTCCCGAAAGCACCGATAGAACAGAAGCTTATCATTCTTGTCACGGGCGAAAGCTGCGCCGGCAAGGACTATTGTGCCGACGTCTGGGTCTCTGTGTTCATCAGATGTACCCATAAAAGCCTCACGGCGCGTGCAGTCAGCATTAGCGATGCGATCAAGCGAGAATACGCGGCGGCTACCGGTGCCGACCTGAGCCGCCTGCTTTGGGACCGTGCTTACAAGGAGCAACACCGGCCTGCGTTGACGACATTTTTCCAGGGACAGGCGCGGCAACGACCTCGGCTGCCAGAGGAGCATTTTCTAAGTGTGGTGTACGGCGCCGTAGATGTGGACGTGCTGCTAATCACCGGGATGAGAGACGAGGCACCGGTCGCAGCCTTGTCGCATTTGGTGCTAGACAGCAGGCTACTCGAGGTTCGCGTCCAAGCTAGTAAACAGACGCGGCGGATTCGTCGAGGGTGCCACGGCGGTGACGACGATGGTGACGACAACAAGGACAGCAATAATAGCGGGTCGAACTTAACGGCCTTGGACTACCGCCCCAGTCTCATCTTCGACAATGACACGACCGAAAACGAGGCGGCAAAAAGATTTGCCGAACATTACCTGCTTCCCTTCGTCCACGAGGACCTGCAACGACTGGCCAATATGGTGCGCCAGGTAGCCGACTTCCCACGCCCAGGCATCGAATTCGGCCACGTGCTCGGCATCTCCCAGCAGCCGGGTGGGCTGGCCCTGTGCACGTCTCTGCTGCAAACCCACTTCACCGGTGACTGGGCCAAAGTCGATGCGGTGGCGTGTTGCGAGGTCGGCGGCTTTGTCTATGCGTCGGCGTTGGCCTCGCGGGTCGATTTGCCATTAGTGCTAATTCGCGAAGCTGGCAAGCTCCCCCCACCCACAATCTCTGTCATCAAGCCCCCGTCGCATATCTCGTCTTTGGCATCCAACAATTCGAAAGAGAAGCGGATCGAGATCGAGCGGGATATAATTCCGAGGGGCGCGTCAGTAGTGGTGGTGGACGATGTGCTTTCCACGGGGGAGACGCTTTGTGCGGTACTACAGCTATTAGATAAAGCTAGCATCGGCGCCGAGGATATCAGCATCATGGTCGTGGCCGAGTTCCCGGTTCACCATGGCCGGGAACTGTTGCGCCAACGTGGGTTTGGCAGAATCAATATTCAAAGCCTTTTGGTCTTTGGCGGTGCTTAGGAAAGGAAGGAAAGAATCTCGGAATCTTGGATTTGTGATAGGGACACCTTGTGATATGTGTGATAAGTTGTTCCTACAATCCAAGCGGACTTTTACGCCGCAGGATTCTGAAAGTGTAGGGACTTTTATGCCGGGGTGGTTTTGACAACATAAGAGTCGCAAAGTCTCAAGACATGTAGTGTCTTAAGAAGAGTGTTTCTAGTGGGGCAGCCATGAATCAGCCTAGAGCACTTTATACTGATACCCCACAAAGTGCGCCGCCTGCCCACTATACCCATTCCTGCCCCTTGGTTGGGGATCCGGTTACCTCAGTCAGAAGGCCGTCGAGAAATAGCTGCGGGAGTCATAGGCGTACTAGTAGGGCCACGGCCGGCGGGTGCATTTACAATTCCAGGCTTGTGGCTTCTAGTCTTCAGGGGTAGGGCTTCATCCGTCGGGTTGGCTTATAGACCCTTGGGAGACGAGCGGAAATCCTGCAGGGTCTTAGTTAGGCGACTATTTACTTTGTAGATAAAGAACGCGTATTTTATATCTACCTTCGCTACTAGCGGCTCTACTTTAAGTAGAGAATAAATAGCGGCGAGGTTTAGTTAGACGCTTTAATAGTAGGCCTTTACTAATATTATATCGACGTCTCTTCTTAAAGGGATATTATAAAATATTAGGCCTCTCCTCTTTATCCTTTATATCTACTCTCTAGTTATTATATAAGGCCTATCTTTTCTTATTAGCCTTCTCCTCTTTAAGGCTATCTATCTTTTTAAAAACTTATATATTTATATAATAATACTTTCTACTAGGCCTATTACTCTACCTTAAAGTAATTAATAATTCCCTTTTACTCTATAATAAGCCCTTAAAATACTATACTTTAGTATCTAGTTAAGTACTTAGATTACTATATATTTATAATATCTTTAAGTATCTAGATAGTCTACCCTTATAACTCCTTAATATAATATTTAAGCTCGCTTTAAGCTATCCTAGATATATAATTAGTAAATTTCTTTCTATATATTTAAAGTTAATTTAACTAAATATAAAACTTATATAACTCTTACTAAGAGTTAGATCCTAAGTTTATAGATTATATAAAGTAAGTAATAGATATAAATAGAAAAAGTCTAAAATTTAAAGTCCTAATTCCTATAAGTTTAATAGATATATAAAAGTCTAGATATTTTATTACTATTAATTATAACTAGGTATTAAAATATAAACTAACTATTAAGTTAGGGTTTAATACTAAGTATTAAGGATCTATTATCTAGGGTATAGTATATATTAATTATTAGCTATCTAGAATAGAAAATCTATAATATCTATTAGTTTACTTAGTTTATAAGGTCTAACTAGGTTAAGAGTAGTATATCTAAGGATAAATATTAAAATATTAAGATATAATTATATAGGAAAATCCTATACCTATAATAATACTACCTTTTTTAAAAGAAAATAGCGTCCTCGCTATTATAATAATACTAGGGAGGTACTTTAGCTATATAAGTATAGACTAATAGCGTTAGGTTAGTACTTTAAACTCGAGTTAGGTTCCCGACTCGACTCTTAGCGAGTTAATACTAAATTCCTAGCCTGAGTATTCGGGTTAGTACTAATAGTTAGTACTAAGTATTCGGGTTAATACTATAAGGTAGTACTAAGTATTAGTACCGAAGTATTAATCCGACTCGCTAAGATATTAGTTCTACTTATATCATTTTACTAAGACTATTATATTAGGAATATTTTTTATTTATATTAATATTTTATATAATATATAAGATTTACTTATATATTACTAAGTATTATTATTATTACTAACTAGGTAATTCTTAATAGTAGATAAGGTAATATAAAAAGGTAATAGCTAATTAGCTATTCCTATAGAAATAATAATTATAATATTACTAATATTTTCTATTTATAGTAGTACTCCTTACTATATATAGGATTTACTACTATATTACTAGTTATTATTATTATTATTACCTAGGTAATACCCCTAAGTAATAAGGTAATGTAAAAAGGTAATGCATATACCTAGGGAATTAAGGGGGGTATTAAAATTCTAATTAAAAAAATACTATTTTTAGTATAGGGGTAATTCTAGAAAAATTTTGGGGTCTCTTACTATTTTATTAGGAGCTTGGCGTCTTGGCGATACCTTGGCGAGTCGGGTCGGTCCAACCCGACTCGCCAAGGTACCGAGGGCCATTCGGGTCGGTACCGGAAACCGGTACCGAGTGTTCGGGTCGGTACCGGGAGGTAGTACCGAGTATTCGGGTCGGTACCAATCTATAGTACTAAAACCCGACTCGACGGTTAGTCTATATAAGTAGCTAATTACAAGCCCTTATATATATACTATCTATTACTATATATATATACTAATAAATAAAGAAAGAAAGAAATAGAGAAGCTATCTACTATATAATATTATAAGTTAAGTTACTCTAATAATAATAGCGAGGTTATAATAGTAGTAATTAGGTTATAAAGTAGCTCTAGTAGTAGGTAATAGGCGTATTATAAAGCCTATAAATAAATAAATAGAATTAGACGACGTATTATTAGGAATTAAGTATATAAGGAATATTAATTTATTAATAGTTAGAATTTAAACTAATAATATCTTAGCGGTTTTAGTAAAACTCTTAAATAGTAAAAAGGAGTTAATTAATAGGGTCTTTAGATTTAAAACTTTTCTTATTCCTAGACCTATTCTAGTTAGACTTCTTAGCTAGTATTACTATTACTAATATCTAGCTAATCTATATTTTCGTAATAATAGTTAATATTACTAAAGAATATAATAGGTTTACTTCCTAGTAATATAAAGTTAATAGGGATATTAATCCCCTTAATTTATATAATCTTTTACCCTAGTTATAAGGTAATATTATCTTCTAGCCGTCCTAACTTATTTACACCTAGAATAACTCCTACCTTAATACCTTTTATTATAAATACCTTAGTATTAAGATATAGTACTATACTATTATTACTTATAATAAAAAGAGAAATATCTATATATATTATAAAATGCTACTGTAGCGTAGTAGGCGCTATACCTTATATAGATTAGGTTAGTTAGATATAAGGGGTTACCTTAATAGATAGTAAGGTAAGCCTTTATACCTATTTACCTAATAGTACCTTTACCTTACCTTTACTTTTTATAATATAATATCTACTATATTTAGTAGTAATACTATTATATAACGTCCTAATAGGTTAGAATTAACCTAATAGGTAGTATAGACTAGGAGTCCTCTACTAATAAACCTAGTAGTAGACCGCTACTAAGTTTACTATTCTATACTAGTTAAATTAGACTAGATTTTACCTTAATAATTATAAGGTAAAAATAGAATAATTATAATATATCTAGATCCCTACCTCTCTATAATATTAAGTAAGACGCCTATCTAATATTTTAACTACTAGATTTAGTATTTAATTATTACCCCTTACTAAGAAATTAGTCTTCTTAGAAGATTAAGGCCGTAGTTTCCCTAGTAGGGAAACTATTATAACTCTAAAATAGTAATAACTACTTAATTTTCCCCTCTATCTTAATTCTTTTACTACTTTCTATTTACTATTTATATTACTTACCTTTATACTTACTAGTTTATAACGCGTTTTCCCCTATTATAATTTATTACTATTATTTATTATAAGTCTACTCTATCTTATTAATATCGGTAATTCGGGAAGTCGGCCCGCTAGTTTTAAGTTGCGTGTCCTACGTAACCCGCCCCTAGCTAGCTACGAATATATAGAGTAACTTCCTATTACCTTAAGCTATAATAGAATAATATTACGGCCTAACTTAGCTAGGATTAGGCTAAAGTTAGGCTAAATAGATTTAGATAAGCGGATATAATAATATTCTAGATATATTATTCTAAAAATCTAACGTCTTTATACGTAACTACGCGATATATAATTATAAGGTAATAAATATTATTAATATATCTATATCGCCTATTATATATAGTATCGCGAGTATCCCTAGTATATTTACTATTACTATTATTAGGGTTAACTAATATTTCTTTCTCCTACTTAGTTATATCTAAGGTATACTTAGATTATAAGTCTAAACCGATAATAGTTTATACCTATTATAGTATATATAGTCTTAAGGTTCTATAGGAAGGATTAGAAGTTATTCTTTAAATAATAAGTATCTTTAGTTTTATAAGTAGTAGAGGTTCCTTACTATAGTACCTCGCCATTAATAGTTAGTTCTTAATACTCGAGTTTATTAAGTAGGCGATAAATTTCTACTACTAAAAAGAAGTAGCTAGTAAGAGGAATAAGCGGGGTCTCTCTAATATTTAGTTATAAGGTCGGTCTAGCGAGTAGTAGGTATAGCCTCCCTATTTAGCTCTATTCTACTAAAGCTACGCGTCTAGTAGGCCCTTATAATATAAATATTAGATATCGCCGGCTTTAACTAACTACCTATAGAAGTTAGTTTAGATTAGGAAGTCTAGAATAGTAGAATATACTACTAAGCTATCTACCCTTATAATTATTAACTACGTCGCTATTTTAAGATATATATTTAAAATTCTATTATATATATATAATAGTAATATTAATTAGCTAGGTAAGTAATAGAGATAGTAACTAGTAAGTAATAGAGATAGTAACTAGTAAGTAATAGAGATAGTAACCGGTAAGTAATAGAGATAGTAATAGGTAAGTAATAGAGATAGTAACCGGTAAGTAATAGAGATAGTAACGGGCAGGTAATAGTAATAGTAACGGGTAAGTAGTAGTAATAGTTAGAAATCTAACTTCTTAAATATTAAAAAGTAAAAATTAAAGGATACTTATAGGAGTTAAACTTAGTTAGTAGGTATTCTACTAATTTAGTTAAAGTATTCTCGAGGGCATTAATATATAGAGTTAGAATAGTAGCCTATATTAGTATAGGGCCGCTATATAATAGCTTATAAGTAGTAGGCGTAGCTAGTTATTATTATTATAATAGTTAAGATAAGATAAGAAATAGGAATTAACTTACGTAGTTAACTACTATACTAGTAGGACTTTCTTTATATAAATTATATCTTATTCTTTTACTTATCCTTCCTGCGCTTAGGAAAGGTTATACTTATAATACTATTAGGTATATAACTACTATAAGAGACTACGTAGAGTAAGATCTTAGACCTAGAGAGAATAGTATATAGAACGCGATAGTATAGATAATAGGTTTATATAATATATTAATTTACTACTTATATACTACCTAAATATATCTATCTATCTTACTTATATTCCTTACGTGGGGAGTATAACTAATAATATATCTCTAGGTATTATAAGTACCCTAAGATATACGTAGTATAGCTACTTTAAGTAAAATAGATCTATTTTATTTAAAGATTATATAATATATATTTAGTTATTATAGTATATAAATAGCTACTAATTATACTATTAATATTAATATTTAATTTATAAAAGTTAATATTTTTAATTTTACCGCCCGTCTAATAAATATATTTTAGCCTAGCTTTAGCCTAATATTAGGCTAATTCTTCCTCTACGCCTTTAGTTATTTATATTAAATATTTCCTTATTTATCTAGCTATTATCTACGTCTATATTCCTTAGCCTACTCGTCTATAACCCTAGTACTATTTAATAGAAAATCTAGGTTATAGATAGTATTAAATTAATCCTAGTTAATATAATTATTTATATAGAATCTCGTATATTCCTTATTCGCTAGTACTAAATATATATTATAGAGTATATAAGATAAATTATAGAAATACTAAGTACTTAGAAGCCTTAGGTTTTAGGACCTACTTAATAGTTATATCCCTACTTTAAGTATTCTATATACCTTATTTATTACTCTACTATTAATTTAGCGTATTACCTTAATAAACGCCCCTATATATATCTATAGTCTTCCGTCCTTCTTAAGTCTTTTATAGTTAAGGATAGAAATAATAAGTTATAGTTACCTTATATATCTACTACTTCCTTTTATAGATCCTATAGCCTTATATCTAATATTAGGATTAGTCTCTTATACTTAAACGTAGTCGCGCTACTACCCTTTCCTCCTACGCTAATATAGAGTATATTAGACCTTTTCCTACTAAAGGTAATTTATATTTAAAGAGTCCTTACTATTACGCTTTTAGTAGGTTAAAGACTAATAAATCCTAATAAAATAACAATTTACTTATATTAAATCCTTCTCGCGTCTATTAAGTTTATTACTATTATATAACTACCCCTTAAGTCTATTTTAGTTTTCTTAAAGGAAAACTACTAATACGTCTATAAGGCTATTATACTTAAATTCTAGATTAGCTAGTACTTATAAGACCTTCTACTATTACTTATAACTATATTTTAGATTATATAATATTATTATATTACCTTTAGGAATTACTATTATTATATATATTAGGTCTTAAGTAGTAGTAGAATATCCGTCGCTTATTTATTAACTCGCGCTTAAAGTAGACTTTATCTTACTATAGAGTATTATATTATTTATCACGACGAGGTTTTAATAGTATATATTATAATTTAAGATTTAGCGCTCCTAGCCTTCTATTTTATTTATTATAAGAAAGAAGGATTTAAGTAGAACTTTATATACGGCTTTACTATAAGCCGTATTAAAACTCTATATACTACTATATAAGTAAATAAATACAGCGTAATACGTTATAATATATAGTTTAGGGATATTAAATTAGGTTTTATTACTATTATTATTATCTAGGTTTATATTTTAGGGTTAATACTTTATTAAAACTATCTTTAGGCGGTTAATCTAGTATAGTATATATTATATATAGGTTAAGGTATTCTTATTATAGCTTTTATATATTACTAGTATAATAAAGTCTATAATTACTTAACTATAGTAGATTATAGAGTCTCGCTTCTTAGCTAGTAGAGGTACTATTACTAGAACTAGTTAATATACTATTACCTTCTACTTATTACTACTCTACTATTTAACTTTACTAAAGTATTTAAAGCGTTTTAAGCTAGTAAATCTAAGGACTTAGCGAAACTATTTATTAAGCTAAATTAATACTATAGACTCTACTACCTTTTTTTTACTCTTTATACTCCTTTTCCTCGTAGTTTTCCTACTTATCTTAAGGATATCCTCTATTAGGGCTATATACTAGTTAATTAGTCTTATAACTACCCCTTTAAATAATTAATATAAGATATTAATATCTATTAGTATATAAATATTATAGTATTTATACTTCTAGGCCTAATTTATTACTAGATATATTACTATAGTCTTTCCTACTCGCTTTAGATTAGATAGTTACTTATAAAGTTTAGCCTATATATATTTATACCTCTAGTATTTCTATTCTTTTATAAGATTACCTTAATTATCGGGAGGTACTTTATAAATCTTATAGTATTAACTTTTCTTAATACTTATAATTAGGACTTACTCTTCGTAATCTACTATTATACTATTAATAATTAGGTAGTAGCGTCTTATAAAGCTATCCGCGTAGTGGATATTTATACCTATCTCCGCGAGACTCTTAAATACTACTTTAGTTAGCTATAAATTACCCCTATTTAGCCTAATCTAGCCTATATTAGCGTAGATAGTATAAGTATTATAGGTAGATTAAATATATATTTAAAAATTTACTTTATTAATAAGTAATAAACCTCCGCCTATAAGTATTTTTAATACTCCTTTTTAATCTTTATAATTAATATTAAGCTAATAAGAATTAAGCTTAATCTTATCTAACTCCGTTTAATTAATCTATTAAGATTTCTAATTATTATATATACTAGTTATAAGCTCTAGTCTCTATAATATTATATTATTTAGGTTTTATTAGTAGTAATAAGAATTAGGATAATTATAGCGCCTTTTAATAGCTTATCTTATATTTCCTACTACTAGTCCCCTATATATATCTTATTATAAACCCGAGTATTATTAGGTATTCTAAGCTAAATTAGGGTATAAGTTAGGTTACTTAGGAAAGGTTTATATCTAAGGAGAAAGTAAATAACGCTTAACATATCTTAGTAGTAGATAGTATATTTTATAGCTATAAGACTACTTATAAGACTTAGGACTATAAAGTAGTCTTTAACCTACTAATCTTTATAAATACCCTAGGGAATATAATATATTTATACCCGCTACTTAGTAGTATTATAAAAACGAAGTTACTCCTATATTAATCTTAAATATATATTCTAGTAGAAAGTATTAACGCCTCCTTTAATAACCTTAGCCTTAATTAACTACCTTATAAAGGTATAATCTATCTCGTCTTAAAAGGGTTAGTAGGGATTATATAAAGAGGAGAGTATCTTATTATAATAGTTATAATATACCTTATTATTTACTTTAGGGATATCCTTAATAGGCGGTCTAGCTCTTTTAGCCTCTATAAATTCTTAAATTATAAGGGATAAAGACGTAGATTAAATATAGCTATAGTTTAAAAGGATAGTTTTAGCGCTAAGAAGTTAAGGCTAGGAAAAATTAGTACTAGGTTACTTATAAGTATAATATTACTACTAATATCTATACTTATATCTATATACTCTAGTATAGCCCTACTATCTTTATTCGCCTCTAAAAACTCTAATATATCTAGATATATAATAGTATCCCTAGTCTTATTAAACTCTAGATCTATCGTAATTTATTTATAAAGTTAATTAATCTTATCCTTATTTAGATAGGCCTTAGGCCTAGGGTCTCTCCTACGCTTTACGCCTCGCGTTATAAGATATTAGTTAAGATACCTTATTAATAATCTAGCTATTTTAATAATAAAACTATATATAAGATAGGAGTAATTTATTATAACTCTCTTTTATACTAAGGAAATTAAGTCGTACTTTAGATATATTATATAGCTTATAATACGCGTTAATATTATATCCTTTATTACGCTAGCCCTAGGGTTATTATTATATAAATATTAAGGCGTGAAGCTACTAGTATAATAAGTCTTAGCCTGAATTTAGGCTAAATTTAAGCTAGATTTTACCTAGTTTTAATTTACTAAGACTAGATCCTTCTTATCTTAATAACTAAATATTTTTAACTATATCTATTAAATTATTACGCCCTAAGGCACTTATATATACCTTATAATAGATAACGCTAATTTCTTATAGGTACTAAATAGTAATATAGAGTCGTTAGTATTAGTATTACTAGTACCTTCTAGGGAAATAGGGGGACTAGCCCTTAAAGACACGTAGTAACCTTTAAACCTATAGGGCTTAATTTAACCCTCTTCCCTTACTTTAAGCCCGACCTCTTCTTTATATCCTTTATTACGTCCTTTATCTAATAAATATAATTAGATTAAGGAGTTAGGTGACTAGATAGCTAATTTAGAATAAGTAGTATAAGCTTTATAGGAGGTAGTAGTTAAATAAAGTAATAAAGCTAGTATTTTAGCTGGAGTAGCTTAATATAATATAAGGGTAATTATACTTAATACTAGTAGAAGGAGTAATTTAGAAAGGGACGGTACTCTAATATAGAGTAGATTAGGACTAAAAATATTAGAATAATATCCTTTATAACTAATTTAGTATAAGAAAGGATTTTATAATAATATAGCTCCTTTAACTTAATATAGATTAGGTAAACTTATATAAAAATAAAATATCCCTATTTTATTACCTAATTTAAGCTAATTTTACTAAGGTCTATATTATTTATAAAGTAATATCCTATCTTAATTTACCTTCTATCTATAAACTACCTTACCCTCCCTCCCTCTCTCCCTATTCCTCTATTATTATACCTTCGGAATTTTATATAGTATTAATTAGATAGGCGTTCTTATAATATTATATTTACTCTTATATATATATTAGTATTTACCTTAATATCTACCCTAATTATAAGCGCTCTCGAGCTACGAGGTAACTTTAATTATAGAGAAGGGCCGCCGAAGAATATATAATCTAAGAAGTATATTATAAGTATATACCTAATTACTTATAAGGTAATAATTAATAACCTCTTTATTATAACTATTAAGCTTATTAAGATAAATAGTATCTTTATAAGTAGGTTCTTAGGGTTATCTTCTACTAGGTTAGACCTTAATAGGTTATAAAAGGTATATAACCTAACCCTTATTTTATAGTTTAAAGAGAAGCTTAAGATTGAAGGATATTTAATATTTATCCTAGAACTATATCGCGGTATATTAATATATATATCTATACTTATAAAGTTAGATACTATTCCTTTAAGTATTTCTAAAGAAGAGTTAATTAGAAGGGAGGAATAAAATACTCCCTTAAATCTTAAATAGGAATCTACTACTAATCTCTACCTAAAATCTCCCTCTACTTAGGCGCTTAAAGACTTTAAGTTTAATTATAAGCTATTTTAAACGACTATAATTATAACCCTATATAAGGTTAGAGTAGGGACTATCTTAGAGTAGGGCGGGGATAGAGTATTAATACTTATTAATCTCTAGTATAAGAAACTCTAGGAGAGACTAGAGTTAAGATATATAATTAATAGTATATCTTAACTTACTTTATTCTATAGAGCTAATAATTAGCTTATAGATATAATAGATAATAAGGATTTATAGACTACTACCTACTAATATCTAACGCGAGGGCGGAGATTTATAAAGATCTTAGCTATTATTACGAGTCGTTTATTAAACCTAGTAGTTATTTATTAAACCTAGCGTTACCAAGCCCTTATTAAGTAACCCGAGTAGAGCGCGTATATTAACTAGCCTACTAAGTAGGTTTTTAGTAAGATTAAGTCCTTAGTATAGAAGGGTATAGCGAGCCTTCCCCTTTAAATCCTTTCTTCCCTTCTTATATAATATCCTTTTATTTATAGGGTAGTTAATAGTCTATATCGCTATTTAAGTATTACCCGTTTACTATTTAAGTAAAGTCTTACTACGTTAACTTATAATATTATATTATACTACTTATATATTTATATATATTTTACTACTATATTAAGTTTAAGATCTATATAGTTACCTACTTCTAGTACTAGCTATATCTAAGAAGATATAGTAATAGGCGGATACCTATTATAACCCTAAGACCTACTAGAGTAAATATATACTTAAATAGAGGCTATCCTAGTAGATAATAAATAAGAACGCTAGCGTTCTAACTAGCTAAAAGCCCGCCTCTAAATAGTAATTAAGTCCTCCTAGCGAGCTAATTAATAGCTTAATAACTATTTATAAGCCCTAGCTACTCCCGTCAATACTCTTACTTCCTCCCCGGCCCTATAAGAGTAATAATTACCTCGCTATCTAGACCCTAATCCCTATAATAGGGACCTTAATACTTATAATAAATTCCGTAGTAACCTCTATATTAAGATAATAGTTAATTATAATTAATACCTAACTACTTAAGATAACCTTTACTACTATATTAGTAGGCTAGAAGGTAAGGCTTAAAAGTAATTTAAGTATAAGATTTTATTTAATATATCTAGCTTAATAATAGTAGACTTTACTAAGTTATAGGCGTTCCTCTAAGTAATAGATATAGCCTTTAGGGACTATAATAAGTAGGAAGCTATAAAATAGAAGTTAAACTACTACTACTAAATAAACTATACTTTTTCCGTCTAGTATTTTAAGTTCTAGACTCTAGCTATTAACGCCTACTACTAGGAGGACTAGTTAAAGTAGTTAATAGAATATTAACTATTAAATAAGTATTATATTAAGCTTTATTATTAATAAAGTAACCCTAAGACCTACTAAGCGCTTATTTAAGAGCTCTAAGATATTAAGGCCGAATTCCGCCTTATAAAATCCTATACCTAGTAAAATAAGATTTTATATATTAATAGTAGTAATAGTAAGACTATAAATATTATATCCCGTACTCTTATAATAATAATTACTATAGTTAGTACCCTATTACTAAGTACTTTAACTAGTACTTATACTAGTCCTTCTAACGCTCGAGCTAAACTTAGTTAAGCTAAGAAAAATCGCCGCTAAGCTAATGGCCTATATTTATACGATAAATAAGCCGGTTACCGCGTAGATAATTATAATAACCCTATATATAAGTACCTTATTATTACTAATACCGCCGTTATAGATCTAGTTATAACTAGATTACTTAGTCCTAGATTACTAAAATTAGAAAATAGTATATCCTTAGTATAAGTCGCAGCTAGGGATCTAAATAAAAAGATCTTATTATCTTATTATTTTTATTAAGTAAAGACCTATTAGCATACGAGTATATAATACTCCCGTATATAGTAGCTACTAATAGTATTATTTAAAGCTAAGCTATAATTAATAGTAGTACTACTAGAAGATCCTTTATTAATAAGACCTTTATATAATTATATAACCTTACCCTCTATATCCTTAAAACCCCCCGCCTTATATAAGTTATAGATAGACGTTATATTTCCTCTAGTACTATTATATATACTACCTAAGTCCCTATTAGTATTAATAGCTATACTAAGATATTATCTATATTTATTACTAAGTTAGGGCGTTACCCTATTATCTTAGGAATCCCCAAGCTAAGAACTTATAATCCTGCGATTAATTAAGCTATAAATACTATTATATTCTATTCTAAGTATTATAAGAAAAACTACCTTTTTAGTAGTTAAGTAGTATTTATAGAAGGATACTTTAAGTCTCTAGATAAGGAATCTAAGTCTATTACCTTAAATTAAGTTATTAAGTCTATAAGGAGCGTGGCTCCTAATATTATAAAAACCCTAAATAGGAATACTATTCCTTTAGTAAGGAGCGCTACTCCTAATACTATAAAGAGTATTATTCTTAACCCTAAGTCTATAAGGAGCGTAGCTCCCGATATTATAAAAACCCTAAGTAGGAACGCTATTCCTTTAGCGAGGAGTATTACTCCTAATACTATAAGGAATATTATTCCTAACCCTAAGTCTATAAGGAGTATTACTCCTAATATACTAAGTTATTAGCCTAATTTAGCCTAAATTAGCCTAAGTACTAATATTATAAGGAATATTACTCCTAATATACTAAGTTTTTAGCCTAATTTAGCCTAAATTAACCTAAGTCCTAAGCTACCTAATTTAGCCTAAATTAGCCTAAGTATTAAGTCCCTAGATATTAATTTAATTAATGCCGCTCCCTTTAATATATAGTTAAAGAGGAGTAAGAAATAAGTTAAGTTCTATATCTTTTCTATAAGTCTTAAAGATATTAAGAAAGCCTTAGCCCTAAAGGTTAACGTCGACCCTATTAAGAAGCTCCTAAAGGAATATTATAAGTTCCTTAATATATTCTCTAAGAAGGAAGCCTATTAGCTTCCGCCCTATTATCCCTATAATTATAAGATACTATTAAAACCCGATACTACGCCACCGTACTAGTAAATATATAGTATATCCTAAGTAGAGCTCTAGGCCGCTAAGTAACATATAGAAGAAAACCTTAGTAAAGATTTTATCTAAGTTAGTAGCTTATCTACTACTATACCTATCTTATTTATTAAGAAACTAGGAGGTAGCTTACGCCTATATATTAACTATTAAAAGCTTAATAAACTTATATTAAAGGACTATTATCCTTTACCTTTAATTAAAGAAACCTTATCCTAGGTATATTAAGTAAAGATCTTTATTAAGATTAATATTATTACTACTTTTAACTAACTATATATAGTAGAGGGTAAAGAGTAGAAAACCGCCTTTACGACTTAATAGGGTCTATATAAATACCTTATCTTACCCTTTAGCCTTACTAGAAGCCCTTTAATATTCTAAAGATATATTAATAACGCCTTATATAAATTCTTTAATAAATTTATTATAGCCTACCTAGATAATATCCTTATCTATAGTAAGTCTAAGAAATAATACTAGGATTATATTATCCTTATATTATAATATCTACGCGAATTCGGCTTATAAGCTAATATTATTAAGTACGAGTTTAATATTACCTCTATTAAGTATTTAGGTCTAATTATAACTACTAAGGGGATCTATATAGATCTAGATAAGATTTAGGCTATTATAGAATAATAACTACTATCTAATTTAAGAGACCTCTAAGCGTTCCTAGGATTTATAAACTTCTATTAACGCTTTATTTAAGACTATTCTAAGATTACTATCCTATTAATTAAGGTAACTAAGATCTAGAAGGGTTAGCCGCTATACTAGACTAATAAATATCGCCTAACCTTTAATAAGCTTAAGTAAGCCTTTATTTTAAGACCTATCCTTATATACTTTAATTATATAAGGAAGATAGTTATAGAAATTAATACTTTAAATTATATTACTACCGGCGTTCTATCCTAATATAATCCTAAGGGTATATTACACCCTATTATATACTTCTTAAAGAAGTTTTAGCCTACCTAGATTAATTACCCGATTTATAATAAAGAACTCTTTATAGTTATCCTTACTTTTAAGTATTAGCGCGCTAAGTTAGAAGGTAACTAGTAATAAGTTAATATCCTATTAGACTACTAAGCCCTAAAATACTTTATATCTACTAAGAAACTATTATAATATTAAGCCTATTAGGCTAAATACCTATTATACTTTAACTTCTTACTGCGTTATCGCCCTAGAAAGTAGGGTAAGAAGCCTAATACCCTAACTCGTTAGTTAGGAGACCTCCCTAAAGAGGGGGATAAGATCCTTAAAATATAGAATTAAATACTACTTAAGTATAAAAACCTTAATAACTATATAAGATCTAAGCTATAAAAGAAGATTAATCTATATTTATTATAAGTAGATTTATACCTTACCCCTATTTTAATAAGAAACTAAGCACGTTAAGCCTTAGACTAGGAAACTTAAGATAAGTTAAGTATACTTAGGCTAATTTAGCCTAATCTAAACCCTAAATTAGAATAAGATGAGCTTAATAAGCTTTATAAATTAAACTACGTTATTCGCGTAGAATAAACCCTAGACCTAGTACCTAAGCTAGCCTATAAGAACTATAACTATATTATATTAAATAAAGATCCTAATAAGCTAAGTCTTAAGGAGTTATTTACTTAAGGCTATAATTATAATCTAGTCTTATATAAAATCCTTAAAGCCTTATAAAGTAGATCGCGAAGATCTAAATATATAACCCTTACCTTATATTCTAAATAAAACGGAAAACTATTTTATAATAAGTATTATTATATCCCTAACTATACTCCCTTATACCTATATTTATTATTGCTATATTATAATAAGTCTACTACTAGCTATTTAGGTTTTAGTAAAACCTATTAGTTATTATATCGCGGATATTATTAATTTAAGATATAACGCTACGTCTATTACTATATACGTAATTATATTATATATTAGATATATAAGACCTCCCGTCGAGGTAAATCTAGGTATTTAGCCCTACTAGATATGCTAGAATATTATTAGTAAGATATTACCGTAGATTTTATTACTAGTCTACTAGAAGTAGATATTAAGGATATAGTATATATTATTATTAATCGCTTAATTAAGGAGCGATATATTATTACTATTAATTATAAGATAAGAGCTTAATAATTTATAAGCTTCTTTATTAATTATATCTTTAGGTTATATAGCCTTCCTTATAATATTACGAGTAACTATAATACGTAGTTTATAAACGAGTTTTAGGTATATATATATAAAGCCCTAGGAATTACGTATACCTTATTAACTACCTACTACCCTGAGATTAATAGATAGACTAAGCGATTTAACTTAGTTTTTAAATAATACCTTTAAGCCTATATTAGTTATAACTAAGATAATTAGCTAGCTTAGCTAGCTCTTACTAAGTTTATTAGGAATAATAGTAATTCTAAGACTACTAAGTTTTCGCCCTTTTTCCTAAATAAAGGGTTCTATCTATATTATAAGTATAAGAGTAATATTCCTATACTAGGAACTAATAATAAGATTAATACTACTATATTTACTAAGCGAATAAAAGAACTTAAAGCTGTTATATATTCTAAAATAGCCCTTACCTAAGCTAATTATACCCTTAATACTAACTATTACTATATCCCTATACCCTAGTATAAAGTTAATAACTTTATATACCTTAATATTAAGAACCTTCGTACCCGTTATTTATATAAGAAGCTAGAGCGCCGTTAAGCTAGCTTATACTAAGTTACTAAAGTCCTAAGTCCTACTATTATATAATTATAGCTTCCCGTAAGTTTAAAAGTCTATAATATATTTTATATTAACCTCCTTAAACCCGCTAAGCTAGATCTAGTTTTAGGCTAGTAAATACTAAACCCTCTACCTATTATTATAGATAATAAAACTAAGTATAAACTTAAAGCTATTATAGACTCTAATTAGGCTAATAGAAATAAAACTAAGTATAAACTTAAAGCTATTATAGACTCTAATTAGGCTAATAGAAATAAAACTAAGTATAAACTTAAAGCTATTATAGACTCTAATTAGGCTAATAGAAATAAAACTAAGATTATATATTATATTAAATAGACTAGATACCCCGACCCTATATAAGAAACCCTTAAATCCTTAATATATTATTATAGGCTTATAGAAGCCTTCTACTATTAATACCTTAATAAGCTAAGTTAAGCCCTTCACGGAGCTTAGGTATAAGAGGGGGATAATATTATAAGTTATTTATTAAACCTAGTAGTCGTTATTAAACCTAGTATTACTAAGCCCTTATTAAGTAACCTAAGTAGAGCGCGTATATTAACTAGCCTACTAAGTAGGTTTTTAGTAAGATTAAGTCCTTAATATAGAAGGATATAGCGAGCCTTCCCCTCTAAATCCTTTCTTCCCTTCTTATATAATATCCTTTTATCTATAGGGTAGTTGATAGTCCGTGCCGCTATTTAAGTATTACCTATTTACTATTTAAGTAAAGTCTTACTATATTAACCCGTAATAGCTATAATATAAGATAATATTAGTTAGCTAAGTCTTACGCCCTTAGTAATATATACTAACCTATAAGTAGTAAGTATTAAAGTACCTCCCTCCTAGTTATTTTAGCCGGCCTTATATATACTTCCTTTAGGTCTAGCGTCTATTAATATTCTTATAAAATATAGAGGAAGTATATATTATAATAGTTCCCAATTTATTTATAGACTTATTTATAAAGGTTATATCTAAGTAAGTTACTTTCTTTTTCTCCTAGGCTCTTAACCTTTAATTTATCTTAATACTTATACTATTAATTAGGTCTATCTAAGTACTTACATTATCTATTAATACTATCTAATTATAATTAAGCGTAGTAGCTATTACTAAGTAAAAAGGTTAATATAAGAGTATAAGTAAGGCGGGAGGAAAGTAAGGATAAAGACCTTATATAATATTAATATAAATAAAAGTAGAAGTTAGACGCGGCTATTAAATTAAGTATACTATTATTATTATTATTAAGTAAGAAGTCTTCGCTTAATCTTAATCTATATATTATACTAGAGCTAGATATTAAGGAGGAGGGTAATAGGAAGTCTATCTAATCTAATATAGATCTTAAGGATTAGTAAGTTAGGCTCCTCTTCTATAAAATTATTATAACTAACCTTCTTAGATTCTAGCGGTCTAAGGATAACTAGTTATATAAGTATCTTTAAGGTAATATATAGCCGCGCGTAGCTAAATTCCTAAAGATCCCTAATTTTAATTTAAGTATAAGTAAAACTATTATAGTACTCCCTAGAATACTTAAACCTTTATACTACTAGTAGTAGCTTTACGTATTTATTAAAATACTCCTTAATACTAGGGCGCTAGGCCGTTTTAATACCCTTATTAGAGATAAAATAGGACTAGGTAAGGTAAAGTTATTAATCCTAACTTAAATACTCTCTAACTAATCTCTCTATATTAAGATATAGGAAGCTATTATATTAGCCGTATTTTATTATTAATTATAATAATAGTAGGAGAAAATCTATTAGGAATAGCGTAATAAACCCGAAACTTATTAGTATTATAAAGAGGGCGCGGCCCTAGAATCTAAATATCCTATAAATAATTAATTTTATTAGTATCTTTATTAATTAAAGTTAGAATATTTTAATATTTATCCTATATATAGATTAATAATATTCTTTATATTAAGTAGTAATATCTTAATATAGCTTATAGAACTCAGTACCCTTATTAATTTTAAAACGCTAGGTATCTAACTTATTAGTAAGTATTTAGGTATTACTAATTAAAGTCTTACTTTAACTAGGGATATTATATAGAAGATTAAGACTATTAGGGATAATAATAACCCTAATATATAGTTATTAAAGAAGGGTAAGGTTATTTACCTAAAGTAATAAGGCTTCCTAACTACTTAAAGTACTCTATTCTAAATTCTTACTATATAATAAATATAGATCGCGAGATCTAAAAGTAGCCTTATTAATATATATTATTAGACCTATTAGAAGAATAAAGAAAAGGTAATAGATAAGGAGATAGTTTAATACCTCTACTATAACTTAATAATTATTAATAAGAGCTATATTATAAAGAATACTAACTAAGGGCCTTAGAAGATCTTATAAGAAATAAAATAAAATTAACTAAAATACTACTTCTAATCTACCGCCTTAAGTAGTATAATAATTAATTCTAATCTAATAGATATTATAGGGCTTATAAATATTATTAGTAGTACTAAGTAGGACTACCCTAATTATAAGTATTACGCGTTCTCTAATATTAGGCTTATAAGCTTAGGTAAGAATATTAATAGATTAATAAAAAACTTAGAGGATATAAATATTATAAAACCTACTCGCGAGTTAATTAAAATATTTACTACTCTTCTCCTAGACTTCCTTATTAGGAGGTATAAAGAGAGTTAATAGAATAGATAGCTACTTATAGAGCTTAAGCCGCTTTATAAGAGTTAAGTAAGGAGTAGATTTCCTAAGAAGTATTAAGCGGCCTTTAATAGAGTAATAATATAATAGAAGATATTAAGTAAAGCCTAGCTAAAATAAAAATAAATAAATTAGAGGGAATAGTATTAGAAGTTAAAAATATTTAAGGAGGTAAACCCTAAAATATTAATAATAATAGATACTAGATTTATATTCACTACCGCGAGGATATTATAATTAGCTAGCAATCTCCTATTCTTATATATAATTACTTATAAGGCTAAGTAGAAATTCTTAAATAATATAATCTAGAAGATATATTAAGATAATAATACTAGGCGTATAATAGATAATTATATACTTAATAAATACTATACTAAAATAATAGTAGATTACCTTAAAATTTAAGATATTATTTAGATTTTATAAAAGTATTAGTAGATATATATCCTAATTCTTTCCTCCTTTCTAGAGATTACCTTTATAATAGAAAGAGTAAGTTCTTTTTTTTTACCTAAGACCTACTACTATTAATATATTATATCTTAGATCTTTTTATATTATAGAAATATCTTTATATCTTTAATATATTATAGTAAATATTAATTTTATTAATCTAATATATTTATAAGTATAAAGATCTTTATAGAAGTCTATATATATATTTTAAACCTTTAAAGAAGTAAAATATAGTAAAGGAGGCCTTTTAATAGGAGGTAAACTCTAATATAAGTAAGCTAAAATATAAAGATTAGTTAAATATATTAATAGGGTTAATAAAGATAATAGGAATTAAGTTAATACTTTATAAAGCTACTATTATAATTATTATAAAGCCTATATATAATTTAAGCCTATATCTTTAGGTACTAAAGCGGGCTTATCGCCTAAGGTAGAAGGAGGATATATATTATTATATTCTCTATTTAGATATACTTATTAAGCGGGTAGTTAAGGAGAAGTAAGTAAAGAAGTCTAAGTTTTTAAAGGATACCTTTAAAACCGCGGAGGAGGCTAAAGTTAAAGACGGCGAGGGTAGTAGTAAGGGAGGTAGTAAGGGTAGTAGTAATAATAATAAAGATAAAAGGTTTAAAATATAGTTAAAATATATTAAATATACTTTAATAAATCTAGTTAAATCTATAATTATTATATTAACTTACTTGAATACTTAAGTTAGGTTAAATTTAGCCTAACTTCTACTTAAAAGCTTATATTATTAATAAGCTAGCGTATATTATCTATTAACACGTTATTTAAATTTATTATTAATCCCCTTATAACTAATTTATATCTTTCTTTAAAGTATTTTAATATAGGTATTAATAAGCTCTTAATATTAGTTAACTTAATATCGCCTAATTTCACCTAGGTTCTACGCTATCCTTAAGGCTATAGTTCCTCCTTATTAAAAGCTTATTATAACGTAGACTTACTACTTAACTAAAGTTACTACTTCTCTTAAATATTACCTATTATTATTAAAATACTTATAAAAGGTATCTTAAGCTATTACTTTTATTACTACTTTTTACTAATTTTTACTTTATTCTCTATTATAGATATAAGCCTACTTAAGCTAAAAGATAATTATAGGTATAGATAAGGGTTATTAATAAATATATAGTTAAAGAAGTATATCTTAGATATATACCTACCTAATTATAAGTAGATAATTAATAACTTCTTTAATATAACTATAAAGCTTATTAAGATATATAGTATTTTTATTAATAAACTATTAAATTTATTATCTACTAAATTAAAGCTTAATAGATTATAGAAGGAGTATAATCTAACCCTTACCTTAGAGTTTAAAGAGAAGCTCCCTATTAAAGGCTATAAGCGAGGTATTATTAAGCTATACTACTATATACCTACTTATATAAGTATACTTATAAAGCCGAATACTAGCCCTTTAACTATTTTAAAAGAAGAGATACCTAAGAGCCGGTTAAAGGTAGAAGTAGTAATATTAAATATATTAAATAAAAACCTACTTTAAACCCTCTTATATATTATCCTCCTTCTAAATAGGTATTAAAAAACTTTAAATTTAATTATTAACTATTTTATATAAGTATAATTATAACTCCTTATAAAATAAGAGCTAGGATAATTATAGAGTAGGGTAGAGATAAAGTATTACTACTTATTAATCTCTATTATAAAAAACTTTAGTATAGACTTAAAGTAAGATATTTAATTAATAGTATATCTCAACTTACTTTAATATATAATATTAATAATAATATTTTAGGTATTATAAATAATAAGTATCTATAAACTACTATCTATTAATATATAAAGTAAGGACTAAGAAATATAAAGATCTTAATTATAATATAAGATAATATTAGTTAGCTAAATTTCCCGCCCTTAATAAGATATATTAACTTATAAGTAGTAAGTATTAAATAATAAGCCTCTTTTAAATCCTTTAAACCTCCTTTAATGTTACCTCTTACTAATCTAGCGCTTATATTAGTTAGGGATCTTCTAATATCTAGCTATTATAATCGCTCCACGTCTTATTTAAAGGTAAATCCTCTAAGTTTAAAGCTATATAAGTTACCTTTATTCTCCCTTAAGCTCTAAGTCTTTCCTTTATCTCTATATTAATATTAATAATTAGATCCTATTAAGTACTTATATTACTCCTTTTAAGTATATAAGTATTACTCTAATAATAGTATAGCCTAGTAGTTATTATATAGTAAAAAGGTTAAGAAAAGTTTATAATAGGAGTAAGAGGAGAGAGGGGATAGAAGATATTATATAATATTAATATAAATAAAAGTAGAAGTTAGGCGCGTATATTAGGCTAATAATATTAAGCTAATAATATTAGGCTAAAAATATTACTATCTTCTTCCTCTACCTTATTTACTTCTACTTAATCCTACTATTTAATATAATAGAACCCCGAGCTTAGGTAAAACTAGATAAACTTAAAAAGAGTAATAGATATTCTAATACTAATAATATAGATATTAATACTCTATATATTAAACTTATCTTACGTGAAATCTTCCTAATTAACCTTCTTAAATTCTAGTATTCTAGGGATAACTAGTTATATAAGTATAAGTAAGATAAAATTTAAGTACGCGCGGCTTAATTCCTTAAGCTCTTAGAGTTTTAGAAGAGTATTAATATAGATACTCTATTACTACCCTAAATATAATACCTTTATACTATTAATAGTACTTATATATTCTTATTATACTATCCTTTAATATTAGCTCGCTAAGTACTCTTAGAATATAAAATAGGATTAGAGAAGGTAGGATTTATAATCTTAATATATAAGCGCTTTAGCTAATTAATATTATATTAAGGCGTAGGAAGCTATTAGATATATAATTCTTTATTATTAATTATAGCGTTAATTATAAAAAATACTTTAAGAATAGTATAAGAAACTTAAATATTATTATTACTATAAAGACGGCGCGGCTCTAGGAATTAATATCTTATAAAAAGTTAGTTTTATTATATCCCTATTAATTAAAGTTATAAAGATTTTAATACTTATATAATATATATATTATTAATATTCTTTATATTAAGTAATAATATCTCTTTATAATTAGTAGAACTTAAAGATCTCTTAGGTTTTAATAATTTATATATTTAACTTATTAGCGAATATAAGGGAATAATAGATATAAAGCTTACTTTACTTATAAATACCTTACTAGATATAAATATACTTAGAGATAGAAGATACCCTAAAGTATAATTTCTAAAGAAGGGTAAAGTCATTTATATAAGATAATAAGGCTTCTTAACTACTTAGAGTACCTCGATTTAAAATCTAACTATATAGTAGATATAGACAAAATCTAAGAAAGTATAGAATACCTTTACTAAAATATATAGGTAGATGTACTAGAAGAAGGAAAGTTAATAGATAAAGAGATAGTTAGCTACCTCTACTATAGCTTAACTATTATAGATAAAAGTTATATTATAAAGAGTACTAGGAAGTACTATAAAGGATACTATTAGATATAGAAATAGATAGACTAAGATACTACTTCTAATTTACTACTTTAAGTAATATAATTATTAACGCTAATCCTATTAATATTATAAGACTAATAGATATTTTTAGTAGTCTATTCTTAAAAGCTAGGCTCGCGGCCTTAAGTAAGACTATTAATAAATTAATAGAAAGCCTAGGAGATATAATTATTATAATATTTACTCGCGATTTAATTAAGACCTTTACTAATCTTCTACCTAGCTTCCTTATTTAAAGGTATAAGTAGAGTTATTAGAATAGAGAGCTACTTATAGAACTTAAGTTATACTAGTAATAAGTATAAAGTAAATTCCCTAAGAAATACTAGGCGGCCTTAAATAGGAATATAATATAATAGAAGCTATTAAGTAGAGCCTAATAAGAATAAAAGTAGAAGAATTAGAGTAATTAATATTAGAAGCTAAAGATATTTAGGGAGGCGAATCTTAAGATATTAATAATTATAGATTTTAAATTTATAATTAACGCCGTAAGAATACTATAATTAAGTAGTAATCTCCTATTCTTATATACTATTACTTATAAGGCTAAGTAGAACTATATAAATAAAGTAATCTAGAAGATATATAAAGACCTTAAAACTACGCGTATAAAAAAAGGTTATATACTTAATTAATTCTAATTATAAATTATAGAATATTACCTAGAGGTTTAATAAGTAGGAATAATCTAGTAAAGCTACCTTAGTAAGAGTATTATAATAATACCCTTATTTATAGAAACTATCCTTTTAATATAAAGAGTAAGTTCTTTAATTACCTAAATATAAATAAAGGTATAAAATCCTACTTAGCTTCCTCTTTACTTTAAGAATATCTTTATATCTTTAATATACTACGGCGAATACTAATATTTACTAATCTAGTATATTTATAAGCTTAAAGATCTTAACTAAAGTCTACGTATAAAGTTTAGAGTTCTAAAGGCGTAAAAGGCGGTAAAGGAAGCCTATTTATAGGAGAGAGACCTTAAATTAGGTAAGCTACTTTATAAGGAATAACTAGATATACTAATAGTATTCCTAAAGATAATAGGGACTATATTAACCTTTATAAAGACTACTATTATAATAATTATAGATCCTAATATTTAATTTAATCCTATATTTATAGATACTAAGACGCTATTAAGATCTTAGTTATATAGAATAATTAATACTATATATTAATAGTATTATATATTATACTTATATATAGAGCTTAGTACTACTATTTATAAGACTTAGGTATTTATAAGGTTAAATATTTAAAGGTAGAGTAATATATATTAATATATATTATTTTATTAAAGATAACTTAAGCGGATTTAGGCTAGATTAAGGCGAAATATAGTCTTAACCTTATAATAAGATATACTTTTAATAGAAAGTTAATATAAAAGGATTTATTTATTAAAGTTAAGCTAGAAAATTTTAATATCTATATTAATAAGTAGTAATTACTAGTTTAAAGACTTATAAGCGGGATATTCTCTACCTTATAAAATTAATAATTATAACTCCTACTTAGAAATACCCTTATAAGCTTAATAAGAAGTAGGTATAAAATACTTTATATCTATTAAATAATAGCTAATAATAATTATATTAAACTATTAATATAATTAAGTTTACTATCTCTAAGCTACCCGTTTATTATACTACTATATAGACTAGCTTAAAGCTTCTCTACTAGAAAGAAGATCCTATACTTAAAGGATATAATATAAGGATTAGTAAGGAAATAATAAAGATTAATACCTATATCTTAAAGCTATCTAAGGTCCTATTTATAAAGAATATAATAGTAAAGCCTTTATACTCTAGCCGCTAGTGTTTAAGAGGTAAAGTCTTCTTCTTACCTAATACTACTCCTCTTAAATCCTAGGGTATTATTATCCTTACGTCTAGGGACTACTTACCCCCTCCTACCTATAAGTAGATTAATAACTTTAAGAGGAATTTCCTAGATCTTTACTATAGTTATAGCGGTATTATTATAAAGCGTAAGCCTATAATTATTATAAGAGAAGCCGACGACGCTAATATAATTACTAAATATTTCTAGTAAGCTAGTAATAAAGTTAATACTTAACTATAGATAATTATAGTTATCCTATTAAATAAGGCTTTAGATATATATTACTATATAAAGAAGAACTATAACTACCGCTTTAGGGTTATATTATAATATATATAGGCTAGCTATATTATTAAAAACGCTCCTTAATATTACTTAAATATCCTAATAAAGTTTAATTATAAGCTAGGAGGTACTACGTTAGTAATTAAGGCGGTAAGTTAGCCTTAGCTAGTAAGTATATATTTATTAGCTAACTATTCCTAGAAAATACTATACTTTACTATTCCTATTATAATTATCGGAGCTAACGTCTCTTATATAATATTAGGTCTTAAGTAAGCGTTTATAACTATTATAACTATCTTACTTAATAAGACTTACTCTCGCTTTAATATAGCCGTCTAGTCTAATAGTTCGCGTATTAAGATAATTACTAGGACTAATATTACTAGTATACTTCTTCCTCTTATAGATTAATAGGTTATAAATATTAGCCGTAGCTAATTACTAAAGTATATTTACTATTTCTATAATAGTATTTCTAGAGCGTAGTATATTAATACTCTAAAAGATAAAGTTATAAATATAAAGCTTATCTTTAATTAGCGTAATAATAAGGATCTATCTTATATAGTAAGTTTATACTAATTAATTTATCTATAATAAAGATTAATCCTTTATATAACCTAAGTTTACTATTATTATAGCTGAAATATAATATTATATTCGCTTCCTTCCCCTAGTAGGTCCTATATCTAATAAGAATAGAAATCTAGTATTAGGGGTTATTATTAATAGGGACGTTATTTACCCCTTTAATAATAAGGTCTACCTCTACTCGTATTCTATAATTTAGGGTATAGCTTAGCTAATATATTACTTAATTATTATAGATAAGATAGGCGTTACTATTAATAAAACCTAGGTAATACTCTATAAGTCCTACTATTAATATTAGCGAGCTACTACCCCCTATCTTATTATATACGACGATCCTCGCTTTTAGAGATAGAGTACTAATTATTAAAAGTCCCCGCTATCTACTACGCTTACCTAGCGTTTAAGCGAGGAGAATCTTATACTAATATAATATACCCTAACTATACGAAGCTACTTATAGAGCGTACCTAGTATCCTAGTAGAGAGGTATCTTTACACTTAGCTAAGATAAAGTTAGAGACTAAATAGCCTAAGCTACTACTATTTATACTTATAAATAATAATTATCTAGGTATATAGTTTATTTAAGACTACTTTTCTAGTACTTTAAATTACTTTATATAAATTAACGGCCCTAATATATTAATTATTAATAATACTAGTAAGCGTATATTTTCTCTACTAATAGCCTATTATAAGTAAATATAACTTATTATATATACTAGCTCTCCTAGTTATTTATAAATATATATATATACTATATATACTTTTCCTAGTATAGATAGTAATTATAGATAGGAAAATAACTAGTAATTAAAATATTATATTATTAAAATTATTTACTATTTATTATTCTTCTATCTAGGGTATAATATAGTATACGCGTTACTCTATTATTATAAATAAGATAAGCGTCGATATTAGTAAGTTTTAGGCTATAATAATTAGGACTAATATTTATAAGATACTTCTTCCTCGCGTAGATTAATAGAATAATAATAGTAGTAATACTAAGTATAAATATTAAAAAGAGGATTAATATAAGTAATAGCGTATTTAAGCTAAATTTAGGCTAAGTTTAAGCTAAATCTAGGCTAGATCCGGCCTAAACGCGCTATTAAATACGTTATAAAAGCTAATTAACCTTTATTTTAATTCTTATCTTCTCCTATCTATCCTTTCTTTATTTAATAATCCTCTACTATTAATATAATTACTATTATCTACGTATTATTCTTCTATATATAAATATAACCCCTTCCTTAAATAAATAAAAGTTATCCTATCTAGAAGTATATAGACTTCCTTCCTAGTCTAAATAAACCGCGTATATAGCTAATTAACCTATTTATCCTAGGATGAATTTTTCTTAGATAACGCGCTTTCTAATTATTTAGAGCTTCTAAGGATAGAACTAAAGTATTAAAGGACCTACGCTATTATTAATAATAATAACTTACCGATATTACTATTATAAATATACGCTATAATATACTATTAACTAGTAACCTTATATAGTACTTATTAGTATCTTAGTCCTCCTTAGTTATTTTATTTAATAATAAGAATATATAGAAAAAAAATAAGTATAGACCTCGCCCCCCTTAGTCTTAACTATAATTATAAGGGAGTATACTCGCGTTAAGTTTAAAGTATTCTAAAGGCTCTAATAGAGACCCCCTATTATTAGTATCCTCCTATCCCTTATAAATACCTAATTATAATAATCTATTACGTAGGGGTTAATACCTTTAGGGTTAGATACCTTAACGCCCTGAATAGGTTTTAAATCTAAGGCACGAAGTAGTTATAATAAATATGGTACTATATATCTAGGCGACTATAGCTATAAGCGTTTATAGCGAAGGGTACGGGCTATAAGCTAATACGTAGTAGAAGGTATAACTAAGTATACTAATTAGGAAGATTTAAATAAGGATTATAAATTATCTTAGAAAGGTAGAAGGGTAGTATAATTATAATATTTATAAAATACTAGTATTATAAGAGGTAAAGAAAGTTAGTATCTACTATATTAAATCTAAGTTAACTTACTTACCCTAAGCTAGATTTTATAATAGAATTAGTAAAATCCGCGGCTATATAATAGAGAAGGCTTAAATACTATATAGAGTTATTATACCTTTACTAGTAGCTATAATACGTATATAAAGATACTCCTAAAGGGAAAGGCTTTTCTAAGTATTAATATCTATAATATAGGTTCTTAAATTAAATCTAGGACTTTTATTAACCTAGTCTTAGCTAAAGCTATTAAAGGCTTTCCTAAGTAATATAGTTATTAAGATAATTACTTCCCTATTTTTCCTTAGTAATTATAGAAACCTAGGAAATAATAAATTAATAAAGTATATATTTAATCCCTTAATATTAGAATTAATAATTTTAGTATTAATAATAATTTAGTATATAATTAAAGAATATTAATATAGTTTATAATAGATAGTAAAGTTTAAGGGTTAGATTATTAAGAGTATAAGCCTTTAAATTTAAATCCTAAAAGCTACGCTAATAAGATCTTTAGAACCCTTTAAATAAATTAAGGAGATATAGTACTATTAAAGGGTAGATAGATAAGAGGTAATTAATATTATATTACGCGCTATTATTATCTAAGTTTTAGGTATAAAGGAAGACTATAATAATAAGGAAATTATAAACTTTATATTTAAAGACTCGCTTAATAACCTTAATAACCTAAACTATAAGCCGGACTCTAATAATCTAACCTAAGGATAATATTATAGTTTAGATAGTACTCCTATTAATAGAAATAAAAAGGGGCCTTTAATTAGTAGATTAGAGTTAACTTAGAAGAAAAGTTAATATATTATTAAATTTAAATTTAAGTTAATATTAAGTAGTAGGCTCTATTAAATAGTACTTTAATATATAATATACTAGCAAGAGTATTATAGCTAATATTAGGGAATAGGAAAAATATTAGATAGTACTAATAAAATATAAGTTAATAATATTTAGGCCTAAGTTAGCCTAGGTTAGCTTAAGTTAGCTTAGCGTTAAGCTACCTTTCCCTCTTTAAGCCTAACTTCTCTCCTACCTTAGCTAATAGAGAAGTAGGTGGACGAAGAGGAATAAGAATAGAGGTAGGAGTAGAGCTAAGAGGAGGCTATCTATAATAAAGTATAACTTTAATTGAATTATAATAGCTAGGTATACTAATAATTTCTAATTATACCTAATCTTTATAAATAACTATAGTTATAAAGTAAAAAGGCGTAGTAACTATTAAGGATATTTATCTTTCCTAGGGTTATATATTAATTATACGCTAACTATTAATTAATAAATAGGCTACCTAAGATCCTATTAATATTAATATAAAGCCTAAGGTAGTAGGTAATAAGTACCTTACTAAAGTTAAAGGAGTAGTAAAGTAATAAAAGATAAAGCTAGGCCTTATATATACGGCTTAGATAAAAAAGCTAGGGATAAAGAAGAATAGCGCTATTATATAATATTACTAAACTAGGCTACTAGAAACTATTATAGATAATAGTATAAGGTATTAAAAGTTCCTAAAATACGCGCGGTTAAATAGGGAGGTTAAGTTAAGACTAGGTAATAATTAAGACTATAAGTCTTTATAATTATATAAATAATTTATTAATCTATTTATTTACTAAGGAGTAGTTAGAAATAATACTATATATATAAACTACTATACTTACTATTATAAGAGTAATATTACTATTATATTTTAACTTAATAATATTAGGGTTAGTAGTAAAAAGGTACTATATAAAATAAGCGTAGATAATAATATAATAGAGGTTTATAAAGATAACTATATACGCGTATATAGTAATAAAAGTTACTAATTCTACTATATCTATATACTATAATATAGTATTACGGATTTCGGCCCCTAGCGCCTAAGAGCTAGCACTTATACTTAATAGTTCAGGGCGCCCCTAGCCGCCCATAGCCGTCAGGGCTTCCATCCTCGAATTACTAATAAAGGAAGTAGATTTACTTTATTTAAAGGATTAGTAAATAGCTTCTTATAATAGTATCTTTATAAGCTACCTTAAAAGAGAATACTTTATAAGAAAATACTATCCTTTTTACTTTCTAATTAGACGCTTTTATTAAGATAAGGTATTTATAGATTAATTTAATACTAGAGAGAATTTATAGAATTATATATAAAATTATAACTACCTCTCCCTAGCTAGTATAATTAGCTACTAAATACTATAAACTATTAATAAGAAGTACTTATACTAGCTTTAAGACTTATTTTATAAAACTATTAATTTAGCCCTTAGATTAAGTTATTAATAAGCTAGCCCTTTAACTTATAATAAAAGGGTTTACTAGGGATATATAAGAAATTACCCTACCTACTTTTAAGGAGAGTTTTTAGTTAGAATTAACTTATTCTCCTATTACCCCTTACTCTTTATTACCTATATTTATCTAAGCTTTATAAAAGGTACCTCTAATTACTACTTCTACTAAGGTATTAATATCTAACCCTTTTAAGATATATTTATACCTTAATCGGGAGTTATTAGTACTATAATAGCCTAGCTACTCCCTAATCTTAGTAGAACTAGAGCCTAATAAGGCTACTTAGATAGAAAATACCTCCTAGGAGCTTAAAGATATCTTAAGGTTACTAGAAATTATTTAATAAGGTACCTTAAGGTCTATTAAAATAAAATAGCCCTACTACTTAATAGAATTAAAGTCTAATAAGGCTACTTAGGTAGGAAATAGCTCCTAGGAGCCTAAATATAGTTTAAGCTTACTAGAGACTAAGATAACCCCTTAGAACTCTAAGCTAAATCCGCCTAACTAGGACTCTAAGATAAATCTACCTAACTAGGACTCTAAGATAAATCCGCTTATACTACTAAAGTCTAAATAGTATAATTACCTTAAGCCTTAAATAACTAATATTAGGCTAGGCGCTTTAATATAAAATATTTAATTAATTTATAAGGAGGAAGTTCTTAAAGTATAAGTTAAGGCTACTTACTTAGAGACTACTAAATTATAAGTTATTATAGTCTTAGAGTTAAGTACTACTATTAAGCGTAGGGTAAGGCTTAATATACCTAATATAAGAGACTACCTAATTACTATTAATATAGATAATCTTAGGATAATTATACATAAGGAAGTTAGTAGTAATACTAGCCTACCTAAGCCGCCTAGTAATCTTAGCTTATAAGGTAATCCTAGCCTATCTAGTCTACTAGGTGTTAGTACTAGAGGTAATAGCTAATTAAGATTTAATATATAAGATATAGGATTTTTCTACCCTAATCTACCTAAGTTATATAGTTTAGGGTATATAGTATATACTTATAAAGAAACTATTTTTTATAAAGTATGTACTTTTAATAAATATATATATAATTATATAATATTAGTTAAAGAAATTAATATAAAAGAAAATCTTACTATATACCTTAAGGGTATATCTCTAAATTAATACTTAAAAGAGATTAATAATTTTAAATAATAAGCTTTCTAAGGAATACTATTAATAGATTTTACTAATTAACTTACTCTAAAGTTTAAAATATTAGTATCTAAAGCACTTAATTAGCTAACTAGGGAAAAGTACTCTATTACTAATATATACTAAGATAGGGATTTATAGGCCTATTTATAAAATATCTAGTTATATATTATAACTATTAGGGTAAATAATATTTATACCTAATTAACTTAGGCCTAGAATTAATTAGATATTAATATCTAGTTTATAATAACTCTACTTACTAAGACTACTATATTCTAAGATTTTATAAAAGAGCTAGAAGCTAAGTATAACTTATAAAAAGTTATAAATAACTACTATTACTTAAATAATAATAATTATAAAAGGTAGTTAAAGCCTAGTTACTAACTACTACTATTAAATATAATGCCTAGGTAATTCTATAATAATTATTAGTTATAAGGCTATTAAGGCTATTAAGGTAGCTTTCAAGCCGGCTATTATAATAGCTATCTATTATACCTACTAATAGGGTATCTGCTATAAAATCCGTTATAAGATAGAATAGCTAATTAGGTATAAATCTTTACGCCTTAGCTAGTACTAGGTAAATAACTTATAATTACTACCTTAGTAGTAGAGGTAAATAATTATACCTCTCCTAGCTAAGAAGTATAAGGCTAACTTAATTAGGGTAGATATAATACTAGTTACGGTAGTTATAATAACTTCTAAGGTAACTATAACCCTTATAAAGGGAGAGGTAGTAATTAATATTAATATACCCTATAACTTATAAGGTAAAATTATAGTTATAGATATTAAAATTAAATAAACTAAATACCTACGCTATAAGCTACTATATATTATAAATACGCGGAAATAATTATAATAGTTAAACTAAGTAAGTTCTTCCCTAAGGTAGAATATAATATTAGTAAATTTAAGTACGCCGCTTATTTAGAGGAATATAGTTTTTTATTATAAGTAGTAGTAATCTTTATAAATACTCCTATTTATTAGGAAGAAGTATTCTTACTAGACTAAAGAAATAGTAAGGTATATAACTTTATAATTAATACTAATTATTTCTATATTAAAATACCTTATATAGATTCCTACTTTATTAAGATACCTCTACTAAGGTTAAAGACTTACTACTAGTATAAAGAAGATTTTAGCTCTAGAAACCTATTATATATATATCTAGCCCTATATTAAGCTACTAAGAGTAGCTAAGATAGTAAGTACCTCTTTACTAAGGTAAACTTTAGATAGGAAGATATACTAGAACTAATAATAGACTTAGATATTATATTATATCCTAATACTAGCCTATTATTCTAATTATAATATTTTACTATAATCTATATTAAATTTTACGTTATAAGTAATATTAAAGTAATCTACCTAGATATAGGATATATTATAATACTTATTAACTATAAGTTTCTAGTATAAATTTTACCTATAGTAATTATTAAGAAAATATATACCCTAATAAATATCTAGGGTATAAGTTTAATTAGGTATTCTATTAATAAATATATAATAATTAATATCTATATTCTAGGCTAGAAGGGTAATTAAAAGGCTCTAGCGTATTTTTATTATAATATATATTTAGTTAATAACCTTAAGGTAAAAATACTAGTTAGGATAGATATTATAAGCCTAGAAAGGATAATCCTTAACTTAAATAACTAGAAACTAACTATTAAGAGCTATAATAGGCTTATTACCCTAATTTAGATTTTAATAAAGGATAATATTATTATCCGCCGTATAATATATAATAAAAAACGCGTTATTATCCTAGTAAATTTAATAGCTTAGGTACTAATATAACTAAGGACTTCTATACCTTTACCTAATAGGGATTACCTTTTTAAACCCTACCTACTAGGAGCGTACGCTTATATTATAAATACTTCTCTACCTTTTATCTATATTAAGAATAATATTAAGGTAGTTAGGGTTATATCTACCTATTCCTACCTTAATATAGTTATTAAATATAATACTAACTTTTATTACTACTTACTTAGAGGATTATATCTATACTATAGTAAAAATTAATATTAAGGTTAGCGGCTTACTATTAGGTAAAGAGATTAAAATTTAAGATAGTATCTCCCTATTTAAAAATAAAGGGGAGCTAGAAAAGTTAAAGGCCTTAATATATAAGTTTTAGGATATTTAGAAGGATAATAGTAATATTATTAATATCCTAGAAAGGGACTAAGTAATAGTACTAATAAATACTAATTAAAACTCCTCTATAACCCTAAAGCTAAATTAGAGGGTATACCTAATAAGTATTATAGATAAAGAGGTAATTAATAAGGGAGTTAATAAGCTTTATAAATAAGAGCGTATAAAATAGATAGATAAATTAATACCTTTTACCTTCTTTATATTTATTATATAGAAAACTATCTTAAGTAGGCTAATAGCTCTACTTATAAGAAAGGTAAGAGTAGTAATAGATATTTAAAGTCTTAATAAGATTACTACTACTAACTCTTACCTATTATAACTATAAACTAAAATTATAAATACCTTATAAGGGATAAATAATATAAATCTTATGAATAGTCTTACCTTCTTTTTTTAATTTCTAGTAAAATCTAAGGATTAATATAAGTTTACTTTTATTTCTTATTAGGGATTAAAATACCTAAAGGTAGTAGTAATAGGGTTTAAGAACTCGCCTCCCTTTATTTAAAGAACTATAAATAGGGTATTATACCCCCTTTAAGACTTTATCTATACTTATATAAATAACCTTATTACCTTCTCTTAAATATTTAATAAATGTCTTAGCTACCTTAGGTAACTTTTCTAGCTTCTATCTAAATTAAATATAATAATTAATATAAAGAAGACCTTCCTAAACTATCCTAATATTACTTTACTAGGGTTAAGGGTTAATACTTTTATATTATTAATAATTAAGGAATATATTAAGGTACTTAGGAATATTAACTTTCTAAAAGACCTTAAGGTACTAGAATACTACCTTAACCTTATAGGTTAAATATATAATAAAGTTAGCTATTACGCGTAGTAGGCGGATCCTTTATAAGTAGAGAAGATAAAGCTATTAAAGGGTTTACTAATAAAGGGAGGTTATAAGTAAAAGAATTTTATAAAAATAATATTAATTAAAAAAAGGTAAATTCTACTTAATTTATTTAACTCTTTATAAGATACCCTTTTAAGTTTAAACTTCCTTATTTATTTCTTATACTTAAGGCGCCTTTATATAGATATTAATACCTCTAAGAAGAGAGGTTATAAAGTTATACTATATTATATTAAAGGTAATCTTATAAGTAATAAATACTTAAAGGCTAATATTAAGCTTATACTTTTCTTATCTAAATTACTAAATAGGGTTAAAACCTATTATTAGCTAATAGAGCTTAAGGTCGTATACTTAGTTTAAATTATTTATAAAATTAAGTACTTTATTAATAATTTACCTTTTATAATTATTATATTTATAGACTATTTAGTAATAGTAAATATTATAAGATAGATTTTACTTACCTCCTTCTTAATTAATAAACTTAATCTTAGATTAGTCTATATATCTTAGTACTTATTATAATTTAGACTAGATATTTAGTATTAACTAGGTAAGTAATATATTATACCTAATATACTATTAAGGCTAATAAATAATTTAGCTATTAAACGCGGCTTATAAATAATTAAAGAAGCTATACTAAATAATAATATTATATTTAATATTTTCTTTATTAAAATATTAACTTCTTTTAAATACTAAGTAGTAGCTAGTTATATAGTAAGTAAGAAATAGGTAAAGATTTATAATAGCTTAAAGGATAGGGAATCTACCTTATTAAGTATTTAATTTTATCTTATAAGAGAGTTACTCTACTTTATAGATTATAAAGGAAGGGTATAACTATACCTTCCTAAAGAGTTTAAAAAGGAGATATTCTACTAAGTATATAATAAAAAGTCTTACCTAGGATTTAACTATATATATAAGGTAATTATAAGTAACTATTACTTTAGGAAATTAATAAGATAGTTATATCTATATATTAGCTACTATTATAAATATAACCTTAATTAAATAAAGTAATACCCTACTTATAAAGCTCTAGTTCTAATAGTTACCCTACTTATACTATATTATACTATAGCTATAGATTTTATCCTTACCTTACTTAAAACTACCTTAGGGATAAATATAGTATTATCTATTATATATAAGTTTTCTAAAAGGGTAACTATCTTATATAAAAAAGACACCTACTTAGCTAAGGATTAAGTAAAGGTATTCTTAGATAGAATAATTAACTAAGGTCTACCTCGCGTAATAATATTAAACTATAATAAGAAGTATATATCTACTTTTTAATAGAGAGTATTTAAAAGTCTAGGAGTTTAATTCTATTAGGATATCTTAACGTATCTAGCTAGTACGATACGGCTTGCTAGTAATATCCTAGCGGTATTAGTTCGGCTTCTTATTATCCCGACGGATGTCCTTTTATCCGGATATCTAAGAGGCTAGGTAGCTTCCTTAAGGGGTATTTAAATAGTCCTCCCTCTACCTCTTTAAAAGATAGAGATTAATTCTTTTATAATTATAAAGTTACTAGAGTATTAAGTCTACCTTTATAACGCTACCTACTCGCTAGTAGTTTATACTATCTATTCTAGCCCTTAGGAACTAGCCTTCTAGTCTAATTTCTAATAGTTCTAATCTCTCTACCTTTAAAGGGGGATAGTCCGGATTATAATAGTATAGTAACGCGAAGATATCTAACGCTAAATAAGATAAAGATATATTAGAAGTCTAGCGTAATAAAATTAATATAATACTAGAGTCTAATATAGGAGATATTAAAGTAATAAATAATATACCTAGTAATAGAATTTCTAATAAAACCCTTACTAGTATAATTACGCTTAATAAACTTATCGCTACTACTAGAATTAAAGAAGAGCGGTTAATAAAGGAAAGAAAGCTTTAAGGTATTTAAGAAAGGATAGCTTAGCTATAAGTAGAAGTAGACAGGGCCTTACTAGATTTATAGCAAATTACTAGCGGATTATTAGGCGGGATATAACGAGGGTTAGGACTAGGCTAAATAGAGGATTACCCTCTAAATTAGGGTACTAACGTGTAAGGTATATTAGACCCTAGGGTAGGATCTAGCTTTAGTAGTTTTACCCTAAGTTAGTCCGCTAGAGGCTAGTTAGAAGAACCTAATAGTTAATACCCTAGGAGCTACTTAAAGCCTAAAGACTTACCCTTTTATAAGGGGAAGAATATATATAAGTATAGGAAATAGTATTATATTATAGACGTTATATTCTAACTAATACTTAATAAATTCCCGACTAAGTTTATAAAGGTTACCTAGGCTATATAGTTCTTAGAAGGCGAACCTACTAAGTTATAAGATTATTATAAAAAGTTATTATTAGGGAGAGTAGTTACCTAGGAGTACTTTACTTAATACTTATTAAACCTTATTAAGGACCTAGTAAACTACTAACTCTATAATATATAGTTATACTTAGATATATAATAGAACCCTAACTAATTAATATAAAGTTTTAATATATATCTAAGTAGGATTAAATTATAGATCCCTCCTTTTTTAGAGGAATATTAGCGGATTAACTTCTTTATAAAGTTACGCCTAGACCTTTAAAAGGCCCTTATAAACTATTAAGACCTCCCTATAATTAAAGAAAGCCTAATTACCCTCGCTACTTAGTTAGAAAATAACTAGCGGTATTATACTAGAATAACGGCGGGTAATAGTTATATTACTAAAAAAGGGGATTATTCTAATAGGCGGAATAAAGGCTAGAAGAGGGAAGGAAGTTAAGATAGAGGTATTAATCCTTTTATAAAAGTAGGAAGTATTTAACCCGCTAGCGGCTACGGTAAGTTACTAGACGCTAAGAAAGGGTTAATATATTTTAATTATAGAAAGAAGAGGTACTATAATAAGGACTATTATAGGCCTAGGATGCCTAGGAACTTAAATATAACACCTATTAATACTATTAGAAAAGGGACTACTAAATTAAAAAAAAGGAAGCGCGCCTCTATTAAGACCTTAATACTAGGGCGCTTACTTATTAAAAGGGGTTTATTATTAGTTTATAGTATTAATATTAGTAGTTCTATTAATATATAAGATATATAGGACTATATAGACTTCTTAATAAATATAGGAGTAGAGATTAATATTATCTCCTAAAGCTTCGCTAAGTAATATAACTTAAAACCCCTAGAGGGCTATTAGCTACTAATTCCTAAATAGATAAATAGTTAGTTAATCTATTACTACGGCGCGTACTAGGTGGAGTACTATCTTATTAATAGCTAGGGATAGCTAGGTTAATATACTAGTATATTCTATATAATTAAGAAGAAGGGGTTATTAATTATTCTTAATATACCTACCTTATTAGAAGCTAGGGTATAGGTAGATCTAGGGAGTTAAAAGTAGTAATTTCTATTAGACTCTACTAGCGTATCTATCTTAAAGCCGTAAGCGTTTATAGATACCCTTAAAGGCGAATTAGTAATTTATACTATTATCTATACTAGGTTATCCTAGGCGGAAACCTAGAGCTCTAATAATAAAGTACTAGAGCTACCTAAAAGTCTTTATAACTTTTTAGATATCTTTTTAAATAAGGAGGTAGGACGACTACCCCTATTTAAGCCTAGGGATTATACTATTAATATAAATAGTCGTAAGCCTCTTTATAAGCCTATCTATAATTTATTATAAAGGGAGTTAGAAACTCTACGTATCTACCTAGATAATACTAAGTTAAAGGGTTAGATATAAAAGTCTACTAGTCTTATAAGGGCTCCTATTTTATTTATATTAAAGAAGGATAGTAGCCTACGGCTATATATCGACTATTATAGGTTAAATAAGGTAATAGTAAAGAACTATTATCCTCTCCCTCTAATTAGTAAAATACTTAATTACTTATAAGATATAAAGATATTTATTAAATTAGACCTTAAGGATACTTATTATAGGATTTATATCTATAAGGGTAATAAGTAGAAGACGGCGTTTTATATATAGTATAGCTATTTTAAATATATAATTATACCGTTTAGATTAATAAATACCCTAGCTATATTCTAAGCCTATATTAATAGAGCTTTAATAGGCCTAGTAGATATTACTTATATAGTATACCTTAATAATATTTTAATTTATTTAGAAGATATCTTAAGTTATAAGTAATATATCTACTAGGTACTTAAGTAGTTATAGAAGTTTTAGCATTATATAAATTAAAAGAAATATAAATTCTATACTAATTTAGTAGAATTCCTTAGATTTATTATAAGTACTAATAGTATATTAATAGATAGCCGTAGGGTATTTACTATCTAAGACTAGCTAGTACTAATTATATATTAGGAAGTCTAAGTATTCTTAAGATCTAATAACCCTAGTAATAGAATTAAGTAGTAGCGCTATTATATTACTTTAATACTAGGAAGGTAGCTTTACGCCCCTTCTATCTAAGTTTTTAGGCTTAATTAAGGGTTTCCTAAGCCCTCTTAAGCTAGATAAGTCTATATACTTAGTTATTTCTTCTAGCTACTTCTAGCTAGAGATAATACTTCCTAAATTTACTAGCTTATTTTATAAGGTAGGTAGAAGCTAGTTAAATAATATCTTAATATTATTATAGTTAAGTCTATATAATAGAGTATTTATAGGATTCTTCTTACTAGGTTAATATTTAATATTAAAGTTATATATAACTAAATAAATAGCCTATTAAGCTTAATAACTATTTAATTACTTTACTTATATAAATCCCCTAAGATTATTATAGTCCGTAAGTACTTTAATAGCGTAACGACTACCTTCTATATAATATTACTATTACTTAAAGGCTTTAATAATTACTAATAGCTCTTAATTATATGTCTTATACTTAGTCTTAGTAGGTATTAATTTATAAGACTAGAAAGCTATTAGATACTAAGCCCTATTATTATCCTATTAAGATAAGATAGTAGTTATAATAAAATTAGATACGTCTATTTTAATCTAAATTTTCTTATTAGGATTAAAATATATTAAAATAGGTATAGTTATAAAGGCGTAATATAGGTTATAGAACACCTTCTCTTTGCTAGCGCCTTATATAAATAGTCTTAACTTCTTCCTATCCTTACTACCTTTTAAAAGGCTAGTTAAGGGGGATACTATTTATAAATAGTAATATATAAAACGCTAGTAGAAGTTTATAAGATTTAAAGGAGTACTCTACGTACTAGATAATTTAGTATTACGTATAAAAATTATTATAAGGTATTATAATAATACTTTAATAGGTTATTTTAAGTTATAAAAAACCTTAGAGTTACTTTAATATAAGTATTATTAAAGTGGAATATTAATAGATACTAAGCTATATATCTAAACTTATAAAATATATTAAAGGGTAAAAGCTCCTAGATATAAACCTTATAATAATATAGTATCCTTACTATAGCCTAAAGGGCCTTAGGAAGAACTTTTTATAAATTTTATTATAAGCTTACTACCTAGTAAATATAGAAATTCTATATATAATTCTATTCTTATAATTATTAATAGGTATATAAAGATAGTTTAATACCTTCTAACTAAGAGTATTTATACTACTATTAAATTAGCTAAGATCTTATTTAAGAATATAGTATTATAGTATAATTTATTAATAGGTATTATATTAAATTAGAGATCCTTATTTATAAGTACCTATTAGTTAGAAGTCTACTATTATATAAAAATAAAGAGATAATTAAGTACTACCTTCTATTTATAAATAGATAGGTAGATTAAACGCTAGAATTAAATATTAGAGTATTACCTTAAGATATTCTTAAATAAAGAATAAAATAATTAGGTTATATTACTCCTAATAGCTAAATTCGCGTATTATAATAGTATTTATATTATACTAGGTTATTTACTATTCTATATAATATATAGATATAATCTATATATAGAAGACGAAGTTAGGGATAACTTTCTAGAAGGAGGAGTACTTATAATTAAAGACTATATAGAAAAAAATTTTAAAGTAAGAGCTACGCTAGTAGATTAATAGTAGACTATTTAAGTATAAGTTATAAAGTCTTATATAATAGGAGAATTAATAATATTAGTTATAAAGAATTTAAAGTAGAAAAGATTAAATTAAAAGCTATTATATAAGTATACTAGTCCCTTTAAGGTAATAGATATAATTAAATACTAGGTATACTACTTAAGTCTCCTAATAGCGTAGAAAATCTATCTTATATTTTATATTTTCTTATTAAAACTATATTAGAGCCGCCTTAATAAAGGTAAGTAACTATTTATACCTCCTCTAGAACTTATTAATAGCGAAGAATATTATAAGGTAGAATAAATCCTAGATAGAATAAGAAGTAAAGGTATTTAATACTATTTAATTAAGTAGTCTAATTATAAAAGGGAATATAATTAATAGATATCTATTAAGGATATAAATATAAAAGACTTATATAGGGAATATAATAATATATATATAATAAAGAAGTATTATAAGTAAAACGCTAGGCCGGCGACGAGATCCACCTGTACGTGGTGCCGGCTACGAACCTTCTAGTATCTCGGTACTAGGAGAGCTGAGAGATCTTACGGTATTATAGAAGTACCGTCTAGGGTTATCTAGTTATTACGGAATTAACACGCAGGTAGAGTATAATAATAACGAGAATAGGAACGCTAACGCGATAGAGAAATAGAGAAGATAGAAAGAGAACTCTTAGAAGATTACGGTAAAAGATTTAACGCGATAGAATATATAGATATAGATAAAAAATATATATTATATAAATACCCTTCTACCTCTCCCTAATATAGCCTCCGCTTCCCTACGCGTGTTATAAACGCGATATACTAGTAATACTAGTAATACTAGTATAAGACGATAGAAATACTACTAATATAAAGCCTCTATAATATTATAAGATATATATAGTACTTCTATACCTATACCTACTACAGGGTCTCTTACGAGGCCACGTCTTTATACTCCAGCCGATTCCGCTCCGCGCGGTCTAGGTAGCCTAAGTCTGCCTACCTTAGGGCAGTTATAGTATATATAGATAATAATAGTATAATAAAAAGATAGTAATACTATAGAGCTAGCCCTTCCTTCCTCTTAATAATCGAGCGCAAGCTAGATAGTATACCGGGTATATACTACCGCTATTACTGCCGTACGGCGGCGAGGATACTCTAGTCCCCTTCCTAGGTAGTCCTTATAATACGGCTATAGGTAGTAGGTACCTAACCCGAAATAGGACGTAGGTATTAGACTCCTTACTTAATAGCTTATAAGCGTAATAGAGCTGCCGGTCTAGTTAGCTAATAGTACCTATTATCTTTTATACGTATATACCTTAATAGTAGCGGCCGATATAACCGCGGTAAATATACTAGGTATCCGCTACCTTACTATTATACGGCGGGGGGATGCTTAGCCGTACCTAGGTAGTCCCTACGGTATAGTAGTAGGTAGTAGAGGCCTAACCCGTATAGAGATACGTGGATATTAGCCTTCCCACCTAATGGTCTATAAGCACGCTAGGGCCGCTGGCCTCCTCACCTAGTAGTACCTGGCACCGATAGACTAGTAGGTAAGTACTAGTTCTATCACCTCCCTTTACGTATACACCCTCCCCGTTACGGACGTTATAACCGGGACTATAAGGAATTATCCGTTATAAGGATTTATCCGTTACGCTAAATAGATTAGATTAAAAATAGCCGGTAGAGATAGAAAAGAGAAAGGGGCTAGGCCCTAGATAAGGAAAAGAAGTTTTACCTGTAGACGAAACTTTAGTATAATAGGTAGTAAACCTAACCCCTCTACTACCTCCCTAGTAGTAGGCCTACTAGGGGGGGGAGGGAAGGAGCTATAAATAGTTAAGAGAACTATAATTATCAGGTGGAGTTTTTATCCCTGTAGTAGGGTTTCTCCCTAAATAATATATACGCGATGCGTACCCTTAAATAGCCTACCCTTAAATAGCCTACCCTTATTAACTTATTAGCTAGTATAGGAGTATAAGTAATTAATTAATTAATTAATTAAGTAAAACGCTAATATATAATTATTATAATAGAACTATTTAATTATAAAGTTAAGTTATATAAGGTAAGTTATAAGTTATATTTATATAATAGAGATTTTAATAAAGAGGTATATAAGAAAAGAGTTAATTAAGGGGAAAATCCTTATAACCTAAAAAAAGAATCTTTACTTAAAGGCGTAGTACTAAGGTCTTATAAGGGGAGTATATTAAGATAAGCTAGAACTTATAAAAGATAAAGGAGGGCTTATAATAAATAAGCTAGAGGATAAAGTAATATCCCTAATAGGGGTAGGCGGAGTAGGCGGAGTAGGCGTAGGAGTAAGAGGAGCGCGAGGGGCGTAAGGGGCGCAGATCTTATAAGTAGAGGGGGCGGAGCCGGTAGTACTACTACTATAAGAATGGTAGCTAGGGCTAGTAGAAGCGGGGGTAGGTAATATAATAATAATAGAAGTAGGAGCCTCCTCCTCCTTTATATCCTCCTCTATTTCTTTAATCTCCTCCTTATTACTATTATTATTATTACCCTCTTCTTAAGATATAATTAGCTTATATAAAGATAGTATAATATTTTAATAATATACTTACCTCCCTTAAATCCTTATTAACCTCTATTATAATAAGGGTAGTTAACTCCTCTTATAAAAGTATTAATATATATTATAAGAAGTATATAATAAAAGAACTTACCTACTATCTTATTATATCTAGGATATCCTCTAAGGTAATAGCTACTTAACTACCTACCTTTATATTAAGGCGTAGTAATTCCTTAGAGGTTTATAACTTACGTGAAAGCGTTTTACCGCGCTCCCTTAAGTAAATTACTACCTCTACTTTAATTTTAAAGGTAGTAACCCGTATTATAAAGGTAGTATAATAGGGTAACTTTCTACCCTAGAGGGTAATAATAGGGCCGCGAGCGAGGAGGCTAAATAAATAAATATAAAAGGTAAGGGGGACTTATAACTTATTAATATATTATAAGTAAAGCGTATTAAAATCCTATTATTATAAATTAATTTATAAGGTTTATAAAGGTAGTAGTACCTCTTATAAGCCCTATTAATCTTATAGTTATATAGTAAACTAGAACTTAAACCTAGGTACTTAGCGTACTAAAGATAATAGGATTATAAGAGGGCTATTACCCTAATAGTATAATAGGATAACACGGCGCGGCGAGAGGATTTAACTATCTATTATAAGAGTTAGCTAATATAAATACCTTTAAGTATAAAGAGTATAAGTATAATTTAAAAGAAATATAATATAATAAGATATTAATAAGGTTACTAAATATATAATATAATAAACTTATATAAGAACGTAATTTATAAGTAATATACTTATAATATATTTAAAGATAACTAAAGGCTATTATAAGGCGATAATATATATAAAATAGTAAAGGATATTAGGTAGAGACTTACCTTAATTATTATTATTATTAATATTACTATTTAATATATAATACTATATTAGTAATTAATCTTTTACGTTATATTTACGCTCTAATAGTAGTTATCTTATAAAGTATTAATAGTATTAATACTAAATACGTTAGCTTTAATTATTAATATATTAATATATAACTTAAAGTAACTTATAATAGGTTAGCGTTAGTAGTAGTAGTTATAAAAGAAGTTAGAAGTAAATAAACTATAACTTTATTATATACTATATTATATATATTAACTACGCGATTTAACGGCGTAATATTACTACCTAACTTTTATAATTACTTATTTATATTACGTGTTTATAAAGTACTATAATAATAAACTTAATTAATAATTATATTCTACTACTAATAATATTAAAACTATAAAGGTTATTATATATTAATATTATATAATATTAATAGCGCGTTACTATTACTATAATATTATTATCCTTAGAACTCTTTCCCTTATTTTCCCTACTAGGGTTTTAAAGGTTTTTAACGAGTCCTACTATAGATAGTAATAGTTAATATTTAGGGATAAATACCCTTAAAGGGGAGGTAATTATTAGGATATCTTAACGTATCTAGCTAGTACGATACGGCTTGCTAGTAATATCCTAGCGGTATTAGTTCGGCTTCTTATTATCCCGACGGATGTCCTTTTATCCGGATATCTAAGAGGCTAGGTAGCTTCCTTAAGGGGTATTTAAATAGTCCTCCCTCTACCTCCTTAGAAGATAGAGATTAGTTCTTCTATAACTATAAAGTTACTAGAGTATTAAGTCTACCTTTATAACGCTACCTACTCGCTAGTAGTTCATACTATCTATTCTAGCCCTTAGGAACTAGCCTTCTAGTCTAGTTCCTAATAAATTCTTAATAAGTATAGTATATTATCTATAAATAGATAGCTAGTTAGAGAGGATAAACTAAATAGTTAAAATAACCCTAAAGTACTAACTAACTTCTAACCCTAGAAAAGACTAAATAATATTCTTACCTTAACTTAGAGGTATCTTAAATAATTTACTTAGCTCTATAATATCTATAAGCCTAAATAAGGTTATATATAAGTACTACCTATATAATACCCTTACCTTATTACCCCTAGATAATTAGAAGGCTAGTTAATTTCTAGAGAATAGGATTACTATCTAAAAGGAGGTAGAAGATTTAATTAGGTAGGCTAATATTAAATCTAAGATTAAATATAATAAATACTATTAGCTAATTTAATTTAATAAAGGTAAAGAGGTCTTTATAAAGTTATATACTAGGTATAATCTACCTAGTATAATCTAAGTAAAGCTATTAAACTAATAGGCGGGTCCTATTAAGATTATATAGAAGGTAGGGAAATTAGCTTATAACTTAATAATCCTAGTAAATTAAAGAATCTATCTAGTTATTTTAATTATATAATTAGAAAAGTTACTATAAGGTAATAGCCCCTTTAATAGGGGCTAGAAGCTAGACTACCCTCTAATAATAAAAGAGCTAAATAATAAATAGTACTTATATAAGATTAAAGAGTTAGTAGGAAAGTAGTAGAGAAAGTATAATTAGGGAAACCTGATTATTAAATATTTAGTTAAGTAGAAGGGCTATAGCCTAGAGGATAATATATAGTATAGTAAAGACCTTCTAGGTTATATAATTAATTTATAAGATAAGTATAATTAATATTATATAACGTACCGCGTATATTATATATATCTAGCTAGGTAGATATAAACCTAGCTAAATGCCCTATTTATATAAATAGGGATATTAAACTACTATCTCTGTAATATAAAATATCTCTTTATAATTCTTAGTAAAGTCTTAGTATTTAGTATAATCTTACTTTTACTTTCCCTAACTCTTACCTATTATATAACTATATTACTTAACTCTACTTATTATTATATTAAACTACTATAATTAATATATTTTTAAAAGGTAGAAAATATTATTTATAAAGAGGTAAAATATTTACTAGTATAATTAAGAGTTAAGCTAAAAAGGGCGCGTTAAGCTATATAAAAGATAAGATTAAAGGGTATTAAGCTAGACTTATATTAGAATTACCTACTTAGGTAATTAAAGAAATACTAAAAGAATATTAGTACTAGCTATTATAAGTTATATTACCTTTCCTTATAATACTTAGAATAGTATACTAATTACCTTAAGGTAAATAGCTAATTATTATAAAGTAGTATCTTATAATAGACGCGTTAGATAAGAATACTTAGCCTCCTACTAAAACTACCTTACCTAATTATATAATTTAATAAGTTATATATACTAGGCTAATATCTTATATAAAAAACTCGTGTTAGCTACTAGATTTTTCTTATAGTAGCGACCTACTTAAGAGGTATAAGAATAAGGGTAATATAGCTAATATATCTAATAGAGGGGTAATATAAGATATTATTTATTAGAATACCTATATTTTATAAGGGGATATTAGAATAGCTAGTATTACGCCTAAGTAGTAAGTTAAAAGCTAGTAGATAGGGAAACTAAAGGAAAAGATAAATATATATAAAGTTTATATTAATAAAGCCCTTACCTTACTATTACCCCTAATAGCTCCTATTACCTTTATAAAGTTATTAAGGATAAAAGAGGAGGATAAAAGGTCTATTAATAAGTTAGCTAAAAATCCTACTTTAAAACCTAACTTAACCCTACTAAAATCTTAAGGGTAAGAGGAGGAGGTTACTAGGGTAGCTATAACCCTACTAAAATAGAACTATAGATTTAAATAAAGCCTACCTTCCTTTAAATTATAAAGGTAAGGAGGAACTAAGGTACTAATTTAATAGGTAATTATATAATATATATCCTTATTACGATAATAATAATATTAGAGGAGATATTAATAGTAATAAATAAAAAGCTTATATACCTTATTAATATAGCTAAGGAACTATTTAATATAGATAATAATAAATTACTATAATTAGGCCTAGAAATAATAGTAGACTTTTCTAATATTATAAGCACCTTACTTAATTTTATAAGGTAAGTATTATAGGATTATATTAAGATACTAGAAAATGCCTGTAAAAATTCAAGATTTTTACATAGGAAAAGTATACTTAAAAGTATAATTATTTTATTTCTTAGTAAGTAATAGTAGTTATAAGGTAAATTTAAGTATAAATAGAATAGATATTTATATAAACTATTATAAATACTAAGACTCTCCTTAAGTATTATAAGGGTTATAAGGTAAATATTAATAAAGATATTAATTTTAAACTAAGGGATTATTTATAATAGTTACCTAGTACTAGAGTATTAATAAATAGTTATTAGGCCTACTTATATTATAACTCCACCGTAATATTACTATTTAGGACTAATAGGGTATAAGTAAGTATACTATTATTAGACGACTTATTATATTAGTTATTATTAGGAAAAGATATTATTATTATTAAGATAGAAGCGTTAAAAGATTAATACTATCTACTAGGTTCCTAACTAACTATAAGATATCTAGTATAATAATATTCTATTCTACTAATAACTTCTACGCTACTAGACTATTTAATATAATTCTTAAATTATTATATCCCTTATATTATAACGTATCTTTTATACTCTTATAATAACTATTAATAGTCCTACTAGATTTATTATATTAATATAAAGGAATCTATTAGATATAGGAGTTAGTATAACCTAGTATTTATCTAGCCCTCTAAAGTTTAACTAGTAGTATTTAATAAACTAAATAGTAGAATAGCTTATTTTTATTATTAGAAAGTCTAATATTATAATCTAATATAAAGATATAACTATATAACTAAGTATAATATTAGGCCGTTTTTATACTTTTTATACTATAATTAATATTCTTATAAGCTACTAAGTAGCTATTAATAGGATCTAGGTATTAATAATAAGTTATAATTAATATATTAGGGGTAGTCTACCTATTATCTAATAGTACCTACTTATATATAATATTTCTTATTATTTAGTTAAATATATATTTAGGAGTTTTAGGCCTAATAATATAGAGGTTTCCCTATCTTATTACCTATAATAGAGTTATATATAGCTAAATATAGCTAAAAGTAGGCCTAGTTTATAAGTTAATATTTATATACTTTATTAATTAGCCTTATAATTTATTAATAGTTATAATAAATACTAGTTAGATAAGGTACTACTTATAAATAAAGGGGGTAGGAATCCGCCTATTATTTTCTTTAGATTATAACGGCGTCTTAAATAGTATTACCTTCTTACTATTATAGGTACCGCCTATAATCTCCCCCTTAAAGATATACTTACTATATCTTATTACCCGTAGTCGGGTCCTATTATATAGATATAGTAGATTAAGGTTCCTTAGTAGTATAACTAGTACGCCTAGCTTAATATATAGCTTATAAAATAGTAGGGAGGGTTTATAAAACCTATAAAAGTACTTAGGGGGGAAGAGTTTATTATCTTCTTCTAATATAATATAATTAATACTCTAGTATATTATTATATTACTAGGGATACGCGATATTATCTTAGTATTAATACTAGTAATATCTTTATTAGTAATAGTAAAAATAGCCCGTTCTAATAGATAAACCCTTTAAGAGATATTTATCCTAATATTAATATAGATATTTTTAACTAAAATATTAATAGTATTTCTAGGGGTATAACTATATTTCTAATATAATATGTCTTTATTAGTAGTAGGGCTTTTCTAGATATTAATACTATTATTAATAGCGAGGAGATTACTTATAAATAGTCCTATTTTATATTTTATAATATATAATATCTATTAGGTCGGGATTATTAAGTCGCTTATTAATAGTAAGATTTAAATATATAACCTTATTTTAGAAATAGGCCTTTTAAAGATATACCTTAATAACCTAGCTACTAGATCCTCTTAGAATAACTAGGAGTATTTATTAGAAGTTACTATAAAAGTAGACTACCTTACCCCTAAAATAAGCCTAGTTATTACTATAAATATCTTAAAGGCTATAACTAATAGCTTCTATATTATATTAACTCTATATAAGAGACTTATCTTAAAAGATAATATAAGCTCGCTTAATTAACTTAGTAAGATTAATCCCCTTCTTAATCCTATATAAAGAGGTAGTATTAGAGTCTAGGGGTATCTTAAATTATAAGTAAGCCGTCTAACCTCCCTATAATAGCGTTAATATAATATTAGAAGATACTACTACTAGAGTAACCTTTTACTAGGAATATAGCCTTTCTATAATAGTATTTTAAACTATTATCTTATTAGTCCCCCTAGTACTATTAAGGAAGAATAGTATACCCGGAATATTAAATTTATTATTAGTATTAGCCTTGATAGTAGTAGTAATCTAATTAATAGCGTGGTATTAGTTAGTATTTAGCCTATTCTATAAGACCTTAGCCTTATTAGGGGTGATTTAATAAGATATTTCTTCCCGTAAAAGTCTATTTAAAATATTATTAAAATAATTAAATAAAATAGTTAGAATAGGTAGGCTATATTAGGCTAGATCCTTAATATATTTAGGGGTTAATTAATATTCTAATTAGCCGTTAATTAGGTAAAGGGCGTACTATTTAATATATAACTATTACTTATAGTAATTATCTAGGATCTAAAGTATTAAAAAATCCTGTTATAGGAGGTATAAGTAGTTATTTAAGATATACTCCTTATACTTATTCTATAATATAAGGGCGTTAGTAGGTTAGAGTTTAATTAATACTAATATAAAAAGACTACGTAGCTTATAACCTCCCTATAAATCCTTTCCTTTATTAAGGATCTTATTAGTATATCTATTATTTTTTAGTTAACCTAAGCTCTACGTAGGCCTTCTTCTATCTTATTAACTAGCTATCTACTATCTAGAGGTTATTAAATAATATAGCCCCCTTAATATAATAGAGGAGTAGTTAGTAATAGTAGAGATCCTTAGTTTTAAGATTAATAAAATTAATACGCCTAAGAGTCTCCCCCCTTTTATATATTTTCTATTATTTATTTATTTTATTTTATATAAAGACCTAAGGAAAATCCGCGTATAGATATTTAAGTAGATCCCTTATAATAGTAGGATATTTCCCGTTCTATTTTATAAAAGGTAATAGCTAACTATTATTATAAGCTTCCTTAGTAAGATAGTTTATATTAAAAAATTCTATTAATATAGTCCTATAGAGCTTACTACTATCTATTAACTTTTATTTAGCGGCCTTATTAGTAGCCTAGTTATTAGCCGGCTTAAAAAGGGTATACTATTAGTCTAGGAGGTAGATTTATAGACGCTTTATATAAGGCTTTATAATACTTATACTAAATAAGAGTATCTTCTAGATAGCTTTAGTAGACCTAATCTAGTAAGTAGACTAGAACTCTATAATCTTATCTACTAACTCCCCTTACTATTATAGCTAGCTATTAGGAGCGGGATTATTATTAGTACGCGTATAATTCCTAGTAAGGGAGATATTAGCCTAATTAAGTCCCTTATAAATATATTTATATAGATAGAAAATAGACTTAATAGAGCTATAGATCTTAATATTAATATAGGCACTATATTTCTTTAATAGGTATAAGTTATAAGGGATAACCTACCTGTTATTAATAGAGGAATTAGGTTTAAGGGGGCTAACTAAATACTTATAAAGAGGATAACTCCTATTAGGTATAAAAGATGTCTCTTAGTAAAAATCCTTTAGAAAAGCCTTACTATAATAATTCTTCTCCTAATTAAAATACTATTACTAGGAACGCTAGTATAGTAATTATAAACTATATATTATAAGACTAACTTATATAGTATATTATTATCCTATTAAGGGGGGATAAATACTTAAATAACGCTATTAATATTACTAACTATCTAGATCTAATCCTCTTCCTATATAATAAGGAGAATATAAGTATATAGGAGACCTCGCTTTTAAAACTTAATAATATAATAGTAGCTTATATAAACCCTAAGGGTATATTATTTAAGGAGGTCTTTTATTAGCTCCCGGAGCTTCTAATTAAAGATATAGGTAATTAGATTATAATAGTACTCTAATATCTAACTAGATTCTAGTAAGCTCTAAATATTAGGCTACTTAGGATTATATATAAAGGTAATAAAAAATTAGGTTTACCCCTTTTTTAGACTATTATTATAGCGTCTTATATTCTTACTTTTATAGTACGTAGGCTTCCTAGTATTATTAATAGGAGGATAGTTACCTTACTACTAATATCTTTAAGTAAGATATCTAGATTAGTACTAAGCCTATCTATTAAGCTAGAGTAGTAGTCCGCTTAAATAGTCTATTAATTCTAATAATACTAATTTAGGTTATTAAGCTCTATTAATATCTAGATATTAATAGCCTAGTAGCTAAATAGATATCTACTATCAATAGTATAATTAAAGAAATCGGGCCGGATCTAGATATTAATTAGCTAATTATTTAAATTATATTAACTATCCCCTAACTATTATCTAAATAATTTAGAACTATTTATAACTAAGTAGATTCGGGTTTAGAAAATAACTAGGAAAATATATTAAATAGTCTTACTTATATCTATTTCATATAAAATTAATATCTTATTACTCGCTAAGACCTATTATAACCTTAAGGCATATACTCGCCGGCGATATACTAGTCTAGTTCCTACTTAGGGGTACTACCCTCTTCCTACTCTAGCTTATTATTACTACTAATTAAGGTATACTAGGCGAGCGTACTAGTAATACGGTTCCGTTATAATATATATAGTAGATAGTCGCCTAGAAGCTAATAGCTAGCTAGTAGGAGGCGGTTATACTATAACTATTTACTAAATAGAAATAGGAGCGGATATCTAAAGGCTATAAAAGAAGAACACTAATCTAGGATTAATATAAGGCCCCCCTTAATAGTTTTAATATAGATATCCCGCTTAATCTAGCCTCTTATAGTATTATTAGGAGTTATTATAATATAGGTAACTTCTATAAAAGTAGGATAATTATAAGTACCTTTATCCTATTATTTAGGATTTAGCTATTAGATATAGACGCTTATAATATTAATAGGATATTATAGTTTATCCTCCTTAAGGCGGTTATAGTAGGATTTAAACCCCTAGATATATAAGTTAACAGACTAGAGGGTATACTAAGTAGAAGTAAGGGTATCTTAATTTAAATTATTAAAATATTAATAGTAAATATCTAGTTACTCCTATATATTATCTAGTATATAGATCTAGGCGAATTTTAGCCTAAAGCTATTATTAGTAATAAGAGGACCTATTAGATAATAAATAAACCCCTAGATCTAGAAGGTAGTTTAATTAATATAGGTATTAATATTAGTTATACCCTCGCTAGTAAAGGATAGATAATTATTATAGCTAATAATATTATCTATAAGTTCTTTACTATATATAGTCCTCCTTCTTATAAACTATCTATTAATAATAATATTATTAACGTTATTAAGTAAGCTATTAATAAATTATACCCTAAGCTCCGCCTCCTTTCCTAGCCCTTTAAGTAATAAGTTAATATTAGCGGGCTTATATAACTAGTTAGGGGCCGGCTAGTTATTCTTCCTACTATTATAATATAGCTATTAACTATTACTTAAGCTACTATATTTATTTTCCTATAATAGTATATTATAGTATAGATACTTATTACTAGCGACGTTAAATAATCTATTAACCTAGAATAAACCCCTATTTATTACTATCTTAGGGTCCCTATATACCTAATATCTCTAACCTAGCGTCTAACCCTAATATATATAATTCCACCGTTAGTATAAGCCTTATCAGAGGGGAGGTTAGTACTTTGTATTATCCTCTATATTAACTACGCGTCTAGTATATAAGTAACGGGTATATTATTCGTATTTAGAGGGAGGCTAGGAAGCGAATTATTAAGGCACTTCTTTAAAGGCTAGGGGAGTAGGTTACTAGGAGTCCCTAGGTAGAATAACTACTTAAATAGTTATATTAGTAAGGGCTATATACTACTAGGGAGTAACACCCTTATTAAGGTAGTTATAAGGGCGAGTACCTAATAGTATTTCTCTAAGGTGAGGTTCTATTAATATAATATCTCTAGGGTTTACTAGTAGGTTCCTAGATTTAAATAGGATACCTAAATTAGTCTTCTTTAGGCGTCTAGTACGCCTAATACTATTAGTCTTATAAGATCTAACCCTCTTATTAATAGTATTAGGGTCTAGCTTAAAAAGAGCTACGCGCTTAAAAGGTATTAATAGGGAGCTAGAGGAGCTATATCTAATATAAGAAGGGCGATAATATATACTTTAAAGATAATTAGTATAGCTTATAAGGCGTAGGTTATAAGGGGGAGGAATAATATTTATAATAAGGTGTTAAATAATAAAAATAAGGTAGGAAGAAAAAATTAGTTAGGCGGTAAAGATATACTAAGATATTAGATATTTAGACTAATATTAGTAGGTAAATCTATTTATTCTAATATATCTTTTAAACTACTATATTAATTTTTATTAATTTTAAAGTATTAGATAGCTAAAAGTAAGCTATATAACTTTATTTAAGTAGAAAATATTATAAAGCGTTAGTATATAAGTAGGTAGAATAGGAAGAAATATTACAGTTATAAAATTCGCGCTAGTCTAGGAAAGGAATCTAGGGTACTTATTAACTAATTAATAAGGTATAATAAGCTTAGGGTCCTAATTACTAGATATTCTATTATAGTAAGAAGATATCTAACTAATAAGGGGATAAAGTTATTAGCTAAGGCGCTCTACGCGTATTATTAGAGCTATATAAATTATTTCTTACCTTCCTAGTTCTATAACGCTCTTAGTATCGCCGATAACTAGGAGGCCGCTATTATTAAGGGGAAAAATAAGAGGTAAATAGATAAAGTAAATAAGGTAAAGATAATATAAGAGGAAACTATATCTTAGATATTAAATAATAGCTTATTAGTTAATAAAGATATATAATATGCCGCCGGTAAAGATATATAATATACCTCTAAGAAAGTAGGTAAATATATTAAGAGGTAGTTTAAAGAGAGGGATGTATAAAAGGAAGTAATAGGTATTAAGAGGAACTCTAAGAGATACTATAGGCTTATAAGTTATTAACTTACTAACGCCCTATCTAGACTAACCGCGAGGAATTGAATTTAGAATCGAATTCATAAAGTTATGTAACGCTAAACCTATACAGGGTATAAGCTAGCTGTAAGTAGTTTAGTAATTCGAGTTATTACTAAAAATGACCCCTAAGTACTGAAAAAACGGTTAGTCTAGCCCTATCTACCTTATAATCTTAATATATTCTATACTTACTTAAAAATAATAATACTATATCTACCTTATAATCTTAATATATTTTATACCTACCTAAAAATAACTTACCTAGGATTCTAAGGGATAATTAATTAAGGTAGGAAAGGATTAGATTTATTAAAGACCTTATAAATTTTAATTTTAGATTCCTTACCCCCGAAATATAGTAAGACTTCTAGAATAGTATTAGACGGCTAGGTATATAGAAATAGTATATATATATAACTAAGGTAGAGTAGAATACTTTCCGTACTAGAAAGTATAGTATATAAGGATATATTTCTCCTTTTCCTATTAGTAGTAAGTATTATAAAATGCTACTATAGCGTAGTAGGCGCTATATCTTATATAGATTAGGTTAGTTAGATATAAGGGGTTACCTTAATAGATAGTAAGGTTAGACTAACTACGAGGAATCGAATTTAGAATCGAATTCATAAAGTTATATAACGCTAAACCTATACAGGGTATAAGCTAGCCGTAAGTAGTTTAGTAATTCGAGTCAATACTAAAAATAACCCCTAAGTACCGAAAAAACGGTTAGTCTAAGTAAGGTAAGCCTTTATACCTATTTACCTAATAGTACCTTTACCTTACCTTCACTTTTTATAACGTGATATCTACTATAATATATCTATTAATAATATATCCCCTATTAATTCCCCTAACTATAATTAGTAATATCTTATATAGATAGCTGTAAAGATTTCCTACTAGTAATAAGGATTTATTGATAAATATAGCGGAGCTTCTAGTATTAATATAGAAGTCCTAATATTAACTATCTTCTATAAAGAGGCGTCCTTAGACGGTAGTATAACCGCGATTTAAGGGAGGAGGCTGTATTATAATAATATATAAGGCTATATATTCTAACTAATTTATATAGACATATTATTATTTCTAAGAGGTAGACTAGATATTAATAGTATAAATATCTAGTAATACTTATCTATTTCTTCTATATTTATAAAACCTAAGTAGTAGATATTATAACTATAAGGAGGGATATTATACTTAAAATATTTAGTATTATTAAAATAAATATAGGTGTTTTTATTATAGTACTTAAAAGTAGATCTAAAATTTATATCTTCTATATTATTATTATCTTTATACTTAATATTTTCTATACTATTATTATTAATAACCTGATTAGTAGATACTTAGTTAGCTGTAATTTAATAACGGGGTATTAGATTAGGAGGATTTAGATTAAAGTTATAGGGTATAGACTGATCGCATCGAGTTAGTACTTTAAACTCCAGTTAGGTACCCGACTTAAGTCTTAGCGATCTAATACTAAGATCTAGTACTAAGTACCTTAAGTTAGTATTAAGGTAGGCACTAAGTACCTTAAGTCGGTACCTAGGTAGGTACTAAGTATTAGTACTAAAGTATTAACTCGAATTACTAAGACATTTTTTCTAGTAATATTTTCTATTTTTAGTAGTATTTCTTACTATATTTTCTATTTTTTTTCTAATTATTATTATTATTATTATTACCTAGGGAATTCTTAAAAGTAAATAAGGTAATATAAGAAGGTAATATATATCCCTAGGAAACTAATAACTATAATATCAGGAATATTTTTTATCTTTAATAGTATTTCGTACTTTATATAAGATTTATTAATAGATTACTAAGAGTTATTATTATTACTAACTAGGTAATTCTTAATAGTAGATAAGATAATATAAAAAGATAATTACTAATTAGCTATTCCTATAGAAATAATAACTATAGTATTACTAATAATTTTTATTTATAGTAGTACTTACTATTATATCTATAATTTACTACTATATTACTAAGTATTATTATTATTATTACCTATATTAGTAAACTAGGAAACCTGTAAAATGTAAAAATATACGTATTATACGTATATAACTAGCGCGCTTATATATTAGCCCTAGAGCTCGTTATAATACCTCTAATTACTATAAGCTACTATTTACACCTCTATAATACTAAAAGCGCGCTTAGTTTTCTAATTATTTATTAGGGCGTATAAACTAGATATTATAATTTAGACGACATTTATAGAAAAGGTTTATTAAACGTTATAGCTAATATTTATACTACCTACTTAATATTTAATAAATATACCTTTCTTAGAATTAGCGCCGTTATTATTATAATTATATTAGGCGGTATTATCGCTATATCTACCTATTATATATATTCCTTTAATAGCGCCGTTTATACTATTATTATAAGTAGTATTATTATTAGGAATTATTATTTATCTACCTATTATAACTATAGTAGTCTATCCGCGCTACTCTAATTTATCGCCTATATTAATACTAGTACTATTATTAATAATATATAAAATTACGCTTATAGTACTTAATATATATTTATTATACTATTTACTTAGTATTTATAAACTACCTTCTAATAGAACTATTCCTACCTACTTAACCTCCCTATATTATAGATTCTCTTCTTAGATCTTACTACTTTCTAGTTAAATTTCTACGCGTGACTTTCTTCTAACCTACTTCTTAAACCTTATATATTTACCCTTATTACCGTTTATAATAATTATATTACTACCCCTTACTATCTTATACTATATCTAATCCGGTTATATTAGCCTAAACGTACCCTAGAAATCCTCTATTAACTAGGACCTATAGGCGCCTTAATTTATAGGTAGATCTTCTCCTTTTATTATATATAATATATAGCGTCTTATAAGTTACTACTTACTATCTATCTTTAATTTACTTAGTAATATATATCCGCGTTCTAAGGTAAAGTAAAGGAGAGGAAGGAGGTTATTATCCTATCTAATTTAAGAGGTTAGCTATATATAAACGGATAGAGTAAGTAGAATTACGCTATTAGCCGTTTCCTCTTAAACCTTACTAGTATATAAGGATAGTAGTATTAAGGTTTAATACTCGTATTCTAAAGAGCTATTTAGTAATATTTAATTAATACTAGGATTATTACCTTATATAGTTTTAAGTTAACTATTACGTCCCTCTTTATATTAGTTAATTAAGAATACCTATCTTAAATACCTAAAGGACTATTATATTTATTATTATCTAAATTATCTAAGGGTAGTAGGTTATCTAGTTAACTACTATTAATATCCCTCCTATTCGCCTTATTATTATTTCCGTTTATAACCCTAATATTATAAAGTATATCCCCTACCCCTTTTAAGTAAAGCTTATGGATATAGCTCTTATAAAGGTTATTATCTAGGTTATCCTACGTACGCTACGTTATTTACTAGTGCCCTATAATAGTATATAATTAGCTCTCTATTATATATCTATATATAACGGTAAGATAGCTAGCTATATACCCTAGGCCTTTTTACCCTTAAATTTCTTAATATAGTAATCGCTACGCGCGTATTTAGATATATAATATCCTACTATTATTATAGTAAAAATTAATAGGATATTAGGTAGGGGGTTAAAAAACTTCTTTATACTTTCCTTATTAGTAAAACTAGTCTTTATTAGTTTATATATTATATTTACAAGTACTTTTATTAGGATAGGATTTACCTATTTACCCTTTCTATTATAAACCTAATATTTAATTAGAACTAATATTAGATAGAAAGGTAACTTATATTATAATATATAAAAGTTAGGAGGTTTAATAATACCTTAACTTACGCGGTTACCTCCTCTTATAAGCTTTCCTATTTATATATTAATATTACTATAACTTATATAAGGTTTAAAGAGTATAAACGCTATTCTCTAAATAAGTTAATAAACTAGCACTTAATTTAGTTAGGATAAGAGGTAATTATAAATATTATACTAACCTTTTCGGCTTTAGCTTTAATAAGTATACTATTTACCCTATTTAACTTACTTCTAATCTTAAGCCCTAACCTTTTAGTTACCTTATCCTACGCGACTTTTATTTAACTACTTAGTTATATAGGATTATCTTCTAGCTATATCTCTCTTCCCTTCCCTAGGCTCTTAGCTATACTAGAAAGAATTATTACCTTTAGATACTTTATATAGTTAGGGATAATAATAGTATATATCTCACGGGAGACTACCTTAGAATAATATTTCTTATCTTACTAGAGATATAATCCCGTTCTATTACTACTATAATAATACTTATTAGTATTAGGGTTTAATAGGATATTAGGGATTATACCGCTTACTCCCCCTACTAGACTTCCTATAATAGGACTTATTAATAGTTAATTTCTCCTTAGATTATATTAGCGGACGATTATAGCGTAGTATAAGATAGGTACTCCTATCTATATACGTCTATTATTAATAGAGGATATAACGCGTTTTTACTTCTCTCTAACTTAAGGTTACTTATTCTCCTTATTACTTAATTACCTATAATTATTATTATTATTAGAAATTAATAACTTAGTAGACTACCTATTATTCCACCTATTATAATTATATCCTTTATCTATCTTATAGTTCTAGAGTTAAGTTATATTAGTAACTAAGTACTATATATCTTAGGATAGTAGTCTTACCCTCTTATACGCTATATTAGTATTATATAGAGAATAGGTATTATATTCTTATAAGTAGATAGAAGGAAGAAGTAGTAGATTATATTATTAATAAATTTAAAAATACTATAATTAGGGGAAGGGGAAAACCCCTAAATTATTAGGAAATTAACCTATTTAGCGTAGCGTTAGGGGGCTAAGCTAAGTTAATTAAACTAGATAGGGTTTAATAAACTAACTAATATTATTTTAATTTATATTAAGTATATTAGTACTAGTAACCCGTACTACTTATCTATAAGGAATACTATTATTAGTAATACCTACTATTACTCTTAAATACGATATCTTCGTTATATTTAAGCGTAGGGCGCCTTATTATAGATACTATCTAGACTCTAGTTAGTTAAAACTACTTATTAATACTACGTATAAGACTTATTCTAATATATATTATATATTATCTAGTAGCTACTAAATCCTATATATTAAAAGTAAAGCGCTTAGTACCTTAAGCATATATTTCTACTAGCGCTACCCTCTATTCCTATTTATTAATAATAATAATACTTAGTAACCTAGGATAGGCGTAAATAATAGCGCCTTTTATCTTATTATAGCCTAGGTTAAACCTAATTAGGGCCTTAAACTTTCTAAAGTTAAGGTTATCTATATCTAGTAGTTCTATATATATATTACTCTTCTAAATATCCTAAGTTATATATATTATACTTTTATCCGTATTATTACTAATATATAATATAGTATAGCGAATAGAACCCGTATACTAATTAAGTTCCCTAACTAAGTATATAGATTATAGTCTCTTATTTAAATCCCTAGATAATTTAGCGCTTAATATTATATAATCTTCTCTACTATCCTTATAACATTATTTAGCCCTCGTCTATCTCCTCCGATTATAATTATTTTATTAGGTGAGGAAGAGGAGATATTAATCCTTCTACTATTTAGGGATACTACTAAATATATAAGTAAACTCTTTATATATATTAGTAAACCTAGATTATAAGTAGTCTCTTACCTTCTTTATATTTAATCTTTAACCTAGTAGTCTTATAGATTCTAATTACTTTTATAATTAGGTAAGAAGAAGCGTATAAGTAGTTTTATTAATTTCTAGTATATCCTTTATAATCTTAGCGGACTATCTTATATTATTAAAATCCCTAGGGTTTATTCCTACTAAGTCTAGTCTAAGTAGCTAACTTTTATAGGCTTAATAAATCATCGTATATATATTAATATTATAGTATTATTTAATAGTAAACCTACGTAGTATACGCGGTAATATATATACTATAGAAAGTCTATTACTTATATTTTATCCCTACCTCTAGGTAGACTATAAATATAAATACTAAATATATTATTATTTAAGTATTATTATACTACTTCCCTATTATAATATTTAAAGTATCTACTATATTACTTTATAGCTAGGGCTACTCTAGTATTATAATATAAAATACTATATTCCGCATCCTTAATAAAGAAGAATAAAAGGTAGGATATTATTATATTATAGTTATAATATTATATATTAAGCCTTCTTATATCTAGTAGTTAAGAAAAGAAAAATACTTAGATTATAGTTTTATCTATCTAGTAAATAATTCGCCGTCTTTTATTAGCTTAAAGAGAATAGCCTTCTATTTTATTACTTATCTAGTCTATTAGAGAGATTTCTCGTTATATATTATATTATATAAGTCTTAGTTAGTATAATTATTAATATAAGCTATATTATTATTTCCCGTACCCTTTCCCGTATATACTAAAATAATATATATACTCCTTATAATTCTTATTAAGGGGATAAGTTAACGCGCTCTAAGTATCCTTAGATTAGTAGCCGTACTAATTAGCTATAATTCTACTTCTACTATTCTATAAATCTTATACGGAGCCCCCCCTTTATAAATTCTTAGGAAATCTATAAGGGCTCCGCTATACTTTAATAGTTAACCCTTAGCGGTTAGACGCCCTATATCTAATACTATTATAAGAAGCTAAAGCTTAGTAGGCCTTTAGTTATAAAGTAATACTATATAAGCCTAAGGCCTTAATTCCTATATTAGGATATAGTCGCGTCTCTACTTTCCCTAATTTTACTAGTTTACTATATATATTATATTATTAATAATAAGATTCTCTATATCTTCTAGATCTTTCCTATCTAATTTCTAGTATCTTATTAATAGATATAGGTAGATAAAGTATATATCTACCTACTTAGGATTATATTCCCTTCTATCTATATTTCTATTAATTATAGTCCTCCTATCTATCTCTTCTTAGATTAGCGCACGAAGACGGCTAGTATCTTAATAAGGCCCTCTACTTATAAATACTATTATACTATAGATAGTATATACTAGACCCTATTATCTAGTCTAGTAGTTAAAACTATCTATATTTACTACTTATTAAGTTTATACTAAAAACGCGATAATTTAACTTCGCGACTAAGTATTAATACCTTAGCTATAAGGTCTACCCTTTTTAGGGTAGATAGCCTTATTATAGATTAAAATAGGTCGTCCTTTATAGTTAATATTTATAGGTAGCGGGTAGCGTAGTATATAAGTTATTCTTAAAAGTTTTCTCGCTTATTAGTTAAATTAAAGAAAGCCTTAACTAGATAGTAATATACCACCTCTTTATATTTACTATTATAATTATCCGTAGTATTAAATCACTAAATCTACTCCGCGTAATATACTATTACGTGGAGCTTTAATATATTAAAATAGCTACCTAGGTTCGCCTTATTAACTAGCTTATACTAGGTAAAATAGGTCTTAAATTTATTAAATTAGTATAACGCGTCTTTAAGATATCCTAGTATTTTATTATTATATAACTAGTATTAAGTAATTAGGATAAAGTCTACTAATACCTAGGTATAGTTAATTTCTAAACTATATAAATTTATAAATAGCGAAGTAATTACTAATATAAGTTATTATATAATAGCTCGTTAGTCCTTACCCGTCTACTATATAATAGCGTTATAATACTTAAAAATCTTTAGGTCGCGGAAGGAAGGAATATTACAGAATCTTTTATCTAATTATACCTTCCCTAGTACCTCCTTTAATATCCCTTTAGACCCCTTTACTTTCCTAGTACTAGGTACGCTACCCTTAGTAGCGAGACTAATCTATTTAAGTAAATAGTTAACCGCGCCCTTTAGGAGTTAATATAATATATTAATAAGTATTCCTATATATATAACTACTATTACGTGTAACTAGGTGAAGTTTTATATTAAATATACCTATATATTATTATTTTCTAGTATATCCTTAGCCTTCTAGTACTAGATTTAGGAACGGGTAGAGTAGTAGGTTTAAGGGGGCTAATTAGCGCTAAGGTTCTATTATTAATTTAGTAGTACTATATAGATTATATACTATTAGGCCTTCTTAATACTAGTAATTAATACTTATTCTTTATAATCTATTATAAAGCTTATAATAACCGGATAGTAGTATTATATTATCTAATCTACGTATAGAATCTTAAGACTTATAACCGCGGCGTCTTAAATTACTAAGAAGGTATTAATATTATAGGCTTATACTAGATATACTACTTATATACTTATATTTAAAGATAATTAATATAGACTTATACTATATATTAGATTTAATATAGTCGCCGTTATTAGGTATAATAGGTAGAAATACTAGGAGTATTAAACCTAGTTACTTTTAAGCTTAGCGTACTTATACCTTTAGATTTCCTATAATAAGGTAGACTAGCTATACGGCTAGATTACCCTTATACTACGTAAGTACTATTTTATCTAAGGAAATTAATAGCGGTACTATAATAGCTCTAATAGGAAGCTTCTCCTATATCTCCTACTACTAGTCGCCGGTATATATCTTAGTATATATACGCCTTTTATTACTATTAAACTAGCGTATAAGTTTAAATACTATATCCTCCTTAAACGGGTAATAGCCTAATAGGAATCTAAGGGTCTTAATAATATCTTAATAGATAATATTATATTCTCTTAGTTCTATACTATTAATATTAGATATAACCTTAAAGGTTTATTTATTCTATTTATCCCTATTAATACCTAGTATAATCTTATCTTATAGCTCTATTATAATATTAATATTCTTATAACTTAAGAGGTTATATATATATTTAAGTTAAGTATTATAAAAAAAACCTATTAAGACTACCTTTAGTTACTTTCCCCTTATATAACTATTATATAAACGTATAATTATATATAATTAAGAATAGGTAATACTCTCCTCTATCTTTATTAGTATAATCTAAATCTTTACTAAGCCTTATAAGATCTTTATCTACTTTTATAAGCTTATAACCTATACTTATACGACGATTAATAGCCTCTATAAATATCTTAACTTAAATATATAAGGATATTAACTACTAGCCTAAACGCGTAAGGTTAGGTAATAGGTATATTAACTCCCCTTCCTCCCCGCTCCTAGTAATATTAATATTAGGCGGGCTTTATAGTAAGGTCCCTATATTAAAGTTAGCATCTCCTAGAATAGGAGTAAGTAGGTCTTTATTAATTTCTATTATAATATTAATATCTATATCCTTAATATCCTCCTAACTCTTTATAACTAGTTATAATAGTCGCTATTATTAAGAGGAAGGAGGGGGTAAGGGTAAGCTTTATAGAATTTTCCGTAGGTAGTCGCGAATTAAAACCTTATAATACGGGATATATCTATTAAATCTACTACTATTCTTAAACCCTTCCCTATAATAATTACACGCACGTAGTCCTATTACCCCTATTTATATAATAAATTAATTATAGTTTAGCTCTAACGCATATTATATTAGTAGAGATATCTAGATAGATATCCTATTTTAAGCTCGCTATTTATAACTATCTACTTAGGGAATAAAGGTTAAGTATAGTAGGGTTTAATAAATATTAAAAGCGTTTATTAAACGCTAATATATAATTAGATTATAAATTATATTAAATATATTTAATTTAATTAGATAAGCTAGCTTTTATAAAGTAGGATAATTTAAGTATTAAGCCTTAATAGATTAGCTTCCGCGCGGGATTAAAACTACTTATATAAAAGTTACCTATTCCCCTAGTAAAAAACCGCCCTAAGTAGATATAAAACTTATATTACTCTAAGAGATTATATTCCTATCTTATACCTAGCCTAAATAGGTAATTATAAGGCTATAGATTAGTACGCCTAGAGCTAACTTAGGAGTATATATATATAGAGTTAATACTTAAACGTTAAATTCCCTCCCTAATAATACCCTACTAATATAGAAGAACCTCTCGCCCCCCTAGAGCCTACCCTAAAGTCTACTCTAAAGATAGGTAGAAAGACGCCTACCTATTATAAAAATCCTACTAAGAATATAGCCCTAAAGGCGACGGCCATTAATAAAATTATTAAGCGAGCTTCTTTTAAGGGTAAAATACCTATTATTAATATAGGGGAGACTTTCTCTAAGGGCACGCTAGTTATTAATATAAAGGAATAAGAAGAGCTACTACTTATTAAGGCTTAGAAATACCTATAGCCTTACTATCTAAATCCTACTAACTAGTATCTTATAATTTATAGTTACTACTATAAGCTAAATAGTAAAGATATTACTTCGTAGAATTAAGCTATAAAGGTAGGCGTAGCTACGCCTTTATAACTACCTATTAATTTAGGAAGATAATAAGGTTAAGGCCTATAGAATACCTAGTAGGAAAGAAAAATTACTTAGTAGAAGCGTTAATATTACCTCTACTTATAACGCCGTTATAGGATAGTAATAATATAGAATATATTAGCGAGTTATAGGTAGAGATATAATATAATACTATATAGTATCTTCTCTCCCTCTCCTCTTAAATCTATTATAGTATTTATATAGTATTACGCCTATATCTACGTTTATAGGCGAGGAATATTTAATATTATTAAGTAGTAGGGAGTTTAAATTATTCTATTTTTAAAAAGAAATATTAAACTTCTTTAGGAGGATTAACCTTAGTACCTACTAACTATAATATCTATACTTTTAAGATTTTATAGAGAGGATATAATAGTATTCTTATAATAATAAGGGGGTTTAATTCTTAAATTAGTTAAATATTACTCTTATAATAGGTTACTATTAATATCTACTATTTAATATCCCTTTTAAACTTTTCGCTTCTAAACTCTTAATTACCTATATAAGTAGATATTAAGACTTTAAAATATTAAAAATAAGTAAGAGAAACTCCTATCCTAGTATTATATTAGTATATAACTAGGCCTCTATATTATAAGTATTTAATTTAATATATTTATATATAAATTAGACTTTTTCTTATTAAGGAATATAACTATTATTAGCGTAGGTATATACGTAGGATACGTATATACTACTCCGGAGCTAAGTATATTATATAATATTATCCTCTTATATAGTAAAATTAAGACCCGAATAGGAATTAAACTTATATACCTAAATTAATTATAATAGGATAAGTACTTAATAGTAGAGTTAGCGTTCCTTTTATATAATTTAAAGTACTATTCTTTTATATATATTATATTACTATTAGGAAGATAATTTCCTCTTACTATAATATTATTCTATAAAACTTAGAGATAGAGGTATATAAGATATAGGGATAAATACTATTAATCGCGTTAGTATAATAGTTATTATAGTTTAATTATTATCCTATAGTATTTGCATATATTATTAATATACTAACTATATATTTAAGCCCGCGCTAAGTCCTAGATACTTATACTAGATAGTAGTAGATATTTATATTACTATTATTAGTCGCTTAAATCCTATTTTATAAGTATATAAACGGAGAACTAGAGAATATTTATAGATATATTTTATATTCTATATAATATTATAGTTTATTCTACCTAATAGTTATAAAGATTAGGTACTTATAATAGTATTAATATTATTTTACGCCTAGGGTATAGGAGTTAATAGTATAATCCTAGCTATCTTCTCCTATAAAGCTACTTTCTATTTATCTAGTACTAAAATTAGTATATATACTTTATAATAATATAATCCTATTATTTTATTATATAAACCCTTATTTATTAATATCTTCTATCCTTTCTATTCCTTCTATTCCTTCTATTACTTCTATTCCTCCTAATCCTTCTACGCCTCCTTGACATAGGTAGAATAGTTATATGTAGAATAATTGATTTTCTATTAAGGATTCTATTAACGAAATAACAAGGTGACTACGGAAGGCTTCCGTAGTATGCGCTAATACTAGTGTCTATAATAAATACCTACCGAAAGAAAATAAAGTAGCATCCTCGTTATATATTATTACTTCCTTAATAATCTTAATCGACTATAAGTACGTTTATTAAAGTCTTTAATAAGCTATATAGTATTACGAAGGTCTGAAATATTATATTATATATTATATTAAGGGCTATAATCCTTCTATTTAATAAGGTATTAAACCTTATTTCTACCTATAACACGCCTACTAACTATGGCTTCTAGCTTATACTTATCCTCCGTAGTATTATCCCGAATAGGGGGAGTATTACTATATTATAGTCGCTTATATAGATCTAAACCGGGGTATAGTTTAAGCTAAGTAATAGACACGACGGGGTATATTCGCATCGTCGGGGGTAGTTAGAGTCTATAGGCTAGAGGGCCGACACGATTAAGGACCTTAAAAGGTCCTACTCGTTATTAATAGAGCTTAGGATTAGTAAGGCCTAGAATAGAGTAGCTATAGTTTAGGCGTAGGTAGAGCTTATCGCCCTTAGATATATTAAGAGGCTAATGCTTATTATTATATCTAGCCTTAGCGAAGATATTAGCGAATATAATAGATTCTTTAACCTATTCCCTTCGGAGCTATTATAGCTTACTAAAGTCTTCGGTAGGGATATCTATATATAAAGATAGTAGGCTAAGGGTATCTTATACCTTAAAACTATAGGTGATATTATTTAGGGCTAGGCCTATAGAGGCGTTAGTTAAATTATTTAGATAGCCCTAGAGATACGGGATAATAGGAGACTAGTCGACGGCGTTAATATAAGGGTATTATAAGATATAGAAGCGTAATACGACTTTAACCGTCTAATTCGTCCGTTCCAATTATCTATTAGTTTAGGCGTGATAGGACGTAGACGTTAGTAGTTCGTAATTCAGCCTATAAAATAGAGCCTTCTAAAAATTTAATATGAATTTAGGATCTCGGTCGCTAATAATAGTATATAGGATCCCCTAGTCGTGACCTATAAGGTCTGCTAGTACCGAGTCTACCTATTAGGTAGCGTCCTATGTCGTTCGACTTATAATTAGAAGGACACGCTTAGAGAACTTATCTATAATAGTTAGTAGACTATTAAAGCCGTCCTATATTAATAGTAAAGCGAGGATAAAGTCTATTATAATTATATAGAAGGGGATACTAGGCCTATTAATAGGCTATATACTACCGTAGGGCTTATAACGTTTTATTTAATTAACCTAATAAATAGGGTAATACTCGATATACGCACGAAGATAAGAAGCGAGACGCTGAAGGTAAAGGGAGCTAGTTATATATTCGTAGGTCCTATAAAAGCCACCGTAGTATTATTTATTATAAGCTAAGTAGAAAACTCCCTTTTCTATTATATTTAGGATATATAATCGCTCCCGCCTATTATTAAAGTTAGTATAGTAGATTAGATCGTCCCGGAGTTTAAATCTCAGGGATATGCGAGAGGCTTCAGGAGCTTGCCTAGTCGTTTCTAGTATATTAAGGACCTTATTCTATTATTAGTCGTCTCGATAGGCCTATAATAATCGTGTTTTAAACGTATACGATATCTTAACTAGTATAATATAATACGACGGTACCTTAGATTAATCTAAGAGGCGGTAGTTTATATTATAAAAGGCTTCGGCATATAACGTATCTAACGTGCCGGCTATTATAACTAGTAAGGTTATATCCCCTTTAAGGCGCGATAGCGCGTCTAGGACGATATTACTTTTACCTAGCTTATACTTTATAAGGAGGTTAAACTATAATAGGTACTAAGATACTCTAATAAGACGGAGGTTAAGTTTATCCGTTAATAATAAACTTAGGCTTATTTACTTTAATATTAGTACCGCCGTAGAGTAGTCCGTATAGATAATTATCGGAGGCCTGCGAGAGGATTTAATAAGATGCCTAGTCTTTTAAATAACCTATACGATACCTGCTACCTCGAGCTTTATAAGCTAATAGTTCTATTTAGCGGGATTAAGTATCTTACTAAGAAATATAATCGGCTGGATATTAGTTCTTATAAAAGGCTTCGAGCCGTCTAGGTTACCCTTCACGTGATATATTATTACGGTAAACCCCTAGGCTTTAGAGGCGTCTAGGTCGATGAATAAGAACCTTGTTTTATCGAAATATATTAGAAAGCGTGCTTTCCTAAAGGCTTCCTTCAGGTTACCAAAAGCTTGGAGCTCTTCTGCGGTAGGCTAGTAGAATGCTTTAGTAGCCTTAGTCTTCCTAGTATATCCCTTTATATTTAACGCGGTAAGTGGGGTTATAAGGTCTATTTTACGCTTCTATAAAGGGTTCGCCCGTTAGGCGTACCTAGGGATAGATAACCTGAGCTATCCTATAAAGCCTAAAAAGATTTCCAGATCTCTAAGAGAATCTGGGAAGTATAAGGTAGTAATAGCCCTTAGCTTTTCTTTTAAGGTAGAAAGCCCGAGAGCGTTAATATATTAGCCAAGTAGATTAATTAACGGGTAGCTAAGGAAGGTTTTCTTTAGACTTAGGCTTAAGCGGCGTTCTCGAAATAAAGTAAATAGCCTTCGAAGATATACTAGATATTCTAGTAGGTTTTTAGAGAAGCCTATAATGTTATCTACGTAGGCTCTAGCGAAGTCTCTATACGGTTGAAGTATCTTATCTATCTACCGTTATATATACGGAGGTAATCCTTTATAGCCTATTAGTGCGACATTATATTATTCTTAGCTACGGTAGGAAATAACGGTAAGCTTATAGCGATCGGCTTTTCTAACGCTAAATTAATAGAAATACCCTATACTATCTATAATAGAGATAAAAGGTAATCCTACTACGGCTAATATAATTTTACTTTATAATAGGATAGGGTAACTATCTAATTATATAATTACGTTAAGGCCTCGTATATTAACGACGACGCGGCCCTTCTTCTTACCGTTAACTTCCCGCTATATTATAAAGACTAGATAACTAAACGGGGTAGGTTAATTTAACTATAATATTTTCCTTTAGGAATATAGCTTATCGAAAGTCTCGTTAATTATTTACTTATCTCTATAACTTACCGGGTAAACCCTCGACGGCTTAGGGGCTACGTTAGGCTTTAATGTAATTAGTATCTATTCGGCCTTAGGAACTATAACTATAGTACCTTAATCTATCTATATCTTAGGAAACGCATTAATAACCTTCGTAATCTAAGAGGTTATATTAGGGGTACTATAGATAGTTATACCGCTAGGTATAACGTGCTCTAATACTAGGTTAATAGATGACTATAGCAGGCTTCTATACGAATCGAGGCCCTTATTTAGATTATTCTAGGGTAGGGTAACTAAGTTAGCCGTGATATGTGGTATAAGAGCTGCAGCTATAACTATAAAGCCTTTAGCGACTCGTGACTTCTATAATCAGGTATTACTAACGGCTTACGGAGCATTTATTAGAGTAACTAGATATACTCTATCCTATTCGTATTCGGTGACCGATCTAAGCCGAGTCTTATAAGGTAGTCGTATAGCGACTAGTAAAGCGTTATAGACCTATATAAATAATATATTAGAGTTAATAATATATATATATACGCCTCCGTCAGGACTAAGATCCTATAGATAATCCGGTTTAAAAAGATAGTTATAATTATCGGGTATATTACCCTTATATATTACTAGAACTTCGACTATAAAGCGTGGAGGGATTATAACTATTAATTTCGCCTTAATTATACGCCTTAAATATGGCGACGCCTGAGTATAAACTTTAATTAGGGCTATTAAGCCTTTATATAACCCGATTAAAATTACCTTCCTACTAAAATTAATAATAATACCCTAGGAAACTAGGGTATTATTACTAATAAGTATATCAGCTCTAAGGTTATCTATAATATAAACCTCTATAATTATTAATACCTATCCTAGAGAGTCTCTAACCTTGCCTTAAATATATATTTTAACGGAAGCGTACTTATAAGTCTTAACGGTCTTATTTCCTACGCTACGGACTAGTATAAGTGAAGGTATCTTCTTAAGTTAGATATTAGGGAGGTGCTTTATAAGGTACGCACGGTTAATAAGCGTGACGGTACAGCTACTATTAAGGTAGACGTCGGTCTACTCCTAGCTAGATTTAGACTAGGATACCTTGACTATAGCGTATTTCTATCCACGAAAGCCGTAGCCTAGTAGCTTACTCTAATCCGGAATTATATTAGAGTTAATATAGATAAAGTTAGTCTAAGGGACGTTATTAAGGTCCTTATTTATAACTTCCTTTAAATCGATTTAAGGGTCGTCTAGTAAAGGCTTTAATAGCTGTAGTATTAGCTTAGTTAGCTTAGGAAGCCTTAGCTAATATTATAGTCTCAAGTAATCGAATAGCTTATTCCGAGACGAGAAGGTAGCTTTATAGTTAGAATAAGGATAATTAGTATCCCTTAGTTATATAAGGAAGTTAACGTCTTAAGCCTCGTTGTAATTATTATTATAGAAGCCTTTAGTAGACGGTTTATCGTCGTACTTATACTAACTAGCTAATTAATTATATTTATTATTAAAGTCTTCTATAAATTCCTCCGCTATAGCCTAATAGGCTCTTTAAGGTCTACCGCTATTATAAGTGCTATTCTACCCCCGTAGTTAAAAACCTAACCCGTTTACGGGGCCTACCGTAATTTAAAGCCTTTAAGGGGCTTATAGCAGCTGTAGTAGCTGCGGTAGTCGAGGCGTATCTTAGCCTTAACGATTTTAATTCTAATTAGAATTATAAGCTAGATTATTCTAATAGTAGGGGCGAGTATTACTAGCTAATTAGTTTTATAGCTAATTAACTACTCGGGATTAATACTAACCGGATTAGCTAATCGGCCTATTATTATTATCTTATAACTACCGTCCTATTATAGCTATCGAGGTCCTCGATATAAAGGACGTGCTATTCGCATAAATATCGAACTAGATATCCTTTTATAGACGTAATTCTTCGATTAAGCCTAAGATAGTTGACGTAGTATTAGGCTTATTAAGGTCGCGACGTAGTTCGCCGTCTATATATTCGTAAGCTAGGAGTACTTATAATAGTTCGGTAATTATAACGCCAGCGTTAGGACTATTAATCACGATATTAGCTATATATTCGGCGGGGTCGCGTCGATTATAAACGTCTCGAATAGTATAACGAATAGACTCGAGTATACCTAGAGACTTGCCTAGGGAATCTCGAAATCTCTTCTCTAGTATATTATACTAGCCATTAATGCTATTAGGATTATATCTTAATCCTTATCTAGAGTTATATATTAATTAACTAGTAAACTAGTTATTAGCTTCTCTAAGTAGATAAGTATCGAGATTTTATCGTAAAATAGCTATATCTATAGTAGTAGCCTTTACTTATAACCTAGTAGTAAAGCTGTAGACGTTATAATAGATGTTATACCTATCTTTAACCTTAATAGCGGGTATATTAGGCTTTAGTTTAAAGTAGCCTATATCTCGAGCATAAAACTAAGTAGAACGAGGTCCTTAATTAGGATTAGCCGGATTCGCTTAATTACCGTTAGCTTACTACTAATTCTGTAGTAAGGTTATTACTTAAGTAACGATAGCGGCTATTTAATCGGCCTATACCTATAAAAACGGAGCAGCCATATTTACGGAAGGCTGCGGTAGATTACGGGGTATCTCTCCTTTAACCGATATGCCTCGGGTTATTAGCGAGTAGGAGCCTAGGCCAGACTAATCTAACGGGCCTAACTACTCTAACGGGCCCGACTATCCTAATAGGCTGAATCTAGGAGAGGTTAAAGCAGGTATAGTGCCTATTAATAAGGACCTAGTAAACTCGTATAGCTGGGTAGTAGCAATAATAAAGGCTTTCACAGACGTCTTAAAGAGGGGTAGGTCGATAGCCCAGTTACTCGGCTAGGTACGTTCAGCTTGATCCGAGTCTTAGGATCCTGATCGAGTGCCGCGTAATAGAGCAGGTCTATAAGGGAGAGGTAAAGGTCTTTCGTGCTTGGAGGTAATAAAATGGATGACCCTGTAGGTTACCTTCCAGATGATCTGGCCGTGCTAGTGCCTAGTATTAAAGAAATCAGATATCGAGTAGGCTTAAGTAATGATATCTGGAGGTACGGGGATAGCTAATAGGATTAAGGCGGTTATATTTAGGACGGACAGGATATTGTTAGAGCCTTTAACGGTAGCTACCTTATAGGTTAATAGCGTTAATAGCTGTCACGATTATTATAGGAGTTATAACGAAAAAGTAAAGCAGGTAAATAACTCGTATAACTATTTAGATAATTTAAACGGGAAGGAGCTTTATTCCCGAGAAGGGACTAGAAGGAGCGTAGATAAGTCGTATAACTTAGAGGGCCGTAGTATAAGGGTATTTACTAAAGGCTTCTAATTTAGACTACTTTATATTTAGATCGGTATAGAATAAGGCCCTTATTATAGAGTACGAGGGATGCTTTTAATTACGGAAGCAGTTACTAAAGGTGTAGGACTTAGAGGGGTCGGAGGACTCGGAGGGGGATCGTTAGTGCTATAGAGATAGCGTTAGTACTATAAATAGCGGTTAGTACTTCTAGGTAATTATTTGGTACCTTAAAGACAAACACCTATAGTGTTACTACTAATTAACATAGGTAGAATACTTGTGTGTAGAATAATATATTTTCTATTAATGATTCTATTAACGAAATGACAAGGTGACTACGGAAGGCTTCCGTAGTATACGCTAATGCTAGTATCTATAACACTCCTACTTATTCTATCCCTTTTTTATCTTCCTATTCTTTATTATCCCTCCCCCTTATTCTTCTCCCTATTATAAAAAAGTCTAAAACCCCCTAGTAAAATAATATTAATAAGGACGGACTTAGCGCGCTAAGCTAAGGATTAGCGCTCGCTTATAAAATTACTAAATATCTTATTATTACTTAGAGTATAGAGGATAGAGATATAGAGCTTACTATCTAATAGGTATTTAGATAGTAGACTAGGTAATTAACCTAAAAAGTAGATAGTAAGTAGTCTTAATAATTAATAAATAGTCTATATTTATAAAAAGGTATATATAGTAGAATTTAAAGTATATATCTTAAAATAGTAATATAGTTAATAATTATAAGGGTAGATAGCTTAGTAGTATATTTTACTATTTTAAACTTCCTAATCTAGACTAACTTTTATAGGTAGGTAGTTTAAGCCGGCGATATCTAATAATTTTATTATAAGGGCCTAATAGACGCGTAGCTTTAGTAGAATAGAGTTAAATAGGGAGGCTATACCTACTACTTACTAGACCGACCTTATAACTAAATATTAGATAGACCCCGCTTATTCCTCTTATAAGCCGCCTCTTTTTTAGTAGTAGAATTTACTACTACTTACCTATTCCTATTACTAGCACTATTACTATTACTTACTTGTTATTTACCTATTACTTATATATATATTACTACTACTATTATATTACTACCACTTAATATCTATAGTAGAGAAACCTTTAAAAGTTTAGAGGGGTACTAAAAACTAACTATTAATAGCGAGGTATTATAGTAAGGAACCTCTACTATTTATAAAATTAAAGATACTTATTATTTAAGAATTACTTTTTAATCCTCCCTATAAAACCTTAAGACTATATATATTATAATTAGTATAAATTAATATTAGTTTAAACTTATAACTTAAGTATATCTTAGCGCTTTAAGCTTAGAAGATTTTATATTAGCCCCTAATAGAGAAAGTTATTATTCTTTATTTTATAAACTCTTACCTATTATAGCCTATTAATTAAGTATATTATCTCTCGCTATCTAATTAGGTTTAATTAAGTAGCTTATAGTCCTAGGTTCTACCTTTATTTCTTAAATTAAATTAAAGGCGCTAGAATTAGTTATATTATAAGTTATAGTAAGTACAAAAAGATTAATATAGTTTAGAGCTTTAATATACTCCTTAATTAGGTTTTAAATAAGATTTATAAGATAGGCTTTATTTAGGACTTTAAATATATTAATAATACCTAGTAGATTAAAGAAGGATAAGTTTAGGAGGCTAGGATTAAAGATATTAAGATAGATAATATTTAATAAGAATTAAACCTAGTATATATAATCTAATAGAGGGTTTCCTAGCTTATACTTTTTATAAGAGCTACTTAGATTAAGTATTACTAGTTAAGTACGCTTTAAAGTATCTACTACGTTATCCTTTAAGGTAATATATATAAAAGGATAATCCTCGCTATCTAAGTCCGCCTAAGGACTTAAAGGCTAAGTATTTATTATACGCTCTTTTAGGCTACTCTAATAGATATACTTATTATAAAGGAAGACTTTATAGCTCTATTAGCCTTCTAGATTAATATCCTCTATTAGATTAATCTCTAGTAGGTACTAAGTATATATACCTATACTTCGCGGAACTTTAATTTCACTTATTCCCTTAATAAAAGAACTCTTCCCTATACTTTAATTATTAACTATAACTATCTTTAGGAATAGTAGATCTAAATCTTTTATACCTAGGTAATATAATACTTAGATAGCTTAAATAAGCTCCTTTACTCCTTAACCTAAAATAGATAATAGCGAATTTATATACTTTAAGCTAAGGATAGTATATATAATAGTACTAATATAAGTAGAGGGTATATATTTATAAAAGTAATCTAGCTAAGTAGTAGTATATAATAAGTAGTAGAAGGGCTAAGTATTTTATCTTTAATATCTAAGAGCGTCGCTAGCTCTTCTTTATTACCTCTTATCCGCGTATTAATATCCTAATACTCTATATTAGCCTCTCTTATATTCCTAGTAAGTAGTTTAACCTTCGGGGCTCGCTCTATAATTATATAGTAGTAGGAATTTTTAAGTATAATATTAAGGAAGATAAGAAATCTATTAATATTAATAGTAAGTTACTTTATAATAAGTATAACTATTAAGTCTTAAGTCTACTATATAAATAGGGCTATAATAGGATAGATATACTAATAAATCTATAGCCTTATATCTACCTAAGTAGGTTTAGTACTTTATATAAGTATAATATCTAGTACTACTATAATTACTATATAGTAGATATATCGGCGTAGTATAGTTTTTAGTTAGGGAGCGGGTATCTCTTAGAAGCGCGTAGTAGAATATAAGCGCTAGGCTATACTTCCTAATTTCTAGAAATATATTATAACTAGTAGTAAGTTAAATACTTTAGTAATTCTATTATTATAAAGCGCGTTCTTTTACTAATTAATTATATAATATATCTAAATAGTTATTATTATCTATCTCTTATTAAACCTACTATTATTATACTTATTATAAACCCCTAGAAAACTTAAAAGCCTCTAATAATAATAATATAGATAGTAAACTTTAAAAGAGATTTATATATCTATTATCCTAATAGTAGAAGTTAGTTAGTCGTATATATAATAATTACTATTAAAGCTTAAACTTAGGCTTAAGTTATATTAGGATAAGGTTTATTAAACCTATTCTAGTTAGATATTTCTAGAAGTATAGCCTTAATATATAATAGCTAGGTAAATATAATTATTCTACTTATATATATATACCTATTTTATAATATATACGAGGAAAGACTAACTAATAAAAGACTATAAAAGTAAAACTATTTAAGGCCTTTAGATATAATAAATTAAATAAGCGCCGGTTTAGTATTATTAATACTTTACTCCTAATACCGCGTTAATATAGCCGGTATCTACCCTATATTTACTTATATTAGGGATTATAAACTAATTACTACCTATAGAAACTTAATAATCTATCCTTTATATTATAATTTCTATTAATTACCTACCCTTACTTAGTAAGAGCTTATCTAATACTAATACTTAAACTTAATAATAAAAGATAGTCTCTATACCTTTAAAATATCCTTAAGTAAACTTACTATTATTTAGAACTTAGTAATAAAAGCCTTAGTGAAATAAGTTATATTAATAATAAATAGTCTTATTATTTTACTTTACTTAACTAGTATATAACGCGGTTACGCGAATATTACCTAAAATTAACTAATATAATATTAACCTCTTATTAATAATATATTACTTATTATTTCTCCTTAACCTTTAGGGACTAGAGTAGTACATCGGCAATTCGGGAACCCGGCCCTGGAAGCTCAGGCAGCTCAACCAGCCCGTACGGGAGGACTTGTGCTTAGGAGTTATCGTGCTAGCCCGAATAGGAAATATTATCAGTATTACGTCATATATTACTAACAAAATAGTAAACTAGGCGAACTTTAAAGTTTAAGCTAAAACGGACTAGTACTTGCTAAGATACTAGCTCCTAAAGTTAGAGGTTTTTAAAACGAAGAAAAAAAAACTTCTAACTTTAGGAGCTAGTATCTTAGCGAGTACTAGTCCGTTTTAGCTTAAACTTTAAAGTTAGCCTAGTTTACTATTTTATTAGTAATATGTGACGTAATACTTATAATGTTTCCTATTCGGGCTAGCACGATAACTCCTAAGCACAAGTCCTCCCGTACGGGCTAGTTGAGCTGCCTAAGCTTCTAGGGCCGGGTTCCCGAATTGCCGATGTAGTAAGTAAGTATTTATAGTTTATATATATAAATACTCCTTACTATAAAATAATATTACTTACTAATAAATAGACCTATAACCTTACTATAAAGCTCTTACTTTAAATATTTAGCCTTAGGGTATCCACTTCTAGTTATTCTAATATTAAGATAAAACTAGGTTTTAAATTATAAATAGTAGCGGGTAAACTTACTTTATTTATAAGTTTATCCTTACCTATATAGTATACCTTATTTAATATTCCTATAGGCTTTTACTCTAGACCTAAGATACCTTCTTATAGAAATACTATAGCCGCTCGTATATAGGATAAGGACCTAGGTTTAGTTAGTAGCGAGGTTTATATAGATCCTAATACTCGCTAGCGTTATAAGGACGACCGCTCTAAGGGCGACTATAAGCCTACTAAAGATATAGTAGGTAATAAGGCTATAGTAAAAATTAAAAAGTTACTTATATATAAAGTAAAGCTCCTCTTTCTAGGCTAGAAGTCCCCTATTAGCTAGTTTAAAGACGACGGTAAACAGGTAATATCTAGGATCTCTATAATTAAATATAAAAATTAGTTATTAAGTATAAAGATTAAAATTAAGGCCTTAGTAAGTAAGGATATACCTACTCTAAAATATACTCGCGTAGAAGAATTACTTTATACTTAGATAATCTAACTTAATACTATATATAATATCTTAGACTAGCCGGTTATTTATATATATCCTACGGCCTATATAGGATTTACGGCGGGTAATATAAATAAAAACTATATTAAGAAAGTATTTAAAGGCTTCTATATTATAATATATAATTAAGAAGTAATTACCTATTATTAAAAGGGTAGATTAGGTTTCCTATCCCTAATATTCTACCCCATAAAGGTATATACTAAAGGAATCCTCTAAGAAGCTAGAACTCTAGGTAAATATTAATATATTTAAGACTAACTACTTAAGATATTTAATATATCTAATAATATAATAGTTAAGCTATCTATATTATTTATTACTTTAGAGCCTAATTTATTTTTTATATCTTATAATAGAATTATAAGGGTATTTATACTTAAGAAAGCCTTTCTACCTTATACTTACTAGTTTAATAGACTAGCTAATATAAAATATAAAGTCTAAAAGAGTTAGACTACGCTATATATAAACTATCTACCTATTAAAATATTAATATCCTATATATATAGGAATAGTAATAAGTACTAGACTATAAAAGGTATATTAATTATCTACTAGGAAGAAAATAATATTAGATTTAGGAATACTAATTATATATCTTAAAAGTTATACCTAGGAGTAATTATATCTATATAGGCCTTCTCTAATTACCCTCTAAGTTTAAATATTAATTCTTAGCTAAAGACTCCTTCTTTATTAGATTTAAAGATAAGGAGTAATTAATATATATTCTCCTAGAGCTATTTCCTTTTATTAGTTCTATTAATTATATTATTATACTTTATTATCCCGTTAATAAAGGGGTCTAGAGTAATTTATAATTAGGGTTAGTCTTTAATCTAATAAATACTACTAAGATACTATTAGCTATAATTAAATACTACTATTTTTATAAATAAGTAATTATAGTTAATATTAGACTAGTCCTATCTAATATACTATATAAGTTCCGGTTAGCGGCTATTAAGACCCTAAATCTTATATATAAAGGGGATAGAAAGTATATTTATAACCCTAGATAGTAATAACTTATCCTTAGATAAGATATCTAGGTATATATTATAAGCGACCTCTTCTATATAATTAATTATAAGGAGAAGCTTATAGCCTAGGGTATTAAGCTAGATTATTCCTAGATAGGTATATTAGAGTACTTAGTATACTCGCTTAATAACCTTAGACTTATTAAGGGATTATAAGGAATAGGAAAAATAAAAGTTAATATAGTTATTATATTACTACTTATATTAGCTAGTAAAAAGGTAAAGGTACTAAGCCTTATAAATAGAGTAATAGACTCTTTTATTATAAAATTAAATACTAAGCTTACTTAGCTTAAGGAGGCTAGAACTATAATTATTAATAAGAATATAGTCCGCTTTTATTTACTTATAATAGAATAAGTAGTTATTTAAGTAGATAGCTAGCGTAATATAACTTATAATAGGACTCTATCTCTTTAATCCCTATTTCTATTTATAACGTACTTACGACGGATATTATTAAGAAATCTCGCGAGCGCTTATATAATATCTTAGATCGCTAATATTAACTTTATAATATAAGTTTTAGTATACTACTACTCTAAGTTATAAGTATTATTAATCGGCCTAAGCTAAGCGCTAATCTAACTCTAATATAAAATATTACTAATATTAGTAAAGTATTAAATACTAACGCTATATTAAATACTAACGCTATATTAGACCCTAATACTATATTAGACCCTAATGCTATATTAGACCCTAATATTATACTAGAACCTAACGCTATATTAAATACTAATGCTATTAATATTAGTAGACTAGAAAATAATAATATTTAGATAGTACTAAATAAGAATAAAACTACCTAAGATTATAAATCTATATAAGCCGTACCCTTTAAAGACAATAATAAAGATTATAAACGCGAGGTTAGGCCTAAGTAGAATAACGTAGATACTCTAGTAGCTATAAAGCTATAAAAGGCGGTATAAGAGATAATTAATTATAAACTTAGTAAAGCTAATAGTATATCTCGACGCGAGAGGCTTTATATATACTTTCGCAAGATATTCCTCTAAGCTTTACTTAATATCCCCTTTAAAATAAAGGAAGAGTATAAGGTATTTAGATTATTTAAATATTTACTATCTAAGGATATTCTTTAAAATAACATCGCCGTACTTATTATAATCCTTATAAATGCGGGCTATATAATTATTAAAACTTCCTTTAAAGGAGATTATATAATTATTTAGGAAGCTAGTAAGGTAGAGAATAGGGATCTTTTTATTACCCTAATAGAATATAAGAATAGTATATATCTTTCTAATAATAATTAGTAGCGACCGCCCTAGAAATAGGATATATAACGTAATCTATTTACTTAACTAATAAATAAGAGTATATATAAGCGCTAGGTAACCTTAGGCTACCCTAAATATAAACTTACTAAGTAATACTAAACTATTCTAGTTATTAGTAATATTATTTTGAAAATCTAGTATAAGAGTTCTATTATCTCTATAATAGATCTAGTAAACCGCCCTAATTACGGTGAAGCTATATAATTATATTAGGATATATTTAATTAAAATACTATACTTATATAGATTAAGACTAACGGCGAAGTAATTAAGATAGGATTCTCTTAATTTAGTTAAAATAAATATAAGCTATAAGTTACTATAAAGCTCTATTAATATTATATTAGATAAGGAATTAAAAGTAAGAATATTATTATCCTTATAAAGTACCTTATATAAGTTAACCTTACTAAATAAATATTAAAACTAGAGGATAGATTATATAATATAGAGTCTATAACTATTAATAGCTATTAAGGAGACGAGAAGTTTATAATAATCCTTTATATAATAGTATTATATACGCTAGGCTTTATAACTCTTCCTTCCCGCCTCCTTTCTAGGGTCTCTTATATAAGCGACGTCTTAGTAATTATTATAAATTATATAGGAATTTAAATAGATAATTAGTCTTACGCGCGAGCCTAATATAAAATACTCTAATATTTAATTAGAGTAGGTAACTACGTTATATATAATACTAAACTACTATTACTAAATCTTAGTATATATAATTATAATATAGAGTTAGATAATAAAGGAGCGGACTTAAATATATGTAAATAGGAAGAGGTAGGGGACTAGGGTAAAGCTAGGGCTAATAATATAATCCTAACTAAACTAGTAAAGGGAGAGGGATATAATAAAAACGTAGCTACTAACGCTAATAACTTAACCCTAGCTAAAGTACCCGCTAATAGGTAGTAGGGACCTAGAGGGTATTGAAATTAATTATAAGTAGTAGAGTAGGTTAAATAAACCTAGTATAATCTAATAAACTAATAAATACGCGGCCGTATAAGACTAGGTTATAAGTTAATATTTTATATAATAAGCTTTAATTATAAGTTAGTAGATTATATACTAAATTAAATCCTTTTCTTAGGCCCCCTTTTATAGGAGTAAGTACGACTTATAGACTAACTATTATATTACCTACCCTTACCTAGTACAAGCTATTTACTTAAAAAGAAATATATACCTCTATCTAAATTAAGGTAAATAGCCTAAGTAATTACTAAGTTATATTTAGTTATAAAAAGTAATATATTATATTCTACTTTATTTAATATCTAAATAAGTTTTTATCTTATTATCTTTACTTAAATAAGTTTTTATCTTATTACCTTTATATACTTTATTAACTATAAGAAATATTCCTATATATTAGACTTAGGATATACTAAGTAGTAGCTCCTTATAATAATATATAAATAATTATTTATTATATTAATAATTATCTATATATACTAAGTATAATAGCTATTAGTTTAAACTAGTAAGGTTAGACTTAGTAAGGTTATACTTAGTAAGGTAAGTAAAGGTACGCGGCCCTATTAATAAACCTTATTTATAATAAGTATTATTAACTAATTATAAATAGAACTCGCATTTAGGATTACTACCTTTATATAAGCTATAATTACTATTAAGTTAAAGAAAATATTACCTTAATAGCGAGGGATAAGATCTATATTACCTATTTAAATTTAATAATATAATACCGTAAATAAAATATAATAAATCTTATAATAAGACGGAGGACCCTTTCTATTTAAATATAATTAAAGTATATAATAAGACTACTATAATAAAAGTAGATTAAGAGCCGGTAAGAGAGGATACTAAAGAATAGTATAGTAGAAAGGTAGGTATTAAAGACTTTAAAGGTAAAGAAGCCTAGGTAAAGGAGTAGGATTTTATTATATAGCTAAGCTAAAAGTATAAGTATAATAAACTATACCTATTAGGTAATCTAAATAGAGAGGGTAAACTTAGTACGCTCTCTAAGGTAGTACGACGGATTTACTTAAATATTAGATAATAGGACCGTAAGACTAAATAATAAATTAAGAGGGAGAAGGAAGGATATAAAGAATAATAACTATTACCCCTCTAAGATATAAGTTTAGACTACTTAATAATAGAAGATAGTACGGCTATATTACTAGCCCCGAAATAATAAATAGAATAAGAGGCTACGTAGGATTAAGATATAAGGGATATTAATTTAAAGGTAATATATAATAGGAAAATTATTAGGCTTCTTCTATTAAATATTATCTAGTTACCTAACCCTTTATTAGATATAAGAAGCCTACTAATATACTTAACCTTAGACCGGTTTATTTAATATTATAGTAAAGACCTAGAGTTAAAGCCCTTAGAAGTAACGCTATAATTTAAGTATAAAGGAGCTTAGTTTCTAACTAAATTAACTAATAATCGCTAACTTTATAGGGCTATAAGGGAGGTTATTAACGGCGTAGGTACTAACCTTATATTTAAGTTTATAGTAGGATAGGATAATTCTACTTAGTAGGCCTCTATTCTATTAATTACTCTATTAGAGACTCTAGGTAAGTAACTACCTTCTCTATCTACTATAATAATAAATATTACGTAATTAATATTAGCTATTATAACTAGGGCCTAAATTTAAATAGGATATCCTTAGCCTAATAATAAGACGCGCGAAATAGAGATAAAGTATAATAAAAGGATATAATAATAGTAGGCTAAAGGTATAATAGAGGCTATAATAATAGCTAATTAACTATTAGGGATTTAAATAGGATATAGTATATTACCTACTTAGAAGCGATTAAAAACTACTATTATAGGTTAACTATACTTTAGCTAATTATCTAAGAATAAGAGTATTAAGCTATATAGTAAAGATAAAGATAATATAATATTAAATATTATAATACTAATAGATTACTGCTAAGAGGTAGAGCTAGACTAAAAGGGGGAGGTACCTAATAGAATACTAGTAAAGGACGGAAGTATTTATCTAATATAGATAGGGTTATTAGTTATCCTCTTATTATATAAATCTTCTAATCTAATCGCCCTTATTAAATTAACTAAAGAAGCTAAAGCCTATACTCTAGCTAATAACCTAGTTACGTCTATTAAACTAGCTAAAGCCTATACTCTAACTAATAATATAGTTACGTCTACTAAACTAATTAAAGAAGCTAAAGCCTATAATCCGGCTAATAACCTAATTACGTCTACTAAACTAATTAGAAAGGCTAAAGTTAATACTTCTAATATTATAGTACTATTTATTAAACTAATTAAAAAGGCCGAAGTCTATACTTAGCCTAGTACCTTACTAGAGAAGAATAATTCTTTGAATACTATTAAATTAAATAAAGTAATTAATCTAATATAGGAATCTAAATCTAAAGGCTAAGTCGTAGCGGATAACTAGTAATTATTAGAAAACGCTGGAGTATTAAGTAGACGGGAGTTATAAGTTATACTAAAGTAGGGATTTAATAATACTTAAGTAGTATATAAATAAAAAGTTATTAAGTAAGGCGTAGATATTAGTCCTATTATAGAGCTAGACGTCGAGGACGTAGAATTACGCGAGATAATAGATATTATAGAAGAAGGAGAGGAAGATATAATAATAAAACTAGCTAATAACTATTTAATTATAATAATTAAATAGCTTTATTAATAGGATAAGAGGTAGGAGGACTATACTTATTTATTTTACTTTAATCCTAATATATATTATTAACCTAATAAGACTATTAAGTTATTAGCTAGTATATCTCCTATATTAATATACCTTATTATTATTATATATTAATACTATATCTTCTAGGGCCTCTTAGTTAGCCTTCTAGTAATAAGGAGGGACGTAATCCTATTAGGGTAGAGTAGGAATTCTTAGTAGGTAGAAGGCTACTATAATTAATTCTATAAGTAATATAAGTAAACTTAATCTAATATCCTTAATAGTATATTATATCTTATTTTATTATACTTAAAAGGCTTTAAATTACTACTTCTACTAGTCTAATAAGTATTCCTCTATATTATTAAAGTATAAAATATTATATATTTATATTATATTAACCTACTTATAGATATAATTAATTAAGTAATCTTATAATTATACTAGATTTTTTATAATAGTCTAGGTATCCTTAATATTAAGGATTAAATTTCTAGCCTTTTTATAAGATATAGGCTTTTTATTATCTTCCTTAATATTATCTTATTTCTCTTTAATACTTATAATTAGTTTTATCTTTTCTATCTTTTTACTCTAGATATTAGAAGGTAGATCTTTAGTAAGGTTAGTTATATTAAAGACGGATTTTTTAGGGGAAGTAGATCCTAGATATTAATTAGTAGTTTAGTTAAGAGTCTTCTTTAAACGCTAGTCTAACGGAGGGTTATTAGTTATAGATATTACCTTAAAGTAGCTTCCTAGAAAGGATTTTCCGTATTATAATTAAGGTATTAAATAGTTATATATAATAGAGGTTTTAGGTATTAATATTATTAATATCTTCCCTAGTAAGCGTAGAGAGTTAGGGAGGTAATAGCTAAAGGAAGTTAAAGGGTAGATAAGGGAACTAATATTACTCTTTTAAATACCTTCTTTAAATTACTATAAATTATAGTAGAAATAGAGTTTTCTTTATTCTTTAGTATTATATTTATTAGGGGGCGCTCTTAGTAGCTAGTAAAAAGGCGTACTATATAGCTAGGAGTTATAAGCGCTTAGAGTAGCTAAGGCGTACTATATAGCTAATAATAAGGCGCTTAGAGTAGTTATAATTAAATATCTAGTATTACTACTATTATTAAGGATCTATTATCTAGGGTATTATATATATTAATTATTAGCTATCTAGAATAGAAAATCTATAATATCTATTAGTTTACTTAGTTCGTAGGGTCTAACCGGGTTGGAGTAGTATATCTAAGGATGAATATTAAAATATTAAGATATAACTATATAGGAAAATCCTATACCTATAATACTAAGATTTAGTACTAATTAAATACTTAGGTTAGAGTCTTAGTACTAGCTTAAATACTTAGTACTAGCTATTAGTACTAACTCGCTAAGGCCCTAATACCTTAGTAAATTAGATTAATCTAACTTAAATTACTAAGGTATCGCTAAGACGCTAAGACCCTAATAAAATAGTAAGGGATACTAGGTTTTTTTTTCAGAATTACCTCTATACTAAAAATAGAACTTTTTTTAATCAAGTTTTTAATACCCCCTTTAATTCCCTAGGAATATATATTACCTTTCTATATTACCTTAAAGAATTACCTAGGTTAGGCTAGGTAATAATAATAATAATACTTAGTAATATAGTAGTAAATTATAGACATAATAGTAAGTACTACTATAAATAAAAACTATTAGTAATACTATAGTTATTATTTCTATAGAAATAGCTAATTAGTAATTATCTTTTTATATTATCTTATCTACTATTAAGAATTACCTAGTTAGTTATAATAATAACTCTTAGTAATCTATAAATAAATCTTATATATAGTATAAAATGCTATTATAGATAAAAAATATTCCTGATATTATAGTTATTATCTTCCTAGGGATATATATTACCTTCTTATATTACCTTATTTACTTTTAAGAATTCCCTACGTAATAATAATAATAATAATTAGAAAAAAAATAGAAAAAATTACTAGAAAAAATGTCTTAGCGATTCGAGTTAATACTTTAGTATTAATACTTAGTACCTATCTAGGTACTAACTCGAGGTACTTAGTACTAACCTTAGTACTAACTTAAGGTACTTAGTACTAGATTTTAGTATTAAATCCCTAAGACTCGAGTCGAGTACCTGACTCGAGTTTAAAGTACCGACTCGACGCGGTTAGTCTAAGTACTAACTTAAATACTTAGTACTAGATTTTAGTATTAAATCGCTAAGACTTAAGTTAGGTACCTAACTTAAGTTTAAAGTACTAACCCGACGCGATTAGTTTATATAATCTTCTTTACTATAATAGAATATAGGTAATTTAGGACCCTAAGCTTATTATAGCTTATCGGTTAGTTAATAAGTCCCTCAGACTCCTTTCCTAGACTAGCGCGAATATTAAAAGTCTAATATTTCTTCGCATCCTACCTATATCTACACCTACGCTCTATAATATTTTCTACTTGAATAAAGTTATATAAGTCATCTATAACTATTTAAAGCTTTAAAAATTATAAAAATCGGTGTAGTAGTTTAGAAGATATATCTTTATAAATAAATTTACCTACTAAATTCTATACGCTAACGGCTAGAATAATTAGATTAATAATAAAAATCCTATTATTATTTATAAATTACCTATTCTACTACGTTACCTACTAACGTGTCTAATATCAGTCTAAATAGGGGGAAATATCCGTCTTATTACCAGGTATAAAACGCTATTAAAATAGGTATATATATCTAATATAGCTAATACTATCGTATATATAAGCTACCTACCTACTAACGTATCTAATATGCTCCCTACTATTCACCTCACCTACTAACGTGTCTAATATGCTCCCTACTATTTACCTTACCTACTAACGTGTCTAATATCGGTCTAAATAGGGGGAAATATCCGTCTTATTACCAGGTATGGAACGCTGTTAGAATGGGTGTATGTATCTAATATAGCTAATGCTGTCGTATATATAGGCTACCTACCTACTAACGTGTCTAATATGCTCCCCGCTATCCACCTCACCTACTAACGTGTCTGATATCAGTCTGAATAGGGGGAAATATCCGTCTTATTACTAGGTATAGAACGCTGTTAGAATAGGTATATGCATCTAATATAGCTAATGCTGTCGTATATATAGGCTACCTACCTACTAATATATCTGATATGCTCCCTACTATTCACCTTACCTACTAACGTATCTAATATGCTCCCTACTATTCACCTCACCTACTAACGTATTTAATATCGGTCTAAATAGGGGGAAATATCCGTCTTATTACTGGTATGGAACGCTATTAGAATGGGTGTATATATCTAATACAGCTAATGCTATCGCATTTATAGGCTAAAAACCCTACTATTTACCTCACCTACTAACGTGTCTAATATCGGCCTGAATAGGGGGAAATATCCGTCTTATTATCAGGTATAGAACGCTATTAGAATGGGTATATATATATAATACAGCTAATACTATCGTATTTATAGGCTAAAAACCCTACTATTTACCTCACCTACTAACGTGTCTAATATCGGCCTAAATAGGGGGAAATATCCGTCTTATTATCAGGTATAGAACGCTATTAGAATAGGTATATACATATAATATAGCTAATGCTATCGCATTTACAGGCTAAAAACCCTACTATTCACGTCACCTACTAACGTATCTAATATCGGTCTAAATAGGGGGTGATATCTATCTTATTTCCAGGTAGGTAACACTGTTAGAATAATCTATATCGCTGTATAAGTCTGTAGGCTAATGCTGTCGCATTTATAGGCTACCTACCTACTAAAATATCTAATATACTCCCTACTATTCACCTTACCTACTAACGTATCTAATATTAGTCTAAATAGGGGGTGATATCTATCTTATTACTAGGTATAGAATGCTATTAGAATAATCTATATCGGTCTATTAGTATATTAGCTAATGCTGTCGCATTTATAGGCCACCTACCTACTAAAATATCTAATATACTTCCTACTATTCACCTTACCTACTAACGTGTCTAATATCGGTCTAAATAGGTTATAAGCTAGAAATCCTACTATTTACGTCACCTACTAACGTATCTAAAATCTACCTACTACCGTATCTAATATCGGCCTAAATAGGGGGTGATATCTATCTTATTTCCAGGTAGGCAACGCTATTAGAATAATCTATATTAGTCTATTAGTACGTATCTAATATGCTCCCCGCTATTCACCTCACCTACTAAACGCCAGGTAGTAGGGGTGATTTCTAACGTAAAAATCTTGAATTTTTACAGGCATTTTCTAGTAGCTAATATGATAGTATAAAGACCTTATAAGACTATAAGTATTATAAATAGTAAAAAAGTTTTAAATTAGAAATTTAGTTCTATAAAAGGTCTTTTAAGTTTAAATATAATTTAGAAGAAGCTTTAATAGAAGTAAGATAATAAACTTTTATAATTATTATTCTACTTATTAATCTTAATTAATAAAGTATATAAGCTATTACTCTTTATAAAATCTACTACTACTAAAAAAATATTAATCTCTTTATTCTAAAACTTCCTTTTTATAAACTTATCTATAAGACTACTATTAATTTATATATAAGTACTAAGTTCTAGTAAAATATATTTAAAAGCTTATAAGAAGTTATAGAAGTATTCTTAGTAAATATATTAGAATATAAGTTATCTATATATTTTCTATATAACTAGTACTAATAATTATAATAGCTTTAAATTTATATATATAAAGTATAAAGTATATTATATTATAAATAAAGGATATTTAACTATATATATAAATTATAAGCTCTTATAATTATAGATTATTTACTCTAATATAAATTATAAGGCTTAGATTTCTTATAAAAGAGTAAACTTTAAATTTATTATATATAATAGCTTAATAATAAATATATTATTTAATATATACTATTTTAAATTATTATTCTAGTTAAAATATTTACTTAATATTATCTTTTATAACCATCTAGCTCCTCTTAGTAATTATAAGATATCCTATAAATTTTCTATCTTAAAAGAAGGTCTTATAAATAATCTATCTTATGGAATTATCTTATAAAGACTTATACTATCTTATAATAGTATAAGACTAAAATTATTAATCTTATACTATATTACAAGATAGCTAGGGAGACTAATATCTTATACTATCTTATATCTTCCTAGCTAGTACTTACAAGCCTTATATTATTTAATAAATATACGCTATAGTAATTATTCTACTTATATAATTAAGGTAGCTACTATAATTAATAGCTGTAAACACGTTTACTTTCTAGCTAGACTCGTAACTACTTTAATATGCAAGACCGCTACTACTATTCGCGTGTACTCGCACCTCGGCGTAACGTTGGCGAACATGATTGCGATGGTAAATGGCAAGTATGATCCTTGGTCTATATCAACTCGTCATTGCTAACTGTGGAGTGGAACACTTTGATGCCATGTCACTACGAGAAGAGATCGATTTATTGTGTCTCCACGCTCTAGTCGGGTTCTGTTTCTTTAGTAGGGGAAGAATTGGATGACATAACAGTCATGATTCACCCCTGTCTAAGATATTCGTTCCATGTCACGTGCGATGAGAATCTTATCAAGCTGCGCGCAGCGAAGCCGAGGCTAACGAGGGCCAGAAAAGAGATCGCTTTGCTATTCACCTTGCCACTGAAACATGGGATTCAGGTCAGGCATATATTTCTGCATGTTCATTGTGGTAGATAGGTCTTAAGAGGTGAAAACAATTCGTGATTAGCTCGTATACGTAGAGACTGATTGTCCGACTATGTGGCGAAGAAGATCCTTTCTTACAGGATACTGCCGACACTGGTAGCCTCACGGTGGTCTCCATGTGTACAGGCGAGTGCCTGAACATCCATTCCCTCAAGGTCTGGAATGGTGCGACGTCGCTGCTGAATGGCTCATCGACAGCTTGCAAGCTATATGTAAAGCGCCTTGGTCCTTGCAGGCAGTATAGTAAGTTCAGCAGTTCTCAGATTTGGGATACCGGTTATACTCAAATCGAACGATCTGCGGGCGGCGATCGCTCCATCCCCAAGACCATTAACCTTCGGAATGGCTGCTCCTCCTTCGCGGCATCCAGTCCCATCACATAATTCCGCATATTTCAGATGTCCATGTTTCTCCTTTCCCAGCAACATTGCCCACCCGCTCGCGCTGATCCAAAACGCAGATGTCAAACATTGTCTCAGAGCTTTTTCCCAACATCAGTCCCGAATAGCGCTGCATTCACTTTATCTCCCCCTGTCATGTTGATATGTATAGCATGGAATTGGAGCCTGCGTTGTCTTGGTGGGGAACCGAGGACTCTCGATCGATGGACATGGTGCTGATGAGTGCAAAGTGGGATACGGTCGGTAGCGCACGTGTAGTGACACTGCTCCCTAGGACGCCGCATGGTAATAGTTCGGTTCCGCTGGATGAGGCGGGAAACGCGAGAGAGAGTGTAAGGATTATCCGTGCGTCTCTAAGGGAAAGAATTGGCGCTCGTTGATGATGAGGCGTCTCTTTGTGCCATCTTCGATACCTCGCAGCTATACTTCGCTGATATTAAGATTCGTCATGGCTTCCTGGATTGGAAAAGGGTTACAGCGGATACATTAGCTGTCCCCGCATGTTCAAGCTATTAAAATCTTCTTCATCTCAATCCGTGGAATGATGGCCTTGTGCTCGCTGGCGTCAATGTTGGTGTAGTATTGGTGCCTTCGTCTTCTCTTGTTTCATATGTGGAGAAGGCGATCATTGGGGCACCGGAGATACCTGCTCATGCATGCCTATAGATCAGCTCAGTCAAATCTTAGTCTTCTCACTCGATGTATAGACAGTCTGAACGCAGCCTCGTGCGCGAGCCTTGCTTGACTCTCTTTCAGAACTGCTTTCCACCGTTGATGCCATGAATGCTCTCAGTCTCCAATAGTAAGTATCTCATGTAGTACAGAGGTTTGGAGACGCTTCATGTTGGTAGAATCTGTTCGAGTACAATTCTGGAGTTCCACAAGTGTAGCACTGCCTCTTCCCCTAGGATGATTGGGGCGATTGTACCTTGCGCGCATAGACCATTGTTGGATGGTACTCTACATAGTAGATGCGACGTCTCTGTCGGAGGATTGTTTCAGCCAAGACGATCCAGCCGCCAAGGCGCGCTTAGGCAGATCCGTCCCTAGCGCAGTATTCAAACACGGTCGAGGATCAGAGGTAGTACGAACCTCAAGTGCTCCCACTCACTTCTCACAAGCAACGACACACCACTCTTGTACCTGCCATGGCTGCTCTATAACTGGCGACGTTCTAATCTTGCAGCTTTGTCCAGGCTTTGCCTTCTACAGGCGCCATAGGTGGGGAGAAGGCCCCTGATCCATCAAGGGTTCGTTGCGAGGTCACTAAACTCCTACCTCATTCGATCATCCTAAGTGTGCGAGAAGCTTACGGCGCGGGACACATGTATGCCCCATTCAACCAGCTGGCGAATATCGACCATGATTATACGTGTTGCAGAGAATGAGCTGATCGCTGATTCTTCTATTCGCTAGTTCACGTTGTACAATTTTGACGACGTGACTCTGCAACCAGATTGAAGAAATATCTCACAAGTCTTGTCGACGGAGAAGCAGGTCTTGCCAAAAATCTATATAAGCACTCTCGTACCAAAGGTCACCATGACTGCCTCACAAGCTGCCCAGTACGTTTCTCCCTCCTTTTATGCCAAAATCGACGCATTCCAAGCAGTCCCAATATCAGCATCAATTTCTTATGAACTCCAAGATAATCTGCTACCGCGCGTGACTTTTCATGCTTTCATATCTCAAACATTCGACCGGCGCTGCTTCGATACTCCAGCTGCTCCTGCCTACGATGAATTTTCCCCTCACGGAGAAGTTGCTAACCAAGGTTTGCGGAACAGGCCCTATGGCTCAGGACAGTTTATGAATCCTGGTCCCGCACCTCGTCCCCCAACGGACCGTCCTCGCCTCAATTACATACCTTCAACTGTTGGGCTCCCGGGCAATCAGTCACAGCTCAGCCTACATTCTACTTTGCTACTTGGAAACGAACATATTATCGCACCCTCGCGCTCTACAACTCTTACTAACAATTCCTATGGTGGCGGCGGCATAGCTATACTCAAAGAAGGTACCGCCCGATGCAAAGAGGGGTTGATGTGGAAACACCGATATCTTGTCCTACGCGCATTTCAGCTAGACTTCCAGAAAAATCGAGATGGGAAGGTCGCCATGACCATCCAATTGAGAGACGTGACTAGCGTCGCCCGTAGCGAGAACAGTAAGCTTTCGTTCGAGGTCGTCCGTGTCGCGAACCCTGAGAATGCGACACGTACACCGTCTGCATTCAATCGTGACTTACCACAGAAGACCATGGTCTGCCAATGCGAGACCGATGAGGAGATCTACGGCTGGATCGAGGCAATCGGCAACCGTTGCCCAGGTATGGGCGGTGTCAGCAACCCAACGAATTTCTCACATCGTGTCCATGTCGGTTTCGACCCAACGAATGGCCAATTCGTTGGACTTCCTACAGAGTGGGAGCGGCTACTCAATGCTTCTGCAATCACCAAGGAAGATTACAAGAAGCATCCCGAGGCAGTCGTTGAAGTCTTGCAATTCTATTCAGATATCACGAATCGCAATGAAAATCCGGACATGTATCCCAGCTTAACGCCAACACCTCCAGTCAGCACGAACCAGAACATGCAACTTGGTCATGGCGGAGGTGGTACTGCTATAGCTCCACCCAGACCACCACCACCTAGCAACTATGTCCCATCGTCGCGGTCGTCGCCACAGAACGAATCACCCACATCACGCACCACAACTCCTGTGCCACAGCAACCCAATGTTTCAATTCCCGAACAAGACAATAAGACAGGTATGGATGCAACTATGCGCTCCCTCATGGAGAAAGAAGCCCGCAAGATCAAAGCAGCTCGAGAGCAGCGTGATCGCGCTGTAGCTGAAGAGGGAAAGAACCGTCGTGATCAGGCGTCTTTTGATGCAGCCATTCCCAAGACTCGCCCGCCAATGGCGAAGCAAGAGCTTAGCGGATATGGCGGAAGCGCAGATGAGCCTGCCAGCAGTCGATTCAATCCATCCCGTAATGCTCCTCCGGCACCTGGGGTGGATCGTTCTCGACAGCAACTTCAGGGTTCATTACGAGCACCAACCGCCCAGCGCCAAGCACCTCAGCCACCAACAGGGAGTGTTAGTGGCGCTCAAGGAGTTCCTCGAGCGCCATTTGCACAAAAGGAGCCCTCATCACGTTCACAGTCCCCTTCTAATGCACAACAATCGCTTCGTACGCCTAGTAAGCCGGAGCAGCAACGCCAACCATCACCCAATTCACGAGCTCAACCCAATCTTCAGGAGCGAACCCAGACAAATCACAACCACGTACGGGCAAATGGTGCTCTCACTAATGGTGCCCCCACAACCAGCGTCCACACGAACGGCGCCCACAAAAATGCTGCGCCCACAAGTGGTGCCAATACAAACGGCACCCACGCGAATGGTATCCACACGCACGGTGCCCACGCAAACGTCGCGCCCACGAATGGTACCAATGCAAACGGTGTTCAAACAAATGGCACGTCTCGTGCACAACCACCAACACGTATTCCAGCTGTAGCTCAGCCAGTAGCCCCTCTCAACGTCAAGCAGCCCACTGGCGCACCGGCGGACGGTTCAGACTCGCACAAGCAGACCGAGCTGGCTATGACTGCGAAAGGACCAGCTGCTACCCGGCAGAAGGAAGTTCGCATGTCCAGCATGACGGAGAGTCAGGTAATGGAGAAGCTGAAGCAGGTAGTCTCCAAGGATGATCCCCAGCTATCTTACAGCAAACAAAAGAAGATCGGACAGGGCGCCTCTGGCTCCGTCTATGTTGCCAAGATACAGGAGAATGCCATATCACCAGTCGCCAAGCGCTTGTACAAGAACCTAGGCGCGAAATCACAAGTTGCTATCAAGCAGATGGACCTGCGCAACCAGCCAAGAAAGGAGTTGATTGTGAATGAGATTATTGTCATGAAGGAAAGCTCGCATCCGAACATTGTCAATTTTCTGGATTCGTTCTTGCAAGAGGGCAACAATGAGCTCTGGGTGGTGATGGAATTTATGGAAGGTGGAGCGTTGACCGATGTCATCGACAACAATCCTCATATTTCTGAAGCACAGATCTCCACCATCTGCAACGAGGTGAGAAGGACAATACTCACTGACTGGGTTTTACTAACGCTCTTCCAAGACATGCAAAGGCCTTGCGCATCTACACAGCCAAAACATCATTCATCGTGATATCAAGTCTGACAACGTTCTTCTCGATGGTCGCGGCAATGTCAAGATCAGTATGTCCTCCCCTTTGTGTACTCTACTCTCATAAACCACCAATCTCGCCTCCTTACTGCTTCTACTACCTCTACATGCTGTGGCTAACAATCCCATCAGCCGACTTTGGCTTCTGCGCCAAACTCACCGACCAAAAATCCAAGCGAGCGACGATGGTTGGCACACCGTACTGGATGGCCCCTGAAGTCGTCAAGCAAAAGGAGTACGGCAGCAAGGTCGACATGTGGTCTCTCGGCATCATGGCCATCGAGATGATCGAATCCGAGCCTCCTTATCTGAATGAAGAGCCGCTCAAGGCCCTTTTCCTGATCGCCACCAACGGCACGCCCACGCTGAAGCATCCGGACAAGCTCAGTCGCGACCTGAAAATCTTCTTGAGTCAGTGTTTGACTGTCGATGTCAAGAATCGCGCCACTGCCGTCGAGATCTTGGCGAGCGATTTTCTCCGGCGTGGCGGATGCAGCTTGGCCAGTTTGGTCGACATGCTGAAGTTCCGCACCGCTTCCAAGCATTGAGCTTCATATACCCGGCGGCGCCAACGATGTCATGGGGTCAAATGTTCCCTTGAGCTATAATTCGCATGTTCCTGGCGTTCTCTTCGACGGCAAATCTCCATCTGAGGCACGCTTTATAGGCTTCACTCTCCATGGAGGCTTTATTCTTCTTCTTTCTCTTTTACTTTTTCTTCTTCACTTCTCGGACAGAAAATTCCTCGATCACCACCGATCGAGACGATATTCGGCGACATATTGCCCACATGTTTTCTTTCTTTTCACGAGAGTTAGGATGGTTTATGCCAGCATTCTCATGTTCTCTGCCATGAATAGAACGAATTGAAATGAGGAGCGTCAGGTCAGGTTAGGTCAGGTCAACGGATATGGACGGAAGAATTGAATGATGATGCTGTTCGGCAAGCGATTGATTGTATTTAGAACCAAAAGGGCTAGTTCTCAAGCTATACAATGAAGGCAATATTCCCAAACATTCGCTTTACGTTGTGATAATGTACGGAAAAAGACAAGATACCTACGTCGCCTCCTCTCCAAACGGAGAATTGAATTTCAGCAACCCGTTCAAACCCCCAACCCAACCCTCATCTCCACTCGCCCCTTCGCTCCCACTCCCCCTCATAACGCACGGCACACCGCCCACCCACCCCTCCGGATCCCCCTCCAACCCAACTCCACCACCATCCCTCCCCTTCAAATCCCTCCTCCTCCCCACCTCCTCGCCCCAAACCCTGACACACATCCCCACACCCCCCTCCCCACCACCAACCCACCGCCCCCCATCAATAGAAACCTCCACCCCATCCACACCCCCCCTACTCCCCCCATCAACACACACCCCCACCTCCGCCTCCCCCGGCAACACCAACGGGCGAAAACTCAGACTCCGTGCGCAAACGGGCGTAATCACTATCCCCTTCACGAGCGGATGGATGATGGAGCCGCCGGCCGAGAGCGAATATGCGGTTGAGCCTGTCGGTGTGGCGATGATGAGGCCGTCGGCTACTGCTGTCGTGAGGGTTCGGGCGTTGGGAGGGGAGCCGAGGGTTAGTGTTAGGTGGGTTAGGTGCGGGGAGGAGCCGCGGTGGAGGAGGATTTCGTTGAGGGCGTGCAGGTGCGGGGGTGTGAGGGGGTGGCCGGTTGGGGAGGTTATGCTGACGCGGAGGCGGTTGCGGAGGAGGATGCGGGCGGTGCGATGAGGGCCGTGCGAGGTGCCTAGGTGCGGGGGCCAGGGGGTGCCGGTGGTGTGTGGGTATGGGGATTGGGGGGAGGATTTGGCGTCTTGGATGGAGAGGATCGAGTGGCGGGGGGAGGGGGCGCCGGACATGTAGAGCTCGCGGAAGGCGCGCTTGTATTCGTGGATCTTCCATTCGTTGAGGAAGCCGAGGGTTCCCATGCTGAAACTTAGGATTGGAGGGACGGAGGGGGTGGTGGCGAAGAAGGAGGAGGCGCGGAGGATGGTGCCGTCGCCGCCGAAGGTGGCTGTTAGGTCTACTTTTTTGGGGAGGGTGGTGGTGAGGGGTGGGGTGGATGGAGAGGGTGGTGAGGTGTAGATGGGGAAGGGGAGGTGGAGGTGGAGGTCTTTGGCTGCGGAGGGTTCGAGGATGAATCTTATTGAGGGGTAGGTTGAGTGGACGTGTCTGTTGGCATGTGAGTATTTTGGAAGCTTTATTCTATCGAGTGGATATAATGATATGTACTTTGCGAATTCGATGACGGCTTCTGTGGCTTGCGGATTGTTTTCTTTCTTCACGAGGAGGATGTTGCGGGGTGGGGATGGCCAATGGAGGGATAGCAAGTCATTGCCCTTTGTCTCTGCGAGTGTAAGCTTTGGTACTTGACAAAGTGGAGATGGAGAGACCGTGGTAGCTTGGATGTATGCGATCTAGGAGCTCGGCGAGAGGTCTGATCTCTAGTCTTCGGTGTGTGCTGGAGAAATGTCGGTGGCAGTCTAAGGTGATGCATTTCCTCTTGGGCACTTTCATCTTCAATCGAGCTCAATTTGCTTGAGGAGGTGTATGTGAAATGTCTATTCAATCTCCCTGCTTGCGCCAAGACCACGGAAGTTTCTCCGCTCATATATTCATGAGCGTCAGGTTTACTTATAGCGACATTTATGACAGGTTGATATTGTTAGTCAGATGGTTAGTCTTAGATATGTAGTATACTGATCATGACATCGTTATCACTGCTCTTAACAGTCTTCGGTTCTACGCTTGAAGAGTGGCCGCAATGTCGAACAGGAAGTACGATAATAAACATTTGCTGGACCAAGGCAAACTCTCGTCTGGCCTTCTTTAGAGGAAGTAGCATTGTCCTTGTTGTGCCTTCTCAATTGCAGCCGAATCAGGCTGTGCAAGCGCATGGAAGTTCTGATAGAGGTATAATCAAGTAAGTGTGAGTGCTTCTCCGTGCCAATCCTAGCAATTACCAGGGCACCCCCATTTACTGATAGGAGCACGTATTGAGACAATACTCCAGTCCGATGACACACTCCTTCCTCAACACATGCAAGGGTGCAGAGGCTATCGGGTTACGTCATAGAATAAGTCCTGTGCGGTGTGGCAGAAGACTGGAGTTGAGCAATGTTGGAGTAGCTTCATTGCGAGCTTTGAATTCTACTGACTGATCCATCCGCATTGCAATCATGACCGCTCAAGTGCTTCCACCCCCTCAAACCGCTCACTCACTGAACTCCTCCTTGTCCTACGCTTCCTCCGCTCAGCAACACCAGCCTGCACCACTCCAACGAACCAATCATGGCTCTCACATCGACCCTGAGATGGTCGACTGGCTCACTCCTACGTCCAAAGACACCCCGCTTTCCGATATTCGCGCGCACTACTCTCATGATGGCTATGTATGGATCAAGAACGTAATCCCTCGCTCAGACGTCTTTGATATGCGCGAGCAATATTTCCAGACAATCTCGCCGTCAGGTCTCCTATCCCCTGACACGGGCCCACGAGAAGGCATCTTCAATTCACGCCTCGACCCTACCGCGCATCAGGGTCTAGGAGCAACTCCGCAAGATAGTGTCATGCAGAACCTGGACGAAATTCACGCCAGTAAAGAATATCAAGATTTTCTCCATCACCCTGATTTGCGCGACTGGGTGCGCCGGCTGACTGGTTGGCAACGGGAAGCCGTGCTCAAGCGCGGCCTTCTTCGACACAACGTGCCAGGAAGCAAATGCCCGAGCGGAATTCATTATGATCAACTCTTTCTGAGAGCGGGCGATCCCGCGTTTGTGACAGCGTGGGCGCCAATCGGAGACTGCGCGGCGGACGGCGGAGGGCTGATGTATTTGGAAAACTCGTGCGAGCTTGGAGAGAGGATCGAAAAGCGCTTCGAAGCCCAGCAGGAGAAGGAGGACATGCCGAAAGAAGAAAGAATCAGCGCGTACAATCGTCACATGGGCGAGCTGGGCCACTTGAGCCACAATGCAGAGACTTGGGCGAAAGGGGATGGACTAGGGAAGAGGTGGTTGGTCGCCAACTACGAGGCCGGAGATGTCGTTTTCCACAGCCCATGGATGATACACGCGAGCGGTCAAAATAGTGACAAATTTGGCAGGATCAGGTTGGCTAGCGATCTGAGGTTTTATGAAGAAGGAGCCAATCTTGATGAAAGGTGGACAAGGCCATTCTACAACGGAGATGGACTCTAAGGGCAGCTGGGTGTTGTGGACGCCCATTTTCCTATAAGGTGGCTTCACCGCACGGTTTGGAGTTGAACTTTGCAAGGCTCCAGGACACGTTTATAGCATTGAAGTATTAATTATAAAAGTAAGAATTAATAGCTAGGATAAGTAGTATACTACCCTCTCTTATACCCTATTTTAATAGCTATCCTTAAGACCCCTAAATAAAGTGGGCTATATAAAAGAGCGCGCTTTCTATATACTTAAATGTAGGGGATTAGGTGAGTTAGTAAGAGAGCGTCTATCACCTAGATCGGGTTGCCGCCCCAACCCCTGCTCACCCAGCGCGCTCGCTAATAGTAAAGCGGCAGATTTCTGTCACCTTAAGCTGCCAAGCTCCAGTCTCACTAGTGGAGAGACTTCTGATGTCTTAGCAGCGCAAGGTCCCTCTTTCCTCATGATGCTGTGCGTTCTTCCTCAAGCTAATCTTTCTCCGAGTATATCCATAGGACCCATATAACTCTTTCGTATGCTGTGATTGGTCATCTCTGGGGTGGTACGATAACCACCGACATTTCATTGTTCGTTCCACCCATGAAACCAAATCGAATCCTCAGTGAGGGAGGTCACACAAGGAACAAACCTCCAGACATATAATCCCAAAGCCTACAGACATCCATTCGCATAATCAACAGCAACAATTTCCAGACCCCTTCATACTACGGGTTCATCAAAGGTCTCTGCCAGCTCTGCGTCGACTCCGCGATGTCCGCCCTTCAGGTCGATTCTGTCCCAAGCCAGGCTATCCCAGGACCTCTACCAGATCTCGGCGCAGGTATAACAGGGAAAGCCGCTCACCCGCATCCAGCAGGCCGAGTCAAATATGGCGTCTCTGTTCAAGGCATTCGGATGTTGCTTTTCGCACTGTGGGTCAACACCGTCATCTTCAGTATCCATGCAACACAGCTTCTTGGCTCTCCAATCTACTTCATAAACAAGGACTACTACTACGCATATATGTCCCTTACCAAGCAGTCCTTCGGTCTGCTCATTGTAACGGGGACGGCTTGGTTCAGCCACACTGTCGTTAGAGTAAGCGGGGATAGAAGTGTACGAGGACAATTACAGCAGACAAAAGACGGACAGTTGCAGACGCACTTCCCGGAACGGCTGGTGATGATCGCCAATCATCAGATTTATACTGATTGGCTATACCTTTGGTGGGTGGCATACACAAATCGAATGCATGGACACGTCTACATCATTCTCAAAGAGTCGTTGAAGTACATACCTTTGATTGGTCCCGGGATGATGTTCTACGGATTTGTTTTCCTTGCGCGCAATTGGACAAAAGACAAGTCGAGACTTCAGCATCGGCTACAGATCCTGAACCAGGGGAGCCATGGCGGGCCAATGTCAGGCTCATCACATCTTGATCCCATGTGGATGATGATCTTTCCAGAAGGAACCAATCTCTCCGGCAACACTAGGAAAGGCAGCGCTAAATGGGCGGAGAAACAGGGGGTCAAGGACTTGCAGCATGCGCTCCTTCCTCGAAGTACTGGCCTGCAATTCTGCCTTTCGGAACTGAAGGGCACAGTCGATTGGGTATATGATTGCACTGTCGCCTACGAGGGCATACCGTAAGTCTAGATGAATGTATGAGTTGTATATGCTGATAGAACACAGTCGAGGAGCTTATGGCCAAGACCTGTTCACTCTACGTTCGACGTTGTTCCAAGGTCGTCCGCCAAAGTCTGTGAACATGTACTGGCGCCGATTCGCCGTGTCTACATTACCTGCTGATGATGCCAAGAAATTTGAAGAATGGCTTGTGGAGCAATGGAAATTCAAAGATGCTCTTCTCGAAAAATACGTACAAAATGGCCGCTTCCCCGCTGATGAGGGTTACGATCCCGAAAAAGAGGTCGCAATCAGTGGCAACACTGGTATGCAAGTACCGAAGGGTGCGGGATTCATCGAAACGGAAGTCAAGCTCGCTCATTGGTACGAGATAGGGCAGATATTCGTAGTTCTGGCTGCCTTAGCTCTTCTGTTCAATATTGGGGCGAAGATGTGGAATCTCATCCTTTACGGTACGGTGATGGGGCGTGGATAATGGGACTTCCAGCTTCTGCGTGGGATTCACTCTGCGAAGTCGGTAGGACAGATGCATGACGATCAAGAGTTGGGAGTACACGCAAACATATGGCTTGAGGGCCATTCCTGTACCAAATACTTTAAGGTACAGGAGTGCTTCTTGGCGCTCGGGAGCGGCACATCTTCGGCGCTCAGCAATTGCGCTAGTACAAAAAGCTACTAGGTCCAGGTGCGGAAAAACGATTGGCCTTTCTGAGCTTTGAATCTTATTGAGAACATTGATTTTGACGAGTTATTTCGCATTCACTGACAGGTTGGTATTACTATCCCACAACCTCACATCGCCTTCTTTCCAATGTCACCTTGAAAGAACGAACACGACAAAGAAGCGCTCTCCATAATGCCGTCATCAACCAACACCTGCGTGTGAGAGGCTTGTGCCCCCTTCGACAATCAATCCAAGGGCGGCTGTCTGCACTTCTGATAACTTCCCAATCGCACCATCCGCTTGTCATGGCGCCTTTTCTCAATGGCTACGCCAATGGAAATCGCCAACTTCCCTCCGAATCTGCCTCCGAGTCTGTTCGCTTTTCCGATATTCCTTCTGCTCTCGACATCCAAGTCTCCGGCGCTTACGAAGGTGAAGCTGTCGAAATCAGCTTAGAAGAACTCCTTGACGATCCTACTGAGCTATGCACGCTACTCGAGAACGAAAATGCGGAGAAGAGAGTATGGATGATCATAGCACTAGCATACGCACGACAGGGAAAGGTTGATCTTGCTATCGATATACTACACAAGGGTCTGGGATCGCTGAGCAGAGGCAGTGTGAAAGAGAAGCTGGGGCCGCTGGGGCTGCTTTGTTGGATGTTCTTGAATAAGAGCAGACATGCGCCGCGGGTACTGCAAGAAGGACAAGTGGCTGGCGAGGTCAAAACGAAGGATCTTTGGCTGCAGGCTGCTACAGCAATACTGAACGAGGCAGCACGCATCAATCCAGCCTTTCCTCCATTATATTTGGCTCGTGGTGTGCTATACCTCCTTCGCGCCTCCTTGCAGCCTCCCTCGAAGCCTGTCGCGCCCGGCACTATAGATCATTCAGAAAGAACAGAATCGCTCCGGCAAGCTCTGAAATGTTTTGAAGATGCAGCGAGAGTTTCGAGTGGAAGGAATATGATGGCCGTCATGGGCACGGCGAGAGTACAATTTTCGCTGGGCAAATATGCGGAGGCTTTGAAAGGTTATCAAGAGGTACTCGCCAAGATGCCCCATCTTCAAGATCCAGATCCCAGAATTGGTGTCGGATGTTGCTTCTGGCAATTAGGATATCGGGAAGAGGCACGGGAGGCGTGGGAGAGAGCACTGGAGCTGGTGAGAATATTGCGTCCAGTCACTGATATTACTTACTAATGATGGTATTGAGACTCCTGACTCGCCTGTTGCCACCATCTTGATTGGTCTCTACTACCTCCATGACAGTTCGAATCACAATAGTAAAGATCAAGCCTTCGCCCAAATCTACAAAAGGGCGATGACAGAGTACACTCAGAAGGCGTTCAAGCTGAGTAAAGATACGCCTCTGACATGCGCCACTTTTGGTGGCTACTTTCTGCTTCGAAAGAATTGGCCCACCGTGGAGACGCTTGCACGAAGAGCCATAGAATTGACCGACGTTAATGCTATTGCGAGTGATGGATGGTACCTCCTTGCCCGCAAAGAACACTCGCAGGAGAAACCAGACTTCTCGAAAGTGAACGATTTTTATGGTAGGACAGACGCTGCGAGAGGAGGCGGCGACAAGGGCTATGTGCCTGCAAGGCTGGGCCTTGCTCAGGTCCAGGTGCTGCAACAAGATATCGATGGAGCTAAATTCAGGCTTGAGAAGATCATTCAGAATTCAAAGACCGTCGAGCCTATGATGCTTCTCGGAGCTTTGTACGCCGAAGACGTTTTCGCTAATCAGGCTGCCGGTAACAGAGAGGACAAAACATCGGAATGGAAGAAAGCAATCGCGCTTTTGGAAGCTGTTCGTCTGGCTTGGAAAGATCCGCAAAAAAAATTACAAGTCGATCTATCAGTACTTGTCTACCTGGCTCGATTGTACGAAGGAGATCAACCAGACAAAGCAATGCAATGTCTGCAGCAAGTTGAGAAGCAGAGCATAGGAGACCTCCTTGACCAGCAAAAGAAACCCAAGGATGCTGAAATCGACGAGAACACCATGGCAAACCTGCGCGAAGAGCTGCCTCCACAATTGCTCAATAACTTAGGATGCTTCCAGTATCAGCATGAGAAGTTCGACTCCGCTCGAGATCTCTTCCAAACGGCGTTGAATGCACTGGTCAAATTTGGAGAACGGGACGACAGTATTGACACCGATGCGCTTGTCACAACCATCAGCTACAACCTGGCTCGAACATATGAAGCTGCCGCCCTTTTGGACGATGCACGGCAAGTTTACGAAGGACTTCTCGCACGACATGCTGACTACACTGATGCACGCACTCGCCTTGCCTACATCGAACTTCGACAGAATCCTACAGAGGATGGTCCCAAAGCCGTAGCTGCGCTGAGTGAAACGGATGGTGCTGACCTTGAGGTACGAGCACTCCTTGGGTGGTACCTCAGTAGATCCAAGAAACGCGCAACGAATGTGGCTGAAGACCAAGAACAACGGCATTACAAACATACATTACAGCTCCATGAAAAGCATGATCGATATTCACTTACAGGAATGGGAAATGCCTATGCGACATATGCTCGTGAGATGAGGCGGAATACCGAAAAAGAAAAGGAAAAGCGAAGTGCCGAGTACCTCAAAGCTGTTGGCTACTATGACAAAGCGCTACAATTAGACCCCAAAAACGCGTATGCTGCTCAAGGCATAGCCATTGCATTGGTTGAAGATAAGAAAGACCTGGCTACTGCTGTCCAAATATTCTCCAAGATTAAAGACACAGTGCGCGACTCCAGCGTCTTTATCAATCTTGGGCACGTATTCTGCGAGCTCAAGCAGTATTCCAGATCCATTGAAAATGTACGTCCTTGATACTACCAAACTTTCATGACTATAGCTGACTGAATCTACAGTATGAGCTTGCCCTCCACAAAGACCGCGCCTCGGACCCTCAAGTCCTTGCCTGCCTCGGCCGTGTCTGGCTCCTCAAAGGCAAACAAGACAGAAATCCCACCGCGATGAAAAACTCGCTCGACTACTCTCGCCGCGCCCTCGCCATTGCCCCTTCGCAAATCCACTTCAAATTCAACATCGCCTTTGTGCAAATCCAGCTCGCACAACTGATGTACACTCTTCCCGAGTCCCAACGTACGCTCATCGAGGTGCAGACCGCATCTGAGGGTCTCGATGACGCCATCGAATCTTTCACGGAAATTGCTCAAGCGAGTAATCCGCCATATCCCAAACATGATATCGAGCAGCGCGCTAATATGGGGAGAAATACAATGCGCAGGCAGCTCGAACGCGCTATTCAATCGCAGCGTGATTATGAAAATAAGAATGCTACAAAATTGCAAGAAGCGAGAGAACTTCGCGAGGCGGACTTGAAGCGACGGGAGGAAGAGAGAATCAAAGCCGGAGAAGTTGCGGCAGAAGAGAAGAAGAAGATCGCCGAAGAGCGATTCAAGATGCTCGAAACTAGCCGCAAGCTAGCCGAACAGCGCGCCGAAGAAGAACGTAGGAGGGAGGAAGCCGAGATGACTGTGGACTCCGAGACTGGCGAGCGTGTCAAGCGGAAGAAGAAACCCCGTGCTGCCGCCGGGCAAGGCAAGCGCAAGAAGAAGGGTGCTGAGACCTCGGACTCGGAATCCCAACTCGATGGTGAACGGCCTTCGCGAACGAAGAAGGGAAGGAAGAGCGTGTCAGAGAGTAGTGCCGCCAGTAGTATGGATGAGGGCGCCAAACCGAAAAAGAGGAGGAAATTGGCGAGGAGGGGTGGCAAGGATGATAAATTCAAGAGCTCGGAGATGGTGGTTGATAGTGAGGATGATGATGTTGCCGCTGTGAGGAATGGGAACGGTAGTGCAGGTGACGAGGCGGCATCACCTACCGACACAGCCATGGATGAGAGACCTACAGGTGATGCAGAAGATGAAGATAGAGAAGAAGAACAAGAAGAAGAAGCGGCTTCGAGACCGAGAAAGAAACCTGTGAGACGGATTGAGGAGTCTGAGGACGAAGACGAAGACGAAGACGAAGATGAAGAAGACGGCGAGGCGGAGATAGAAGTGCGAACGACAGCTGAGCAGGCGATGGGTCAACGAAAGGGCAACAACGTGTTTGCGGATGCGGATGTCTCAATGGTGGATGAGAGCGTGGGCGCGGCCGGGGACGTGAACACGGTTGAGTATACCGGCGGCGCGCTCGAAGAGGCGTATGGAGAGGGGAAGGAGACGGAGGGGACGGGGGACAGGCATTGAGATGATGTGATGGATGCATGGTATATGCATTAGCATTGGCGTTAGCGTTTTGGGGGAGAGGGTATGTATGTCTCCTTTATTAGGAGGCATAGAGATGGCGCGAATGGGTGTGGTGGATGTATTATAGCAATATAGCTCCGGATAATTCGCAGCGATCTCTGTCTGCCATTGTCTTATAGTTCATGACTTTCAACATATTATATCCTCGCTGCTCGCGCATCAATATCGTCAGGCGTGCTGAGAGGCTCCTCTCCTTGTAACTAAACCTGCTCATCATTCACCGTCCATTCCAAAGCGCCCTTCTTCCCTCCCTCTCACCATCGTTCCATCATTCCTCTCCATCTCACCATCGTTTCCTCTCTCCATCCTTCCCAACTACACTCTTGAACCGAAACACAGGCGGAATTGTCACCAGTGATATTTCTTTTACCACCACCTTGCTGCGGGAAGAAAGTATGAGAAGGGTCATGTACAATAGTCCTCACCGCCTTTTTTCCGATATTTGGCGATAGTGACCTCCAAATTTTGCCGGTCGCGTGCGTATAGGATGTCCTGTTTATAATATTTCATATCATATCATATCGTTCTCCGTCTCCGTCTCTTTGCGATTTCTACCGGAGTGCATTGTTATAGTATCCCTCTATTGGCGCTACCCATGATGTATATTTTGACGCATAAAACGAACAACAGATCTGATAACCCTACCTACCCACCTCACCACGTCCACTTCCACTTCCACCTTATACATAGTGCATACAACATACAACAAACCAAACGCCATACGACATTCATCCGAATGCAATCAATCGAGATCGAGGTTCATTAATAGATTGTTCCTTCGTGAGGGGTTTTGTTGGTTTATGTGTTTATGTGTGGTACTTGGGAGGATGTGGGGATGTGGGGATATGGGGGGATGGGATGGGATATGGGGGGATGGGTTGGAGGGATAGTCGGGAGATATTAATTAGATGGTGGAGGTGGCATTGGCATTTTTGGAAAAGGTAATCGGTACGTGACAGTTTTATTGCACGGTGAGAGGCGTGAGATGGAGATGGAGATGGAGATGGGTTTTGGTATGGGTTGTGGGGTTTATGCATTACTTATATCTTGTAGAGTACATACATTCCTCCCATCCCTCACGCGTTGCGCCTCGATCGCTTCTCCTCGACCTATATACCCATTTACACCACTTCTTCTTTTCCATTTCCGATTTCGGAAAAATGCCAATCCTAAGCCTCTTCTTCATCTGTGATACCACATACCATGACATGACATAACATGACATCTGCATGACGTGACGTGACCGTGACACGAGATGAGGAATGACGTTATGACGTGACATGAAAAAAAAAGGTATCAATGAACGACCGAACGAACGAAACAAATATTACATTGACGATGAGGTATGCATGAGCGTAAGATTATCTATTTCCAGCTCAAGCGAAAGACATTAGGTGCGTGACGTCGTATTAGGTCGTTGATATTCAAGACAGGTTTTTGTATGTATATTTATATGGATGGATGGATAGATGGATGACGTGCGCGTAGGCATGCTGGTATGTGGTCGATTAGGTGGTGGAGACGTATGTAGATAGAAGCACGGAATGGCCCAGGCTGCTGGACCAATATGACAAGGAAGATCCGATGATCAACGTTCAGGCACGGCTCACGGAGCAACATGCCTCTAACATTTCGAACATCGATTTTCACACTCTAGTAACCGGAGGCGAAGGAAACAAGCTATAGCTCGCTCGTGTCCCCGTTCGCGAAGAAATGCTGGACGCCGAACTCGAAGAGCGCATTCGCCCTACGAATTTCGGTTGCAACAGTGGTGGTGGTGGTGGTGGGATGGAGTATTCCGAACTCGCGGACGTGGCGTCGTCGCGGAGAGCCGGGTGAAGGGGTAGCGGATCTCGATCTTCTGGTGTCATGACTTTCGACAGGATGGATTTCAGCGCGATGTCCTTCGCTAGACTGGGGCTGCAGCGGCGTTGAGAGTTGTCGATGGGAGCGTCGTTCGTGTTGGACGAGGTGATGTGGGCGGTGAGATGGTCAGCGTTGTGGTCGGATTTTTCGTTGGAGATGCTTTGGAGGAGTTCGGGGAGACTGCCGACGGAGCCGGTGTTACGGTGGCGACGGGCGGCTGCGTTGGCTTGCGAGAACCAGAAGCTCTCTTGGGAACTGCTCTTGCTGATGGGGGAGCCGCTGCTTCGGGGAGAGTTGCTCATTGTTGAGCCGTCGACGCGGGCTGGGTGGAATGGAAGATGTTGTTCTGCGGTATCATGTGAGACGATCATATCTCTGTACATATCGTCGTAGGATGAGTTGGGTCCAGAGTCATCAGGCATCACCATCGGTGTGGCGGTTGAGAATGCCGACCATCCTTGTCGATTGGGGTCGGATGTTTTTGTTGCGAGTGTAGGTTCCTCGTATTGTGGAGTGACCGCTTCTGGGATGCTGCTGAATGAAGACTCGGCAGAGGTTGCTGTTGAAGCTTGCAAGTCGGGCAGAAATGTCTGCAGTGGCAGCAGTAAAGGCGGTGAGCATGAGTAGCTTGACGAGGAACGTCTGTGTGCCGTCATGTTGTGGTTGGGAGAGACATTGACATCTGCGAGCACATTTGTGGGAGTTTCGGAGCCAGTTCGAGCGGCGCCGGCCAGCTCGTCGGCCGTCTCTGTGTGTAGAATGTTTGGTTCCTCATGAGTAGCAGCGAAATCCCAGTCGAACTCGCAATCGGCTTCAGCTTCATGCTCATAGCAATAGTCGATAACATCCTCCCAAGAATCTTCCTTCCGCAGCGAGATCCGTCTGGAGGCACGTGGGAGGGTAGGAATCTCCTCTTTATGTTCATCCACGCAAGGTGCTGCAAAGCTGACCGATTTGATGTTCTGTCTCGACAGCCATCTGTCGTCTTCCTCGTTCGTGTGCGGTTGACCGGAGCGCCGATGCTGAGGTGATTTGGTGCTGGGGAAGGATTTCGCATGTCGTATTGACGAGGTGGGTGTACTTGGGCGGACAATCGACGTGGCAATGGAGCTCCTCTTGTCCTCAAATATCTCGTCCTCTTCGGGCACCCCAGCGAGTTCCGTCCTGATCATTGAAAAGGGTGGTGGTCTGATTGAATGTGCTGTGTCGTCGGGTGTTGTCACAGCGTGCGGCAACGAGGGATCGTAGCTACCATCAATGCATGTAGCTGCCGAATCGTCCAATGGGCTGGATTGTACGCTGGCAGTAGGAGGAGTAAAGGTAGGATCGTTGGGCGGTTCGTGATGAATGGTAAAGAAGTCAGGAGCAAAGCCCCGAGAAGATTTTCGGGGCGGAGGTGATGTGGGAGAGGACTGTGCGGTGTGGTACCCGAGACTTGGCTGCGAAAAGTTTTCGATTGACCTGCTCCGTGACATCTTCATCATAGGAGATCTCGAGCTGCAAGAGTAACTATCTCGGACAGGGCTCTCTGGTGGGGACAACGAAGACCCTGGCCGGGGCGGTGACCATGTTTCCGAGCAAAGGTTTTCTAAGGAGAAGCTCCTTTGTTGTATGTCATTGGCCTTTATACCCCGTAGCTCTCGGCGAGGCGCCTGTGAGGCACGGATGGCGGAGAACTCCGACACGATGTCGTTGTGACTTGTGCCTTGTATTCTTTGAGCATGCTGTGGTGTGGTGTGGGTCAGATGGTGGAAGTTGAATGGCTCAGAGATGTTGTATCGTGGGGACACATCTGTGGTGACCATTAATCGCACTTCCACAAGTCCATGTGACAGTGCCGTGCTTACCATCTCCAGGAACCTGTACCCGGCTTTGCCTTGAGGATGTCCGACCTGACATTTCCTGAATATGGGCTTTTCCATTGGTCTCCTCCAGGGCTTCCAAAGTCTGCAGCGAAGTCAAGTCGTGCTTGCTATTCTGCCGTCGAAGTAACTTTGATCCCCTCGCCATCAGTGTCTTCCCAAATCTTTCGGAAATCCCAGCTCTTGTATATATACTTCTATCGGAGATGGATTGCCTGTCGATGGAGGCACGTGAAGTGGGTCTGCTAATTGAGAGAGGTGGGGGACGCTCGCTCCCGTGGTAGGCGATCTGGCTTGCAATTGAAGAGTAGCTTCTCGAGCGTAATTGCAATAGTGAAGGTCGTTGGGTATCTTCGGTTAAGGAGCGTTGGTGTAGTGAAGTCTGTGGAGGGTGCATGGTGGTCAATGGCCGACTTTCAAGCTGCTGTAGATTGGAATGATCTCCTGCACGCCAATCGCGTTCCTTGCTATCATTCGATGCGTCTACCGAAGAGGTTCCCTTGAATTCGAACATGGTAGAATTGACGTCCCTATCAGAGAAGAAAATGTCTCTGAGACGGCCGCGTGAACGTTGACATCCGGGGTATGTTGATGGGGCTCGTGCAGTGAAGCTTTTAGAAATTGAGACGTGCGAATAAATTTCCAGAGCGTTTGGAAATAATTAAAAGAGGTGATATGGGGCGTTGCGGGTTCTTTGGTCTGGTCTAGCGCACGAGTGGTTCTATCTTCGAGAACCACGAGCTTGACAGGGTTCAGTCAGGTCGCTAGTGCCGCTACTGCAGTTGTAGATTGGTGCTAGCAAGGGGCGCGATATGAGGGTTTGTTAGACGAATCCTGGAACAGACGCGATTCGTCAATTGACAGTCGGCGGTGCAGGGCTAGAGATGGTAGTAGTAATTCGGATCGACAGCAGGAGTAGGGTAGCCGGACCTCGATTCCAGCCGTGTCTGGCCAAACAATGAAGAGATGCTCCAGCTCGACAGCAGGGGAAGATGTAGCGGGGTTGCGCTGTTCGATTGTGATGTTGATAAAGAAGGATCTTGCGATGCAGAGTTTCTGCTCAACGGCGTAGGATTCCAGTGGATGAAGAACGGGAGTGGCTTCGACCGCTGGTCCTTGGCGAAGGTCAAGCTTCTCCAATGCCGTGTCTCACGTCGAACATTTAACGGCACAGAAATGCATCGCACTTGTTTGGTCTGGCGATTCTCTGCGGCGTTGTGGCAGGCTGGGTTGGAAGGTCGCGAAAGATTGGGCGAATGAATGAATGGCACCACGAGCCGTCCTTTATCTATTGCCTTCAATTTACGGAGTACTCTATTACGTCTTGTTGCTGTGAGCGAGTGAGATACAAAGCTCTCGTCTATTGATTGGACAATTGAGAATGCCTGACGGTGATCGGTGCTTGAAGGATTCCGCCTGCGTTTGGGCCCAATATTTCAGGAGGAGAACCTGTCAGGTACTGCCGCCGCGGCAGAGAGCAATATTGGAGCTAGATATTCCGGCGTTCAAATGGAGCCCATGGTTGGTTGTAGCTGGTAGCTTGCGCAAGACGAGTAGCAAGGTCGACCAGCACCGAGCCAGAGAAGGAGCGATCTAGAAAGCTCCCTCTTCGCCTTCACCACTTCTGCGCACTCTCTCTCCGTACCACGGCTGCAGGTGGAGAAGCTTCCCCAAGCATGGTACGAATCGACGTCTCTCTGTTACCGCTTGCGATCCTTGGGAGTCCACTCTTCATTGGCAGCTCCACCGACTGCTTTTCACTTTTCGTAGGGCTATCACCACGACTGACAAGGACCAGCATCCTAGGAGCATCCCAGGAGCATCCTAGGCTTTGGGATCCAGTTTTCCGGTGGCTTCTTGGATCGCCAGTCCCCACTACCGGAATCCTCGCCAAATCCCACGGCTCAAAAGAAATGTGAGAGGCCCCTCTCCCAGGTCGCAGATCACGAACGCTCAACCTTGCAGGCGGACCTGCATGACGCCGGTCTGGGGGTGCATCCCCCCATAAGGGGGCACCTGCATTGGCCAGTCAGGGTAATCGGTAGGGCGCCAGCAGGTGCATGGCTCCCCTGCTAGCCATCCAGGCATCTTACAGGCATAACCCGACCGTCACGACGGGGACCGGTTACCGACAGGGCGGTTTGGGCCTACCGGCCCCCGCCTGCCCCCGATAGGCGTCTAGATAAGATTGGCCGAGGAGCTGGCTCTCTTCGCAATTCTTGACAAATTTAAACATAAACATTCAAACATTTCAGCACGGATTTCCCATTTCCGTGAATTCCTTCACCTAATTCCGCGCCATTTCATAATGTCAATGCGAGATTTCCTTGCTTCGGAATTGAGGATTATAATCTCACTGTCAAGACCATGCGAATGCTGGGATACATGCGACCAATAACAGTCAGGGGTAAGTTGCTGGTCAATCCTTGTATGCGAGAACCTCGCGTGTTTTCCATTGGGAAGCGACGGAGGACGGTGCACAATGATGCATAACTAATGCAACACCAATGCACAAAAGTTGTACTTCGCTTGCGCCAACCAATCATGACATCAGCTAGTATTAGAAAGCTTCGCAATTCTGCACGATTACACATTCAGGCATGCCATCTGCATCTTTGAACTTTCCAATCAGCAATAGCGAAGCTGCGAAGCTTAGACCAACACGTGATCCGTCCTCTCGTCCCTCTGGCTCTGGTGCTGACTCTCAATTGCTGAGTGAAAGATACAGATACTCTCGAATCCCCTTTATCTGTTCCTCAGGCTTCTACTCCGTACCTCAACACCTTTCGCCTCTTACAGTCTTTCAACTCTCTACCAGATTACTCGAGCCAACTAAATATCCCCACGGTCCACATGCCTGCGGAAGTTGATCTCGAATTCAGCTTCTGTACATGCATGGGCCTCCCACGCAATCCTAGTCTTCCCAAAACGATCGTGCATCGCACATAACAGATCTACAGATCTAGGATCTTCCTCGATCTTTCGGGCACAGGATATCTTCATCCCGCTACGCATCATATCTCGCAGAAGCTCGCGGTCAACTTCAAAGCTTGAAGTGTCATCCAAAATACACGGCTAGCCATCCAGCTTTGAGCATCAGTCCCGAAACCCGCATGACTTTCCCCACAGAAATCTGTCTGCGCACGTAGGCATGCTCTTGTCGTCGCCAGCACACATGATGCAGTGACCAAGGCTAGTGAAGACTTGTCACGATACCCGCCGGTCCGGGCACAACGCCACTGAGGCTTGATCTGACGATTACGCACGCCTCTTGTCGTTTCAAAACGCCATGGTATTCAGTGTGAGCCAACGGTTGAATTCTGGTCGAGACAACGACACCAAGGACCTCGTAAGTCGTGCAGCAGCAAGGCCCAGAAGTCTCATGCGCCCATGTCACGATCTGGAGCCATCGTTCGCCGATACTGGACATGAGCGTTGAGTACAACACATGCTTTACCCCTGGGAAGACCCTTCAGCCCCCTACAAGACATATCCTCCCGTTTTAGCCTCTGAAACGAATGTGTCATGTGTCATGACGGACGCCGGCATGTCATGCATAATCCAGATCTGAATCTAGAGTATGCCAAGCTTCTGTATGCGCAAACTCAAATTCTAGACTTTGTCGAGGACGCGTAACCATACTCCACAGCTCCATGAGGAGAAGACTCCGGACAGCGAATCGCCTGATGTGGGCAACGATCTCGAGTCTCAAGTCCTGCTTGCTCTTCGGGGCGACCATTTGTCAAGTTTCCTGCGACAACGCAAACATGCTGTGGTACCAAAGTAGGACACTGAATCCTTGTGTTCAAGAAGTATAGCATTTAGATGCATTTTCATGACATTAACTCCGCTTGCTGACATGGCAGCTGAGCTCCTTTTGGGCAAATATTTCCATCTACATCTGTGTAGACATTCCAAATTTGATTGCAAAGCAAGTACCCGCATCTTACACCTATCACACCTATTTCAAATCCAAAACAGACGACTCTCGCGAACTTACCTCCCCTTACAGCTGTCTGAGGCTTTCGTCAATACAGGGCACAATCTGCAACGACAGCTAGCATCAAGATCTCTCGTCAATTTTCACGCATGTTGATCCACTTCCATTACACACTGACATCTCGACAAACATGTCACAAATGTCACAAAGTTTGACATACGCACGACGTCGAAGATATCACTGTACTTGCTTTACGACCCAGATCCCTTGCTCTGTCACAGAATAAACTCCAGTCTAAGACAAGCAGATGCTCCGCAATCGCTTCCCGCCTTCCCCGCCATATGAGGAGTTCCATGCCGTTTCGTTTCACTAATTTCTCATGCAGCAAAGCTGAAGTACGTGCGCCTTGGTGTATCACATCGGCAACGATAAGGGTTGATCGGACTCGGAGAAACATATTCCCGAGACATCGCGCATTGAAAATACCGAAAGCCTCCAGAAAAATGCGATACTTCATCTTCAAACTTTTTATCATTTCTGATTTCATGACACGTCAACGCCCCCCACCTCCCGCTGACATAGGCTTTAGAGAAGACATCGAAGAACCGGAGCCACGCCCTCAGCGCTAATGGCGCACGTGTAACGTGGCTCGCCAATCAATCCCCTGTCTGTCCTTCACCTTGCCGCTGTCAAATTAATTATTTCAACACGAGCTATCCAAGAATGCCTTGCGAATCACCTCATCCCGATTTCTATGAGGCTCTTGAAGTCTCGCATGCGAAATGAGAGGACACGTGGGAGCGGTCATTATGTTGGTTCCTCTTTGATTACTGTTGTATTCGGTCAAGCCTCGATGCGTGAAATTTGATACGTTTGGAGTATAGAAATCATGCTAGGGAGATGTTGATTGCGTACAATGTTGAACTTCTGGTTGATTACACAACTGGAAAGGTACAATCATTGCGGTTATTTCAATGCAATCATCCCTCTTTCATACTGCAGCAGATACCAAATCTCTCTCTGAATCGCATACATACCAATAATTCTCTCGTCCTCTATCTCGTCCTACATCTCGCACCCATTACCAATCCTCCCCCCCCAAACCCCAGTCCCCCCAAAGAAAAGAAATCCAAGATCACGGAAATAGCACGCGACAGAGCGATAAACTCCTTCGATCCATCTCCCCCAACTCAACATTGAAAAGCCGAAGACGTATCACCATCCCCACTTCGAGATATTGTAGCACCTTTTTCCCAAAAAACCGTCTTTAGCCAATTTCCTATCATTCCTCTTCACTCAAGCTATCTTCACAGCATCTCCATCACGCACTTGTTCCCCCAGCCATATACCAAACGCCATCCTTATCCTCATCCCTGCACCCCCTCGTCATTCCCTTCCATACCATTCATTCCTCACTCCCACCCAATCCTTTCCCCTACCCATCCAGTCCGCGCTTTTATCACATGATCCCCTCGCCTGCATCCGACGCGTCGTGATAGTGCGTATTCCATAGGACCAGGGAAGAAGTGGCGGGCGCGTTTGCAAATGGTGGAGGGAAGCCTGATGGGGGATGACAGATGATATGATGGTGAATTTTATGCGATGAGGGGATTAACCATGCTACTCCCATTCGGCACATTGACTTTGGAGCCTTTTGACTTCGTTTGTGGTTATTCGAGGGTGACTTGAGGGGAGGGTAGGGATGTGTGGAGACGGGGATGGAGATGGAGATGGGGGTTGGGATTTGGCGAGCTGGAGCATGGGAGGATGGAGGGAGAGGGATGAGAGGTTCATTGGTTTATGTTGACTTTGAAGTTGTATTGACTTTCGCTTGTGGAGATGAGGGAGGGAATTCTTGGATGGAGTTGTTGGAGTCAAGCTGGGTCAGTCAAAGGAAACTAAATTTTATGGAGACTGGGAGATGAAGGAGGAGAAGTGGTATAATTATGATTGTGTTGTGCAAGAATGCTAGCGCTCTGTGAGCGTCTCCTATTCATAGCGCACATCCTATGACTCTGATGTATGCAGAAACGCAACGATCCAACCACGGTTGTAGGATTATCCAGTCCACGCAATGTCCAAAGCGTATGCTTCAGATGCACAAAGCTCAAACCGCACGCTAATGCAAATAATAGACACAATTCCCAACTCCTCTCCATCCAAACCCTCAAATAAACTCAAGCCCTATGTCAGCAAATGCAGCATGCCACAACTCACGAATGACTCCCTCCATTAACCCTCCTCTCCACATCTCGGTTCTCCTTCCTCTCTTCCCGATCGCCCGGTTCGCCCAGTGTCATCTTTTCCATGAAGCTGATGTAGTCGTACTTGGGTAGGTGACGGTCTTCTTGCAAGTCGGGGCCGCGGTGGGAGGGCATGCTGGAGAGGAGATCTTCGATTAGCTCGTCGGGGATCAGAGAGTGGCGTAGGTCGAGCTCGGTTACGTATGGCTAAGGAGACAGTCAGATGAGGACGGTGGGGGAAGATTGGGATTGAAGGGAAGGAAGGAGGACGTGGGAAAATGAAACACAAACCTTGCCATCGGCGACTTCTCTGAAAGACTGGAAGACTTGCTCTGCAGTGTTTTGGTCTTCTGTTATGGAGACCATGAACCGGATGAACTGCTCGAATGTGACATAGCTCTTGCCGGTACTGATGTCGACAAACTGCTCATGCATCTCGTCTTCGTCATACACTAGTCCCAGACTTGCGAGGGCAGCCGAAAATTCCAGCTCATGAAGAGTATTACTCATGTCTCTGTCGAAATGCCGAAAGACACTCTCGAACTCCTCTAGTTGTATCGGCGTCAGATTTGTCATCTCTCTGGCGACCATCTGATTTTCCAAGAAGCCCATTTTGCCGACCACACTGCCGCGTACGAGGTCCAGCTCGTAGCACAGCTCATCGTATGTGTAGGTTGTGAAGTCGTTCTCTTCTATATTGGCTTCGTCACATTTCTGCGAGAGATCCGCCAAGCTGGCGAGATATTCGGAGAGAGGAGGTAGATTTGAGTGAAGGCGACGTACGTGGGCGAGCTGGTCGGAAAGCTCCCCCGAGAGGCCAGCAATGGCAAGTGAGAGGGTGGAGAGTGTGTGGGCGAAGGAATTAGCCTTGTCAGCAAAGGTTCTCCGAAGAGCATTCTTGATGCTGCAGCGAGTGGTCAGCACGATCTTGGATAATCGGAAAAGCGATCTTACTCCCGGATGGTTTCGTTGATAACCTGGCTTCGGTCTCTCTCCGCCTCAAGGAGTACACTCCATTCAGTATCCAGTACCTCGAGCTTGAGATCATCTGGTGGCTCGTACGCTCGCAGCCGGTATGTGCTCATCTTCGTCTTGATATTGCCAAGTAGAGCAGCCAAATCAGACTTCTCCGCTACCCATTTCCGCTTCTGACTTCGTTTGTAGGCCGCGAAATGAGTTGACTGCTCTTTTGCGTCCACGTATGTGCCTGTGAAACTCGCTGTCCGCCACTTTTGCCGCTGAGCCATGATCTGTCGAAGTAGATCCTTCATCCGTTGCTCATACGAGTTCTGCATCCCCCAAGCACCCTGCATGTTCGTCACAAATTTCTCGACCCTTCTTCCCGCATTCTCCACTCGCTCCATCTGGGAAAATGCGTGGAACCAGTAGGCGATGTATGTCATGAGGGAACGTTCATCGGGCTTTGGGACATCGCAGACGTCTTCCACATCCAGCAAGTCCGGAATGCCAATCTCTTTCGATGCAATATCAAATGCCAGCTGCATATTTCCTCGGTGATCACTCTTATCCAGCTTCTCGTAATCGATCAGGTCCGGTCGATGAATGTCGAGTAATGCGCAGCTGTACAAAACATCAGCACAGGTCTTCCCTTCTCTTCTTCCATCACATACAAGGCTAGACCATCATTCCAGCTTGCCGAAAAATCTCTGACTTCCACCTCCTCGTAGCAAGCCGTCTTCCTCTGACACCATAGCAGCAACCCCTCTTTCGCCGTCATACCCTCCTCATTAATGTCGTTGATCGTAAAGCGTAGAATGAGCGTCCATATCAAGCCCAGTATTATCTTCCTATTCCCATCCACCACATCCTCCGCACCGATGTTCGTCATCTGTATGCCTCGAGACTTGATAAAGTCGAGTGCGACGTTGACATTCTCGAAGCGCTGAACTCGCATCTTGGGCTTCGAGGCATAGCGACCGAGAGACTCATTACCAAGGAGTTCGAGGAGATGTATGAGGATTACCTATGGAGAGATAGTCAGTCACTGCACGATCTGCGTTTGGTCGGGTAAAGGGGGTCTTGTACCCCATCTGAGAGATCAGTGACCAAGTCCTGGACGGCTACGTTTCGAGGCTTCACTTTAGCGTTGAGCCTACCTCACGATGCGCCAATCAGTACATGATACATTGTTTCCCCAATGCCGAGATGGTATACCACTTTGCAAAGGTTTTCTCCTGCACCTTGATCCATCCCTGCTCCGAAATAATCATCGCGGCTGCCTTATGCGAATACCTCTGGCACTGGAGGAACGGTATGCTTCGATGACGGCAGGAGATAGGAGTGTTTGGTTCATCAGGTTGTCAACAGATGTTGAAGTAGTGATGCGAAGCTGTCATGTCACCGCGCTTGACTCGACTTCGATGCAAGTCAACATGCGGAACCGGTTCCGCCCTAGCAACTCGGTCCAAGCCCGCCAAGCCCGCAGAGCCTCCCGGGGTTGGTCAATGCGGGCTTTCAGGGGCAACTGCTTTCAATGTCTGTTTTTCGTGATTTACATCAACAGCAATATAGAAATTATTTGGGAAGATTCTGTTAGTCCGAGAAGCTGCATGATCCAGGACGCCACTCGGGTACGATGCGCGGTAACACCTCGAAATCGCCGAATAACTAGATTGTACATGATGCGTCCAAGCAGTTCTCGATTGTCATACCTAGCAAGCTTTGCTAGGATCTTGATAACCATCTTGAATATCAAACCGTTGTCTCTGAACCCAAGACGGAGCGTTCTAGTGCGAATATTTTTCTTAGGGTCCTTGTACCATAATACTTCGATACCAGCTCAGAACGAGATCTTGAAACATGGTGTATCAAGGACTTACAATAGTGAGCAGCTGGAATGACATATCATTATCCATGGAAAGCTCAGCATCGTATGTCCGAAGGTCCGTCGTTCTTGACCATATGTAGGTTCGGCAGCTTCATAATGGTGCTCTTGATTTGATCTCATTGGCACCAGGACATGGGGCTGCGATAGCTCCTCCTATTATCCATCGGATGTTCTCGGCCCACTATGTTTCCTTGTTTTCCTGTCGAATTTGCAGGCTCAGTCCCAAAAAGCTCTTCGCAGATTCTTGTTGCGGAGCAAGCATCCACTAACGATCGAAGGGTGTGTGCTTTCTGCAAGCTGATGTTGCCAATGTTGGGAGATTCCACGGCGGAGGGACTCGTAATGACTATGCGATCACTGGTGGGAGCTCCTGAGTATGCCAAAGTTCGAGAGATTGAGCAGATCGACTGCATACGATGTGATCATTGGCCTTATCAGATGCTTAGCTCTTCTTGTCCAACGGTCGCACTGCTCGTCAAGCAAAGCTGGACACAAATTAGCATTCAGCCAGTAACAAGAAGCATGGATGCAAGATCAAACCTTTGGTGAGTGGGTCAGAACGACTGCTTTGCATAATCCATGGAGCAAAAAAACGTTACCAGGCTTGGACGAAGTCGCTTGCTTCTGAACGTCAGCAGAAACGAATACACAGCCCGTGGCCATCCCCACTTCCTCCAACAGCCGCTTCAATTCCATATTTGGGATTCCCACGAATGAGAAAGGCAGTCGTGAGAGCCAGGACGATATGGTAACGCGACAAATATCACCTGTAAGCTGCTTTTGTTTGATAGTGTCTTCTCAGTGGTGGCGGTATGTCATCCTTGAAACGCGAGCTTACCCAGCCGTGTCCCCCCTCCAGCAGCGATTTTCCAGAGCATGTGGCAGTATATTGCCAAAGGTGGTCGATATTGAGAGACAAAAAGTCCGAATGTCAAAGCCCGCCTGAGTGCGCATCGTATTGCTGGAAGAAACTATCGTCGAAGTCGCGCACGAAGAGCAGTCCAGAATCATTGAAGCTTCTGAGCGAAACCAGGCTCCAAGGCGCGTGGAAAACCCACCATGGCCGAGGCTAGGCGCTGCATCTATCTCCCATCGCCATACCTTCTTGACAACTTAATCTTGAACACGTGTGCACATAGTCTTACAGCATCTCGTTCACCAACATGTGTCCCACATCCAACAGCAACACTCAATGTCCATATCGAGTCAATGGCACCCCATTGCAGATTGTCAAATGGTTCACAACTGCGTCCGCAGATAGCGTCATGCCGCTCAAACAACGTCTTTCAGGTTTTCCAAATTGTCCAACACTTCCTCGAGCCGTCCCCAACACTATTACTTATTCAAACATTCTTGGCTCAACGAAAGCCTCAAGACAAGACTTGCGGCGCGACACCTCTCTTACATCTACATGCCGTACCACACGTTCTTGTCGCTAGCTAGTGCGCCTGGAATTTTCCAAACTTCATCATCTTGACATTATCAGCCGAACCTCCCTACAGATTACCATAGGCGCTATCGTAGCCTTGCTGCGGAGAACAATCAACGCCGTTTATCTCGCAAGATTGGTGTCTGCGTTCCTCTTGAGAATCCCAACGTGATGCAACCATCTCGTGGCAACAAAGGTTTACGTTCATATTGGGAGCACCGGACCAGGCAGAGAAGAGCAAATATTGAACTCAGACACGAAGGATCGAGGATTGGGACGGGAGAGTATGTCGAATTGAAGAAGGAATTCGCTTGACAAGTACCTGGGTCTGTGGATATGGGGTTATAAGAATTTCTAGCGGATTCATGAAGTAGATGAAGCCAGTCCAGGATTGAGATGATAGAGTGTACTGCTGTATGGAGTTGAAGAAGAAGGGGCTTGAAAAGTACCTCTATTTGTGGAATGGGTTTAGGGAAGCGTGGAGCGGCATGAAACGTTTGATGAAGCCACGATGGTTGGCCAAGCTGGAGAGTGAAAGGAGTGGACGCTGTCTGGTATGGAAGAATATGGCAATTTATCGATTCTGGCAGACCAATCTTCTCATTTGGTAGGAGGCAATTATGATGCATACACGATAAATGCCAACTGTATACGCTGCTGTCAACAACTGCGCCGTCTTCTTCGACAATGATTCTTATCACAGATGAATTTATCTCCTTCTATCTCAGGTCGTCGCTACCATTGCGGGATCCGCATCCCACTCCTCATGCATTTGTGTAACTGACATTAAACCAGCATGCATTTCTCCATTCAATGAAGCAGTCTTGGAGGCTCAGTATAGCAATTCTCTGGAGAGAAATCTCGAAACCCGCCACTATCATCTTCCCTTGGATTTGCAAAGAGCGCCGCGTCCTCGCCGTTTGCGCCATGAGTCTGCACTAAGGGTAACAATACTTCATACACTTTCACAATCCCCCATCCATTCCAAACGCTTGCTCTCATGCTCCAAACCCTTGAAATCAGACAATTGCAGGACTAATCCTGTCATGAAAGTCGAGTTTACCGGCCGAGAAACGTCACTGATGCCAATTTTCGTGATCGATAGCGAGTAGACAGCTCTGAAACGCCTGCGTGCATTGTTCCATTCCGGCGTTGAGGCTGGAGGATTGTCGAGGGAAGGTGGAGAGGGAAGGAAACCATGCGCTGATATCGATCCTTATAGTTGTGAGGACTGCAAGAAGGGACGGGCTTGAGATATGTATGTCGAGGAATAAGGTAAAGAGGTAGGGGGTGTCCTGCGCTGATATCGACCGTTATGGTCGTGGGGACTGCAAGAAAAGACGGGTTCGAGACATTGTACTTGGTGGATTGAGATTGCTGCGTCTGCTTGGAGTAGCGATCGGATAGTTGTGTCGTCGCTAAGCGTAAGAAAGCGTATGCTAGAAATTCTGCTTTCTTAATAGTTAGGTTGATAGGGAGAAGAGTAATAGGTAGATATAAGATATAGGTTAAAGAAGACAAGATTAATATAAGATAAAGACTACTATTTTTACGTTTTTATAACTTAATATATTATAGTATTAATCTCTTAAAGAATAAAATACGTAGAGTATATCTATCTTATTAGAATCTTTAAGTTATATTTCTTTTATAAGATATATAAACTAAGTTAAAAATAAAGATTTAATAACTATTTTATAATTATAATAATCTAATTAATATAGTATATAAATTAGATCTATATCTTTATCTACTAATTTATAAATATAAGAGTCTTTTAAGATATATTAGTAAGGCTCTTTTTATAGATTTATATACTATCTTATAAATATAAGGAGTTCTTATCTATATAAATAAAGTTAAATATAAGTTTTTCTCTACTAGTATATATCCTTAAGTATTAAGTAGAATATATAAGTAAAGGTAGATATACTTCTTTATTTACTAGATTATAATTATAGTATCTCTAATTTACATTAATAGAGTTAGATATAAATTATTTCTTACTAGTATATAATTATAATTATCTCTATTTATATAAATTAAGTTATATATTAGTTATTATATACTAATATATAATTATTAGTACTTAGTAGAATATATAAGTAAAGGGAGATATATACCTTTATTTACTAGATAATACTTATATATATCTCTAATTTATATAAAGAGAGTTAGATATAAGTTACTTCCTACTTATATATATTTTTAATTACTATTAGAATATATAAGTAAAGGTAGATATAAGTCTTTATTTACTATACTATAATTATAAGTATCTAATAATATATAAGGAATATTAATTATAGGTAATTATATACTATATTATAGACTTAAATACCTCTAAAAGTATATAAATTAAGTAGGATATTCGTCTTTATTTACTAGTTTATTACCGTAAGTATCTTATAGTAAACGCGTGTAGAGCTAGATATTAATAAAGATACGCGTAGTAGCTGTTATATTCTCCCTAATCTCCTCATACCAGATCATATTGACGCACTGTTCCCCACATATACAATAGAAAAATGGCGCCAATCACACCAGTAGCAATTAGTCATTGGATCCGTGCGATACTAGATGATGTCGCTTTCATAACATATATCATGACGGATGAGATGGATGCGTACGACATTTGTGCGGTGCTGCGCCATAATTACCCCGATCAGCGCTATATTCGCCCGTCGGACGTGGCCACTATCCAGGAATGGCTCGCCGCCAAAGAGGAGGGACACGGGGGGCTGAAAGAGGCCGTTAAGCATACGATATGGAGTCTGGGCGAGAGCAAGACGGATAGGTGGCGAGGTGGAGTATTGCATGCGCTCCGGACGGCCAAACGGATGGGATGGTATGGGTACGACCTGTTCGAGGACGAGGATCCGCGGCCGAGAGGCGAAATTGAGGATTTGGCAGAGCAACTTGGTGGGCTGGCGGTTGGGGAGGAGGCAACGCCTATTGGCACTGAGCCTGGCGAAGTGAGAGTAGAGGAGGAGGTAGAGGAAGAGCCCAAGGAGGCCGCAGGGCCAATCAAAGTCCAGAAGGGGTGGAAGATCCTCTCGAGATTGGACGATCGTCACGAGAAAGTTGAGGGGATATTGAGAGAAGTCGCAGCTGGTACTGCAGGCATCGTGGAGGGGGAACCGAGCGACGAGAAGGTGGCGGAGGAGTGAGATTGAGAATCGAACGACAGCGAAAGCTGGGGCAAACGCCGCTCCCTCTGCACTATCAAGAGGACCTTTTCATTTTTGTAGGTACAGTCCGACCATCCCAAGGCGTTGCGAATAGCATATACTAACTTTGTGTAGCCTTGTCTTGTTTTTTTTCTTCCTGTATTCAGTTTACGCGCGGATATGCTGCAATGCAGCGATAGTAATACAGCTATGAGCTGGTTCGAATGATACTATGCAAAGCCTGGTACGCAATCAATAGGTCCATCAACACTGCGCGCTGCTTGTAGTTCAGACCTGTAATCTACCTCTCACGAACCTACATTGGAGCCTCCTTAGAACAAGACACCGAATATCAACATCTTTAGGGGGCACTGTATTACTCTTCTAGGTCTTAGGTAGTAGCAATGAGTGTACATGGAGATGATATCGACCTAGAATGTAGGTAAATGCAATCACCGTCTTGAGCTGTACGTTAGGTCGGGCTTTAACACTCAAATCCCAACCCCTCAATTTATTACATACGTCGGGATCGGATCTCTCATGCATCTAACGACGTAAATTGGGTCAATACTGGCGGATGGCATTGGATGGAGTATTACAGTTCAATGAATGATCTGAGAACAGGCTGTAATAGCTTGTGCCGCATGCGGCCAAAAATTCGTGGGAGAGCGGTGCAAAGATCAACGTTCCGCATCATAACCACATATCACATATTCACGCTTTGACCCCAGTGGCATCACGGAGAGGATGGTAAGATCTCTGTGATTGTAATAGTGACGTTGGAGTAAGCTTTCGTTAAAGCGGCGGCTAGGGCTCAACCCTTTCTCCGCAAAAGGCTATGGCGGCGACCCCATGTGCCCATCTCCAACACTGTAGCCCCTATATCTCATATTCCTCTTGAAGCATAGCCCAAGGTGCTAGTCTCCTCGTAATAGAAGTCCACAAGATTACATAATGATCTGATCATTTTGTAGGAGTCGATGCTAGGGGCCTGTGAGGCTTCATGTTGCCTGTCCATGTTATAAGTTGGTGTCGTTTGTACGAAACGGAACTTGGAGCAAAAGTGTCAATCCAGCCTCAAATCGAACTCCAGACTGTGTATCGACACCTATTTGCGAGCTTGTGGGCTTCCATATAACACAACCTGCAGTCACATATGTCAGTGATCAGATTACATTAATGCCAGTTGCAGGGAGCCACACTTACCAGCACCACGGTTCTTATCGAGATCCACGCTGCGGCACTTTGGCATACCATCGCCCCTGTTGTCTTTAGCTTTTGGAATAACGGTGCCTCTGTGCTTTAGGCTTACCTTTCCTTCACCAATATACAGTCGAGATAGAGCTCTGCTCTTCTGCTTTGAGGTATGACCACACTAGCAAGGTCTTGGTTACCAGCGGATCCCATCTCATATATCCCTTTATCTTGCATGACGCTGCATCTGCGGACAAAAGCCTCCTTCGACTTTGACTTCTTCATCTCTGTCAACGAAACCCATTGTTCTCCAACTCAGGCTCCACTGTTACGTCAAACCTGGACTCCGTCTCGGTATGGTCATTGACCTCTTCAATGCGTATATGAATCTTGGTACGTCGGAAGCCCATCATGGGCGGGAGAAGCTATCCCTGTATTAGACCCTTCGTCCCAGATTCCAATGACTTGCTCGTTGATGTAGAAGTGAGGAATTGGCCTTATTTTGGCATTGGGCTTTGAAGAGTAGAGAGTGAAGATTGTGATCCAGAAGAGTCATTGACATCAAATGACTTCGCAGTCATAAGCGCGAGCCATATCAGCCAATTGCATAGAGAAAAAGACGAGATCAAACAGACAGTCTCGCTTTTTGGACTCGTCAATGAACGAGATCTGGGAATGTTAGCATCTCCTTTTCAGACCTTGAGCGAGTGACTCACCTTGTGTTAATTTTCGAGTGAAGATCGAGCATGTCCAACACGGATACGGACATATCAAACCAAATGGATATCAGGCTCGGTACCAGAAAATCGAAACAGTGGCTGCGAAAATTATATACTTATGATCATCGTCGTCAATCTATATGTCATTCATCCTTTGGAATCAGAACATCATCTTCAGATACCAAGATCGGAGCGTCGGTAGATACCTCCGGCAAGGGCCAGGAACGGAGCGTCAGCAGCAACGACACGATTGGGCATCTCTGTGCCCGTCCTTGTTGATGTGCTCCGTGACATCGGCGACGATCTAAATCTTTGCTTCCAGCAAGGGCCAGGAACGGAGCGTCAGCAGCAACGACACGCGTGCGCTGCTCTGCTCCAGGAAAGGCCAGGGACGCACCGTCGGCAGCAACGACACGATATTGCCCTGGCTTGCGGCTTGCTTGCATCCAAGAGTGGTAGCTACTGGTCGATTCATTCGAAGGGCGCTTGCCATGAGAATATCAGGTGTTGCAAAATTATCTTCATAGTCCGCAACCCTCCGAAGCCCGAGACTGTGCTTGATCCTGAAGATCCTCGCCGGAGAGGTGTCATCGATGCTGCTCGACTCCAATTGGCGCCCATCGAAGCAGAGACGCAATCGAGTCGTTTTCTTCGATCTCAGGCGCTTCTCGAATCTTGGTCACTGTCAATACAGCACTGCTATTGAGGTACATCTCTGCTTACCATTGGAGCCAGGCCGACAAGAATCTGACGACAGCCGTGTCATTATGCGAGATACCGAATGGCTCGTCGCGAAAGGCAAAATTTGCAAATATATATATATATATAGAGGGAAGGCCAATGCCATTCCAAGGAGTTCTGAGCTCGTCCCCAACATTTGATTGGCATGCGCTGAAGCCTCCTGAAATGGAGACACGAAAGTGGAGAATTTTTTTGGCGAGTTAGGTGCTGCGGGTGTTGTATATATTGAGGGGTGTTGGCTGATGTCCCCAAGCTGTGGGATGTAGCAATCGCTGGCCGCGAGTCGAAGGAATTGATCTGATCTGCTGTTAGCTAATCTCACATGGGAATGCCAGCCCGACTGAGGATACTGACTTGCGGTAGAGCAGACGATCAATAATCACGAGCACTTGAGTCTTGCTCAGAACGAAGCCAAATTCTTTACGATGTGAGACGTGGTACTCACAGCTGCCGTTTGGTAGTATCCAGGATCAAGCACTTGCTATGCTGTCAGCTGACGCAAAGGGAAGACGGTCGTCAGCTTCGAGCACCAACATACATCGCAGCTGACAATGACCCCCAAAGAAGCCTATGAAGGTCCTACTCAGGACCCGGGTAGAATCAACACTAAAGGGAAGAACTTCTTTCATTGTTTGTTCTAGATGAATGCTTCCTCGACTAAACCCATTATGCAATGCTAATGTTCTCCTTCTCCACCCCCTTCATTGGCGTTAGGAGAGAGCTGAGTCACGGCGGTATTGATTTGGGTAATTCTTAACGCCACCCCCCTTCATTGGCGTTAGGAGAGAGCTGAGTCACGGCGGTATTGACTTGGGTAACTCTTAACGCCGCCCCCCTTCATTGGCGTTGGGAGAGAGCTGAGTCACGGCGGTGTTGATTTGGGTAAATCTCAACGCCGCACCCCACTTCATTGGCGTTGGGAGAGAGCTGAGTCACGGCGGTATTGACTTGGGTAATTCACCCATGGCAAGGCGAGGCAGCTATCTCCGTTCAATGATCTGCGCCTCCTTTCGTGGAGGTACACTTTACTCCGAGGCACCTTTCGGCAGCCTCATTGGCTTGATCTTCGAGATGCGCCCAAAAGATTCGGTAGGAAGGCATGCCCACCACTGCCGGAGCAAGACGAGCCGCTGCGCCCGGTTTACGACCACCCGAGGGTTGATGAAGAAGACTCTTCCGCGGTTCCCTCGCCTCCCCACCAAAAAGTCGGCAGGGACTTTTGAGACCGACCCTCGACCATTGCACTCTGACTGTTGGACTATCGACGCCCGTCCTAACGAAGACCGCAAATACCAGGTGAGCCAGCTGCGCTGTGGTCGATATGTTATATGTATTTTTATATACGAATGAACTCTGTGGGTTGGAAAGAGGGAGACTAGTGCTCCAGGAGGAAGTCGATGCGCAGGGTTTGCAATGAATGATCAAAGCACAGGTATAGGAACTGAAGACCGTTCCAACAAGGTACGGCGAAGGGATGAGTTGATAGCTGAAAGCTCGGTATAGGATGATGGGAGATAGATTGTGTCTGAAAGCTGGTTAGCAACTCATGCTATACAAGAAGCGGATATTTTGCTCGTGGAAGCTTACTACCAAGTGCGACAGGGGGTTTCGGAAGAGGTGTGGTCGTGGTAAGACTTATCGACGCCTAGAGACTGCGAAGCATAATATCCCGATAGGATAAGGCGACATATGAATTCTTCAAAAGAGTACGGCTTCGTAGGAGTGAGCGCGCAAGCTTATTCGTCAAAGCAGCGGTACCAGGCCGCTCGTGGCACAAGCTCTCGTTATACTGTCGAGGTTGGCTATTTGGAGATCGAGTCGTAAGTCGGCATGGTCATACATGGTCATTGAGAATACTTACAATTGATGGTTATCGTTGGGCCAAGCACATAGTGCATTGGAGATGTGATCGTGTTTCATGCCAAAAGAAAGCGAGAAGTTGCTCTAAGTCGAAGTCGCTTGTCGTCGCTTTCAGGTATGTCGCTTCAAACCATGACAAGAGATGCCGAGTAATGAGCTCTGAGAACCGATGTGACAATGGCTGAGTGACGAAGAGTACGGCAAGCTTGACGAATTTGAGCAAAGTAAGGATATTGAGCTGGGAGGCAGTCAAATGCTTGAAGGCGGAGAGTATCGTTTCTCAGGAGGGTAGAGATGCTGATTGTTGAGCCTTCTTGAAGGGTGTGTGGTGTGTTGAAGATGGATGATGTTAAGAGGTCAACGAGATTGTGCAAGGCATAGACACCGAGCTAAGAGACACAGATCGTCAGTCTAAGAGATCGAGTCAATCTCAACGAATGGTACAAAGGTAGGGGGATAGAAAGGTAAGGGACAACGGGGCTGTATGGTACCTTGGCTGTTAGTCGGCAGCGGTGAGCGTGATCGTCAAGATCACCACCAAAATATGCTCAGCACTCGGCTGCGCTGCTTGCTGTGTTGAAGACTCGACACCAACAAACGTCTCATGCAACGAACCTTAATCATGGAGGTAGGGTCGAATGTTAGGATTGTTGATGGTTCAAGCTGTTGGCTTTGTTGATTGATGATCATCAACAAAGCACTAACTCTAGCAGATCATCAATGCGAAGACTATGCTTATTCTTTCGACGCGAGATAAAGAAGAAAGTTGAAAGTTTCGAGCTGGGAAAGACAGCTTTTAAGCTCTAGAATGCCGCTAAATCTCCTTGAGTGCGTAATACACCTGGGTGTCACCGTATCAGCGAAGCTGACACTGTACCCTGCTCGAGGACGTGTCACGAAAGAAGCTTCACCACAACCGATTGCCTCGTATCGGACCAGTGCTGGATTAGGAAGCAGAAGGTAGTACACAGACCAGTGACGGCGAAGTCCAAAGAAGATAAGGGTATTTTTCTTGCATCTCGTCTGTCACTCGTTGCTGACACTCCACCCCTTGCTTGCTATTGGCTAAAGGCTGTGGGGTGGCTTGTGTAATGACAGTCAAGATCTTTAGGTGCTGTTCAGTCACGCGTGACAGGATTGGTGGCACACGGAATGAATATCGAAATCCTAACGAAGCCTTTTTGGGCTTCGCTGGATGCAATGTTTATCATCCTCGTGGTATGTCACTGCTGCAACACTCTTTTCTACGCGCTACGGCCTCATCGAAGGTAGGTTAGGGAGAAAACAACGCGCGGACGCAAGTGAATTCGGTGCCAGTGGGTGCTCTGCCTCGTACCATTGATATCTCATTACTGCACTAGCATACCATGAAACAGACCCCCATGCCCCAATCCTGACTAGCTCCTACTCGCCTAAACATTGCATTCATGCACACGATCACCAATTTTGCCCTTGTCTCGCTCGTTGTAACACGTCTTTCCCTTCCAACCGACAACTTAGACATAGTCTACAGACCCCTTACATACGCAACTACCACCTCTCTACATCCTTCTTACAGCACCCATACAATGTCTCCCTCCACCACCGCCACCACCGCCAACAACGAGCTTGCTCGAGAGAAGCAAGCAGCCCTCGTCAACTTTCTATATTTTTTAGCCCCTCGAAAGCTCCTAGAGCAAGAACGAGAGCGGCGGGTCTTGACCCCAGCAGCGAGACAGAGGAGGGAGGCGGTCCTCGATATCATCTACCCCTTCAGACCCAAACGGGTACCACCACCACCGCCGCCACCACCACCATCACCATTACCACCACCACCATCATCATCACTACCACCACCACCACCACCGCCAGCAGAGTTGCCTGCGCCTCCGCCTCCACCACCAAGAGTGGAATCAATTGTGGCGCCCCCTGCGCCAAAAGGGGTGCTGAAGAAGGTTAAGAGGGTGAGGTTTGCCTTGGGTGAGAGCGTTGTTGAGCCCAAGGAGGGGCGGAATGAGGGTTCGAGTCCCTAAGGGGAGTGTGTTAAGGCGGAAGGGGGGGGGGGGCCGGGCTGCGTCATGGCAGAAGGGGTGGGGGGCCCCGGGATGCGTTATGGCAGAGCAGTGGCGGGGGCCCGGGCTGCGTCATGGCAGAGCAGTGGCGGGGGCCCCGGCTGCGTCATGGCAGAGGAGTGGCCGCGGGGGGATGTGTCATGGCAGAGCAGTGGCGGGGGCGGAGGATGTGTCATGGCAAAGCAAGAGGGTTGTTGGGGTGTTTGATACTGTCTTTCGTCTATCATTGTTATGCTTCTTTACTTATCGCAGCGGCATTAGGCCTCAAAGGTAGCATCTCCTAGCTTGATACGAGCGAATGGAATTGTTTTGTCTCTTTTGATATGTCCATGGCAGGGTCTTGTGAGATTGGCTTTGACTTGTCAGGAAACAGCAAGGCAGATGAGTGGACTTTTGATGTCTTTCAATCCCAACATAGCTTGTAGTACTTGATGACATGTTTCTTTGCTAGGAAGGACTCATGAATCTTCGTATAATACTCCCGACTGAAGCTTTCGAACCAGTCAGTGTAGTAGAAACGGGGTTTCAGGACAACGATAATTGCTAATACTAGAACAACACCAATCTCAAACGTACGCAAACAGCCGTTACCATCTCTACGCGCAAGCACAGTCCTCGGCTTTTAGGAGTAATACCACAACGCTGATTTCAAGGAATGTTCCAAGGGATACGTTTAAGGTACCGTTCTGCATAGTCAGGAAGAAGGAGCTTAGCCACAAAGCAATATACCAAAGTCTAAGTCTTTGTAAATATCAACGTTCGGTCTGGCTTTAAGCAAATGTTATTTCTGCATCGAGCAGTGTCTGGTGTCACCTAATCAAAGAGCCGAATACTCTATAATGCACATACCACTCATCACCGAAGTGCCGTCTCAGTTCAAGAAGCAATCCAAGATTGACTCGGCCACTTGACAACTGGTATGACGATGGATTGTGGGAAGCGAAAAGGGATGAGGAGGCAAGATGTTGCTTGGATCTTTGCTATTAGTATTACCCCTTTATAAGTAGAAAATACCCATCAAGGATAATCCTTCAGTTCAGATTTAGTAGACAGCGCTATTCTCCAGCATCTCAACAGTTACACTTTAATTCGAACAACCTCTAAATCACCATATAAAGCACCTGTAACCCGTACGAATAGCGTTATAGCCATCCATTGAAAGCGAAGAACAGCCTTATAATAATCTATTGGGAGAAAAGAATGATAATGTAGTGATTCCTTTTGGAGTGAGGGATGGGTCTGCAGCACCAATTGCAACAATGCTTTACCATCGTTCTCTCCGCTTGATACATGTATGTGGCTTGGTCATGGGCGTTCTTTCCATCCATGATCAGCAGAGATTGTCCTTCATCAGCTGGGACAGTCACAAGGTAACTCCTATAACCTGCAGGTCACCACATCAAGCACATGTAAGCCGTACGGATAGCCGTTCATGTACCTCCTTACACAGGAGAACAAACGTTGTCTTTCTGATATATACTAACAAAACAAAGCCAACGACAGCGCGGCGAATCCCATCCTTGCCACATGTGTGGCGCCCATCTCCTCTCATCTGTGTCCACAATTCTTGCATTTAAAGCCCAAGTATTCCATGAGCCCGCACACCCAAGCCACCCACGAGTCGATGCGATCGCCCGTCTCGCTCTCCAGCGCTATCTCTTCACTGACGCTACTGCAAGTAGCGCCCAGCTCGTACTCGTTGACGCACCACTCGCAGCACACCCAGCTACCGGCTTGCTAGTACTTGTCAGTCGTGAGGAATATGAGTTGGAGACGGGATGTTTACCTCTAGTAGTTGAATTGTCTCGTCGACTGTATCGTTGGCGTACATTCTGTCTGTTTGTCGAATTAGTAGGTGGAAAGCCGGATTGCAAGCAGTGAACGTACCTATCTCATTCCTGAGATCTATCTGTAGTCCTTCGTACGTGGGGGCGAAGCCCATATTGAAGAAATGGCAGGGAAGCGGCAGGGGGGGAGGGTGCATGTCGTGGCTCTGGTGAGCTGGGATGGGAGGCGTAGCCCGCGGTGATGTTGGGAGTATTAACAACATTTTCGATGATCTTTCCGTTCAATATATAGTAGGAGAAATGAGAATAGAGGCAGGAAGGGACAACGACAGCGATGTTCTTAGTAGGGAAGTTGACAGAGCTAGCTATGATGTAGTAGAGGATGCGTACATGTTAGGAAAGACCTGGGGAAAGGGTACCGTTTATGTAGAGACTCATGGATGAATTCTACTCATTCCAGCCTAAACCTAGTCTAGTATGGTCTCCACGCTTAGATGGCTACGTGATGCAATTTGTCATATGAAACCCCCCTAAACCTACACTAGTAACGCTTTCACGCTTGGGAGACACGACAGTCCATTGCAAATAAATTCAAATAGGTAAGGCGTTGAAGTAGTCAGCTTTACCAGGCTGGCCCACAAGTCTTCGCCTCTCTCCTGGAACTTGGCATCTTCTTCTCATGTGTGTCTGAGGCCAACAGTTGGACTTCGACACTGGTTGAAGACTTACAAAGTGAAACAGCAAGCACCACGCTTGTCAAGCTTACTTTTAAGACATGTCCAGTCTCTGGTTTCTGACCGCTACGTCTCTTCCCTCTCAGTTGTAGCAGCTCTCTTGACTGACATCACTTGTTCTTGGTTTCTAGACTCCTACCGGTCATGGTCTCATGTTTGGATCCGATAGTTCCTGGGACCTATCAGCTCGGATCTCCCTCATCACCTGAAGTCGTCACGCTCTTCAACACTTACTGCCGGATGTTATACACACCACTCAGTCGCCCGCACATGAAGTGCCAAGAATCCTGAGATTCGTCCTACCACAGGTCAGAGCACAAGGCGACTCGATTGCAGCGACTTATCAGGCAATCAGCCAATAACACCCTCTCGGAAATACGGTGAAGTCGCAGCCAAGTTCAATCCTACATTGCTCTTCTGATTGCGTATTAGCAGTAAGTCCACGCGCTAAGGCCACAAGCATGACAGTAGCTAACCTGCCGAAAGAACAGCGATTGACTATGGGGATACTCTTGAACTTTGAGCTGATGGTTGTCCTAAGCCTTCGACATTGATTGACGCTACAATTAGAGAGATACTCGGATGATGACTTGATCCAGCAGCACCCAAGAGTAAGCTCAGAGATGATAAGAGGCCGTAAATCTCTCTGTACCTCTCGTCAGAGAGAAGAGCAATGAAATACCCCTGCTATCGGTGTCTGGCTTGCATCAGGCCGTGCAGGGGGTGCTGCTGCATGTCTGACGAGTACCATACCTCATGGTAGCCAAGTTGTGTGGTCTCTTCAGCGCTGTATAGATAGCCGATAATGGGAATGAGAATGTGACGGAGAGTAGTCTTGGAGCGATATGAAGATGTTGTCTGAAGCCTACTAGAAGTGCTATTGCGTCGAACAATGAGTCTATATGTAAGCATATATCTCTTATCTCAATCTTGGTCTAAGTCAAGCAGCTCCAAATGTTAACAAGTCTTGGGAAAGGTGTAGAGGGATGCTGCTTTGCTATCAATCATGCAGAGACGAGCGGACGATCAGGGGTGTTATCATAGCTCGAATCGTTGATGATTAGGGGTCCATTGATCTAATTTCATGCGAGTGGAGCTAGGCGTATACACGCCTTCAAGCTTCCCATAATACCCTGAATGGATACTTATAGCCTCCAAGAGACTGACAATCGCATTCTCCGATCCTTTTACTGAGAACAAGCAGAACAAAGTGACGCTGAGAGGAAGAGAGTCGAGATAGAGCTAAATTTAAGGTTGCGCCACACGTGAATCATCTCCGTTAGCGTGCCAAGATAGGTTTGCGCCACAAAAGTCTTCCCTGCGACTGGGAAGTACCACGGTCACACGTACTTCGCTCTCGAGATTCATGCCTACCAAACGGTGGATCATGAGACTATCGCTATTAACGAAAGCTCTTTGAGATAACCTCAGTCTACATGGCGCGAGATGGACAGAGATGGGGAAAGGGTTGCAAGAATCATAGTGACTGCAAGAACTCGCACAGGATTGTCGAGGAAAAGAAGACTTATCACTCTCGATAGTCCGATACTCCCTGCTGTAACAGGAACACTACATGACTAGGTATACTATTCCGTTGACATTGAGTGTACTACTTGATTGATAGGCGTGTAGAATAGCATGAGGCCATGGCTTGGTCCTTCATAAATGCACTTCACATTCAAATCTCTCATATCACCCTCTTGATGAAATCAACTATTCACAGCATCTTGCTGTAGTTCTCTCCGACCATTAATGGTACATTGGTGAATGAAGCTCCTGGAGAGGACAAGGCCCCGCTGCCACCACTAATCGCCCTCATAAACATGACAGTCCGCCTAATCTCACGTTGCTCAGGCCTCATCATCCCCGCTGGCCTCTAAGCCAATGCGGTGTGCCACTTCGTGTAGGTCCAGGACCCGAACTGAGAAGATCCAGCAGTCTAGTCCTCGTGTCTCATAAAAAAATTGGATCCTCACTGGGTCGCGGTTCTCAGGGGTCGTCTGATTGATTATAATTGTTGCTGCGGGCTCCCTTATTTCAAAGGTGAGATGTGGATTGTCCTCCATCTGCACTAAAAGACACCATCCGTCATTATCTTGGGTGTAATAAATGACCTCGCCGCTCGCAACGCCGCCTCCGGGACTTGGCTGCCAGTAAATATACGGCATTTGTTGCTGTTGTTGTGGTGGTTGCTGGTATGGTAGAGGGTAGTAAGATATGGCTTCTGGAATATTGCTACTAGAGTAGTGGTGATGATGACGCGTGAGGGTAGGATTCTTCGTTGATAAGGCGTCGGATTATGCTGGATACTAACCCAAATGGTAAGCTTTTGGGTCGCAGTCCCTAAGGGTGGATATCATACATACGCTCAGACGTGTAGGAAGTGTTGTTTCTTCCAGTAGGACTTTTTCCGGGAGGTAAACATAACACTTGAAATAAGCGAGAAACGGGACACGACACCAACCAAACACGTATCCTATAGCATATCACCTTACTCAAAATATACTCCAACACAGAATAACTATCTACTCAGGATGACTTATCTACGCACCAGAATCCTCGCTTCCTACCTGTATGTCATATTCACGACGTTGAATCCCATGATTCTAATACCAAATGGGGCCTGTTATCGTCACAAACACCACTTATAATCTCGCAAAAGAACTCGCAGGAGCTTTAGGTATCGACGAATACGCCAACGGATTACAACTCATCCATCAGACGAGGGCCTAGGGACATAATCTAGCATGCAGTTGAGTGGAAATAGGGGACAATGCAGGCTGCAGGAACATACCAATCTAACGCGTACACTCAGAAGCAGGGAAGCATTAGGCGGAAATAGCATACAGTTGAGTGGAAACAGAGCATAGTGTAGGCTGTATGAAGATACTAATCTAACGCTTACACTCAGGAGCAGGAAAGCATCAGATGGAAATAGCACGCAGCAATCCATCAAATGCAGTTGGTCTCGCAGAATCTGCTATGGACGAATCAGTGACAACGCGCGTCGATCAGCTCAGCTTACATTCTAAGGCAGTCACCGTCTCCTCTTTGGATTCCTCATCGAATTCTACCAGCGCCTCCTTCATCGCCGAAACTTTTTCTCGACCGCACTCACAAAGCATGGAGTGCACTGGAATCGCAACCCGCTCACCCGCATCGTTGGGATATGAATCTATGCTTCCCATTGCTTTCGGGTAGTGAGTGGTTCTGCTGTCCTTGACGTGGCTACAGGAGTGATAGCTGATATGGGTAATCAGCCATCCAGTCAGCATTGACGTTTGGGAAAAGTTGTGTGTATCTGGAAAGTGTGGGACGAGAAGGACGTATAGAATATGCTGTGGGTGCTATTGGTGCGAATGCGCCTGTTGAGCGGTGCTTGAAGGGATAGGACGCGTATCAAGATTTTGTTCATTGGACTGGCGCGTGGTAAGCAGAACATAATCTTACGGTATGTGCTCATAAGCTGACTCTTTATGAAATTATAGCTACCTAAGGTGCAGGTCATTGATACAACCTGAATCGATACACTACAACACTCCTTATCATTAACCGAATCATATCCATGAGTCACTCATGCACTACTAACAGTCCACTCCCTCGTCAAAACCGTCGCATTCGCATTTACTACAGGACGTTGAACGAAGTCATTGTAACTCACCTTCAGCAGCCACGCCTCAAAGCACGAGAAGACTTTGAAAGCAATGAAAGGTAAGGAAGTTCTTATCCAAGTTCCCTATTCACCTAGATCCTTCCCAAATATCCACCCTATAATCCCAGACACCCGCTCCCAAGTATTCGTCAACAAATCACACAGCCATCCATCAATCTCCTCTCCTCCTAAAACCCAATCAAGCAAATCCCACAATCATTAAAATCTCCACTAACAACCCTCCAAATCTAGAAAACGCCACCACTCAAATCGCCCACCTCACCGACTTCTTCTCCTCCCCCTCCTTCTCCTTCGCCCTCTCCTCCCTCTCCCTCCTCTCCCTCTCCAACCTCTCCGCAAACTCCCGCTTACACTTCTCTACCCTCATATTAGCATCAGCCCCCATTCCCAACCCTCAACCCCCCCCACAATTCCCCCTCCCTCTTCCCCCCTCGCAAAAGAGAAAACGCAACTTACCACATCTCCCCGGATGCTTCTCCTCATTCTACCACCAACCAGACTCAGAATCAGAACCCCTTCGATCGAATGCAGCCAGAGGGGAAGGTCACTCACAAGCGTCTCTACCTCACACGATCCATCTTCTTCCGGTTCCGCGCAGGGGAGTTTTGTGATGTGATCGATGTGGCCGCATTCGAGGAGGGTGGTTTCTAGGAAACATATTTTTTGGGAAATGGGGGAGGGGAAGGAGAAATGAGCGTGGGCGTGAGCGTGGTGGTATAGGGGACGCTTTGGATGGTTTGGTGGGGAATAGTGGTGGCTTAGGGAGGACGGGGTGCGTATTAGTTGGATTGACGAAGTGTTTCGATATCGTAATGGAGGATTTGGTTCTTATGAAAAAGAGGCGGGGACGTGAGGACGAAGAGACATTTTGTACCTTTTTATCGGTGCTAGAATAGATCTGGCGGCTGAGACGTTTCGTGCTTTGTTTGGGGTGGACTGTACTACGAAGGCTTTGGGACATGGTACAACAGTACGGACGTGAGTTTCATATGTTCAATAGCTGTTCAAGGGATGTGTTTTGGTCATTTGGCGTTGACACCTACAGAATGCGATTGGGTCTCGTGTGTGTCGAGTTTCGTTCGTCATCAATAGCCCGGTATTATTGCTTCTTGCTTCTATTCACAGATATGACGCAGAGATCCTGACTCCAAAGAAAGAATTATTTGTGCATCTACTCGATTCACCCTCGCCACCGATCCTGCTTTCAAGATCGATCTTCGCATGCATGCATATTTCCAAGCCTAGACAAAGTTCCACACATGGAAAAGCCATTCTCCATAAAACCATACCCTTCCTCAACATGAGGAATTCCATCACACCATGCCATCCTGAAGATAAACACCGTCAACGTCTCGACGAACGACCCTTCTTCTCCACATATCTCACTCCACGTCCTACTTCTCCGCGGCGGCTTCGTCTAGATGATGTTTCTGAAACCTCGCTCGAGCCGGCTGCATGGCTCTTGCCTCTGGACGGGACCAAGGCTTGTCTTTCTGTTTGTGTGCCTCGGTCACGATGGCGTAAGGATACACCGCCACCGCTCGAATCGGAGGATGGTTCGCTGTCAGAAGAGGATTCAAGGCTGTGATTTTGGGTGCGGCTTGGGCATGAGATTTGATGACGAGTCGAGTAGGTGTCTGTGGAGCGCTCAGATTTGTCGTCCTGGTTATGACGAGTATCATGTCTGCTTTTTCTTGAATAGGCAGCCCGGTTCTCAAGTGATGCGAAGGAGTCATCATCACGGAAGTCGCTTTTGTCTTCAAGCGTTGAATCTTTCCAGTCTTTCTCGCAGTGTTCTTTAGGATGTTAGTAACGAAAGTCGCTGTTTCATCAATTTACTAACTGCAGGGCCCACCCATGCCGATGGCCCTTTGTTTCCATTTAGCTGTGACCAAAATCAGAAGTCCAAACGTGCAATTTGAGACTTACGGACGGTCCTGAAAGATGTTAGATGTACAAGACGATATTGGCAATCAACCAGACTTACCGGATACTTCAGCTTCAGATCGAGACAGAGGGTTGGGCGCTGACGAAGATTAGCCCTTTGAGGAGAACGTTTCTGTATTGGCGAATTACCTCTTGGTTGGCTGGTTGATTGAAGTATCTATTGCTTTTGGAGTATTTCCCACATCTGATGTAAAAGGCCTCTTCGTGGCCACACTCGGATATGGTGTAATATACCTGGCACATTGTAGATGGGGTTCGGTATGAAGGTAAGAACTTTGTGAATGTATCGTCGCCAAGTAATACTAGCGTAGTAGGTGAGATAGACCAAATGTCGAGAAATTGTGCAATGAACCAAAGGCGTAAGGGGGGAGGCCGGGGTCTTTTGTAGTTCCAAGTGCTCAACAAAATCTTTTGTAGAAGTGGCTGCGGCCGATTGCCACATACTCGAGCACCCAATAACTCCTTTTCCCCGTATAGATCTGAAGCAAAGCCGTGCGTACAGCCCCATCCCCTGTCGCTATCCTGGTCGCCAATCAGCTTGCGATCCTGGCATTCGTTGGGGAGAATTCTCTACGTACGATGGCGACTCCATTGCTGTGAGCCTATGGACTGTCCAACTGGGCCCAAGAGTGTGTGTGGCCTGGGGTAATCGCTCTCAAAGTAGAAGTAGTCGACTGTGTTGGGCGTAACGTACGAGAGTCTGTCCAATGCCGCTGGATCACACGTCCCTTTGCCACTCATTCTTGTAGCACCATTACCATCGAGTCATGACCATTTTCGAACAGTCCTAGTCCGGGCGAAAGATTCTTGCAAAGTCTCGTAGCTCTCGTGCGTACAACCCATCCAAATACAGGATCTTGTCTGTGATCGAGAAGGCGATTTGCGAACGCAGTCAGTGTGCGACACCAATGATGGTGAGTGAGGAGAGTCTGCAGCCTTTTGCTGTCCAATGCCGTGGTTCCAGGCACTCAGATGCTGAATGGTTGCTGAACTCGACCAAGACGCTGATGGGCTGAGAATAGGAGAGGCGGACTGAGACTCTTCGCTTTGTTACAGCTACCAATAGAAGGTGAGGATCATGTTTCATGCACCTTGCATTGTACTACTATTCAAGGAAGAAGTTGAAATAGATCTGACACTTTGTGTAACCCTCGCTTTGTTCGCGGAATCCGAAGCAACGCCAAGCCGAAGATTCTATTTTAGAAAAGCCGTTTGTTTTATCTATTCAATACATATCTCTTTAGCAGATATCAATGTTCACATTTCTGGATACTAATATCACTGTGATGGACTATAGCTATTGGTAAGATCTGAGAGACTCCGAACGACAACGCATTACAGGATAAGTTTATCTACTGCTAATGTTGCCTTCACGCTCATCATTGAGAAAATCACTGTGATGTGCTACTCCAGAGAAATGATCATCCCCCTCACAAAGGTGATCCTCTTGTTCGCCAATAAGAAAATAACCCAACAGAAATCATAACATTGTGCTGCCGTATAAGAATGACCGTCCGCACTGTAGAGGCGATCCTCCTTGCCAACCATTACCGCCAAACCCGAATGCAACATCCCAGCCGAACCAGCGATACTCCGTCACACTGCGTTAGCCAAGGTAGGGATGGTAATCCGCGCCTCAGATATCGCCAGCGGCCCTGCGTTGAGCGTCATAATCTGCTTCTCGCTTTGCTCTGTCTTCCTCTGCTACTCTAAATCTCTCAGCCTCTTCGCATTTACCACAATCTTGGGTCTTGTCCTCGATTTCGCTACACATATAATATTAGTGATCAGTCCTCATGGGTAGGGCAATGAATAATGCATTGCATACAATTCCTACTAGAAAGGTATTATTGTGGGTACAATCAACGATGATGGTTCGGTAGGTCTTACTTCACCAGTGATGACAGACTGTAAAACAACAGGAAAATCACGGCTTTTTGGCCAACCATCAATCTGACCACAGAATCTGTTTCTACCTCGGTGGTTTTCATTCCAATCCTCTGCTATACCACAAATTTCACCTGCGTATAATTTTTCACGGTGTCCGCATTTCCACGTGCACATCTGGTATCCGCACATGGCGTATGGTTTACCGTCTTTTAGGGTGATTTCGGGTCAAGAATTTCTTGGAAGCGATTGCTATTGTAGATAAAATAATGCACCCCGCTAGTATAGTTGCGATGTAGCTTACTTGATTGAAGACGTGAGAGATTGTTTGAGGACTGGTAGATTCATATTCTATGATGGAGAAGAAGGCTTGTGACTATGGGATACGGAATTATCCAAGCAGGGACGAGCTCAGTAGCGTCTATTCTTTGTCAATTTGAGACCGCGTACCAGGTGACTGGGTACCTAGTGGGGTTCGCCACCGTGGACTCGTACAGAATTAGACTTAACGTCAATAGACTCCAGTATCTCAGGCAAATATTGAAAAGAGTATAGTCTGTTCCGACACTCATAGCACAAGATCACGTCTAAAGAGAATATTTCAAGACCTGCTTGCCATACTCTCCACCTAGATGCAAATACCGATGGCTCCCTAGCCAATCTTTTTCCGACTCATCATCATCATCGATATAACTGAATCCTTTTCCGGAATAACGAGAGTAATCTAGGGGTCAAGAGATATCGAAAGGGTGCTTGGCGATCGTTAAAGGTACTGTGTTTGGGTAATTATGCCAAGTAGAGGACTCGTCATTACCAGTTGGACGGCAGAGAACGGTGTATCCGTACATGCTTCGCCAAGTCACCTTCAGTAGGCTATCAGGGTATACCACTTCATATATTGGAAGTCTTGAGGACGAGGCTCGGGGCCAAGACAAAGGTTAATTCGAGGACATGTTGTCCCATTCACTCTTGGCGCACTTAACGATAAGAAAGAGAATCTGAGAAGCCATGAGCGGAGCATGAGTATCAAATGGATATCCTCGACTGTAAAATCTGTGTCAGCTAGATAGGGTGAACCATCAACATTAGAGCCTACCACCAATTCGAGTCCTGACAGCCTGATTCCCAGGTCAAGTCTTTGCATGCCTTCTCTGCTTCTCTATTGCCTTCACAAGACACCACCAGCATTGCAGAAGTACCTCGGGCTGTACCTCACCAGAACATCGTGAATCTCTTCATCGCTCGCCGAGGTATCGTGGCTAGGTAAGGGCACTGGAATTGGACAGGGAGTAGCGCCCATTGCCACTTTCCTTGATTAAAAAGGCTTCGACCTCAGGTCCAAGCTTTTCCCTCGAAACATGGCGCACTTTCACAGATGCTCGTGCTGATTTGGAACGTAATAGAAGGCCGCGGTGTAGATGATCCATTTTCCAGGATGATACTCCTGGTAATAGAAGGCCGCGCTGTAGATGATCCATTTTCCAGGATGGTAGTCCTGGCACTGCCAGGGTCCAGTGTGCTGCTTGGCTGGCGGCTTCAGGGCCGGCGGCGGCTTATCAAACATGGTTATCATAGATCTCTGGCATGTCCCCGCAAGCTGGGTACTGTTCATGGGCTGGCATGTTCAATGCCATCCTGCTGATAGTATGAGGGTTTTGTGATGGGGTACCGCTTCTGCTGTTGCATTTCTGGGTCGTAAGGCATGGGCGAAGGGAGTGTCGAAAAGGTGTTTCCGTCCAAGTATGTAATTGGGGTGAATAATTTGGAGATGGGTATTAAGAGTCGATATTATTTTAATATGTTGAAGACTCAGGATGGTACCTTGAGCCGGTCGTCGTAATTGAGGTTCCGTTTTATGACTGGCTCGAAGAGTAAGGGTTCGAAGACCATCCAGGAGACGTCAGAGCTGTGTGAGGAGACACTGTCGTCGTCATTGCTGTGAAGTGTAAGGCTATGTATAGAGGTAATCACGTGGGTATATAAACCCCTCCAACGTCTGATGAACAAGTTGTTGAGCACTTGATAGATTAGATCCTAGTGTTAGGATGTTTCTCTTTCGGCTGTTTGCCGCTAATATTCCCACAACAAAATCACTTTTCTCATCTCACCTAGTCACGCAACCTTCATCATAACGCCTTGTATAGTGACGGATACCCTTTCATCTCAGCTATCTTGCGTTACTATTATATTTCATCCCAATCGAAGACCATCTAGATTAATTATTTCGACTATAACTGAGAGAATATCACACGGTCACGTACCTGCAGAACGACGACATTGTGCGTGTTGATCTCGCGTCTCTACATCATTCAGCATTCACCGTAGCCACTGGCCGCCATCACACGGATGAACTCTTCTTAATCGCCCATATATACATATAAACAACAGCAATCAGCTAGTTCGAAACGACTACAGCAATCAGCACGAACCGACCCTCAAATCACCTACATCCTCGACCGAAAACAAGATGGAACGCGTAGAAGCATGGGTCACAGACCAGAGAACGGCCAGGGAGGAGGCGGAGGAGCGAGCAAGGCTGGCGAGAGAGGAGACGGAACGTGCGGAGAGGAAGCGGTTGGATTGGGAGGGGAGGCGGAGAGGAAGCGCAGCGAAGAAGGAGAAGAAGCCACCGAAGGAGCGTCTCGTCAAGCGCTTGGTGAGAGCAGTGGCGAAGCTCTTCCGGCATGATGCCACCAAGAGGGGTAAGTGAATACCTATTGCAAGTATCGACTCTTGTTAACGAGACTTTAGAGGCAGAGACCGAGAACGTCATCGTATCATGGTTGTAGTAATCGACAATACTTACATCGGTAATACAGTCTTCTCACGAGCTCTATCATTCTCCAACGTCATATGTGCTTTTCCAAACTCACCTGGCGGAGACGTCATCCCAACGCCCACCTTCTATGTATCAGCCTTCATCTTCCAAATCATTTCCACCTATAAAACTTGACAACATCCTTCTCATCACCTTGTTACATTGTCAAACAGCCAGCCAGCATCGGTACGGCCTGACTTAAAAGATCCGAGCCGCTCAAGCATCGCTGACCGTATCTGTCATACAGCATCCTCTCTCGCCACGCTCAGAAGCCAGTCCAGAAGACTGGCAGTGCTGGGGCTTTTCTTTGCATTTTTTTTAAGATTCCTTCGAGTCTACCTAATACTATACCATTCTCGGCAACAGCATCATCGCAGTATTCGCACTAGTGACTTATCTTTACTAGATTTCCCGTGGTGCTGGCAGTGGTAGCATTGACCGTAATTTTGCATGATTACTGAGCCACCAAGTTCACGTCCATCGTTCTACCCTTCATCCATGGCTTACTGCCACTTCCTGTTGAGCGCAGCGAGCAAGCTCTCATACACGAACAGCAACACGACCAGTGCAGCGCTCGGCCTTCTCTTGCACTGGGTCTGCATCCACGACGCTGATGAAGGGCATTCCTGCAACAATGCTAGAGAAGGTCCGTATCGCTTCAAGAGGTACTATCGATTGGACGGAGATGGGTGATGTCGGTACATAAGATGAGCTATTGCGAGAAAGCCATGGCTGCAGAGAAAGCTTTGACTGGTCTAAGCTTTGCGCAAACGTGTCCTGAATTTGGATAGCCGAGCTATACTCCGTGTGATTATCTGCAATGAATAGCTGTGTGACAACGTTCTTTACAGCTAGGTCGCTTGTATTAATTAGCCTCTGGAGAAAGCTTGAACGGTCTGGGGGTAGTGAGGCATTCTACATAGCTTAGCGCAGTATTGCACCATTAATGCCGAATGAACATTGGTCTTTGCTATAGGGAACAGTCATTCATGGAGCCAATGTACTGACAGAGTAGAGGCTGGATTTGGTGAATGGGTCGCTTGTGCAGATAGTTTTGGGCCGAAAGCATCGGGTGCAGAAAAGGGGGTAAGAACGTTTCCATTGAGATAGGCACCAAAGCGATATGTTCATTGGGGCGGATTCTACCTGAATCATCATCATCATCAATATTCAGAACCTAGGAATAGCACTTGAGCAGGACCATTGGCAAACTTCCCCAGTACCCATCATCAGGAGCCCAAAAGAGTGTCCTCTGTCCAGTTACCCCCAGATCCTTATATCTCTGTCATCAATACATCTCGAACTCGTCGCATTCCCAATCTCCCTGTAGTGTAGCTTTGACCAGCTGTCCGTCGCTTCATGCCAGTCACTGAGGGCAGCTCTGGAGACAAATTAGTATCTTATGCTGCCGGGATCTGTATGCGCCTTATCAACGTACCGCTCCACAAGCCCCACACGTCTTCCCTCCGCCGGAGATGGTAGCAGAGCACTTGGGGCAAGTATCGTGACCAAGCACCATGGATGTTGTACCGATAGGGGGCTGCATCTTCGAGATACTTTGTAGCTCAGATTGCTCGAGAGCTGAGGATTGTAGAATAGTAGATTTGGGTGATCAGTTCTTCGTCAAGGATGACTCCGCAGATGTTGAGGTCTTGATTCAGGTGAAGAGTATAGATGGGTAGCGTTATAACCTGCTCGAGGATGGCCTGTACATAGTAGGTGGTGGGTAGAATGTGCTCGGATCCGAGGTTTCTCCGTCACCGGTTGACGTGGGTCAAGCTGGATGATGACAGCGACTACATCGTACAACACTCCTGCGAGGATTTCACTCTGATTTGCTGTACGACATGGCTATGAACTCTGCTATCCCAGTAGCACCATTTACTACTTCTGACAGGACCTCCTTTGCCCACATTTCAGCCAAGGACCGTTGGCCAGTCATTGTGGTCCGTCATTCTCTGCCATTGATCCAAACGAGACTGACATTTCAAGACAGGAGCCATTGACGACGTGCACCGTGCTGTCTTAGCTTGTGACGATGATGATGGAGCCAAGCGTAAAGAAGGCAAGACTATACTGGAAGGACTGGCTAGATTGAAATACGAGCTGCAACATAACCGGCAGTTGACGTAAGAGACGACCTCCGCTGTTTAGGGTGTGCTGACAGGCTATAGATCACTTGACGATGATGGGAAAGACGATATTGCAATCTACAACAAAGAGCTGTCAGATTTAGACAAGCCCACTTGGTTCAATCTGCCGTGGCTCTTCGCCGAATGTTATCTCTACCGGTAAATTGAGAGGAATGCCTTTAGGCAGGCAATTAGAGGCTGACAGGCACAGCTAGACGTATACAGACTTTCTTCGCCCTCTCCACCCACTGGAAGTCCTATGACATCTTTGCTCGCCAGAAGCTATCCACCTTCCGCTCCTCCCGTCCAGCAGTCATCGAGCTCGCGGCGAAGTACAAAGTTCTGATCTTGCAGATTAAACAGGGTGCGGACCCATCCCATGATGCTAAAGAGCGGGAGGAGGCGGAGCGGATATTGTTCATGGAGATGTGCGAGATTTGCTTGTGGGGAAACGCTACGGATCTGTCGCTTCTGACCAGCTTGACGTATGAGGACATTCAAAAATTGCAAGGTTCTGATGCGAGAAAACGAGCAGAGAAGAACATCTTGGTCAACGACCTGCCGGCTGCATATAAGGTACTCAAGCAGGCGCAGAAAGAAGGCAAGAATGCAGGACAAGTAGATATCGTGCTTGACAACGCCGGCTTTGAGCTCTTTGTCGACCTCATCCTAGCTGGATATCTGCTCGCCGCCGGTCTTGCGACGCAAATCATTCTCCACCCAAAGTCAATACCGTGGTTCGTGTCTGACGTATTACCGGCAGATTTTGCATCGCTGCTAGGTGCACTTGCGGATCCACAAGCCTTCTACACCTCACCTGACGATGAGCACACTGGCACTGAGCCTCAGCCACTGTCGGAGAAAGAAAAGTCCGATATATCATTCTTGTTTATGAACCTGCAAAGCGTCTACGCAGAAGGTCAACTCATCATCCGGCCTAACGACTTCTGGACATCAGCACGCAGCTATTGGGACCTTCCACAGGCTGCGAAGCTATATCAAGATTTGAAGGGGTCCGAACTGGTCATCTTCAAAGGCGATCTTAATTACCGAAAGCTAGCAGCGGATGCTATGTGGAAGCCAACAACGCCTTTCTCTACAGCTATTGGTCCTATGGGACTCGGTTCTGGCATTCGAACTCTAGTATTGCGTACGTGCAAAGCTGACACCGTGGTCGGATTGTCTGAAGGCGAGGATGAGAAATTGAAGGCTATGGAGGGTGGAGGAGGAAATAGTGGTGCTAGAAAGTGGGCTTGGACTGGAAAATGGGCGGTTGTACAGTTTTGCGATGGTAAGCAATGAAGTGCTTCGGGAAGATCACTTCTACCATAAGAGAATTAGAGGACGGACTATAGATCTTTACGTTGCCTACGATCGCTTGAACAGGGTAGAATCCCCCTTGACAAGCTTAAGCCTGAGACGAATAGAAGATTGGGCCCTTACTTAACCTTCAGCGTCTCGGCTTCTGGGTATACCACACTATCAGACGCTCTCCGTTGATAATGTCAAAGAGGCATTCATTAGTTTGCAAGATTCGTTGTTCAGTTCTGAATGCTACAGCACAGTCGAATTAACGAGGAAGATGACAGTATTGGCTTAGAACAAGAGCGAAGAATAAGCATGGCAACTGGTTTGCCAGCCGCATGCTTCAATACAGTCTCTGGGATATAGGTGCATCGAGTATTTCCCCTGTTTCTCGAGAACAAGGGTGTGTGATCTGACTTGACGGTAGTGAAAGTATACTCGAGGACGCTAATGTAGGGACAATAGCTCACACTGTGGTTGCAGGATGGATGACAATGGACTCGGTTTGATATGAACTGCTTTCTTTCACCATCGAGGGATAAAGAAACACTGATTATCCGCCTCCATTATCCTTGTAGGCCCACCAGTCCTACTATCGAACCGGACTGCTGGGGAGAACAGCATACTGCACCCGCTACTTCAATATGAACGTGTCAAAGTCTCTGAAGACTGTCTCATCTGCAAAGCCACCAAGCAAGACCAATCGGACGCGGTAGCTCAGCATTTCCCCCCCGCATATCAAGTCCCCACCGCCTAGACTTCTGAGTTAAAAGATTCTCTCGAAAACAAAGTGCGCTCTGTTACCCTCCGTGTCACCCGCGGTAGGCTTGTAAGTGTACTTTACCGGGAGCGTTTCACTGAGTGCATCCAGGTATAGATCAATCCCAGGCCATTCCTCCGTGGGTGCAGACTTCTGAGTCTTCCCATTTACCACTATTTCGTCGAAAGCTGTGCCTTGTTTGGTCGAGACCAAGTTCTCAACCCAAGCCAGCACATTCGCATGACGGGCTTCCTTCGCGGTACGGAAGTCATTGACCGCAAAGGGCGTTTTCTTGTAGAATTTCGTGTATACGAGCAGGGTCCTGAGTTTGCTGAATACCGAGAATCCGTTGAAGACCGGTTTTACTTTCCATGAATCAGGCTGCAAAGTCTCAGCCTTCGATCTACCTGTAGTAGGTGTGGCCACCTTACCAAGTCATACGACTGTATCGTAAGTTGTTCGAGCTGAATACAGACCGGGCCAAGGACTCTCAAATTATCATCAGAGACCTGCCAAACGTGTAACACTTAAAGAAGCAGTTATCACTAAGGATCCCTTTCACCTACGAATCTTTCTCGTGTTCGAGATGATAGATGTCTTACATGCAGGTTAATACCCTATCCCATCCCATGTCCTAGCAGCTCTGGCATCCGTCTCGGTTGTACCTCGGCAGAAACCCCTGAAACGGATGCCGTGCCAGGACATGGGATACTTTTACATCTGGCAACAGTCGATAATGCTAATCTAGCTCGGACAGCGTTCTAGGAGCCACTTTCAACACTTGACTTCTGTAATCGAGACGACTACGGTTATTAATACATCATTTACAGCATAGCTAATACTCGGAGACGTTGATCTAGCTCTAAACCCTTTCAGGTACAAATTCTACCTTTTTATCTTCGAGGTAATTAGTACAACTAGTAAACGGAATTAAGTTCTATATAGTAACTAGATGAATAAATAAATATTATAAACTAAAAAGCCTAGTTAATAATTTTAGCTAGAAGTAATATTAGACCCCTAGGAAGATATTTCTACTTAAATAAATTAAAGTAGTTAGTAGATTTTATAAGTATTATACTAGTAACTTAATATTTTTATTATAGTATATATAAGTATAACTAAGTATTATAAAGATACTTATAAGCTTTTAGTAATTATAATTATTAGATAATCTTATATTACTAAAAGCTATTTATCTTAATTAAATTCTTATAAATAAGATCTTATTATCTAGATTAAGTAGAGAATATATACTAATAGATAACTTCCTATTAGAATAGTAGTAATATAATAAGAAAGACTTAGACTTATAAATTTAAGAATATAAGCTAATTCTTAAATCCTTAATATAAAATCTTAATTAATAGTAAGTATATCTAGAATATTATATCTATATAAGAAAGAAAATAGATTATAATTTAAGTAGTAATAAACCTACTTTAAGACTAAGAGATAGGAGTTTAAAGTAATTACTACTTCTAGTAGAAGTTAAATAGAATAGAGAAAGATTTCTTAAATATTTCTAATCTTAAAGTAAATAAAAATATTTAGTATAAGTAGAAAGTACTTTATCTTTAAATTAATTACTTATATATATACTTATAATTATATTCTATACTCTACTATCTAGCTACTTAGAAATAATAAGGGTAATCTACTACTTACTAACTAGCTAACTAAGGAGGAAACTATAACTTATAAAGGGAAACCTTATCTCCTTCTCTTTCTATTACTACATTTTAATCTCTAGATATTATATACTAACCTACTTTATAATATTTATACTATTATATTTATACCTTCTATTAAGTTTACCTATCTCTTATATCTATATATAATCTAATTACTTAAAGGAAGTAGAACTCTTATATAAGTAGAATATTTAATTACTTTATTCTATTCTAATTTAATATTATATATCTATATAATCTTATAGTCTAGAATTTTCTTCTCTATTAGTAAGTAAGAAGGATATAATCTAGATAATAAAAGTAAAGAGAAAGTAAATAATTATAAATTATAAGTAAATAGATACTATATAATTATATAATTAATATAAAGAGATTTTATCTAAGATAATCTATTTTATATAATATTAGATATTACTAATAGTTAAGTAGTTATATAAAAATACTATTTAAAAGTAAGAAAGTAATCTTATAATTATCTATTCTACTTCTCTTAATTAAATTTAGAAGGAAATCTAGTATAGCTTTTCTTTTATTATTATTATCTTATAAGGTTAGTTTTATATTACTAATTTATATTTAAACTAACTATTCTTTTAGTATTTAAGTGTTACGCCCTTGATACGCGAGCCTTAGTAGATGTTATAGTCGCTTACCAAGTCGAATATACCTTGGCATGGCGAGTCGAGCGACTACTCGCCTAATTACTCTAGTCGATATAGGACGATTATAGCGAGCGGGGCGATCGCGCGACTAGTCGCTCTAGTTAATAGAGAGCGATTACTAGTAATTAGTACGAGTATAAACTTTCTTATATCTATATAAATAGTATTACTTTCTATCTAGATAAGAGCTTTATACTTAACTTATATTATCTACTAGAATAATCTCCTAGATACTAAATATAATATTATACTTATACTAGACTAGTTTAATATAAAGCCTACTTATCCTATCCTTAATACTCCTCTCTATAAGATCTATTATAGACCCTATCTACCTCTAAGAGATATAGGTTATAATACTTTAAGTACCCTTAAGATAAATACCTTAGGATAAAGGAACCCTACCTTAAGTGAATAAGGTTTATAATAGTTAGTAATAGTAGAAAATAAGGAAGGTATTAAAATAGCTAGACCTAACTTATATTATAGTAATTAAGATAAACTTAAAGAATAGTTAATATAGATATAACTATACTATTCTTTTAATAAGGACGCTATTAAGATAATTAAGTAACCGCTATTTACTATAACTTATATAAGAGGACGGGCCTAGAAGTAGTCCGCCCCCTTTCTTAAATAATACTTAGAAAATCTAAACGATAGTAATAATACTAATATTAAGGTATAGATAGAAAGCTTCGTATACTTCTATATCGAGGTTTAACGTATATTTAGACTATTTAATAAAGCTAGTATAATAATATAAGTTATCTAGTACTTAATTTAAAAGAAGTTAGTTATAGAGTATTTAACTTAATTCTAATAATACTTAGTAAGAACCGACTAGGACGACAACGTACTAATAGTAATATATCGACGAGGACTAAAGGATAATATTAAGAAAGAACTCAGGCGAGATAGAGTAGCTTATAATAACTTAGACTTACTTATTTAAGTAGTAATTAGAATCGACGACGAGCTCTACGAACTTATAATAGAGTTACGTTATAATAGTAGCGTATTAGGACTTAATTAATTAGGATTCTATTCTAGAGGAAATAGTAATAAGAAACGTGTTTAATATAATCCTTACGGACCTATACTAATAGAGTTAGACTTCACTTAGAAGAAAGGAAAACTCAGGGGTAAGAAGTAGTAAGGGGGCAAGAAAGTAATGACTTATTATAGCTGTGGTAAACCGGGCTATATCGCTAAAGACTATAGGTCGAAAAATATAGTAAAGCGACCTTAGTTAAATATATTAGAGAGAGTACTAATCGAGATAACTAGACCTCTAAGGGATTAACTAGAAACGGAGTACGATAATAAAGAGCTAGATGTAATTATAAGTAATCTACTAGCAGTTATTAACGTACCACTAGAAGAAAACATTAAAGAGCTTATAACTAGACAGGAGGAGTTACGCGAAGAAATTATAAAGAAACAGCGAAATATCGCACGTATTAAATAAAGACTCGCGGATATCTATAAATAGCTAAAGGAGCTAGGCTCTAATAATAATAGTAACGGTGGTTAGGCTTAGAAGGAACTACCTAAGTAAGGACGAGAAAATAAAGACTCGGACTAGGAAGATCTTAGTACAGGATCCGGGAAGGGTAAAGTAAAGCATCTTCTAACGGAGCGAGCAGAATCTCGTGCCTCCACGTTAAACGATCTATAGACACGACTTAAGTAAAGAACGGAGTTCTATTAAAAAAAGGTATTAGGGGGACTTCTTTAGAAGGAGTTTAGAAATGACTTAGTATATCTATAGTATAAAGTAATATATTAGTCAGCCTATACCGACGAAGTATATATAATTTATTACTAAGTAAAGGTAAACTTAGGAAAGATAATTAGAATACGTATATATAGAAAAGTTTAGTCAAGTTACTATAATATAGGTAATTACTAGTACTTAGTAACTAAGAGATTAAAAAAATGGTTTCTAAACTATAATTAAAGGTGGTATAGTAGTCTCTATAAATACCTTAAGTATAATAAGTATATATTAGAGTGCTACTTAATAGATTAATATACTTATTTCTATAATAATTATAGAAAATACATGTATATAAAGAGAACTACTAGATTCCTACCCTTTTTAGGAAAAGAGTAATCCCTTATACTAAGGGGAAGTATAAGGAGATTAATGTCCTAACCCTTAAAATATATTAGTTATACTTAACGGAGTATATAATATACGTGAATATACCGGTTAGAATAGATAGTTAGAGAACTATAATAATAATAGATTCTAGAGTATCTAGAAATTTTATCTTAGAAGTATTAGTACGGTTAGCGGGCCTACTAATATAAAAGAAGAAGTTACCCTATAACTTATAGATAGCCGACGGGTTAAAACTATTAATAGGAAGTATAAATAAGGAAATAACCTCGCTACTATTTATAATTCAGCGCTATTATAAGGAAATGTCCTTTAATATTATTAGGATAGCTACTTATTATATTATACTAGGTATACCTTAATTAAAGAAGTATAACCTAGTAATTAACTAGAGAAGAAAAGTACTTAAGTTTAAGAGAACTAGTAATATTACTAGATTCTAACCTATACGCTAATAGTAGACGACGGTAGATAAGAAATTAAACCGAGAGGTCGAGGTATATATTACCTTAATTTCAAATAAGGATAGCCTTAAAAGAAAAGGATCCGACTTAATAGGTACTAGTAAGGGTTAGCTAGGCTAAAAAGTTAGAGTTCTTAGAGTAACTAATAGTACTCCTAATATCTTATAAGAGTATTAAAGATAGAAATACCTCTTTATAAAAGAGATAATAGTAAAAGCTCTACCTAAATATTAACCTTAGAATTATAAGATTAAACTTAAACTAGAGAAGGTACTAACGTTTAGACCTATTTATATATTATTTAAAAAGGAACTCTTAGTATTACGCGGATACTTAGATAAGAACCTAAAAAGGGATTTATTTAAGAATCTAAATTACTAGCAGGGTATCTAATACTCTTTATAAAAAAGAAAGACGGATTACTATAACTATATATAGACTATCGAAAGTTAAATAATATAATAATTAAGAATTATTACCTACTACCTAATATTAGTAAGTTATAAGATCGGCTAATTAAAGTAAAGATCTTTATAAAGTTAGATCTTAGAGGAGTATATAACTTGATTTAAATAAAAGAAGGTAATAAATAGAAAATAGTATTTAGGACTTGATATAGATATTATAAGTACCTAGTTATACTATTTAATCTTACTAACGTACTAGTAACCTGCTAAGTACTAGTTAATAATATTATACGAGTATATTTAGATTAAGAAGCGATTATATACCTTAATAATATATTAATCTACTCTAAAACTCTTAAAGAGTATATTTAGCATGTCTAGAGTATATTAATATATCTATTACAAGCTAGACTCCTCCTAAAGCTAGAGAAGTACGAGTTTTATAAGACCTTAGTCGAGTTCTTAGGGTTTATAATAATAACTAAAGGAGTTCGTATAAGCTCTAAAAAGATTCAGGCTATATAGGATTAGCCTATACTACACGATATTAAATTAGTATAAGAGTTCTTGGGATTTACTAACTTTAATAGATATTTTATAGAAGGCTATTCTAAGAAAGCCTTGCTACTTATAAAAATTACTAAAAAAGAAACGGGATTTTAATAGGATACTAACTAAAAGAAAGTATTTACTAAGTTAAAGCAAGCTTATATAGACCTACTTATACTCTATATATTTTATAATAGAGAACTAGTATATATTAAGACGGATACTTCGGATCTTATAATAGAAGCTTACTTGTATTAGTAAAAGGATAGTAAATAGTATCTAGTAGTATACTACTTACGTAAGATAATAGCGGTAGAATAGAATTATAATATATATAATAAAGAACTTTTAGTAGTTATCTATTCCCTATAGTATTAGAGAGTTTATACTAAAAGTTATTCCGAACTTACTATCTTTACTAATTATAAGAACCTAATCGGTTTTATAATAACTAAAGAGTTAAATCGATAATAGGTTAGATAGTCTAAGCTTCTTAGATAATATAAGTTTAAAATTTAGTATACTCTAGGTAAAGATAATAGATAAGTAGATACTTTAAGTAGATGATCTAACTATATATAAATAAAGGATATTATAAACTAACCTATTTTAAAATAAGAAAAAGATACATTATTAGTATTAATAAGAAGTCTAGTAATAACTATATATATTATAATATATACGGTTCTAAACCTAAAGGAAGTATATATTAATAATACCCTAGCTAATAAGCTAAGGAAATAATAACCTAACTAAGACCTATTATTATATAAATAGCGTTTATACTTACTATTAAAGGCGGTTAAAGGAGTAATTAGAGATTACTATAATAATCCTTTACTAGAATATCTAGAAGTATCTAAAACATTAGAACTTATTTAAAGAATATATATTATACTAAACTTGCGAGTATTAGTTAAATAATATATTAAATACAGATAAATTTAGTTTATTAAAGTTCTAGATATATTATAGAAAGATATTATAATAGACTTTATTATTAAATTACTACTATTAATTAACCTAGTAACTAATAATAAGTATAACTTAATAATAGTTATTATTAATAAATTTATTAAATATATAATTATAATTCTATATCAGGAAACCTATAACGCTATTTAGCTTGATTTTATCTTATTAGATAGACTAATTAGAGATTATAATATACTAGAGTTAATTACTTTAGATAGAGATAGGCTCTTTACCTTAAACTACTAGAAGACCTTAATTATATTAATTAGAATTAAACTATAAATATTAATAGTATATTATTTATAAATAGATAGATAAACTAAATATACTAATTAAATAATAGAAGTATACCTTAGATACTATATTAATAAAAGATAAAATAATTAGGTTATACTACTTCTAATAGTATAATTAGTATATAATAATAAGAGATTAGATACTATAAGGCTATTACTATTCTTTATAAACTATAAATAATATATAAACTTATTCTTAGATCCTAGGTAAGGACTAGATACTAAGAAAGCCTTAGTATTAATATCTAATATAAAGAGTCTATATAAAGATATATAGTAAAAGATTAGTAAGGTTAATACTTTTATAAAGAAGTTAACTAATAAGAAAAGAAGAAATAGACCTTAGTTAAAGAAGGGGGATAAAGTATACCTCCTTATAAAAAATCTGAAAGGTATAAGACTAAGTAAAAAACTAGACTATATTAAAGTTAGACTATTTCTAGTTATCTAAGAAAAAGGACTAGTTAACTTTAAGTTATAACTTCTATCTAATATTAAAGTATACCTAGTATTTTATATCTTAATATTAGAACTAGTAGACCCTAATACGCCTTTATAAGAAACCTTCTATTTCTAGATAGAAGAAGAGAATAAATTTAAAGCTGAAAAGATTCTATTATAAAAAGGTTAGAGCTACCTAGTAAAATAGAAAGGATACGAGGACTTAGAAAATACCTAGGAACTAGTTATAAATCTTATAAACTATTAAGAGCTCCTCTAATAGTATTATTAAACCCAGATATACCCTAAGCGATCCACTCGAGAGCTCTAGGCGAGAGAGTCCTAGAACCCTTGAACTCTAAAAAAGTAGGACAAGTAGCGAGCGCTTTCTTAACCTTACTAGCCTTTTTAAGCTCCTCTAGACGTTCTAGTTCTTTAATATTATTAAGACCCTTATTAAATATCTATTATTTATACTCTTTTAAGAAACGCTTTTATTAATAAAGACGTTTTAGTTTTATTTATTTCTAATAAGTAATCTCGCTATTCTAATAAGTAGCTTTATTAGCAGCCTCCTACGCTACCTCTATCTCTATCTCTTTACGCTTAAGCTTCTTTATAGCCTTATTAATACTAGAGAAGTAGACGACCGGTATAGTAGGCTTATACTACTTCCCTAGCTAAATATATTCTACGTACCTTTAAGAAAGAGAAGACACCTAATACTCCTTTTAAGACCTAGTATATCGTAGATATAATACTATTATAATTACTCCCTTATAAGCCACTCGATCTAATAGTTTAATACGGCGTTATTATTATACTAACGATATAAATACTTATTAACCTTTAGGATAAAGGTTTAAGGAAGGAGGGGTAATATTACGCCCTTAGTACGCGAGCCTTAGCAGATATTATAGTCGCTTACCAAGTCGAATATACCTTAGTATAACGAGTCGAGTAACCGCTCGCCTAGTCGCTCTAGTTAATATAAGATAATTATAGCGAGCGGGGCGATCGCGCGACTAGTCGCTCTAGTTAATAGAGAGTAATTACTAGTAATTAGTACGAGTATAGACTTTCCTATATCTATATAGATAGCGTTACTTTCTATCTAGATAGGAGCTTTATACTTAACTTATATTATCTACTAGAATAATCTCCTAGATATTAAATATAATATTATACTTATACTAGACTAGTTTAATATAAAGCCTACTTATCCTATCCTTAATACTCCTCTCTATAAGATCTACTACAGACCCTATCTACCTCTAAGAGACACGGGTTATAATATTAAGGTTAATTTTAAGTATTAATCTAACTTATTAAAATACTAATAGCTAGCTTAGACTTATAATAGCTTAGTATTATATAATATTTTTAATTTAGTTCTAAATAGAACTAATATAATTAGTCTACTTATAAATAAGTTTATATAACTAGAATAGTAATAAGAACTAGCTTTAAGACTTAATCTATTAATTAAAATTACTAGTATAAGATATATATATATATAATATTAGAAATTAAGCTAGATTAACCTTAGTAGTTACTAATTAGGACTAGTTAGGAGGCCTTAGTAGACTAGTAGAGATTTCTCGTAATAGTTATTCTATTCTATATAACTATATCTATCTATTATTTATTATAATACTATTATACTATACCTAAATCACGTATAGATAACTTATTAATTATTATATATTTTATTATATAATAGGTATATACTCTATAGATAGTATTAATAATAATTAGATATTAGTAATTATATAGAAAAGGATATATTAAGGAATATCTCTTCTATTACACGCTAAGAACCCTTGAGTTTATATTAGCTGAGGTTAATCCGGACTAAAGTCTATAATCTGTCTAGCCGCTAACAAGTCTACTATAGACTTCGGAAATAACGACTATGTTTAAAAGACCTCTCTAACATTCCTCTATACGTCTTGATTACCTTACTACAGACTCGCCACTATCTATTCTAGTAGTATGCATGAATCCTACTCATCGTTGATTCAAACCCTCCCAAACTAGTCAACTATCATAGCTCTTAGTACTGTCGTTACTACTCCAGTATTTTTCGCCTTGCCCCTTCATGAATAGCCATTCTCTCGGTACTATCCCAACATCCCACCCTTTCGCTATGCTTATGATCATGCGCCGAGCAAGACCAGTGGCAACCAAGTCGGCCCCCACCCAATCGAATACCGCTCTACCGTTGCTGTCCACCTCGCCCATCACCACCTTGAATATGAATGCGTCTCCGTACACCCCCATGCCATTATCGGCATCAGTCTTTCCGATTGGAGACAAGTCGTGCAGACCAAGCTTCTTCAACTTGCATATCATGACATAATATCTGCCAGCGAACTCAGGCGAAAGAGGAAAGTCCTTGTCGTTTCCCCACTGGGCAGGGACATCAACGCGGATGCAGCGGCGTTGATCCAAGCTGGATCTGCTTTGCCAGTACTTCCTGACATCGGGGACGTGGCCAAGCGTGATATCACCGGTGGAGAGACTGATTCCATCTGTCGTGCTTCGGACGACGGTGTTATGGAACGTATCGTCGCTGGTGATCCGTAGAACTTGCACGTGGACAATACCTTGGTCTGGGCTGGTGGATTCAAGAGGATTCTCTTGGGTGATTGGGTCCTCCAATTCACCGGCTGCTTGATTACTCATGCTTCGTAGGAGAGGTTTGTCCGATATCTAGAGTGGAACAGTCATTCAGCCAAGTGTTGAGATTCCATAAGGCCGTCGAAGTACTAACACTGAGATATCGTACCCTTGTACTTCCGGAAAGTTGTAGGTATCTAGTAACGACAGGCTTCGGTCAGAATCTGGATGAGACTGTATACAGTGCTTTGTACGACTCGGAGCGATATAGAGTAAGTTCAGCAATCCTGTATATTGATGCAATGATTATTTCAGACGCAGGCACATTGACGCTCCAAGATCATTGGGGGAGTGTTTGGAACGTAACCAGCCTAACAAGATCACGGCATTTGGTTTGTTTCATTAGCGTCAAAAAGCTCGCTTCACCTGTTGAGAGGTATAAGGCAATATGGACCGAAGCAAGCCTTGCACACTACCTTTGGTCAGTGTCTACATCCAACTAGGAAGACAGTATGTTCTATCAAGTGGCTTCCCAGACCTCTTGAAGACACTTCAAGACCTCGGGTACTGCCTATGACAGCGGAAACTTCGTATCAGGGCGCTTGAAAGTCAAATATAATGTAAGGGTCTTGTTCCAGTCATCATTTCGCACATACAACATATCAGAGGGATCTGGAGATTCATCTACCATCCTACCGGATGTGGTCCAAGGAAGACTATACTACGGACTTGGAGACGACGGCTGGACGCAAATGCAACAAGGGGTTTCCACAAACCTCAATAGGTCCTCTGGAGACGGAGCATACGAGTCCAAGATTATCTACACCACTTGAGGTCCAATGCCGATTCCAGAGTTCCTACATGATACATGCTGCTAGTTTCTCATTCCAGGTCTTGCAAGAGCAGCCGATGACAAGCCAGACCTGCTATACCAAATGTTATCTACTCAAGAGAGGCACAGCATCGTTTCTCCATATACACACTATGGAACCATGAAGCCTGGAATTTCACGCCTTTGTCTCACTGCCTAACCAATGGATGTCACATTCAGACTCAAGGGAACGACATGTCCATCTACGATTCTGATGACCAACAAGAGGGAAGGAGAAGAATGCTGGACTTTGAGGCGAAGTGGCTCATTCTAAAGACGGATCTTAAAGTGGCTAACGCAGGTACCAGATAATATTGAATCCTCCTCACTTCCTCTTCTGTCGCCAACCGACAAAACGGTGCTGCTGTTGCCGACTTGATTACCACTCATGGAAACTCTTCTCTGCACTGGGACCGATGGGATACGGGTACAGGTCCGTCCCGCCATCAAAGATGGTTCATATCTCCACTACGCTTTGAGGATTGATGGCTGGAAGTAAAGTCCCAAAAGCAACTCCAGGGGCGATCTGCTGGGTTCTCCGCCATACCGAGTCGCGGCACGGCCAGAATCAAGGCCTTGCTGGACAGTATGCGAATTTTATAGTCGTGGGAGGAAGAGTGCACATACAGTGGTTTGAGGAGATAGGCTACTGTTTCGATGTATGTGCTCGATACTCGCCAAAGTTCATTGAGCCACTCACGCTGTTGCTATAGGCTCACTGCCAGCATGTATGAAGTAGCGGTCACGCTGTTCGCTTTCCCGCCTGCTTTCTCCTGCTCAGCGATTCAACGGTCAGGCTTCAAGGACTATACAAGCTTTTATCGTCGGTCTTGGCTTCGCCTTCAAGGTCTCCGTCGTTCATCTCGCGCTCGTCCGTCTCCTTCCACGTCTCTCCATCGAGAAGCCTCACCTCAGTATTCGGCCACTTGCTCAGATATGTCTGTGCCGATATTATCCGTACGGCTGCACCTTCGCTTTCAGTCAGTCAATATTCATATGGGACGCTTGTGATCTTCGAAAGAACCTCTTGGGATCAGAGGTGTGGGCTCACCATCTGGAGCTCAGCGTTCGTTTCCTCAATCAGTCGGCTGAAGTCGTCAATCTCGATGATACTTTTATTTCAGAGTCCTACAAGGCCACGTTGGATTGAATAATGTTGTTGATGAATTTTTGTCCGTCATAGACCCTGTATCCTCCTCCAAGCACCCTAACCTCGACTGCAGGCTCCTTCTTTTGATCGATGTTCTTCCTTGCAATCCTTGTCATTCTTCCCCTCCTTTTCAGTCACATCGATCTGAATCGCTCCCCTCTCTCCTCCAACACCCCATCTCTTTCTTCAACTCATCTTTCAGCCCAGTAAATGTTGTCGCGACCTTGTGTACTCGGTTACCGCAGTCATTGACCCTCACAGTCGATCTTCCACTTGGCTCTTTCACAAATTATTTTCTCTGCCGAATATCATCCCTATGCATCTCCATCGTTTTTATCATTCCCCTAGTCTATACCCAATGATCCCTTGCAAGAGCCAGCCTGTCCTTGGCTATTTCCCAGTCTCATAGAAACGATCCAACGTCCAACATTTAAGAATAATTCAAACCCTTCACAAAATCCAACATACCCACCCTCCCCTCCCCTCAGCCAAACAATCCGCCCTCCACCCCCCTAACCCCGATCCCATAGTACGCCCTGACGAAGAAATCGTCAATATCCAATGCGATCAAAGCATTCACTCCCGAACTCTGCTGAGCTTCGCTTTTACTGATCGACAATTTTTTTTTCCAAACGTCACTGAGTGTGAAGTTTCGGCGACTGGTAAGCCTATACGCTGCCACTGATGGTAGGGAGGGATGGGGATGATGTTGAAAAGCTGACGATGAGAATTCCGTAGAGGTGGAGTTGCTGTATGAGATTAGCGGAGGTAAAAGGTAGCCAGGGTACAAGCTTGTAATTGGAATAGCTCTCGTAGTCTTAACCCATCAAACGAGATCGAAAAAGGATTGAACCTAGCATATTCCATCGAAAAGTAAAACTACGATTCGTATCAGAAGGTCGTTGTATCCGGAGTCACTTTGAAATCTAGATCTGCAGGAAATGTTGAAAAGTTGAAGGACGCATCGGGTCGGCGGGGAGGTTTGGAAGCACAAGTGTAGGAGAAGCATGAGTGGAATGGATGCTAGCATACTCGAGCACATGCGGGAAAGATTACATTGGAGAGATCTGATCGTGAAAGAAGCCTTAACAGAGACTTATCGAAGGCCGAGACGTGATAAAGCTGCATAAAGATTGCAGCAGAGGTTTGTGATTGCTTAGATTACTTCAGGCAGCTGAGATCAAAGCACTTATCTTGTGGTAACCGATTTATATACAATACTCCTTAATCGCTCTGCGTGATATCTGATATCTGATAACAAAGCACACCTCTGTTTGTGCGTGCTAAAGATGCTATACAACCAAGACCTTGCAGACGCAGACATAGACTCCAATCTTCAATCTCAATACCCCAATACCTCAATATCTTACACTCCTTGCTCCCATCTCTTCCCACTATGAAATCCATCCACCCATCTCCACCATTCCATCCCCAAAGTCCCCTCTCCAACATTCCTCTTCCTTGTCTTCCAGATCAAGAACCCAATGATGTAAACACCCTTCAAACCTCATAGCCCAGCTCTTCATATTCCATCCGACCTTTCACCATATTCTCTCAGAGTATTGTATTCTATCTTTTCACTCCTTCGCAATGTCCTTTTTTTCATGATCGCTTCTTCAATACCCGCCGCTCCTTCTTGCTCATAACAATTTTCTTCGCAGTCTTTCTCACTGTGTCCTTCTCTTTATTGATGATTGTAGCGCTCTTCTCTTTCTCTTTCTTCGTCTTGTTGGGCTCGTGTAGCTCGATGTCATTCTTGGTTTTGGTGTCTGCGTTGGTGGAGAGTGTGGGTAGGTTCTTGGTGTTTTGGCTGTCGGTCTGGCTGCTGGGTGTGTTCGTGGTATTATTTCGTAGGTCGGGAAGAAGGGTTTGGAGGGTAAGCGGTTCTGTTGATGGAGGGGGGGTGGTGATCTGTGTATCGATTGTGTTACTGGAAGAAGAGGACTGCTGGCTGGGCGTGCTGGTGGTATCTGGGATGATGGGGAGTGGGGATGCTGATGTATTGATATGGACGGAGATGTTGCGAGGGGAAGTTCCTTTGGATAATGTCTTTGGTGGTTCGATAGGCGCTGCTTCGCCTATGTGGAGAGGCCGTGGAATGTTTTTATTCGATATCCGCGCCGTGCTGATCCAGCTCTTTCGCTGATTTCGCACAGCGGCGAATGCTTCTTCTTGTGCAGGATAGGCTTCATCGATTTGATCCTGCAACGATCTCTTTTTGGTTCCAGGGGTTGCTTGCTCAAATTCTGGCGTTGATATGCTCTCTTGGGATCCGGTTTGATCAGGGATGTTGCTCGACATTCTATGCTGGAGAGGTGAATCTTGCATCTTAAGTGCCTTCGTCTTCTTCTGAAGCTCCGACCACTCATGCTCGAGCCAGGTATAACGAAGCTCAAGGCTCTCCTTCTCTGCTCGAAGGGTGTTATTGTCGCGAGTCAAGTGAAAATGACCGATCTGGAGATCGTTGTTTGCAATCTGAAGATTGTTGTTCATTATTTGAAGGTCAGTGTTCTTCTGTTGCAGGTTCTGACAACGTCCATTCAGAGTCATGTAATTGTTTTCGAGCACAGTATTGGCCATGCGAATCGTCTCTCTATCGGCTTCGAGCTCGCTGATGTAGGTGTAGCAGACGTTGACCTGGTCTTGATGCCCCTGGAGGATAACGTCTCGCTTTCGGTATAGACCCATAATTTCAGCATCTCTATCATGATTTTCGGTCATCAAATGGGTTATCTGATCAGCACACTCTTGCAAGATACGAGCTGCGACAGCCTTTGCACTGTCTGCAAGCAACATCTTCTTTGCCTGTTTCAATTCCTCATTGGTAATCTTCGACTTCAACTTGAGCCGTGAGATGCGGAGATTCGCCACATCGTTGTCATTGCGAGCCTTCTCTAGATTCTGTTGCGCAACGGCCAAATTGGTGGTCGCATCCTCTATTTCACGCTGGAAGATAGGCCAAGTCTGTCGCAGCCAACGCTCCTGCTTGCCTAGCTGGCATTTAAGATTGTCAATCTGCTGAGTGCAGGACGTACCTCCCTGGCAGACATTATCATGCTGGGCTTGCAATCTCACAGCCTTGTCTTTCCAATCTTCCATTGCATCTGCGCTCTTGCTCACCTCCTCGAGCTCGACATGGTAAGTATGCCCAAGGTCGTTGACTTCCTTGCGGTGCTTATCGTTGAGATCTTGCAAGACTTTCTCGTGAATTTTCTCAAGCTCATGCTTCTGTGATGCGAAGTCTTTCTCGAGAAGCTGAGTAGCATTGGCGTGGCTTCCCTCTAGATCTTCTTTCGCGCTTAAAGCCTCTTGTCCAGTCTTGAGTTCTCTCTTCAGCTCACGTACTTCTTTGCTCTTCTCTCGGAGTTTTCGAAGTGTATCCTTGTGGCCTTGCGTCTCGTGGGTGACTTCCATCTCGAGGCTCTGTCGAAGATCCTGAAGGGCTTCTAAGTCGTCCTTCATGTTGGCCATTTCCGTCTCCTGGTTACCTTCGATGATCTTGATTGTATGCTCCCATTCTTCCTTGATTTCGTTGCAGCATGGTGGCAGGATCGGCTGATCGACGTCGATTGCAAGCTTCTGGATACTTAAGTCATCAAGTGAGTCTCCAGGTAATCCTAGTGAAGTAGCTTGATCTGGTGAGTCGATACAGGTTTCTTCGGAGAGACTGCTGTGCGGGGATGAGACTGTGCTATCAGGCTCAGAAGTGTTGTCTCCTTCAGATAAGGAGTTTGTCGATTCCGAAGGTATAGAAATCCTGCCAAGGTCGACTTCAGCGCACGAGATCGAGAGGGCTGTATGCAAGCCTTGTGTGACCTGATCGAGTTGCTGTTCGATCCCCGCCGAGTCAGCTTGATTGCATTTCCCGGCTGATGGCGTGTTTGGTCGTGTTGTAGTGGATTCGATGACAGAAGCTTCCCCGTCTTCTAAGAGGGACGTCGATGCAGTGTCGAAATGAGCTGGATCCTCGAATACAGAAGTAGGATGTTCTATAGTGTTGCCTGGATTTGGACGCTCCTAGAAAAGGTCAGCCTAAATCAATGCGTGAGAACCTGGCTACATACCCGAGCATCTCTCGTTATGTATGACCACTGCGCAAGGCCAACTTGGCCTGGCGAAGCATTGATTGCAGGCGAGACTGTTGCTTGAGTCGGCGACCGACGAAGAACATCTTCTGAGTCCTCCGAGGGATGGTATTCATCGACGAGGACCTAGGGGAGTTAGTCAGTATACCGGTGAGGACAGTGTCTGCCTGTTGCCATACCTCAAACTTCTCGTCATAAAAGTATTTGCACATTCGCTTCAAACAACGTGCACGCCTCCCAAGGAAGCCCGGCTGGGACGACTGTTGCTGGAGCATCTTGGCTTTCTCCCATGCACGAGCCAACGTGTAGTTATGATAGACCGGGATGTCCATCGTGTGGAACAGAAGACTGTATGGCTGATGAGAAAAACAGATGTCTAGTTTGAGAGGTTGTTAGTCGTGTGAATAGATTATTGGTGTTGACATGAGTGAACTCCATAGGCAAACACGACTCACAATCAATCTTTCCAGAGTAGCCTCTGAGAAGTCGTGCAGTGACCAGTGACTAGACAATTCACAATGGACCAGAAGCCTTGCTTGTGAATAGTTGAGTGAATGCTTTTGTTCCAGACGGCATGTAGCACGATTCGAGCATGAGTGAAGAGTTTAGAATCCAAGAAGAGTTTGAAGAGACAGCTTTTTTATGTACACGACGACGTGTTGGTAGCCGGTCAACAGTGTCAAAGGACTAGTGTCAAGGCGTGACCCTATCAGACAGCTTCGATGCTATATATATAAGGATGTTAAAGATCACGCTGGTTCATGCGCTATGCTGTGGGCAGCACGATGACACTGCAAGTCCACAGATGTCTCGAAGAGACATACAGTAGGCTTACTAGCGCCGGACATCCGAGACGCCTGCAGATTCTACTCGCCGAAATTCGCTTCCGTGTCAAAATGACAACGCCGGTGTTATGATTGTTGAAGAAACCTTGGAGGGACTCTGTAAGCCGCTTACATCGACCCGTTGGTATGAACCCTCATGTTTCCATCACTCCGTTTGCAAAGCTCTCAGGCTTAGACTTGTCATTCAGCGCGATGCTCTCCCCAGAGCTGCTAGTTATGATTTTGAAGGCCTTCCACAAGTCGAGCCCCGAATCTCTTCCAGAACTACGCCTCGTTACGAAGCAATTCGACAGCATCATCGTGCCAATCACCTACAATCACATCACTCTAACGCCTAAGCTCATCCAATGTGTATCCAATAATCGCGAATCGAGTGTCCACCTTGTCGCAGAGTGGCGGGTCACTCAGGATATCTGCCGATATACGCGATACATTGCCATCAAAGAGTTGTTAGACTGGGAGGTCGTTGATATATTGCTTCGCAGGCTCCGTGAACTAAAAACATTTACGTCAGTCTTACGATCGCGTTGAACAACAAACTGTGCTAACGACATCTAGGTGGCTGTACAGGAGCACGGCTTTCAGATCACCAGCCTTCGAACCAGTCGCTGAGACTCTTATCAAAATGTGGCCCTGCGCTGGATATCGTCTGGAAGGCGTCAAGGGTAGAACCTTGAAGAAATATGCGAAGTGGCAATTTTACCACTTGAGGGGTGGAAGTCTCAAGGAAATGGATTGGGTGATGCGAGTTAGTAATCAGCTAGGAAATCCGATACTTTGACCCAAGAGTGTGTCCATGGCTTGCAGGATCTAACATCTCTATGTCGGACGATGACATAATCGTCTGAGGCCTTGCGTTTACGCCCAGCAGGTTGCCACAATACCTACTAGAGGCTCGATAAGCACTATGATGTTATGCTCGAGGCGTCGAAGAATCGATCTCTGCCACGCTGAATGCTCTTTTTGCTCCGAGTTCTCAGGTAGATGATTGCTGGATCCTGCATTCAATATCTCATGACTAAGTAGTCGAGTCAATGGATCGCCCTTCCGGACAACAGCTGCAACTGTCTGATGCATACCGAGAACAGGGACTGAACCTGTAGGCGGTCTTGACGCTATAGACCATCAACGATCAGATTTCTTGCGCAAATATTGCTGTACATATTCTTTTCACGGCAGCATCCACGAAATCTATGCTATCCCCAGACCTGAATATCCTACCGTCGACTGCGTTGTCTAATCGGCCAAATGTGCTTTCTCCTGTGCGAGCGGTCATGTACCATACACTTGCCGAGCCTCAGCTCATTTACCAAACGTCATGACCTTTACATGTGTAGTCTGAATGTCTCTGAATCCAGTTCGAGATTCTCTGTAACTTTCCTGCTGCGACTATTGGATAAACAGCCACATACCTATATCGTGATGACCATTGAGTCTCCTTCCCTTTTCCCATAGCCGATAGCATTGCCACCGTACCGAGTGAGGGGCCGAAGAACTGTCCGCAGGCAGCCAGGCAAGTGGTCGATCGAACAGCCATTGCAAACGTTGAGGAGAGGTCGACAATGGTTCAGCGCTGACTAGCAGCTGATACCCCTTTCGTGGTGACTGTGCTCTAAGTCAACAAATCATACTGTTGATTTGCTGCAAAATGCGTCGACATCTGCCACCCCTCTCCAGCGTGGAGTCTTCCTCGAGGTCGGCTACAGCAATACCATATCCTGGACCCATGGCTTCCACCTCGACCACTTGGTCGGTTTCACCACCTCTGTAGCTTTCTACGTCTTAGCCGAATAAGTCCCCTATATCGGCTTTCAAACTCTTGAGGCACATGATACCAGTATTGCCGTCCCTGAACCCTGCTTTTCAATCACCTCTTCACGGCGGCAAATGTTGTGAGGCTCGAGAAGTTGCTGGACTTGTAAGCCGTATGAAATCCCCAAATCGAAATGGGGCCTCGAGCTTCCGATAGCCGAATAGGTTTCCAGGGAGCCTCTATTCACCGGCTGCTGGCATGAACTTCGGCTCTGGACGGGTACCTGTCGAAGCATCGAGTTAGTCGTAGGTATCTGAAAGCGCAGCTGCCTGAGCCAATGGCACTGTTGACCCTGGCGAGTGAAACGCTGCTTACCCCGTTTAACGTACATTGAGTCAGCGTGAATACATTGTAGATGATAGGTACATGCCTAGTGCAACCTTCCTCTAGAGAAACGCTCTAGGCCTAGCGTAGAATAGTATGCTGTCGGTCCTTCTTTCTCCGATAGCGTACCTTAGTGGCCACGTGGCTCCCTGCCACGCGCCGACCCGTGGAATTAGGCTCGGACAGGGGGCTCTGGCAGTGTGACAACGATTTTATTCATATTCGAATATTTATTCGAATATGAATATGCTAGTCGGATATTCGAACATGAATACGCGATTTTAGGATATTCGAATAATACCAGAAAATGCCTGTAAAAATTCAAGATTTTTACGTCGGAAAATCACTCCTACTACCTGGCGTTTAGTAGGTGACGTGAATAGTAGGGAGCATATCAGACATAGTAGGCTATCAATGACACGGATATTTCCCCCTATTCAGACCGATATCAGACACGTTGGTAGGTAGGGTAGATAGCAGGAAGCATATCAGACACGTTGGTAGGTAGGGTGAATAGTAGGGAGCACATCAGACATAGTAGGCTATCAATGACACGGATATTTCCCCCCATTCAGACCGATATCAGACACGTTGGTAGGTAGGGTAGATAGCAGGGAGCATATCAGACACGTTGGTAGGTAGGGTGAATAGTTGGGGGCACATCAGACATAGTAGGCTATCAATGACACGGATATTTCCCCCTATTCAGACCGATATCAGACACGTTGGTAGGTGAGGTGAATAGTAGGGAGTATATCAGACATTTTAGTAGGTAGGTAGCCTGTGCATGCGACAGCATTAGCTAATGCATCAATAGACCGATATGGATCATTCTGACAGCGTTATATACCTAGCAATGAGACGGATATCACCCCCATTCAGACCGATATCAGACACGTTGGTAGGTGAGGTGAATAACGTTTCCCCCTATTCAGACCGATATCAGACACGTTGGTAGGTAGGTAGGTAGCCTGTATATGCGACAGCATTAGCTATATCATATGCATGCACCTATTCTGACAGCGTTCCATATCTGGCAATGAGACGGATATCACCCCCCATTCAGACCGATATCAGACACGTTGGTGGGTGAGGTGAATAGTAGGGAGCAAATTAGACGTTTTGGCCTATGAATGCGACAGCATTAGCCTATGTACCCATGGACCGATATGGATTATTGTAACAGCGTTACATACCTGGCAATGAGACGGATATCCACCCCCATTCAGACTGATATCAGACACGTTGGTAGGTGACGTGAATAGTAGGGAGCAAATCAGACACGTTGGTAGGTAGGTAGGTAGCCTGTGCAGGCGACAGCATTAGCTAATGCACTAATAGACCGATATGGGTTATTCTGACAGCGTTCCATACCTGGTAATGAGACGGATATTTCCCCCCATTCAGACCGATATTAGACACGTTGGTAGGTGAGGTAAATAGTAGGGAGTAAATTAGACGTTTTGGCCTGTGAATGCGACAGCATTAGCCTATGCACCCATGGACCGATATGGATTATTGTAACAGCGTTACATACCTGGCAATGAGACGGATATCCACCCCCATTCAGACCGATATCAGACACGTTGGTAGGTGACGTGAATGGTAGGGAGCAAATCAGACACGTTGGTAGGTAGGTAGGTAGCCTGTGCAGGCGACAGCATTAGCTAATGCACTAATAGACCGATATGGGTTATTCTAACAGCGTTCCATACCTGGTAATGAGACGGATATTTCCCCCCATTCAGACCGATATCAGACACGTTGGTAGGTGAGGTGGTAGAATAGGTAATTTGTAAATAATGATAGGATTTTTGTTATTGATCTAATTATTCTAGCCGTTAGCGCATAGAATTTGGTAGGTAAATCTATTTATTCCGATATATCTTTTAAATTACTGCATCGATTTTCGTTATTTTTAAAGCGTTGGATAGCTGAAAGTGAGCTATATAACTTCATTTAAATAGAAAATATCATGAAGCGTTGGTACGTAGGTAGGTAGAATGCGAAGAAATATCCGACTTTTGATGTTCGCGCTAGTCCAGGAAAGGAATCTGGGGGACTTATTGACTAACCGATAAGCTGCGATAAGCTCAGGGTCCCAAATCACAGATATTCTATTATAGTAAAGAAGATTCGAATAATATTCTATATTAGGTATAGATACCTAGTACCTATTATCTATAGCTATTTATCGCTAGGTAATAATAGTAAATACTAGCTAGTAGTAGTAAATACTTAGTAGTAGGCTAATAGTAGTAATTACTAGGTAGTAGTAGTAAAATAAGTAGAAAATCTTAGAAGAATTACTACTTTATTTATAGACTAATCGCGTCGAGTTAGTACTTTAAACTTAAGTTAGGTATCTAACTTAAGTCTTAGTAATTTAGTACTAAAATCTAGTACTAAGTATTTAAGTTAGTATTAATAGTTAGTACTAAGTATTTAAGTTAATCTTATAAGGTAGTACTAAGTATTAACTTAAAGTATTAACTTAAATTACTAAGATATTAATTCTACTTATATTACTCTACTAAGACTATAATATTAGGAATATTTTTTAATTATAATAACATTTTATACTATATATAAGACTTACTAATATATTACTAAGTATAAATACTACTACTAACTAAATAATTCTTATTAGTAAATAAGGTAATATAAAAAGATAATAGCTAATTAGCTACTCCTATAGAAATAATAACTATAATATTACTAGTATTTTCTATTTATAGTAGAATTTACTAATATATATATAATTAACTACTATATTACTAAGTATTATTATTATTATTATCTAGGTAATACTAAAAATTAAATAAGGTAATATAAAAAGGTAATATATATCCCTAGAGAATAAAGAAGGCTATTAAGATTATAATTAAAATTTTATTTATTATTAGAATAGTACTAATTTTAGAAAAGAAGTAGGCCTTCTTATTAATTTATTAGGAGCTTAGTATCTTAGTAATACCTTAGTAATTTAAGTTAATCTAACCTAGATTATTAAGGTAATAAGGCCTTAGCGAGTTAGTACTAGAAGCTAGTACTAAGTTCCTAATCTAAGTATTTAGTTAGTACTAAGTCTTAGTACTAAATCCTAACTTAATAGTTAGTCTAATTATACTTTTCTTAAATACTTAATATTATTATAAGGTTAATAAAAGTAAAGGTACTATAAAAACTTAGTTATAATTAGATATAATATAAGGGTATTATCTAGATTACTAAGCGAATTCTTTTAATAATTTCTATAAATATAATATAAATATAAAGAAATTACTATTTTTAGTAAGATATTCGAATAGGTATTCGAATATATTCGGTTAGATATTCGAATATAAATACGCTACTATGATATTTATATTCGAATATGAATATCGTCCTAGCATATTCGAATATCGATGAATTTGTTACACTGGGCTCTGGGGCATGCAGGGACTGTGAAACCCACGCTAAGTCCCGTTGACCGAACGGTCACTCCATCACCAGCTCATGATGTCTTGTAAAATCTCTCCTGCATGCATACTCCACTGTTAAACATAGAAGTCCACTCTTGAGTAATACAGATAACAGTTACATACCCTTCTAATGTTCAATTTGTATCAATCGCTTAAGGGGCACCTGTATGTCCTCGCCAACTAAGCAATCGAGAAGAGCATTCGAGTAGAACGATCCCAGCCATTGCTTAGTCCTTTAAATACCGAGCTTTCAGAGAGCGCCGTTATCTGCGGTAGTAATAGCAAACAGCCGTACCGGGCGGTGCTTAGAATGACAGTATAGTAATTAGGGAATGGATCTAGCTGTCAACGTACTGGTCTCTAAAACCCACGATCACCTTTGATTCTACCATATTTAAATTTCTCGGTTCGGCCAAGATCCCATCGAAATCTCATAGCCACTTGGAGACTACACGACAAATACATACCTCAAGCGATATATTCAACGCTTCCTCATGCTCTACAGCTGTGAATGGCCTACTCTCTGATCTTATAGAATCAACAAGCGTCGAACCAGCCACGCTCACGTAAGGTGGGATAGTCACAGAAGCTCCTCTTACTGAACCCATCAAGTCCCATCAAATTGACCCAATTGAGCGAATTAGATCGACTTAAGACCTTCTACCCCTAATCAGTCAAGCCTCTAAATTAGAGCTCCAACCCACTCCGTCTCTCGCTAAACAGAAGCCTTGATCGTCTCCACAGCAAAAGCACGCAATGTATGCTACTCCACTTTACGGCTCCAAGCCAGCGGGTCGTTACTCAATCTCACGAAAGCCCCCACCAATAATACCTACGCCTCGGTTGCAAGACGAGAAGGATGACCTAATGGACATGGACATTCCCGTGGCCCTCCTCCTAGCCAGCTCTACTCATTCGTACTCCGCTTGCCCTTTCAAGAACCCACGGGAACTCGCTGAAAATCTGCTATTCCGTTATCAGACCGACTACAGGGAACGGACCATTGCACTACGTGAAATGGTATTGGAGAGAGAAGCGCTCGTAGAAGAGAAGCAGGGCGCCGCTACAAGGGCCTTTCAATTAAAGACCCAATTAGACCTCATGTCTGCTAGCCTTTCCGAGCAAGACGAAGTCATGATCAACCTTGTCAACGAGCTTGCGCAGGAGAAGCTCGCCCGCCGCGAAGAGAGGGAAGCGAGAAGGCAAAGCCTTCAAAGTGTGACCCCTTTCCCAGCTCCTTCTATTCAACCCCTAAGCCCAAGAAAAGGCATCAGCGTGTTCGGTATTGAATCAGAAGACGGCAGCTCGACCGAGAGCGTGATCTCCTCCAGGACTGTGATATACTCGCCCATAACAAACCCACCTGCCACATCAACACCCGGATCCCCTGAAGTCTACCACCTCTCCGTCCTTCCTCCTAAGACACCAGCGCCGCGAGCTTCGTGCTCGCGTCTAGCCACCAACCGACCCATCACAGCCAAGCCAGCAGTCCACCAAGCTAATCCCGCCGAGAAGCCTACAAAGGAAACCTGCACCAACTGCCACGGCGTCGAACCTTCGGAAGCCTGGCCCCTCATCGGCGTCCTTAAGGAGGAGAATGCTGACCTGAAAGAGCGGATTCATGAGTTGGAAGTAGCCTTGAATGGGTGCTTGGAAATGATGAGCGCGGGGCGCTCTTAGGAACAGCACACATGCCTTGGATATGGACACCAATCGGCTATGCTCCATGCTTAATGAAAAAAGAAGGATATATGGGTAGCATTCCCAAAACGGCCTTGATGCAGAAAACGGATTCATGAATAGCATAATCTTATGAGCGTGTGGCTAGGTCAAGCGCTGATCTTGAGCCACGAATGATAGATACATACCCTATGAAGCATATACTTCAACGATGAGAATTCTAGAGTGCTTCTCAGGCGAGGTTTTCGTTCCATGAAGTGCTGACCTCAAGCTGCGAATGATAGATACATACCCTATGAAACATATCTTCCAATAATCAGAGTACCGGAGTGCTTCTCAGGCTTGGTACTCGTTGCATAAAGTGCTGACCTCAAGCTGCGAATGATAGATACATACCTATTAAAGCATATCATCCAATAAACAGAGTACCTGAGCGCTGCTTAGACTGGGCTCTCGTTCCATTCGAAACCTTTCTTGAGCCTTCGTCTAATGTTTACTACTACTCCATGGAAGAACATCTTTCGAGAATGCAGTTCGGTTGAGTGCTGACCTCAAGCTGTGAATAATAGATACATACCCAATGCAGCATATTCTTCAATGAAGCATTTCCTCCACCAATAAAGAATACCTTGCTACTACCTAGTGTACCTTTCCAACCCCTTTCTAAGCTTTCGTCCAACATCTACTACCTTACTACTCCACTTAAAATTTTACTCAAATTCACCTTTTGTCAACCCTAGCATTCGACTAGATGTAAGAGGCAAGCTCGAAAATCACTACCCTCCCTCGTTTTGGACACGATTATATGGAGATCTAAGATCTGACACACTCCCCTCCTCAACACGATCATCCTGCCACCTACCTACCAATCAACACACCACCCCACCCCCTCCTTCCCCTCCATCCCCCCTTCTCTCCAATTCCTTTCTCCCCCATTCTCTTCATCCCCTCCATTCTTTCCCCCTCCATCCTTTCCCCCTCCATCCTTTCCCCCTCCATCCTCCCTTCCTCACTCTTACCACCCACGATCAGCTAATGACTAATTATAAACCTCACAGCCACCCCCCCTTATGTACAGAAACAGCATCAGTACCAACCTACACAACACACCCCAGAAACCTATCCACCCCCTCACTTCTTCGTCAATAGCATCAATCCACTATTCGCCAGACCAGCCTACCAACAGAACTCCTAGCTCCATCGCTCAAGTCCAGTATTGACGGCAAGCAATGGTCTGCAATGGTCTGTAGAGTAGAGAGTTGGAACGGGTGCCGTGTTGTACAACATATCATGCCACCGCGCTATTCTGGACTGGATGGAGGATTCGGAGTTGGCTATCAAGGGAGGGTGGGGAGTGTTTTGGAAATGTGGCTGTTGATGGGAGTAATACCATCATGATTGATTGACTGATTGATCTTCTAGGAGGATAAGTTGCATATGCAGCATTTATCAAGACTACCAAGACACTGCATTGGCTGATTCAGCCGGATTGGCGATAGATTGAGAATGGAAACGCTGTTCAAATTAGGTTGTTGTGGATGATTGAGCTGTTGGGGCTGTGGATGGGAGCTGAAGAGGCGGAGTCAGGTTTGGGGAAGTCGCTGCCGAACGGGATTATCATGGGGCTTATTTTGAGGGTGGGTCAAGGGGAGGGGCAGAGGTAGGGATTCAGGATGAAGAGGCTAGGCTATTGGGCTTTGAGAGGCCTTTGCTGGTGGCGATTGAGGTGGTAAGGGGAGTTTTATGATGTATCTAGGGTAGATGGAGGAGCAGGAGTAGAGATAGAGGCAGGAATCTTGGTTGAAGAGGAGAAGGTATGAGGGGAGGGTTTTGTTGATGGGTATTGGGGAGGGGAGGGGGGTTTTGTAGTGAGGACAGGCGTGGGGCTAGGGGTCTGGGATGTGATAACAAGGGGATCGGAGAAGAATAGAAGGGGAGGTGAGGAGAGTAGGCTGCGTTACCTAGGGGTTAGGGGTGGGTTATTGAGATATAGGGGTTCTTGGGGGTCGGTCTTGGAGAGTTGCTTGAGCGCACCTGGTTTGGGCTGAGGACACGGGAGACGAAAAGTGTTGAGGGCGTAGGAGGGGATGAGGCTGCAGCCCTCTGGGGTATCAAGCTGTGTAGGGGTTCCTTGGAGTGGTTTGGGGAGCTCGTCGCCACGAGACTTAGGGGGGAACGTTGATAATGGTGTGAAGTATTCAAGGAGGAGCGCTACTCGGGTGGAGAAGGTATCAAGGCCTTGATTGGGGTGCTGATGTAACTCGTATTGACTTGAATAGTGCAATGGTGCTGCTTCGGGGGGCTTGAGACAAGATAGAGGCCACGAGGCTTGAGGAGGAGCGTTGGTTTTGCTGAGAGGAAATCTAAAGCGGTGGAAGAGGCTGTTGATGTGACTGGCTTTTGACGACTGGATTGGGGCTTGCGATGTCTGTCACACATACAGCCAGTCGTGCGATGCTATCCCCCTGTACCAGTTCGCAAGCGTAGGTCGGGTGTACATGAGAGGCTCCTAATTTGCGAGCAGAGCGTTTCCTTGTGGCGGCGCGGATTCGCTGGTTGATGGAACTGGATGGCTTGAGTAGATGAGTAGAAACGTGAGAGAGGTTGGGGGACTATCGCAGCCGAGCGAGCAGTGGTAGATGAGATAGGAACGGTGGCGGTTGGAAGCTTCGAATCGAGAAGACAGACTGTCGCTGGGACTGGTATTTCCTCTTCCGAAAATACTGTTTCTGTGGAGGATGTCGGACGGGGTTGAAGATGCCATGCCGAACTTTTTGACAACTCAACCCGTAATTTTCGATTTCGATATCGGCGATTTGCTTATGTTGTAATTATAACAGGAATTCTAAAAGTCGGTAGTGACTCTTGGCCAGATATGCTCCGAAGGCGTTACCTTTCGATCGACTCGATGATGGAATTCGGACCTGTGTTGGATGCGGTGGCATACAAACATTTTTCCAGAACGGGCCCAGCCCAGCAAGAGGTACAACATACAGGCTAGGATTAGGCAATGGATTCGTTGGCTGGCGTCGCCCTCATAGGATATTATCGCCGGCCACGCGTTTTGTCTCTGGAAGGGAATTAGGTGATTCTTACTATGCTTAAACTCGGTGTGGGAAATGAAGACGCTGGTACCACTTCACTCGTGCCAGACGGACTACCAACACCATCCAGCTCTCGACAAGACTTGAGGGCGACTTGTATTCGGTCAGGATAGGCTATGCAGCTTTTCAATAATGGTGGCAAAGCCTGGCTACAACAGCAGGCGGACTGAGGAAGGAGGGAGTTTCGTCACTATACACGAGCTGTGCCACGAATCGCTTTCGAGACGGCTCGAGACAACAATATAATATCCTGAAGGTACTCCATTGAATCAGGAAATGGGCTCGTGGCGCAAGAAAGGCTGTGATTAAAGTCCCGGGCTGTTCGACCTTATCGCTAAGAGTGCCAACGCACAAGGATTAAGAGTGCAAGAGACTTGAGACCGCTCGCTGGAGATGGCAAAAGAGGAAGCATCTTGTTAAAGGGATTAGCTACGGCCAATATGAGCTCTCTCCCAAAGACATTCGTCGCATAGGTCTGTTCTCGAAGTTGTTGGCTATGATGTACGCTCATCTCATCAACAGTTCTTCTTTTCAAGAGGCACTTCCCAGTGCAACGCAGAAAGAGACATAGCTATGGTGAATCGCAAATTCAGGTGTGGGTTGTGATGGGCTTTGATCACATTCCTTCCATTCTTAGCTGGGCAATGTGGCTTTGGTATATGAAGGAGTGAGGTCAGAGAGGTTCGAAGATCACTGGAGAAGGATACCTTTGAAAGATTTTGGGGGAATGGAGATGTAACGGATGGTCGATTATTGGGCTCGACGATGTTTGCTCCTTCCCAATGGGCTTAATGGTCCAGCACCATTACTTCTTCGAGGCGTGAACACGCTGCAAGACCTTTGAGGCCAGTCAAGTAGTGGCAAATCTAGATGTTCGGACTAGCTTGACAATCGCTATGGTCTGTAATTTAGGATAAAAGGGGGACCTCTCTGAATCAATTCAATAATTCATCCCGGTTCTGATGGCTGGAGATGAGCGCCGTGTAGAATTGGCTTGACAAGGAGTAGAAGGTGCTAGTTTGTGAAGCTCTAACAAGCTTGAGATTATCATCATCGCGACCTAGATGGGCGCATGAATCGAAATGTTGCCTGTTCAAGTAGCTTTGACCACTGAGACTTTTCGCCGAACAAGATGGAGTACAGCATCTTCAATCTCCTATTTTCCGGTGAAGAATGCGTTAACTCAAGCTTCCCTTTTGGAGAAAGTCTGCAAATTGCTCAGCGATAACCTCGGGCATTCCTTCTGCGTATGCGACACCCGTCATATTTCCAAGTCCCCAATCAACCTAGACTCATGGTGGTCGGGTATAGGGACTTCCCCTTCCTGATTGAACGTAAAGAGTCACAGCTTCGGATGTGACATCGAAAGCATCTTGACCCAGAATTTTCTGATCAAGTGGCCGTTGCAGTAAGCTATTGAACGAGACAAGCAATATAGGTCAACCCTGTGGACTTGAAGGCGGACATCTGGCCAAAACCCTGGCTCTACCCCCACGAACAAATGAGCGGGAATGCATACTGCGGAATGAACCTCGTTCCAATTCGAGGGGTAGATTGATGGAGAAGTGATGAATAAATGGATCCATCTGCGGCGTGCCAGAAGTCGTAGCTATGCCAAAATGGTTGGAACTGGATGTCCGCTCGTGCTTAGCCGGAACGAGTAGTCAGAAGGATCTCCTAGGACTCCATCCACCTCCCGAATCCGGCGGGTGAGATATGATAAGATAGCCAGACGGGGGCTAAGCTCGAGCGGAGAGAGAATGTTGAAGTCGTTTTTAAGAGGCTGACGGATCTCTTCTAGTAGATGACCTTGGGTACGGAATCGTGTACCCAGAATAGCGTCTAACGGGCAGGCCTCGAGAACATCGGATCACACTTGCTCCCCATGACTGCCGTGATTTTTTGGCAGTGAATCGCAAGCATCGGACAACAAAGTCGCCACGTGATTGTCTGCTCTGCTTGTGTATCTCTGCAATCGTTCAGGCTCTCCACCACAGGGCGAGAGAAGGTTCGATGACTCGCCCATGTTTACAAGATTAGAGCATAGAAGCCGATGATGCAATTCTGAAGCTATCAGCCAGAGATCGTAGTATCTGATCAGCGCTGAGATATAGGCTGATACGCCTTTGACTAACTCTGGTGCTGGGGTCTAATGCGGCTCGAGGGTCGGAGTCATGCCCCACGCTTGATTTAGAATCCATGGTCAGAGTAAGGAAAGACTTGCGTATTACGCGATGAATTAGCTACCTATTTAGATGCGCGCAGACCTCTGGACTCGAAGACGAAAATGATTTAGATTGTAGGGCTGATGGCGCAGGCCAGTGTCACGTGAGATCGCGTCGACTTTCCCAGCCACATTTACAATTGTACAGCCCCCTCCGTACTTGCGATGGTATGGTCGACGCTCGACTACTGATAACACGATGGCCTCAAGTGGTGATTGCATTGACATCGTTTGTACGAAGATCTCTACGTTTGGGTATCCTTGCGTGCTTTCTGAGGAAGTACAGCCCCGAAGTTACACAAAGACTTGGTGCTGTGGGTTCCTTTATCCCTCCAGACAATCATCATTGTCAGGGCAGACTCGAGAGAGAATCCAACTTCACATGTGAGGCTGCAAATCACAGCTACAGGTGTCTACGAGCATCATTTCATTTCTATATCTCCTTCAGTTGACCTATCTTGGCTCCTACTCCGGTGTCACTTCCTTCTCATCAAGTGCTAATGACTTGAGACCCACAATGCCTTTCATACCACATACTCCTGAGTCTCTGGTCCGGCGGTCCGACTCCAAGGACCCTGCTACAACCTGCAAAGGGATCACTTCTAGCGGTCGTCCTTGCCGGCGTCCTCTCGGGACTTCTGCGCAGTGCTCTCCCACCGCTTCTCCAAAGTCCAAGAATGGTGTCGTCGCTATACTCGAGCAAGAGGATGATGAGCATGACGGAGCGGCAGCTTTCTTTTGCTGGCAGCATCAAGAGCAAGCAGTGAGATTGACGAGTGGTGACCAGAGCGGGAGAAGAGCAAATATCATCCCACTTCAACCGCGAACGAGTATTGATACACTGGTAGAACGCCTGGGTGTGCTGGATATCGAGAGAGGCGAGTCACCCACGAAGCCGAAAGCAAAGAGACTACATACTAGACCTGCAAGGAAAGAGACGTTGCCACAGAGGTGGCAGGACGTGGATGGACCACTGTTGGCCGTGAATAGCGAAAAGACGAAGACAAAGTCGAGGAGAACATCATACTTGGGTCTGTTCTGTTGTGGTACAACAGTGAATAGTGATCCACTGCCTCCACCTCGACAACGAAGAGATTCCGAAAAGCATGCCCAGGATGAAAGCTCCAGGATTCCCTCATCGCTCCAAACTCGCAGGAAATCTTCCTCGCATTTCGTACAGAATCCAGCGCACAATACCACGGGATCTGGCAGCCCACTGCCGCCACGTGCATCTCGCCCGAATGTGCTTCCACCGAATAGTAGGAGACCGTCTGTTGGGCGGGACCGCCCTTCTCAGACCGAGCGCTTTCTATCGCTAATCCCAAGGACACTCTCACCGCAAACAACGGCTCTATTACTATCAGAACTTTCGAAGCCTGTTTCTCCACATGACGACGAAGGCTTCATCTACATCTTCTGGCTCACTGACAGTACTGCGTCGACGCCAAACCCCCACGCGGTTTCCTCATTGCTGACAGACCCTTTACCTTCTACCCCAAAAGGACGTCGGCAAAGTGATGTCCTCGGAGCTCAAGCAGCACACTTACAGGAGGATGGTACAACAGTGAAGCAAGCCACTCTCCTCCTGAAGATCGGACGGGCGTCGAACGTCCAACGGCGTATGAATGAGTGGACTCGCCAGTGCGGTTACAACCTCTCACTCATTCGCTTCTATCCCCACATCTCTTCATCTTCTCCGCATCCAAACCCAGGGTCGCCACCTGGCTTGCCCAATGGTCCTGCAAAGGTGCCGCACGCTCATAAGGTGGAACGACTGATCCATCTTGAGCTAGCGGATCAACGTGTCAAGCGGGACTGCGAAAGCTGTGGAAAGGGACATAGGGAGTGGTTCGAGGTCGAGAGTAGTCGGCAAGGGCTCAAGAATGTCGATGATGTTATTAGGCGCTGGACGGGTTGGGGTCAGCGGATGGGTGGGAGTACTTAGTCGATTGCCGACGATGGATGACATTCCTGAGGCCATGATTAATGTTGAGTATGTGACGACGGAACGACAGAGGCTGAACCATATTCACAGATGTACCGATATGATTAATGACCTCGATGAATTAGGAAATGGAATGCTTTATCACGGAAATTTGTGCATTGCATGTCACGATCAGCTAACATCGGTTCAAAGCTTGTTCGTATAAGAACAGAAAGTGTTTCCAAGCATTGACTGTACGCAATTGACTCCCAGTGGAATCAAGAATGCATACTGGGTATCTCTCATGCACCATATGTGCAAAACGCCACGCTCAGCAAATGCAGCAATTGGTAATTCGCCAACCCCATCATCCCCTCTATTCCACCCCGTAGCGTCCAGAAAATAGACCACCTCACCCAGGGAACTGAGACCTAACCAGTTTTCCTAAAGAGATCCAGCAAAGCCTGGCTCTGATCCGAAGCCGCATGCCTCTCCGCAGGCCCACCACTTCCCCCTTGCCCCACCGACCCATTCAACATAGCCATCAACTCATCCCCACGCCCATTCTCCAACCTCGCATCCTGTTGCTCCTCATCCTCCTTCCCCCACCCATCCTCATCACCACCATCCACCTGCCCATCCATATCCTCATTCCCAGCACTCACCCCCTCCACCATCCGCGCACACTCCAGAACCACCCTCCCAACCCTCTCCCGACTCCCCCTCGTACTCCCCCCCTCCTCTTCAAAGATCCACAAGCCCCATATCCTCACTTCACCCGCCACCTCCTCCGTCACAATAACATACTCATCCGTAACCTCCACCTCCTCACTTCTCTTCAAATATAGCACGAAATTATCCAAGCCCCGTCGATTCAGCACGATGATGGCGTAGCGTTGTTCGTGATGTTGATGTTGATGTGTGTCGCCGCCGCCATCATCATCATCGAGGCGGACGACGAAAAGCGTGCCTTCGATCCCGGATTTTTCCCAGGCGGAGAGGGCGGGGCGGAAGATGTAGATTACGGTGTAGGCGGCTGTTGTTACGATTGTGGTGAGGGAGGGGAGGTAGCGGCGCAGGACGGAGTGGTTGAGGGAGGTGGCTGTGTGGGTTGTGGTGGGGAGGGGGGTGGTGGGGGTTTGGATGGAGGAGGAGGAGGAGTGGGTGAGGTGGTGGGCTGGGAGGTAGCGCATGCGGACCATTGTTGTTGTGGGAGTTTGTGAGGATGGGGGATTGGGGGTGGGTTGTGTATTTGATATCGGGGGAGCTATATAGAATCTCGTTGGATTGGTTGGAGAGGGAAGACGACGCTAGTGTTCCCTGGACAGCTTCCCAAGCCACCATTGGCACAGCTGCATACCTGATGTTATACATTTCTACTTGATCAACTCGCTGTCGCCATCGCTGTTGCTTGTAAAGTAGTCCTCCATGCACGCGAGTAATTCTGTTCTTACCCACAGCAACGAACTCAGTGATTAAACTGCCAGCTGGCATACATCCTCCTTCCCAAGCTTCATCATCTTCGCCTGCTTCCTCTTTTTCCCAGCCTTGTGGTTGACTAATCTACATGCTTTTCCTTGGCCTCTTGCTTTGCGACAGCCTTGTCTATCCGCCCCTACGACTGACTTTTCTCGTTTCTGGCTTTCACCCCTTCTATGGCCCTTGTTGAATGTATTGTAGAGGTAGCATTTAGCTGTGGAGGGTTGTCATGAGATCATTATCGCTACCTGCCCCAGTCTGGCCACGTGAGAGAGTTGATTGTTAAGAGTATTAGCAACACTGATAGTGACGGGAAGACGAGCAAGTGAATATACGTATAGCTTCATCTTGGCTAGGGATACTGTCCAGGGGCACTGTCCCGAATGGAATTGTACATCGATTACTGCTGCTAGCAGTACATGCCTACTGCTACGATTGGAGAGGGGGCGAAGAGTTGAATTCTATATCTCCTATCTTGCAGTAATCGTTATAGCCGTACTGCGTAAATGCATGCCTTCGGGGGTACTTGGAGAAGTCATCTATTGGACTGTAACTCAGTTGATGTCCTTTGTTTGGCTCTGGAATCCAAGTCCAGACATCCCTATTCAACCGTTGTACGGCTTCCATTGGAAGAAAGCTATTGGATTTGGAGTGAGCCAGTTCAGCAGAACCTAGTAATCGTAGCAATGGCTTCCAGGACAACATATGCATTCAGGATTCGGGTAGACGAAGGAATTAACAAGCCGTTAGTGACAGGTCGTGAACCACGGTATTCAGTGACGAGAACGTGCTCTTGGCACTCAGCCCTGCCACTAGAATAGTCCTTGAACAGAGGAATGAATGACGATCAAGCCTGGACCTGCTTCATACCACAGTAGAGGCCTGCACTATTACCACAGTCTTGATGGAATGGTATGGAGGACGAAGACAAGTTTCCAGTCGGGGATCGTAGGCAGCCCACCCGGCTTCGTGCTCAAAGTCAAAGCTTCTATACGCTGCCGCATTATCAAGAGGCCTCAAGGATGCCTACTCCCAACTAGCTATTTTTGGAGCTCTTGTGATCAGTGTTGATTATGGCCGCCAGCAATAGCAGTGCCCTGCCAATACCCAATACTCGGACAGAGACGACGCCCGGAGCCTTTCCCTCCACTCCTCTCCAAGCTGATGCTCAATCTCCAACGATTATCTCCTCCCAATTGAGCCTATCGCAAGCGGTCCATGAAAGACGAGCAGAATACACACGGTCTCATCGAATTAAGATCAAAGTAGGCTCGTGGAACGTTGCATCGCTCACTGGAACAGAAAAGGACGTTGGAGGATGGTTCGTGGGCGGTAAGGGCGTCTCTGAAACGTTGTCAGAGCTGTCAATCGGCAAGGAAAATGGCATATCAAACAATCAGAGCGAGTCCTTAGCAGGAACAGAGAGTGTAGAAGCACAAGAGAACCGGCGTTCGAAGAAGACAACCACACTGCCCAGAAACGATCCTGGTCTCTTGCCTGGCGGAGAGGAAATTGGGATATACGTTCTGGGCTTACAAGAGATTGTTGACATTGGCTCAAAAGCGGAAGCTCTACGACCATTTAGTGATCCCAATCCCTCTAGGAAGTGGAAGCAGGCAGTTGCAGAAGCTCTGCCGAAGGGGTATCAACTAGTAGCAGAGCAGCAGCTGATTGGTCTTTTCCTCGTCATTTACGCTTCGTCTGCAATTGCCCCAACCATATCATCTGTCAGTACCACGAGTGTCGGCACTGGGTTGATGGGGTATATGGGCAACAAGGGTGCTGTGACTGCCAGGATCATACTTGGCGAGACCACCCGTATGGTCTTCGTCAATTGTCATCTGAGTGCTGGGGTCGAGAAAGGGAGTCTAGACCGGAGAAACTGGGATGCGTCGCAGATTCAGAGTCGTACAAAGTTTGACCCTGTCTATGATGGGGGAGGAGTCGTGGAGGAGTTTGGCGAAGGATTAGGCAACGAGGACTTCGCCTTCTGGTTTGGTGACCTTAACTACAGGCTGGAGGACATACCAGGAGAAGATGTACGGAGGCTTTTGATGCTACATACACGGAATGTGTATAGTAAGAGTGTGGCTTCGGTGCGGAAAATCCAGCGTGAGCTAGGTAATCCTGAAACGCCCACTTTCGCTCGCAACCGTGAAGCTGCCAGCCACACTCACGAAGATGACCGCTCGTCGATAAAATCTACTGGCAATGAATCGACCCATCACTCAATAGCTTCTTCCGCAACCCTACCAGACGCTGATATGCCTGGCCCGGGTTCAGATCCTACGTCTCTTCAGACCACTCTGTCGTCCCTACTTCCCCATGACCAACTACACACTCAGATGCGCACTGGGAAGGCGTTCCATGATGGCTGGAGGGAAGGTCCTATTGATTTCCTACCGACTTACAAGTATGACGTTGGCAGCGTCGGCATGTTTGACTCGAGCGAGAAACGGCGCGGCCCAAGCTGGTGTGATCGAATATTGTTTAGAACACGGAAAGACAGGCTAGACTACCAAGAGAGAATTCAAGTCGAGGAGCAAGCCAGGAAGAAGGATAACGAACTAAAGCTGCGTGGTGTCGTCGAGGAAGCGACGAACGAAGCGGCTCTCTTCGACTACGACCCTGAAATAGATGGTGCCGACAATGAGACAGATGAGCCTGGTGGCGCTACAGTCGTTGGTTCTGCTACTGATGACGAAGTATTCGTGACGAGAGCGGGTTATGAAGAAAGGATTCAACTCGACTACTACACCTCCCATCAGAGGGTCCTCTCGTCTGATCACAAGCCGCTAGACGCTGTCTTCACTCTAGATTATGACGCTGTCGTTCCTGAACTCAAAGCCAAAGTACACCAAGAAGTCGTTCGAGAACTTGACAAAGCAGAGAATGAAGGTCGGCCGGTTGTCACAGTCGTGGTAGACCGCCATCGCGACATTGACCCAAGCCACAGCCACACGGATCCAGCGTCCCAAAACTACGAAGGCGTTAATTTCGGCAATGTCAAATATGATCACGTCAAAATTCGCAGCATCACCATCGCGAACACAGGCCGTGTCCCTGCCACTGTCGGATTTGTAGATCGCTCCATCGACCCCAATCAACCTAACGGTATCTGTCCACCATGGCTGCAAATTGGCTTCGATCGTCCTGCCGACCACCACGACTCAGATCCCAGGGCGCCGCAATTATACACTCTTGAGCCCGGCGAGGCCGCTAATGTAGAGTTGACCATCCACATCACTGACCCTGACCTTGTCCGCCGTCTGACCGAAGGTCCAGAGAAGCTTGAAGACGTTCTCGTCCTTCGCATCAAAAACGGTCGCGACTACTTCCTTCCACTCCGCGGTAATTGGCAGCAGTCAGCTTTCGGTCGCTCTATTGAGAAATTAGTACGCATTCCAGAGGGTGGAGTCAGGAAGCTGCAGCATCAAAAGCCTGGTGGAAGCAGTCATTCAGATCATGATGTGGTAAAGTGGTCGGCTCCTCGGGAATTATTTCGACTGACGGAAACGATAGAAAAACTCGTTGAGAGATCGGTTGCGGAGTGGGGGATGAAAGGAGAGGACGGTAAGCCGCCGTGGGAACAGGAAAAGGTGAATGGATGGCCGTTCGAAGGCTGGATTGGTGTGGAAAGAGAGAGAAAGTCTCTTCGTGAGAGGGCGAGGGAGGGCCTGGATACTGATACCCCTTTCGCCCAACTGTTCCCACCAGAAGCTGGATCGCTGCAGAGACTAGAAGCAGTGAGTGAGACATTAGTACAATTCCTGCATAGCTTAGAAGATGGCATCATTACCGAGTCTCTTTGGCAAGAGCTGGAGAAAGGCATGCTCGATCGGGAAAAAGCCAAGACGACGCTCTCTGACGAAGACGAGCGCACATGGATCCTCGACATCCTCTCCTCTGCACCCGCCCACAGCGTCTCCTTCACCTTCATCACGTTCATGCTCTCTCAAGTAGCGAACGAGCTCGCGCCCGTACACCGTACCCTCAAGCGGCACGGAACAGCCACGTCGTTTGGTGAAATGGAGGCTGTTGAGCTTTCTCAAGAGAATCCTACCCAGGCCCGGAGAACAGAGGTTGAGGAAGCCTACGCGGCGATCTTTGCAGATGCGATGATCAAGCTGCCGGCTACGGTGACGGCGAAGGCGAGGAAGGGTGGTGAGGCCCGGAGGCGGCGTGTTGTTGAGGTTTTTCTGCGGTCGAGGAGTGGTGATGGCTCGTGAGGCTTAGGGGCGTGAGGCGCTTTGGTGGCTCATGTAGAAGGAAATACACAGGTCGAGAAGGTGGGCCGGTATATGCAGCACGCAGGAGGAATGACTGTATGATTATGAGACGAATAGCTGGTCTTGAAGTTAGCTTCCATGCAGCCCCGGCTCCTCACATTGGGCTTTTGGGGCTGACAAGCAGATTTCACTACCACCTATCACTCTATCACCCTGCAACAAATCCTTCTGCCACAAGATGTGCTTGCGGAACATGGTAGAATTCCCGTTATCCACTACAATATCGTCATTCTAAATAGGGTCCCGGCTTAACAGCAATAAGGACGGTGACTGTGGTCCCCCTAGATACAAGTTTTCAACGCTACTTATCCGTCACTTGCTCTATCACTCGCTCGGTACCTACTTACGAAATGACAAAAACTTGGGTTTGAGATTGGATGTTATGATTCACTACCGTCTATGAAGCTGAGCTGAAGCTGATGCTGCAGAGAACACTCCCTGCGAGGATCCCACGCCATCAATCGCATGATTTCCCACAAAACCTTGACTGCTATAGGTGACTACTCGATCCACCGATATCTAAATCACCATACCACGCTCACGATTTCCCAGAAACCTAGCATCGAACCACCCCTAACAAAACCCAATGAAAACGCCCAAAACCCAAACCTTCCCACCACCAATCGCAGTCATTCACTCTCCCTCTCACTCATCGATAAGCATAGTCTCGTACGACAGACTCGTTCGCAGCTGAGAAGGGTCATTGTATCGCTGATGAGAGGACTGCAGTCTTATGGGTATCCTTCATTGAGCGTTGGTATGGTGTTGGGATCCGGGTATGACTTGGGGGAAGCAGGATCTAGGAATTGAGGGAGGGATATTTCTCTCTATTGTTAGGAAGGTAGGAATGAAGGCAGAGGGCGAGGGATGGGAAGAGGCTGAAGGGGAAGCTGAGTCTTGGGTTTGGAGAAGTGTTTTGCGATGTTGGGAATGTGGGGATGGAGGCAGATAGGGTGGGAAGGGGTGGCTGTGGAGGGGAAGGAAGAAGGGGGTGTGATTGGAGGTAGAGGATGGTGTGGTGGTGGGGGGGAGGGGGGATGGGAAGTGGAGGTATAT